>ERZ773022.11-NODE-11-length-201237-cov-10.854361_pt1 | contig 201237 bp, 169 predicted proteins | sample MGYA00580839_ERZ773022 | MGnify/ENA primary metagenome ERZ773022 (study PRJEB29015, sample SAMEA2738020) | human oral metagenome | biome: human oral; feature: human-associated habitat; material: dental | place: China | collected 2044 ...
CTTGGGTGACCTGAAGCCTTGGGTGACCTGAAGCCTTGGGTGACCTGAAGCCTTGGGTGACCTGAAGCCTTGGGTGACCTGAAGCCTTGGGTGACCTGAAGCCTTGAACGACCCGAAACATTGGACGTCCCGAAGCATTAGGCGTCCCGAAGCATTAGGTGACTTGAAGCTCTGGGCGACCCGAATCCTTGGATGACCTGGAATTTTGGATGATCCAAGGCTTTGGGATGCCCTGAACACCGCATTCCGCACGCCAATTCCCCCTTGCCGTTCCGAAAGCCAGCGTTACGTCCATGTTCACAGCGTTCACCATATCGCGCTTCAGACACAGGTCGTACAAGCTTGCCGTTGCCGTTTGTCGGCCTCTTCCTCCCGCATGCAAAAAGGGCTGCATCGGAACCGATCCGACGCGATGGGTGCCACGGATTCTTCCCGAGAATCCTGATCTTCATGCAAAAAGGGCTGCGCCGGAACCGATCCGACACAGCCCTTCGAGGCGGCGCGCAGCAATCCGAGCATCGCGCGCAATGAGCCCCGCACACGTCTAGACGCCGAAGGAAGATCGTCCGAACGCCCGTATCGCGCGCAGTGCACTCCGCAGATGCCTAGACGCTGAAGAGGCCGAACTGCATACCGACGTACGCGACGAGGATGATGGCCACCAGCACCGGCGCGATGTACTTGATCATGACGGTCCAGGCGCCGGCAGCCTTGAACGCGCTGCCGTCCTTGATCTCCTCGATGAACTGCTGGGGCTTCACGAACCAACCGACCAGCAGGCATGTGAACAGCGCAACGATCGGCATGATGACCGAGTTGGAAAGGAAGTCGGCCAGATCGAGGATGGACGAGCCTTCGCCGAGCGGCTGGATGAAGGACAGATGGTTGTAGCCGAGGTTGATGAAGATGCCTCCGAGGAAGATGGCGACCATCGTCACGACCATCGACTTCGTGCGGGTCCAATGCGTGGCGTCATGCACGATGGAGGTGCACGCCTCGACGAGCGAGATGGCGCTCGTCAGCGCCGCGAAGAGCACGAGCAGGAAGAACACGAATCCGACCACCTGGCCGGCAGCGCCCAGGCTGTCGAACAGCTGGGGCAGCGTGCCGAACATCAGGCTCGGACCGGCCTTTTCCGCAACCGCATCGCCGCCGCCGAGGGCGACGAACGAGGTCGGGACGATCATGAGGCCTGCAAGGAAGGATACGAGCAGGTCGAAGCCCGCGATGCGCGCAGAGGACTGGACGATGTCCTCCTTCTTCTCGAGGTAGCTGCCGTAGGTGATCATGATGCCCATGGCAAGCGACAGGCTGTAGAACATCTGGCCGAGCGCGCCGATGAGCAGCTCGGGAGAGAACTTGGAGAAGTCGGGGGTGACATAGTACAGCAGTCCGTCGATCGCGCCGGGAAGGGTCAGCGTGTAGACGGACAGCGCGATGGCCATGACGATGAGCGCAGGCATCATGACGAGATTGGCCTTCTCGATGCCGCCTTTGACGCCGAGCGCGACGATGATGAAGGTGGCCGCCATGAAAATCGCCATGAACACGAAGCTCGACACGGGGCTCGTGATGAACCCTGCGAAGTATCCGTCGCCGGTGACGGCGGACGGCTCGGCGATATAGGCGAACGTGTACTTGGTCACCCAGCCGCCGATGATGCTGTAGTACGGCGTGATGATGAAGGGCACGAGGGATGCCAGGATGCCGATAGGCAGATATTTGCGTCCGAAATGGGAGAAGGCGCCGATCGCCGACAGCTTCGTGTGGCGGCCGAGCGAGATTTCGAGAATCAGCATCGACACGCCGAACGTGAACACGAGCGCGACATAGGTGAGAAGGAACATGCCTCCGCCGTACTTGGCCGCAAGGTACGGGAAGCGCCACATATTGCCCAGGCCGACCGCCGATGCGGCAGCCGCCAGGATGAACATCCATTTGCCCGACCACGTGGATCGGGTCTGAGTCGAATCCGCCATTTTTTCTCCTTGCTCGCCGCCCTTGCAGGCGGCTTCGCGAAACACGCGTCCTCCGAACAAGTCGGATGCGACGCCTTCCGAAACTATGACGCGTTATTCTAGCGAGGAGATTCCATCGGGAGTTTTTTCTTTCGAAAAAAGTAACAAAACGGTGGCAAGCGGCTGTTCGCCCCGATGAATCGAGGAGCCTTCGTGGAAATGACGCGATGAAAGGCGTGCGGCCGTATCCCTAGCGCGAACGCAGGGAATGCCGGCATGCAAGATGCCCACGCGACCCGTTACCCATGCCGCGCATCTCGAAAACGCGCCGATCCCCTGGCGTTCGGCATCCAATGCCCCTCTATGCGCCGGGGTTCGAGCATCCCATCGAGACACGTCGATTCCCTGGCGTTCGGTATCTAGTACCTGACGCTCCAGAACGTCAAGCCGCATGCCGGGGCCGTCTCGCCCGCGGCCGTGCGGTCGCGCGCCGCGAGCACGTCGGCGACCCAGGACGCATCACGCCTTCCCTGTCCCACGGCGACGAGCGTTCCGACGATGATGCGGATCATCGAATGCAGGAAGGCATTGCCGACGATGCGGACCTCGACGACGGGCGTGCCCATCACGTGCGTGGAGCGCACGTCCGCCTCGATGACGCGTCGGCAGGTCGACCGCCCCTCCCCTTCCAGATGCGAAGCAGACGAGGCGACGCAGAAGCTCTTGAAATCATGCTCGCCCACCAGAAGCCGCGCCGCAGCGTTCATGGCGTCGACATCGAGCGAAGCGCCGCGCAGATGCCAGACGCTGCGCGCGATGAGCACGGGGCGGGCGTTGCCCGTGGCGATGAAATAGCGGTACTCGCGCGACGTCGCGTCGAAGCGCGCGGAGAACCCTGCGGGACGCTCTTCGGCGCATGTGACGGTGATGCGTTCGTCCACCAGCGCATTCATGGATTTCATGAGCGTCCGCAAAGGACGGCTCGCGAATTCCTCTTCGGTCAGGTCGAAGCTCACGACCTGACCGAGCGCATGCACGCCGGCATCGGTGCGTCCGGCGCACACCGTATCGACGGCGCGACGGTAGAGAACGGACAGCGCCCGTTCGAGCTCTCCCTGCACCGTCGTCACATGACTTTCGGCCTGGCGCGCGAACCCTGCGAAGGGCGCTCCGTCATAGGCGACGCCGAGCGCCACGCAGCGCGACAACCGCGATGTTTCCAAGGCTTCTGCGGCGGAGGACACCGCACCGGCGACACGACCATCGCGTGCGACGTCCGTCGCGCCGACGGCACGCGCGATGCCGGAGCACGCGACGAATCCGTCGCGTGCGCCATCCGCATGCCCTTCGTCTGCACGATGGACCGACACCTGCTCCACGACGCCTATCTCCTCTGCTCCTGCAGGCTCTTCCACACCGGGCGCCCGAAGAGCGTCATGATGCCCGAATAGAGCAGGTTGTCGGCCGCATCGACCTTGATCGGCAGCTCGGCGCGGAACTTGCGCCCGTCGGACTGCTCCACGTACAGGACGACGGGATCGTTGCCCGGATAGTCCCCGAGTATGCCGTAGAGCCGCGTGGCGACGGACTGGTCGAAGTCGGCGGCGGCGAGCGAGATCTGCAGGTTGCTCGGCGTCTCGCGCATGCTGTCCACATCCAGACGTTCCACCTCGAAGGCGAGGATCTGGTCTCCGCGCTCGGAATGCTCGAACCGGCCCTTGATCTTGACGATGGCGTCTTCCTGGATGGCTTCTTCGAAGTCGCTGTACTTGAAGCAGACGCACTCCATATGGCCCGTCGTGTCTTCGAGATCGAAGTTCGCCATCTTGGTGCCCTTGCGCGTCATCTTGACGGTAACGCTTGCCACAAGCCCCGCGAACACGGCGTTCTTGATATCGCCCTTGTGCTCCGCAAGGTCGCCCAGGTGGTACTTCGTGACCGACTGAAGCGACCGTTCGTACGGACGCAAGGGATGGTCGGAGACATAGATCTTGAGGATCTCCTTCTCATAGGCGAGCAGCATGCGCTTGTCCCACTCGATGCCGTCCGGCGCCGGCACGTCGTCGTCGAACCCGCTGTCGGGCACATCGGCAAACAGGTCGAACATGCTCACCTGGCCGGCATCGCGATCCTTCTGGCGCTTCGCGGCGGATTCGAGCAGCGGCGTGTCGTCGATGAAGTGCATGAGCTGCTTGCGCGTGTACCCCGTCGAATCGAACGCACCCGACTTCACCAGCGCTTCGAGCGTTTTACGGTTATAGCATTTCGCATCCAGGCGGTTCACGAAGTCGTGCAGGCTCGAATACGGGCCGTTGGCCTCGCGCTCGTCGATGATGGACTGCGCCACCGCCTCGCCGATGCCGCGCACGCCGGCAAGCCCGAAGCGGATGCCCTCCTCAAGCGGCGTGAATTCGAGATTCGACGTGTTCACGTCGGGCGGCAGCACGGGAATGCCCGAATGCGTGCAGCTGGAGATGTACTTGATGAGACGATCGGCGTTGCCCATGTAGCTGGAAAGCACGGCCGCCATGAATTCATACGGATAGTGCGCCTTCAGATACGCCGTGCGCATGACGAGCAGGGCGTAGGCCGCGGAATGCGACTTGTTGAACGCGTACTTCGCGAACTTCTCGGCGTCTTCCCAGATCTGCTTCGCGATTTCGAGCGAATAGCCGTTCTCGACGGCACCTTCGTTCCAATCGGCCTGAAGCTGGCGCATGATATCCAGCTTCTTCTTGCCCATGGCCTTGCGCAGGCGGTCGGCCTTGCCGGCCGAGAACCCGCTCATAGCCATCGAGATCTGCATGATCTGCTCCTGGTAGACCATCGTGCCGTAGGTCTCTTCCAGGATGGGGCGCAGACGATCGTCGTAGTAATGGATCTCGGTCGTGCCGTTCGCCACCTTGACGTAGTCGTCGACCATGCCCGATTCGAGCGGGCCCGGACGGTTGAGCGCGATGGAGGCGACGATATCGGAGAACCGACGCGGCGGAAGCCTGCTGAACAGGCTCACATAGAGCGCGCCTTCGACTTGGAACAGGCCGTCCATGCCCCAACGCATTTCGCCGCGCATGAGACGGAACGCCTCGGCGTCTTCGATGGGTATCTCGTCGGGACGGATTTCGAGACCGTGGCGCGCCTTCACGTTCTTGCAGGCGCGCGACAGCACGCCCAACGTGCGCAGGCCTAGGAAGTCCATTTTGAGCAGACCCAGTTCAGGCGTGTAGTGGCCGTCGTACTGGGTGATCATGCCGCCGCCCTTGGTGTCGCGCTTCACGGGCACGTGGTCGACCAGGGGATCGCGGCAGATGATCGTCGCGCAGGCATGCACGCCCTCGCCGCGGATGTTGCCTTCGATGGAACGCGCCGCATCGATGATGTCGCGCGTGTCGGCATCGTCGTCGTACATCTTCTTGAGGTCGACGTTGTTCTCCAGAGCGTCGTCGAGCGTGATGCCGAGCTCGTCGCCGATGGTCTTGCAGATCTTATCGCCCACGCCGTACGGATGCCCGAGCACGCGCGCGGCGTCGCGCACGGCGTTTTTCGCCTGCAGCTTGCCGAACGTGATGACGCCCGCGATATGGTCGGCCCCGTAGAAATCGCGCACGTGGTCGATGACGTCCTGGCGGTGCTGATCGTCGAAGTCGACGTCGATATCGGGCATCTCCACGCGTTCGGGCGACAGGAAGCGCTCGAACAGCAGCCCGTTGTCCAGGGGCTCCAGGTCGGTGATGCCCATCGCGTACGTGCAGATGGCGCCCGCGGCCGACCCGCGCCCCGGACCGACGCCGATGCCGTTGTCCTTCGCCCAGCGGATGTATTCCTGCACGATGAGGAAGTAGGCGGGAAATCCCTGCTGGATGATGACGCCGGCTTCGTATTCGTATCGCTCGACCACGTCGGGGCGCGCAGCGCGCAGCTCGTCCATCGTCGTGATCTCGCCGTTGTTGCCGTAGCGGTGGATGAGCCCCTTCTCGCATTCCTCGCGGAAGAGCATCTCCTCGGTGTAGCCTTCGGGCAGAGGGAAGCGCGGAAGGATGGAATCGCGCTCGAGCTCCACGGAGCATTTCTCGGCGACCTTGACCGTGTTGTCGCAGGCCTCGGGGAAATCGCGCAGGGCCTCGCGCATCTCTTCCTCGGTCTTCATGTAGAACTCGTCGTTCGCGAACCTCATGCGGTTCTCGTCGTCGTAGTTCGACCCCGTGCCGATGCACAGCATGATGTCCTGCGCCTTGGCGTCTTCGCGCGTCAGGTAATGGAAGTCGTTCGTGGCGATGGTTTCGAGCCCTAGATCATGGGCAAGGTTCGAAAGCTGCACGTTCAGCTCGTGCTGGGAGAAGCCCTCTTCCGTGGAGATGCCCTGATCCTGAAGCTCGATATAGAAATCCCCCGGCTCGAAGATGTCCTTGAACGTCTGGGCCCACTCCCGCGCCCCCGCGACATCGCGCTCGCGCAGACGCCGGGGAATGATGCCGGCGATGCAGGCGCTTGTCGCGACGATGCCCTTCGCATGCTTCTTGATCATATCGAGCGTCGTGCGGGGCTTGTAATAGTAATTGTCCATATGCGACTCGGACACGAGATGCAGCAGATTGTGATAGCCCTCGGAGTTCTTGGCGAGCATGATCATGTGATAGAGCGAAGAGCGCTTCTTCGTGCCTACCTCGGGATCTTCGGTGAAATAGATCTCGCAGCCGTAGATGGGCTTGACCTTCTTGCCCGTTTCCCTCTCGACTGCCGCGCAGGCGTCGCACAGCTCCGGCACGCCGCACATCACGCCGTGGTCGGTGATGGCGACGGCGGGCATATCGAGGTCGGCCGCGCGACGCACCATGTCCTTCACGTGCGTGGCGCCGTCGAGCATCGAATACTCGGTGTGATTGTGCAGGTGGACGAACGACATGGCAGTCCCTTCATGCGCGTGCGCGCACGCTTCCCCACCGTCCTCGCCGGCCTGGACGCGTGCCATATGCTTGGATTCTTCGACGCGCCTATGATACCAGCCCGACGCTTCCGAAACGGGAGCGGCCCTCTCGTTCCGGAAGCTCCATAGCGCCTGATAGGTCGGCTCATGAAAAAGGGCGCCCCTGATGGGACGCCCTTTCGGAAATCGTGAGGAATCCTCTTCGAAACCTCAGGCCGTACGCTCCTGGGCCTTGTCGGCCAGGATGATGACCTTCGTGCCGGTGACCTGCACGTAGCCGCCTTCGACGTCGAACTCCTTCACGGAGCCGGCCTCATCGAGCTGGACGCGGACAACGCCGTCGGCGAGCGCCGACACCAGAGGCACGTGGTCGTACAGGAAGCCCATCTGACCTTCGGTCCCCGGTACCACGACCATGAAGGCCTCGTCGGTGAAGCACTTCGCTTCAGGGGTCACGATGTCGCAGGTTAGCTTCGGCATGTCAGTCCTCGCTCTTCTGCATGGCCTCGTACTCGGCGTACACGTCGTCGATGGAGCCCTTCAGGCGGAAGCACTGCTCGGGAATCTCGTCGCACTCGCCGTCGAGGATGGCGGCGAAGGAACGGACGGTGTCCTCCATCTTGACGTACTTGCCGGGCAGGCCGGTGAACTGCGTCGCGACGTGGAAGCACTGGCCGAAGAACTGCTGGGCCTTACGGGCGCGGGAGACCGTGAGCTTCTGCTCTTCGGTCAGCTCGTCCATGCCGAGGATGGCGATGATGTCCTGAAGGTCCTTGTAGTTCTGGAGCAGCTCCTGGATGCCCGTCGCCACGCGGTAGTGCTCTTCTCCGACGATGGCCGGCTCGAGCGCGCGGGAGGTGGACTCCAGGGGATCGACGGCCGGGTAGATGCCCAGTTCGGCGATCGAACGGGACAGAACCGTCTTGGCGTCCAGGTGGGTGAAGGTCGTGGCCGGCGCGGGGTCGGTCAGGTCGTCGGCGGGCACGTAGACGGCCTGCACGGACGTGATGGAACCCGTGGTCGTCGACGTGATGCGTTCCTGAAGGTCGCCCATCTCGGTCGCCAGCGTAGGCTGGTAGCCTACTGCGGAAGGCATGCGGCCGAGCAGCGCGGACACTTCGGAGCCCGCCTGGGTGAAGCGGAAGATGTTGTCGATGAACAGCAGGACGTCCTGGCCCTGGTCGCGGAAGTACTCCGCTTCGGTCAGGCCGGCCAGGCCGACGCGCAGGCGCGCTCCCGGCGGCTCGTTCATCTGGCCGTAGACCAGGCACGTCTTCTCGACGACGCCCGACTCGCTCATCTCGAGGAACAGGTCGGTGCCCTCGCGCGTGCGCTCGCCGACGCCCGTGAAGACGGACGTGCCGCTATGCTCCTGCGCAAGGTTGTTGATGAGTTCCTGGATGATGACGGTCTTGCCGACGCCGGCGCCGCCGAACAGGCCCGTCTTGCCGCCGCGAATGAACGGCTCGATCAGGTCGATCGCCTTGATGCCGGTCTCGAAGATCTCGGTCGTCGTCGACAGGGACTCGTAGTCGGGGGCAGGACGGTGGATGGGCATGTAGCCGGACACCTCGGGCATCGGCTTCTCATCCACGGGCTGGCCCATGACGTTCCAGATGCGGCCGAGGGTCTCGGGACCCACGGGCATCATGATGGGATGGCCCGTGTCGACGGCCTCGGCGCCGCGCACCAGGCCGTCGGTCGAGCTCATCGCGACGGAACGCACGAGGTTGCCGGGAAGCATCGATTCGACTTCCAGGACGACGCGCATCTCGCCGGCGGGGGTGATGGCGTCAACCGTCAGCGCGTTATAGATCGCCGGCAGCTGATCAGCCGGGAACTCGACGTCGACGACAGGGCCCACGATGCGCACGATGCGACCGGCAGCGCCCTTGCTGGCGTCAAGCTCCTCTCTGGTAAGCATTCTTTCGTCAGCCATTTATTCCTCCAAAGCTGCTGCGCCACCAACGATCTCGTTGATCTCAGTGGTGATGGCACCTTGACGTACACGGTTATACAACCTCGACAACGTCTCCACCATCTCGGTGGCGTTATCGGTCGCCGAGTGCATGGCACTGCGGCGAGCCGCCTGCTCCCCGGCCGCGGAGTCGATCAGCGCGCGGTAGATCGACGTGCGCAGGTACGCGGGCAGCAGACGTGCCAGCACGTCGGCGGGTTCAGGCTCGAACTCGATGCTCGCGGGGACGGTCTCGGTTTCGGCGGGTTCCTCGACGGCGGATGCCGTGCGGACGTGCGCCTGAGGTGCGGCCGTCGTATCGACGGGAAGGATGACCTGCTCGGTGAGAACCTGCGTCGCAGCGTTCTTACTGTGGTTGTAGATCAGGACGACCTCGTCGATGCTGCCTTCCTCATACGCCTTGATGGCGTAGTCGGCGATTTCGCCGGCCTGCTCGATCGTGGGATCGGCAGACTGGTCCTTGAACTCGAGGACGGGCGTCATCTTGCGGAACCGGAAGAACCCGCCGGCCTTCTTGCCGCATGCGATGATGTCGACTTCGACTCCTTCGGACTTCTTCGCGCGAACGGTCTTCTCGACGGCGCGCAGAACATTCGAGTTGAAGCCCCCGGCAAGGCCGCGGTCGGAAACCACGGCTACCGCCAGGATGCGTTTCACGCTCTCATGCTTCTCCAGCAACGGGTTTTCGCTGGGCTGCACGCGCTCCGCGACACCTTGCAGCATCTCGACCATGGAATCGGAGTACGGCGCGGCGGCGGCGATGCGTTCGGTCGCATGCTTGACCTTCGCGCCGGCCACCATCTCCATGGTGCGCGTGATCTGCTTAGTCGATGAAACCGACTTGATGCGCTTATCGATGTCGTGCAGGTTAGGCATGTCTCACGCCTTCCTACGACGCCGCGAACTGCTTCTTGAAAGAGGCGATCGCCTCTTTCAGAGCACCTTCGGTCGTGTCGGTGAACTTCGCGTCCGCATGGATCTGGGCGAGCACGTCGGCGTGCTTGGCGCGCAGGTACTCGAGAAGCTCGGTGCGGAAACGGACGACGTCCTTGACCGCCACGTCATCGAGGTAGCCGTGGCCGCCGGCGTAGACCGCGCAAGCCTCTTCCTCGAACTCGAGCGGCATGTAGCGACCCTGCTTGAGAAGCTCGGTCATGCGGGCGCCGCGGTTCAGCTGGTCCTGGGTGGACTTGTCGAGGTCGGAGCCGAACTGCGTGAACGCCTGAAGCTCGCGATAGGACGCGAGGTCGAGGCGCAGCGTGCCGGACTGGGACTTGACGGCCTTCGTCTGGGCGGAACCGCCGACGCGCGACACGGAGATGCCGACGTTGATGGCGGGACGCTGGCCCTGGAAGAACAGGTCCGTGGACAGGAAGATCTGACCGTCGGTGATGGAGATCACGTTGGTCGGGATGTAGGCGGAGACGTCGCCGGCCTGGGTCTCGATGATCGGCAGAGCCGTCATGGAGCCGCAGCCGTTGGCCTCGTTCATCTTCACCGCACGCTCGAGCAGGCGGCTGTGCAGATAGAAGATGTCGCCGGGATACGCCTCGCGTCCCGGCGGGCGGTGCAGCGTCAGGGACATCTGGCGGTAGGCGACGGCCTGCTTGGACAGGTCGTCGTAGATGATGAGCACGTGGCGACCCAGGTTCTCGGGGCCCGCAGGCTTGCCGTCTTCGCCGGTGTAGACGAAGTGCTCGCCCATCGCGGCGCCGGCCATAGGCGCGATGTACTGCAGCGGGGCGGAATCGGACGCGGTGGCGGACACGATGATCGTGTATTCCATGGCGCCGTGCTTCTCGAGGGTCTCCATCACGTTGGCCACCGTGGAGGCCTTCTGGCCCACGGCGACGTAGATGCAGATCATGTCCTTGCCCTTTTGGTTGATGATCGCGTCGATGGCGATGGCGGTCTTGCCCGTCTGGCGGTCGCCGATGATGAGCTCGCGTTGGCCGCGGCCGATGGGGATCATCGTGTCGACGGCGACGATGCCCGTCTGCATGGGCTCGTGCACAGGCTTGCGGTGGATGACGCCAGGGGCCTTGAACTCGACGGGGCGCATGCCCTCGGCCTTGATGGGGCCCTTGCCGTCGATCGGCATGCCCAGCGGATTCACGACGCGCCCGAGGAGGCTCTTGCCCGAAGGCACCTCCATGATGCGGCCGGTCGTACGAACCTGGTCGTTCTCTCGAATAGCGGTGACATCGCCCATCAGGACGGCGCCGACCTCTTCCTCTTCGAGGTTCTGCGCAAGACCGTAGACGGTTTTGCCATCGGCGCCGATGAACTCCAGGAGTTCGCCCGCCATGGCACCCTTCAATCCATCGATGCGGGCGATACCGTCGCCCACCTGGACGACCGTGCCCACCTCACGTGCATCGACGCTCGTCTCGAGGTCTTCAAGCTGCTTGCGCAATGCTTCGTCGATAGACTTTGCGGTGATTTCTGTCACTAGCATTCACCTCCATCGTTAGATTCCGAAAGCACGGTGCGAGCCTGCTCCAGCTTGGAGACGATGCTCGCGTCGATGCGTTTACCTTGAGTGCTCATGATGATCCCGCCCAGGATGGACGGATCGACATGCTCGCGCAGCACGACGCTCTTGCCAAGGTCGGCGGCGACCTTTTCGGAAATGAGGGTCCGCAGCTCGTCGTCGAGCTCGACGACGGTCGTCACGTCGACGACGGCGAGACCCAGCCTTTCGTCGATCAACGCAGCGAATGCATTGTTGATCTGGGAAAGTTCCGAAAAGTCCTGACGCTCGGCCATGACCGAGAGGACGCTTGCGAGCAGAGGATCGAAGCCTTCGAACACGCCCTGGGCAATGGTGCGGCGCTGTTCTGCCGTATAGGCGATCTCATCGAAGGCGTCGCGCAGATCGGCGTTCCCGCGATACAGGAACACGACCTGCTCGAGCTGGTCGCGCACGGTCAGCACGCGCTCCTGCCCCTCGGCCGAAGCGGCCGAGAAGAGCGTCTCGGCATACGTCGCGATCTCTTCTTTGACGAGCAGTCGATTATGAGGCATTGAAGCTACCTGCCTCTTCGACGTAGCGCTTGATGATCGCGCGATGCTCGTCATCGGAAAGGTCGGTGCCGATGAGCTTGGACGCCACGGACACCGAGATGTCCGCCACGGACTTCTGCAGGTCGGAAACGGCCTGCTTGCGCTCGGCCTCGATGGCCGCCTGGGCCTTCTCGATCATGCCGGCGGCTTCGTCGGCCGCCTTCTTCTGGATATCGGCCTTCACGGCCTCGCCGGTCTTCTTCGCCTCGGCGACGATGCTCGATGCCTCGGCCTTCGCGTCGGCGAGCTGCTGCTTGTATTCGGCAAGGAGCTTCTCGCTTTCCTGACGGGCGGCTTCGGCGCTCTTCAGGTCTTCGCGGATGGTGGTCGCGCGCTTTTCGAGCATGCGGTCGAACACCGGCCAGCCGAACTTGGCAAGGATGACCCAGAGGATGACGAAGGCGACGAGCATCGGGATGAACTCGTTCATCTTGGGGAGGATGGCGCTGATGCCGCCGCTCTCCTCAGCGAACGCATACGCCGGGGTCGAAAGGGCCACGGCCGCGGCGGATACGCCTGCGGTGCCGATGAACGCCTTCGCCTGTGCGATAGATGCCTTCAATTCGCTTCCCTCCTGTCCTTCTCTCGTATATGCCATACGGAAGATCCGTCTTAGCCGATGAAGAACAGAACCAGGCCGAGCAGGGCCAGGGCCTCGGACATGGCGGCGCCGATGAAGAAGTAGCCCATGAGCTGACCCTTCATCTCAGGCTGGCGGGCGGCGGCGACGCACAGGCCGTAGGTGGCGATGCCGATGCCGATGCCGGGGCCGATGGCGGCCAGGCCGTAGCCGACGACCTTCAGTGCGGCAAGCGTAAGGGTGATCTCTGTCACAATTTCCTCCTTCGACGGGTCCCAGCCTTCTTGGGACCTTCTACCTAAACTATGTGCCAAGCTGCAAGGAAGACAGCCGTGTCACCGAAGCGGTGCGCCGTTGCCGGCGCGCGTCCTAGTGGCGATGGATCGCCATGCCGATGTAGGACGAGGATAGGATCGCGAACACGAACGCCTGAAGGAACGCGACCAGGCATTCGAGCGCATACATGAGGACGAGCAGCGCGAACCAGACGATCGAGGTGCCCGCCGCCGCGATGGACATGGAGGCATCGAGCAGGCCGCAGTAGATGAACGACGTGGTGGCGATGCCGAAGACGGCCAGGATCATATGGCCCGAGAGCATGTTGCCGTAGAGTCGGACGGCCAGCGTGAGCACGCGGATGACCATGGAGAAAAGCTCGAGGAACCAGATGATCGGCGCCATGAGGGCGGGAACGCCGCTCGGGCAAAGATTGCCGAGATAGCGGACGGGGCCGAAGGTCTTGATGCCGTAGATGTTGAAATACAAAAACGAGATGATGGACAGCGCCCACGTGCAGGAGATCGCGCCCGTCGATGTCTTGAAGCCCGGAACGAGCCCCAAGATGTTGCAGATCAGGATGAAGAAGAACAGCGATGCCAGAAACGGCACGTGCTTCTTGAAGCCTTCGCCGATGACGTCTTCGGCGATGTTGCGATTCACGAATTCGTAGCCGTACTCGACCATGTTCACGAACTTGCTGGACGGAACGATCCTGATCTTCTTCGCGGCCAGAAGGACCACGAGGAAGGTGACGGCCAAGGCGATGAAGAGCCAGACGACGTACTGGGTGACGTGCCATCCGCCGATGCTGAGCACCGTGGTGGGATTGAAGTCTTCCGAGACGTGCTGTGCCTGGGAGACGAACAAATCAAGAGCTTCGCCCATGCTTTGACCCTTCCTTGAAAACGACCCTATTCCCCGCGACGGGTTCTGCGCTTCGCGAGGACGTTCTTATACACGACATAGGCTATGGTCGCGCCTAGAAACACGATTCCCTCCGCGACGACGAAGGGGACGAGCGCGCCTCGTGCGTTGAACGCGCATGCCAGCAGGCCGGCGATCAGGACGACGAGGGACGCGAAGACGCCGACGAGCCCATAGAGGCCGATGGTGAGAGCAGCTTGGGATGCCGAGCGGCGCGAAAGCCTCATCGACAGGAAGATGGGCGCGAAGCCGAGAGCTCCGGCCAATACCCCGAGGACGATAGGCATGACGTGCGTTCAACCCCCTTTTCTCAACCATTCGGTTACAGCCGCATTGCGGAATGCTATCAGATATTCAGCAAGCCGAAAGGAACCGCGCAACTAAAAGCGCAAAAAGAGGGAAACGTCCTTCGAACGGCGGAAACGACTGCAGGCGAAACGCTCGGACGAAAAGCGGCTCAATCTCTTTCGACCTTGCGCACGACGATGTCGGTATCGGCGAGGAGGTCGAGCGAAAGCCGGTCGGGATACCCTTCGGCATAGACGATCTCCCCGATGCCCGCGTTGATGATCATCTTCGTGCAGACCGAGCAGGGCTGCGTGGTGATATAGATCGACGAACCCTGGATGTTGATCCCGTGGCGGGCGGCCTGGATGATGGCGTTCTGCTCCGCATGCAGGCCTCGGCAGATCTCATGGCGCTGACCGGAGGGGACGCCGAGACGCTCGCGCAGGCATCCGACCTCTTCGCAGTGGCGCAGGCCCGTAGGAACGCCGTTGTAGCCGGTCGCCAGGATGCGGCGGTCCTTGACGAGAAGCGCACCCACCGCGCGACGCAGGCAGGTGGCGCGCCCGGACACCTCGAATGCGAGGTGCATGAAGTATTCGTCCCAGCTCGGACGTTCGATATGCGATTTCACGACGCCCCCCTACGCGAAGCCGCATGCGCGCCCCGGACATGTGCCGGGATGGCGCATGCGGCGACGATGCCTTCGTGCGACGGCTAGCAGGTGCCGAAGATACGGTCGCCCGCATCGCCCAGGCCGGGCACGATGTAGGCGTTTTCATTGAGCTTGTCGTCGATCGCGCACGTATAGACGGCCACGTCCGGATCGGCGGCGAGCACGGCATCGATGCCCTCGGGCACGGCGACGAGCACGAGAAGCTTGAGGTTCTTCACGCCCGCCTTGCGCAGGTATTCGATGGCCGCGATGGCGCTTCCGCCGGTCGCGAGCATCGGATCGACGACGAAGACCTCGGCCTCGGCCGCGTCCTCCGGGACGTTCGCGTAATACTCATGCGGACGATGGGTCTCGGGGTCGCGATACATGCCCAGGTGGCCGACGCGGGCGGTCGGGATGAGATCGAGCATGCCCTCGGTCATCCCGAGGCCGGCACGGATGATCGGAACGATGACGACGTCGCGACCGCGTACGGATTCGCACCGCGCGACCGCGATGGGCGTCGTGACGTCCGTCGCGGTCGTGGGCAGGTCGCGCGTCGCCTCGTACGCCTCGAGCTGCGCAAGCTCGCGTACGAGCTGGCGGAAGAGCGACGAAGGCGTGTCTTCGGCGCGCAGGACGCCGATCTTGTGCTTCACGAGGGGATGGTCGACGAGCACGACCCTGTCCGTTTCGGTGTAATCCATGCTGAAAGCTCCTATCGATGCTGCGAGGCGCATCCTCGCTCTGAAGAACCGGCCGCGCGCGGCGTCGATCCCGCGCGCGGCCGTTCAGATTATGCCCTAAAAATCGTATTCGGGGTACAGGGGATGCGCGGCGAGGATGCGCTTGACCTCTTCCGAAACCTCGGCGAGGGCGGCCGCGTCCTCGATCGAGAAAACCGTCTTGGCGATGAGGAGCCCCACCGCACGGAAGTCGTCCGCGGTCAGGCCGCGCGTCGTGGCGGCGGCCGACCCGACGCGGATGCCGCTCGTCACGAACGGGGAACGCTGCTCATGAGGAATCGTGTTCTTATTGACGGTGATGCCCACGCGATCGAGCGCGCGCTCGGCGTCGCGGCCGCTCACGTCGGCGGGCGTGAGATCGACCAGACACAGATGATTGTCGGTGCCGCCGGATACGAGGCGCAGGCCGCCCTCGACCAGGCCGTCCGCAAGCGCGGCGCAGTTGGCGACGACGCCATCGATATAGGTCTTGAACTCAGGCTTCAAAGCTTCCCCGAACGCGACCGCCTTGCCGGCGATGACGTGCATGAGGGGACCGCCCTGGCTGCCGGGGAAGACCGCCTTGTCGATCTTCTTCGCGAGCTCCTCGTCGTTGGTGAGGATCAGGCCTCCGCGCGGGCCGCGCAGGGTCTTGTGCGTCGTGGTGGTGACGACGTCGGCGAAGGGCAAGGGGCTCGGATGCGCGCCGGTGGCGACGAGGCCTGCGATGTGGGCCATGTCCACCATGAAGCGCGCGCCGTGACGATGCGCGATGTCGGCCATGCGCTCGAAGTCGATCACGCGCGGATAGGCCGAGGCGCCGCCGACGATGAGCTTGGGATGGAGCTCGTCGGCCATGCGGTCGATCGCATCGTAGTCGATGGTTTCGTCTTCTCCCAGGCCGTAGCCGTGGAAGTCGTACAGCTTGCCCGAGAAGTTGACCGGGGAGCCGTGCGTGAGATGCCCGCCGTTGTCGAGGCTCATGCCGAGCACCGTATCGCCGGGCTCGATGAGCGCGAAATACGCGGCGAGGTTCGCGTTGGCGCCGCTATGGGGCTGCACGTTGGCGAAACCGGCGCCGAAGAGCTCTTCGGCGCGGTCGCGTGCGAGATTCTCGACGATATCGACCTTCTCGCAGCCGCCGTAGTAGCGCTTGCCCGGATAGCCCTCGGCGTACTTGTTCGTCATGACAGACCCCATGGCCTCCATGACCGCAGGGCTCGTGAAATTCTCGGATGCGATGAGCTCGATGGAATCGCGCTGACGGGACAGTTCCGCGGAAATGGCTACGGCTACTTCCTGATCGGCAGAAACATACGAAAATGGCATTGCTCGCCTTCCTTTCTGGTCATCCGGCGCGACTATGCCGCACCTGCGGCATCAGGCCTCTTCGACGACGGTCCCCTCGAGCTTCATGATCTTCTCGACGCGGCCGGCATGGCGTCCGCCGGCGAAATCGGTCGAGAAGAACGCGTCCAGGATGCGCTCGTTCGTCTCAAGGTCAACGAAACGTCCCGACAGCGCGATGACATTCGCATCGTTGTGTTCGCGGCAGAGCTCCGCGAACTTCACGGACACGATGTTCGCGGCTCGAACGCCGGCGACCTTGTCGGCCGCGAGCGCCATGCCGATGCCGGTGCCGCACACGAGGACGCCCCTCTCGGAGAGCCCGCGCGCGACATCGAGCGCGACGGGAAGCGCGAAGTCGGGATAATCGACCCGATCATCGGTGGCAGGACCGCGGTCGACCACGTCGAAGCCACGTTCGACCAGATAGGCCGCAAGGGCTTCCTTCTGCTCGAACCCCGCATGGTCGCTTGCGATCGAAACCTTCATCCTCGCACCCCTTCGTTCGCCCGAACGGAGCATCCGTCCGCGCATGCTGAATCGAAACTCGACCATGATACCGTCGCCCGCATGCCGGCCGCGCAACAAGGCCGCGGCGCACGACGAGATGCCCGCATGACTCCGTGAAGGGCGCACGGGCGAGGCAACGGCGCTGAAGCGCTTGCCGGCCTTGGACGATCGCCGCCGCGCGGCGCCTCCGACGCTCGAGGGGAGCTCGGCACGAGCGCGCCGCACCCCGACGCGCCCCTGCGGCATCCTACCGCATCATGATGCGCCCGACGGCTTCGTGCCATCCCGCAAGCCGCGCCGCACGTTCGCGTTCGCCCATCTTCGAGATGAAACGGTCGCCCGAAGAGCACAGCAGCGCAAGCTCGTCGGTGCTTTCCCAGAAACCGGTGGATAGGCCTGCAAGCATCGCCGCGCCCCAGGCCGTGCTTTCGGTCACGGCGGGCCGCAGGAGCGTCGCGTCCAAGATATCGGCCTGGAACTGGAGCATGAGGTTGTTGACCGATGCCCCGCCGTCGACATGGAGCTCGGCGATGGGGATGCCGGCGTCCGCCGCCATCGTCGAAGCGACGTCGGCGACCTGGAACGCGAGGGATTCCAGGCCGGCGCGGACGATGTGCCCGCGCGAGGTTCCGCGCGTCAGGCCGAGGATCGCCCCGCGCGCATCGGAATCCCAGTACGGAGCGCCAAGGCCCGTGAAGGCGGGCACCACGTAGACGCCGTCCGAGCTTTCGACCGTCCGCGCGAGGTCTTCGCTTTCCGATGCCGTGGCGATGATGCCGAGCTCGTCGCGCATCCACTGCACGAGCGCGCCGGCGACGAACACGCTGCCCTCGAGCGCGTATTCGATGCCGCGGACGTCTGGAGCGCTGGCGGCGATCGTCGTGACCAGGCCATGAGGAGAGAATACGGCGTCCGAACCGGTATTCATGAGCAAGAAGCAGCCGGTGCCGTACGTATTCTTCGCGCTGCCCGGCGTGAAGCAGCATTGCCCGAAAAGGGCCGCCTGCTGATCGCCCGCGACGCCGCGGATAGGGATGCCCGAGGGGATGCTGCCGAACGCGGTGCGGCCGAAGTCGCCGGCCGACGGACGGACGTCGGGCAGCATGGACGCAGGAATGCCGAACAGCTCGAGCAGCGATTCGTCCCACCGTCCCTCGTGAATGTCGTAGAGCATCGTGCGGGACGCGTTCGTTCGATCGGTCGCGTGGACCGCGCCGCCGGTCAGATTCCAGATGAGCCAGGAATCGACCGTGCCGAACGCCAGATCGCCGGCCTCCGCGGCCTCCCGCGCGCCGGGCGTGCGGTCGAGGATCCATTTGATCTTGCTCGCCGAGAAATAGGCGTCGGGCACAAGCCCCGTCTTGGCCGTGATGCGCGCGCGGACGTTGGGATCGGAACAGAGCTCTTCGATGATAGGAGCCGTGCGACGGCATTGCCATACGATGGCGTTCGCGACCGGAAGGCCCGTCCGACGGTTCCAGACGATCGTCGTCTCGCGCTGGTTCGTGATGCCGATGGCTTCGATGTCCGCAGGGTCGACGCCTGCCGAAACCATGACCTCGGTCATAACGCCCAGCTGGCTCGACAGGATATCGTTCGGATCGTGCTCGACCCAGCCCGGCTGAGGATAGATCTGCGGAAACGAATGCTGGGCGACTCCCTGGATCGCGCCGCCATGATCGAAGAGGATGGCTCGGGACGAGGTTGTTCCCTGGTCGAGCGCCATGATGTACGTACGTGCCATTGCCCTGCCCTTCCTATCGCAGATGCTTCTCGAGCCAGGAGGTCACATCCGCGACGACCGCGCCCGCTTCGGCTTCGTTCAGGATCTCGTGACGCAGGCCCTCGTAGAGAACGAGATCGACATCGCGCATTCCGGCGCGTCGGTATTCTTCGACGGCTTCGCGCACGCCCCTTCCCTGCGCGCCCACAGGATCGTCCGCGCCGGAGATGAAGAGCATCGGCAGGTCGGCAGGGATGCGGGATGCCTGCGCGGCGTTCGCGGCCTCCTTCGTGAGGGACAGCACCGCTTCGTAGCCGCCGACGGAGAACATGAAGCCGCACAGGGGGTCGGCGATGTAGTCGTCGACGTTCTTCTCGTCGCGCGAAAGCCAGTCGAGGGGCGTGCGCGCATCGCGTATCGCCTTCGCATACGCCCCGACGCCCATGGAGTCCAGAAGCGGGGATCGGTGCTCCTCGCCCTTGATCGTCCTGAGGGCGTGCGCGACCAGGAGCCCCGCCGTCGAAAGGGCCGCCGGCACCTGGCCCGTTCCGCACATGATCGCCCCGGCGAGCCCGTCGGCATGGCGCGTCAGGTACGCGCGCACCATGTAGCTGCCCATGGAGTGCCCGAACATGACGTACGGAACGACCGACGAATAGCGGCCCGCGACGATGCGCCGAAGCTCATGCATGTCTTCGATGAGGACGTCCGCCCCGGCGGCGTGGGGAATATGGCCCAGCTGGGACGTGCTCGACACGCTTCCGCCGTGTCCGATGTGGTCTTCCGCGCAGACCACATACCCTTGGGATACCAGCTGCTCGGCAAAGGGCGCATAGCGTTCGATATGCTCGGCCATGCCGTGGGCGATCTGCACGATGCCGGCGACCACGGGGCCGGACGAGTCGGGTTCCCACGTACGTGCATGGATGCGCGATACGCCGTCGCTGCTCATGTAACCGACGGTCGATGTCCTCATACGAATTCCTCCTTTTTTCGCAGAGGTGTTAGATTATACCGCCTATGAGAACCAGGGCCGACGCGCATGCGAGGTACGGAGCGAAGGGAAACGGCGGCGCGCATCCGCGCACGAGGCGGCGGACGAGCTGGACCGTGCACGCGAGCATGCATGCCGACAGAAGCATGACCAGCCCCGACGAGGGACCGAGCCAAAGGCCGAGCGCCGCAAGGAGCTTGACGTCGCCCCCGCCGAGAACCTCCGTGCGGCCGAAGACGCGCTCCAGCAGAATCGCGCAGAGAAGAGGCAGGCCTCCCAGAAGCAGGAAGCCCGTCAGCGCGAAGACGAGCAGACCGGCCGCGAACCGCGCGTCGATACCGGCCGCATCCGACCCCGAACGCAGCGCGCACGCGCCCGCATGAAGGATCCAGGCGCAGGCGATGGCGCCGACGAGAGCGTTCGGAACGACCCTTGAACGCACGTCGTACCAAACAATGAGGACAAGGGCGCAGGCAAGCACGCTGCATCCCGCCGCCTCCAGCGCGATGCATGCCGATTCGTATGTCAGAACGGTTGCCATACGGACAGGCTCGCATGCAGGCCCTGCGCAGACCTTGGCCGCAGAAGGCGGCATCCTGGTCCGAGCCTTACGAACGCCCCGGCCGATTCCGACCGGAATCCCGGCCGCATCCGTCGAAACCTTCCCCATCCCGTCAGGATCGAAGCAGGAATCCGGCACGATTCCGTCCTGCATCCGGCCAAGGCGGCACGTAGCTCTTATGCATCGATGCCGGCGGCGCGGACGGCATCGCGCATCGCCTCTTCCGAAACGCCGCCTGCGCGCAGGATCCGGAATGCCGCACCCGTGCAATCGGCGATCGTCGACGATCGCCCGCTGCGCGCGCGTTCATCCCCGATGCATGCAGCGACGCCCGACCGAACCTCGGTGCTGACTTCGGAGCGCAGATGGGGAGGCGTATGGGCTTGGATGTTCGCGCTCGAGGTCGCCATGGGGCAACCGACCGCGCGGATGACCGCGAGCGCCCATTCGTCATCGGGCATGCGCAGGGCGATCGTCCCGCCCGTTCCGACGAACGCCGGAGGCACCGCCGCAGAGGCGCGCACGATGAGGGTCAGCGCGCCCGGCCAGAACGCGTGCGCGAGCGCCGACGCGTACGACGGGACGCCGCGCCCGTATCGCATCAGATCATCCATCGACCCGACCAGCCACGGAATCGCCTTGCCCGCATCGCGTCGCTTGATGCCGTAGATGAGATCCGGGGTCCGCGCATGCGCCACCGAGACGCCGATGCCGTAGACGGTATCCGTCGGAAAGACCACGGCCTTGCCTTCCCGCGCCGCGCGCGCGGCCTGCGCAACCGCTTCCCCCATATCCATGGAAACGCTCCTGACCTCGAAGAATCCATTGCCTATCGTCATGATCGGGCACACCCGTCGCCGATACCGTACCGCCGCTTCACGCGTGCGATCTTGCGACGCCACGGCGCATAGAGAACCACCAGAAAGAACGCCGTGGACGCCGCATGGACGGCATCGAATGGAACGGCGGCGGCGTATACGGCGATGAGCTCGGCGAACGTATGCGGATGGAAGAACCCGACGACGCTCCAGAGATTAAGGACGAACCCGTAGCCGAATCCCGAGAAGAATCCGTACGCGTACAGAGGCCACGTCCGCCCGCCTCCGTCCGCTTCGCCGCCGGCCCCGTCCCCGCACGCCTTCGCCACGAACGCCGCACCGTAACCGACCATGCCCCACGCATACATCTGCCACGGGGTCCATGCACCTTGCCCGAAGAAGAAGTTCGAGACCAAAGCCGCAAGCGCGCCGACGAGAAACCCCGCTTGACGGCCGAAGGAGGCGCCGGCGACGATGGCGATGGCCGATACGGGCTTGAAGTCGGGAATAGGTGCGAACAGGATGCGCCCGGCAGCGGCCAGGCTTGCCAGCACGACAATGGGCATGGTGTCGCGCAGGCGGGGGCGGCGATGCTCGAAGGAGGCGAAGAACGCCGCGAGGGAGACCGTCACGACGACGAAGCTCAGCAGCCCCGCCTGATCTATGCCCGCAGCCGCGCAGACGGCAAGTCCCAGCGGGACGATCGCGACGGCGACGGCCTCGAGTGCGGAAGCGACCGTCATGAAAGGGCTCCGAACAGGCGCGAGGAATCGTTCGCCCGATAGATGAGGTTGTTCTCGAAGAAGTCGGCCACGGCCTCCGTGCAGACGACCTGCCCGTCGAAGACCATCGAGACCACATCGGCCGTCGCATAAGCGAAATCGAGATCGTGCGTCACGAGCACGACCGTGACGCCCCTATCGGCGGCCGCCCGCAAAACATCGTGAACCTGCGCGCAGAATGCAGGATCGAGCCCCTTGGTCGGTTCGTCGAGCATCAGCAGATCGGGCTTGCAGAGCAGAAGCTTCGCCAAGGCGAGCATCTGCTGCTGCCCGCCCGAAAGGTCGTACGGATGCCGGCCTTCGCACCTCGCAAGCCCGTACCGTTCGATGGCGGCGCGCACCTCGTCTTCGCCGTACGCGCAGCGCTCCGACCATTCCATAAGCTCCTCGAACACGTCGTCACACACGAAGAGGGCCCGAGGATTCTGAGGAAGCAGCGCCTGGGACCCGCGGAAGGCATTGCGCACGCGGCCGCGCGCGACCTTGGGCGGCACGCCGGCCGCGACGCGCACGAGCGTCGTCTTGCCCGAACCGTTGCCGCCTACGACCGCATGCACCGATCCGCGCGCGACCTCGAGATCGGCGCCTCGCAGCACCCAAGGGTCCTGCCTGTCGTAACGCGTGTAGACATCGTCGAAGGAAAGCGCCCGCGCAGCATCGAAGCGTTCCTCGAAACGGCGCTTCTGGGATGCCATCAGATCCGCTATCGCGGAGCGCGGCGCGCAAGGTTCCAGCGGCGAGAGCGAGACCGTCTGCGTGGCGACCCCCTCCACCTCCTCCGGAGCGTGCGTCGTCATGACGACCGTCACGCCGAGCTCGCGGTTCACGCGCGCGAGCAAAGACGCGAATCGCCGGCGGGCGTTCGGATCGAGCTGGGCCATAGGCTCGTCGAGCAGGATGACGCGCGGGCGCAGCGCGAGCACGGCCGCCAAGTTCACCAGCTGCTTGCTGCCGCCCGAAAGGCTCTCGGTCGACGTGTTCATCCAGGATTCGATGCCGAAGAAATGCGCGACCTCCGCGATGCGGCGGCGCATGGCGTCAGGGTCTTCCCCGAGATTCTCGAATGCGAAGGCGAGCTCGTGCCAGACGGTGTCGCAGACGATCTGGGCATCGGGATCCTGCCCCACGAACCCGATGCGCGCGGCGGATTCGCGCACATCGATGCCTTCGACGGGCATTCCTTCGCACACGACGGCGATCCCGTCCGCCGACGCCGACCCGCCGTAGACGCCCTGAGGCATGAGCTCGGGTTTCAGCGAGCGCAGCAGCGTCGTCTTGCCCGAACCCGTCGATCCGACGACGACGCAGAACGCGCCTTCCTCGACGCGAAGCGTGGTCGGCGGCAGGGCGCAGGCGGCAAAGCCGGCATAGGAGAACGAAAAGCCGCGAACATCTACGATCGCCATGCCAGACGCTCCCTTGCATACAGGGCCGCAGGAGCCAGGACGAACGATACGTACGGCGCATACCCCCACCACAGGACGGGCATGTCGAGCCGGGGATAGAAGACGAATCGGGCGCAGGCGACGGCAACGAGCGCGGCCGATGCGGCTGCAAGCGCAAGCGCGATCGCAAGGAATGCCGCATCCCGCGCGCGCATGCGGTAGCGCCGATAGGACGTACGGCGCGCCGTAGCGCCGAAGCCGCGGGCACGCATCGCGTCGCTGCGCACAAGGCCGTCTTCCATGGCCCATCCCATCAGCACCGACGTGACGCGCATGCGCGCCTTGCCCGCTGCGCGGATACCCAAGGGAGCGCCGGCGCTCATGGCTTCCTGCACGGACAGGATCGAACGTCCGCGCTTCACGAGCTGGGGAGCCAGCCGCAGGACCTGCGAAACCATGAGCGACACGACGGGAAGCACGCGTCCTGCCACCGCCAGCGAACGTTCGCTGTCCATGCAGGCCGCATAGCACGAGAACCAGAGGATCATGGCGGCGAAGACGCAGCCTGCCACCGCGCCGTACGCAAGCGCCTCGAGATAGACGGCGCGCGCGCCGATATGGAAGAGCAGCGTCGACCCGGACGAAGTGAACAGCGGATTCGCGATCGCGATGACGCAAGCCATGGGAACGGACCAGCCGAGCGAGCGCACCGTCGGCCGCGCGCCGCGGGTCACGAACGAGCACGCGAGCGCGCCGACGAGCGAAATGCCTGCGCACACGGGATGAAACGCCCCCATGCACAATGCGATCGCGCAGGCCAGGTACGCGAACGTGACCGACGGATGAAACGCGTCGAAGGGATTGCCCCCTACCCCGTCACGTACACCCATGAGACCGCATCCCCGTCGGAAAGCACGTAGTTCCCCGCGCTGTACGAGGGGAACGACCCGTTGACGTAGTAGGTCCATCCGCTCGTCGCGCCGTATTCCTTCTCGGCAAGCCCCCCGATGGCGCTCACGTACAGCCCCATGGACGTCGACACCGCATTGACGTTGCCGTTCGTGGCGACAAGCGCATCATAGGCCGTGGCGCCCTTCTCGAAGGTGAGCGTCGCCGAGCCGCCCACGCTGCCGTCCGCCGCGCTTGAATCGATGCTGCACGTCACCGTGATGGTCCGGTCGCGCTTCCCTGCCGCATCCTCCGACGAGGACGACGACGGTTCGGACGGAGACGACCCCGCATCCGCGGACGACGATCCCCCCGCCTCGTCCGGCGAGGCGGGGCTCGACGAAGATCCCGCATCGGACGATGCCTTCGCCTGGGATGCGGAATCCGCGCCCGATGGGGCCACAGAACCCGATGAGGCATCTGCGGCGGCGGCGCCGGATTCATCGGACGCCGAGGTACCGGCATCGTCACGATCCAAGGCGGAAGCCTCGGCCCCATCGGCCTGCGACAGGGAACCCTCGCCCAGGACGGTGGCGAAGAGCCCGTCGTCGGCCGGGATGCCGGAGTAGACGAGCGCCCACGACGACGTCGCGATCAGGGCGGCCGACGCGAGGGCGAGAAGGGCGATCAGAGGATAGGGCGCACGGTACGACGCGCGGCCCCTTTCGGACGCGCGTCGTTTCTCCGTAGGATCGAATGCGCCTCCGGCGGAGCCGAGGGGGGCTATGCGTTCGTCTTTATCGACCATGGACCTCTCCTAGCCCTCGGCCGCATCGCTGCGACGACGCGCGACCAAGAACCACCAGAACGAACCGATGAGCCCGCACATGCCCACGACAAGCCCAACGAGCGGAAGCGGGGAAGCCGACGAACCGGATGGCTCGGCGACGCTCTTGAGGACGGCTCCGCCCTCATCCATGCCCCTGGCCCCCGTGGTGCCGGACGGTGCGGAGGAAGCGTCGAGCGCCTCGCCGTCGGTCGACCCGTCGCCCTTTTTCTCGGAACCTTTCGCCTTGTTCTTGACGAGCGCGCCGGAGACAGGCGCATGGGACGACGCGACCCTGCCGCCGCGCGCATGCAGGGCGTCGGGATCGGACGATGCCCGTGTCTCGCCCTGAGATCGCGGCGCATCCGATGTCCCGGCGCCCTCCGGATCGGGAATCCGGGGCGTAGGCGCGTCGGGGCCCGCGGTCTTCGACCATTTCGCGAAAAGACGCGTATCGGAGGCTACCGGCTGAGAGAAATCCCAGGCCGTCGTGCATGCCTTATCGGAGAACCAGCCTTCGAAGGCGTATCCTTCGCGCGTCGGGTCCGCAGGCCTTTCGACCGTGCCTCCCGCTTCGACGATCGGGGATTCGATGACGCTACCGCCGGTCGAGTCGAACGTGACGGCGAAGCCGTCGGCAGGCACGAGCTTGAACAGATGCCCCGAGTCGTTCGTGTAGTACAGAGACCCCTGCGCATCGGCGACGACCGACGCCGTCGTGTAATTCCGCTTGTCGGCATCGGGCACGTAGAGCGCATACGCGCGATCGTCGCCGACGCGGTAGCGATACACGCCGCCGGGATTGCAGTTCACAGTGAAATAGACGTAGGTCTCGCCGCCGCGGGAAGAAACCAGAGGCGTGGCCTGGGCTGCTCCCGCACCGATGGTGACGGTGCGTTCCACCTGCATCGTTGCAAGGTCGATGACCGAAAGCGTGCCCGCGCCCGTCGCATCCATGCCGCAGACGAAGGCTTTGCCGCCCGACACCGTGGGCGTCGAGGTCGACGTCGCGGCGAATCTCACGGATCCGCTCTCTTCGAGGGAATCGCCGACGCGCACGATCCGATGGAGCGTCCCGTCGTTGCGGCTCACGGCAAGATAGGCATCCTGGCCTGCGGCATCGGCCGCGGGCACCTTCGTGATGCCGGCGCGCACGGCACCGCCCACCGAAACCGAGGACAGCTCCTTGCCGGTCGCGCCGTCGAGCAGCTTCACCGAGCCGGATTCGCCGCCGATGACGACGTCGGAAGCGGAGGCCGCAGCGCCGGCCCAGTAGTAGCCTTCGGGCGTTTCATCCGCCTTATCGACCTTCTTCCAGACCACGGCTCCCGTACGGGCGTTCACGCAGACGAGCGTGCCCGCCGCGCCGTTCCATTTCGCGTCGAGCGACGTATACCCCGCCACGACATAATCGCCGATGACCGAGACCGAAGAAAGCGCCTGCGCGTCGGGCGCGAGGCCCGTAAGCGACCAGACGCAGGTCAGATCATCGGCCGCATAGGCGGACAGGGCACCGCCGTCGGCAGGCACGATGATGCGGCCGCCCGCGTAGACCGGGCGGGAGAAATATCCGACGGAAGCCGTCATGGGAGCTTCCTTGAGCACCGTGCCGTCGGCGCCGCTCACGATGCGCAGCGTATGCTTCGTCGCGATGTACGCGTTCCCGTTGACGAGCAGCGGATCGGAGGCGCCGCTGAAGTCGGCGCCCGAACGCCAGGCATAGCTCCAGGCGAGCTTCGCCGCGCGCGACGGCGTCGATGCGTCTGTGGTCGCGCCGCCGATCTTGCCGCTCGCGAACGCCGGCCAGTCGGCATCGTAGGAAGGCAGATCGTCGCGCGGATGGATGGGAACGTCGGGGGCCTTCTCCTTGCCCGACGCATCGACGTAACGCAGCTCGAGAGATGTCGTCGAGGAGTCGATCAGGAAGTTCCCGATGGACGTCTGCGCCATCTTGCCGTTGACGAGGAACTGCCAGTAGCTCCAACCGCCGCCCTGCTCCTGTTTCGTGCCGAGCGTGCGCGTACCGTCCGCCGAAGTGATGGAGTTGAGGAATCCGCCGGCGTAGTCGTATGTGAGGCCCGCCTCGTCGAGCACCGGCTTGAACGCATCCCATGCGGTCTTGTCGCCGTCGGTCGAAAGGGAGACCTGCGTGGGCGTCGCCCACGGCTCCATGACGAACGAACCGTCGGCGCCCGCGCGGGACGGCCCCGTGACCGTGACCGCAATGTCGGCCGCATGTCCGGCGTTCGGATCGTCCTGACCCGTCGTTCCCGCGACCGTGAACGTCGCGCTCACGGGCTGGCGGTACAGCATTCGATACTTCGCGAGCGTCGTGGCATCGATGCCCGCATCCTTGTAGCGCTCGTAGTATCCGCCGAACTTCTCGCTGGTCAAGCAGCTGGTCACCGTGACCTTGGCATTGTATTCGGGCGTGTGCACGAGACGCAGCGTTTCGTGCGCGATCACGCCCGGCCTGCTGGAACGGAAGAGGTTCCACTGCTCGGAGGGATGCGTCGAATCGATGTCGGTGACGACGATGCCCGAGGCCGACGTGTCGGAACGCGACCAGGACAGCCCGGTTGCGCCGCAGCGAGACGCCTCCTTGAAGGCGTTCAGATCGCCCGTCACGTGATCGACGGCATCCGCGCCTCCGGCCAGATGCGCAGCGTATTCGCCCTGCACCTGCATCATGAGCGCGACCTCGGCGTCGAGCTCGGCCGGATCGGTCTCCTTGACGGTCAGGGGGATATCGAGCGAATCGGACGTGCCGTTGAGCGCGACGGCGACCGTCAGGACGTAGTGCGCATCGCCGGCCCCCGGTATGGGTCGAACGACCTTGAGACGGTAGCCGTTCACCGTAGCGGAGCCGGATGCGTCGGTCGCCTCGTCGGCGAGAGGCGCGCCGTTCGCATCCACCTTCTTCACCGTCGTGGAAACGGAATAACCCGAGCCCGTGGCCTTCAGGTCGCGCTTGCGCGGCAGCTGGATATCGGCCGTGACCGCGGTCGGATCGACGATCTCGCCGCTCTGCGAATACGTCAGCTTGACGCGGCCGAGCGCCGCGCGGACCTTGTCGAGGTCCGTCGGATCGGATGCGGTGGCCTTCGCGGTCACATGGAAGGTTCGATCGACGGTCGGCGCCGACTCCGATGCGTCGGCGAGCTTGAACGCCAAATGCGCGGTGATGTCCGCGCTGCGGTCCTCGTCGGCCAGGCGCGTGACCGCGCCGTCGGATGCGACGACGCTCTCATCGGTGGATTCCCATGTCACGGATGCCCATGAGGGAAGAGACAGGCGCAGGAAGAGGTCGCCGCGGGCATCGATGGAAGACGTCTCGTCATCGGCTTCGCCGCCTTCATACCCGACCAGGTTCGACGCGACGAGCTTCTTGGCGGCCAGGGCTTCGAGATCGGCCGCGACCTTGTCCATATCCCAACGGATCTTCGGGCTGCACGTCCAGGTCTCGGTCGTCGCGCCCGAGGAGACCTCGAACGTGACGCGCGGCGATCCGAATCCCGCAGGCGTGCGGGACGGATCCTCGTAGTAATAGGAGATGGCCCCGTTCGAGTCGCCGGCATCCGCCGAGACGGATGCGCCTCCCTTGGCGGAACCGCAGGTCGCAACGCGCACCGTTGCATCAGGGAAGCCGAGTTCGGCGAGCTTCGACACGACCATGGCGTTCATGTTCGCGTCGGTGCCGAAGACGGGCGCGGGAACGTATCCCGCATCGCGCAGCGCCGCGACGGCGGCCTTCGCGGAATCGGCCGCGATGACCGGCCCCGCCGATGCGGACTTCTCGTTATAGCCGCCCGCCGTGGCCGTGACTTTGAGGGTCGCGCCCTCCCAGTCGGATCGGACGACGAGCGTCTTTCCCGTCTGCCCTGCGATCTCCTCGAATTCGGACGCGTCTGCGCGTTTCACGTACCACCGGTAGCTCATGGCCGTTTCGTCAGGCAGCACGCCTCCCGAGAGACGGACCTGGGCCGTCAGCGTGTCGCCCGTGGCGACGACGCTCTTGCCGTTCGGCTTCTCGATATCGAGCCGCGCGAGACGCAGCGAGCCCTTGGGCATGATGGGGCCCATGGTGAACGAGACCTCGTTCGCGCCCGCCGACGCGACGATGCGCAGGAACTTGCCGTTCGCCGAGCCGTCGTCCGGGATGGCGACGGATGGCGACGTCCCGAGCGATACGCCCGTCGTCGCCGTCGACGAATCGACGAGCATCCACGCATAGGTCGCCTTGGAGGCATCGACCGCGGTCCCGTTCGACGCCGTCGCGGCGCTCGAGCCCCCCGTGAAGGCGACCGCACCGATCGTGTCGCCCGGATTGATGATCGCGTCGACGTCGCCGCTTATCTTGGTCGCGCCGCGATGCATCTCGACGCGGCTCAGGAACGCCGCGCCCTGAGGCGCCAGCGGACCGACGCCCGATGAATCCTGGGTTTCCCATGCCGATTCGTCCGAAGCATGCACGCGCACGTACATGCCCGAAAGATCGATGCCGCCCGCCGTCCCCGCCTCGGGTATCGCGAACGTAGCGCCCGTGGCGCCGGGAATGTCCTTGTATCCCCACGTGTCGTGCGAGGAGTACTGCCATTGGAAGATGACGCCTTCGGTCAGGAGCTTCTTCGAGGAATCGTACGCATACGCCTTGAGCGTGGCGCCGAATTCGGCCTTGGGAGCAACGCCCTCGCCGGCTGCGTCGTATACCGCGACGCTCGAAATATCGACATCCGTCGAGGCGCCGGGTTCGTCGTCGTCGCCTCCCCAATCGTCATCGTCGTCGCCCCAGCCCGCAGGCTTGGCAGCAGCCGAAGGCTCGGAAGCGTCCGGAACGTCCGCGGAAGGCGCCGCTTCGGGATCTGGGTCGGAAACGGGGTTCGCAGACGGTTCTTCGACGGCCGAAGCGTCCGCCTCGCCCTCAGATTCCACCGCAGCCGCATGGCTCTCGGCATCCGATGCGCTTCCCGCAGGCTCGGGCGCCGCAGCGGATGACGGCCCTTCGGCGGAACCTTCGATGGCGGCGGACGGCCCGTCCTGATCGGCAGCGGCTTTTTCGACCTCGTCCGCCCAAGACGGCATCGGGCAGAGGGAGACGGCGAGAACCACGGACGCGAGCACCGCGATCACGCGATCGGGGATGCTCGCAAGCGTCACCTCGGGAGTGCCGTCTGCCGCCGAGAGGCGAACGCGACGAGAGAAGGCTCCGGACATGGGAGGCACCTTTCTTCCAGGGCTCTGAATATCGATGGACAGGCATTCCGACTTGTCGTCATCCGGAAACGGCGCGCGCCCGATCAGCGCACGCATCGATTCATTCCCGTCGGATTCACGGTTACTGGCATAGCCGGGGAATCCCACCCCGATTTCCCCAAGCGCGCCTGCGCGCGCCCGCGTGTCGCCACGCATCCATCATGGCCATACATATGTATGCGGATTGTACCATGCAGCTAGGACAGCAGCGCCTTCACGCCGATGGCTACGAGAACGAGACCGCCCGCCATCTGGGCACGGTCGCCGAGCACGATGCCGAAGCGCCGCCCGATGCGCAATGCCGCGAGGCAGACGAGGAACGTGGCGGCGGCGATGATGAGAGACGACGACAGGATGTCGGCGCCGACGGCGCGCAGGCTCACGCCCACGGCGAAGGCATCCATCGAAAGGGTGATGCCGAGAGGATGATGTCGAACGGACCCATGGGCTACCCGAACAATGCAGCCGCGAAAGAGACGGCCGGGACGAGAACGATGGGCACGAAGGCGGCAGGAAGGAAGTTCGCGGCGTTGATCTCGGTGATCTTGAGCATGTTGAGTCCGACGGCGAGCAGAAGCAACGACCCGACGCACACCATCTGCGCAATGACGGCGTCGGACAGCAAAGGGGCGATGAAGCTGGCGCCGAGGCTCAGCAGCGCCTCATAGACGAAGACCGATAGTCCCGAAAACGGCACGCCGATACCGAGCGTGGTGGCCATGACCATCACGACTACGGCATCGATCAGGGCCTTCGCGAACAGCGTCGTGTGATCGAGCTGCAGGCCGCTTTGCAGGGATCCGACGATCGCCATCGCGCCCACGCAGATGAACAGCGAGGACGTGACGAAGCCCTCGGAAAAGCTCCCGAGCGACGAGGTTCCGGATGCGGCGCGCGTCAGCCGATCCTGAGCCCAATCGCCCAGGCGGCGAATCCAGCCGTCGATTCCGACGAGATAGCCGAGAATGCCCCCTGCGATCATCGAGAGCACGACGACGATGATATCGCCGCCCTTCGCCATCCCCGAGATGGCGACCAAGAGCACGACGAGCCCCATGCCCTGCATGAGGAAATCGCCGAGCCGTGTCGACACGCGGCTCTTGAACGCAAGCCCTATCGTTCCTCCGGCGACGGTCGCAATACCGTTGACCAGCGCTCCCAGAATGACCATGCGCGTCCCGAGCCCCCCCTTCGCATGAAGATTCTGACATCCCGTTTACATCGCGCAAACGCGAGGCTTTCGCATTGCGCGCCAGAAAATAATAACGGTTGAGACGTGCGATAGTGTGTCTCGCACAAGAAAGGCGGACGACATGGCTCAGACATCGCAGAGCACAGGCTATGAGGCCTACGTCATAAATCCTGACGGCACCACGACGGAGACCACGGTCTCCTATGCCGACGCGCCGTCGTCATCCGCTTCCGCGCCGCGCGGCTTCGAGGTGGGCACGCCCTTCCCGGGATTCGCATACGTGCGAACCGAAGGCGCGGAGGGCACGCGTCAATATGCGGGCTCTGCGGTGAACGCGGCACCTGCGCCGAAACTTCATATCGGCCGCAGGCTGGCCGGGCTCGTCGTCGCCGCCATCGGCGTGCCGCTGCTCATCCTTCCCGGACCGGGCCTCCTCCTCATCGGCATCGGCCTGGCCATGGCCATCGCGCCGTAGAATCTCGCTACCCCTTCTGCACGGGACCGCCTCAATCCCGTTACGCAGCATATCCTCCTTGCAAGAGCCCCGACGCCCGCCCTGGCGCCGGGGCTCGCCCCTTTTCCGGCCGCCGTGCGCGAGACTCGCGAGCCGGACGACGCAGGCTCCTCCCTCGTGGAGCCGACCGCCGCACGCAGGGGGCTCGCCCTTCTTCGACCGTCATGCGCGGCGCTTCGCCTCTTCGCACCGCGCCATCACGCCGGCGCGTCTCGGCCGCGCAGGCGATTCGCGCACGCCGCCTCTTCGCAACGCTGCGACACGCTGCGCTCGAACGGAAACGGCCCGGCGCTCCTTGTCGGATACGCCGGGCCGCATGCGATTCGTTTCAGGCCTTACGGCCGCACGCCGTTACTCCTCGTCGGAGTCTTCGGCGTTGGAAGCCTCTTCGTCCTGCTTCGACGTCTCGCCGAACCCGAAATCGCCCAGGCCGCCGAGCAGCGCGTCGAGCTCGGACAGATCGCGATGGTAGCTGTGCGGAGGCAGGGCCTCGCCGAGCATCTCCTCGCCTTCGGTGTTGAACGTCGCCGGCTGATCGCCGCCGATGAGCACCGTGTCATCCGGGCTGAACACCATGTCGAGCAGCTGGCTCATCTCATCATTCGTGGCCGCGAGCTCGTCATCGAGCAGGTGCGAGAGCTCGTGTTCCTCGAGACCGGCCTTGAGCTCCTCGAGGGCCTTCGCGCCGATGCCTTCGATGCGCAGAAGCTCGTCTTCGGTGTAGCCGACGAGATCGCCCACCGTATCGATGCCCGCTTCGCTGAACTTATTGGCCCAGCGCTGGGAGACTCCTAGGTCATCGTACAGGTACAGACGCGCATCCTCGTCGGAGAGCTTCTTGCCGTGACCGCGATAGCCGTTGGCGCCGAAATAGTTCGCATAGGCGCCGTAGCCTTCGTCGAGAGCCCAGTCCTGCGGCTGAGGCAGCAGGTCCTCGATCTCGCGCAGCTCGGCAGGCGCGCTCTCGGGAAGATCTTCGCCTTCGACCGGCGCCGTCGGCGTGCCGTGGTAGGTCAGGCCGACCTTATGGTAGCGGGACAGGCCCGTGCCGGCAGGAATCGGCTTGCCGATGATGACGTTCTCCTTGAGGCCCTGAAGGCCATCGACCTTGCCTTCGATGGCGGCATCGGTCAGGACCTTGGTGGTTTCCTGGAACGATGCGGCCGACAGGAAGGAATCGGTGGCCAAGGACGCCTTGGTGATGCCGAGCAGCAGCGGCTGGCAGACCGGCGGCTCCTTGCCCTCCGCGATGAGCTCGTTGGCGATACGCTCGAATTCATAGCGGTTGACCTGGCGGCCCGGCAGGAGCATCGAATCGCCGGCGGACACGACGAGGACCTTGCGCAGCATCTGACGCGCGATGACCTCGATGTGCTTGTCGTTGATGTCGACGCCCTGGGAGACGTAGACGTCCTGGACCTGGGACACGATATAGCGAAGCGTGGTGTTCGCATCGGTCAGGCGGAGCAGGTCGTGCGGGTTGACCGAGCCCTTGGTCAGCTGCTGGCCGACGCGGACCTTGTCGCCGTCATGCACGCCCGGGAGCAGCTGCGCGCGGGCGGACACGACGTATTCGCGGTAGTTGCCGTTCTCGTCGTGGATCGTGAGCGACTTGGTGCTCTTGTCGCCCGAGACCTGCAGCGTGCCGGCGATTTCGGCGAGCACCGCGAGACCCTTGGGCTTGCGGGCCTCGAACAGCTCGGTGACGCGAGGAAGGCCGTGCGTGATGTCGTCGCCCGCGACGCCGCCGGCATGGAACGTGCGCATCGTCAGCTGCGTGCCCGGCTCGCCGATCGACTGGGCGGCGATGATGCCGACCGCAGTGCCGATGTTGACCGGACGGCCCGTGGCCAGATCCCAGCCGTAGCACTTCTGGCAGACGCCGTGCTCGGCATGGCAGGTCATGATCGTACGGATGCTCAGCGTCTCGACGCCGTCCTCGGACATCTTCTTAAGCTGATCCATCGAGGTGATGTATTCCCCGGCCTTGAGGGCGCCCGCGTCTTCGAGCAGGCAGCGGCCGACGAGGTTCTCGTCGATCTCGCCCTTGTCGTCGTGCAGCGGGTACACGACACCCTCGGTGGAGCCGCAGTCGATCTCGCGCACGATGACGTCCTGCGCGACGTCGACCAGACGACGGGTCAGATATCCCGAGTCGGCGGTACGCAGCGCGGTGTCGGTCAGGCCCTTGCGGGCGCCGTGCGTCGAGATGAAGTACTCGAGCACCGACAGGCCTTCGCGGAAGTTCGCCTTGATCGGACGGTCGATGATGTCGCCGTTCGGGTCGGACATCAGGCCGCGCATGCCGGCGAGCTGGCGGATCTGCTTGACGTTGCCTCGAGCGCCCGAGGTGGCCATCATGTAGATAGGATTCAGGCGGTCGAAGTTGGCGTCCATCGCGTTGCCGACCTCTTCGTTGGCGTCCGTCCAGACGTCGATGGTCTGACGATGGCGCTCTTCGTCGCTCATCAGGCCCATCTCGTAATCTTCGTTGATGGCCGCGACCTTGGCTTCGGCGCTCGCCAGGATCTCTTCCTTGTTCGGAGGGATCGTGGCATCGTAGACGGACACGGTGATGCCCGCCTGCGTGGCGTAGTGGTAGCCGAGGTTCTTGATGCCGTCGAGGATCGGAGGCATCTCGGACAGGTCGTACTTGTTGCAGCAGTCCTCGATCAGATCGCCGACGCGGGACTTGTCGACGATGAAGTTGACGAACGGATAGTCGTCAGGCAGGACGTCGTTGAACAGCACGCGGCCGATCGTGGTCTCGAGGCGCTGGCCGGCCTTGTATTCCTCGGATTCGCCGAACGCATGGGAGACCAGCATGTCGCGATCCAGGCGCACGTAGACCTTCGCCTGGATGTCGACGCCGGCATGGGCCTCGTAGGCGTGCAGAGCGTCTTCGAAGTCGGTGAAGACATGGCCCTCGCCCGGGAAGCCCTCGCGCGGGGTGGTGAGGAAGTACATGCCGATGACCATGTCCTGCGTCGGGATGGTCAGCGGACGGCCGTGGGCCGGCGACTTGATGTTGTTGGCGGAAAGCATCAGGATGCGCGCCTCGGCCTGGGCCTCGTTGCCCAAAGGCACGTGCACGGCCATTTGGTCGCCGTCGAAGTCGGCGTTGAACGCGGTGCAGACCAGCGGATGGAGCCTGATGGCCTTGCCTTCGACAAGCACCGGTTCGAAGGCCTGGATGCCCAGGCGGTGCAGGGTGGGTGCGCGGTTGAGCAGCACGGGATGGTCGACGATGACCTCTTCGAGGACGTCCCACACGTAGCTCGCGCCGCGATCGACCGCGCGCTTGGCGGCCTTGATGTTTCCGCAATACTCGAGTTCGACCAGTCGCTTCATGACGAAGGGCTTGAACAGCTCGAGCGCCATCTGCTGAGGCAGGCCGCACTGGTGCAGCTTCAGGTTCGGGCCGACAACGATGACCGAACGGCCGGAATAGTCGACGCGCTTGCCGAGCAGGTTCTGGCGGAAGCGGCCCTGCTTGCCCTTGAGCATGTCGGCGAGCGACTTCAGCGGACGGTTGCCGGGACCCGTGACGGGACGGCCGCGACGACCGTTGTCGAACAGGGAGTCGACGGCCTCCTGGAGCATGCGCTTCTCGTTGTTGACGATGATCTCGGGAGCGCCCAGGTCGAGCAGGCGCTTGAGACGGTTGTTGCGGTTGATGACGCGACGATACAGGTCGTTGAGGTCGGACGTCGCGAAGCGGCCGCCGTCGAGCTGCACCATCGGGCGCAGGTCGGGCGGCAGGACCGGAATGACGTCCAGGATCATGTCGGACGGCGCGTTGTCGGACTTCATGAACGCGTCGACGACCTTGAGGCGCTTGACGGCCTTGGCGCGCTTCTGCCCCTTGCCGTTCTCGACGACGTCTTTGAGCTCTTCGGAAACCTTCTCGAGATCGAGCCCGTCGAGCAGGTCGCGCACGGCTTCGGCGCCCATGCCGCCGCGGAAGTAGTCGCCGTAGTTGACGCGCATCTCGCGATACAGGGCGTCGTCGGAGATGAGCTGCTTCGGGACGATCTTCAGGAAGACGTCGAGGGCTTCGCTGCGCAGGGCCTTGCGTTCGTTGAATTCGTCGTAGACATCGGCGATTTCGGCTTCGACCTCTTCAGGGGACATGCGCTCCTCTTCGGCGATGTCGTCCTCGAAGTCGTCGGCCTCGGGCACGTATTCGGTGGACAGACGGCGCGTGGCTTCGACCAGGCGGTCGCGCTCGGCGTCGAGTTCCTGCAGGTCGGCTTCGAGCTCGTCGCGCAGCTCGTCGATGTCGGCTTCGCGAGCCTCTTCATCGACCCAGGTGATGATCGAAGAGGCGAAGTAGAGCACCTTCTCGAGCTCTTTCGGGGCGATGTCGAGCAGGTAGCCCAGGCGGCTCGGGCTGCCCTTGAAATACCAGATGTGGCTTACCGGCGTGGCGAGCTCGATGTGGCCCATGCGCTCGCGGCGCACCTTGGAGCGCGTGACCTCGACGCCGCAGCGTTCGCAGACGATGCCCTTGAAGCGGATGCGCTTGTACTTGCCGCAGGCGCACTCCCAGTCCTTCGTGGGACCGAAGATCTTTTCGCAGAACAGACCGTCCTTCTCGGGCTTGAGGGTGCGGTAGTTGATGGTTTCCGGCTTCTTGACTTCGCCATGGGACCAGCTGCGCACGTCTTCGGCGCTCGCAAGCGAGATCTTGAGCGCGGAGAAGTTGTTAACGTCGAATTCGGTCATTTATCGATCCTCTCCTTCGTCATCGGCAGATTCGTCCGAGCCGATGAGCTCGGATGCATCGGCGGACGACGCAGAATCGTCAGCCATCAGAGTGCGCAGGTCGGCGGCGATATCGCGCAGCGCGTCCCCATGCTCCTCCTCGGTCTTCTCGGCTTCCTTCATCATCGTCTTGAGCGCGGCCTGGTCGGCGGAGCGCTCTTCGGAGTCCATGTCGTCAAGATCGATGGCCTGGTCGTCGGATCCGATCATCTCGACGTTCAGTCCGAGGGACTTCATCTCCTTGAGCAGGACTTTGAAGGATTCGGGAACCTCCGCGGGCGGGATGTTCTCGCCCTTGACGATGGCTTCGTACGCCTTCACGCGGCCCGCGGTGTCGTCGGACTTGATCGTGAGGATCTCCTGCAGCACGTTGGACGCGCCGTACGCGTAGAGGGCCCAGACCTCCATCTCGCCGAAGCGCTGGCCGCCGAACTGGGCCTTGCCGCCCAGAGGCTGCTGGGTGATGAGGCTGTACGGGCCGGTCGAGCGCGCATGGATCTTATCGTCGACCATGTGGCCGAGCTTCAGGATGTACGGATACCCGACGGTGATGGGCTCGCGGAACGGCTCGCCGGTGCGGCCGTCGAAAAGCGTTGTCTTGCCGAAGGAATCGAGCTGGGGGACGAACTCGTCGCGCGCCAGGTCGCCGAACTTCTCGTGGTTCCGGTTGATGAGATTGCGGTTGGCCTTCTGGATGACGTCGGCGATCTCCTGCTCCGTCGCGCCGTCGAAGACCGGCGTGGCGACGTAGATCGGGCCGTCGACGGATTCGGAGGTCTCTTCAGCATCGGACCAGCCCCACTTGGCGGCCCAGCCGAGATGGCACTCGAGCAGCTGACCGACGTTCATACGGGAAGGAACGCCCAGCGGGTTGAGCATGACGTCGACCGGCGTGCCGTCGGCGAGATACGGCATGTCCTCGACCGGCAGGACGCGGGACACGACGCCCTTGTTGCCATGACGGCCGGAGAGCTTGTCGCCCTGCTGGACCTTGCGCTTCTGGGCGATGAACACGCGCACCAGCTCGTTGACGCCGGGAGCGAGCTCGTCGTCGCTTTCACGGCTGAAGCGGCTGATGCCGACGACGCGGCCGCCGGCGCCATGAGGCACCTTGAGCGACGTGTCGCGGACTTCGCGGGCCTTCTCGCCGAAGATGGCGCGCAGCAGACGTTCCTCGGCGGTGAGCTCGGTCTCGCCCTTCGGGGTGACCTTGCCGACCAGGACGTCGCCCGGCTCGACCTCGGCGCCCACGCGGATGATGCCGTCGGCGTCGAGGTCGGCGATCATGTCCTCGGAGATGTTCGGGATCTCGCGGGTGATTTCCTCGGGCCCGAGCTTGGTGTCGCGGGCGTCGACTTCGTATTCCGAGATATGGATGGACGTGAGCAGGTCCTCGGCGACGACGCGTTCGCTGATGACGATGGCGTCCTCGTAGTTGTAGCCTTCCCACGTGGTGTACGCGACCAGCAGGTTCTTGCCCAGCGCGAGCTCGGCCATATCGCAGGACGGGCCGTCGGTCAGCACGTCGCCCGCGAAGACCTCGTCGCCCTTGCGGACGAGCGGCTTGTGGTTCACGCAGCCGGACTGATTGGAGCGTTGGAACTTAGGAACCAGGTATTCGTCGAATTCGCCCTCGTCGTTGCGGATGATGACCGTGGAGCCGTCGACATAGTCGACGACGCCGGGGTTCTGGGCGGTGACGACCTCGCCGGAATCGACGGCGATGCGGTGCTCGATGCCCGTGCCGACGTACGGGGCGGCGGTCTTGAGCAGAGGCACGGCCTGGCGCTGCATGTTCGATCCCATGAGCGCGCGGTTCGCGTCGTCATGCTCGAGGAACGGGATGAGCGACGTCGCGACCGACGTCATCTGCCGCGGAGAGACGTCCATGTAGTCGACCTGGCCGACAGGCACCTCGGAAGGCTCGCCGAAGACGCCCTTGGAGTCGCGGGTGCGGCAGAGCACGCGATCGGACGGGACGAACGCGCCGTCCACGGTGCGGCCGAAGACGCGGGTCTCCTGATCGAAGAAGTCGTTCGCCTGGGCGATCGTGTGCTTCTCCTCCTCGTCCGCGGTCAGGTAGTCGACCTCGTCGGTGACCTTGCCGTCGATGACGCGGCGATACGGCGTCTCGATGAAGCCGTACGGGTTGACGCGCGCATAGGTCGCCAGCGAGCCGATCAGGCCGATGTTCGGACCTTCAGGCGTTTCGATCGGGCACATGCGGCCGTAGTGGGAGTTGTGGACGTCGCGGACTTCGAAGCCTGCGCGCTCGCGGGACAGGCCGCCCGGGCCGAGGGCCGACAGGCGGCGCTTGTGCGTGATGCCGGCGGCGGGATTGGACTGGTCCATGAACTGCGACAGCTGCGAGGAGCCGAAGAATTCCTTGATGGCGGCGACGATCGGGCGGATGTTCACCAGGGACTGCGGGGTGATCTCGTCGGATTCCTGCATGCCCATGCGCTCGCGCACGACGCGCTCCATGCGGGACAGGCCGATGCGGAACTGGTTCTGGATCAGCTCGCCGACCGTGCGGATGCGGCGGTTGCCGAAGTGGTCGATGTCGTCGACCTGGAAGCCTTCCTCGCCGCCGTGCAGCGCGACGACGTAGCGCATCGTGGAGATGATGTCGCGCTCGGTGAGCGTGGAGGAAGCGCCCAGCTCGTCGTCGGGATCGAAGCCGAGCTTCTTGTTGGCCTTGTAGCGGCCGACCTTCGCGAGATCGTAGCGCTGAGGATTGAAGAACAGGCCGTCGAGCAGCGTGGAAGCGGAATCCAGCGTGGGCGGCTCGCCCGGGCGGAAGCGCTTGTAGAGCTCGATCAGGGCTTCTTCCTTGGTAGTGGCGGGATCGCGATCGAGGGTGCGCAGCACCATCTCGGAGCCGCCGAGGACCTCGATGATCTCCTCGCGCGTTTCGGCGATGCCCAGCGCGCGGAGGAGCAGCGTGGCCGGCTGCTTGCGCTTGCGATCGATGCGAACGGAGAGGATGTCGCGCTTATCGGTCTCGAATTCGAGCCATGCGCCGCGGGAAGGGATGACCTTCGCGCCGTAGATGGTCTTGTCGGACGTCTTGTCGCGCTCGGCGGAGAAGTAGATGCCGGGCGAACGGACGAGCTGCGAGACGACGACGCGCTCGGTGCCGTTGATGATGAAGGTCCCGCGCGGGGTCATGAGCGGGAAGTCGCCCATGAAGACCTGCTGCTCTTTGATTTCGCCGGTCTCGCGATTGACGAAGCGGACCTCGGCGAACAGAGGAGCCTGGTAGGAAACGTCCTTTTCCTTGCATTCGTCGACCGTGTACTTCGGGTCGCCGAACTCATGGGCGCCGAATTCGACGAACATGTCCTTCGAGGAGCTCTCGATCGGGCAGACGGCGTTGAACGCCTCCGTGATGCCTTCGGTCATGAACCACGTGAAGCTGTCCGTCTGGACGGAGATCAGATTGGGCACGTCCATGACGTCGGGGATCTTCGCGAAACTGCGACGATCCCGGTAAACGCTGGCTGGCGTGCGCTTTTCTGCTTTGGCCACAGGTTTTCCTTCCGCTGGTGAACAGATGAGATGCACCAAAAGATGCAAACTTGATATTTAAGCACGCAGAAAAATCAAGTCAAGACTTTTTTTCACGAACTATGTAGCTTCTGTAGTTTTATACGGGCGTGCACGTCAGGCGACGGGAAGAAGCCGCGCGGCGAGGATCCCGCGGCCGACCCCGCCCATGCGCACCTATGCGCCTTGGCGCCGGCAACGCCGTGCAGACGGATCCGGTTGCTCCGCGCATGCGCCGTCGAGCACGTGAGGACGCATGCATGAGCATCCTGCGCAGCGCGGCCGCACATCCGCGTGAAGGCTCTTTTTTGCGCATCGGCGTCGATTTAATTCCTTTGAAACGGCACAAACGCGTCATCGAACGGTAAAATACCGCGTTATGTAACTGTAGGAGCATGTCGCCGCGATGCGCAGCCGCATGCATACAAGAAAGGCCGTCCATGGACGCACTCGTCGCCGTAACGGATACCATCGATACGTATATGTACACGTACTTCCTGGTATTCCTCCTCATCTTCACCGGGCTGTACTTCTCCATCCGCACGAAGTTCATCCAGTTCCGCGGGTTCAAAGACATGATCAGGCATCTCACGGAGCACAAGCATGTGCCCGGCAAGAAGAGCGTTTCCTCATTCCAGGCCCTGATGGTCTCCACCGCCTCCCGCGTCGGCACGGGCAACATCGCCGGCGTCGCCACGGCCATCGCCGTCGGCGGGCCGGGCGCGGTCTTCTGGATGTGGGTCATGGCCACCATCTCCTCCGCATCCGCATTCATCGAATCCACCCTCGCGCAGATCTGGAAGGTCCGCGGCGAGAACGGCGAGTTCCGAGGCGGCCCCGCCTACTATATCCAGCAGGCGCTGCACAGCCGCGCGCTCGGCGTCGTCTTCGCCATTTCGCTGCTGCTCTGCTTCGGCCTGGGCTTCAACGGCCTGCAGACCTACAACATGAGCTCCTCGCTCCAGGCGTACATCCCGAACTACACGCAGACCGCGGCCCCCATGGCCCTCGGCATCCTGCTCGCAGTCGTCTTCGCCTTCATCATCTTCGGCGGAACACGGCTCATCAGCTACATGACCTCGGTCATCGTTCCCACCATGGCCGGCGGCTACATCCTTTTGACCATTATTCTCTCGATCATGAACATCGGCGAGCTTCCCGGCATCTTCGCCACCATCGTGACCGAGGCCTTCGATTTCAGCTCCGTCGTCGGCGGCTTCGCCGGCTCGATGGTCGTCCAGGGCATCAAGCGCGGCCTGTTCTCCAACGAGGCCGGCATGGGTTCCGCTCCGAACGCCGCTGCATCCGCATCGGTCTCCCACCCCGTCAAGCAGGGCCTGGTGCAGACATTCTCCGTCTTCATCGACACGATCATCATCTGCTCCTGCTCCGCCGTCATGATCATGTTCTTCGTCAACGACAACGTGGACCTCATCGCCTGGGGCGGCGCGACCGGAGAGGCGGCGCTCACCAACATGACGCTTGTCCAGGCCGCCATGCAGAACGGATTCGGCGCGGCGGGCCTGCACTTCATGACGCTCGCGATCTTCTTCTTCGCCTTCTCGAGCCTGATCGGCAACTATTTCTATGCCGAGGGCAATTTCAAATACATCACCGGCAGCAAGCCCGCCCTCTACGTCTTCCGCATCCTGTGCTGCATCGTCATCTTCTTCGGCGCGCAGTCCAACCTCACGCTCGCATGGAACCTCGCGGACATCTTCATGGGCATCCAGGCGACCATCAACATCATCGTCATCCTGATCCTCGGCAAGTGGGCGCTCGCCGCGCTCAAAGACTACGAAGCCCAGAAGGCCCAGGGCATCGACCCGGTCTTCGTCGCGAACGTCATCCCCGGCCTGCCGCAGACCGAGTGCTGGCACGTCGATGCGTCGCATCTCGACGACGCGGTCAAGGACGAGAAGCAGGGCAATCCCATCGCCGAGACGCTGCTCGCCGACGAAGACGCCTAAGGACGCTTCGCGAGAAGGGTTTCCCGCGTCTGAACCATTCACTCGTATTCGAAGCCTCGCATTCTGCGGGGCTTCGTTCGTAGAGGGCTCTTTCACCGAATGCGCCGATGCCCCGGCCTTCCCTGCCGTCTCTTCCTACCGCTCCTCAAGAGAAATATCTCAATATATAGACTTAGATTTCCTGCGTGTATAAAACGAAGATTACAGAACGGTATCGTATTGGCACTCTCGCTTGCAGAGTGCCAATCAAGCTCCTATGCTTCAAGGCGTCAAAAGAAATGCGGCCTGAACGATGGCCGCGACCCCTTGCTAGGAGATGATGATCATGATGCTGGTACCCCGCAATCACGGCTTCTTCGATGACTTCCTGAGCGATCCGTTCGACAGCGTCTTCGGAACCCCTGCCCGCAGCACCGCTCGCAAGCCCCTGCCCACCACGATGAGGACCGATATCAAAGAAACCGACACGACGTTCGAGATCGATATCGACCTGCCCGGCTTCAAGAAGGAAAACGTCCACGCGGAAATCGAGGACGGATACCTGACCATCGAGGCATCCACCGAATCCGAGAACGAAGAGAAGGACGAAGCCGGAACCTATCTGCGCAAGGAGCGCTTCACCGGCAAATGCCGCCGCAGCTTCTATGTCGGAGAGGACATCTCCGAGGAAGACATCCACGCGAAGTTCGAGAACGGCATCCTTTCCGTCACCGTCCCGAAGAAGCAGGCGCTTCCCGAGGTCGAGACCAAGAAGCTCATCTCGATCGACTAAAGCCGCACCTCCATACGCCCAACCCGCTTCTCCTTCCCCTTTGACGGCCCCGCGATGCATGCGGGGCCGTCTTCGCATGCAAAGGACGTCTTATGACCTGCGGCTCGAACCGTAAGCCGCGTTCTTGCGGTTTCCGAACGCGCTTCCCTTGCGCGCCGTCTTCTTCAGATCGGCAAGCACATCGCGCTCGTCCGTCCCCTCCATCTGCGCGCGAAGCTTCACCACCTGGTCGCGCAGGCGCGCGGCCTCTTCGAAGTCCATCGACTCGGATGCTGAGGCCATCTCCTCTTCCATGCCCGCAATGATGCGCATCACTTCCCCGCGCGAAAGCTCCGCAAGCACCTTGTTCACGTCTTCGGCCGTACCGACCTCGTTGTTGTCGCCGTCCGTGATGAATCCCATGACGTCGTTGATGGCCTTGCGGATGGTCTTCGGCTCGATGCCGTGCTCTTCGTTGTAGGCCATCTGGATGGCGCGGCGGCGGCGCGTCTCGGTGATCGCGAGATCCATGGAATCGGTGATCTTGTCGGCGTACATGATCACCTTGCCCGACACGTTGCGCGCGGCGCGGCCGATCGTCTGGATCAGACTGCGATGATTGCGCAGGAAGCCTTCCTTATCGGCATCGAGGATCGCGACGAGCGTGACCTCCGGCAGGTCGAGCCCCTCGCGCAGCAGGTTGATGCCAACGAGCACGTCGAATTCACCTTTGCGCAGGTCGCGAAGGATTTCCACGCGCTCGAGCGTACCGATGTCGCTGTGCATGTATCGCGATCGGATCCCCTGATCAAGAAGGTGGTCGGTCAGATCTTCGGCCATTTTCTTCGTAAGCGTCGTGATAAGCACGCGTTCATGGGCGTCCGAGCGTGCGCGCGCCTCGTCGATGATGTCGTCGATCTGGCTGGCTATCGGGCGTACCTCGATTTCGGGATCGAGGAGCCCCGTCGGACGGATGATCTGCTCGACGCGCCGCTCGCTCACACGGTTCTCGTAATCGCCCGGAGTCGCCGACACGTAGATGAACTGAGGAACGCGTTCTTCGAACTCGTCGAAGCGCAGCGGACGGTTGTCAAGGCAGCTCGGAAGGCGGAACCCATGCTCGGCGAGCGTGACCTTCCTGCTGCGGTCGCCCTCGTGCATGCCTCTGATCTGCGGAACCGTCACATGGCTCTCGTCGATGATGCAGAGGAAGTCGTCCGGGAAATAATCGATGAGCGTATACGGCGGCTCGCCGGGGCTGCGGCCGTCGAGATGGCGCGAATAGTTCTCGATGCCGGAGCAGAAGCCCATGGTTTCGAGCATCTCGAGATCGTAGTTGGTGCGCATCTCGAGCCGCTGCGCCTCGAGGAGCTTGCCTTCGGCGCGCAGCTGCTCAAGGCGCCCGCGCAGCTCCTCCTGGATCGTGCCGATCGCCTTCCGCATCTTGGGACGCGCCGTGACATAGTGCGATGCGGGCCAGATGGGAATGGCCTCGAAGCTCATCAGCGCCTCGCCCGTAAGATTGTCGATCTCCTGGATGGATTCGATCTCGTCGCCCCAGAACTCGATGCGCAGCGGATTGTCGGCATACGGAGGGAAGACGTCGAGCGCATCTCCGCGCACGCGGAAGGTGCCGCGCGACAGCTCGTAATCGTTGCGATCGTATTGGATGTCGATGAGCTGATGGATCACGTCGCCGCGCTCGGCGGGCTTCTGCCGATCGACGAACACGGCCATGCCGGCGTAGTCCATCGGGCTCCCAATGCCGTAGATGCAACTCACGGAGGCGACGACGATAACGTCGCGACGGCTGAGCAGGCTTGAGGTCGCGGCATGGCGCAGCTTCTCGACCTCTTCGTTGATGGAGGCGTCCTTCTCGATGAACGTGTCGGTCTGAGGCACGTAGGCTTCCGGCTGATAGTAGTCGTAATAGCTGACGAAATAGACGACCGCGTTATGGGGGAAGAACTCCTTGAGCTCGGCGGCGAGCTGGGCGGCGAGCGTCTTGTTCGGCGCCATGACGAGCGTGGGCTTCTGCACGGCCTCGATGGTCTTCGCCATCGTGAACGTCTTGCCCGACCCCGTCACGCCGAGAAGCGTCTGATAGCGCAGGCCGCGCTCGACGCCTTCGGCGAGCGACGCGATGGCCTGAGGCTGATCGCCCGACGGTTCGTAGGGGGACACGACCTTGAACGGTTCGCTCGATAGGCGCACCTCGGGAAGCTTGCCTTCCATGACGGCGCCTTCAATGTTCTTGAGATGGCTGGACATGCGTGAACTCCTCCGTCGTGCGTCTGTCCGCCTGCACGGTGCAGGCGAGGACGTTTCGGCTATCGTACGTCTGATGGAGATGCGCGGCGCGCACCAGGGGAAGACCCCGTCAGAACATCGACGAGACGGCGGACCTGCTTCTCGACGTCCTCGATGCGGCCGTCGTTCGCGATCGCATAATCGGCCCATGCGCGCAGCGTGGCCTCGTCCGGCTGGCGCGACGCCCGCGCACGGGCATCCTCTTCGCGCTGCCGGCCGCGCGCGACGACGCGGGCGATACGGGTCTCGAGAGGGGCCACGACGGCGACGACGGCATCGGACCAAGGATACCGTTCATGCGTGGCTTCCCCTGCGCTCACCTCGACCGCGACGAGAGGATGCGTGAACGCGAGCGCCTCGGAACGTGCGCGGGCAGCCTCGATGATGGCGGGATGCGTTATCCCGTTGAGCGTCTCGGTTCCTTCGGGCGTCGAGAACGCCGCACGCGCAAGCGCGGCAGTATCGACGCGTCCGTCGGAATCGACGACGTCCGGACCGAACGCATGCGCCAGGGCGAACGCGACGTCAGGATCCCGCAGGACGTCGCGCCCGATGGCGTCCAGATCGACGACCGCCGCTCCATAATCGGACATGAGGTGCGCAACCAGGCTTTTTCCGGAACCGATCCCGCCTGCCACTATGACGATGGGCGCGCGTCCGCTCATGCGCCGACTCCTTTCGATGCGCCGTGCATCTCTTCCTCGGTACGCGATACTACCTCATCTACGCATACGAAGAACCCGGCGTCCATGATGCACGGACGCCGGGTTCTTCAAGACCGGACCGCCTTGCTTGATGAGACGGTCAGATCGATGGGTGCGAGAGGTGCTTACTCCGCAGCGACTTCGGACTCTTCGTCCTTGCGGTCCTTCTTGCGGGGCTGGCGAGGCTCGGCCTGGACGGTTTCGTCGATTTCGATTTCGATGCCCAGCTCTTCGGCGGCGGCCTTCATCGACAGGGAGATACGGCGACGGTCGGGGTTGACCTCCATGACCTTCACCTTGACCTCCTGGCCGACCTTGACGACCTGAGCCGGGGTCTCGATGCGGCGAGGAGCCATCTCGGAGATGTGGACCAGGCCTTCGACATTGCTGCCGAGTTCGACGAATGCTCCGAACGGAACGATCTTGGTAACCTTGCCGTCGATGACGGAGCCGACCGGATAAGACTCGACAAGCTTGATCCACGGATCAGGCGTGGTCTGCTTGAGGCCGAGGGAGATGCGCTCGCGGCTCAGATCGACGTCCAGAACCTCGACCTCCACTTCCTGGCCGACCTTGACGACCTCGGAGGGATGGTTGACATGGTTCCAGGAAAGCTCGGAGATGTGGACCAGGCCGTCGATGCCGCCGAGATCCACGAATGCGCCGAAGTCGACGATCGAGGAGACGGTGCCCTTGAGGCGCATGCCCTTGGTGAGCTTGCTGAGGATTTCGGCGCGCTCGTTCTTGCGGCCCTCTTCGAGGAGGACGCGGCGGGAGAGCACGACGTTGTTGCGGTTGCGGTCCATCTCGATGACGCGGGCCTCGAGCTCGGTGCCGAGATACATGTCGAGATCCTTGACGCGACGCAGGTCGACGAGGGATGCAGGCAAAAAGCCGCGCAGTCCGATGTCGATGATCAGGCCGCCCTTGACGACTTCGATGACTTCGCCGGTGACGGCTTCGCCGGCCTTGAACTTCTCTTCGACGCTGATCCAGGCACGTTCGTACTCGGCGCGCTTCTTGGACAGGATGAGACGGCCTTCCTTGTCTTCCTTCTGGAGGACGAGGGCCTCGATCTCGTCGCCGAGGGCGACGATCTCGGAGGGATCGGCATCCTTGCGGATGGAGAGCTCGCGGGAAGGAATGACGCCTTCGCTCTTGAACCCGATGTCGAGCAGAACCTCGTCATGCTCGATCTGCACGACGGTGCCCTTGACCAGATCGCCTTCGTCGAAGTCGGTCAGGGTGCCATCGATCATCGCGTTCATCTGCTCGTCGCTGATGTCCTCGAAATCGATGACGGACGTGTTCTTGATGTCGGTCAAAACGGACCCCTTTCAAGCACAGGGACCCTTCGCCATGGTGGTTGAATACAACATGTCTCGGGGGCCTACAGTTGCGGTTCCCGCATGCTTTTGCATGCGGGGCCTGCCATCTCTCAGACAAGCCGTTGCATTGTACCATAGCCCCCATGCGCTCCCACCCTCGAAGAGACCTTCCCCAAACCCTCCGAAATTCCTGCTGAAACCCTGCTTTCTGCCGCCGCGTATGCGCAAGGCATCGGGCATCGCCGCATGGAATCGCCTGCGTCATCCGCCCGAGGCCGCGCGCAGCCTGAACCGGGCACGCGCACGGTGGCGGACGCCGAGAGGCATCCGCCGCTCCGAGCAGCATATCCGCGCGCAGTCGGGCCGGCTCTCGCGCATACTCGCCGACGGCTGCACATCGCAGGCGCATCCGTGCGCAGCCGGGCCGGTCATGGTCGCAGGCTCGGTCTCGATGCTCGCTCGAAACCTATCCGCGCGCAGTCGAGGCGACTTCGATCAGCATGCGCGCCTTCGCATCCGGAAAGACCTCGATTCCCGCCTTCTTGAAGAGCGCGGCCGTTATGCCGTCGCCGGCGACGAGCCGGCCCGAGAAGGTCCCGTCGTAGACGCTCCCGCATCCGCACGACGGGCTCTTGCCTTTGAGGAGGGCATGCGTGCAGCCGGCATCGAGCGCATGCGCAAGGCAGGACCCGGCCCCGCGGACGAACGCGTCGGTCACATCCTCGCCCGCGCACGACACGACCCGTCCGCCGCTGATTTCAGCGGGGTCACGCGGCACGGGCAGCCCGCCTGCCGTCTCGGGGCAGAGGGGCACCAGGTCGAACGCGGCATCGAGCTGCGCGAGGCAATCCAGGCGATGGTGGCCTCCCCGATACGTGCACGGCTCCCCTATCAGGCAGGCGCTTATGGCGAGCTTCGATTTCGGCGACACGGCGGCTCCTTAAGGATCGATGGCGGTCCGTTCGCCCCTATCTTACGCGAACCTTGCCAATCGCTGATTCGACCGAGCGATTCCGACATGATATGTTGGCACGGCCCGACGGCGCGAATACGGTGAAGCGCGCTTCCCCTACGGCGCCGGGCCGCATCTCGCCCATCTCTCCGCCCGCGGGCGGCTTTTCGGAAGGCAGGCCATGACCCAGTTCCTCGCGACATTAGGCATCTCGTCGGAAAGCGAGTTCGCACGCGACCTTCTCATGGCCGTCGTCATCGTCGTCGTCACGGCGGCGCTCGCCCACGTCGCCGCCAAGGCTCTACGCCACCTGCTGGACAAAGACGCGACGCCCCTGCCGTCCACAAGCCTCATCGTCAATGTCGTGCGCGGTGTCGTCTGGGCTATCGGCATCAGCGTAATGCTCGATGTCTGCTTCGACGTGAACGTGAACGCGCTCGTGACCGCCCTAGGCGTCGGAGGCGTCGCCTTATCGCTCGGATTGAAGGATACGCTCTCCAACTTCATCGGCGGCCTTCAGATGACGCTCATGGGCATCGTCGTGCCGGGCGACCACATCGAAGTCGGCGGGGATGCCGGCGTGGTGCAGGACGTGAACTGGCGCCATACCACCATTTCGAACCGTCTCGGCGAGACGGTGGTCATACCGAACTCGGTCATCGCGACGACCGCCCTCGTCCAGCTCCCCCCGGCGGAACGCGTCTCGGTGCCCTTCGCCGTGACGGGCGACGCGCATGATATGCGCGCCGTGAAGCAGGACATCGAGGCATCCGCCAAACAGGCCGCCGAATCCGTATGCCCCATCACGGAGGGGCCTCATGCCTCCTTCTCCGAAATCACCGAATACGGATTCAAGGGCAAGCTCGCCCTGAGCATCGACGACCCTGCGCATGCGAACGACGTCATCGACGCTGTGATCACGGCCATCGCGCCCATGACGCGCCGCGAGACGCATGCGGGCGAAGGCGCCGAGTAGCGTCTCTGCCGCAGCAGCCCCGCCATCCTCCTCCGCTCGTCGCGCTCTCGAACGTTCCTGCCGATGAAACTGGTACATTTATGCACCGATCCGCGGGCCGCAGGGAGACGGCACGCCCGTCACGGAAAGCATGCCATGAAGAAGATAGTCACGAGCCTGCCCTTCATCCTTCTCGTATCCGTCATCGTCGGCATCGTCCTCGGGCTCGTCTCGAACGAATCCGTCATGAACGTCGTGGTCACCGTCAAATACGTGCTGAGCCAGATCATCATGTTCTGCGTGCCGCTCATCATCATCGGATTCATCGCGCCGTCCATCACCAAGCTCGGCTCGAACGTTTCGCGCGTCTTAGGGGTCGCCGTCGTCATCGCCTACCTCTCGTCCATCGGCGCCGCGCTCTTCTCGACCGTCGCCGGATACGCGATCATCCCCCACCTCTCCATCGCCACGACGGTCGACGGCCTCAAGGAGCTTCCGAACGTCGTCTTCCAGCTCGATATTCCTCAGATCATGCCGGTCATGAGCGCGCTCGTGCTGGCCATCCTGCTCGGCTTGGCCACCGTCTGGACGCGCGGCGAGACCATGGCGAAGCTGCTCGACGAATTCCAGAAGATCGTGCTCGCCATCGTGACGAAGATCGTCATCCCGCTGCTGCCCGTCTTCATCGCCTCGACGTTCTGGTGCCTGTCGTACGAAGGAACCATCACCAAGCAGCTGCCCGTCTTCCTCGCGGTCATTCTCATCGTCATCGTCGGGCACTACCTCTGGCTTGCGCTGATCTACGGTGTGGCCGGCGCGTATTCGGGCAAGAACCCGCTGAACGTGCTGAGGCGGTACGGACCCGCGTACCTGACGGCCATCGGCACGATGTCTTCCGCCGCGACGCTCGCCGTGTCGCTCCAGTGCGCCGAGAAGGCCGAGCCGCTGCGCAAGGACATGGTGCGCTTCGGCATTCCCCTGTTCGCGAACATCCACCTGTGCGGCTCCGTCCTGACCGAGGTGTTCTTCTGCATGACCATCTCCCAGATGCTCTACGGATTCATCCCGAACATCGCGACGATGGTGCTCTTCTGCCTTCTGCTCGGAATCTTCGCCCTCGGGGCGCCCGGCGTTCCCGGCGGCACGGTCATGGCATCCTTGGGCTTGGTTGCAGGCGTGCTCGGATTCGATGCGACCGGCACGGCGCTGATCCTCACCATCTTCGCGCTGCAGGACAGCTTCGGAACCGCCTGCAACGTGACGGGCGACGGCGCGCTCACGCTGTTTTTGAGCGGATATGCCGACAAGAAGGGCATCGCCGAGGTCACCGAGTCGGGAAATATCTTCTAAATGCGAACCCATGCGGCCGAGCGCATGCGCCGGGTACCCGCATCCTAGAGCGGATTCGATTCTTGGCCTCGGCATTCGTCGCAGATGCCCGAGAATACGACCGTGAACGAATCGATGTCCATCGGCGCGTCGCCGCGAACGAGGGATGGAATCGAGATGCCGTCGTTCAATTCCACGTCGACCACCTTCCCGCAGCGCGCGCAGATTCCATGCCCGTGCGCATCGAGGCGCCAGTCGAAGCGATCCGCGGCATCGGGCACGCTGATCCGCTGGATACGCCCTGCATCGGCGAGAACGTTCAGGTTGCGATAGACGGTCGCGCGGGAGATGGACGGATGCTTTCCGCGCACGGTCTCGAAGACATCGATGGCGGTCGGATGGTCGTTCGATGCGCGAACGGCCTCGAGAACGAGCGAACGCTGGACGGTTTGACGGGTATCAGGACGCATGGGCCGCGCCTTCCTCCCGCTCCTCGCGTTCGAGCACGAGCCGCATGGCCGCGATGGCGCATTCGATCTGACCGTCGTCAGGTTCGTTCGTCGTCAGATACTGCATCTGCATGCCGGGCCATAAGATAACTTTGACCAGCGGATTATCGGGATGGCTGCCCGCCCACTTCACCGTGATCTCGTAACTTAGGCCCGCGATGAGGGGCATGAGCAAGATCCGCACGACGATGACCAGCGCAAGCTTCGGAGCGCCGTCGGAAACGCCCCAGGCGGAGATGAGCGCGTTCAAGGGCGTGAGGGTATACACGATGATCGCGATGATCATGACCATGATGAGGAACGCGGTGCCGCACCGCACGTGCAGTCGCGGAAACGACCGCGCGTTCTCGGCGGTCAGCGGAAGCCCGTGCTCGAAGCAGTGGATGGTCTTGTGCTCGGCGCCGTGATAGCCGAACATGTCGCGGACGTCCTTCATATGGCCGATGAGCCAGATATAGAACACGAAGATGGCGACGCGTACGATGCCGTCGACGATATTCCATGCGAACGTATGCGCATCGTACTCGCCGACGATGGCGTTCGCGAGGAACGCAGGCAGCACGACGAAGAGCACGACGCCCAGTATAAGGCCGATGACCAGGGAGATAGTGACTTCTTTGCCGCCGAAGCCGCCATCGCCCGAACGCTTTCCGGCCTTCGTGGACGGAGCCTCTTTCGAGGCTGCGGGCGCGCCACAGGCATCGGACGTGCCGGAGGCGTCGGGGACATCCGCGTAAGGCGTCGTCGACGGGGATGCCGGCATATCGGCAAGAGCCGCGTCGCCGGCACCGGCGCACGCGATGGAAGCGGGCGTCGACGAGGAGGACGATTCCCCGTCGGCATCCTCGGCGAATTCCGCGAAGGCATGCTCCGCCGCGATGCCCGAGGCCTTGTAGCTGAGCGCGAGGCTTTCGACGAACGCACGGCATCCGCGCACGACGGGCCAATGCATCCAGGAGTTCCTGCGACGGCCGCTTGCAAGGTCATGTTCCTCGGTATAGATGGAGCCATCGGGCTCGCGCACGGCCACGGACCAGTTGTATTTCCCGCGCATCATGATGCCGCCCAGCAGGGCTTGCCCGCCCACATGCGTCTTCAGCGGACCGTCTTCGGCGAAGGCCCTGTTCAAATCGCTTTCGGTGCGGGCTTTCGGCATAGGTTACGGCCTCACGATCTTAGGATACGGATTCTTGCAGGTCATCTTCCCCTCGTGGCAGCCCTCGCGCACGCACGACGGGCCCGCGTCCATGAAGATGAACGGAGCGGTCGGACGCGCGAGCTCGAGCATCTTCCATGCGAGCTCGCGAATTTCCCATTGCGCGCGATTGCAGCAGCGCAACGAGAAGAAATTGAGCAGGGAGCGAACGTTCATCGTGATGACGATCTTGGATTCCGTCGCATTCGGAAGCAGGTAGCGCGCATCTTCTGCAGGGACGCCCGCGACGAGGAGCTTCTCGTAGGCCTGCACGGCCGCATCGACGGCCGCATCGAAGACGCGCGAGAGCTCAGGGTCGGACGATACGGAATCGGGCGTCACGTATGGGACGCCTTCTTTGAACTTGACGTAGCGCTGCGACTGCTGATTGAAGCTTGCGATGCGATGACGCACCAGCTGGTGCGTCAAGGCGCGCGAGACGCCTTCGACCGCGAACGTATAGCTCGCATGTTCGAGCGTCGAATGATGGCCGCTTTTCAGAATCGTTGAAAGCACGCTGGTCACACGCTCTGCAGGCATGGTCTCCATCAGCTCGGCGGCGCCGACGGGCGCATAGCACAGGCGTGCGGCCGTGGCGATGGCGCGCTCGGGTTCGGGCGTATGGTACAGCAGCTCTACGTGCATGGGACGGCCATCCTTCTGTGCCTGGGAAGCGAGCGGAATGCATGCCACGATACAAGAAGGCGGCACCTGAAAGATGCCGCCCATAAGTAATTCGGAAAAACCGCAACGGAAGCGTCAGTTCTTCGATTCAAGCCCTTCGAAGAACGCTTCCCATTTCGCGAACGAATCGCGGCTGATGGTGTGTTCCATCTGGCATGCCTCGTAGTTCGCAAGCTCCGGTTCGATGCCGAGCGTTTCGTTCAGGAACTTATAGAGCTTGTTATGCTTGCGCCAGATGTACGAGCCGTATTCCTCGCCCTCTTCGGTGAGCGTGACGTCGCCGTAGTACGGCTGTTCCACATAGCTTTTCGCCTTAAGGGTCGTGAGGGCCTTGGAAACCGACGCCTTGGAGACGTCGAGCTTGTTGGCAAGGTCGACCGCGCGGATGGGCTTGCGCTCCGGCCCCGCAAGATCGACGATGGCTTCGAGGTAGTCTTCGAGCGAATGGCTCAGGACCTCGTCTTCGCGAGATTCGAGCATTGTTTCGGTGGGAGCGTTCGTCATGTCAGACCCTTCCTGCGTCCACGCATGCCTGCTTCACGCGAAATACGCGACTGCAAGACCCCGTGGAGGCTCGGCGGCTCTCAGGTTCGAACCCTCGAGGCGCATCGGTGATACTGCACGATGGTGATACTGCTTGCATTCTAGCAAGAAATCCTTCCGCCAAGCTCCGCGTTTGCGAATGCCGGACGGAAGAATACATTCTTCGAACGGAACATGCGGCCGAAGATTTCGACCCGTCATGCGGCAACGACTCGAAGGCCCCTCCTGCGCGCACGACGGGATCTCCGTCCCGTTAAGCATTCCTGTCAAGAATGCGACTCAAGGTCGCGACGGACGTCTTCCATCATCTTCTCCGCCGCGCTGCATTCCCCGGTATATTCGGCGTTGCAATCCTGATGGCCGCACTGATCCTTATACCCGCACGTGCCCTTCTTCCGATAGTACCTGATAGACAGGGTCACGAGGCCGATGAGCACGAGCAGGATGATGAATGTCGAGAAGTTCATGACCTCATCCTCCTTTCACAGGATCGTTCGTTTTCTCATCGCATAACGTACATCGGGCCCCGAACGCATGCGTCCAAGGCCCGATAGAAGCAACGGAATCGCTACGCGTTCTCTACGACCGCTTCATCCTTCTTGTCCTCGAAATGAGGCATGGGACGGAAGAGCTGGAAGAGAATGCCTGCGAGGGCGATGACGGCGATGACGGTGCCGATGCCGAAGCCCTGGCCCGAGAGCAGCATGCCGAGCTGGTAGATGATCAGACCGACGACATACGCGAACCCGGTCATATACCCGATCGCGATCCATGTCCACTTAGCATTGCCCATCTGGCGCCAAATGGTGCCTATGGCAGCGAAGCACGGCGCGCACAGCAGGTTGAATGCGCAGAACGCCATGATCGCGGGGGCTGATCCGCCGAACATGGCGGCGAAGGACGACCACAGCGACGGGTCGGTCTCGCCGACCTCGGATCCGAGACTTGTGAGAATGCCCATCGTGGCGACGACGTTCTCCTTGGCGACGAGTCCGGTGACGGTCGTGACGGTAGCCTGCCAGTCGCCGAAGCCGAGCGGGATGAAGATCCAGGCAAGACCCTTGCCCAGGTACGCCATCAGGCTGGAATCCATCTGGGTTTCCTGATCGATGAGGCCGAACGATCCCTCGCCGAACCCGAAGTTGAGCAGGAACCAAATGACGATCGTGGACAGGAAGATGATGGTACCGGCTTTGATGCAGTAGCTCTTGATGCGATCCCACGAAGACTGCAGGACGAAACGCACCGTGGGAACGTGGTACTGGGGAAGCTCCATGACGAACGGCGTTGCCTCGCCGGCGAACAGGCGCGTCTTGCGCAGCATGATGCCGGAGACGATGATCGCCGTGACGCCCATGAAGTAGAACAGCGGAGCGACCCACCAGACCGTGCTGTCCTCGGCGCCGGCAAGGGCACCGAAGACCAGAGCGATGATCGGCAGCTTGGCCGAGCACGGAATCATGGTCGTGGTCATGATCGTCATATGACGATCCTTCTCGCTCTCGATCGTTTGAGTGGACATGACGGCGGGCACGCCGCAGCCGGAGGCGATGAGCATGGGGATGAAGCTCTTGCCCGACAGACCGAACTTACGGAAGATGCGGTCCATGACGAACGCGACGCGCGACATGTAGCCGCATCCTTCGAGGAACGCCAGGAAGAGGAAGAGCACGAGCATCTGCGGAATGAAGCCGAGAACGGCGCCGACGCCCGCGATGATGCCGTCGATGATCAGCGACTGGAGCCAAGGAGCGGCGTCGACCGATTCAAGGGCGCCGGTCACCACGGTGGGGATGCCGTTGACCCAGGTTCCGAATTCGGACGGATCGGGAGCTTCCGCGCCCGCCTCTTCGGCGGCCGCCGTCGCCTCTTCGAAGCCGTCGCCTCCGGAAATGAAGAACCCATCGCCGAACAGGCTGTCGTTGACCCAGTCGGTCGCACCCGTGCCGACCGTGGAGATGGAGACGTAGTAGACGATGAACATGACCAGGATGAAGATCGGCAGGCCGAGCCAACGGCTCGTGACGATGCGGTCGATCTTCTGCGTGGCGGTCAGGGTCTTGCCGGAGCGCTTGACGGTCTCATCGACGATATGCGCGATGGCGTCGTAGCGTTCTGACGTGACGATGGACTCCGCGTCGTCGTCGAACTGGCTCTCAAGGCCTTCTCGGACGGCCTTGGCCTTCGCAAGGACGTCCTTGCCCGGCTTGAGCGTCGCGATGGCGCGCTCCTCATGCTCGAAGAGCTTGATGGCGTACCAGCGACGGAGGTAATCCGGTGTGGCGGTCAGGGTCTTCTCGATTTCGGCGAGCGCGTCTTCCACGGCGGCGTCGAACCTGAAGGCGGGTTTGGCGGCCACGCCGGCGTTCGCCGCCTTGATCGCCTCGTCGAGAAGCTCGTCGAGGCCCTTGTTATGCAGGGCGCTCGTCGTGACGACGGGGCACCCCAGCGTCTTCGAGAGCTTCGCCAGGTCGATCTTGTCGCCGTTCTTCTCGAGGAGGTCGGCCATGTTCAGCGCGACCACCACGGGAAGGCCGAGGTTGACGATCTGCGTGGTGAGATACAGGTTGCGCTCGAGGTTGGTCGCGTCGACCAGATTGACCACGCAGTCGGGACGTTCGTCGATGAGGTAATCGCGCGCGACGATCTCCTCGGGCGAGTACGGGGAGAGAGAGTAAATACCCGGCAAGTCCGTGATGGTCACGGTCTTGTCGCGTAGGTACTTTCCTTCTTTCTTCTCAACAGTGACCCCGGGCCAGTTGCCAACGTATTGGTTCGCACCCGTGAGCTTGTTGAACATTGTGGTCTTGCCGCAATTGGGATTGCCTGCAAGAGCAATGCGGATAGCCATTTCATTCCTTCCTTACCTTATACGGTCAACTCTCGTTAACCCCGATGCCGTAAAAAACCGCTTGAAGCGGTCCTTGCCCATCGGCATCTTGTTTCACGGCCGACGTCGTTCACCGCCGCTACGCGAGCGGCTCGACGACGACGTTCTGAGCCTCGTCCTTGCGAAGCGAGAGCTCGTAGCCGCGCACGGTGTATTCGACCGGATCGCCCATAGGAGCGACCTTGCGCACGAACACTTCCGCGCCCTTGGTGACGCCCATGTCCATGATGTGCTTCTTGACGGCGCCGGATCCCGTGATTTTCAGGACCTTGGCCTTGCCGCCGACGGGAATCTCCTTGAGCGTGACCTGTTTCGTCTCCATCGTTCTTCCCCCTTCCTTTTTCGATTGGATAGTGGCTATCGCAACGCCGCCCCCATTGCGGGAAGCGGCGTGCAATACGAGTTACGCTAGCCCACGATGATCTTGCGAGCCATGTTCTTATCGAGGCCGATGCTGGCGCCCTTCACCTGCACGATGATGTTGCCGGCATTCTGGGACGCGATCGTCACGGAAGCGCCCTCCACGAACCCCATGTTCTCAAGGTGGTGGTGGAGCTTCTCGTCCGCATGGATGCTCACGATGGTCGCGCTTTCGTTCACATGAAGAAACGAAAGCGGCATGCTCGGCATGCTGACGCCCGTCGATGCATTATGCGCGCCTGCGGAAAGAGCGGTATCTTCCATGCCTGCACCTCCTTCTCATCATCCTTCGCACGAATGCCGTGCGAAGTAAACTCGACAAACTAAGGCATTATAGTAATCCTCAACTAACTAAAAAGTAAACTACGGATATTTATTCCATACGGCTCGTCCCGAGATGCTCAAGAAGCCATGGGGCTGAGCGAGATCCTCACGACGAACGAAAGCTCTCCCGAAGCGGAACCGAGGTTCAACGACGATAAGGCGGGCACGGCATGTTCCGGCCGTGCATCCCCCTCCGGCGAACCCGGATCGCTCGGCACATGAGATACCTGCCGAGAGGCGCTCCGTCGAAACACACGCGCCTCTTCGCCGCTTCCTGCTCCTGAGCCATCGACGCCCGATTCCACGGCACCGGCCTCGTCTCTCGTGAAATCATGCAGGCATCCGTAGCACCTATCCATGTCGTCGAAGCAACGCGAGCCGCATATAGGACACTCTTTCATTCATTTCTCCTTCATCGATATGGGATCTTGAAAAACGGCTCGCGAAGCGCGAAGCCTTCCCCTCAGCTGCGATCGCGCTTGAAGGCGCACGGTCGAAACGGGCGCGATTCGCCCGCCCCGATTACGAGGAATCGTCATCGGCCGCGCACGCGCAGCATCGGCCCTCGAAATCGCGAAACGCGCTCTGCCCCGGCAGGAACCAGGCCTTTTCCTCACGCGCGAATCGTTCGCATACGAATCGGGCGCCGCGCACCGCAAGGTGCCGATTCGGCGGAACTCCTCGAAAGGAGGCGAGAGCCCTTCCTCGCGCATCGAAGAATGCAACGTCTATCGGAGCGCGCATGCCGAACGTGTGGATGCTTCCGCACGGCACGAGCACGACCATCGCATTCCACGACTGATCGCGCGCGATCAGTCCGCGCAGGCGCGCGGTCCAGCGGAAAAGAACGACCGCATCCCCGATCACACGACCACCCCCTTTCTGTACGGACTTACGACCAGGCTGCATTCGTGCGTGAGCATCGGCATCTCGATCCCGAAGATGCTTGTGGGAACATGAAGCCCCACCAAGGAAGGATCGAACGAGAACGTGGCCGTATACCGCATGTGGCCGAGCCCCGTGCGCGACCGATCGACCGAGATGCACGATCGATCGATGCCCGTCGCAGCCGCTATGCGATCCGCGATTTCAGCCGATGCCGCGGCGTCGTTCCCGTCGTCTGCCTCAAGCCGCATAGCGTTCCTCGCCGCACCGTCGAACGATGCGCAGAACCCCATGTAGGCGACGCTAAGGCAGGCGATTGCCGCGATCATCGCGATGACGGGGAACGCGACGGCGAACTCGACGGTCATCTGACCCGCTATGCGCTTCTCCGATCTCATGGCGCCGCCTCCTTCACACGCATGATCGCTTCGGCCAGGGGACCGTCGACCCGGTCGAGCACATGCCTCGTATTGATGACCACCGGTTTCGGAGCCCCCGTGCTTGCAGGCTCGAGGCCGATATCCCGAATGCGCCTCGTCAGCTCATCGGAGGCCCACGTTCCAAGCCCGCTCGGTCCGATGAGGGGAATGCCGTTCAAGATCGATTCGATTCCGGATGCGAGCGCGTCCACGCCTCCCCCGTACGCATCGATCATCACGCCCCAGATCCCCAAAGCCACGTCTCCTCCCGCTACGAGCTCGGAGTCGACTTCCTCGCGCACTCCGTCGAGCAAGGACGCCATGACGTTCTCGGACGGATCTTCCACGCATGTGCTCGCCGAGATGGCCGTAAACGAGCCCAGATCGCCGGGCGCGGTGACGAACGCCGCCGGCGCTTCGGCGCTCGCATCGGCCGATACGGCGACGACGACGCCGAACCTGCCAGGAGGAAACGCTTCGATTCGATACGAAACGGCGTCGGCAAGCGCCCGGCCCAGCGCGTCGAACGTATTCGTGACGAGATCCTTCGCCTCGTTCGTCTTCTCGACTGCGGCCTTTTTGGACGACTCGTATTCCTCTGCGGCATCCGCGACGATGCGATAGTGGTATTCGAAGCCATTATCGATCGAGGACGAAGCCGCCATGACCCTTCCCATGTACGACGCGTTCACGCCGCAATGCGGACATACCTCGAGCGTTCCCGCATCGATATGCGAGAGGGATCCCATGCCCGCCGAACCGGATTCCGCAAGAGACGGGCATCCCGACCAGGCGCAGAGGTATCGATGGGCACCGCCGCTCACTGGGAAGAGCGGATCGGTGTACAGCGACGTGCGCTTCAACTCGTCGGCGTTCTTCGGCAGCAGTGGAAAATAGAGGTCGGGCTCCGACACGCCGTCGTCGTACGCTCTCCCGCGGGCGAGCTCGTCTATCGCGAAATCGTATAACCTCTTGCGCAGCGCGCTGCGCACCTCTTCCTCCATGCTGGCCGAAGCAGGATGTTCCTGGTCGTAGCGGCATCGGTAATATGCGCGCGCACGTTCGAGGGCGACGGAGAACGTCCAGGTCGCACTCGATTCATACAAAGGATTGTCGATCGGCGAGATAGTCGACAGGGTTTCGGCCCTCTCGCGCATGCATGCGCCTGGGTACGCCCCGCAATCCGCCTCGAACCCGCGCTCGAGCGCCTCGTTCGCGCGCGTCGACGCTTCGTCCGCCTCTTTGGCCAGCCGCTCGGCTTCCTCGGCGTTCGATTCGGCCGTATCGGAAGCGTCTTTGAGAGAAGCAGGGTCGGGCACATCTATAGCCTCGCCTTTCCAGGGCACGACCTCCACGTATCCCAACAGATGCAGATCGTCCGAAGCGTTTTCCAGAATGACCGCCTCGGCGGATGCGACGGCGAGGGCGGGCAGCGCGGCCTGGGCCGCGTTCAGGGATTCCGAGAAGCGTTTCGCAACTGCGGAACGCTTCTCTATGACCTTCGCTCCCGCTTCCACGAGCCGTTCTCCCAGAGGAGCGGCCGCAGGAACGCAGCAGCAGACGGTGCCGACTCCCAGCAGGACGATTCCCGTCAGGGACATGCTCAGCAACGTGGCATCCGCCACCTTGACGACTCTATCGAACTCGGCGACCTCGTTCTCCGCCGCCAACGCCGCGGCGTCGGCGATCGACTGGATGGAAGACGTGCGCGATTGCGCCTCGTACGCCCAGGCCGACATGCACACGAGCGAGCACGTGAGAAGAACGGCCAGCGCCGCGCCGACCGTCGTGTAGCCATCCTCCCTGAAAAACAGGCCCATCGCCCCTTTTACGCGGCATCCTGCGCGCCGCTGCTTCGACCGGTGCTTCACACCTTCTCCTCCCAACGCGATACCCAGACCGACGGCGCAAGCCCCGACTCGACCTCGGCCAGCCATTCGTCTTTCGTCAATGAATCCTCGACGCTCACTTCGCAGCATCCGTCCGCATCCGCGAACCCGGCCGCACCGGCCGCGAAGCCCAGCAAGGGCAGGAGCTTCACACGATGCGCGATGCTCACATGCACGACGGAGGACGTCTCGTCCCCTTCGACCGCGATGTCCCACGGGCCTGCATGAAACGCCGGGACATCCGGCACTCCGGACAGCCGGTACGCTATGAAATCCTTCGCCCACGCCTCGTGGCCAGGTTCGAGGGTTTCGAGAACCCTGCACCCATCGGCTGCCGATGCCTGCATGGCGAGGCGTCCGAACAGAATGAACGAAGGTTGAAGGACAAGGAGGACCGCAATGCAGAGCACCGGTATGAGAAGCGCCGCTTCAACGGTCGCCTGACCGAAAGCTCCGCCAGCAAGACAACGCAAACGCAGGTCAGAGCATCGCAGCATAGACAAGACCTCCTGGAATCCTGCTCATGAGGGATTCGACGATCCCTTGGGACAGACCCTCCCCTGAAGAGAATCTCCAGAAGACCCCGAGCGCGATGAAAACCGCCGTCGCGACGGAAAGGGCCACGGCGTATTCGACGGTGGATTGACCTGCATCTCCGACACGTGCACGCCTGAAGAAGCCCATCGGATTGCGCGGCAGGCCCGTCGCGAGCCGCCGGCGCGCATCCGCACCGCGCCGCTTCATAGCCCGTTTATGCCGCTCGCGATTGCATCCCAAAGTTCCTGGATCTTGGGCTTGAACACCGTGATCGCGAGGATGGCGATCACCACCAGGACGCCCACGAGGATCGCGTATTCCGTCGTGCCCTGCCCTTTCCTGCACGCAAGCTTCGCCTTCGCCGACGCGTGGAGGCTCTGGGCGATGCGGATCGCACGCGTGCGTACACGGGCGGGCGACGGCGCCGAAACATCGCGCGAGGCGGCAGGAGAGAGATGAGGAAGCTGGTTCTCATACATGGGAAGATCCTTTCCTGAGAGATTCGTGTGATGCATGACGCATACGTCATGCCAGGTCGAGAAGCACGGGGCCGAGAATCACGATGAGCATCGCGGGAAGTATGAGCGTCGCCGTCGGAATGAGCATTTCGATCGGCGCCTTTGCGACGCGCTCTTCGATCTTCGTGCGGTACGCGCCCGACGATTCCCGGGAGAGCGCGTCGAGCATGCGCCCCATGGGGCTTCCGAACCGGGCGTTTCTTTCCACATTCGCGGCGAAGCGCTCCAATGTGGGACTTCGGGCCTTCGACGCTATGGAGGCAAGCGCCTCGGCGCGGGTCAGCACGCCGGTCGACCATGCCCTGTGCGCATCCCGGCACACCCCTGCAAGCTCGTCGTCGAACCTCGTGCAATACAAGGCGAAGGCCGCATCGAAGGAAAGCCCTGCCCTCATGCCAAGGGAAACGGCATCGAACAGCTCCGATGCATGCCGCTCGATCCTGAGGTCGGGCTTTCCGCCCGACGTGGGGACGAATGGCCGGAAGCGAAAGAGCGATCCTTCTCCGGCAGGACGCTCGGGAAGCGACGACGCGTGCAATACGGAACGCTTGAGCTCCTTTCGCGCACGAGAGCGCATCGCCTCCGTCGAGACGACGACCCCTCCTGCAGCGGCGAAGAGCACGGCTGCCATCGGAAGCACGTTCATGGGATTCCTCCTATCCTATATCGACGTCAAGCACGCGCGACACGATCGCGATGCCGGCGATCTCCATAGCCGCAGCGCACACGAGCAGGGCGATGCCTGCGCCGCTTTCGAAAAACGGGTCCATGAAGCCGGGGTCTATGCCCGACAGAACGACGAGCAGGGCGATCGGCATGATGCTGACGACTTGGGCGGACAGCTTCGCCTGCGCGGTCTGCACCCTGAGCGAACGCCTGAGTTCGATTCCCCTCTCCACGCTTTCCTGCGCGCTCTGCACGATTCGCGACGCATCGCCGCCGCATGCATGCTGCACGTCAAGCGCCATGGCGACGAACGACAGCTCGGGAAGGCTCGACGCCCGTCGAAACCTTTCGAGCGCTTCATCGACCGACCTGCCCAGCTCCATGTCGTGAGAAACCATGGAGAACGCGTCGCGCAAAGGAGGCTTGGTTTCACGGGCGACCTCTGCGAACGCCTGGGGGACCGTAAGGCCTGCATGGAAGCAGGCTTCCATGCATCGCAGGGCGTCGGGAACGAGCTCGCGCATGCGCTGCAGCTCGGCATCCCTTCGACGAGATGCGGCCGCGAAGGCGCACGCGACGGCCAGGGCGCAGAGGCAAGCCGTGAAGATCGCGGACCTCGCGGCGATCAAAGACACGGTTCCAAGCATGCACAGGAGCAGAAGGAATGCCTCGCAAACCCCTTCGACCGATGCGCCTCCGCATGATCGGGACACGATGTCCGCGACCCCTTCGAAGCGCCGCCTCGCGCGCGGGAAGGACAGGACCGCCCTTCGCGCCCACGAAAACGCCGGAACGCCGTTTCGCGTCACGTATCCGACGATACGAAGCGCCCTGCCCGTGTCGCCGACGCCCGATCGATCTTCACCGCGAAAGGAATCCGCCTGCGCCCGTGCGCGCACGAGCACCCCTGAACCCCAGGCGAACGTGCGGGCCGCAACGATTCCGCAGGCTATGCCCGCCGCAAGGCAGGCTCCGCCCAAGAGCACCTGCGCATCCACGCCTCCACCTCCCCTCCCAGGCTCTCATCAACGTGCGCGGCCTCGTCAAGCCATCGCGGCACGGCCCTCCATGCGCCCGGAGCATCCGGCGAGACCCTTTCATATGCGCGCACGACGCGACAGCCTGCTCCATCGTCCGCAGAAAGGACGTCCGCGATCGAAGATACGAACCTGCGACCGTCTCTCCAACGCGCCACCTGCACGACCACGTCCAGCGCAGACGCGATGATGCCCTCTATGACGTCGACCGGAAGGTCGGACCCGAAACGGACCATGGCCGCAAGACGCATCGTCATATCCTCAGGTGAATTCGCATGCAGGGTGGTCAGCGACCCATCGTGTCCGGTGTTCATCGCCTGAAGCATGTCGAGCGCTTCGTATCCGCGGCACTCCCCCACGACGATGCGGTCGGGCCGCATGCGCAGCGCATTTCTCACCAGGTTGCGAATGGTGACGGCGCCCGACCCCTCCGAGCTCGCCGGCCGCGCTTCCAGACGCACGACGTGAGGATGCTCCAGGAATCGCAGCTCGGCGGAATCCTCGATGGTCACGATCCTCTCGTCCTGCGGAATGAGGCATGAAAGGGCGTTGAGCATCGTGGTCTTCCCGCTTCCCGTCCCGCCGCAGACCGCGATGTTCTTGCGCAGGGCGACGGCCCATTCCAGCATCGTCTGCTCCTCGCGGCCGAACGAACCCGAACCTCGCATCTCATCGAGCGTCATGACGCGCGCGGTGAACTTGCGGATGGTCATGCACGGACCGTCAACCGCTATCGGCGGAATGACCACATTCACGCGATGACCGTTCGGAAGACGGGCGTCGACCATGGGAGACGACTCGTCCACACGACGGCCGAGCGGCGACAGAATCCTATCGATCAATGCTCTGACCTGCTTCTCGTCAAGATGCTGGGCAGCACAAGGCTCAAGAACGCCCCGCCGCTCCACGAACACCTTCCTCCCCGCATTCACCATCACCTCGGTTATATCCCCGTCGTCCATAAGAGGCTGGATCGCACCGAGGCCGAAGACGGTGTCGAGCAGCGCCTGGACGAGGCTTTCGTTCAGCGCCGTCGACCTGCCGTTCCAATCGGGACGCGCGAAGACGCGCCTGCACGCCTCCCTGATCTCGTTTCGCGCCTGCATGGGATTGTCGGACACCATGCGCGCGAGCTCGTCGGCATCAAGCAATCGAGACACGGCGGATCGAAGCAGGGCGAAGTCGACGGCGACGCCCTCGGCCGCCGAATCGGACGCGCATGAACGCGCCTCCTCGACCCGTTGCGCCAGGCTCATGCGCACGCCTCCTTCTTGCGAAGGAACCCGAACGGGCTCCACCGTTTCGCCTTTCCTTCCTGGGCGCCGCGAGGCTCGATGCCGGGAAGCAACGGATCGACGGCCTCGGCGAGCGCGTCGCACAGGGCGTTGCGTTCCTTCGTGAGCTCGATGAGGCATCCCGAGCTGAACAGTTCCTCGACCTCCCGACCCGCACGGGGAAGGACGCCGACGTGCGCACCGTGCAGCGCGCACGATGCATCCATAGTCGTGATCAGGCCGGACTCCTCGTATCGATTGACGAGGAAGGAGAACGAGCTCGTGGCGGCGCCGAGCCTCCCGCACAGCTCGACCGCCCGAACCGTCGACTTCAACGACGTCGAACGCTGGTCGAGAACGAAAACGACCGCATCCGTGCAATCCAGGATCGCTGCATGCACGTCCGTCCAGAACGAGCCGGTATTGATGACGACGACATCGAACCGAGCCTTCAGTTTTCGAACGAGCGCAGGAAGGGCGATCGCCGCCGCCTCGGCATCCTCGATCGAGGCAGGAGGCCCCACGACGGCCGGTGTGCCCTCGACTGAAGACGTGACCAGGTCAGGACGTCTCAGAGCCTCGTCCGCGGAAAGAGGGTCCTTCACGCCGAATGCGCACGCTATATCGCCGAACTGCAGATCGGCATCCACGATCGCCGCGCTCAAGCCGAGGTGGACGGCCCGGATGGCGCACAAGGCCGCGACGGTGCTCTTGCCCGAACCTCCGCTCGCCGACAGAATGCCTATAGCCTTGCCGCGAGCCTCGGCGGAATCAGGCGCATGCGAAAGCATGCGCGGCACCGAGGCTTCAAGCGAAGGCATCGTAAGCTCCTCAAGCGCGTCGCACGGATCGTCCTCGGCAAGCTCCCCCACCGTCCGCACGCCTTCGCGCATCGGTCCTTCTGCGGCGACGAACCCTCGCATCATCGCCTTCCATGTGGCGAATTCCCGTTTGAACGCGCCCTCGTCGAGCACGCCGTCTATACCCGCCTGCGATGCGCGGCTCGAAAGCGATCCGTCGGGAGAGAAGGAGACCAAAGACACGTTTCGATCGGGATCGTCCCGTTTGAGCGCAGCCGCGAGGTTCACGGCATCCATGTCGTCGCATGACACGATCCATACGCCGACCGAATCGGGAAGCGATTCCGCCGCGCTTCGGCATTCTTCGGCGCCATGCACGCACAAGACCCATTCGAGCGCATCGAGACGCTCGCCTTCGAGCCCCATCATCTCCGGATGCGCGAGAACTTCCTCCTCGGCGCACAGAAGCCTGAGCCGCTTCATTTCCCCTCCTTGCCATCGGCGCGCAAGGTCTCGCCATCGGTCGATGCCGCCCCTGCGCTTCCTTCCGTACCTGCCGTCCCGGCCGACATGCCGGGCGAGCCTTCTTCCCGTTTCGCATCGGCATCGGCCGATCCGCCGCCCTCGCCCTGCGCACCGCCCTCTTTGGATCCGCGAATGCCGGAAGCCGGCAGGGTGAAGTACAGCTCGGTCCTTTGGGCGGCGGCAACGAATTCCTCGACGCGATCGGGCGCCACCGCGAGAGTCATCCAGGAAAGAGGCGAGGACGCCGCAGACGAGGCGGACGCCTGGCCCGATGCGCTCGTCGAAAGCACGAGCACGGACTGGGCGAGCAGATCGGTCGACGAACCCGACGAGGCGTACACGTCGACGAGCGCCCCGGGGGCCACCGAACCGCCGACGCTTGCAAGGGTGTCGGCCGGAACGCTCACCGCGCACATGCCGTCGGGAACCTGCAGAGGCTTCTCCTCGGTCTCGTCGAAGCGCTGGGCGCACACGACCTCCCCTTCGAATATGGGCGTCGTGACGGAGCGCCCCGCCACGTCGCCCGCGTCTATGACGGCTTGATCGGGAAGAAGGGCGGAAAGCCAGAGCTGCGACGTCGAATTCGCATCGCTCAGCCTCTCGCCGACCGCGATATCGCGCGTCGCGACGCGGACTTCCACCTGCTCGCCTCCGAACCTTTCGAGCATCTCCGCGCGCTCGTCGGCTACCGCGCTTTCGAGCTGGTTGCCATATGCCGCCATGCATGCGGCGCATATGACCCCGCATGCCGCGCCGAACGCTAGGGATCTTCGTTTCCTCATCGCTTCCTCCTCGCCTGTTGCGTGGAAGAGACGGTAGCGCGACGACCTTGCGCCGCCCTATCCGAAGCCTTGCCGAAAGCACGAGAGGATACGCCGCGCAATGCGATCCCTTCTTGCGGAGAAGGCCGTCGGATCCGATGCGCTTCTCATCACGTTCCGAGAAAAGCCATGACACGAACGTCGGGATATGTGAAAATGGATTGCCTTATGGGCGATTGGCGCAGCGGGAGCGCAGGTGCTTTACACGCACAAGGTCGGGGGTTCGAACCCCTCATCGCCCACCATGCATGCACAACGGCCTCGGACGATTCCGAGGCCGTTCTTCGTTTCATGCTGGGCCTGTGGCTATGGCCCTTATGCTTCGGATGCACGCCGGACGCCTTCGATGCATCGCATACGCTCTGAACGGAACGTCCGATGCGTTCGGATCGCCGATGGGATCTGGGCGCGCATTCTCGCCTATAGCCCGAGATGGAATGTTCAATGCATGCGACCATGCCGAAGAAATCGAACGCATCCGCACACAAGAAGAGGACCTTGCTTCCCCTCCTATGAGCAAGGTCCTCAAACTTACCGAAGCTCGCGCCTCTGTAACGAGGATTATTCTACAACGTTTCTACACATCAGGCAAGGCTTCGCCCCGAGCGAAATCGCGAACGCATCCGTCACAGCGCGCGGCGCGCTTCGATCGCCCGCCCCAACGTGACCTCATCGGCGAATTCGAGGTCCCCTCCGACCGGAAGGCCGCTCGCGAGGCGCGAGACCTCGATACCCAACGGCTTGATGAGACGCGCAAGGTACGTCGCCGTCGTCTCGCCTTCGACATCGGGGTTCGTGGCGATAAGAACCTCCGTCACATCTTCGGCGGCAAGGCGCGCCATGAGCTCCGCGACCTTGAGATCGTCGGGACCGATGCCGTCCATGGGAGACAGGGCCCCGCCGAGCACATGGTACAGACCCTTGTACACCGCCGTGCGTTCGATGGCCGCGATGTCCCGAGGCTCGCTCACCACGCAGATCGTATGCGCATCGCGATTCGCAGACCCGCAGATATCGCAGACATCGCCTTGCGCGTAGTTGAAGCAGCGCGGGCAGAAATGCACGGAGCTCTTCACATCGAGCACGGCCTGCGCGAGACGTTCGGCCGTCGCTCTATCGGAATTCAGGATCCAATACGCGATGCGCTGGGCGCTCTTAGGACCGACGCCCGGCATGCGCTCGAGCTCGTCGAGCAACGTCTGTATGGCAGGAGCGGCCTCCACTGGTCGGCCGCCTTCCTACATAAGGCCGGGAATATGCATCCCGCCTGCGACCATGCTCATACGGGCCTCGCCTTTGGCGGTGACGGCGCGCAACGCTTCGTTGCATGCCGCGAGGACCATGTCCTGCAGCATGTCGACATCTTCGGGATCGACGGCGGCCGGATCGATGACGAGCTCGCGGATCGACATGTCGCCGCCCGCGACGGCCCTGACCATGCCGCCGCCCGCGGTCGCTTCGGCGGTCATGTCCTTGATCTCGTCCTGAACGGCTGCGATTTGGGCCTGCATCTTCTGGGCCTGACGCATCATCTGCTTCATATCGGGCATGGGAATGCTCCTTCGTCTCGATCCAAGGCTGCGACGCCGACGGGCGCCGCAGCGGATTATCTCATATCGTCCGTCGTCCGACGGCAATCGCGCCACGACGCGCGGCGGCAGCCACGCCGTCGCGACGGACCTACGAGCTTTCCTGCACGTCGTCGAGGGAAACGCCGAGCGCACTGAAGATGCTCGCGGCATCCATCCCCGCATCCTGCGCAGGCTCAGACGCCGGCGCGGGCGGTCGAGGGCGACTCTTGGTCCGAGGCTCCGCATCGGACGGTCGAGGGCGGCCTCCGGCTTGCTGCCCCGAAACGCCGGGCGCCGCCGGGTCGGAATCGGCCGAAGCAGAGGCGGACGCGGACGATGCCGGCGCTTTCCTCGCAGGCATCGCAGACGGATGCGGCGCACGATTCGCCGAAGGCTCCGGGACGGATGCCTTTTCCTGTGCAGGGCCCGACATTCCGGCGGCATCTTCGGGCATCGGCCATCCGGCGAGAGGAGGCATCTCCTCGCTGCGCGCGGGAACCATGGAATCGAATCCGAGACGCCTGCCTGCCTCGGCGGGATCGACGGGCTTCGCACCGTCGACGGTCAGGACGGCGTGCGCGGCAGCCTCGTCAGCGTAGGATTCCGCGTCGGCATCCGAATACGGGACGGCATCTCCGTCGGGCGGCGCAGCCGTCTCCGCGACGGCCGGCCGAAGCGCAGAGGACGGAATCGGCATCGGACGCGTCGTCGCACGGTCGAACGCGGGCGCGACGGATGCGTCCATATCCCCGCGCGCACGGGCCGCTTCCATAGCGGCGCGCGCGCGTTCGGCGGCGCTCATGCCCGCACGTCCCGAAGAACGCGACTGATCAGGCACCGAAGCGGACGAAGCCGAATCGCCGCCCTTCGTGCGCGACGAGCCTTGGGGACGGCCGCCTCCCTGCGTGAATTCGAAGGGCACCTCTCCTCCGAACGCATGCGCGAGCGCGGCGGAGACCATCTCGGACACTTCGGGCTTCTGCACGGCCGAGAACGCGAAAGAATTCTCGCGCGAGAATTCGACGGCCAAGCCCGACGCGCCCTGAACGGGCGACACGCTTGCGGACAGGAGCAACGCGCCATATGCCGTCCTCAGGTTCTTGACCTCGGCGACGGCCGCCTGCCATCCTCTCTGCAGGGCGGCGGGATTCGAAAGCTTCGCGCGGACGGCTTCGGAAGGCTCCGCGGACGAGAAGGCCAGCTTCGGCTCAGGCGCCGACGGAGGATCCGCTGCGGGCGCGGGCGAGGAATCGAGCCCCGATTGCACGGCGGGAATGCGTTCTGCAGGCGCAGCCGCGCCGGAAGATGCGCCGGATCCCGGCGCATCGGACGTAGCCGATGCCGGGGCGCCGGTATCGACGACGAGTGCGGACGACGGAGCCCCTCCCCCCTTGATCGCGCGCGCCGCCGCGATCACCGAAGGTGAAAGGCCGGATGCGGAAGGTGCGTCCGCAACTGCGGACGCAGCCATCGGCGCGTCGGCGACCGGCGTCGAGTCGAGCGTCGAAGCCGCAACACGAACGGCAGGCGCATCCACGGGACGGGCGCCCTGCGCGCACGCGCGCTCGAGCTCTTCGACGCGCGCCGCCAGCGATGCGAGCGTCAGATCGCTTTCAGGGCGCGCCATGCGCGTCAGCGCGATTTCGAACGACAGGCGCGGATTGGCCGATGAGCGCAGCTCGGCGCACACATCGCCCAGAATCGAAAGGACATGCGCGAGCCGATCGGGACCGAACAGCCCCGCCTGAGCCGCAAGCTGCTCGTTCGTCGCCGACGACCGAGGCTCCAGCGCCCCGTCGGTCAGGATGAACGCATACAGATCCCGCACGTACGATGCCAGATCGCGCGCGAACTGCGCGAGATCGGCACCGGTTTCGACATATTCCGCCACCCATGTGAAGCACGCGGCCGCATCGCGTCGAGCGATGCGCGCGACGATGTCCGTCATGTCGTTCGAGTCGAGCGCCCCCAGAACGTCGAGAGCGACCTGCATCGTGACGCGGCCCTCGCCGAACGCGATGAGCTGCTCGAGCGTCGTCAGCGCGTCGCGCATCCCGCCTTGGGCGCGCTTGGCCGCGAGCTCGAGCGCCTCCGCCTCGAACTCCACGCCTTCGGAGGCGCAGACGGCGCCGAGACGAGCGATGATCTCCTCGTTCGCAAGGCGGTGGAAGTCGAAGCGCTGGCAGCGCGAATGGATGGTCGCCGGAACCTTGTGCGGATCGGTCGTGCAGAGGATGAAGACCACATGGCTCGGAGGTTCCTCGAGCGTCTTCAGCAGCGCATTGAAGGCGGCCGTGGACAGCATATGGACCTCGTCGATGATATAGATCTTGTAGCGTCCGCGGACCGGGGCGAACTGAACGCGGCCGATGATTTCCTCGCGGACGTTCTCGACGCCCGTGCGGCTGGCCGCGTCCATCTCGTTGACGTCGGGGTGCGTGCCCTCGGCGATGGCGAGGCACTGCTCGCATTCGCCGTCGGGCGCGGGCGTCGGACCTTTCTCGCACAGGAGCGCCTTCGCCAGCAGGCGCGCCATCGTGGTCTTTCCCGTGCCGCGCGGGCCGCAGAAGAGATAGGCGTGGCTCACGCGATCGGATTCGAGCGCGTTCTTGATCGTGCGTTCGATATGGATCTGGCCCACGACGTCGTCGAACGTCTGCGGGCGATACTTCCTATAGAGCGCCTCTGTCATAGAAACCTGCCTTCGCCATGAACCTCCGGAACGTCATCTTCGCACGTCCCGCATCTGAAAACACCGTCGGCTAGCGCTTCTGCCGAGATGCGAGCGCAGACCGCGCCGCGCCGACGACCGCCGGCGCGGCCGACACCGCCACGATACCCAAAAGGATGGCCTCGAAATGGGCCTGGACGAGCGGAATCCCGCCGAAGAAATATCCTGCCAGCACGAACAGACTGACCCATGATACGCCGCCTATGGCGTTGAAAAGCGTGAACGTCGCGAATCCCATGTGTCCCATGCCCGCCACGAACGGCGCGAACGTGCGGAAGAAGGGCATGAACCGCGTGATCACGATCGTGAGCCCGCCGTATGTCGCGAAGAACCCGTCCAGTTTGGCGACACGCTCGGGCGTCAGAGCCTTGACCCGGCCGGAATCGACGATGCGCGATCCGAAGAACCGTGCGATCCAGTAGTTGGACGTGTTGCCGAGAATGGCCGCCGTCCAGAAGACGACGAGCGTCGCGACGATATTGAGCCCGCCGCCGTCGGCGCTGAAGACGCCTGCGGCGAACAGGAGGGAATCGCCGGGAAGGAACGGAAAGAAGACGAGCCCCGTCTCAACGAACACGACGAGGAAGAGCGGAGCGTAGACGAGCGCCGGACCCAATGACACGATCCATCCCGCGATGGCCGTGCGAGGGTCGCTCAGCAGATTGATGAAGAATCGGATGATGCCCACGTTCGCCTGCCTGTGTCGGATGGCCTCGGATGCCACCGCACCGCGGGCGAGGCCGAGAAACGCAGTGCCTTGGACAGGCAAGGGCGCTCGTCAGAGGTTCCTTATGGCTGCTTCCTCCCGGACCTGACCAGGTTCGAAACATATCGCCGCCCATGCCCGTCCAAGGCACTGCATGAACTCGGTTCAGTATACCCGATACGGCAGAGCGCGATGCGCTCTGCCACCAAACAGCCATAGCCGAAAGGGCGCCCGAGCCGCATCGGCCCGAACGCCCTCCGTTTCCCGATTTCAGACGCCATGCGCGCCCGGGCGGCTATTCCTCTTCGGCGAGGCGGTTGATCAGCGCGCAGAGGGACTGGGCGCTGTTGAAGTTCGCGGGAACGATGTCCTTCGCGGGAACCGAAAGGTCGAACTCGTCGTCGATCGCGGAGATGATCGCAAGGATATCGAACGAGTCGATCTCGCGATTGTCCACGAGCGCGGTGGCGTTGCGGTAGTCGACGCCCTCCTTGACGTCTTCGAGCATTTCGATGACCGCATCAAGCGTGATTTCTTCCATGGATGCTTCTTTCCTTCGCTACTGCTGGATCCAATTGAGGGTGCTCGTCTCGATGAAATCGCGCACGAGCGCCACGCTCCCGTCATCATAGCGCACGACGATGCGCGGCATGGTGCGACTCAGGAAAAGATGGATTCCCTCCGTGACGGAATAGGCTCCCACGTTGAAGAACGCGAGCACATCGCCCGGACGGAAGTCCTCGAGCTCGACCGCGCGCGTCAGAATGTCGTTGATCGTGCAGAGGCTGCCGCACAGGCACCATTCCGCGACGTTGCCGGCATCGACCGTGCGATCGAGATGCGAAAGGTTCGCGATCTGCGGAACATGCATGCCCATCATCTGGCCGAAATAGGTCAGATGGTTCATGCCGCCATCGAGGATGCAGTAATTGGTGCCCTTGTTGGACTTCATGTCCATCGCGCGCGTGACGTACGCGCCGCAGGGAGCCGCGAAGAAACGGCCCATCTCGATCGTGAGCTCCGCCTTGGTCGCCACGCGCTTCAGCACGTCGGCCATCTCTTTGAGCGGCGCGAGGTCGTCGGAGAAATCGTCGTCCATGAAATACGGGACAGCCAGGCCGGGGCCGTATTCGAGCCGCTCGACGACGAAATCGTGCTCGGATGCGAGCTCGTCGATGAACGCTTCGATCTTCTCGAGCTCCTTGATCTGGTGCGTGAGCTTCTTGCGCTGCGTGCCCACGAAATAATGAATGCCGACCACACGGATGCCGGGCCAGGCGCCCAGGTCGTCCACGACGGACACGAGGTCTTCCTTGGACATGCCGAACTGGCTGCCCGCATTGAGACGCAGCAGCACGTCGACGACCAGGCCCTTTTCGAGCGCAACCTGATTGATGTAGCGCACATGCAGAAGCGATTCGGCGGTCAATACGCCGCAGCCGTAGTCGATGGCGTCCCCGATGTCTTCCGGCAGCTTGTTCACGCCGGAATAGACGATCTTCGCCGGATCGATGGCAGCGCGCTTGCAGATGTCGAGCTCGCCGGGGCTGCAGACCTCGAGGCGGTCGGCGGCATGGGCGGCCGGGCGCACGAAGAAGGGATTGGCCTTCATTGCGTAGCATAGGCCGACGGTCTCGCCGACGATATCCCTGCATGCCGCGATGCGGCGCTCGAGGGCGCCTGCATCGAACACGAATGCGGGCGTGCCGTAATCGGCGACGACGGCTGAAAGCTCTTCGTTCGTCATCATTATCTGACGCCTCCCATCTCCGCCAGGACCTTGCGGTCGATCTTGCCGTTCTTGGTCATGGGCATGCTTTCGACCTCGAAGACCTTGCTCGGAACCATGTACTGCGGAAGCCTGGACTTCAGCTCCTCGAGCAGCGCGTCCTTGTCGATGCCGCCCGTGTAGAAGAGCAGGATGCGCTTCTTCTTCGCATTATAGATGCAGCAGGCGCGTTCGACGTCGTCGACCGCCTGGGCGCCCGCTTCAATTTCGCCGAGTTCGATGCGCTGGCCGAGATGCTTGATCTGATGGTCCTTGCGCCCGACGTAGACAAGGTTGCCCGCCTCGTCCCACATGCCGATGTCCCCCGTGCGGTACATCATCTCGAGCGTGCGCGCGTTCAGGGGATTCTGCATGAATGCCTCGGCCGTGCGCGCCGGGTCGTTATAGTACCCGAGCGCAAGGGCGGTTCCGCTCACGCACACTTCGCCGTGCTCCCCCGCACCGACGACTTCGGCATCGTCCTCGTCGAGCAGGAAGACCTTCTCGTTGGGAAACGCGCGACCTGCAGGAATGACCTCGTCGCGCGCGAACTCGCGGTCGATGACGTAGTAGGTGCAGTTGCAGGTGATCTCCGTCGGGCCGTACACGTTGACGTACGTGGCGTGCGGCAGATGCGCGCGCCAGACGTTGAGCTGCTTGACCGGCATGACCTCGCCGCTGAAGATGACCTTGTTCACCGTCTCGGGAACCTTGTAGTCGAAGCCGCCCATGATCGAGACGAAGCACATGGCGCTTACCGCCCAGGTGCAGGTCGTGATCTTACGTTCCACCAGGTAATCCATCAGCTTCGCCGGCTGGCTGAAGTAATCGCGCGGGATCATGTGGACCGTCGCGCCCGTCAGAAGGCCGCTGTAGATGTCCTTGACGGACACGTCGAAGTCGAACGGGGCCTGATTGCCGATCTCGTCGTGCGCGGTGAAGCCGAAAAGGCTCGTGAAGTGCGTGATGAAATCGATGACGGAACGATGGCACACGGCGACGCCCTTGGGAGTGCCGGTCGAACCGCTCGTGAAGTTGATGTAGAGCGGATCGACGTCGAGCGCCGACGCGCGGAGGGCGGCGATGGCATCGGCGTCGGCCGCGGTGCCGAGGATGCCTTCCAGCTCGACCACATCGAGCGACGTGCCTTCGAATGCCTCGCGCGCGGCATCGGCATAGGCGGCGTCGGTCAGGACGATGCCCGGATCGAGCGTTCCGACGATGCCGAGCAGACGTTCGCGAGGCTGGCGGACGTCGAGCACGGAATACGGGCAGCGCGCGTACGTGGCGCCCAGCATGCCGCAGATGGCCGTGGTGCTCTTCTCGAGGAACAGCGCGACCGGCGTGCATGGCGCCTGCCGCGCGGCGAGGTAGGTTCCCACGCCCTGCGCACGCGCCACGAGCTCGGCGAAGCCCACCGTCGAATCGGGATCGGCGAATGCCGTCTTGTCAGGGGAGATGGCGGCCGTGGACTCCAGCCACTCAAGTACGTTTCTCATGCCTTCTCCTATCTTATTTCGTGATGGAAAACGTCCTGCAGCGCTCGTATTCGGCGGTCGATCCGACCTTGCGCGCATTGACGCAGACGCGGTATGTGCCGGGCTTGTCGGGGTCGAAGGTGTAGCTCGACTCATCGGAGTAATCCTGCAGCACGTCCCACTTGCCCGTGTCCTTGTTCTTCACGAGGAACTGGTATTCGGCCTGGACGCCTTCGCCGGCAAGCACGCTGGCGTCGATCTTGGTGCTGCCGTCGTCGTTGTTCTTGGTCTTGTAGGTGACCATGTCGATATAGTCGATGTGCGAGGCGTAGTCCTCCGGCGCATAGAAGAGGCCGTCCACGTCGTCGCCCGCATCGATATGCTGGAACAGCTTCGCGACGCCTTCGCTGAAGATCCTGCCGCCCTCGGTGTTCATATGCTGATAGTCGGCGAAATACTCCGGCTTCTGATCGAAGAGCTCGGGGCGCGCCAGGTTGAAGTCGTAGTAGTGCGCACCATGCTCTTCGACGAGGCTTTTGATGCCGACCAGCTTGTCGAAATAGCCGTCGTACTCGAGGATGTCGTAAGCGGGCAGGGGCGTGCAGATGACGTCGAGCTCGATGTCGTGATCGGCGCAATAGTCGCAGATATCGGCAAGCGTCTGCATCTTGCGGTCGTTCGGCTTGCTCTTGCCGTAGGTATCCAGGTAGCTGCGATAGACCTTGGGATTGTAGTCGTAGACCCTGTCGTAGTTGCCGTAGCCCTTGCCGTAGTAGGTCCAGCCCTTCTCGTTTTCCATGGCCGCATCGGCGATCGAGGTGCCGTCGAGCTTCATCTTGATGTTGCGATACAGCTTCTGCGGCTTCGCGTCGACATGGTTGATCACCCAAGGGAACATCCAGTTGATCGAATCCTTCTTGCCATAGAAGCGATCGTCGGTCAGGCACGGGAGCGCGTCTTTGGCGAACTGCAGCGGCTTGCCGCGGTCTTTGTTACGGATATAGGCGCCGCCCGGGCTCGGAGAGTCCTCGCTCTGCACGAGCGACACCTCGAAGCTCAGAACCACGCGCTTGATATGATGGTCTTTGTACGCTTGCTTGATGCCGAGAAACGACTCCTCTATCAGCTGGCTGGGAGTGCACATGTTGTACGAGGACGTGCCGCATTCCTTGTCGATGACCGCGGGATCGAAGCCGCGCTCGCCCTGGGACGTGCCCACATAGACGGTGTCGATATCGGACTGCTCGTAGTAGTCATGCCACATGACCTGGCTCTTGGAGCCGGTCGGCTCGATCACGAACGTCAAGCCCCAGTTCACGAGGACGATGAAGAGGAGAACGGCGACGATCTTCGCCCCTGCCTTAAAAATTCGCATAGATGAATCCTCCTGCGCTCGGCGCATACGCGAACGATCCGATGGTCAGCACGAGCACGAACGTATAGATCGCGAAGCGAGCGACGACGTTGAGCTTCAGAATCTCGCCGGCCACATCCACCTTGCGTTCGCGCAGGACGCTCACGACGAAGATGATGAGGCATCCGATGATGGCGATGCGCAAGGACATGCCGATGTAATTGACGCTGTAGCTTTTCAGCACCGACATGAACAGATCGGCCCTGAAGTTGAAGATGGTGTTGTAGAAGCCGGTGAGCACGTCGCCGAAATCCTCGATGCGGTCGAAGTACCAGCCGATGTTGACGACGATGAACGTGCGCAGGATGCGCCAGACGTGCCAGAACGCGGTTTCGGTATTCACCCTGAATAGCTTGATCATGCGTTCGAACAGAGGCGATGCGAGGTCGGCCGCCGCGATGACGATGCCGTTGTACAGGCCCCACCAGATGAAGTGGGCGTCGGCGCCGTGCCAGAGGCCCACGAGGAAGAACACGAGGATGTTCGCGATGGATGCCGGCAGCGTGCGGCCCCAGTGACGGCCGAGCTTGTCGCCGGACCATTTGCCCAGCTTCTGCATCGAGGGACGCAGCGCGAACGGATAGAAGACGTAGTCGCGCATCCACGCGCCCAGCGTGATGTGCCAGCGACGCCAGAAGTCGCCGAGCGAGATGGAGAAATACGGCTGACGGAAGTTCTCGGCGAGCTTGACGCCGAAGAGCTGGGAGACGCCGCGCACCATGTCGATGCCGCCGGAGAAGTCGGCATACTGCTGGGCCGAGTAGAGCAGGATGCCGAACACCACGATGGAGCCCGGCGTGGAGCCGTCGATGTGGTTCAGGCAGCCATTGATCGAACGTACGAGCAGGTCCGCGATCGCGAACTTCTTCATCATGCCGAAGCCGATGAGCAGAAGCGCGCGCTTGGCGTTGTCCGCGTCGAACGAATGGCGCTCGTACAGCTGGTGGGCGAGCGCGTCGAAGCGGTTGATGGGACCTTGGATAAGCTGCGGGAAGTACGAAACGAACAGAAGGTACTTCGCGAAATTGCGTTCGGGTTCGCCCTTGCCGTTGTAGGTGTCGATCAGGTATCCGACGGACTGGAACGTGTAGAACGAGATGCCGAGCGGCAGAAGCAGGCTGGATGCCAGGAAGCTGTCGCCCGCGCCCACGGTGTCGAGGAACGTGTTCCAGTATTTGATGTAGGAAAGCACGCCGAAATTCAAGATGAGAGCTGCGAGCAGGAAGTACCACTTGCGGCGGGCGAACTTCGCCTTGATCTTCTTCTTCTCGGACTTCTCCGCGGCTTTGCGCAGTTCCTTGCAGCGCGCGTCGAGCTTGCCGAACGCCAGGCCGACGAGCCAGGTGGAACCGGCCGTCAGCAGGATGAAGAAGAGGTGCTGCCAGCCCGTGGCCGTGTAGAACCCGAGCGATCCGATGAGAAGCACAATCCATTGACCGCGTCCGAACAGCCGTCCGACGGCGAAATATGCGACGAGCAGCGTGCAGAGAAAGCAGACGAACTCGAGCGAATACAGTTGCATGTCCTAGCCTAACTCCCCTAGCGTCCTTCCGGGGACGACGCGATCCGAGACGCACGACCGGCATCTTGGAACGACGCGATCCGCCTTCGTCCTGCCACTTCCTCTTTCGATGCGCGGACGCGCCCCGCTGCGGGACGGCACCCGGCTTCTCGCACGTCATACCATGAAATCGCCCGAGAAATGCGCATGTGCGAAAAGCATACCCGCTTTCCCCTGAGGGAATTCGATATGGTTTTCTTTTCGTAAACTCTTCGCATACCCTGCATCCTACAATGGACGCATGGACACCAACGACGCCACGCTTGACATAATCCCGCGCGAAGAGGACTGGCGCTTCAAGGAAGCATCCGCGGACGATCCGCATCGCTACCATGAAGCGAATTTCTACGCCTTCAACACCATCGTCACCTTCAAGGCATCAGGCGACCGAGACGCCGTCGAGGCGGCGTTTCTCGCCGGCCGCGATGCGTGCCGAACGTACGAGCGCCTCTTCTCGCGATTCCTTCCCCACAGCGACATCGCGCGCATCAATGAATCGCGCGGCGCAAGCGTCGTCATCGCGCGCGATACCTACGACGTGCTGGCGCACAGCCTGCGCTATTGCGAGCTGTCTGAGGGTATGCTCGACATCACGATGGGCTCGGTCACGCGGCTCTGGGATTTCCATCGGGGCATCATCCCCGATCAGGAATCCCTCGACGAAGCCGTCGCGCACGTGGGATGGCAGAAGCTGAAGCTTCTGGACGGCGACGACGTCTGCATCGCGACGCTTTCCGACCCCGAGGCCTCGATCGACGTGGGCGGCACGGCGAAGGGCTGGATCGCGGACCGGCTGATCGATCTCATGACATCCCAAGGGCTCGAGCATCTCTTCGTCAACTTGGGCGGAAATGTTGCCGTTCATGGCGGGCGCCCCGACGGCACGCCGTTCCGCATCGGCGTGAAGGATCCGCGCGACGCTTCGCAGATCCTCGGCGCCGTATCCATCGCGAACGGCTCGGTGGTCACGAGCGGCCTGTACGAGCGCATGTTCGAGAAGGACGGGCGCAGGTTCGCGCACATCCTGAACCCGCAGACCGGCATGCCCGTCGAAACCGATGTCGAAGGCGTGACGGTCGTCGGCCCCCGCAGCGTCGACTGCGAGGGATTCTCCACGACGCTCTGCGCGCTCGGCATCGAATACGGCATGGACTATGCCCGGTCAAGGCCGGAAATCACGACGGCGGTCTTCATCGACCGCGACAATGTCGCGCACGTCGTCGACAAGACCGTCCCAAGCGCTTCGAAATAGCTTTTTCACCTGGTTGCATAGAGAAATTATCTGCGGGTGATGCCTTTTCATCCATAATTGTCGAGATTTCGTCCTTTTCAGAACGCACCTTGGCAACGATGCTATACACTTGCCCGCATCCTACTGTTGGCGATTCGAAAGAAGGATCTAGGATGAAGATTACGAAGATTGCTGCATCCGCTGCCGTCGTGAGCTGCCTCGCCCTTACCGCCTGCGGCGGTGGCTCGGGCGCTGCCGACGGTCAGACCGCAACCGGCACCGGCCAGGGCAAGGGCGGCGAGATCACCGTCACCCTCGCGAAGGCTTCCGACGGCACCATCACCGTTTCTGAGATCAAGGGCGACAACGAGACCCAGGGCATCGGCGGCTATGAGGCCATCCAGGACGGCACCTACAAGGCCCAGATCGAAAAGGCCCAGGGTTCCGACATCGAGGGCGTTTCCGGCGCCACCATCACCACCGACGGCGTCAAGGCCGCTGTGGACGACGCTCTCTCCCAGCTCAAGTAACTTCGATCTCATCCGAGATTGCGAAGGGGCCCGCTCGATCGAGCGGGCCCCTTTCTTCTTTTGACCAAATGGCGGAAGATCTGGTGCGAGGCGGTAGGCCGTGGCATCAGATTGACATGGCGGACGCGCCTAATACGCCTCATCGAGCGGAGCATGGGCCTTCACGTCGAGCGTGAAATCGGCGAGCTTGCCCTGCGCGAAGCGGTCGAGCGCGACCTCCGCGATCATGGCGGCGTTGTCGCCGCAGGCCGACAGCGGAGGCATGACCAAACGGAACCCGTTCTTCGCGCACATCTTCTCATAGGCCGCACGCAAGGCGGGATTGGCGGCGACGCCGCCGCCTAGGCAAAACGTGCGCGAACCGGTCTCGATAAGCGCTGTACGGGCTTTCGCCACCTGGACGTCCACGACCGCCTGCTGGAAGCTGGCCGCGATATCCGGGATGTTCAGCGGCATGCCCGCCTCCTGCTGCTTGTGGATATAGGTGATGACCGCGGTCTTCAGGCCGGACAGGCTGAAGCGCAGATCGCCCGAATGCATGAGCGCGCGGGGGAAATCGATGGCTCGCGGATTGCCTTTCACTGCGTATCTGCTGATGATAGGGCCGCCCGGATACCCGAGGCCGAGCGCCTTGGAAACCTTGTCGAACGCTTCCCCCACCGCATCGTCGATCGTAGAGCCGAGCGTTGCGTAGTTCGCCCAGTCCTTCACGTGCACGAGCATCGTGTGTCCGCCGCTCACGAGCGAAACGACCATCGGAGGAGCGATCGCGGGATCGGCGATCTTGTTGGCGTACAGATGGCCTTCGAGATGGTTGACCGCGACGAGAGGAACATCTGATCCCCAGGCAAGGCCCTTGGCGAAGGCGACGCCCACGACGAGCGCCCCGACAAGCCCCGGCGCATAGGTGACGGCGATCGCGTCCAGATCGCGCCAGCGCAAAGACGGACGTCCCATCGCAGCCGCCGCACGCTCGAGGCATTCGTCCGCGACGCCGCAGATGGCTTCGATATGCTTGCGACTCGCGATTTCGGGAACCACCCCGCCGAACCGTGCATGGAAATCGACCTGGGACGCCACGACATCCGAAAGGATCGTGCCGTCTCCTGCAATGAGCGATGCGGCCGTTTCGTCGCATGAGCTTTCGAATGCGCAGATGAGAGGAGCAGAAATAGGCATGGTCTCAGCTGCTGAGGCAGCCGCGGCCGAATCGGTTTCCGAGACGTCGCCGTTCGAAGCGCCCGCATGCCCCGCAGGAGAGATCTCGTCGATCTTAAGCGACATGCCGGCGACATCGCGTGCGACCATCGGAAGCGGCCCCGTCATGATGACGGCATCCTCGCGATCGGAGTAATAGCCGGGACGGACCCCGATGCGCTCGATCCCGAGCGCCCCATAGAAGCGCTGCGCGCCTTCGTTCGATGCGCGCACCTCAAGCGTCATCTCGGTCGCGCCGAGGTCGCGCGCATCGGAAGCCACGAGACCGATCAGGTGCCGCGCGATTCCCCGACGGCGCATATCGTCTTCGACGGCGATCTTCAGCACCTGGACCTGGCCGTCTACGACAAGACCGCCGCAATATCCGACGAGCCGCTCCCCTACGAACGCGGCCCACCAGGTACGATCCTTGCGCGGAAGCTCATCGAGCACGGACGCCTCGCTCCAGGCGTCCGTGCCCATCGTGCGGGATTCAAGCGACGCGACATCGGGCGCATGCGCCGCATCGAGGGGACGGAACGCGAGCGCGCCTTCGGCTTGCACGCCCGACGCGAGGTTGCGCACCTCCGGCGCGGAAAGCCTTACCCGTTCGTTTTCCTCCGCATCGGACAGCCGCGTGTATACCGGAAGCAGCGTCGCCGCGTCGCCTCCGATGCGGCGGGCGCGCAGAAGGCCTTCGGGGCTCGGAGCCCAGAGGGCATCGTCGGCGACGGGAAAACCCGCTTCGGCGAAGGAACCCCGATACTTCGCGAGCGCATCGCCGCAGACGAGCACGTCGGAGCGAGCAGGCGTCGCATCGGGAAGCGCGACGGCGAGGGCCTCGTCGATCCAGTCCTGCACCGCGCGCGCGGACACGACGGCGTCGGACGTCAGGCGGTGCACGCCTGCGCTATCGATCATGAAGAGCGCCGGATAGACCTCCTTGCGCATCGCGTCGGCAGCGACGATCATAGCTCCCCGGTACCCCGATTCCCACACGCCCCAAGCCACGGCATCAAGCGTCGAAACGCCGAACAGCGGAACCTCGAGACCCGACGCGATTCCCTTGGCAGCGGCCATGCAGATGCGCACGCCCGTGAAGCTGCCCGGACCGCGGCCGCACACGACGGCGGCGACGTCGTCCTTCTCGATGTTCTCCCCGGCCATCAGCTCATCGATCATAGGGATGAGCACGGTGTTGCTCGCGCGATGGGCGGCGCGCGCCTCTCCGGCGACAAGGCGCGCAGGGGCCTCCTTCAACACGATGCGATCCGCTTCTGCTCCATCCGCATCGACGGATCCAATGCCGACGGCGACAGCCTCGTTCGCCGTATCGAATGCGAGGACGTATCCCATGATGTTTCGCCTTCCCTCATATGAACGCTGCCATAGTAGCAGCGAAAACGCCCGGGCACGCCCGGGCGTTCGTCAAGTCACTCACAAAGAGGATATCCGCCTCGCAACGCATGACGTGCATGCGTTGCGAGGGATTCGCAGCTCAAGCCCTTGCTTTGCGCAGCGCCGGAACCGCCTGGCGCACCGAATGGGCAAGCGCGACGCCGATCGCAAGCTTGATGGCGTCGAGCAGGATGAACGGCGCGATGCCGGCGAGGAACGCCGCGGCGGGACCCAGGTCTGCAACGGCCATGAGCTGCACCCATCCGCACAGGTATGAAACGGCGAGGAACGCGACGGCCGCCACGCCTTCCCGCGCGTATGACGCCGCTTTGGAAGAAGGCTCGGGCCAGAATCGGAGGACAGCGACGGCGAGCAGGGCGCCCAAGGCGAACCCGTAGATGAACCCGCCCGACGTGCCCAGCATAACCCCTATGCCGCCGCGCATGCCCGAGAACACGGGAATGCCGAGCGCACCGATGGCGACATATGCGAATATGCTGATGAGCGCTTCACGCGACGGCAGCAGAAGCAGCACGAAGACCATCATCATGGTCTGGAGCGTGAACGGCACGGGGCCGAGCGGCACCGTGACCCATGCGCCTACCGCGAGCAGCGCGATGGAAAGTCCGCAGAATGCGACGGAACGGCTTCGAGACATGGAGGTCCTTTCCGGAAGCGCGCGAGGCGAACGCTCCCTTGAACAGAAACGACCCCTCGACGAGGGGCCGCGAACGGCACGATGCCGTTTGAGACGGATGGTGCCCGAGACGAGATTCGAACTCGTACATCTGTGAAGATAGCGGTTTTTGAGACCGCCGCGTCTGCCATTCCGCCACTCGGGCGCAGTGGCGAATTATACCTGAACGCCCGAGTCCTTCCAAGATGGCGAAGGGGCATGCCCGTCTGCTATCGTAGGCGGCGTTCCGCACCCATTCCTGCCTACGAGCCAAGGAGGCCGACGCCATGGCCGCATACGTCCCCGACGTTTCGATCCTGCAAGAAGCCGACGCATTCATCGATACCCATTGGGAAGAGATCGTCGAAGAGATCGGGCGGCTCATCGCCGTGCCGAGCGTCGTCGACTTCGATGCCGCGACGCCCGAGCATCCGAGCGGAAAAGAGGCCCACGACGGTCTGAATGCCGCTGTCGATTTGGCCCGCCGCCTGGGCTTCGAGGCGACCGATAACGACGGCAACGTCGGCGTTGCCGTGCTGCCGGGAGAGCGCCCCGAGACGCTCGCGATGATCTGCCATGCGGATGTCGTGCAGCCAGGCATCGGCTGGACGGTCGACCCCTGGACGCTCGTGCGGCGCGACGGCTTTCTCATCGGGCGCGGCGTCGTCGACGACAAGGGTCCGCTCGCGATATCGCTGTACTGCATGAAGTTCTTCGCCGACCGCGGCATTCGCCTGCCTTATACGATGCATATGATCATGGGTGCGAACGAAGAGGTCGGCACGATGCAGGACGTCGCCTTCTATCTGGAGAAATACGGAGCTCCCGCATTCACGTTCACGCCTGACGACATGTTCCCCGTCTGCTATGGGGAAAAGGGCTGCGTCAACGCCGAAATCGTCTCGCCGGCCTTCGAGGACGGCGCGATCGTCGACTTCACGACCGGCGAATCGTCCCTGAATGCCGTGCCCAGCATGGCCGCGCTCGTGGTGAGGCACGAGGGAAGCGGCCTGCCCGATACCGACCGCGTGACCGTGACCGAGGAAAACGTGGACGGCATCCCCTGCGCGCGCATCGTCGCGCACGGAAGGGGCGGGCACGCATCCATGCCTGAAGGCACCGTCAACGCCATCGGGCTCGCCTGCGACTACGCGCTTGGACATAGGCTCGTCGACGGCGCCGAGGCCGATTTCCTTCGGCTCGTATCGGCGCTCGCGGCATCCACCGACGGCGCCGCCGCGGGCATCGATTGCTCCGATGCGCACTTCGATCCGCTGACCGGCGTCATCGGAACCGTCCGCACGGAAGGAGCGCGCGTCGTGGCGACGCTCGACATCCGCTTCCCCACCGCCACCACGGCCGATGCGATCATGGAATCGCTTCGGTCCGTCGCAGCGGCCGCAGGCGCCGATGCGCGCTTCGTCAGCGGGCGCGATCCTTTCGTCCTCGATCCCGAAAGCCCGGTCGTGCGCACGCTCGCGCAGGCGTACCGCGACGCCACGGGACTGGACGGCGAACCCTTCACGATCGGCGGCGGAACCTATGCGCGCGCCTTCCCCTGCGCCGCGAGCTTCGGCGTGCTGGATCCGCACGACGACTACCCCGATTGGGTCGGCCAGATGCACGGCGCCGACGAAGGCGTTGCGGAAGAAACGCTCAAGCGCGCGATGCGCGTCTACATCCTGACCATCGACCGCCTGATGGGAATGGATCTGAACGACCTGTCCGCATAGTCCGGGAATACGAGATGGCGGGCGCGCCCCGTCGGACGCGCCCGCCATTCGTCATCTTATTCGAGACAGAAACCGCCCCCGGCTACGCCGTCGCCTTGAGCGCAGCCTGGACCACGTGATCGAGCAGGACCTGCGTCGTGACGCCTCCCACACCGCGCGGAACAGGCGTGATGGCATCGACGATGGGTTCGACGGCCGCGAAGTCGACATCGCCGCAGAGCGCCCCCGCCTCGTCGACGTTCATGCCGACGTCGATCACGACCTGGCCGGGTGCGAAGCATGCGGCTCCATACGCCTTCGCACGTCCCGTAGCACAGACGACCACATCGGCCGCGCGCATCTTCGCAGGTAAGTCGCGTGTATGCGAATGGCAGACGGTCACGGTCGCATTGCGGGAAAGGATCAATGCCGCCACGGGCCGCCCGATCACCAGGCTTCGTCCCACGACGACCGCATCCGCACCGTCGAGCGGCACCTCGTAATGATCGAGCATCTCGATGCAGGCCTGCGCGGTGCACGGCGCGAATCCGACGCCCGATTCCGTGAACACCCCGGAAAGCGAGGCTTCTCCCGCCGCGTCGACATCCTTTTCGGGAGCGAGCGCAGCGCAGACCGCCCTCTCATCCACGCCGGCAGGCATGGGACGAAACATCAGGCATCCGTGGATCGTCGGATCGCCGTTGACCGCATGCACGGCCTTCAGCACCTCATCGGTTCCGACGTCGGCCGGAAGGACGACCTGGCGCACGCTGACGCCGAGAGCTTCCGCGCGCTTGACCGCCGTGCGTTCGTAGGCCAGATCATCGGGGCGTTCCCCGATGCGCAGAATCGCGAGCGTCGGCACGACGCCGCGCACCGCAAGCTCGGCCACGCCTTCGCGCGCACGCGCGGCGATGCGGGCCGATACGTCTTTCCCCACAAGAAGGCGTCCCATGGAACTCCTTATCTGATCGAAACCCTCTTCCAGTGGCGCGCAAAACCCCCTCGTGCGGGAACGGGCGCGGCGCCGGAAGACGCTTCCTACACGTTGTCTTTCACGAAGTCGTACACGACCTGGGCGGAATACTCGAACGTACGGATCATGTCGTCGACTTCGCCGAGATAGGCCTGCGCTGCATCGGCGTCCTTCATGTACGCCGCGTTGACGCGCACGTTGAGCGCGGCCGCCTTCATGGCGCCGAGGGCGATGATGACCGAGGCACCCACGTCGGACAGGATCATCCTGTCCACAAGCCCGATCAGGTCGTGATCGATCTCGATCACCTTCGCGCAGATGCGCATGATCTGCATGGGCACCTCGCAGGCGCCGACGAGCGCTTCCTGCTGGGCTTCGCTCTTCCGCACGCGTTCTTCCGGCGTCGATTTGGGCATCTTCCAGGTGGCCGCGAGGGCACCGAATGCAACGGCGTCCTCTTCGACGAGCCCGACCAGCGCCTCGCGGCAGGATGCGAGCATATCGGTCTGCTCCTGCAGCTTGCCGGCGATGCTCTCGTAGGCGCGCTTGCGTCCGGCGATCGCGATCACCATGCTCGCAAGGGCGGCCGAAAGGGCCCCGACGTACGCCGAGGCCCCACCCCCGCCTGGCGCGGGGGCGTCGGATGCAAGTTCGTTGAGGAATGTTTCGTCGATGGCAGGCATTAGAACAGTCCCGTGATCCTTCCCGTTTCGTCGACGTCGATGCGCTCGGCCGCAGGATGCTTCGGCAAACCGGGCATCGTCATGATATCGCCCGTCAAGGCGACCACGAAGCCCGCGCCCGCCGCCACGCGCAGGTTGCGGACGGTGATCGTGAAACCGCGCGGAGCGCCGAGGCGCTTCGGGTCGTCGGAGAAGCTGTACTGGGTCTTGGCCATGCAGACCGGCATCCCGTCGAATCCCTGCGCCTTGAGGCGCGCAAGCTGCTTCGCGGCGGCCGGCGTGAATTCGACCCCGTCGGCGCGGTAGACGCGCGCGGCGATGGAGCCGAGCGCCTCTTCGACCGGAGCGCCGCCTTCATAGCAGAAATCGAAATCGTTCGGCTGCTCGCACAGGCGCACGACCTCTTCGGCCAGCGCGGTCCCGCCCGCGCCGCCGCGCGCCCAGACCTCGGACAGAGCGACGTTCACGCCGAGCTCCTTGCAGGTTTCCTCCACGAGGGCGAGCTCCGCCTCCGTGTCGGTCGGGAAGCGGTTGATGGCCACGACGCAGGGCAGATGGTAGACCTGCGTGATGTTCTCGACATGCTGCAGCAGGTTCGGCAGGCCCGCCTTGAGGGCGTCGAGGTTCTCTTCGCCCAGATCGGCCTTTGCCACGCCTCCATGGTTCTTGAGCGCGCGCACCGTGGCCACGACGACGACCGCGTCGGGCGCAAGGCCCGCCAGGCGGCATTTGATGTCAAGGAACTTCTCGGCTCCCAGATCGGCGCCGAAGCCGGCTTCGGTGACGCAGTAGTCGCCCAGCGCGAGGGCCATGCGCGTGGATATGAGCGAGTTGCAGCCATGCGCGATATTGGCGAAGGGGCCGCCATGCACGAACGCCGGTGTGCCTTCGAGCGTCTGCACCAGATTGGGCTTGAGCGCATCCTTGAGCAACGCGCACATGGCGCCTTCCGCATGCAGCTCGCCCGCCGTGATCGGGGTGTCGGCGGCGGTGTATCCCACGACGATGCGCGCCAGGCGCGACTTGAGGTCCGACACATCGGTCGCCAGGCAGAACACGGCCATGACCTCGGATGCGACCGTGATGTCGAAGCCGTCTTCGCGCGGGACGCCGTGCGCCGGGCCGCCTAAGCCGTCCACGATGCTGCGCAGCTGGCGGTCGTTCATGTCCACGACGCGCTTCCAGGCGATCTTGCGCACATCGAAGCCGAGCGCGTTGCCTTGCTTGATGTGGTTGTCGATCATCGCGGCGAGAAGGTTGTTGGCGGCTCCTATGGCGTGGAAGTCGCCCGTGAAATGCAGATTGATGTCTTCCATAGGAATGACCTGAGCGTACCCGCCGCCCGCAGCGCCGCCCTTGATGCCGAAGACAGGGCCGAGCGAAGGCTCGCGCAATGCGACGAGCGCGTTCTTGCCGATGCGGCGCATGGCATCCGCGAGACCGACCGTCGTCGTGGTCTTGCCTTCGCCGGCAGGCGTCGGATTGATGGCCGTCACGAGCACGAGCTTGCCGGCTTCGCGCGGCTTGTCGCGCAGGAGGTTGTAGTCGACCTTGGCCTTGCTGCCGCCATACTGTTCCAGGTATTCCTCGGGAATGCCCGCCGCGCGGGCTATCTCGGTGATGCGCCGAGGCGTCACGGACTGGGCGATTTCGATATCGGACAGCATGGGCCTTCCCTTCCTTCGTCGCGCACGTCCGAAGAGGCGCGCATGGTTCATGCGGGGTATGAAGCAGAATTATACGGAGCGCGTCCGATGCGGCGGAGCACTCATCCCCATGCGGCGCGAATCGATTGTTGACGGGAAGGAATCAGCGGAACGGAGCCATCCAGAGATCGGACGCGCACGTGCTAGAATACGAACGAAAGCCACGTCAGGCGCACGTCCGCATGCTGCGCGGCGGCGCCGGCGCGAATCGTCCCCGAGGAATTCCGAGGCCACCATGAGCGATGCTCCCGAATCCATCCTGATCGTCGACGACGAGCAGTCCATCACCGACTTCGTTTCGTACAGCCTGAAGAAAGAGGGCTTCTCCGTCGATACCGCCGCGAACGGCGAAGAGGGCCTGGCCGCGGCCATGCGCAAAGACTACGACCTGTTCATCCTCGACATCATGCTTCCGGGCATGGACGGCTACGAGCTCTGCCGCCGCCTGCGCGCGCGCACCGCGTCGCCCGTCCTCTTCCTGTCCGCCCGCGACACCGAGCTCGACAAGGTGGTCGGATTGGAAATCGGCGGCGACGACTACCTGGCTAAACCCTTCGGCGTACGCGAGCTCATCGCGCGCGTACGCGCGCTGCTGCGTCGCGGCCGCCTGGAGGATTCCCCGGCCGACCAGTCCATCTCCGCGGGCGGCGTGACCTTGAACGAAGGCCGCCATTCCGCCGACGGCCCCAACGGCCCGATCGACCTCACGCCGCGCGAATTCGAGCTGCTCGCCGCCCTCATGAAGGTGGCCGGCAAGGTGGCCACGCGCGAAGAGCTCCTGAGAGAAGCCTGGGACTGGGAATACATCACCGAGACCAAGACCGTCGACACGCATATCAAGCGTCTGCGCGACAAGCTGTCCGCCGCCGGCATAGACCAGAACGTCATCGAGACGGTCCGCGGCTACGGGTACCGTTTCAAGGCGTAAACGCGCGTGCCCAAGCGCCTTCAGACATACTTCGCTATCCTGACGGTCATCTTCGCGACGACGGGCGCCCTGCTCACAGGCATGCTCGTGCTGGTCAACGCGTTCGGGCCCGTGCCCGTGTTCTGGATGGCGACCTCCGGCACGCTCATCACGTTCTCAGTCAGCCTCGTGATCGGCTACTACATCGCCGAACCCCTGAAAGACCTGCATGGCAAGGCGCAGGCGCTCCTGCGCGGAGAACCGGACGCCGAGGTTGCCCCTGACGGGCGCCTCTATGAGGCCGACCTGCTCGCCCATGATTTCGCGACGCTGTTCAAGAAATCGAAATCCCAATTCGGCGATCTGTACATCCAGCAGAAACGCCAGACGAAATTCATCAGCGACGTCGCCCACGAGCTGCGCACGCCGCTCACGGCCATCCATGGAAGCGCCGAAACCATGCTCGACCCCGATATGCCGCCCGAGATGCGCGCCCGATTCTGCCAGACCATCATGAGCGAATCCGAACGCCTCACGCGCCTTGCGAACGACCTGCTCACATTGCAGCACATCGAAGACGGCACCGACAGCGCCACGCTCGAGCGCATCGATCTGCATCGCGTGGCGAACGAGGTCGCCGATGCGCTCGAACCCCTGATCGACGAGCGGGGCGGCACGATCGAAGTGATCGGCGAAGCCCCCGACGTGCTCGGCAATCCCGACCGTCTCTACCAGGTCGTCTACAACCTGGCGGCGAACGCCTGCCGCTTCATCGGCCAGGAAGGGCACGTCGTCATCAGGCTCGAAGGATTCGCCGACCGCTCGATCGTAAGCGTCGTGGACGACGGGCCCGGATTCGGCGATATCGACCCGAAACTCCTGTTCACGCGCTTTTATCGCGGCGATAACTCCCGCGCGCGCACGACCGGCGGATCCGGGCTGGGACTCGCCATCGCCAAGAGCATCGTCGACGCGCACGACGGCACCATCGAAGCCTACAACGTCCCTCGGGGCGGCGCCTGCTTCAGCGTCTCCCTGCCCAGCGTGCACTGACGAGGATCCGAAACGCCTGCCCTGTCGCATGCATGCGGCAGGGAGGATATCGACCGCGCCCGACGGAAGACGGGCGCAAGACCATGGGACGGGGCACCGAATCGGCATCCCGAACGACGGCTTGCGGAAGCCAGCCATGGCCTGCAGGAATTCGCGTGCTACGCGTCGGCTACGCCGGCCTCCTCCAACGCGTCAGGCGGCGCTCGGCCACGTCGAACAGCTCGTAGAGGATCACGCCCAGCACGGCCATCGCGATGATGCCCGCGAACATGCGCGGGTAATCGAGCAACGCCCAGGAATTCACGATGAAGTACCCGAGGCCCGTCGAGCCGGCGAGGCTTTCGGCGAAGAACAGGATGGCGACCGCCGTGCCCGATGAGATGCGCAATGCGGTGAAGAGCTCGGGCAGCGTGGCCGGCACGACCACGTGGCGATAGACGTCAAGGCGCCCGGCGCCGAGCGAACGCACCGATTCTATGCTGTCCTCGGGAACCGCCTTCGCTGCATCGCGCACGGTGACCAGCACCTGGAAGAAGATCGTGAGCGCGATGAGCGCGATCTTGGGCGCGTCGGCAAGGCCCATGAGCACGATGAGCACCGGAAGCAGGACCACCTTCGGAAGCGGGTAGAGGAAATAGAGCACCGGCGCGAAGACGGCGTCGAGACGCGCAGAGCGCCCGCAGACAAGGCCGAGGGGTATGGCGAGCACCGTGCCTGCGAACATGGCGATGACGACGCGATAGAGGCTCGTGCCGAACGCGGGCAGGATCTCATCCCCGTAGGCGATGAGCTGCCGCACGGCCGGAAGCGGCTCGGGCAGGGCGGGACTTCCCACGAGCATCGCCGTGATATGCCATCCGGCGAATATGAACGCGATCGCAAGCGCGTATCCTGCGATCTTGCGCACGGCTTCTCTATGCATGGTTCCCCCTCCCATGCAGCACGGCGCGCAGCGTGCGGCACCGCTCGAAGAAGAGATCGGAATCGCGCCAGGCCGCATCCGTCATCTCGGAGTTTTCGAGCGCATAGACGATACGTCCGGGACGCGGCGAGACGACGACGACGCGCTGCCCGAGGAAGACCGCCTCTTCGACCGAATGCGTGACGATGACCTGGGAATACCCTTCCCTTTCCCACGTGTCTTTCAGCATCGACTGCATCTCCTCGCGCAGGAAGGCATCGAGCGCCGACAGAGGCTCGTCCATGAGAAGGACGTCGGTATCGCAGGTCAACGCCCGCGCCATGGCAAGGCGCTGGCGCATGCCGCCCGACAGCTCGGACGGGTACGCATCGGCGAAGTCGGCAAGCCCGACCGTCGCGAGGGCCTGCGCGACGCGCTCCCGACGCACGGACGCGGACGTATGGCGGATCTGCAGTCCCAGGCCCGCGTTCTGCGCGACCGTCTTCCACGGCAGCAGGCCGAAATCCTGCAGGATGAGCGCCGTCGCACGGCGCGGCGATGCGATCGGCCGCCCGTTCACCGCGACGGAGCCGGACGTGGGCGCCGCAAGCCCGCTCGCGATGCGCAGCGCCGTCGACTTCCCGCACCCGGACGGCCCGAGCACGGCGACCGATTCGCCGGGACCCACATCGAGCGTGAAGCCGTCGAGGGCCTGCGTCGCGCCCTGGGCGCCTTCGTAGACCTTGCAGACGTTCGACCAAGAGAGGCCGGCTCCTTCGGGCATACGCCTCATGCCTCCTGTTCCTGAGCGGAGATACGACGATTCAAACGGCGCATCTCGACGATGACGAAGATGCCGACCGCGAAGACGGCAAGGAAGTCGGACAGAGGCCACGAGAAAAAGATCGAACGGAGCGGCGTCATGCCGTCGAAGACGAGCGGCAGGACGAGAGGCAGCCCCACCTGCGCCGGAACGAGGAAGAGGATCTGGCGCGAGAGGGACAGGACGATGCTCTTCGCCGGCTGGCCCGTCGCCTGGAAATAGTTCGATCCCATGATCTGGAATCCGATGAACGGAAGCAACACCAGATTGATGCGCAAGGCGCGTACCGTGAAATCCACGAGCTCGGGGCTGTCGATGCCGAAGAAGACGACGATCTCGCGTGCGAAGACCATGAGCAGCGCCCACATGACCGTGGCGGTGGCGGTCGCGCCGACGACGCCCGTGCGGAAGGTCTCGCGCACGCGGCTCCAGAGCTTGGCGCCGTAGTTGTATCCGAGGATCGGCTGCACGGCGATCGCCATGCCGACGAGCGGAAGAATGACGAACATCCCCACGCGGCTGACGACGCCGATCGTCGCAAGCGCCCCGTCGGCGCCGATCGGATCGGCCGATCCGTACGTCACCAGGACATAGTTCGTGACGAAGCTCACGAGCGCCGCTCCGGCCTGGACCGCGAACGATGCGGCGCCGAGAGACAGGATGGCGCCGACGATCTTCGCCTTCAGCGGGAAATGACGCACGCGCAAGCGGATGGGCACGTCCGGGGTCTTCAGGAAGTACCACAGCACGCTTGCGGCGGAAAGCGCGGTGCCGGCGACCATCGCGAGCGCGCTGCCGTGGACGCCCCAGCCGAAGCCGGCCACGAACAGCGCGTTGAACGCCGTGCAGCCGACCGCGCCGATCACCATGGTCCACAGCGCGCGATTCGGCGCGCCCGTCGTGCGGATGAAATTATTAAGACCGGCCCCGACCAGCTGGAACACGCTGCCCACGCAAAGGATCTGAATGAACGCGCGTGCATAGGGTCGCGTCTCGTCGGTCGCGGAGGACAGGTCGAGCAGGAATTCGATCACCGGTGGGCAGAGCGAAAGCGCGCCGAGCGCGACGGCCACGACAAGCCCGAGAACGAAGGTGTTGCCGAAAACGCGCTCGGCCTCCTCGTGCCGTCCTTCACCGAGACGCAGCGCGCACAGGGCGTTGCCGCCGGCGCCGACGAAGATCGACAGCGCCATCGTGATCAGCATGACGGGCGATGCGACGGTGATCGCCGAGAGAGCCAGATCCTCGGCGAAATTGCCCAGGAACACCGAATCGATCAGGTTGTAGGCGCCGTTGACGATCATGCCTGCGACAGCGGGGACGGCGAATTCCACCACGAGCGCGCGGATATCGCCCGTGCCGAGACGAGAGATCCGGGCCGCTTCCCCGTGTTCGTCATGCCGTTGCGCCATATGGTTCGCCGCTCCTTCGACCCCCGTGCAGCGGAGGCCCGCCATCAACCTTAGCCCTCGCATGCGAGGGCTATCGCCACACCGTTCTAAAACACGTCGGACCGCACGTCAATGAGCCGCCCGATCGCCGAGAGATAGGCATCCAGCAAGCCTTCGATCGTCTCTTCCGAAAACGGCCCCAGCGTCCCGCGCGCCCCTTGGACGCAGAGGTCTTCCAGATACGCGGGCACGTTGCGCCCATCGGTCCGGATGCCGCCTTCGGGCTTGAACACATTCGTGCCGCAGCCGACGTTCAGGCAGCCGTCGCGCGCCTCGAGCGATATGCCGGCAAGCTTGCCCGCATCGCAGACGACGTCGTTTTTCGGCTTCACGCGCACGATGCCGTCGCCCACGCCGCAGAAGTCACGTATGACCTGGGCGCAGGTCCGAGCGAGCAGAATGCTCGACTCGGGCCAGACGGCTTGGGGCGTGCGCGGCCGCAGCAGGAAGGAGAAGTACAGCCCGCCGCGCGGACTCGCCCACACGCGCTTCCACGTGCCCCGCCCCGATTCCTGCACGAACGAAGCGACGCAGGCGCCTGCCGGCTCGCCTGCGCACGCGAGCGCCCAGACATCATCGTTCGTGGAAGCGGTCGTGCCCTTCCATGTCACCCTAAAGCGCATGGGCCGCCCCGTATTTCACCTGATCGGAAGTCATGACCGTGCCATCGGCCAGAACGTGCGTCGGCGCAAGCTCCATCAGAGGCTTCACGACGAAATCCCGTTCGAGGATCCGCGGGTGCGGGAGCGTCAGCGCATCGGAGCCGACCACATGCATCTGATAGTCGAGGATGTCGATATCGCAGGTGCGCGGCCCGTTTTCGACCTCGCGCACACGTCCGAGGCTGCGCTCGATCGCATGCAGGTAGCCGAGGAGCTCCTTCGGCGCGATGCCGGTGCGCGCAAGCACCACGGCGTTCACGAACGGATCCTGATCCTCGAGATACGCGGGCTCGCTTTCATAGAAGCGGGAGATGTCGACGATCTGGGTGTCGGGAAGCGTGCAGAGCGCGCTTATGGCCTGATTGAGGTTCGCGATCTTGCCCTCGGTCTCTTCGCCGGGATGCGCGACCAGGGGCACATTGGCGCCGAGCCCGAGGAACACGTACGGACGCAGGCCCTTGAGCGCCTCCATCGTGGTCGCGACGTTATGCATGCGCAGCACCGTGGCGCCCAGTTCGCAGCCGAGCAGCGCCTCGGCGGCGGAAGCCTCGTCGCGCTCGGACGGCTCGTCGATGCCGTAGGCGCGGCCTACGTAGCTCTTGCGCGAGGGAGCGCACATGACCGGATAGCCGAGCCGCGCGAATTCCTGGAGATTGCGCATCATGACGAGCGTCTCCTCGGGCGACTTCCCGAATCCAGGACCTGGATCGATGCAGATGCGCGCACGATCGACGCCATGGGATTCCAGCAGCGCGGCCTGACGGGACAGGTAGTCTTTCACCTCGGCGACGATGTCGTCGTAGGCGGTGTTCCGCTGCATGGTCGCGGGGGTGCCGCGCATATGCATGACGACGCAGCCGCAATCCGCATCGGCCGCCACGCGCACCATGGCGGGATCGGAAAAGCCCGAGACGTCGTTGATGATCGAGGCGCCCGCATCGACGCAGGCTTGGGCGACCGGGGCATGGCGCGTATCGATACTGACGCAGATTCCCTGGTCGGCAAGACGACGAACGACATCCACGACGCGCGCACGCTCTTCTTCGCAGGAAACCTCCGCCGCACCGGGACGCGTGGATTCGCCGCCGACGTCGATGATCTGCGCGCCATCGTCGACCAGAGCGCGTGCGTGCGCGAGGGCCGAATCGAGGTCGGCATGCGCGCCGCCGTCCGAAAACGAGTCGGGCGTCACGTTGAGCACGCCCATGACGATGGGCGTCCGGGGGTCGAACGCATATGATCCGCAGCGCCATTCCATGGCCGCACGCTCCTTCGATCCTTATGAAACGAACGGGACCGCGCCGAAGCGCGGTCCCATCCATGGTACTCGCAAAACGTCTGCCGCTCAGGCGTCGCGGCCTTCTTGGGAAGAATCCCCATCGACGCGCTTCAGGACATCCTCCGTCGCGCGCTCGGATGCCGCTTCGGCCGCACCGGCCGAAGCGGGGGCCTCGACGGCGGGGGAATCTTGCCCGGATGCCGAGCCCGCATCGACGATCTCGGCGAAAACGCCTTCGCCGGCGATGAGCCCGGCTTTCTCCTTCTCGAGGTATTCGTCCCACGTGCCGTCCAGCAGGGCATCGCACGCAGGCCCGTCGACCGTCTCGCGTTCGAGCAGGACGGACGCCATCAGGTGCATCTGGTCCGCGTGTGCGGAGAGCACCTCTTTGGCCGTGTCGTAGGCCTGCTTCATCAGGCGCGCGACCTCGGCGTCGATGGCCTGGGCCGTCTTCTCGGAGTAATCGGCGGAATTGCCGTAGTCGCGTCCGAGGAAGACCTCGTGATTCGGCTCGCCGAACGTCTGGTGCCCCAGTTCGTCGGACATGCCGTAGTTCACGATCATCTTGCGCGCCTGCTTGGTCGCGCGCTCCAGGTCGTTCGAGGCGCCCGTGGTGATATCGCCGCAGAACAGCTCTTCGGCGACGCGACCGCCCAGGAACACCGCCAGATCGTCGATCATGGCAGCGCGGCTGACGAGGAACTTGTCCTCGTCAGGAACGGACATCGTGTAGCCGAGCGCCATGCCGCGCGGCACGATCGTGATCTTATGGACCGGATCGGCATGCTCGAGCAGATGCCCGACCAGCGCATGGCCGGATTCATGGTACGCGATGGTGCGGCGCGTCTCCTCGGTCAGGACGCGGTTCTTGCGCTCAGGTCCTGCCATCAGGCGTTCCAACGATTCATTGACCTCGGACATGCCGATGGAATCCTTGTTGCGGCGAGCCGTGAGGAGCGCGGCCTCGTTCATGAGGTTCATGAGATCGGCGCCGGTCATGCCGCTCGTCAGCTTGGCGATGCGCACAAGGTCGACGTCGGAGCCGAGCGGCTTGTTCTTGGCGTGCACCTCGAGGATCTTCTCGCGTCCGCGCACATCGGGCGCATCGACGACGACCTGGCGGTCGAAGCGGCCGGGGCGCAGCAACGCCGGGTCGAGCACGTCGACGCGGTTCGTCGCCGCGATCAGCACGACGGCGTCGTTCTTCTCGAAACCGTCCATCTCGACGAGCAGCTGGTTCAGCGTCTGCTCGCGTTCGTCGTGGCCGCCGCCCAAACCGGTGCCCCTCTGGCGGCCGACGGCATCGATCTCGTCGATGAAGATGATGGCCGGCGCCGCATCCTTCGCCTGCTCGAAAAGGCTGCGCACGCGGCTCGCGCCCACGCCGACGAACATCTCGACGAACTCGGAGCCGGAAATGCTGAAGAACGGGACCTTGGCTTCGCCGGCGACCGCGCGCGCAAGCAGCGTCTTGCCCGTGCCCGGAGGTCCGACGAGCAGGCAGCCGCGCGGGATCTTCGCGCCGAGCTTCTGGTACTTGCCCGGATCCATCAGGAAGTCCTTGATCTCCTGAAGCTCCTCGACCGCCTCGTCCTCGCCGGCGACGTCGGAGAAACGCACGTCGGGGCGTTCTTCCACGGTCTTTTTCGCCTTGGCGCGGCCGAACGACATCTGGGAGTTGTTCGCCTTGGAGAACTGGACGAAGAAGAAGATCATGAGTGCCGCGAGCACGAGCATCGGCACCAGGCTCAGAAGCGCATTGGCAATGCCGCTCGGAAGCTTGACCTGGTATTCGATCTCAGGATGCTCCTTCATGAGCTGCATGAGGGAATCCTGGCCCACATAGGTGGACACGTAGGACGACTTCGCGCCCAATGTCTTCTCGTCAAGGGCCTTCGTCTTCACGCCGAGCGCCGTCGGATCGGACGGCGAAAGGAGCGCGCCGAGCTTGACGTTGATGGATTCGAACGCCGTGTTGTAGGCATCGGCCGCGGACGAGCCTGCGGTCGCAGCCGGATAGTACGAGCCCGAAACGGTGTACTTCCCCGCATCGTAAACGACGTTCTCCACGCGACCCTGCTCGACCGCCTGGACGAATTCCGAGGTGACAAGCTTATCGGGCTGTTCGGAGCTGCCCATCATCGTCATCATCTGGCTACCGACGAAGAAGGCGAACAGGAACAGGATCAGGGCGGTGAGCATGGACGTGCGACGAGGCGGGCGCCCTTGAGGGCCGCCATCGGACGACGATCCGCCGAGCTCGTCGAAGGGATTCGTCCACGAAGGGCGGTCGTCGCGCGAAGGACGGCCTTCATCCGACCGTGCAGGCGGACGGTAGTCGGGACGCTCGCCGCCGAACGAGGGCGGGGGGACGGGACGGCCGCCGTCGCGACGGTCGTCGTCGCGACGGTTGTCGTTGCTGTTCGATTCGTTGTTGGATTGGTCGCTCATGAGTTTCCTTGGTAGACCTCGGGCTTCAGCACGCCGATATAGGGAAGGTTGCGATAGTTCTCCGCGTAGTCCAACCCATAGCCGACGATGAATTCGTTCGGACATTCGAACCCTACGTACGCGCAGTCGACCGGAGCCTGGACCTCGGTCTTCTTGCGCAGCAACGTAGCGATCTGGATGGACGCGGGCTTGCGCGACTCGAGGACGCGCATGAGGTACTTGAGGGTCAGGCCGGAATCGAGGATGTCTTCGGCGATGATGACGTGGCGGCCCTCGACGTTCGTGGACAGATCCTTCAGGATGCGCACGATGCCCGAGCTCTTGACTCCGCTGCCGTACGACGACACGGCCATATAGTCCATCTCGAGGGGCAGGTTTATCGACCGGACCAGATCGGACATGTAGATGGCGGCGCCGCGCAGCACGCTGATGACCAGCACGGCCGGCGATCCATCGTGCGTCGGCTCGTATGCCTTGTCAGCATAATCCCTGGTGATGGCCTGTCCGATTTCTCGAACGCGCGCCTGGATCAAATCAGGCGAATAGAGCACTTCGGCGATATCGTCGTCTCCGTACCATGACGATTCCGACGAATCCCGCGTCTGCATCTCGCTCATGTTGACTGCCCTCTTTCAAACGATGCGTACGAACGTGCAGTGTACCATCACTTCGCACCTCGCCTGCAGATTCGGTCACCGCGCATCGGGAATACACGTCCTGCGCTAATACCATTCCCCGTCATACAGCATATCGTCATCGTAGAGCATGTCCCCGTCGTACGGACCGCCGTACCCGTAGCCGTACCCGTATCCAGGCCCGTAATAGTAGCCCGGATCGTACGGAACCGGGCCGAGCATCGCGGAGATGAGCCCGGCGAACAGGCATGTGACCAAGAACAGTCCGACTGCGATCCCGAAGCCGACGAACGACCACGTGATCGACTGGCTGCGCGCCTTCTTCCAGTTGGCATGCCCGGTCAAGACGGCGATGAGCGCGGCGAACGGCCCGAAGAAGAAGCCGAGCACGAGCCACCCGAACTTCTGGCCTCCTGAAAGCTCGCGCAGCGGTTGGCCGGGTGCGTTGTCGTCGAGGGGCATCTGCTGCGCATAGGGCGCGTTCGCAGGACCGTTCGCGTACGGCGCGCCCGGTGCCGCAGGGCCGTTCCGCCATCCGTCGCCATAGAATGCCTGCGGCTGGAACGGTGCCGCGCCGTCCTGGGCTGCGCCGTTCGCCTGGAACCGATCGAAAGGCTGGGTCGGCGACGAGGTCGCGGGATCCGCGCCTTCGGCCGACGGGACGAGAGGGGTCGTAGGCTGCGCCGACGTGCCCTGCTCATGATTGAACGTCTGATTCGTCATAAGGTGGCCTCGATTCGCATATCGTATGCCTCTTGTCAGACCACGATTATACGTGGACGGCAGGCGGCACGGCCGTGCGCCTTCGCTTGACCACGCGGCCGTTGCCGTACCGACATACTCGCGCCGCCCGAAAGGCGCGGCAAATCCCGCATGCCTCCGATCGACCGCGACCGCGGCACGCCGTATGGAGCGCCTGCGGAAGGCATTCCTTTCATGCCGTGCACGCGCGACGGATCGGCCGGAAACGCCTAGTCGTTGAAATCGCTTCCGACGATGACGAGGTACGACGACGAGAACGATCCGAAGCTGCCGTCGTCGCGCATGGCGGTTCCCACGCCCAGCCTCTTGACGATGGCCTGCGCCACCTGCTCGTTGCCCGACTCTCCGTAGACGACGAGCGTCGTGCCGTGATCGAACGACGAGGCGGAGCCCGTGGAGACCACCTTCGCCCCCGAAGGCGTGAGCATCGACGACGCGCGGGCCGCGGCGCCGTCCACTCCGTTGCCGTTGAGCACGGTCACGGTCGCTCCGGAAATCGACGCGCCCGACGAGGCCGACGACGAATCCGCCTCGGACATGAGCTGCTGGATGACGTATTCCGAATTGAGCGTGCCGTCGGTGACGCCGCCGTCGTTGGTCGTGTCGGCCTCGTTAGGCAGGGGCGAGAGCCCCTGATCCACGCGCTTCATCATGGCCGCCCACGCGTCCTGATTGCTGTATTCGTACCACACGCCCCCTTCGTAGGCGGAGGTGGTCGGGTTCATCGCGGAATAGATGTCGGTTTCGACGTCGATGCCCTTCATATTGACGGCCAGGCCCGCGATGTCGGTCGCGCTCATGTCGGTCTCGATGTACTGGCTAAGCGTCGATATGGTCGAGAGGATCGTCGAAGGATCGGATTGCAGAACCTTGTCCGCGATGGCTCCGATGACCATGCGCTGGTTCGCGGCACGATACGCGTCGCCGTCGCCCACGTCGTCGTAGGAATGGCGCGAACGGCACAGGATGAGCGCCTGTTCACCATCGAGGGTTTGCTGGCCTGCGGAAAGCGAGCCGCCGGCACGATCGTCGTCGATGTCCCGCGGGACGTTGACGTCGATGCCGCCGACGCTGTCCACGACGGCTTCCAAACCGTCGAAGTCGACGATCGCGTAATGGGAGATCGGCACGCCCGCGAACTTGGAAACCGTGGATATGGCCAGCTGGGCGCCGCCGAACGCATAGGCGGCGTTTATCTTGCCGGGACCGTGGCCTTCGATGTTGACATAGGTGTCTCGGTAGATGGATACGAGCGTGACCTTCTTGTTCTTAGGGTCGACGCGCGTGAGGATCAGCGTGTCGCTGCGATACGCCCCGTCGTATTCGTTGGTTTCCTCGCGGTACTCGGAGCGATCGATGCCGATGAGCAGCATGTAGAAGGGATCCTGCGCCGAAGCCTTCTCGGTCAAGGCGCTCGAGGCGTTCGGATCGGCGCTGGAATGCAGGTTCGAATTCACCTGCCAGAGATACGCGGCCGCCGCGACCCCTACGGCGACGAGCGCGAGGGCGAACGTCGACGCGACGCCGATGAGCACCTTGCGCATGCGTGATCCGCGCTTGCGCTTCTTGCTGTATTCGGCCTGCGTGGAGCGCCGCGAGAATTGATCCACAGGATTCGGTTCGTCGACGCGATCCTGCGCCCCGCCGCGATAGGACTGGGAGCTTTCCCGGTAGTATTGGGAGTTGGCGCGAGAATAGTCCTGTGCGCTGCGGGCACCGCTGATATGGACGTCGAGCCCGCGAGAATCAGGCTGCGACGTGGGTTCTCGTCGGTTTCGTGCCATTCGGCATTCTCCTTGTGAATGGGCCGCCCCTGCATATGGACGACGATGCCCGGCCCGGTGCGCTCACGGCGCGCGACGGCCGCTCGATCTTCTATATGCGGCTCGCATCATACAACAAGACGCCGTACGGAGCTTCCCTATCAGCCAAATGAACATCGCCGCGTTACCCCGAGGATACGCGTCAACGCGGTGCGGAACGCTTCGAACCGCCTTCTGAAATGGGTGGGAATGCGCGAGTACGCGCGCCTATCGCCCGCCCGCCGCGGAACCCCGGGCGTTTCCGGATGCGCCCGTGCGGGATCCGCCCGCGTCCTCTTCGGTTTCGTCGCCTTCGCCGGATGCCTCCGATCGGGCCGTCTGGTCGGCGGTCGCCCCCAAATAGCTTCTCGCCGAACCGACGATGCCGCCGTCATTGGAGTTCTGCGCCTTGTCTTCGTAAGGAGGAAGCCCCGCGTCGACGCGGGTCATGAGCTTACGCCATGCCGCAAGGTCGCAATACTGATACCAGATGCCGTCGATCTGCGCGCCGTAGGTCGGGTTCATGGCGGAATAGATGCCGTTGTCCATATCCATGCCGCGCATCGATTCGGCCACCTTGATGAGATCCTCCACCGACATGTCGGTGGTGATGTAGCCGGACATCGCGTTGATGGTCTCGGCCATGGTGGCCACGTCGGAGCTCAGCACCTTTTCGGCAATGGCGCCCATGACCAGGCGCTGGTTCGCCATGCGATAGAAATCTCCCGTCCCGTAGGAATCGTAGGCGTGGCGCGAGCGGCACAGGATGAGCGCCTGCTCGCCGTCGAGGGTCTGCTCGCCTGCGGAAAGCGAGCCGCCGGCGCGATCGTCGTCGATATCGATGGGAACGTCGACGTCGATGCCGCCGAGCGCGTCGACCGCCGCCTCGAAGCCGTCGAAGTCGACTTCCATATAGTGGGATATGGGCACGCCCGCGAATTCGGAGACCGTCGATACGACCAGGTCGGCACCGCCGTATGCAGCGGCTGCGTTGATCTTGTCGGCCCCGACGCCGTCGATGTTGACGTAGGTGTCGCGCTCGATGGAGACGAGCGTCGCCGTCTTCTGGCGCGGATCGACGCGCACGAGGATCATCGAGTCGCTGCGGAACTTGTCGTCGCCGGTGCTTTCGCGGTATTCGGAACGGTCGACGCCCATGACCAGCATGTAGAACGGTTCTCCGGGGTCGGTCGAACCCTGTTCGCTCAGCGAATCCATCAGATCGTCGTCGACGCCCGCCCGAAGCTTCTGATTGATCGAGTCGGTGTAGAGGTACAGCGCGACGGCCGCGATGGCGCCGACGAAGACCAGGGCGGCGATGACGATGCCGACGATGCGCGCGATGCGCCCGCGCTTCCTATCGGGCATGACGGAGCTCACATCGCTTACATACGCCCCGGAAGACGCCTGGCGGGAATCGAACTTCGAGGAATAGGACGCCGGCCTCACCGTCGATGCGGGAACGAAGCCCCCTGCGTTGCCCGAGGACCCGTGCTTGCCGCTCTTCTTCAATCCCATATATGTACCGTTCGCGTCAGAGCAACCCCATGGGGGCTGCGAGGAGTGCATGCCGCGCGCGTGCGGCCGCGATTTCGGGAAGCCCGTCCGGGCGCACGCACGCGTCACAACATACCACGCGCGCCCGCGATGCTCCGCATGCGTAAACGTAACGTAGGGAATCTTTCAATATCACCAGACATCTTCGCCGCGAAGATATAATGGCGCGCAACCCTGACGATACGACCGCGGCCCGCCCGAGCCGTGCGTCATGCACCCGCTCGCGGGCACCGAGGAGCACACCATGCAAGAGCGTCCGTCCGTACACGATTCCCGCCGCGCCCATGCGCATGCATCGAAGCCGACGTCCGCAGGGTCGCACGCGCCTCGCCTGAGCGAGGACCGCACGCGCGTCCGCGCCGACGGCCCGGCGCGCTCCTCCCGTGCCTCCCGCCGGCCCACGCCCGCCCACGACCATGCGAGGACTCCGTCGCGGGCGACGGCGCGCAGCGGACGCGAAGGATACGTCCGCGCGTCGGTCAGCACGCCGCATTCCACCCATAAGAGCGCCCTGCGCCGGGAATTCCGCATCCGCAAGCTCTTCACGCGGGCGCTTCCCCTCGCCCTCGCGCTCATCGCCATCGTCGCGGGATTTTCGGCCTGGTCGGCGCACCGTCCGATCACGGTCACGATCAACGATGCGAAGGTCCAGCTCAAAGATGACAGAACCATCGATGCGGCCTTCGATCTGAGCGGCGTCAAGGTCAAGCCTGGCGACCTCGTGGATGTCGAGGGGGATGTGCTGACGGAAGGAGGCGGCACGCGCTACACCGCCACGGTCGACGGCGCGGCCGTCGACGATCCGGATCGCACGCTTAAGAACGGCGCCGTCGTCCAGGTATCCGACGGCACGAACGTCGAAGAGGATTCCACGATCGACGAGAACGCGGCGCTCCCGAGCAAGCGGGTCGCCAAGGGGTCGGGACCGCTGTGCGTCAAGCAGGACGGGCATGACGGCGTCGCATCCATCAAGACCGGCTCGGTTTCGGGCAAGCAGGTGGTCGAAGAGGTCAAGCAGGACCCGGTCGACACCACGTACCTGCGCTACTATCCCGAAGTCGGCAACGACAAGGTGATCGCGCTGACCTTCGACGACGGCCCGGTGGCCAAACAGACCGAGGAGCTGCTCGATGTGCTCGCCGACAACGGCGCGAAGGCCACGTTCTTCACCATCGGGGCGCAGATCACCGGAACGGCGGCCGACGACGTCGTGCGCGAAGAGAAGGACGGCCATCAGGTCGCCACCCACACCTGGGACCATGCGGCGGGAAGCGGGCAGGGCGTGAACCTCTCGTATATGACCGCCGACGAACAGCGCGACGAGATCACCAAGGGGCTTTCCGGCATCGCGGGCGCGCTCGGCCATGAGGTCTCGCCCGTGCTACGCGCGCCAGGCGGCAATTTCCCCACCGACTCCGTCTGGGTCAACGTCGACGACCTCATCACCGCGCAGATCGGATGGAACATCGACACGATGGACTGGTCGCGCCCCGGCGTCGACCACATCGTCTCCCAGATCGAATCGGCGAGACCCGGCGACGTCATCCTCATGCACGACGGGGGCGGCGACCGCTCCCAGACCATCGAGGCGCTCAAGACGGCGCTGCCCTACCTCAAGGAACAGGGATATCGCTTCATCACGATCGACGAGCTGCTCAAATATCCCCCCGCAGACGAGCCCGGAGCCAAGGTCGAGGACGTCTCGTAAGGCAAACATGAAGAAACCGTGCGAGGCGGCGCGCCGTCCCCGTCGCCCGCCGCGCACGCGCCTATAATCCGAGCAACTCGAATACATGCGACGACAGGGCAATAGGAACGAATCCTTCTCCTGAAAGCAGGCGGTGAGCAAGCCTGCGTTGGACGGCTCCGAAACTCCCTCGAGCAGCGCGCTTGAACGCGCGTCGCGCCAGGAGCGATCCTCCTCGGCCGCGACGGGTCACTATGGCGGGCCGGCAGCCACCGTTATCGGCGTCCAGAGAGGCTTATGCTCCTGCTCGCATTCTTTTGAGGTTCGTCAAAAAGAGGGAAAGCGAGACACTGGAATGCAGCTTCGAAGCGACGCGATAAAGAAGGGCGTGGCGCGCGCGCCCCACCGCAGCCTTCTCAAGGCCGACGGACTCACCGACGAAGAGCTGGAGCGTCCGCTCATCGCCGTCATCTCGTCCCAGAACGAAATAATCCCCGGCCACCTGCATCTCAACACCATCGCCGAAGCCGTGAAGGCGGGCATCCGCATGGCAGGCGGCACGCCGCTGCAGGCCACCACGATCGGCGTATGCGACGGCATCGCGATGAACCACGAAGGCATGAAGTACTCCCTCACGAGCCGCGAGGTCATCGCCGACAGCGTTGAGTGCGTCGTGAACGGGCACGCCTTCGACGGCATGGTCATCATCCCGTCCTGCGACAAGGTGGTCCCCGGCATGCTCATCGCGGCCTGCCGCATCAACATCCCCACCGTCATGATCTCGGGCGGCCCGATGCTCGCCGGCCACGACAGGCACGGATGCCAGACCGACCTGAATACCTTGTTCGATGCCGCAGGCCAGGTCACCGCCGGCACCATGACCGAGGAGGAGATGAATTACCTCGAGAACACCGCCTGCCCCACCTGCGGCAGCTGCTCGGGCATGTTCACCGCGAATTCCATCCAATGCCTCTCCGAGGCCCTGGGCATCGCGCTTCCCGGCAACGGCACCGTTCCCGCGGTCTATTCCGAGCGCATCCGCATGGCCAAGCAGGCCGGCATGAAGGTCATGGAGATGCTCGAGAGGGACATCCGCCCGCGCGACCTGATCACGCCCGCATCCGTTCATAACGGCATGGTGCTCGACATGGCCTTCGGCGGTTCCACCAACACGATGCTTCACCTGACCGCCATCGCGCATGCGGCCGGCTGCCCCATCACGATGGACGACTGGGACCGCGTCTCGGACGTGACCCCGAACCTCACGCGCATCGCGCCCGCCGGGCCGCTGCATATCGAAGACCTCGACGCCGCGGGCGGCATCTCCGCCATCCTGGGCGAGCTCGGCCGCGCGGGACTCCTCGACGAGACGGCGCTCACGTGCCACGGCACGATGGCCGAATGGCTGGCCCAATGCCCGCCTGTCGACGGCGAGGTCGTACGCACCAAAGAGAACGCCTACATGCAGACCGGCGGCCTGAAAGTCATGCGCGGGAACATCGCGCCCGACTGCGGCGTCGTGAAGAAGTCGGCCGTCGACGAAGGCATGCGCAGGCATTCCGGACCGGCGCGCGTCTTCGATAGCGAGGATGCGGCCTGCGAGGCCATCTTCGGCGGCGCGATCAACCCCGGCGACGTCGTCGTCATCCGCTACGAAGGCCCCTCGGGCGGCCCCGGCATGCGCGAGATGCTCACCCCGACGAGCGCCATCTGCGGCATGGGGCTGGACACGTCGGTCGCGCTCATCACCGACGGGCGCTTCTCCGGCGCCACCAAAGGCCCGGCCATCGGGCATGTAAGCCCCGAAGCCGCCGCGGGCGGCCCCATCGCCCTCATCCATGAAGGAGACATCATCGACATCGACATCGAGACGGGCACGCTCGATGCGCGCATCTCCGACGAAGAGCTCGATCGCCGGCGCGCCGCGTGGCAGGCGCCGGCGCCGAAATACACGACGGGAGTCCTTTCCCGCTATGCAAAGCTTGTGACCAGCGCAGACAAGGGAGCATACCTCGCATGATGAATCTGACCGAAGAGCTCGAGCTCAAACGCGCCGCCGTCGCCGGCGCGCCGCTCGGACCCGGGACCGCGACCCCGTACGAGGGGAAGAAGATGACCGGCGCGCGCGCCATCGTCGCTTCCCTCGAGGCCGAGGGCGTCGACGTGATCTTCGGATATCCCGGCGGCACCGTCATCAAGATCTACGACGCGCTCTACGATTCGCCCATCCGCCACATCCTCGCGCGCCACGAGCAGGGCGCGGCCCACATGGCCGACGGCTACGCGCGCGTGACCGGGCGCCCCGGCGTCTGCCTCGTGACAAGCGGGCCGGGCGCCACGAACGTCGTCACCGCCATCGCCACCGCCTATATGGACAGCGTGCCCATGGTCGTGATCACCGGCCAGGTGCAGCGCGCCGTCATCGGCACCGACGCATTCCAGGAAGCCGACATCGTGGGCATCACGATGCCCGTCGTCAAGCACAGCTTCCTGCTGCAATCCACCGATGACTTGACCGCCACCGTGCGCGAGGCGTTCTACATCGCCTCCACCGGACGTCCCGGTCCCGTCCTTATCGACGTGCCGGCCGACATCTCCGGCTCCGAGATGGTCTTCCATTACCCAGGCGGCGTGAACCTGCCCAGCTACCGGCCGACCTACAAGGGCAACGCCAAGCAGATCCGCCAGGCCGTGAACGCGTTGAAGCGTTCCCGACGGCCGCTGCTCTACGTCGGCGGCGGCGCCGTGCGCTCGCTTGCGGAGGCCGAAGTGCTCACGCTGGCCCATACCCAGCAGATCCCCGTGGTCACCACGCTCATGGGCAAGGGCGTCATAGAGGCCGACGACCCGCTGAATCTCGGCAACGTCGGCATGCACGGATCGAAGTACGCCAACAAGGCCATGAGCGAATGCGACCTGCTCATCTGCGTGGGCGCGCGCTTCTCCGACCGCGTGACCGGCAACCTGGCCACCTTCGCGCCCGACGCGACCGTCATCCATATCGACGTGGACCCGGCCGAGATCGGCAAGATCCGCGACCCGCAGATCCCCATCGTCGGCGATGCGCAGATCGTGCTCGCCGGCATCAACGAGCAGGCGGCGAAGGCGAAGCTCTGCGGCATCGGCAGCGCCTGGGCCGCGACGTGCGCCGCATGGCGCGATCGCTGGCCCCTATACGGCGCGGGCATCGAGGCGCAGGAACAGCCCGGCACCATCGTCCCCGAGATCGCGATGAAGCACCTGTCCGACCGCCTCGACCAGGATGCGTCCGTCGTCGCCACCGACGTGGGACAGCACCAGATGTGGGCGCTGCAGCACATCGACCGCAGCCACCCCGGTTCGTTTCTCACCTCAGGCGGCCTGGGCACGATGGGCTTCGGCCTGCCCGCCGCCATCGGCGCGCAGATCGCGGCCCCCGATTGCACGGTCGTGCTCGTCACGGGCGACGGAAGCTTCCAGATGTGCAGCCAGGAAATGGCCACCGCGGCCATCCAGAAGGCGCCGGTCAAGGTCATGATCTTCGACAACCGCGCGCTCGGCATGGTGCACCAGTGGCAGAAGCTCTTCTACGACGGCCGCTTCAGCGAGACCGTGCTCGACCCGGTGCCCGATTTCGTGAAGCTTGCGGACGCCTACGGCTGGCAGGCCGCGCGCGTGTCCGATCCATCGAAGATCGACGGCGCCATCGACGAGATGCTCGCCGCCGACGGCCCGTTTTTGCTGGACGTGGCCATCTCCGAAAACCAGAACGTCTTCCCGATGGTCCCTGCCGGCGGAAACCTCGCACGCCCGATCGGCGTCATCGATATGACGCGCGGAGGCGTGCGCGTCGACGATGCCGGCGCAGACGAGGAAGGAGGCCGGGAATGAACCACATCCTCTCGGTTCTCGTAGAGAACAAGCCCAGCGTGCTTTCGCGCGTGACCGGGCTCATCTCGCGCCGCGGCTTCAACATCGAGTCGCTGACCGTCGCTCCGACCGAAGACGCGACGATGTCGCGCATGACCATCATCGTCAAGGCCGATGCCGTGGCGTTCGAGCAGCTCACCAAGCAGCTTCACAAGCTCATCAGCGTGTATAAGATCGCCGACCTCACCGAGGGCGACGCCATCCAACGCGAGCTTGCGCTGTTCAAGGTATCGGTCGCGCCGGAGAAGCGCCACGAGATCATCGAGATCGCCAACGTCTTCCGTGCCAACATCCTGGATGTCGGACGCGCGTCGATGACGGTCGAGGCGACGGGCGACGAGAGCAAGCTCTCGGCGATGGAGGACCTGTTCCGCGCCTACGGGATCAAGCAGCTGACGCGCACCGGCAAGATCGCCATCAACCGCGGCACCCACGATTGATCCGCTGCGGACCGGCCGCCCGCGCTCCGCGCCGTCGACGAACGTCGATGCGCGCTCAAGCGCGATGCCGGGCATCCGGAGCATGAGAGAACCTTACGGCCAGGTAAAGGCCCTGCATACGAAAGCGATTCCCGCCGCCGTTCGCGGCCCGCGGTTTGAGCATAGGACGTGTCGGTCAAGACTAAGGAGAAAGAAATGGCTGTCACCATCTTGTACGAACAGGACGTCGATCCCAAAGTCATACAGGGTCTCAAAGTCGGCATCATCGGCTACGGCTCCCAGGGCCATGCCCATGCGCTGAACCTTATGGATTCCGGCGTCGACGTGCGCGTCGGCCTGCGCGAAGGATCCTCGTCCTGGAAGACCGCCGAAGAGGCCGGCCTGAAGGTCACCGACATGGACACCGCGGCCGAAGAAGCCGACGTCATCATGGTCCTCGTCCCCGACGAGATCCAGCCGAAGGTCTACCAGGAGCACATCGCCGCGCACCTGAAGGCAGGCAACACGCTCGCCTTCGCCCATGGCTTCAACATCCACTACGGCTACATCGTGCCGCCCGAGGACGTCAACGTCATCATGTGCGCCCCCAAGGGCCCGGGCCATATCGTCCGCCGTCAGTTCACCGAAGGTTCCGGCGTGCCCGACCTGGCCTGCGTCCAGCAGGATGCCACCGGCAACGCCTGGGATATCGTCCTGTCCTACTGCTGGGGCGTCGGCGGGGCCCGTTCCGGCATCATCAAGGCGACCTTCGCCGAGGAGACCGAGGAAGACCTCTTCGGCGAGCAGGCCGTGCTCTGCGGCGGCCTGGTGGAGCTGGTCAAGGCCGGCTTCGAGACCCTGACCGAGGCAGGGTATCCGCCCGAGCTGGCATACTTCGAGTGCTATCACGAGATGAAGATGATCGTCGACCTCATGTACGAGAGCGGCATCCACTTCATGAACTACTCGATCTCCAACACCGCCGAATACGGCGAGTACTACGCCGGCCCGAAGGTCATCAACGAGCAGTCCCGCGAGGCCATGAAGGAGATCCTGAAGCGCATTCAGGACGGCTCCTTCGCCCAGGAATTCGTCGACGACTGCAACAACGGCCATAAGCGCCTGCTCGAGCAGCGCGAAGCGATCAATACGCACCCCATCGAAACCACCGGCGCCCAGATCCGCAGCATGTTCTCCTGGATCAAGAAGGAAGACTAGCCTCTCGGCATCCATGCGTGCGCATGCCCGGCTCCAGCCGGTGCATCGCCGACCCCGAACGGCCCGCCTCGCGCGGGCCGTTTTCGTACGTAAGGACCTCGGATGCCGGCACGACTCGGCGCGAAGAAGGACCGAACACCCGCACGCCGGCGCAGATCGGCGCGCAAAAGGGCCGAACGGCCGGCGTCGATGCGGCATGCGCATGCCATGCGTCCGACGGCGGCGGTGGATACGGAAGCGGGACGCGATCGAAACGATGCCGCGCTCCACGTCACTCGACGCTCTTGAGGCTTTCGACCATGTCGATCCCATCGAGCTTGCGCTTCATGAAGGCGCTCACGATGCCGGCGAACGCCATCGTGAGCACGAAGGCGAGCACGAAGCTTGCAGCATGGATGTCGCGCCCGAACATGACCGCATCCACCTCGGCCGTCGCGACGACGAACCCTTCGAGCCAGATGCCCAGCGCAAGGCCTACGGCCGACCCGATCGCGGCGATGATGAGCGTCTCGCGGTAGATATAGGCGTTGACCTCGTGCGGCGTGAACCCGAGCACCTTGAGCGTCGCCACTTCGCGCATGCGCTCCTCGATGTTGATATTCGTCAGGTTGTAGATCACGACGAACGCCAGGAGCGCGGCCGCCACGATAAGCACGACGACCACGGCGTTCACCGATTGGAGCGCCGTCTCGTAGTATTCGATCGTGTCGTCGATCGAGCCGACGGTGTTCACGCCGTCGATGGCCTGGATGGCTGCGCTCGCATCCTTGAGCGCCTCGCCCGACGCATCGGCCTCCTGCGCGTAGATCGTCGTGAACGCGGGATCCCTGCCGAATACCTCCCGGTAGTACGCAGGGCTCATGTACGCCGGCAGCCACACGTAGCCCTCGGATGCGCCGCCTACCGTGACATCGAAGCCGTCGCCCACGGCGTTGCCGGTCTCGTCCTCTTCGAAGAGCCGGACCGTATCCCCCGCACGCACGCCCAGGATGGACGCGAGCTTCTCACCGAGTATGGCCGAGCCATCCCCCAAAGGCAGAGGACGGGCGCCCACGCGCTCGCGCAGCGTCAGGTATTCCGATTCGAATTCGTCCACGTCCTGCGGAACGACGAGGGAGATGCGGTGGTCGGCGCCGTCTGAGGTCTTCGCGATCAGGGTTTCCGTGTGCGCAGCGGTATGCGACGTGAAGACGTCGGCGTCGTCGAGCAGCGCCTCGAGCCGCTCCGACGATTCGTCCGAGATATCCTCGTCCACCGTGATGGTCGTCTGGTAGTGCGAGATGGGGCCGAATTCCTTCGCGATGATGTCGTTGATCGAATCGTGCAGGCCGAAGCCCGTGAGCAGCAGCGCCGCGCATCCCGCGATGCCCGCGCATGCCATGAGGAAGCGTCGCTTGTACCTGAAGATATTGCGCGCCGTCACCTTCCAGAGAAACGACATCCGCCGCCACAAAGGCGGGATGCGCTCGATCAGGATGCGCTTGCCGGCCCGAGGCGCGCGCGGCAGCATAAGCGCGGCCGGAGTCTCGACAAGCGTCGAGCGGACGACGAGCCCCGTGGCCGCAAGCGTGATGCCGACGCAGAGCACGCCCGATAGAAGCGCGATGCCGGGATCGATCGGGGTCGGCATGACCGGCATGTCGTAGACGACCGCGTACGCCTTCATGATGAACCACGGGAGGAAGCGTCCGAGCGCCGCGATGCCGACGGCGCTGCCCACGCCTGCCGCAAGCACGGCATAGACCAGGTATTTCGACGCTATCGCGCTCTGAGCGTATCCGAGCGCCTTGAGCGTGCCGACGTATCCGCGCTCGTCTTCGACCATGCGCGTCATGGTGGTGAGAGACACCAGCGCAGCCACCAGGAAGAACATCAGAGGGAAGACCTGCGCGATATGATCGACGCGGTCGGCATCGGATGTGAAGCTTGCGGCACCCGTGTTCTTCGAGCGGTCGAGCACGTAGACATCGGGCGCGGCCATCGCGTCCAGATCCGCCTGGGACCGATCGATCGCCTCGCGCGCCTCGGCAAGCTCCCGCTCGCCTTCCGCCCGCCGAGCCTCGAGGCCGGCGGCTCCCTCATCGCGGTTCTCCAGCATGAAGGCGAGGGTGTTCGCCAAGCTCTTGGACCGGTATTCCTCATCTTCGAGCGTATCGCGCGCCGCATCGATATCGGCCTGCGCTTTCGCGCGAAAGCGCTCCAAGCGCGCCTCGGCGATGCCGCCCGCATCCTCTTCGATGCGATGCGCGACCTCATCGACCGCCTGGTCGTACGTATCGGAACAGGCGTCGAGATCGCGCGCGCCTTCGACGGAAACGCGCACGTCGGCATAGGGAAGCCCTTCGACGAAGGCTCCGTCGGGAACGTAGAGGTATTCATCGACCAGGCCGCGCCCGAGCGACGACGAGCCGAACGCGCCCGTATACACATAGGTTGGCGAGCGCACGAACCCGGTCACGGTGTATTCCGTCTCCGAGAACACGTCGTCGACGTCCTTGGCGGCGCCGGTCACGTGTATCGTGTCGCCGATGCGCGGCTCGGAATCGAGCGTCGCGCTTTCCGCCAGCACGCATTCGTTCGGCGACGCAGGCCATGAGCCCTCGACGAGGATAGGACGGTCGAGATAGGACGCATCGTCCGACAGCGCCCGGGCCCCGCCCGTCGTGTCCGACGCTTCGGCCACATCGACGTCGAGGCCCGTCACACGTGCGACGTAGGGGCGTTCGTCCACATCGATCACCGCATCGGCCTCATGCACGGGCATGACCACCTCCACGCCCTCGATATCGGCGATCCGATCCACGGCTTCGTCGTCCCAGCCGATCGAGCTCACGACGCGCAGATCGTGCATGTTCGTCGCATCGAAATAGATATCCACGGCCTGCTTCATGTCAGGCGCGGTCATGCGGAGCCCGGCATAGAAGCCCGCACCGAGCGCGGCGATCACGGCGATGGCGACGAACCTGCCCGCGCCATGCGAGATCGATCGAATGAATTCCGTGAGAAACGCGCGGGACATGGCGTTGCCGCTACCATTCGATGGTGCTGGCGGGCTGCGGATGCTCGTTCGTCTCGACGGCGGCCGCATGCCCTCCCCTGACGTGAATGACGCGATCCGCGACGCCTGCAAAGGCGGTATTGTGCGTGACCAGGACCACCGTGCAGCCCATACGCTCGCATGCGTTCTGCAGGAGCTCGAGGATCGCCTTGCCGGTCTTGTAGTCGAGCGCGCCGGTCGGCTCATCGCAGAGCAGAAGCTTCGGACGCTTCGCTAGGGCGCGCGCGATGGCCACGCGCTGCTGCTCGCCTCCGGACAGCTGCGACGGGAAATTGTCCATGCGGGCGGTAAGCCCCACGAGTGCAAGAGCCTCGTCGGCCGGCAGCGGATCCTTGCAGATCTGGCTTGCGAGCTCGACGTTCTCGAGCGCCGTCAGATTCTGCACGAGGTTGTAGAACTGGAAGACGAAGCCGATGTCGAAGCGGCGGTAGGCGGTGAGCGCGCTCTCGTCGAAGGCGCTTACGAGGCGCCCGTCGAGCAGGATATCGCCCGACGTAGGAGAATCCATGCCGCCGAGCATGTTGAGCAGCGTCGTCTTCCCCGATCCGCTCGGCCCGACGACGACCGCAAGCTCGCCGGCCTCGATCGAAAACGACATGCCGTCGAGCGCGGCCACGTCGACCTCGCCCATCCGATAGACCTTTGTGACGTCGTGGAACTCGACGAATGCCATGGCGCGCTCCGATTCTTGAAGAGGGACCGCCATTATACCGTGCGCCGCGCTTCCATCCCGTCCGCCGGGGCGGAAGGACGGCTTGGCAAGGAACTGCGAATCACGGGCCCGCACAACCGCCGTGCGCGCTCCGAAGCCCTGCATGCGGCCGGCTTACGCGCCGCTTACCAGAGCCCCATCTGCTGCGGCTCGTATTCGACGAGCATTTCCCCCACGGTGATCTCGGTCTCGAAGGATTCCCACGACTTCACCGGCGCGACGAACGCGCTGCCGTTCTGCTCGAAGACGATGGCGCCGCCGACCAGACCGATGCAGCGGCCGCCGATGACGTCGTCGGGTTCGCCGTCGGGCACCTGCACGAGCGCCGGGCATGCCACGCCCTCGCCGAAGTAATAGGGCGTCAGGTCAAGGTAGCCGCCGTCGGGCTCGATGCCGAGCAGCGCGCAGCGCCGCTTGAGCGATTCGATGGCCTCATGCGGATTGAAATACTCGGATAGAAGCTTCACCTTGGCGGACAGGCGCATCGACTCGAACGTGTCGGCACGGGCGCAGAGGTCGGCTTCCAGGCTGCGCGCATCGTCGGCGTTCTCGAAGCGCTTGAGAATCGCGCAGACGCGTGCGCCCTGCTCGAGCAAACGGTCGATGCCGCGCGTCTCGGACGAGATGCCGACCTTCAGATGCTGGGGCGAGAAGTAGGCCATATACACGAAATGCGGCGTCTTGTTATAGGCGCGCTGCTGCGGCGATATGGTGCTTGCATTGTAGAACGCCGGGTCGAACCCGGTGAGCTCCTGGCAATGCGGGCACATGTTCATGTCCTTCTGATCGGGGTTAAGCAGCAGCTCGGCGGACAGCTCGCAGGCGGCGGACCTATACGAGATCAAGTCGAACGACCCGGTGCAGTACCGGTGCGGCAGACGGCGCAGCGAAAACGTGCGGCCGAGGATGGGCATGCGGTGCTGGGTCTTTCCGAATACGTCGTTGAATTCCAGATACGGCCCGCGCGCGTCGAAGCCGAGGTTGGACAGAATCAGCGTGCGGTCGGCTGCGATACGCGGCATTCCGCCTCCTTCGTGCGAAAATCATGTGCAGAAACATGCGGGGGCGACGCCTGAGCGCAGGCATCACCCCCCCCTCTTCGAAACGAATCCGGAGCCCGCGGCTCCGACCGTGCGGTTACGCGACGACCAGCGGCGCCGGCGTCGCATAGGTGCGCGACGCGTATTCCTGGTCGAGATCGTAGAGCGCCTTGGCGTCGCCGCCGAAGAGCTTCATGCGGGTGATCATGTCGTCGGCATTCGCCTCCTCTTCGAGCTGCTCGTCGACGAACCACTTGAGGAAGTTGATCGTACGGTAATCCTTGACGTCTTCGGCGGCGGCATAGATGCCGTTGATGAGCGCGGTGACGTATTTCTCATGCGTGAGCGCGGCGGTAAGCGGCGCGAGATAATCTTCGAAGGCGCACTCGGGCTCGGCAATGGCGGTCAGCGTGATCTTCTCGCCGTTGTCGTGCATGTAGTTGCGGAAGATAAGAGCATGGTCGCGCTCTTCCTTCGCTTGGATCATGTAGTAGTTGGCGTAGCCCTTAAGACCGGCCTCCTCGTAATAATCGGCAAACGAAAGGTACAGGTAAGCGCTGTAGAATTCTGCGTTTATCTGCTCGTTTATCAGCTTTGCGACCTTCGCGTCCATGATGCGTCCTTCCCCGGCCCCCACGGCCGACGCTCGAAGCCTTTCATCGCTCGGATTATATCGCGCACGCACGAAGGCGGCGGTTTTCCGAGGTGAAAGACACGCGACCGATACATCGGATTCTCCATGGATACCTCGTGTACGAACCCGAAGCTCAGGTATGCTTGACCGATGAAGAAAACGCGTGACAAAGCCGCGGCTTCGGCAGGCGCGGCCGACCTCCTCTACGAACGCTTCGAAGGCCGCATCCGCGCGCGCTTCGCCGATCCCGACGTTGCACGCGACGTGGTCACGCTCGGCGGCATGACCGAAATCTACTGCGCCGACCATCATCCTGAAAGCATGCGCGTGCCGTACCGAGGCCTTTCGACGGACATGGGGCTCTATCCTGCACGCAGGATTCCTCGGCTCTGCCCCGCATGCGCGGCCCACCTACGCTATGGCGAGGCGCGACGTGCGCTCTGCACGAGAGAGCCCCGGCCTTCATGCAAGACCTGCGCCGTCCACTGCTACACGCCCGAAGAGCGCGCCTGGCAGCAAGAGTCGATGGCCTACGCGGGACCGCGCGCCATCTTTCGCGGCCAGGCACGAAACGCGATTCGCCACCTTCTTCAGACGCGCCTTTCGTAAGGACCTTGCGCGATGCCCGGTGCGCACGCACCGTTCGGCGCATGCTCCATGCACGCCCCGCGCGCGTCCCGCCGCATGCGGTGCACGCGCGCGGTATCCATGCACATCGGCGTTCGAAACGCCTTGGATGGGAGGCCTCGCGTGCGACGCGCTAGTCGTGGATACGCTCCCCCCGGTACCGGGCGATGGCCGCCACGTCCTTGTCTCCGCGGCCGGAAACCGTCACGATGACGATCTGATCCTTCCTCATCGTCGGCACAAGCGTGCGCGCGTAGGCGATCGCATGCGAGCTTTCGATCGCCGGAATGATGCCCTCGGTGCGCGACAGATACTCGAACGCATCGACCGCCTCGTCGTCGGTGACGGGCACATAGCGCGCTCGTCCCGCATCGTGCAACGCCGCATGCTCGGGGCCGACGCCCGGATAGTCGAGTCCGGCCGATATCGAGTAGACCGGCGCGATGCCTCCCTGATCGTCCTGGCAGAAATAGGTTCTCATGCCATGATAGACGGCAGGAGCGCCCGCCGTGAGCGTGGCTGCCGTATCGGGCGTATCCGCTCCGTGGCCCGCCCCCTCGCACCCGATAAGCTCCACGCCCTCGTCCTCGATGAAGTGGTAGAACGAGCCGATCGCGTTCGATCCGCCGCCGATGCAGGCGATGACCGCATCGGGAAGGCGGCCTTCGCGCAAGAGGATCTGCTCCCTGCTCTCGGCGGAGATCACGGCCTGGAAATCCCTTACCATCTCAGGGAACGGGTGAGGCCCCACGCACGAGCCGACGACGTAGTGAGTGTCGTCAAGGCAGGAAGCCCATGCGGCGAAGGCCTCGGAAACCGCATCCTGCAGCGTCCCCGTACCGCCGGTCACGCCGCAAACCTCGGCACCGAGCAGGCGCATGCGGTACACGTTGAGCGCCTGGCGATCCATGTCCTTGACGCCCATATAGACGGTGCATGCGAGACCGAGCAGCGCGGCGCAGGTCGCCGTCGCCACGCCATGCTGGCCGGCGCCGGTCTCGGCGATGACGCGCGTCTTGCCCATGCGCTTAGCGAGCAGGCACTGGCCGAGCGCGTTGTTGATCTTGTGCGCGCCGGTATGGTTCAGATCCTCGCGCTTGAGATAGACCTTCGCCCCGCCCAGATCCTCGGTCATGCGCCGAGCATAGAAAAGACGCGAGGGACGCCCCGCGTACTCATCGAGCAGCGCCGAGAGCTCCGCACGGAATGTCGGGTCGTTTTTTGCCCGACCGTATGCTTCTTCAAGCTCGCGCAGCGCATCCATCAGCGTCTCAGGGACGTACTGTCCGCCGTATGCGCCGAAGAATCCCCGTTCGTCGATCGCCGCGTTCGTCATCGCACCCATCATGGTCGTTCCTCCTTGTCCCCGTCTGGAAAACCCAAACGGCTCGTCTTCGTCAAGGCACGAAAAAGCCCGTCCTCGACTGCCGTATGCGTCAAGGACGGGCTCGAAGACCCGCGGTGCCACCTTGATTCACGACCCGACCGGGCCGTGCCCTTTGCGGAATGCCGTCACATCCCCGGCAACTGACGTATGCCTTCACGTCGCAGCCTACTCGATCGCTCTTTCGGTGCGCCCTCCGCGGCCCATTCGATGAGCAGCATCTCGACCCGGATCCCACCGCCCCGGATTCTCTTCGCGCGCTTGGACATCTACTTTCCGCGTCACAGGTTTCGGTATTTCATTGGCGAGCATGATGCATCCGGCGTATGCGAAATGCAAGCGGTTTTTCTCCATCCATCCGAAATTTCCGCGGGACGGCGCCGCGACGCATTAGACTTGACGTTCATACGCAGCGAAACGCGCGATAAGGCGGTGATCCATGTACAACCAGCGGATGCATGCGCTCGGAAGCGAGCCGAGCGCCATTCGAGAGCTTTTCGCCTACGGCCTTGCCCGCAAAGCCGAGATCGGATCCGACAAAGTATTCGACTTCAGCTTGGGCAATCCGTCGATCCCCGCGCCGGCCGCCGTGGGCGGCGCCATCGCCGACATCGCGGAGCTGCCCCCTCAGGACGTGCACGGGTACACGCCCGCCCAGGGGCTGCCCGCTGCGCGCGATGCGATCGCCCGCGTGCTCAACCGTCGCCATGCGACCTCCTACGGCCCCGACGATCTGTATCTCACCTGCGGAGCCGCGGCTTCGCTCAGCATCTGCATCACCGCGCTTGCGAACCCGGGCGACGAATTCATCGTGATATCCCCGTACTTCCCCGAATACCGCATATGGATCGAGCACGCGGGATGCTCCTGCATCGAGGTGCCGGCGCGTGCAGACGACTTCCAGCTCGACGTGCCCGCCATCGCGGGCGCGATCACCGGACGTACGGCGGGCGTCATTGTCAATTCGCCCAATAACCCGGTCGGGTCGGTCTACCCGAAAGGCGACCTTGAGGCTCTGGCCGATGAACTGCGCGCGGCCCAGAAACGCACAGGGCGGGACGTCTACCTGCTTGCCGACGAGCCGTACCGCGAAATCGTCTACGACGGGCTCGAAGTCCCCTGGGTGCCGAGCATCTATGAGAACACGCTGGTCTGCTACTCGTATTCCAAATCGCTCAGCTTGCCGGGCGAGCGCATCGGCTACATCCTGGTGCCGCCGGCCGTCGCCTGCGCGCGCGACGTCTACGCCGCCATTGCAGGCGCCGGACGCGCGCTCGGATTCGTCTGCGCCCCGGCGCTGCTCCAGCGCGTGATCGAGCGCTGCGCCGACGAGCCGAGCGACGTCGAGGCGTACCGGAAGAATCGCAATTCCCTCTATGCGGGACTGACCGCCCTCGGCTACGAATGCGTCGAACCCCAAGGCGCCTTCTACCTATGGGTGCGCGCGCTCGAGGACGACGCCGAGGCCTTCGCGCTGCGGGCCCGCGCGCACGAGCTGCTCATCGTGCCGTCCGACAGCTTCGGCGTCGGAGGCTGGGTGCGCATCGGCTACTGCGTCGCGCCCGAGGTCATCGCAGGTTCCATGTCCGCCTTCGCGGAACTCATGGCGGAGTATCGGAACTAGAGGCCGCCTGCAGCGCGCCCGTCTGACGTGCCTTGCCGCCTCGACATCCCTTAATACCGGATGCGCGGCCGGAACTTTCGCCTACAACGTGCCCGCTTGACGTGCCGCCTCTACCTCGGCGAGCGCTTCATCGGGAGAGAAGGCACACGTGCCGTCCCCCGTCTTCACGATGTCGATCGCATCCCCGGCCTTCACCGTGCCGCCGCGCAGCACCACGCCGAAGATACCTTCGCGCGGGAAGATGCAATCGCCGGCCATGTAGTAGATGGCACAGCGCGTGTGACACACCTTGCCGATCTGGCTGATTTCCACCAGAACCTCGTCGCCGATGGCAAGCTGTGTGCCTATGGGAAGGTCCATGCAGTTCAAGTTGTCCGTGGTGAAATTCTCGGCGAAGTCGCCGATGGTCACATCGAGACCCGCAGCCTGGGCGCGCTCGATGGATTCGTACGCGAGGAACGACACCTGCCGATGCCAGTCGCCCGCATGTGCGTCACCCGCGACGCCGAACTGCTCACGCACTTCGACCTGCGCATTCGAATCGAGCGGCGTTTTGCGTTGCCCTTTGCGCTTCGATATGTTGATGGAGCGCACGCGCGCCTGCGCTCCTTGCGCCGCCGCAACAGCTTCGGCACGCTCGAACGGCATGCCCCCGAATATCCGCTGCGCATCGCGGGTAACGGCCTCGTCGAGCGCGTCGTCCGTCTTCGTGTCAACGGCGCCGTCGGACACGACGACGCATTCATTATTCGCCACGATTTCTCCCTTTGATACCGCGCCCCACGCGGTTAGAGCGCGCTTCGATGCGGCATCGGGCCGCGCACCGTCCGAACCGCGCTTCGATGCGGCGCCGAATCGCGCGACCGCCGCGCATTCCGGCGCATTGCCGCCCGCATTCCCGGCGCATTACCGCCGCCCAATGCTAGCACAACGAAGGCGCGGTGAATCGCTACTCCTGCACCTTCATTGCAAGCGAGAGCGGCACGCGACGGATGCGGCGTACATGCAGGAATGCCACCACCGTATAGACCGCGATTCCGAGCGCTATCTCCCCGAGGAAGCTCGAAAGCGGAACGTACGCCTGCATATAGCCTCCGTACGATGACATGGCCACGCTCAGAATGCCTCCGAGCGACGCGATGATCAGCGGCAACGCTAAGATTATCGAGACGACCACGGTGACCGAAATGGAGCGCACGTAGAGACGGTCGATTTCCCGGTCTTCGTACCCGAACACCTTCATGTACGAGATGGCCCGCGCGCTTCGGTCGATCACGGTCTTGGTCAGCAGATACATCAAAACGAGATAGATGGGAACGGCGACGAAGCCGATCACGCGCGCGATCGAACCCATCGAATTCTGCATCTGGTCGGCTATGGCGTCCATGGATTCAGGCGTGACCTCGGTCGCAAGATACCGCGGGTTCAAATCGAGCGCCGCATCGGATGCGTAGGCATTGAAGTAGTCGGCATCCTCCCCGAACAGCTCGTTGCACGCATCGATAGACATATACATCGACGTATCGGTAATCGAATCGTTCACCTCGTCGACATGGAGCGTATGGGTCTTGCCGCTGTACTTGTCCGTGAAATCATGGTCCTCCCCGGCAGCGACGCCGCATTTGCGCGCCAATCCGCCGCCTACGACCACGCGGCCATCCGACACATCCACGCCGGTCCAATACCTCGAATGCTCGGGAATACCGTAGACCGAGACGTCTTCATTGGAATCAGAGAAGTTCCTCGGCGTTTGAAGAGACTCGATCGTCACCTTCTCGGCCTGAGCTACGGCATCCGAATCGTTTTCGCGCGTATTCACGGCATGCGTATCCCGGTCGACTGTCTGGGCTTGAAGCATCATAGAGAGCAGCCGCTCAGGCGCGATGCTCGTCAGGTCTTTGGTAGTGGCTAGGGTCTCGGCCGCCTCGTACGCTTCGCGCTGCGAAGCCGTTCCATCGAGTTCGAGCGGAGCTTTCAGGCCGTAGATATGATTCGCGGGAATGTCCGCCGCGCGCGATTCGGCGTAATGCGTCATCGTCGGTATCAGACAGAACGCAAAGACCAGGAGCAGGCTTCCGAAGCATATGCCGAAGAACAGCGTCAGGAAATGCGACCAGTTGCGCACGAAGACGCGCAGACGGAATCGGGTGACGAATCCCAGCGCATCAGGCAGGCGCAGACCTCCTCCATGAGCCGCATGCCCAAGCTCGTGGCGAAGGAACTGCAGAGGCGTGAGGCGAAGGCGCGCGAGCAGGCCGATAATCGTAATGCCCACAAGCACCGCGAAGGGAACGACGGTCGTCATGACGAACACGCGCGTGCTCCACGATGCTACGTAGGGCGGAAGATTGTAGCTGTTGTAGTACAGGCCCTTCATCGGATCGGAGAGCAGAACGCGTCCGATCAGGTTGCCCATCGCGCAGCCGAGCAGGCCCACCGCAACGGGAAGCACGAGGTAGTGGCGGAGAATCTCGCGTTTGCGATACCCGCTCGCCAGCAGCGTGCCGATAATCGCGCTCTCCGATTCGATCGTCGCGTTCGTGAGCACCACGAAGACGAACCCCATGATCACGATAAGCATGACCAGCAAGACCTGCCACATGACCTGGTCGCCTTTGACGTCGTCGGCCGCGTAGGTGATACCCTGGTTCGCATCCTTGTCCACAAGGTCCGTCACGACGGCCCCATGGTCGGCGAGGGTCTCTGCGACATCCTCCTCGAAGTTCACGCGGTCGGGAAGCGACATGTCGCGGTCGTCGAGCACGAACGAATAGGTGAAGATGGAGCCTCCGGCGGCCAAATCGTCATATGCTTCAGGCGTGACCTGGGCGTACGCAAGCGTAAGCTCGTTGAATACCAGGTCGCTGTTGTTCATGAACGACGCGACGTCGTCGGGCAGCGTCATGATGCCCGAGATTACGAGGCTCTTTCCCGCCACCTTCACCTCGTCTCCGACGGACAGGCCGTTGTTGGCACAGAACGCCCGGTCAAGCGCAATTTCGTCGCTCGACGCAGGAGCCTCGCCTTCGGCATAGACGGCAAGGTTCACATCGGTTCGATTCTTGATCAGACGCACGGTCAGCTCGTCGTCGGAAGTCGGAACGAAAAGCGGAAGGTCGCACGAGAAATTCGGATACACGGTGCAGCCGAGCTCCTCTACCGCGGCAAGCGTCGCGTCGTCGGCCTCGAAGTTCGTGGTGATGCGTCCGTCCTCCACGTGGTATTTCTCGGGCATCTCCTCGGCGATCCTCTGGATGCTCGATGCGGCGACAAGGAATCCCGAGGTCATCGCGATGGCGATGCCCATGAGCAGGAAGATGCCGAGGTATTTTCCCAGATTGTTCCGCAGTTCGCGCGGAAGGCGCTTATTCAGGGGCGATCGCATGCGGCCCCTCCTACCAGACGAGATCGGATGCGGGGATCGGCATATCGTTGATCTCGTTTTCAACCAGCTCGCCATCGCGCAGGCGCAGGATCCGATGCGCCATGCGCTTGATGGCATCGTTATGCGTGACGATGACGATCGTGCATCCGTACTCACGATTCACCTGTTCGAAGAGGGCGAGGATCTCTTTGGAGGTCTTATAGTCGAGCGCGCCGGTCGGCTCGTCGCAGAGCAGCAGGCCGGGCGCCTTGACGAGCGCGCGCCCGATGGCGCAGCGCTGCTGCTGGCCGCCCGAAATCTGGTTCGGGAACTTATGCCGATGCTCCCACAACTCGAGCGACTTCAGCAAATCGCCCATCGGGAGAGGATGGTCGCTCAGGAACTGGCAGACCTCGATGTTCTCCTGCACCGTCAAATCGGGCACGAGATTGTAGAACTGGAAGACGAAGCCAAGCTCTCGTCTGCGGTATTCCACGAGATCGCGATCCGAAAGATCCGTAAGTTCGGTCCCGCCCACGCGAATCGATCCGCCGTCGGCCGGCTCGAGCCCGCCGATCAGATTCAGAAACGTCGATTTGCCCGAACCCGAAGGCCCGAGCAGCACGCAGGTCTCGCCCTGCATGACGTCGGCAGTGATGCCTTTCAAGACCTGAGTCAGCGTATCGCCTGACCCGTAATGTTTCCGGAGTCCTTTGACGGACAGGTACGGCTGCGCGGCCATCGGCGCCTTCTTTCCGAAAAGGGCGCGTCACGGAACATGGAACGCGCCCGGAATGCATGCATGTGTTCGCAAGGAACTTTAGCACACATCCCGAGCGCGTTAGTCTCAGGTAACGATAGCGCTCGAACAGCCTACATGCGCTGCGGAGCGGAGATGCCCATGATGCCGAGCGCAATCTCGAGCACGATGCGCGTCGCATCGGCCAGCGCGAGGCGCGCCTGCTTGAGCGCTTCGTCCTCGGCCTTGAGCACCGGGCAGTTCGTATAGAACTGATGGAACATGCCGGCGAGCTCCTGAGCGTAATGCGTCAGGCGGAACGGGGCGCGATCGCGGGCGGCCAGCGCCACCAGGTCGCCGAATTCGCTCATCTTGCGCATGAGCGCGAGCTCGGATTCTTCGGTGAGCAGCGACAGGTCGACGTCGGCTGGAATGCATTCGGAGGCGACGGCGGACATGTCCAGGTTGTCTTCGCCCGAATGGCCGGCGGCGTTGCGCAGGAGCGAGCAGATGCGCGCATGTGCGTACTGCACGTAGTAGACCGGGTTGGACGCGTCTTGCTTCTTGGCCTCTTCGATGTCGAAGTCGATCGGCTGGTCGGTCGAGCGCTCGAGCATCTTCCAACGCGTGGCGTCGACGCCCACCTCTTCGATGAGCTCTTCGAAGGTGATCATCTCGCCCGTGCGCTTGGACATGCGGACCGGCTTGCCGCCGCGGAACAGGTTGACGAGCTGGCCCAGAGGAACCTCGAGGGCCCCCGGATAGCCCATGGCGGCCAGAACGGCGGCGACGCGGGGGATGTAGCCGTGATGGTCGGCGCCCCAGATATCGATGAGCTTGTCGTAGCCGCGAAGCTTCTTGATGTAGTGGTATCCCACATCGGATGCGAAATAGGTGTATTCGCCGTCGCTCTTGATGACGACGCGGTCCTTCTCGTCGCCGTATTTGGAGGAGCGGAACCACACCGCGCCGTCCTTGTCGTAGACATCGCCGTTCTCGCGCAGCTTGGACAGGCAGTAGTCGACCGGCGACATGCCGTCCCATTTCTCATTCGGTACATAGAGCTCGCGCTCGGACTGCCAGTACTGGAACACGGTGCCGAATTCGTCGCAGACCTTGCGGATGTTCTCGAGAAGGGCGGCATAGCCGAACTCGCGGAACTCGACCATGCGCTCGTGCTCGTCGGCATTCACCCAGCGATCGCCGTCGCGCTCGATGAGCGCGCGGGCGATGTCGTTGACGTAGCCGCCGTTGTAGCCGCCCTCGGGGACCTCGGTCTCATGCCCGAGCTGCGTCAGGTAGCGTGCGACGATGGACTGGCCGAACTTGTCCATCTGAACGCCATGGTCGTTGATGTAGAACTCTTCATCGACCTCGTAGCCGGCATGCTGCATGAGCTTGGCCATGGCGGAGCCGAGCGCGGCCCAGCGGCCGTGGCCCACGTGCATGGGGCCCGTCGGGTTGGACGAGATGTATTCGATCAGCACCTTGCGCATGCCTTCGGGAATCTCGCCCTTGCCGTAGTCGGCGCCTTGGGCGCGCACGTCGGCGATGACGTTCTGGAGCGCCCCGTCCTTCAGATAGAAGTTGATGAAGCCGGGCCCTGCGATTTCGACCTGCTCGACGAAATCGGCCTCGGGCAGCGCGTCGACGATCGTCTGGGCGATCTCGCGCGGGTTCTTATGGGCGGCTTTGGCGCAGCGCAGCGCGACAGGCGTGGACCAATCGCCGTGCCCGACATCGCGAGGGCGTTCGAGGAGGATCTCAGGAACCTCTTCGAGCTGGATGGCGCCCGAGGCAATGGATGCACTCAGGGCAGACTGGACGAGCTTACCCAAATCCTCACGTGGTTGCATGGTCGATCCCTTTCGCAGATAGGTGGAAGGAGAGGCACCGCCGAGGTTGCGGAATGCGGCATCCTTCCTCGTAAACCGTTGCATTGTAGCATACGGAATTCGCCTATCCGCAGCTCCAAGCCCCTTACACAAAGTACGCCCCACGCACGCCCGCACAGGCTATTATGGGTTGAGGATAATTCATGCGCCACGCGGCGCAGGAAGGGGGACGCATGATCGACTTCGGCGAGGAATGGCGCCGCGGGCAGAAGCTGCGAAACGCCACGGACAGCGCCGACGCATGGTCGGCCCGCGCGAAGCGCTTCGACAACACCGACAAGAAGAGCGCCTATGCGGATGCCTTCCTCGAACGTGCGTGCATCGACCCCGGGGCGGCGGTGCTCGACATGGGCTGCGGCACCGGCGCCGTGTCGCTGCCGCTCGCAAGGCTCGGCCATCGGGTATGCGCGGCCGACTTCAGCGAAGGCATGCTGGAGATGCTGAACGCGAAGGCTGCATCCATCGATGCTCCTCTTCGTCCCCGGACCATGCGCATGGCATGGGAAGACGACTGGGACGATTTCGGCATGGGCGAAGATGCCGTGGATGTCGCCGTGGCGTCGCGATCGCTCAGCACGCCCGATCTGGAAGCCGCACTGCGCAAGCTCGACCGCGTCGCCCGCACCCGCTGCTGCATCACCGTCGCCACAGGCGCGTCGCCCAAGCTCGATGAGAAACTGCTCGCGGAAATCGGCGTGAGGCCCCGAAGCATGCATACGCATGCATTCGCCGTCGGAATACTTTCCGCGGCCGGGCGCGAACCCGTCCTGTCCTACATCCATTCGCAGCGCCGCGACACCTTCGCCACGCGCGACGAGGCGTTCGCGAAGTTCTCGGGCATGATCGACGGCAGCGGGGCCTGTTTCGCCGAAGGCGAGCGCGAAGCCGCCGAACGCAGGCTCGACGTTTGGATCGAACGGCACCTGGTCGCCAACGAGACCGCGGGACGCCCCGATAGCAAGGGCATGCCCCAGAAAGCCTTCCGCCTTGACGCGCCACGCGATGTGGCCTGGGCATTCATCTCATGGAGCACGCACGGCCCCTGGCTTCTCGACGCGCATCGGGAACGAGAGGCCTTGCGCTCGACGGAAAGGCCGGCGGCCAAAGCGGCCGCACAGGATCGCCTCGACGATTGAAATCCGCATATGCGGTCGTCGCGCCATCGAGTCGCAGGCGGCGATCGCGCGCAGCATACGATTCGCACAAGGAAGGAACCCCATGGCACGAAACATACCCTCGATGATCTCCCTCGAAGACGCGCGCTCCCTCGCCTGCGCGCATGTGCGCAGGCTCGACTCCGAGCAGGTCGATCTGCTCGATGCCGTCGGACGCGTCGCAGCCGAGCGGATCGCAAGCGATATCGACGTCAGCCCGTTCGCGCATGCCGCGATGGACGGCTTCGCCATGCGCCGGGAAGACGTGGCCTCGGCATGCGCCGAAGCGCCCGTCGAGCTCGACGTGATCGCCGACGTGCCGGCCGGCGCCACCTACGAAGGCCCCATCGCGCACGGCCAGTGCGTGCGCATCATGACCGGCGCAGCGCTTCCCCGGGATGCGGATGCCGTGGTCAAGTATGAAATCGTGGAAACCGTCGAAGGCGACGGCAAGGCAGGCAGCCGCGTGCGCTTCACGCACGTCCCCAAGCTGCGCGACAATATCCGCGAGGCCGGCGAAGAGGCGCGTGCGGGCGAGACGGTCATCGAGGCCGGCGAAGTCATCTCCGCGGCGGGCGTCGGCTTCCTCGCCGGATGCGGGGCGCTTCGGATCGCCGTGCACCGTCGTCCGCGCGTCGCGATCGTCCCTATCGGCAGCGAACTCGTGGAACCGCCCGCCATCCCCGGTCCGGGCCGCATCCGCAACTCCAACGGCTACGCCATAGCCGCCTGCGTGCGCGAGGCCGGCGGCATCGCCGACATGCAGCCCATCATGCCCGACGACTTCGATGCGCTCGCCGATGCCATCGAGGCGTTGTCCGCCACGCATGACTTCGTGATCACGACCGGCGGGGCCTCGAACGGCGACTACGACTTCATCAAGCCCGTCGTCGAAAAGCTCGGCGACCTCCTCATGACCACTGTGAACATGCGTCCGGGCAAGGCCCAGACCTTCGGCCTGGTGAACGGCACGCCGGTATTCGGCCTGCCCGGCAATCCGGCCGCGGCGTACATGGGCTTCCAGCTCATCATCCGTCCGGCGCTGCGCACGATGCAGGGATACGCCGCGCTCGAGCATCCGCACGTGTTCGCCGCCATCGCATCCGATCGGAAGAAGAAGGATCCGCGCCGCATCTTCCTGCGCGCGACCATCACGCGCACGCCCGACGGCGCGCGTGTCGTGACGCCCGCGAAGAACCAGAGCTCCGGGCTTTTCGGCGTCATCCAGAAGTCCAACTGCGTCGCCGTCATGCCCGAAGGAACGGATCCCATCCATGCCGGCGACCTGGTTGAATGCATCCTGCTCGATGTCCCCGAGGAGGTCGCGCTGTAACATATCCGCACCTGCGGCCCCGCAAGCGCAGGATTCCGCGCGATCGACCGAGACGCGATTTCGCGACGCGGAGCTCTACGCAGAACCGCCGGGCCCCCTGACTCCGCACCGCGAAGCCTCGCCGGTCGAGACGAAGGTCGCCCGAACCCGCTCCGCCCTTGAGACCGGCCTGCCCTTCCGAACCCGACTTGAAAGGAACTCCCTTGACCGAACGATCCGCTGCAACCGGACTAGGCCGCGAAAGCCGCCCTGTCCACGACCATCGCCATCACGAAGAACCGAACCCCGTATTCGCGATTCTGACCTGCTCGGACACGCGCTCCAAAAAGGAAGACAGCGCCGGTGCGGCGCTCGAGGAGCTCATAGCCGAACGCGGATGGACCTGCGTCGAGCGCGTCGTCGTCGTTGACGACCGTGCGGCCATCTCCGCCCAGATCGCGCGACTCGCCGATATGGATGGAATCGACATCGTTTTGACCTGCGGAGGAAGCGGCCTCTCGCCGCGCGACGTAACCCCCGAGGCCACGCTCGACGTCTGCGACCGCACGGTTCCCGGCATCGCCGAAGGCATGCGCGCCTGCAGCATGGCCGTCACGCCGCGCGCCATGCTCTCGCGCGCCGTCTGCGCCCAGCGCGGCTCGACGCTCGTCATCAACTTCCCCGGCAGCGAGAAGGCCGCGCGCGAGAATTGGGGCGCCGTCGCCTCCGTGCTTCCCCATGCCGTCTCGATGATGGCGGGCGGAAAGCATCCTGAGAACGAAGCCGTCGCTTTACCGCCGCGCTATACTGCCGAACATGGATATTTCAATTGACCGCAGCGGCAAGACGCCTGCGTATCGGCAGGTCTACTTGCAGATACGCAAAGACATAGAATCCGGCTCCCTCAAGGCGGGCGACAAGCTCCCCAAGATACGAGACCTCGCACATGATCTGGGCATAGCGCGCAACACAGTCGAGGCAGCCTATAAGCAGCTATCGATCGAGGGGTATGCGTTCGGCAAACGTGGCACGGGCTACATAGTCGAGGAGCTGAACCTTTCGATTCTCGACGCATGCAGGGCATCCGAAAACGCCGACGACGACCCCCGCTCGTCCCGCGATGCGAGGCCGCGCCGCGAGCCGCTGGGCAACTCCTTTGGCTGCACCTACGTTTTCTCCTATGGAAACCGCACATCGGACAAGCTGCCCATATCCACGCTCAAAACCTTGATCGACCGAACGCTCTCGCAGGAAGATCTCACCGAAGCCGCTTCCTACATCGATCCCTACGGGCTACCCGATCTGCGCCGACAGTTTTCATCCCACCTGCATAAGACGCGAGACATCGTCTGCTCCTACGAACAGGTGATCCTTCAGCCCGGCACCCAGGCGGCGCTTCACAAGATCGTTTCCGTATTCAGGCACGACAAACGCCCGATCGCCTTGGAAAACCCCGGCTACAATGCAGCGCGGAAGGTTTTCGAGGAGCGCGCGGAAGCCATCGCGCCAATCCCCGTAAGCAAGGGGCAGGATGCGTTCATCGACGCGCTTCGCGCAAGCAACGCCAAGCTTGTATTCCTTACGCCTTCAAAGCAATTCCCCCTTGGTTTCATCATGCCGCTCTCGACGCGTCTGAAAGTCATCGAGTGGGCGAGGGAAACCGGTGCCTATATCATCGAGGATGATTACTGCTACGAGTTTCGATACAACTCGCAACCCGTTCCAAGCCTTCGTTCGCTCGACCCTGATCACGTAATCTATCTTGGAACTATGTCGAAGGTATTCACGCCGGCGATTCGCATCTCGTTCATGGTGCTGCCGAAGAAGCTCCAGCGACACTGGGACGAAAGCAGCCGTTTCGATCTTTGCTCCCTGCCCTGGCTCAGCCAGAAGACGCTCGCCTTGTTCATGGCATCAGACGCCTGGAGGCGCTACGTCCGCACGACGGTGGCCATGTACAAGAAGCGCCATGATCTTCTCGTCAAATCCATCGAGAGAGAAATGGGAGACAAGGTCACCGTCATGGGCGTCGATGCAGGATTGCATCTCTTGATCGGTGACAACGAAGGGCGTGACCAGAACGAGCTTATAAACCTCGCGCGCGAAAACGACGTTCGCGTATACGGCACAAGCGGCTTTTGGGCCGAGGAAAGCCACCCGATGAGGAATTTCGTCCTTATAGGCTATTCCGGCATACAAGACGAGCTGATCCCCTCGGGGATCAGCAAGCTCGCGCATGCATGGTATTAGGCGGCGATCGACGCGCTATGGTCCTGAAGGGCGCCGTCGACATACTCGAGCAGCGCTGAATAATACCCGTCGGGACGCTCCGCATCGACGTTCTTGCGAAGATTGCCGATCCAAGCCTGCGGGTGCGCCTGTATGAACCAGACGACTTTGCCTGCCACCTCTTTTGCCGCTTCGGACCCCGGTTGATCCGCCCCTGCAAGACGCGATGCCGCTTTCTCGCACAGCGCCGCAAGATACAGCAGCTCAACGCCCATATGGTCTTCGTACTGGTTGCTCCGTCCTGAAAGCTCGAGGCCTTCCTCGGAAAGCAGCCGCTGCATGGCGACGGTGGCGCGGCCATACCCGACCTTACCGCCGTTCAAGGGATCGTTGCCCGTTTCCCAAGGGTTAGCCGCCGGGCTAGGCGGCCCGATGAATAGGCGAACGTATTCGACCGAGGCAGCAAGCTCGCCCGGAACGCTTGCATCGGCATCGCCCGCATGCAGTGCGGCCTTGGCGGCATATGCCTCCAGGCGTGCAAGCCCATCGATGCCGTCGGCAGTTTCCGGTCGAGGCATCGTCGCCCAGAAACCAGGATCGAGCCCTTGAAGATTATGAGAGCGATTCATAGGTGTAAGCAGCTCGTTTCCCGCAAACCCGTACACCATGCCGTAGGCATGCCAAGATGCGGGATCGAGCACGTCGAGCACTTCAATAGGCATGAGCGGTCACCTTTCTGCCGAACCATATAGGCAGGGAGCCGCTGAACGCGCATCATCGGCTCCCCTCCCGCCTTGCACGCGGCTACGCTTCGGCCGCGACTTCCCCATCAAGCGATGCGGCTGCGGCAGGATGCGCCTCGCGCCACTTCGGAACCAGAACATGCGTCAGAACGATGAAGAGGAATCCACCGAACGACACAACGGCCAATGCAACGAAAATCTCGGGAATGGTCGGCATATAGGTGCTGGCCGTAGCCCAGATGGCGTCTCCCGCAGATTGGCGCGCGCTCAGGGAGCCGCTGGAAATGCCCGGCCCGTAGGCGATGTTGGGATGGATGAAGCTCGTGAAGAGCAGCCAGATGCGCTTGCAGAGAACGCTGAGTACGACGAGCGCCGACGCACAGCCGACGATCCTCATGTTCGCGCGACGCTTTCTGGATGCAAGCATGACGAACGCGACGAGCAGGCAGACGACCTCGATCCAAAACGCCGGAGCGGTTGCGCCCGCAAGCATTTCATGAAGGGTCATAAGGACATGCTCCTCTTGCGGGAATGCGGACGAGAGCAGCTCGCACCCAACGAAATACGCATCGAGGGCGATGGTCGTCGCCAGGAGCACGGCAAGCTTGGAAACGATGCGTCGAGGGGTCTTGAAGATGCCGTTCTTCTTGAGGGCGAACAGACCGAGGAGAAGCAGCGCCAGACCGGAGTCCATGGCCGACACGACGAAGAGCGGAGCCATGATGGAACTGTACCAATCGCGGCCGATCTGCAGACCAAGAATCCAGGCGGTCACCGAATGCACGAGGAAGGCGACAGGCAGCGCGACGCAGCTTGCGATCCATTGCTTGCGACGGGCATCAGGCTTCTTCGAAACCAGGAATGCCAGCTCGATGACGTTCATCGCGATATAGAGCGAAATCACGCTCATGTCCCACACCAGCGGCGACATGAAGTTCGGCCCGGTGAACATGCGCCATATGCGGTATGCCCCGCCAAGATCGACCAGAACAAGCGCACCTGCTGCAAGGATGCAGGAAATCGAAGTCACGACAGCCGGCAACGCAACCTTCTCGTAATCCTCGACATGAAAGACGCTGCCCGCGGCGGCAACGATCAGGCCGCCGGCGGAAAGGCCGACGAACAGCAGGAACAGGCAGATGTAAAGTCCCCACGAGGTACCGTTGCTCATGCCCGTGATTCCGAGGCCGTATACCTGCTGGGCAATCCAGCAGCCGAAGCCGATGACCATCAGAACGACGAGGGCGCAGAGGATGGCCTTGACGCCCTTGCTCGTTTCCTTGAACGATCTCATCTCTGCTCCTCCCTATTCCCAGTACTTTACCTGCGGACGCGTACCCTTGCCTTCGAGCAGGACGGTCACGTCCTGCTTCGCGACGATCTTGGAAATCTCGGAATCGGGATCGTCCAGATCGCCGTAAACGCGCGCGCTGGCGGGACAGCACACGACGCATATCGGCTCTTCGCCGTCGTCGCAGCGCTCCTTGCACAGCGAGCATTTCTCCATGACGCCCTTGAGGCGTACCGGGACCTTGCTGTAGCCCGTTTGAAAATCGGGATCATGATCGGGCTCGGACCAATTGAAGACTCGTGCGTTATACGGGCAGGCCGCCATGCAGAAGCGGCAGCCGATGCACTTGTCGTAGTCGATCTCCACGCGACCCTTCTCGTCCTTGTAGGTAGCGCCCGTAGGACATACTTTCTGACATGCGGGGTTCTCGCAGTGCTGGCATGCAAGCGGCACCCACTTGCGCGTCACGTTGGGATACGCTCCCTGGACGCCGTCGAGCACGTCGGATCCCTCGGTCAAAACGCGGTTCCACAGCATGCCCATCGGCACGTTGTTGGACATCTTGCACGCGTTGGCGCAGGTTTGGCAGCCAACGCAGCGGGACAGGTTTATCGCCATTCCCAGTTTGGTCATGATGCTGCCTCCTTCTATGCCTTCTCCACCTGGATCAGCGTGTCGTTGAACGGTGTGACGGGCGCCGCGTTGAGCCAGATCGAACGTTCATTGCGGCTATCGTTGGTAACGTTTTGCACGGGGCCGGAGCCAGATGCCATGAACTTGGGCCACTGGCCTTCCATGGTGCGCACCGTGCCGGGACGGATCGCATTGTTGATGCGAACCTTGCACTTGAATTCACCGCGATCGTTGAAGCCGCGCACGATATCGTCGTTGGCAAGCCCGCGCGCCTTCGCGTCTTCTTCGTTCATCTCGAGCGTGGTCATGTAGAACTGCTGAATCCACGCGGCATCGACGAACTGCTCATGGACGAAGAACTTGGAGCGGGTCTGGGAGAGCTGCAGCGGATACTTCTCCATAAGAGGATTGCCTTCGTAGGCTTCGTTCGGATCCTCATAGAGAGGAAGCGTCTGCCCGTCATCGACCATCCAGTCGTAGAAGACCTCGACGCGACCGGTCTGGGAAGGAAGGCCGTCCTCGATCCTGTCGAACGAGAACTCTTTGGGCACATTGAGTCTCATCAGCCCATTGTTGGCGATGAGCGCGTCGACCGTGATGCCCGCAAGCGCCTCGTCGTCGGAATCGAGCATGGCCTCGACGAGCTCGCGACGGGTCTTAGGCAGGTACTGATCGCAACCTAACGCTTTAGCCAGGCCGAGCTCGATCTCATAGTCGGGCTTGGATTCGAAGAGCGGGTCGATGACCTTCTGCTGGAGCTCGACGTAGTCGCGAGCATTCCTGACAGAGCCGATCTCCTCGTTGAGCTCGAACTTCGAACAGGCGGGCAAGACGATGTCGGCCCAGTCGACGGACATGTTGTGATAGATATCGACGACCATGACGAAATCGAGGGATTTGAGCCACTCCTCGGTCTTCTTGGTATTGGCGTAATGCATGAGGAAGGCATCCCCCAATGCGACGCAGGCATGCACGCCGGCTTCGTCGTCGCGACGCTCGTAATTTCCTTCGACGCCCTCGGAAATACCCCAATCCTCGGGGGTCTCCCACGTGCCGTATTCGCAGCCATACGTACGTATCCACTGGCTGAAGCCGCCGGCGCCGGAGCCGCGGTGGGTACCGAAGATTCCGCACAGCGCCGAGAGAACCGCGGCGCAGTGGCCAAGCACATCGGCGTTGTACCACTTATCGCCACCGCCCCAGCCCATGGAGAGCACGGCCGGCTGATTGTTGGCGAACTCGTCGGTCATTTGCGTTATGCGGTCGGCATCGAGATGGGTCTTCTCGGCCGCCCACTCGAGCGGATAGTTCCGAGCGTTCTTCTTAAGCTGCGAAAATACGGTGATGTACTGCTCGTTTTCGAACTCCAGTTGCGGAGTTGCGGATGCATCGTAGTCTTTGACGCCGCCATCCCAGACCTTGAACTTGTTCGTGAGGCCCGACCCTTCCTCAGGAGCGCCCTTGCTCTGCCGATCGCGCTCGAGCGTTCCCGTTTTCTTGTCGATCAAAAACGGGAAGCTCGTGTATTTGAGGCAGTAGTCTTCGTTATACCATTTGTTGTCGAGCACGAGCGTGATCATGCCGAGAAGCAGCGCCGAGTCCGTGCCGGGCTGGATGGGCATCCATTCATCGCACTTGGTGGCCGTCGAGGTGTGATTGGGATCGACGCACCACATCTTCGCGCCGGCTTCCTTGGCATCCATGAACCACCGGTTGTAGACCAGGTTGGTCTCGATGATGTTGGTGCCCAGATGAATAATGGTCTTTGATTTATCCCAGTCGCCGACGCTGTTAGTGGAAAGCATCTCCTGGTTATCGTAGCGGCCCAGCGCCGGATCGAAACCATTGCCGATGCCGACGTCGACGCCCTCGATATCCTCATCCTGGATCTGGCCTTTCAAAAAATCGGCGATGAAGGTGAAGCCTGTGCGCGGCTCGAGGCAGGTATCGAACAGAAGCGCCTGATTGCCGTATTTTTCCTGCACGGCCTTGATCTGCGTGGCGCACTCTTCAAAAGCCTCGTCCCAGCTGATGGAAACGAATTCTCCCGAGCCACGCTCGCCGATGCGCTTAAGCGGCGTCTGGATGCGGGTATCTCCATAGATATGCTGGACTTCGGAAATGCCCTTCAGGCATACCGTGTTGAAGCGCTTCTCGCCCGGCCAGTCGTTCGGCTCGACCTGCACCAAGCGGCCATCGCGCACCGTGCATTTGAGCGAGCAGTTTCCACCGCAGTGCCACTGGTGGAACGTGTATGCGGTTTTTTCCTGTGCCGAACCGGCGTAGGCTGCGTCGGTTGACTTGAGCCAGGTCGCGTACGATGCAGCGCCTCCTGCCCCTGCAGCGATGGCCGTGGCGGCACCTGCCGTCCTCAGGAAACCACGACGTGTGAGACTCATGACTATCCCCCTTTAACGTCTTTCGCCTCATATTAATCCCTACATCTCTTATATATTTTGATAGTAGAGTTAGGGATTAATGATCTTAAGCCATAGTCTGATAACGTTTTCAGACAATATCAATGGGGATTGTCAAGTGATTTAAGAAAATATGGGGATAGCGAAAGCCGACAGCCAAGACTGCGCGAAGGCGGCATGCCCTCGGCGCTGAAAAGCCGCCGATGCGACAGCGCCTGCAATGCGCGCGGTTCCGCATGGGCCGGACGTGCCGCCAGCACGTCCGCGCGAGCTCAAGATCGTTCGAGCACGCATATGTCCTGCCGCATCGCCGACATGTGCGCAACAAACCCCAAGCTTAGCCCCTCAGCCACAGACCCGTCTTGCCGCCGTCCTTCTTGAGCAGACGGACATCCATGATCTCCATGCCGCGGTCGACGGCCTTGCACATGTCGTAGACCGTCAGGCATGCGACGCTCGCCGCGGTGAGCGCTTCCATCTCGATGCCGGTCTTGCCCGTGACGCCGCAGGTCGTCGTCACATGGATGCCGACGCGTCCGTCCTCGCGCTCGCCCGGACCCACCGGAAGGCATTCGACCTTTGCTTTCGTGATCATGAGCGGATGGCACATCGGGATGAGATCGCTCGTCTTCTTCGCAGCCATCACGCCCGCGACGCGCGCGCATGCGAGCACATCGCCCTTCGCCGCCGAGCCGCTCGTGATCATCTCCAACGTTTCCGCGTGCATGGCGATGAACCCCTCGGCAACCGCGACGCGCTTCGTGTCGTCCTTCTCCGATACGTCGACCATGCGCACATCGCCCTTCTCGTCGATGTGCGTAAGCTTCTGATCGGCCATCATGACTCCTATCCTTCAGCTGCTGCGTTCGAAAGCCTCGTATCGAACGTCTTCAGAGGCAATGCGGGCTTCCTATCATACCGCGTGCGCCGGTCGGCGATGGCGCATGCAGCGCGCGCAGTTCCGCACGAGCCGAACGTGCCGGCGGCACGTTCGCGCGAGCTCAGGACTGTTTGAGCACGCGCATGCCCCATCGCCGACCGGCCCGGGGATGCGTCGCATCGCATATCGCTATCCGCCGATCTGCGACATCGTGCGTTCGGTGCCGACGCGGTCGTGATGATCGTCGGGCTTCATGCCCAGCGCGTTCAGAAACACGCGCCGGATGTCGTCGTCGGTCCCTTCGCGCACGGCCGCGCGCATATCGAACTCCACGTCGCTGAACAGGCAGGGACGGATCTTGCCGTCGGCCGTCATGCGCAGGCGGTTGCACGTGCTGCAGAAGTGCTTCGACAGCGGCGAGATGACGCCCACGGTGCCGAGCGCGCCCGGAAACTCATAGTAACGCGCCGGACCCCAGCCCGTAGGCGCATGGGCGCAGGCCGCAACCAGCTCTTCCACGCCTTCCTTGCGCGCGCGGGCGTTGATGAGCCCGATGACCTCCTCGCTCGGAACCACGTCGTCCCGGCCCCAGCCCGTGCCGTCCGACCCGGCGCTTTCCCCCACCGGCATGTATTCGATGAAGCGCATGTGCAGCGGGCGGTCGAAGGACATCCGCGCGAAGCCGTACAGATCCTGATCCAGGCTGCGCACGACGACCGAATTGATCTTCACCGGATCGAGCCCTGCCGCAAGGGCCGCGTCGATCCCCTCGAGCACGTCTTCCACGTTGCCGCGCCTCGTGATCGTGCGGAATTGCACCGGGTCGAGCGTATCGAGCGAGATGTTCACGCGGGAAAGGCCCGCGCGCGCGAGATCGTCCGCCATGAGCGGCAGCAACGCGCCGTTCGTCGTGAGCGCGATGCTTTCGATGCCTTCGGTCTTCTTCATGGCCGCGATCAGGTCGACGACGCCCTTGCGAACCAAAGGCTCGCCGCCTGTCAAACGGACATGGGATATGCCCATGCCGGCCGCGACGCTTACAATGCGCTCGATTTCCTCGAGCCTCAAGATGGCGTCATGCCCCAGCGAGCACACGCCTTCTTCGGGCATGCAGTAGATGCACCGGAAATTGCATCGATCCGTCAGCGATATCCGCAGGTAATCGATGACTCTGCCATGAGAGTCGATCATGTGCGCCCCCAACCCGCCGCCATCACCGCGTGACGACGTATACGAACTCTTCAGGTATTTCTATCAGCAGCTCGTCGCCCTTGCAAGGCACATCGGCCTCGCATGTCGCCAATTTGTCCACCTTCCACTGGAGATGGGTCTGGGCGAACCGCTCGCTCTCGTCCGCCGCACCTGATGAGATCGGTGCGCCGTCCAGGAACGAGACCATGACCGTACGTTCGAAGCGCGAATCGCTCGCACGGTCCACGCGTACGCGGAAGACATTGCGCCCCTCGTGCCGCGCGCGTCGGATGCGGAATGCGCGGACGCCGAAAAATCGCACGTCATCAGGTACGTTCTGCGCGCAGTGGACCGTTATGCCGAACGAGGGGAGGAACACCTCGTGATCGCTTGCCTTTTGCGCCTCGGTCGTGTTCTTGCATCCCGAAAGGCGAATGGTCGCAAGGGTCTGCGGATCGCTCACGATATCGCGCTTCGGAGCGATATCGCGAATATGCCCTTCCTCTACCACCGCGATGCGGTCGCAGAAGCGGAACGCCTCGTCGATATCGTGGCTCACGTACAGGATGCTTCCCTCGAAAGATTCGAAGAGAGCGAGAAGATCCTGTTCGAGCTCGCTTTTCAAATGCGCGTCGAGCGCGGAGAACGGCTCGTCGAGCATCAGGATGCCTGGCTGCGCCGCGATCATGCGCGCGAGGGCCACGCGTTGCTGCTGACCGCCCGACAGGCGGTAAGGAAAGCGCTTCTCGAGCCCCTCGAGCGAAAACCGCCTGATCTGCCGCGCAACTGCGGCGGCACGATCGGCTTCGCCCACGTCGCGGCCGATGCCCGCCGCGATGTTGTCGACCACCGTCAAGTGCGGGAACAGCTGGAAGCTCTGGAAGAGCAGCGCCGTCTTGCGCTTCTGCGGCGACAGGTCGATCCCTGCCGCGGAATCGAAGTAGGTCGTGCCGTTCACTTCGATGATGCCCTCGTCAGGCTCCTCGACGCCGGCGATGCAGCGCAACGTCATGGACTTGCCGCAGCCGCTCGCGCCGAGGAATCCGAGCGTCTCCGACTCGATCTCGAAAGCGACCTCGAGGTCGAACGAAGCGAGCTTCTTGCGGATATCGATCCTAAGACTCACGTCCCGCCCCTTTCCGACGGTACGTCTGCGTATGCGACGAATAGACATTGATGAAGAGGATAACCAGGAACGATATCAGGATCACGACGATGACCCAGAAAATCGCGACGTCGTTTCTGCCCGCCATCCAGTCGTAGTAGATCGCGATCGGGATGGTCTGCGTGATGCCGACGTAGTTGCCGGCGAAGAAGAGCGTCGCGCCGAACTCGCCCATCGCGCGCGCGAATGCGAGCACGGTTCCTGCCGCAATGGAGGGCCAGGCCAAAGGCAGCATAAGGCGCAGGAAGATCTTCCCCTCGCCCCATCCGAGCGTTCGGGCCGCATCCAGCATGTCGCCGTCCAGGTTCTCGAACGCGCCGCGCGCGGTGCGATACATCAGGGGAAAGCCGACGACGATGCACGCGATGACGGCGGCCGGCCAAGTGAAGACCAGATCGATGCCGTGCGCGATGAACCAGCGACCCACCGCGGTCGACGTGCCGAAGAAGAGCATGAGCAGAAAGCCGCAGACCGTCGGCGGAAGCACCATGGGAATCGTGAACACCGTGTCGAAGATGCCCTTGAAACGGTCGGATACGCGCAGCGTCGCCCATGCGGCGAGCAGGCCCAGGAAGAAGATCACGATGACGGCCACACCGGTCGTCTTGAGGGAAACCCAGAGCGGCGACCAGTCCAGATCGGCAAGGAATTGCTTGAGCGCGGCGAAGCCTTCGGCCTTCTGGATCACGGCCACGTCGTTCGCATCGGTCAGGAACCCCGATTCCGCATACACGGCACCGGCGCTGCCGTCCTGGGACCCCTCGAGGGTGCACGTCGCGTAGAAGCGCCCCTCCTCGCCTTCCACGGCGAAGCGATACGTGTAGTCGCCTGCGGATACGGACTCGCTCGACGTGAAGTAGAAGCGTCGATCCGCACCGGCGAGCGTGGGACCGCCTTTCGATGCCGCGTCGTCGAGCGCACGCAGCGTGACGAGGAATTCTTCCTGGAATACCGGATCGTTCACGTCGATGCCTAGATCGGATGCGACGTTTGCGGGAATGTAGACGATCGCGGACGTATCGGTCGCGATGACGGAGAACGCGTCGGAACCGGCCATCGCATAGCGATACCCGAGGTAACGCCCGTCGATATCGCGGTTCGTCCCCTTGTTCTGCCGCGAGAACGACGCTATGCCTTCGCGTGCGACGCTCATCACCGCTGCATCGGCCTCGGCGGAAACCGTGACCTGGCTGTCTCGTTCGAGGTTGGCCGCCGACGGACTCAGAGGGGTGCCCGACGCATCGCGCGGGGCGGCGGCGTCCGATGCCGGCGCCGCGCTCGCGTCCTCGTCCGCATAGGCATGCGTCGGCACGCAGAGAAAGCCTGCCGCGAGGACCGACGCAAGCATGATCAGGATGGAGACGAAAAGGGGCGTGAGGATGCGCGGCCGCCCTACGCCGCATACGGCGTCGCGGCATGGCGAGGTCGCCGGGCATCGCTTCGGCCCGGCTTCGATCCCTCTCCGCATGCGCGTCATAGTCCCCCCTTGAGAATAATCGATCCTCATCTTAACGGACATGAGGCCTTCCCTGCTTGAAAAGAACGATTCGACCCATATTCCGGAAGCCAGGCTGCGCGCGATATGCTCCTGCGCATGAAAAGAGCCCCGCTCCGCGAAGGAGGCGGGGCTCGATCGAGCCGGCATGTGCCGGCCGCAGGGCAGCCTACGCGGCCGCCAGCTCGAAGCCGTACTTCTGGAAGACGGCCTGAGCGTCCGGATCGGTCATGCAGAAGTTCAGGAAATCCTGCGCGACCTGCGCGTTGGCAGAGTCTGACGTCACGGCTCCCGGATAGACGATGGCCTTGTGCATATCGGCCGGGACGGTGTAGATGGCCTTGATCCCGTCATAGCGGTAGATATCGGAGGAGTACACGAAACCGAGCTGCACGTTGCCCGAGCTCACGTATTCGGCCACGTCGCCGACCTTCTGCGCACCGGCGTTCACCTTGTCGGCGACCGATGCGTCCCACTCGTAGGACACCGTGCCGTCATCCGCCTGGGAAGACGTCGCCAAACCGGCGGAGACGAGGGACTGCAGCGCATACTTGCCGGCCGGAACCGCATTGGGCTCGCCGATGGCGAAGGAATCGACGGCGTCGGTTCCGAGATCGGCCAGGTCGGAGACCTTGAGATCGCTGTTCGTGGCGGCGGCGAGGACCAGGTCGTTATTGAACATGTTCAGGCGCGTGGACGCGTCGATGGAGCCGTTCTTGTCCGCCTTATCCATGGAGCTCGTCGATGCCGCAATGAAGATATCGGCATGGGCCTGCGTCTGCCCGTCGGTGCCGGCGAGCTTGCTCACGAGCGTGCCCGAGGCTTCGAACTGAGTATCCGCGAAGGAAACCTCAGGATGCGCCTTGGTGTAAAGCTCCTGAACTTCCGGCAGGGCCTTCTGCAGCGAATTGGCTGCGAAGACATGCAGCTCGACGGGATCGGCCTTCGCAGCCATATCCGCCGTCGAACCCTCGTCTGACGAGGACATCTGATCGCCATCGTTCGACGATGAGCACCCGACAAGCGCGAACGATGCGATGAGCGCGCCTGCGAACGCTCCTGCGAGCAACGCCTTCCATTTCTTCATGACATACCCCTTTGCTTCCCTTCCTGCATGGCACGGCCGCATCGGCCGCGTGACGGTAATAATATTCTCATGCATGCATATTATCAATCAAGAATATTCTTCTGGCTTCACAGGCGGCCATACGGACGCGCCCGCGTCCCGTATTCCAGACAGCCGTGCAGCCACGCTCGCGTCCGACACGACCGACGCCGCATGCTCTATACTTATCCATTATTGGAGAATACCGGTTCAGCGTCCGCGCGACGACCCGATGCGCACGGTCGCAAAGGAGGGCCTTTCCATGAACGAACTTTCGAATCTCAAGCCGGTCATCAGGCTCAGCATCGGCACCGAAGCCGAACCGCTGGCATTCGGCCAGGGCGTCGCCGCCCTCTGTCGCGGCGTCAGGGAATCCGGCTCGCTCAATAAAGCCGCCAAATCGATGGGCATGGCATACAGCAAGGCGTGGCGCATCATGAAATCAGCCGAAACGAACCTCGGCTTCGACCTGCTTTTCCGTGCCGGAGCCCATGGCTCGACGCTCACGCGCGAAGGCGAGAACCTCCTCGCGGCCTATGACGGCCTGCTCGAGCAGACCCGAGATTTCGCACGGAAGGCCCTGGAAGAAACCGTTCGGGACTAGCTCCGATCGCAAGGCCGGATCTCGGCTTCCAGCCTTGCGGATTCCGATCTCCATACCGAGCCTTGGCCTCCGGCCCTAGCCCCTGTCCCCATCGCCCAAGATGGACGATTCGATATGCGCGAGCTCGTCCGGCGTGTTCACATTGATGAAGCAGCCGCCGTCCGGCGCGGCCGCACGCGTTTCCTCGCGGCTGTAGAACCGCGCGTCGAGACGGTCGAACACATCCACCATGCGCACGCTTCCATGCTCGACGATCTCGCGCGTCGCATCGAGGCATGCATCCTTTCGATAGACGGCATGGAACGGCTCGAGCCCGAAACGCGTCACGGGAACCACCGCATCCTTGCGTTCGGCGTGAAGCGTCGCCGCCTCGGCGATGATGAGCGACGGCGATGCGTAGACCATGTCGCACGCTACCAAGGCGACGAGCGGCGTTCGCGCCGCAGCGATAGCCGTGCAGAATCCGCGCAGCGCACCGCGTTCCTTATAGACGTCGCTCGCGAGACGGAGCGGCCGTCCGAAATCGATATCATGCAGGAACGCGAGCCGGTCGGGTTCATTCGTCGTCACGACGATCTCGTCCGCAGCAGGCGCGATGCGATGGAGGATGCGCGTGATCATGGGTTCGCCCAAAAAGCCCACGAGCGCCTTGCTCTGCCCCATGCGGCGCGATTCGCCGCCCGCCTGCACCACCACGGTGAGCTTCGGACGGGCATACACGTTCTCGAGGTACGTCGCGATGGCGTCGATATCTTCGAACCCGAACGACGGAATGCCGTGCGCCGCCGAGACCGCCGAGACGTCAGGCATGTCGGTGACGACGGCTTGGGGCGCGACGCCGCCGATCGTTGCATCGATGCAGAACTCGCGGGCCGCCGCGACGTCCCGATCGCTCGCGGCGCGGAACAGCTCGATGACGTCCAGGCCGCTCTTGCGGTAGCCCTCCACGATGATCAGATCGTGATCGGGCATGCACCTGACGATCTCAGAGCATTCGAGATCGCGATCGAGGCTGGTCACGCGTGCGATCTTACCTGAGGACACGATGACGGAGTCCACGGATCCGGCGGCACGGTGCCGAAACGAATCCTTGCCGGGGATGTCGATGTCGAAATCGGGGTGCCCATGATGCTTGATCGTGCCGATGTTCAGCCCGCGCGAGACGAGTTCGGCGATGACCTTCTCGAGCAGCGTCGTCTTGCCTGAATTATGCCGTCCGACGAACGAAACCGCCGGTGACGGCCGATGCAGCTCCCGCATGAATCCCCCTTTGGATATGCCGAACGCAGCGCGCATCCGAATGCGTCGACGCGACGCAGGCGCTGGATGCCACGCATGCAGGGAATCGCATCATACTCGAAGAATCCGTGCCTGCGAAGCGCGGCCTACGAAGCAGGGGGCTCCATGCGTGCGCCATCGACGGGTGCGCCGTCCTCCGATGCGAGGATGTCGAGCGCGCGCGCGTATCCGCCCGTCCCGTAGTTCAGCGCCTTGGACACGCGGGCGATGGTCGTGGCCGATGCCCCCGTCTCCTGAGCGATGGTGGTGTAAGGGCGCCCGTCCGCGAGCAGGCGCGCGACGGAAAGGCGCTGGGAGGTTTCCTTGATTTCCCTGATGGTCAGCAAATCTTCCAGAAGCGCGTAGACCTGGTCCGGATCATCAAGCGTGACAAGGACCTTGAGCAGGGATTCAACCTCGGGGGTGCGCAAATCGCTCATCTTCGTCCTTCGCATGCGTCGAATGGATGTCGATGCGCTATTGTACTCCACTTCGCTAAAGCGCGAAAGCGCCGGTGCGAAACGCTACAGTTTCCCACCGCCCATCGCCGCGATGGCGATCGTGGGAATGCCGAGCGCAAGCACGAGGATCACGCACACGACGATCGTGAAGATCTTCCTGGTCCGCTCGGCGGCTTCCTTCTTGGCCTGCGCCGCCTCGGCGCGCCGCTGGGCGGCCTCCACCTTGGCCGCGCGCTGCTTTGCCGTGAGTTTCTGGTTTGACACGATTAACCCTTCAGCCTCGTACGAATCTTCGCGCATCGACGCGCCGCGTCGATGACGTTGGCGCCGCCTGCCCACCGTTTCCTCAGGTCGAACAGCGGCATGCCGCCGACCATCGTATAGATGACGTCGGATGCCGACGCGCCGGTGACCACTGCCGTGACCGGATCGACGAGCGGCGTCTGACGGGACGCGGAAAGGTCCACGACGATCAGGTCGGCGCGCTTTCCCTCGTCAAGACTGCCGATCTCGTCTTCCATGCGGAGCGCGCGCGCACCGCCGATCGTGGCGAGTTCGAGCATCGTTTGGGCGCTCAGGAAGCTTTCGCGATCGACCGCGCGATGGATGAGCATGCCCAGGCGCATCTCGATGAACATATCGGCCGTGTCGGTGGCTGCAGGCGAATCGGTGCCGAGCCCGACGCGCAGGCCGGAGCTCAGGAAGTCCTGCAGCGGCGCAAGGCCCATGCCCAGCTGGGCGTTGCAGCGCGTGCTGACGGCGACCGCCACGTCGTACTGCTTGAGCTTCTTGACGTCGTCCTCGTCCACATGCACGCAGTGGACGGCCAAAACGTTGGTCGGGCTGGAGAAGGCATCCCAGTTCAGTGCATAGTTCACCGGCGTCACGCCTGTCGGAAGCCAGGTCGGGCGATCGGTCAGCGTGTCTTCGCCGCGCGTGATGCCGCGCACGGAAAGCGGCGTGGAACCGTACTTGATGTACTTGTATTCCTCGTAGCTGCCGGCGATATGCATGGCGATGGGCAGGTTCTCCCGAGCGGCGAGCTCGTTCACCTTGCGGAAGAGCGTCGGATGGCAGGCATGGAGCGCCTTGGGGGCGATGCCGACGGCGATGCGGTCGGCATCGACGCCGCCCCTCCAACGATTCACGTCGGCAAGGGCTTCGTCCAAAGCGATGTCCACCGCGTTCTTGTCGGTGGCGCCGACGCTGCGATAGACGTGCGCGCGCAGGCCCAGGTCGTGCAGCGCTTCGCATGACGCGCCGGAACTCGTGAACTCGGCGAGCGTGGTGACGCCTCCGGCGATCATCTCGAGGCAGCCGAGGTACGCGGAATCGTAGCGCTCGTCGCGCGTCATCTGGTCGGCCTTCTTATGCTCGATGGCGAGCCACTCGGCGTACGGGACGTCGTGCACGATCCCGCGCAGCGCCGTGTATTCGAGATGGGTGTGGAGGTCGACGAGGCCGGGCATGATGACCGCCTGGCCGAAGTCGCGCACCTCTTCGGATGGATGGCGGCTTTTCAGCCGCTGGGCACTGCCGATTTCGACAATGCGGCCGTCCACGACGAGAACGGCGCCATCTTCGATGGGCTCCGCCGTGACCGGGATGATGTGTTGGGCGCAGAGTAACATGTGGATATGATAGCGCATCAGGACATGGGCTATACTTTGCGGCTGGGCCAATGGCTCCCATCCGAGCATCTTTTTTCGCCCTCGAAACAATCCCGATGAACAGGCACGCGCATGACCGAAGAATCGCACAGCATCGACACGGCGACCGGCGCCGAAGCGCCCGCCGAGCTTTCCCAAGAACGCGTGCGGCGCATCTTCGGAGCCATCGCGCGGCAGTACCGGCGCTTCAACGCGTTTTCGAGCTTCGGGCTGTACCGATCATGGATGCGCCGTACCGTCGACGCGGCCGGCCTGACGCCCGCTTCCCGCATGATCGACCTGGCAGGAGGCACAGGCGATATATCGTTCGCGGCCGCGCGCCGCAATCCTCCGGCCCATATCCAGCTTACCGACTACACCGCCGAGATGCTCGAAGTCGCCCAAGAACGCTTCGAGGCGGGCGAAAGCATGGGCGTGCCCATGGATTTCGAAGTCGTGGACGCGCAGGACATCCCCTATTCCGACGAGAGCTTCGATGCGGCCACGATGGCCTACGGCATCCGCAACATGCCCGACCGCATGCGCGCGCTGCGCGAGGTCAACCGTATTCTCAAACCCGGCGCGACGTTCGCCTGCCTCGAATTCTCGACGCCGCCGAACCCCGTCTGGCGGGCGCTCTACCACGTATACCTGAAGGTGATGATCCCCTTCTGGGGGCAGCTGTTCACGCACGAGCGCGCGGACTTCGTCTACCTTGCGCAATCCATCAGGGCGTTTCCTGATCAGGCAACGTATGCCCAGATGATGCGCGACGCCGGATTCAAAGATGTGCGCTGGAGAAACTACGCCGGAGGCATCGTCGCCATACATACGGGACGGAAATAGGCCCCGCAGACGGAACAGCGTGTTCGCGCCTCGTCCGAACGCCGGCCGTTCGCAGGAAGAAAGAAGCGGCTCCGAAGCCGCTTCCTAATAGATCCGTAAGCCCGCGCCCGTTATTCGGTTCGCCCGGATTCCTCCTCGTCGAGCGCGACCCGGCAGGCCTCGAGCGTCGTGCGGTAGTCCTCCTGGAAGGCATCGGTCTCGCGCACGAGCGCGTCGCGTTCCTCGTCGGGAAGGATGCGGGATCCGGCCGCCTCGATGCCGTCGAAGCCGCCTTCCGCAAGACGATCCTCCTCGGCCTGCCGCGCCGATGCGACGGCGCCGTTCTTGATGCCGATCTGATTCCCGAAGCGTAGCATGGCGTAGCGTTCGCGCTCCTCGGCTTCCGCGTCGCCCGCGGCGATCGCGGCCTCAAGCGCCTTCGAATGCTCCTCGAACAGCTCCCGTACATAGGCGAGCTCGCGTTCCTGCCCCTCGCGGTACCGCAGCGCCTCGCACGCACGGCGCGCCGCCGCATCGGCAAGGAGCCGTCGGCCCTTCTCCTCCATCGAAGGAAGCAGATCGACGAGCTCCTTCATGCGGTCGAAAAGCGCATCGACGGATTCCTCGTCCGCCGCATCGCCGGTATGGGTGCTGGCGCCGGCCTTCATCGGCATCACCTCATGCATCGCGCGGGGAACGGCCCTTTCCGGGGAAACCGTCCCCTTCGTTCTCGTCTGCACGGCGCGCAGTGCGCCTTTCGCCCCAAGACTCGCGCGGATCCCGCCGGATTCGCGCGAGTCCTCTAGGCCTTCACCTTGTCGTACACGCCGGCGAGCTGCTCGCCGAGGCACTTGCCTTCCACGAGACAACGGCCATGGCTGTTGCCTTGGACGTTGATCGGGTAGTCGTAGGCGTAGATGTCGCCCGCGCAGTTGCCGATCGCATAGAGTCCCTGGATCGGCTTGTTGTCAGAGGTAAGGACTTCGAAGTTGTCGGAGATATGGATGCCGCCGCACACGCCCAGCAAGCCCGGAGCGACCTTGCATGCATAGAAGGGGCCCTGCTTGATCGGGAAGAGGAAGTGCGATTCCTTGAAGAAGTCGGTATCGGCGCCCGCCTCGCAGATCTCGTTGTAACGGTCGATGGTCTTCTTCGCCTCGGCCTGATCGACGTCGAGCTGCTTGAGGAGCTCTTCGATGGTGTCGGCCTTCTTGTAGTTGTCGGGGGTGTCGGTCACGCCCTTCTCGACCGTCGCCGCATTGGCGGCAGAGGCGTCCGCATAGGTGGATCCGACCAGACGGAAGGAATCCCAGAACATGCCGCCGCCGTATTCCAGCGAGGCGGTGTTGTCGTCCTCGAAGTTGGCGTCGAAGATCGACCATGCATGGTCGTGACCGCCGTTGACCATGATGCCCACGCATTTGCCCTGGACCCAGGTGGCTTCGTTCATGAAGCGCTTGCCGTCGGGATTCACGAACAGGAAGGGGCCATGATAGAACGCGGCGGCCTGGGGATGCATCATCGTCGGCCAGGGCGCCGCCTGGAAGGAGCCTCCCGCCCAGGCAGCCATGTTATGGCCGTCGCCGACATTGCCCTTGTCGGCGCACAGGCGCGCCATGACCTTCTTGGCGATGGGAGCGAACTCGTCGAGATACTCGTCGTTATACGAAACGTCGCCCGTCGCGAGCACGACGCCCTTCGTGGCGTTGTACTGGACGTATCCGTCCTTGGCCTTGCAGACGGCTCCCGTGACCTTGCCGGAGGCATCCTGCACGAGCTGGACCGCAGGCGACTCGTAGACGAATTCAACGTTGCCCGTGGCCTTCGCCTCAGCTTCGAACATATACTCGACGAAGTCGGCGACGGTGTGCTGCTCGAACAGGGGGCCGCCGGACACCATGTGGTAGCAGTCGATCTCGGGATGGACGATAGAACGGGATCCTACGGTGACCATGCAGGTGGCGCCGTTCTTCTCGGACAGGTCGAGCAGCCAGTTCATGCAACGCTCGGATTCGCGGAACCACTTGGCCACAAGGGATTCGCGGCAGCGGTTGCCGCAGGTGGACACCCAGCGCTCCATTTCGACGGGAAGATCGAAGGAGATGCCGAGCTCGTCGAGCGCGCGCGAACCGACCGCACCCGTGCCGCCGACGCCGTGGCCGTTCAGGACCGCATCCTTCTCGACGAGAATGACCTTGGCGCCGTTCTCTCCGGCGGACAGGGCGCAGCAGGTGCCCGAATAGCCGCCGCCGATGACGAGCACCTCGGTGTCGACGTCCTTGACGATGTCGGTGATCGGATCGGGAGCCTGCTCCCACGTATGCTTCTTATCGGACGATTTGGCAGGCGAAGGAGACTCCTCACCTTCCTCGGCCGTCTTGGGCGCGCAGCCGCCGAGGCCCGCGCCCGCCGCGGCGATGCCTGCCATGGCGGCGCCCGCGAGGAAGTTGCGGCGCGACATTCCCTTGATCTCGTTCATTTCTTTCCCTCCAATGATCGACGCGCCGCTCGCAGGGAGCGACGGGCGCATGCCGCTTGGACATGGCGATCCGCAAGCATACTATCAACCGTCGAACGCCACAAGCACGCATGCCGCATGCGCCTCTGCCGAGAGCTTCGGCATCGCCCCGCATCCGAAAAAAACCGCCTTGCCCGACCCCGCCGATCGACGGCAGGATCGGCCACGCCTAGTGGCGGAAATGGCGGCGGCCGGTGAAGACCATCGCGATGCCGAGCTCGTCGCACGCTTGGATGCATTCATCATCCCTGATGGAACCGCCGGGCTGGATGATGGCCGTCACGCCGTAGCCGGCGAGCATGTCGATGTTGTCGCGGAACGGGAAGAAGGCATCCGATGCGGCGACCAGGCCTTCGGGCGCAACCCCAATGCGTGCGCATGCCTCATGCGCGCGTTCGCACGCGAGTTTCGCGGAATCGACGCGGTTGGGCTGCCCCGGCCCCATGCCGATGCCCGCATGGTCCTTCGCGACCAGGATGGCGTTCGATTTCACACCCTTGACGACCTTCCACGCGAACAGCAGGTCGTCCATCTCCTTGGCGGTCGGCATGCGTTTCGTCGGCACGGCGAAGGAATCGGCGGCTTCGGACACGACGTCGGCATCTTGAACGAGCACGCCGCCGTCGACGGTGCGGAATTCCATCTCCTGCCCGAGCGCATCCACGCCGCCGGTCGCAAGCACGCGCAGGTTCTTCTTCTGCTGGAGCAGCTCGAGCGCCGCAGGTTCGTAATCGGGCGCGATCAGCACCTCGACGAAGAGCTTATGGGCGTTGACGGCTTCGACCATGGCGAGCGAGACCGTCTTGTTGGCCGCAACGATACCGCCGTACGCGCTCTTGGTATCGCACGCGAACGCACGCTCGAAGGCTTCGGCGATAGTGGCGCCATCGGCCGATCCGCAGGGATTCTGATGCTTGAGGATCACGACGGCCGGATCGTCGAATTCGCGCACGATGGTCCAGCAGGCGTCCGTGTCGAGGATATTGTTGTAGCTGAGCGGCTTGCCGTTGAGCTGCCGCGCATTGACCAGCGCGTGCGGCGTCGCCGTCACGCGGCGGTAGAAGGCCGCGGACTGATGGGGATTCTCGCCGTAGCGCAGGTCCTGCTGCTTGACCAGGTCGATAGACAGGCGCTCGGGAAATTCACCGGCACCTTCGACCTGGCCCGCAAGCCAGCCGGCGATGGCGCCGTCGTAGGCGTTCGTCGTCTGGAACACGTGCAGCGCGAGACGGGCGCGCGTCTCGCGCGTGGTGGCGCCGCCGTGCGCGCGCATCTCGTCGAGGATGGCGCCGTAGCTTTCGGGGTCGATGACCACGGTGACGCTCTCGAAGTTCTTCGCGGCGGAGCGCAGCATGCTCGGACCGCCGATATCGATGTTCTCGATGCAGGCGGCGGCATCGGCGCCGGAGGCGACGGTCTTCTCGAACGCATACAGGTTCACGACGACCATATCGATCATGCCGATGCCATGCTCCGCGGCCTGGGCCATGTGCGCGGGATTGGAGCGCTTGGCCAGAAGACCGCCGTGCACCTTCGGATGCAGGGTTTTCACACGGCCGTCCATCATCTCGGGAAAGCCCGTCACGTCGTCGATCGGACGCACGGGCACGCCGCCCTCCTCGAGGACGCGCGCGGTGCCGCCCGTCGATACGATCTCAGCCCCGAACTCGTCATGCAGCGCGCGGGCGAAGTCCACGACGCCGGTCTTGTCCGTCACCGAGATGAGAACCCGCTTCACGCAAGGATCGTTCATGCCGTCACCTTCCCAGACTCTGTTCATGCTGCGCACGCGCCTGTGCGTCGTACCGCTGCCTATACCGTACGTCCACGAGCTCGGCTACGATGGCGATAGCCAGCTCGGCAGGCGATTTCGCTCCGAATTTCAACCCGATCGGACGCTTGACGGCCGCCCATTGCCCCTCGGTCATGCCCGATGCGATGCAGAGGTCGTGGATGCGCTCGTTCTTGCCCTTGCACCCCATCATGCCGACGTAGCGCATGCCCTGAGCCGATGCCCAGACGCAGGACTCGTGGTCGTGCATATGGCCGCGCGTGAGCACGCAGGCGTAATCGGCCGACGAGCCCTTCAAATCGCCCAGCTCGGAGAAATCGCCGATGAGATGGCGTTTCGCGGACGGGAAGCGCTCCTCGTTCACGTAGGCCGGGTCGTCGTCGACGACTTCGACCGCGAAACCGACGTGATGCGCCAGACGCGCGACCTCCGAGGCCGCGTCGCTCGCGCCGAGCAGCCAGACGCGAACCGGATCGAAGAGAGGAACGGAGACCCAGGTCAATCCATCGAATTGATCGTTATGCATGGAGGGGCCGCGCGTGACGTCCTTCATCTGGAAGGCGTCGCGGGCCGAATACGGGCGCGACGCGACGATCTCCTTCGCATCGCTTACGAAGAAGGCCAGATCGGACCCATCGGCGCTCCCCACCTCGCCGTATTTCTTGGTGACCTGGTTATCCACGTTCGCTTGGGCGGCCTCGGCGTCGAACACGACCTTGAACCCGATCCAGGCGAGCTCGCCTTCGTCGATCGCGCGCACGGCACGTTCGAACGTCGGGATGTCCACGCGTCCGAGGCCTTCCGCGATGCGCGTCGCGACATCGGGCGTGATATGCGGATTGTCCGAGACGCACGCGTCCAGGCAGGGAAAATCCTCGGGGAGCAGATCGGGCGTGACGCCATGCCCCACGTCATCGATGATCTCAAGCAGAGCGGACCTACGCAACGTGCACCTTCCTATCCTCCCCCACGCTCACGCGGCCGCTGGCGATGAGCGCAAGCGTTTCGGGGTAGAGCTCGTGTTCCACGGCATGGATCTTCGCCTCGAGCGCATCGACCGTGTCGCCTTCCGCGACGACGACCGCACGCTGCGCGATGATCGGGCCCTTATCGTATTCGGCGTTGGCGAAATGCACGGTGACGCCCGTCACCTTCACGCCGGCGTCGAAGGCGTCCTGGATGGCGTGCGCGCCCTTGAAGGCGGGAAGCAGCGCCGGATGCAGGTTGACCACGCGGTCGGGAAACGCATCCAGGATGGCATCGGTCACCTTGCGCATGTAGCCGGCCATGACCACGTAGTCGCAGCCGGCACGCTGCAGCGCCTCCACGATGCGCGCGTCGGCTGCGCGCGGATCGGCGTACGCCTCGCGCGAGAGCACCAGCGTTTCGATGCCGGCGGCGCGGGCGCGTTCGATGCCGTAGGCGTCAGGCCGGCTCGAAACGACGATCGGAACCTGGGCGTCGAGCGTGCCGGCCGCGATCGCGTCGATGACGGCCTGGAGGTTGGTGCCGCTCCCTGAGATCAGAACCCCGAAGCGAACCATGGCCTACTCCTCGTCCAGATAGCGTACGACGCCGGCGCCGGAAACGACGGATCCGATGCGAACGGGGGCCTCGCCGGCTTCGGCAAGCGCGGCCTCGACGGCTTCCGCCCGGTCGGACGCGACGATGAGCGCCATGCCGATGCCCATGTTGAACGTCTTGAACGCCTCGGCACGCGTAAGGCCCGCCTCGGCCACCGCGAGCGCCGTGACGGCGGGTACGGCCCACGCATCGCGATCGACCAGGGCGTCGAGGTCGGACGGAAGGGCGCGATCGAGGTTCTCGGTCATGCCGCCGCCGGTGATATGCGCAAGCGCGTGAACGGCGCCCGGCAGACCGCGCAGAAGCGACAGGACGGGCTTCACGTAGATGCGCGTCGGCGCCATCAGGGCTTCGCCGAGCGTGCGGCCGCCCAGGTCTTCGCGCGCGACATTCAAGCCGTCTGCGCCGCGCCCCTCGACGAGCACCTTGCGGACCAGGGAATATCCGTTGGAATGAAAGCCGCTCGATGCAAGGCCGATGATGACGTCGCCCGCCTTCACGCGTTCAGGGCCGATCATGCGCGGACGGTCGACGACGCCTACCGTGAAGCCGGAGAGGTCGTAGTCGTCCGGATCCATGACGCCGGGGTGTTCGGCCATCTCGCCGCCGATGAGGGCGCAGCCCGCCTGGCGGCAACCGTCGGCGATCCCGCCCACGATCTGGGCGATATGCGCGCGCTCGATCTTGCCCGAAGCGATGTAGTCGAGAAAGAACAGGGGTTCGGCGCCGCAGGCCAGGATATCGTTCACGCACATGGCGACCAGGTCGATGCCGACCGTGCCATGCGTGCCCAGAAGCTGCGCCACCTTGAGCTTCGTTCCCACGCCGTCGGTGCCGGACACGAGGACGGGATCTTCCATGCCCTTGAACGCGGCGGCGGAGAACATGCCTCCGAATCCGCCGATATCGCCGATGACCTCGGGCCGATAGGTGGAATGCACGGCGTCCTTGATGGCGTCGACCGCAGCCGCGCCCTCTACGATATCGACGCCGGCGTCGGCGTACGTGACTTGCGACATGCGCGATCACTGCTCCTTCGCGAGAAACGAGGTCTTTTTCAGATAGTCCGGCAATTCGACCACGTAGCGGCCGGTGAAGCATGCTTCGCAGAACGTGCGGTGCTCGGATCGGACCGACGCGCGCAGGCCCTCGACCGAAATGAACGCGAGCGAATCGCAGCCTATGAATTCACGCATCTGCTCGTTGGACATCGTGGCTGCCATCAGCTCGTCCTGCGACGGCGTGTCGATGCCGTAGAAGCACGGCCACGTGACCTCGGGCGCCGAGATACGCAGATGCACCTCGGTGGCGCCGGCAGCGCGCAGCATGCTGACAAGCTGCTTGGACGTGTTGCCGCGCACGATGCTGTCGTCGACGACGACCAGGCGCTTGCCGGCAATGACCGACGGCAGCGGATTGAGCTTGATGCGGATGCCCATCTGCCGCATTTCCTGGGTGGGCTGGATGAACGTACGTCCAACGTAGCGGTTCTTGACGATGCCGTCTGCGAACGGGACGCCGCTTTCCTCGGCATAGCCCAGGGCCGCGGGAACGCCCGAGTCGGGCACGCCCATGACCAGATCCGCGTCAACGGCCGATTCCCGTGCGAGCTCGCGGCCCATGGAGCGGCGCGATTCGTAGACGCTCTGGCCGTCGATCGTGGAGTCGGGCCGGGCGAAGTAGACGTATTCGAAGATGCAGCCGCGATGCTCGCCGGCGGGAAGCCCATGCGACGAGGACAGGCCGTCTTCGCCGATGCGCAGGATCTCGCCGGGCTCGACGTCGCGCACGAACCGTGCGCCGACGATATCGAGGCCGCAGGTCTCGGACGAGACGACCCAGCCGCGCCCGTCGGGCAGCTCGCCCAGGCAAAGCGGTCGGATGCCGTTCGGATCGCGGAACGCGTAGAGCGCATGGGGCGACGCGAGCACCATGGCGTAGGCGCCGCGGATGGCTTCCATCGTCGCCTTGATCCCCTCGCGCAGATGATGCGTCTGCCGCGTGAAATACCCGATGGCTTGGCAGGCGATCTCGCTGTCGGTGGATGAGCGGAACTGGACGCCCTCGGAGACGAGGAACGCCTTGAGGGCGCGCGTGTCGACGAGGGTGCCGTTGTGCGCGAGCGCGACGAGCTCGTCGTCGATCGCGGAGATGTGCGGCTGGGAAGAGGCCCACGGATTCGCATTGTTGCTGGTGGAATACCGGCAATGGCCGACTGCGAGGTTGCCCTTGAGCGCAGAGAGCACGCCTTCGTCGAAAACCTGCGTGACCAGGCCGAGATCCTTGGTGACCGTGACCGTGTCGCCGTCGCCCACGGCGATGCCCGCGGATTCCTGGCCGCGGTGCTGCAGGGCCTGCAGACCGAAGCAGGTCAGACGCGCCACGTCGTCGGTCTGGGAATACACGCCGAAGACCGCGCACTCCTCCTGCGGGCGGTCAGGCGCTTCGCCTGGAAAAATCGATGTTGCCATGGCATCTTCCCCTTTTTGCACCGGCCGACGAGAGCGACATCGGGCCGGGAAACCGAACGGCCCCGGCCGCCCGGGCCGGAGCCGCGCTCCGCTCCGTTACTGCGCCGCGACGTCCGCCTCCACGTCTTCCGCCACGTTGTCGACCGATTCGGTACCCCCTGCATCGGACGGTTCCTGCGCGTTCGCGGGCGCCGCCGCATCCACGACGCCGCCGTAGAGGATCACGCGCGTGCCGTCGTTATGCACCGCGCACGACACCAGCGCGAACGACTTGGAGATGCCGGAAAGGTCCACATCGCCAGGCAGGGACACGAGGGATTCCGAAACGCGGTCGTTCAGATAGGCCTGGAATTCGTCGGCCGAGGAGAACGTCGGCTGGATGAGCTCCACCTTGGTCTCGTCCACGCGGTCGAGGGCGAAGGTCGAGCAGCGGTAGTTCTTGGTGGGGGTGAGCACGTAGAACGTGCGCGACCCATCGAAGAGCTTCGTGTCGTTCACCATCTTCTCGAGCAGCGAGAACATCGTGCCGTCATGCATATTGTGACCATAGAAGAAGCTCAGGTCGTCGGACATATCGCGAGAGTTGACGCCGGAGAGGAATATGGAGCCTTTCTTGACGATGGCGCCTTCGCCTCCATCGAAGTTCTTCCAGAGGTATTCGTCGTCGTCGGCACCTTTGACGATCGGGTAGTTGATTTCGGTGCCGGGCATATAGACCCAGGCCACGACATCCTTGTTGACCGACTTGAGGTAATCCCAGTCGATCGTGATATTCGCCAAGTCGGACGTTTCCTCGCTGATGACGGCATGGTTGGCGACGTCGTCGTACATCTTCGTGCTGCTGTGATAGCCGTACCAGATGACGCCGAGCGCGACGATCGACGCGACGAACACCGCAGCCGCGACCACGATGACGAACGAAAGGAAGTGGTCGCCCCGGCGGTTGCGGCGGTTCACGGCGGCCTGCTGGCCGTAGCGCGCCCGGGCATACTGGGATGCTTCGGGGGATGCGGCGGCGTACGCGCGCGCCGATTGCGGGCGCGCGGAAGGCATGCCGAACTTCGCAGGCTCGTATCCCCTGCTCCTCCGTCCGTGCGTGCGGCTTTCCTGATGCGAATGGGTTCTCTTGATCTCTTTCATAGCGTCATGATAACGAAAAAAGGACGGGGATGCGCCCGAAGCGGCATCTCCGTCCAAAACGCTCCTGCAAGCGCGTCTGACATATCAGGCCTAGTGCTTCATCTCGTCGATGAAGCCCTTCACGATGAACGCGATGACGAGCACGACGACGATGGCTGCGATGACCCAGATGAGCGTCATCGGAACCGTCAGGCCGAATAACGTCATGGCGACCCCCTTCCTGCTTTCCGTACATCATTTTCACATGTTTCCTTCATATGGTACTGCAATGCTCGATGATTATGCAAACGGAAGCATGGCGTTACCGCCCTGAAATATTGGGGGCCGAGAACCCGATCCTCAGATGACCCGACCTACTCCAGACGGTCCTCGAGCGCCTTGTTGATGGTGCGCAGCGCCTTCACACGCGCATGGAGCTTATCGGTCGATTCAAGGATGCGCCACGGCGCCGCCGGCGTCGACGTGAGGCGGAACATATCGTCGACCGCGGCGGCGTACTGCGGGTGCTTGTCGCGGTTGCGCCAGTCCTCGGGCGTGATCTTCCATTGCTTGGCAGGGTTGGCCTCGCGTTCCTCGAAGCGTCGCAGCTGCTCGTCGGGGTCGACGGCCACCCAGAACTTCAGCAGGATGGCACCCCATTCCACCAGCTCGCGCTCGAATTCGTTAATTTCGTCGTAGGCGTGGAACACCTCTTCGGGCGATGCGAATCCCTCGACGCGCTCCACCAGGATGCGGCCGTACCAGCTGCGATCGTAGATACCGACGTGCCCGGCCTTGGGAAGGCGCGTCCAGTAACGCCATAGGAAAGGATGCATGAGCTCGGGCTTCGTCGGCGCGGCGGAAGGAAACACCGTGTAGCCGCGCGCGTCGATAGCCTGGGCCACGCGCTTGATGTTGCCGCCCTTGCCGGCCGCATCGTCGCCTTCGTAGACGATCATGAGCGGCACGCGGGCCCGATACATCTTGAGCTCGAGCTCGCCGAGGCGTTTCTGCTCCTCCTTGAGCGCCTTTGAGTAGTCCGCGCGCGCGAGGGAGAGGGTGTTGTCGACATCGGCCAGGCGCACCGGACGGTCGACCATCTTGAAACGCGAGTGACGAGGCGCGAAGGTCGCCTGCTCGGCCGCCTGGGCGCGCGCCGCCTCCAGCACGAGCGCGGATTCCTCGGCGCTGCGCGTGCGCGGGTCGGTCGCCTGGGCCAGGGCGCCTGCGCTGTTCTCGGCCGCCTTCTTCGCCGCGGCCGCGGCGGCGGGGTCCTCCTTGCGCGACAGGGCGCGCTCGAGCTCGGTCACGAGCGTGCGGGCGATGGTCAGGTTCGCCGTGCGCTTGTCCTCGCCGTTGACGAGCACCCAGTGCGCATGGTCCGCGTCGGTGAGCGAAAGCGTCTTGTCGAATTCCTCGTAGCGCGCGGCGTACTCGTCCTTGCCGGGAATCCCGCCGCCCTTGAGACGCCAGGAAGTGTCGGGGTTGTCGGCCAGCTTGCGCAGGCGGCGTTCCTGCTCCTTCTGGGAGATATGCACGAAGAACTTGACCACGACGTAGCCGTTGTCGGCGAGGATGCGTTCGAAGTCGCCGATCGATTCGACGGTTTCGCGCGCACGGGCCTGCGGGTCGTCGCCCTTGGCCATGAGCCGGCGCGCCGCAGCGTACCAGCCCTGCTCGTAGATCGTCATGCGGCCGCGCTCGCCCAGCGCGCCCCAGAACTCCTGCATGAACGGATAGAATCCGGTGACGCCGGGATGCTTCTCGCAGAATTCCCTATGGGCATGCACGTCGAAATCCGACAGCGTATGCACGTTCATGTAGCGCGCATCCAGGTTGTACGCCAGATCGCTGATACGGCTCCCCTTGCCCGCGCCCTTCCAGCCATCGAACATCACGACGGTGCCGATACCGGCCTGCATCGCCTTCACCTGAAGGACGATGAGGCGGGCCATCAGGGCGTCGTGTTCGGCCTTGTAGTCTTCCTTGGCCGTCTTATGATCGAGATCCACCTGTTCGAGCACGGATACGCTCCCTTCGCCGCGGGGCTGCGCGGGTTGCTGCCCTCCCCGGAGCCGAAGCGCCCCGGTACGGTTACTATAATACCCGTAACCAGAGCATCAGAGCTTTCCGCACCTCACGGAAGGAGATCACCCATGACCGGATCAACTCCTACGGAAATGGACGAGAACCAGATCGAAACCGACCCCGAAGCCCGTCCGAAGCGCAAGGCGAAGAAGAGGCCGCAGCGCCCTGTCCCGACGACCTATATGCAGAACCGAGAGCTTTCCTGGCTCGCGTTCAACCAGCGCGTGCTCGACCAGTCCGTCGATCCGAGCGTGCCGCTGCTCGAACGGCTGAAATTCCTCGCCATCTGGCGGTCGAACCTCGAAGAGTTCTTCATGGTGCGCGTCGGCAGCCTGCTCGACCTGGCGCTTGCCAAGACCGACGTCTACGACAGCAAGACGGGCATGACGCCGAACGAGCAGCTCGACGCCGTCTACGCCCGCGTGCGCGACCTGACGCCGCAGGCATCCAAGGACTTCCATGCCGTGCGTGCGCGCCTGGCGAACGCCGGCATCCGCCAGCTCTATCCCGACGAACTGTCGGCCGAACAGGCCGAGCAGGTGAAGGCGTATCTGGACGCCAACGTGCTGCCGCTCATATCGCCGCAGATCATAAACGCGACGCATCCCTTCCCCCATCTGGAGAACGGCGCGCTCTACATAGCCGTGCGCCTCGATGACGAGGCCGAGCTCGAGAAGACGAAGAAAGCCAGCAAGGCCGAACGCAAGGCGGCGCGGGCGAAGGCGGCCGAGAACGTCATCATGGGCATAATCCCCATGCCGAAGAACACCCAGCGCATCATCCCCATCAAGAGCAGCGATGGCGCGTTCACGTTCATCCTGCTCGAACATGCGCTCGAGCTGGTGGTGGAGGGCCTGTTCGGCATGTATCCCGTCAAGCACGCCAATGTGATCCAGGTCACGCGCAACGCCGACCTGGACGCGTACGAGGAAGCCGACGAGAACGACGAGGACTTCCGCACGCACATGAAGCGCATCATCAAAAAGCGCGCCCGCCTGGCCCCCGTGCGGCTGGAAAGCGAATACCCGCTCTCCGACATGACGCAGCGCGTGCTGGCCAAGCGCCTGAAGCTCAAGCGCAATCAGATCTACAGCATCGGGATGCCGCTCGACATGGGCTATGCGTTCGCGCTGCCGTCTCTGGTACCGGCCGGCGTGCGCGAAGACCTGGTGGACGAGCCGGCATCGCCGCAGTGGCCCGCATCGGTGGTGCGCAACCGCTCCATCATCAACCAGGTGCAGCAGAAGGACATCCTGCTGTCGTATCCGTACGAGACGATGGACGCCTTCGTGCACCTGCTGCAGGAAGCCTCCGTCGACCCGGACGTCATCTCGATCAAGATCACGCTGTACCGCCTGGCCAGCCAATCGCGCCTGGCCGATGCGCTCATCACGGCCGCGGAGAACGGCAAGGACGTGACAGCGCTGTTCGAGCTGCGCGCACGCTTCGACGAAAACAACAACATCGAGTGGTCGCATCGCTTCGAACAGGCTGGATGCACGATCATCTACGGCTTCCACGACTTCAAGGTGCATAGCAAGATCTGCTCCATCACGCGCCGCACGCCCGAGGGGCTGCAATTCATCACGCAGCTCGGCACCGGCAACTACAACGAGAAGACCGCGAAGCTCTACACCGACTTCTCGCTCATCACCGCCGACCCCGTGTTCGGCCGCGATGCCGCGCTGTTCTTCCGCAGCATGCAGCTCGAATCGGTGTCGAAGGACTACCAGAAGCTCAGCGTGGCGCCGATCATGATCAAGCAGCGCCTTTGCGACCTGCTGGACGAGCAGATCGCCCTTGCGCGCGCCGGCAGGCCCGCGTGCGCGTATCTGAAGACGAATTCCGTGACCGACCGCGACATCATCGAGAAGATCGCCGAGGCCAGCCGCGCGGGCGTCGAGGTGACGATGCTCGTGCGCGGCATCTCATGCCTTGTGCCCGGCATTCCGGGCGAAACCGAGAACGTGCGCGTGGTCAGCGTGGTCGGACGCCTGCTCGAACATTCGCGCATCTACGTGTTCGGCGAGGGGGAAGAGCGCAAGGTGTTCCTCTCGAGCGCGGACCTCATGACCCGCAACCTGGACAAACGCGTCGAAATCATGTGGCCGGTGGAAGATCCGCAGGCTCGGAAAAGCGTCGTCGCGTACTTCCAGACGATGCTGTCCGACACGGCGAAGCTGCGCGAGCTTCTGCCCGATGGAACCTACACGCGCCTGGGGCACTTCCTGGGAACTACCGAGGACGGCATGCCGAAGCGCCCGTTCGATGCTCAGGATCGCCTGATCAGAGATGCATATGTGGCCGCCGAGCATACGCTGCCGTCGGCAGCCTACGACTTCGCCCAGCGCCAGAAGCTGTCCACCCAGATCGAAGCCATGGCAGAAGAGGCGATGGACGACATGGTGACGAGAGACGAGCTCGATGCCGTGGCGCCTGTCGCGCATGAAGATGCGCGTGCAGCCGATGAGGATGCGGGGGCTACGGCAGCTCCTGATCATCCGGGTATTCCCGCTTGCTCGGCGAAGGCTGGGGCCGGAGCGACGGCCGAGGCGGCAGCGGTCAGCGATCCGACGGATGCTCCTATTCATGCCGCAGCATCTGTTCAGGAAGCTCCCGCTCAACCGGAAGATCCCGCCCACGCACACCCTGCAGATCCTGACCGGGGCCTCTCGGAACCCGTGCCCGGCGAACCCGTCGCGGCGACGCACGTGGAGATCGTTCCCGTGCCTACCGGCTCCGGGGTGCATGAGCGCAAGCGCGGAGGCATCCTCGGATTCTTCTCTCGCCTGTTCAGGAAATAGGAATCGGTCGCACTCGATACGATTGCACCCGATGCGCACGCAAGGCCCGAGGCGGATAATCCGCCTCGGGCCTTGCTTTCAGCCTCGACAGAACACCTCGATCCGATAATCTGCATATATTATTTTATATACAGAAAGCAGCCTCGGAAAGAACGTCGCTCCTCGAAGAATCCGAGGAGCGACTAGCGCACGAAGGGCCGCGCACCAGCGCGGCCCTTCGGTTCAATGCGCTATACGTGCGAGATGCGCGAGGCTTAGTAGCCCATGCCTGCACCTGCGCCGGCAGCGCCGGCGAGAGCGGACAGGTCCGGACCCTCCTTCGGGATCTCGTTGACCGTGGCCTCGGTGATGAGGATGAGGCCCGCGACGGAAGCGGCTGCCTGCAGGGCGGTGCGGGTGACCTTGACCGGATCGGACACGCCCATCTCGATCATGTTGCCATACACGCCGTTAGCGCAGTTCAGACCTTCTCCAGCAGCCATACCCTTGACCTTTTCGACCACGACGCTTCCTTCGTAGCCGGCATTCTGGGCGATGGTGCGCAGCGGAGCCTCGACAGCCTTCGCGATGATCGCGACGCCGACCTCTTCGTCCTTATCCGCGCATTCGACCTTCTCAAGAGCGCCGAGGGCGTTGAGCAGGGCAACGCCGCCACCGGGGATGACGCCTTCCTCGACGGCCGCGCGGGTCGCCTGCAGGGCATCGTCGATGCGGCTCTTCTTCTCCTTGAGCTCGCTTTCGGTAGCCGCGCCGACGCGCAGGACGGCAACGCCGCCGGCGAGCTTGGCCAGGCGCTCCTGGAGCTTCTCGCGATCGAAGTCGCTCGTGGCGTTGTCCGTCTCGACGCGAATCTGCTCGATGCGCTCGTTGATGGCATCCTTGGAGCCTGCGCCGTCGATGATCGTGGTGTTGTCCTTGGTGATCTTGACGGTCTTGGCGGTGCCCAGCATGTCGACGGTGGCATCGGCAAGGGACATACCGAAGTCAGAAGCGATGACCTGGCCGCCGGTCACGACGGCGATGTCCTCGAGCATGCGCTTGCGGCGGTCGCCGAAGCCCGGGGCCTTGATGGCGGCGCAGTTGAAGGTGCCGCGCAGCTTGTTCAGCAGAATGGTGGCTAGAGCTTCGCCGTCGACGTCTTCAGCGATGAGGAGCAGCGTGCGACCGCTCTTCATGATCTGCTCGAGCAGCGGGACCATGTCCTGGATATTGGAGATCTTCTGGTCGGTGAGCAGGATGTAGGGATCCTTGAGCTCGGCGACCATGCGCTCCATGTCGGTGGCCATGTACGGGGAGATGTAGCCGCGGTCGAACTGCATGCCTTCCACGGTTTCGATCTCGAAGCCGAAGGTCTGGGACTCTTCGACGCTGATGACGCCGTCGTTGCCGACGATTTCCATGGCTTCGGCGATCTTCTCGCCGATAACGGCGTCGCCGGAGGAGATGGTGCCGACGTTGGCGATCTGATCCTTGGAGGAAACGGGGATCGCGGTTTCCTTCAGCTCGGCGACCAGAGCCTCGGTGGCCTTGTCGATGCCGCGGCGGACGGCCAGCGGGTTGGCGCCGGCGATGACGTTGCGCAGGCCTTCCTCGACGATGACGTCGGTGAGCAGCGTGGCGGTGGTGGTGCCGTCGCCCGCGCCGTCGTTGGTCTTGGTGGCGGCTTCCATCACGAGCTGGGCGCCCATGTTCTCGACCGGATCGGGGAGCTCGATCTCCTTGGCGACGGTCACGCCGTCGTTGGTGACGGTGGGAGCGCCGTAGCTGCGGGAGAGAGCGACATAGCGGCCCTTGGGCCCGAGGGTGACCTTGACGGCTTCTGCAAGCTTGGAGACGCCGTCTGCAAGGGAGCCGCGAGCCTCGGAGTCGAACTTGATTTCTTTAGCCATTGGAATTCTTCCTTTCGCAGCCTTCGGGCTGCCTCAAAAGATGAACCGCTGCGCCAGGCTCGAGAAAAGAGGATCTGCCTTATCCCCTTCAACCTGGCAGCTGCATGGCCGCGTGCCACGAGTGACGCGACCGGCAGGATGCACGATTAGGCGGTGTAGACGGCCAGGATGTCGTCGGCGCGCAGGATCAGGACCTCTTCGCCATCAAGCGTGATGTCGGTTCCGCCGTACTTGCCGTACAGGACGCGATCGCCGGCCTTGACGGGAACGGGCACGAGCTTGCCGTCCTTGTCCAGCTTGCCCTCGCCCACGGCGACGACGATGCCGGTCTGCGGCTTCTCTTTGGAGGTGGATGCGATGAGCAGGCCCGCGGAAGTTGCGGATTCGGCTTCGTCGCGCTTCACGATGACGCGATCGCCCAGAGGCTTCAAATTCATGATCGATTGTCCTTTCTCCATGACTTGATACCCGAGTTGAATGAGTGCTAGCACTCGGCATGCCCGACTGCTAACGGTTCCCTATACTAGCAGCCGCGCCGTAACACGCAATGCCCAATTGAGAAAATCTAAGCGTGCGTCACTAAACGTTGACGGAGCGTCATCTTGGCGGAGCGGACGGCGCGCATATCGTCAGATTCACGGGGGAACGACAGTGAAACGCGGGAGACCTTTAAGCGTGGGCATAGATACCTTCACGCTTCTCCCGAGAAGCCCCGATAGTTCTCCGCCAGTGATTCGACCCTTTGCATACACGTACTGCATGGCAGCAAGCTCATACTCATTGAGCGACTCGAAAGCTGCCTGCCCGATATTGCTTGTAAGAGCATCCTGACTTCTCAATACCCGTGATGTAATGCTATTTTCAAGCGTCAGCTGCACTGACGCGTCATTTCTACGACATGACCACCTGTGCGAACAGATATCCGACGGCACATCCCAGCATCGCGCAGACCAAGACTCGAAGCGCGGTATTGCGCAGGCGGTTCTCACGAGCACGCACGCTTGTGGGATTGTCGCGGTCAACGGGGTCGCCTTTGATGAAGGAGACGATTTCTCGATAGGTCACGAGATCCTGGTCTCTTTTGATCCGATCGATCCGCCAAAAGAACGAGCATCCGATTCCAAAGGATAGAAGCCAGATGATGGTGGATGGGATCATGCCCCATTCCCAAAACATAGTTCCTCCTGCAAGCAGGACCACGGAAGCGATGAGGAACACCGCGCCCGTCCATGACAGGATCGTGAGCTTCTTCGCAAGATCCTTATTCCCAATGATTTCTTCCATGGCCGTCACGTCTCCTTTGATCAAGCTATCCACCGATACGTCGAAGGTCGCCGACAACAGCAGCAGGCTCTGCACGTCTGGGTAGGTCTTGTCGTTCTCCCAATTGGAAATGGTCTGGCGCGAGACGTATATCCTCGACGCCAAATCGTCTTGAGACAAATCGTTCTCGGACCTTAGGCGCTTTATCTGTCCTGCAAGTTCCATGTGGCTCCCTTCGACGCCTCGAAGGATGAGACGTTTCGTGGGATGCTACCATCAAAAGGTATTGGCAAGACCGCACCTGGCCTTATCGCATAGCGTCAACGGTCTTTGACAGGTAAGAAGTTCCCTATGATTCATGCTCTGCACCTCAACGACGGCCGCCGCGGCTCCAAACGCGACTCCCTCGGGCGCACCGTCGTCCTCCTCGTGTTCCTTGCCCTCCTCGCAAGCATGGCGGCCTCCGGCTGCGCGCAGGGCGGTGCGACGTCGATGGATTCCGGATCCTTGGGGACCATGACCTGGGATGAAATCGAGGCAGCCGCGCACGATATAGAATCTGCGTCCGATGAGGAAGACGCCTTAGCACGCGCAGCCTCATACGGCTTCGTCAATGAAGATGGATCTATCGCTGAGGGCACGAAATCCATCGCGCTCGATTCCGGGGAGACGATCGCGGTCCGCGTCGCCGACATCTATCACGATGACAAATCCGATGGATCGGGGAAAGCCGGCATCACCTTCCTTGCGACAACGGCCGTGGGACCGCACGGTATGAATGCCGGACCGTCGAATGCAGGCGGCTGGGAGAAGAGCGAGGCGCGCGCATGGCTGGCAAACGAGGTGCTTCCCTCGTTTCCTGACGACCTGGAAAAAGCCATCACGCCCATCAAGAAGACGACGAATAACCTCGGCAACGCCGATGCCGAAAACCCAAGCGCGTCCTTGAGCGTGACGGACGATGCGCTCTGGATTCCCTCCGCCGCTGAGATCTGGGGGCAGGACATCGCGTGGTTCACCGACGATCAGGCCTGGTGCAACGATGTGCTCGCCGAGGAAGGCGGCCAGTATCGGCTCTTCACGCAAGCGGGCATCAATGCAGACGGCATCGTCGTGGACACCGATGATGCGCAGGCGTTCAGCCACGAGACCGGCCGCGACGCCTCGGCGCCGACCGAGCTGCTCGCACGCACGTTTCCCGACGGCGAGAAGCCCTGCGATTGGTGGACGCGCAGCTCACGTGCGAGCGACGACGTGTACTACGTCGGCGTTTACAAAGATGGGTCGGCGAACCCCTATGGATTCCTCGGCAACTACGATGCCGGCATCGTGATCGGATTCTGCATCTGAGAACCTACGATGACATGCGCCTGTATGGCTATCGCGATGTTGAACGACTGGATCAGCCGCTTTGACCGAACGTTTTGCAAGACTTCGACCAGACAATATGGAAACGCTAGCCTGCGGAGACGAACTGCTTGACCTGCGCTCGGGACGATCCTGCACTCGGGGCGATCCTGCGCCACACGGTTCGTGCGGACAGCCATGGCGTAAGCCCAATCCACCCGCACTGCCGATTTTGCAGAGCTTAGTGGGATTTTGAAAGTCGTTTTTCGAAATCGAGAGCCATTTTCGTTGCAAAAATAACAAAATACCCCTTCAAAAGACTTCGTCGCGGGATCGAATACCCCCTAACCTAGGAAAAACTGTCAGTTGGGCGAGGATCGGCTTCTATTTTTCGTAAAGCACTGATTTTTTGACAACGCATGCACGTTTTTCGATAACACGTGCGCATTTTCGATAACGCATGCGCGGTGTCCACGCATGCGACACCGGTGTCGCGCATGAAAACATTCAACGGATCGCGCGACGGCAACCAAACCCTCATCACACTGATAAGCCTTTCTCACGACGATTTCGAGTTGTTAGAACACCCATTGAGGCTCTAATCACTTTTTATCGCCTTAAAAAGTGATTAGAAACAGCTCCGATGCTCTAACAACTTTTTAACGTCGCAAGATGCCGCTAAACGCATGCGGATCGTCCTCGCCGCACAGAAGGAAGCGCCCGGCGCGTGTGGGGCGGCGCAGGCGAGAGCATGATGCGCACGCGATCCATTCCTACTTCGTCCGACGCACAAACGCAAGCGCCTTGCGCACCGCCGGACCGATCTCGCGATACGAAAACACGTTCCCGTACAGGCTTAAAGGAAGCGTGCAGAAAAACGAGATCGCCGCCGCAACGGCGAACCACCCCGCGCCGACGGGACCGAACGCCTCGAGGCCGAGCAAACACGCTGCAATCGGGCAGTTCGCCGCAGCGGTCATTCCCGCGACAAGCCCCACGACGGCACCGAATCCCGGATCGATGCCGAAAACGTCCCCGAGGAAGCATCCGCAGGTCGCGCCGATGCACATGGTCGGCATGATTTCCCCGCCCTTGAAGCCGAATGCGAGCAGGAACGCCGTGAACGCGAGCTTTCCCAAGAAGTACGGATCGGTCACACCGCCTGCGAACGCGGCGGTCACGTAATCCATGCCCGTACCTGAAAACACCCGCATGCCGGGCAGCGACAGCACCATCACGGCCGCGATCGTCCCACCGATCACGAGGGGAAGCCACATGGGAACCGGCAACGCCGCCACAGCCGCACGCCCCCGCACCACGATGAAGCAGAAGAACGCCCCCGCTGCAGTGCTGCCGAGCACGACCAGCAAGAATGCCGGAGTCTGCGCAAGCGCCGGCAGCGATCCTGCAACGACGGCCGATCCAAGGCCGGAAAATCCCACGAGCTTCGCGCATCCGTCGCCGGCGAACGCCGATGCGACGACGACGCCGAGCCCCCTGATGCCGCACGAATGGTTGCGCATGAGCTCGATCGAAAGCAGCGCCGAAGCGAGCGGCATGCCCAAAAGGACGCCGAGCGCACCGGCCATGCCGCATGACGCAAGCGTGACCAGCTGCTTCTTATCGACCCTGAACAGGCGGCGCATGATAGACGCCACCGCGGAGCTCATCTGCAGCGCGCCCGCCTCCTTGCCGACCGAACCGCCGCAGAGGATGGTCATGCAGGTGCCGAGGAAGATGGCAGGCATGAGCGTCACGGGAAGCTCGTCGGGAACCGCCGTGTCGCTCAACCTGCGCATGCCTCCGAAGAACCCCCGGTCAACGCCGGATGCGTCCGATCGCTTCCCGGATGCGGCATGATAGCCCCAGAGGCGGGATTCCGAAGAAGGCACGCCCGGCACTGCGGGATTCGGCGCGGATGCCTCGCCTGCCGACGTGCGCGCCTCCCCTGCCGGAGCGAACGCGACCGACGCTCTGCCGGACACCACGTCGTCAGACATCGATTCGCTCGCGCCATGCCTGACACCCGGTTCTCCTGCGGCGACCGATCGATCGCCCGCATTCCCGTCAACCGCCATCTCGCACGCATCGCGATCGGCGTTCGCCTCCCCTGCGCCGATCTCTCCCACTCCCGCGGATTCACGCCTCAGCGATTCGATGGCCACGCCCGTCGCCATGCCGAACGGCACGTGCATGAGGCGATAGAACAGATAGGTTTCGAGCCCGACCAGGGGAAGCAGAACGGCAACGTGTTCCGTCTCAGAGAAAACCCAGCTCGATGCATCGACGGCGAAGGAAAACGCAAGCGCAAGGGCGGTGGAGGCGGCGACCGTCGCCGCAACGGCGCCGACGAATGCGGGCGTCCTCCCCTTCATGCGTCTTCCCTCCTTCCCGCCCGCAGCCGCCGAAGGCACGCAGGCTCGTCCGTCCGAACAGCCGGCAGCGCGAACGCGGCCAGCAACCGCAAAAGGCAAGCGGGCTCCGTCCCGTGAGACGAAGCCCGCCCAACGAACGCTCCCCATGCTTTTCGAGAACCGCCGCTTCGCCGTCGAGACGCCTAACCGGCGCGCTTCCCCAACGACTTCTCCGCCGCAACCGTGAATGCATCCAAAAACGTACGGACTTCGTCCTCGGTCGTATCCCGGCATAGGCTCACACGGTAGGTATAGCGCCAATGCGTCACGGGGAACCCCGCGAGCCGCAACGTCAACGGATGCTTCACACGCCAGGTGCCTTCGGGCACGTCGGCGCGGGACGTCGAGCAGGCCGTGCTCGCGGAGATGCAGATGCCCTGCTCGTCAAGCATTCTGATGACCTGGCTGTTGCTCGTGCCGGGAATCGAGAAGCTGACGATGTAGGGGCTGCCGTCGTCGCGCGCATTCACGCAGAGCCCGTCGAAGCGCTCGGCCAGCCCCTCGAGGATCATGCGCTTCAGAGCGGATACGCGCTTGAAGGACGCCTCCCGATCCGCGCAGGTGATCCGCGCCGCTTCGGCGAACCCGACGATCAGAGGGACGGCCTGCGTCCCCGAGCGGAGCCCGGATTCCTGGCCGCCGCCGGCAGCCGTGGTGAACAGCGTCGTGCCCCGCCGCACGTACAGCGCGCCGATTCCCTTGGGACCTCCGATCTTATGGCTGCAAAACGACATCAAGTCGACCCCGAGGTCGTCCACCTGCACATCAAGCTTGCCGAACGCCTGAACCGCATCCGTGTGCACGAGCGGATACGAGGCGATCGCCGCGTCGGGATCGGTCCCGCGACGCGCCATGGCATGTTCGTGGCACAAAGCGGCGACCTCCTTGATAGGGAACCGATACCCGAGCTCGCTCTGCACGCTCATGACGGTGACCAGGGCGACGTCGTCACGCTCCGAGAGCAGCCGTCCGAGCGTATCCAGATCGAGATCGCCCTTGACGGCATCAAGATGCTCCGTCCGCCAGCCGTCGCGGCGCAGGTTGCGCACCGTCTTCGTGACCGACGGGTGCTCCAAGGCCGACGTGATGACCGACCCTTTCCCTTCCATGCGCTCGAAAGCCAGACACGACCCCGTGATGGCGAGGTTGTTCGATTCCGTGCCGCCGGACGTGAAATACATCTCGTCGGGATGGGCGCCGATCAGCTCGGCCAATGTCTCGCGGCTTTCCTCCATGAGTCGCTTGGCCTGCCGACCGACGCCGTGAATCGAGGACGGATTGCCGAACGTGCGCTCCATAGCATCGGCCATGACGGCGCACACGCGTGGGTAGGGCCTGGTCGTCGCTGCGTTATCAAGATATATGACGCGTTGGTCGCTCACGGCGCCCCCTTGCTGCCGCCCCTCCGCTTATTTGTCGCTCTTGACCGCGCGGTTGATCGCCCAGAAGGCGAGGCCCACGAGCGCGCCGCCGACTATATTGCCGAGCGTGGCGAAGCAGAGGTTGGTCATGACGCCGCCCAGAGTGACGAGGCCGGCGTCGCCGATGCCCGTGGTGTTCAGGAGCAGGCCCATGGGCAGGAAGGACATGTTGGCGACGCAGTGCTCGAAGCCTGCGGCGACGAAGGCGGAAATAGGCAGAAGGACGCCGAGCACCTTGTCAGCGACCGTGCGCGCGGAAAACGCGACCCAGACGGCCAGGCACACGAACACGTTGCACATGATGCCCTTGAAGAAGATGGTCGCCGGAGCGAGCGCGACCTTGCCCGCAGCCACGTTCACCATGGCCTCTCCGACTCCGCCGCCGCCGAGCGCAGGCGTGGCGGCGAGATAGATGAGCGCCACCGCGATCAGGGAACCGACCAGATTGCCGATCCAGACGATGACCCAGTTCTTGAGCAGCGGTCCGATGCCGATCTTCTTGTCGACGAGCGCGCAGACCATGAGCGAATTGCCGGTGAACAGCTCGACGCCGGTGCAGACGACGAGCACGAGGCCCAAGCAGAAGCAGATGCCGCCTACGATGCGCTGCGCGGCGAAGGGCATGGCCGGATCGCCGAGGAAGACGCAGAAGTACAGGCCGCCGAACGCGATGAAGGCGCCGGCGAGCATGGCCGAGATGAACATGCGGCCCGGCAGCATCTTCGTTTTTCCGACTCCGATTCCCACGGCTTTCGCAAGCGTGGCGACCGGCGAAAGAGCATCGGGCTTCAACGCATCGAGTTCTTTGTTCTCCATGATTACTCCCCTAGAATCGAATGGATCGCTTACCTAGACTCACGAGCTCCCGCGAACATCGCGAAGTCGGCTCCGGCCGCAACCCAGTCGTATACGAACCGGACGGCCTTCATGACCTCAGGCGTCAGCGGGTTGAAGAACGAGGTGTCCTGCGGCTGGATCCCGACGAACAGAATCTCGTCGCAACACTCCTCGAGCTGCCCCAAAAGGAACGTGATGGGAAGGGAATGCGTGGTGATGAGGGCTTGCGTCGCAACCTCCTCGGGCGTGATGGCGCGCACCGACCCGGGCTCGAGCCCCATGTCGGCCGCATCCACGAGCACGAGGCGCTTCGGATGCGCCCGACGGATCAGGACGAGGTCGTCCTCAGGCGTCTGCCCGCCGTCGATGACGCTCCACCCCTCGATGGGATCCTCCTCGCACAGCTGCGTGAGCATCGGGCCTGCGGCGTCGTCGCCGCGCAGGACGCTTCCGACGGTGAACAGGACCTGATTCCCCACGTTCACGAGACCACCTCCCTGACCATCACATAGACCGACGGCTCCTCGCGCACGATGCGAAGCTGTTCGAGGAAGAGCCCGACGTAGCGGGCGACCTCCTCATCCGCAGCCGATGCAAGCGGCTCGAGCGCATCGATCACGATGTCGACCTGCGCCTTGCCGAGCTCTATCTCGGAATGGCGCATGACCCCCTCGAGTTTGTAGCGCGCCTCTCCCTCCGGAAGCGCAGCGCAGATGCGCTCGAATATCTCGACCGGCATGCTCAGCACGCACTCGAAGCAATCGATGACGCCGGTATGATGCCCGACCGAAAGCGTGTAGTACAGAACGTCCTTCGCGTCGTCGGGCACCGATTGCGCACTGTCCACGAACTTCCTCACCAGGCGATGGACGCGCACCGTCCGCGCCTGAGTATGCTCAGGCGCAAGGTCGGTCCCGTTGTTGCGCGCAAGGCTCATCCGATCACCTTTTTAAGCAGAAGCTCTTTGAGGTCGGCGTAGACTTCGGCGCGACGCGGGTCGTCGGTGCCGGCGATGAGGTCGTCGACCGAGGCGATCACGCTGCCGTTCGAAGACGAAAGCGCTTTCAGGAAATCATCGGCGAGGTCGTGACCCTGCAGATACCCGCTCATAAGACGTGCCTCGTGCTCGATTTCCGTACGAAGGGCGTACGGGATGTCCGCATAGGCCAGGCGCGCAAGCTCGCCGGGAGCCTCGATGGTCTCCTTATGATGCAGTTTCTGGCCCAGCATGCCGAGCGTCATCGCGAAGCCGTAGATGGTCTGGGCCGGCGACGGCGGACACCCGGGGATGTAGACATCGACCGGAAGGATCTGGTCGGTGCCGCCCCACACGCAGTAGTTGTCGTGGAAGATGCCGCCGGTGCAGCCGCAGGCGCCATAGGACACGACGAGCTTCGGATCGGGAGCCCCTTCGTAGGCGCGCATGGCCGGCAGGCGCATGGCGCGCGTGACGGCGCCGGTGAATACCAGGATGTCCGCATGACGGGGACTCGGGGTGTTCTTGATGCCGAAGCGTTCGGCGTCGAAGACCGGCGTGATGGTCGCGAAGATCTCGATCTCGCACGCGTTGCATCCGCCGCAGTCGACGCGGTAGATGTAGACGGAGCGCTTGATGTCGTTGAGCAGCGCGGCCTTGGCCTTCTGTATGCTCTCGTCGAGCTCTATCCTGGTAGGAATGGCCTGCAGGCGCTCGGGCACCTGCTCGAGTACGGTATGCATGTCCTACCTCCCCCCTTCGATGCGCGAAACCGCCTGGGCCGCCTTGGCATCCATGGTCCGCTTGCACGTAGGACACACCCTCAGCTTCGCCAGGGACGCGTCAAGCTCTTCTCCGGCGATGCCGGAAATGTTCTTCAGCAGACCCTCCGCGTAGGCGACCTGCTTGCGCGGCGCGAACGGCTTGCCGCACGCCGCGCAGTGCTCGAGCAGATAGGTGCTGCTCTCCTCGAGGTCTTCCGCCGCCATGACCGCGAGCTCGAACTCGTTGCCGAGCTTGATCGCGTCGAAGGGGCAGACCTCTTCGCAACGGCCGCAGAAGATGCAGCGACCGTAGTTGATGTTCCACGCGATGGTGCCGGCGCTTTCGTCCACCGTCATCTGAATGGCGTTGGGCGGGCACGCCGATGCGCACGCGGCGCAGGCGATGCACTGCTTCTCGTCGTGCTCGGGCTTGCCGCGAAAGCCGTACGGCAGATCCATCGGCGCCGCCGGGTACTGGGTGGTCGCATTGCCCGTTTTCAGGGCGTTGATCAAGGTTTTCAGCATGGCCGTCTCCTTAATCCTTCAACGGCGAATGAGCCCTGTCGCGGCAGTAGAACTCGAGATCGCTCTTGGTCAAGACCTTGGAGGTCTGCTTCTTCACATCCACCACGGTCACGCGGTCGGTGCAGGAATAGCAGGGATCGAGGCTGCCGACGATGAGCGCGGCATCCGAGACCGTGTTCCCCCTGAACATGCTGCGCAGGACGGGCCAGTTGCTGTAGGTGGCCGCTTTGGCACGCCAGCGGTAGCATTTCTGATTATCCCCGACCATGGCCCAGTGCACGTCCTCGCCGCGCGGCGCCTCGGTGACCGCCACGCCGAACCGATGCGGCGTGTAGGTCCAATCCTCGGTGAGGATCGGGCCTGACGGTGCGTTGGTGAGCAGCTCCTCGATCATATCGAGGCTGTCGAAGAACTCCCCGACACGCACGAGCGTGCGGCTCTGGACATCGCATCCGGTCTGGAACTGAGGCTTCCAGTCTTTCAGATGCGTGTAGCCATCGAAGGGATGATGGTGGCGCGCATCGCGGGCGAAGCCGCTGCCGCGGACCAGCGGGCCGACGGGGCTGTAGTCGCGCGCGACCTTCGGGTCCAAGATGCCGATGCCCTTGGTGCGGGAATCGAAGTTCGGGGTGCCCAGAAGCTCCTCGACCAGGCTCTTGACCTCGGCACGCAGCTCATGGACGAGCTGCAGGGTGCCGGCCTGCTCTTTCAAGATGTCGCGGCGGACGCCGCCGATGAGGTTCAGGCCGTAGGTCTTGCGGTGGCCGGTGATGCGTTCGGCCAGATCCATCGACTTCTCGCGCGCACGGAAGAAATGGTTGAAGCCCGTGTCGAAGCCGCAGTAGTGGCACACGAGGCCGATGTTGAGCAGGTGCGAGTGCAGGCGTTCGACCTCGAGCACGATCGAGCGGATGTACTGGGCGCGCAGAGGGACCTGGATGCCCTGGGCGTTCTCCACGGCCTCGGCGTACGCGACCGAATGGGCGCAGCCGCAGATGCCGCAGATGCGGTCGGCGAAGAACGTGACGGCATCGTAGTTCAGGCGCTGCTCGGCGCACTTCTCCATGCCGCGATGCACGTAGAACAGGCGGTAGTCCGCATCCACGATGGTCTCGCCCTCGACGAACAGGCGGAAGTGGCCCGGCTCGTCGGACGTGATGTGCAGCGGCCCCATCGGGATGACCGTGGTCTCGCGATCTCCGGTCTCGCGCAGGAACTCGTAGGTTTCCATCTCCGATGCGAGCTTCGGACGATGGCGGTAGTCCATGCTGTCCTTGCGCAGCGGATACAGGCCTTCCGGCCAGTCGTCCGGCAGGACCAGGCGACGGTTGTCGATAATGCCGATCGCGCGCAGCCCGAACATATCGTAGACCTCGCGCTCGCTCCATACCGCGGCGGGAACCCGCGGCGTGACGCTGGGGTATTCGCCCGGTTCGGGAGGAACCTCGACGCGCACGGTCAGGAAGCACCGATCCTCATCCTCCATGGACAGGATGTAGTACAGCGCATAATTGCCGTTGAGCGGGCGTTCGTCGTTGCCGACCATGACCGGCATCCAGCCGCCGCGATCGTAGTAGAGGAATTCCACCACGTCAGGCAGCATATCGAGCTTCACGGTCACGCAGAGCTGATCCTCGCCCTGCCAGCTCGCGTCGACAACCGATCCTGGAAAACGATTCCGCACGGCTTCGACGTGGGTCTCGCCGATACGGAGCTCCTTCTTGTTCTTCATGACCCCCTACCTTTCGACCTTCATGCCTGCGGAGGCGCCATCGGTCTGGCTGAACAGAATGTTCACGACGGGAGTCTCGTGCAGCGCCTCGGTGCTGGATTGCGTGACGATCCCCGTCGCATCCTCGACGCACTGCAGCATGGGCTGCGGGGCGGCGACGCCGAACCACAGAAGCGTGACGGCCAGAATGATTTCGGGAACCAGGGCGGCGACGCCGACGTCGCCCTTCTTGATGTGATCGGGAACTTTGCCGAAGACGGCTGCGGTAACGACGTGGGCGCAGGCGGCGACCACGATGGTGAGCGCGATCACGAAGATCGCGAGAACGATCCACCGCCCGTCCATGACGCCCGCCGTGATGCCCGTGATCTCAGACACGAACATCGCGAAGGGCGGGAAGCCGGCCAGGGCGAAGAAACCCATAGCCAGCAGCACGCCGGTCGCCGGCATGGCCTTGAGCACGCCGCTGATCTCGTTAAGGTCGCGCGTGCCGTACTTCATGAGCACGTTGCCGGACAGGCAGAACAGGAAGGACTTGGTCAGGCCATGGGTCACGCAGTGCAGCAGCGCAGCCGCGATGCCGAGCGGGCCGCCGAAGCCCAGGAACAGGGCCACGATACCGATGTTCTCGACGGAATGGTAGGCCAGCTTGCGCTTGAGGTCGTCCTGAGAGAAGACCGACAGGGCCGCCATGGCGACCGACAGGATGCCGATGACCAGCATCACCATCTTCGGGAATGCGTCTCCCAAAGCCGCGCATGCGAGAATGTAGTAACGGATGATGAGCAGCATGGCGCACTTGAGCAGAACGCCGGACAGCAGGCCGGACACGGGACTCGGCGCCTCGGAGTGGGCATCGGGCAGCCAGGTATGCATCGGGAACAGGCCCGCCTTGGTGCCGAAGCCGATCGTCGCGAAGACGAACGCCAGCGCTACGGTCAGCGTGTCGAACCGGTCGGCATAGGGAAGGATCGCGGTCCAGTAGATGGCCTGGGTCGGATCGGGCAGGATGCTCGCGGCGTTCGCATAGATGAGCACGGTGCCGTACAGGCCGAACGCGACGCCCGAAGTGCAGACGATGGCGTACTTCCAGGCGGCTTCGAGCGAAGGCTTCACGTCGTAGGCGCCCACCAGGAAGATGGTCGACAGCGTCGTGGCCTCGACGGCGATCCACATCATGAAGATGTTGTTGGACAGCGCCGCTACGAGCATTGTGAAGATGAACAGGCTGAAGAACAGGTAGAACTGCTTCACCTTGCGCGGCTCCATGGCGCCGCGCTGCACATCGTGCCTGATGTAGGGAATCGCATACAGGCCGGTCATGCAGCCGATGAATCCGATGAGGCCCACGAAGATGCAGGACAGCTGGTCGAGGCGGAACCACTCGCCCATGGCGGCGGCAGTCTCGCCCGAACCCACGACGCCCGCGATGGACACGAAGCTCAGAACCAGAACCGCGACGACATCGATGCCGTGCAGCGCCTCGTAGGCCGGGATGAGGCCTTCCTTCGAAGGAAGGATAGCGATGATGACGCCCGCGACGAGCGGCACGAGCATCAGGATGATCAATAGTTCACCAGTCATGGTCCTAACCTTTCAATTCAGTCAGGTCGTCGGCGTTCACCGTGTGGGCGACGCCGTACAGGCGGTATGCCAGGACCGAGAGGATAATCACCGCGAAGAACGCGTCGGTGGCGACGCCGATCTCGACGAGCGCCGGCGCATTGGACGCAAGCAGGGCGAGCGTCAGGTGCGAGCCGTTCTCCATAAGGCAGTAGCCGAAGATCTGCTTCACGACGTTACGTTGCGTGATGATGCAGGTCAGACCGATGAAGAAGTGCGCAAGCGAAATGGCCAGCGCAGGCTTGACCTCGACGGCCGCCGGAAGGTCGATATTCTGGACCGCGATGAAGCAGATGGCGACCTCGACGGCGACCAGCACGATCGCCTTGGTTGCCGTGAGCTTCGGCTCGAGTTCGGACCCTGCGTCGGCGATCTTCCGCGAGAGGAAGATGATGACGCTCGGCACCACGACGACCTTCGTGACGAAGGCCGTCACGGACCATTCGTACAGCTCGACCGACCCCGTCGTGACGGCGAGAGCCAGGAAGCAGCCGATAAGGACCAGGGACTGAACGATGTAGCCGTATGCCGCCTTGCGAGGCGCCTTTTCCAGCACGATCACGAGCGACGTGATGATGAGGAACGCGCCGAGGATGTTCACTATGGTAAATCCGTCCATGTTCCCCCTCCTAACCAAGCCACGCCGCAGCGATGAAGCTGGAGCAGACGGTCATGACCAACAGAACGACGAAGGCGACCACCATGGCCCGAGGCACAGGCTGGGCGGCGGCGACGGTCTCGGAAGGCTCGCCGAAGAGCACGGAGCCGATCCACTTGAGGAACCAGGCGAAGCAGCCCACGGTCTCGAGCAGGGCGATGACCACGATGACCATCAGCGCAGGATGCCCGCTGTTCGCAGCGGTGATGAAGCCGCCGGCGAAGATGAGCGTCTTGCTGAAGAAGCCGTTCATGGGCGGGACGCCCGCGATGGCCAGCGCGGCGAACGCGAACGCGACGCCGAGCAGCGGCTGCTTCTTGAGCACGCCGCGCAGCTGCGGAAGCATGCGGGTGCCCAGCGTGTAGCTGAACGCGCCTGCCGTCAGGAAGAACAGGGTCTTCGCGAAGGCGTGATTGAAGATGTGGGCGATGCCGCCCTCGAGGGCGATGCCGCTGCCGAACGCGTAGAAGCCGAACGCCAGGAAGATGTACGACAGCTGGCTGATGGTCGAGAAGGCCAGCAGGCGCTTCATGTCGGTCTGAGGCAGGTACATGATGAAGCTGAAGATGCAGGTGATGATCGCACCGATGACGATGACCCAACCCACGGCCTCGGGGATGGCGCCCGCGCTCATGAGCTCGCGGGCCAGCACCGCGACGCCGACCTTGACCATGGATGCACCATGGAGATAGGCGGACACGGGCGTCGGCGCCTCCATGGCGGAGGGCAGCCACATGTAGAACGGCAACTGCGCCGACTTCGCCCAGGCGGCGAAGATGACGCCGAGCAGGATGAAGGTCTTCCACCCTTCTCCCAGCTGAGCGATGTCGACGACCGAGAACGATCCGGTCTGCAGGAAGAGCGCGCCGGTCGCCACGTACAGGCCCAGAGAGCCGATATGGGTCAGGATGAGCGCCTTCATGGCGGACTTGCGCGCGGTCGGCGTGTCGTAGTAGCCGATCAGGGCCCAAGAGCATGCACCGGTGATCTCGAAGAACATCAGCTGGCCGATCAGCGTCGAGCTGAAGACCAGGCCAGCCATGGCACCGATGAACACGGTGAAGAACGCATAGAAGCGGCGGCGGGGTTTATCGGGATGCTCGCGGTTGCCCTCGTTCAGGTAGCCGACCGAGTAGATCGAGATAAGCAGGCCGATGCTCACGAACGCGGTCGCAAGCATGACGCTGACCTTGTCGATGGTGAGCCCCATGATCTCGATGCCGCCGATGACGGCAAGCGTGACATGCGCGCTATCCGCGCCCGACGCGCCGAGACCGATCCAGGTCATGATCGCGCACAGCGTGGAGATGCCGGCGGCCGCGATGCAGATGGCCTTCGCCGCAGGCCTCGGGCACACGACGATGGCAAGCGAGGCGACGAAGGGCACGAGTATGGAGGCGATTGCCAGCATGGCGAGATTACATACCATTCTCAAGCACCTCCCTTAGATTCCGAGGGCGCAGAAGACGAAGGCCAGGACGGCGATGCCGACGACGGCCCAGGTCTGCTTGCCCATGAACTTGAAGCGGACACGTGCGACGAGGTTTTCCACAACGAGGATCACGAGGAACACGACGGCCATCTTGACCAGGTACACGACCAGGCCGAGAGCCATGGCCGGCACCGTCATCTCGACGGCGCTGCCGAACGGCAGGAAAATCGCGAGGAACCAACTGACCACGAGGATCTGCTTCATGGTCATGGCGACCTTGATCATGCCCAGAGATGGACCGGAGTATTCGGAAAGAGGTCCTTCCTGCAGCTCCTGCTCGGCTTCCGCCACGTCGTACGGAAGCTTGCCGAGCTCGATGTAGCAGGCGACGGCGAACGCGACGCCCGCGACGGTCACGCCGACGGGAGATGCGACCTGCAGAGATCCGATCATCTCTCCCATGGTGCCCACATTGGTGGTGCCGAGGATCATGGCGGTGGCGAACAGCGCCAGCATCATGGAAGGCTCCACCAGGATGCCCACGATGAGCTCGCGGATGCCGCCGATCGAGGCGTAGTTGCCCGAACGGTCGACGCCGGCCAAGCCGAAGAAGAAGCGCGGCAGGGCGAGCAGGTAGATGATCAGGATGATGTCGCCCAGCACCGGGATCGGACAGGCACGGGTCGCCATCGGCATGCCCATGGCGAGCACGAAGCAGACGCCGACGTACAGGACGGGCATGTAGCGCGATACGAACGTCGAGCTTTCGGTGCGGACGTCGTCACGCTTGAACAGCTTGATGATGTCGTAGTAGTCCTGGAAGATCGAAGGGCCCTTGCGCGTATGGATCTTCGCGCGCAGCCAACGACCGATACCAGAGGTCAAAGGCGCAAGGAGCATCAGGAGCAACGCCTGGAGGATCGCAACGACGATACTCATTATGCGGCACCTCCCATCAAAGCGACGGTCGCGATGAGCAGAGCCACCAGAGCGACGACGATGTAGACGATATAGAGGCGGGAGTCGCCGGCCTCGATGCGCTGCGAGAGCTTCGCGATGCGGTCGACGAATGCGGCGACGGGATCGACGAGGCGCTTATCGCCCACCGTTTCCGCAACCTTGGCTCCGCCGACGAGCGATTCGAACGCCTTGACGAACTTCGGGGACGTGCCCACGAGCGCGCCGCGCGCGGCATACAGCGGGCCCATGACCCACTTGACCTCGGACGCGAATGTGGTCGCGATGACCGGCATGTCACCTTCGGATTTATATCCGCAGGCCCAGGGGTCGCGACGGACCGAAGAGCCGCCCTTCGCGAACATCGAGCGGATCCCCAAGGCCACGAACACGGCCGCAATCAGAAGAACGGCGACCAGCGGCGTGGAAATGACGCTGTCGGTGATGCCGTTGGTGACCGCAGCGCCGCTCGCAACCGCGACGGCGCTTCCGCCGAGAACGGATGCCGCGACGCCCTCGAGCACGGGCGCGCAGAGAGGTGCGCCCAGACCGAGGAAGATGCAGACGATGGATAGGATGACCATGGAAGCCGTCATGGAGGCGGGAACTTCCTTGGCCTTAAGCGCCGCGTCAGAACGGCCGACGCCCAGGAACGTGACGCCGTAGGCCTTGACGAAGCAGGTCACGGCAAGCGCGCCGGTGACGGCGAGCGCCACGGCCGCGAAGGCGGCGAAGGCCTTGATCATAGTTCCGCCCATGAAGGCCGCGCTGAACATGGCCTGATAGGTGAACCATTCGGACACGAAGCCGTTCAGCGGCGGAATGGCCGAGATGGCCAGACTGCCGATAAGGAAGCACATGGCCGTGACGGGCATGGCGTGGATAAGCCCGCCCATCTTCTCCATGTTGCGCGTGCCCGTGGAGTACAGCACGGAGCCGGCGCCCAGGAAGAGCAGGCCCTTGAACATCGCGTGGTTGAGCATGTGGTAGATGCCCGCCAGAAGCGCGAGGCCGGCAAGCGCGGGCTGGTCCATCGCGACGCCGACGAAGGCGAGGCCGACGCCCAGCAGGATGATGCCGATGTTCTCGACGGAGTGGTAGGCCAGAAGCTTCTTGATGTCATGCTCGCCCAGCGCGTAGACGACGCCGAGCACCGAGGAGACGGCGCCGACGACGAGGACCAGCAGGCCCCACCACAGCATGCAGTCGGTGCCGGACAGCAGGTCGAGCCCGACCTTGATGATGCCGAAGACGCCGATCTTGATCATGCCGCCGGACATGAGCGCGGACACGTTGGAAGGCGCCGCGGGATGCGCCTGGGGCAGCCAGGAATGGAAGGGCACCATGCCGGCCTTGCAGCCGAAGCCGAAGAACGCCAGCACGAACGCGAGGGACCCGAGAGCAGGGCCGAAATCGTGGACGCGATAGGCGGCGAACTCGAAGCTGCCGGTCTGGGACGCCATGATGAAATACGAAATCATGATCATCAGGAAGCCTACATGCGCCATGACCAGGTACATGAAGCCGCCCTTGATGGACTGCTTCTTCTGCTCGACGACGACTAGGAAATACGAGGTCAACGACATGAGCTCGAAGAAGACCAGGAACCAGAACGCGTTATCGGCGACCACCAGCACGTTCATGGACGCGATGAAGAGGTTCATGAACAGGCCCATGGCCCCCAGGCCGTTTTCCTTGTACTCGTCGAAGTAGGAAAGGCCGTACAGGAACGCCGCGAACGCGAGGACGTTGATGATCGCCAGCAGAAGGCCGGCGATCGGATTGAGCAGCAGGGTGAAGTCGGCGAAGGAAAACGGCGTCGCGACGGACAGACACGCCCCCTGGCCGATAACGCCTTGGAAGCCGGCGAGGACGGCGAGCAGCGCCGATCCCATGCCGAACAGGCACGCGACGACCTTGGCCGCATGGGCGCTCTTGCCCAGGAACAGGGCGAGGAAGCCGCCGATGACGGAGACCGCGATCGAGGCGAGCAGGATTGTCATACTCATCTTTGAGCCCCCATCCTCGTGAAGTCATGCGCGTACTGGTCGCTCGCTTCCGCGGCGACGGCGCGCTCCAAGCGCAACGTGGACTTGACCGCAGCCTCGTCGACGTAGCTCAGAGCGTTGGTCGCGCATGCCTTGACGCAATGAGGACCTTCGGGATCGAAGGAGCATAGGTCGCACTTGACGGCCCTGGTGGTGATGCCTTCCTCCCATTGCAGCATCTCGCCGCGGGAAGAGGGGAAGGTGGGCGTGTCGTACTTCATGCCGGCAACGCCCGCGAGAGAGGTGCCCGAAGGATGGATCGCACCGAACGGGCAGACGACGGCGCACATCTTGCACCCGACGCACGTCTGCTCGTTGATGTGGATCGAACCGTTCTCGTTGGTGATTGCCCTGACGGGGCACACCTGCATGCAGGGAGCCCCGTCGCAATGATGGCAGGTGACCGCCGCCGACACATCCCTCGTCATGACCAGAGCCAGACGGGGGGCCGCTTGCAGCCCGGCCTTCTGATGGCCTTCGCTGCAAGCAGCCTGACACGTTCCACAGCCTATGCATCGATATGTATTTATAACGATGTAGCCATTCATGTCGTTCCTCTTTATGTCGTTACCGTCCCGGATCGGATCAGACCAGCGCTTCGGTAGGGGCGACGTCCTGCGCGGAGGCCTCGCCCGCCAGCCAGTCCTTCATGTCCGTGTAGAGCTTCTGCGCATAGCGCTCGGCCCAGACCTGGTCTTCGATCTGCTCGACCTGGCATGCGCTGTGCTTGTCCTCGGGCGTGCCGGACAGCGGGTCGGTCACGTGCATCGTGAGCTGGTTGCACTTGCCGATCCACCACTGGTAGGTCATGTAGACGGCACCCTTGTTGATGCGCTCGTTGAGGTTGGCGCGGGTGATGACCTTGCCGCGGCGGGACTTCACGAACACGAGATCGTCCTGCGCGATGCCGCGGGCCTCGGCGTCTGCCGGGTTGATGTTGACGAAGCCGGGCTCGTCGGCGAGAAGCGAGAGGACCTTGCAGTTGCCCGTCATGGAACGGCAGCTGTAGTGACCGACCTCGCGGACGGTGCAGAGAACCAGCGGATACTCGTCGTCAGGCAGCTCGGTGGGAACCACGAAGTCGGCGGCGATCAGGCGGGCCTTGCCGTCGGGCTTGTTGAACTTGCCGCCCTTGAACAGGGTCGGGGTGCCCGGGCACTCCAGCGTCGGGATAGGCCACTGCGCGTGCCCCACGCCTTCCATCTTCTCGTAGGTCGCACCGTAGAACGACGGGCAGTTCTCGCGGACTTCGTCCCAGATCTCCTTGGTGTTCTCGTAGTGCATCGGATAGCCCATGCGCGTGGAGAGCTCGCTGAAGATCTGCCAATCGTGCTTGCACTCGCCCTTCGGAGGAACGGCGGCCGTGAAGCGCTGGAACGTACGGTCGGAGGCGCTGAAGACGCCGTCGTGCTCGCCCCAGGAGGTGCCGGGGAAGACGACGTCGGCGTATGCCGTGGTCTGCGTCATGAAGATGTCCTGGCTGATCACGAAGTCGCAGTTCTGCAGGGTTTCCTTCATGTCGGCGGAATCGGGCTCGGTCTGCAGCGGGTCTTCGCCGAAGTTGTAGAACGCGTGGATCTTGCCTTCCTTCACGCCGTGGGGCAGATCGGTCAGCTTGAAGCCGGGCTCGAGGGAGAGCTTCTCCTCGGGAACGCCCCAGGACTTGGCGAACTTGGCGCGGATCGCAGGATCGTCGACCTTCTGGTAGCCCGGATAGAGCGTGGGCCACATGCCCATGTCGCAGCTGCCCTGAACGTTGTTCTGGCCACGGACGGGGGCGAGGCCGGCGGCATCGCGGCCGATCTGGTTGGCGATGCAGGCGACGGCGGCGATCTGATGGACGGTCTTGACGCCCTGGCGCTGCTGGGTGACGCCCATGCCCCAGCCGATGATGGAGTTCGGGGAGGTGGCGTACATGCGGACGGCCTTGCGGAAGGTCTCGGGGTCGATGCCCGTGATGTCCTGGACGGATTCCGGCGTGTACTTCTTGATGGTTTCCCACCATTCGTCGTATCCCACGGTATGGGCTTCGATGAAGTCGCGGTCTTCCAAGCCCTCGTTGATGATGACGTTCGCGAAGGCGTTCATGAAGGCAAGGTTGCAGCCGTTCTTGATCGGCATGTAGATGTCGGCGATGCGGGCGGTCTCGATGAGGCGCGGGTCGGCGACGATGATCTTGGCGCCCTTCTCCTTCGCCTTGACGATGCGGCGGGCGACGATGGGATGGGAGGCACTGGGGTTGTAGCCGAACAGGAAGACGCAGTCGGCGTTTTCCATATTGGGAATCGAGACGCTCATGGCGCCGGAGCCAACGGCATCGATCAGGCCGATGACCGAGGGGCCATGGCAGGTGCGCGCGCAGTTGTCGATGTTATTGGTGCCCACGCATGCACGGGTGAACTTCTGCATCACGTAGTTGGCTTCGTTGCCCGGACCGCGTGAAGAGCCCGTCAGCATGATGGAATCGGGACCGTACTTGGCCTTGATCTCCATAAGGTGCTTGGCGGTGAAATCGAGTGCTTCGTCCCAGCTCACGCGCTCGAGCTCGGCGCCCTTGCGGCGACGGATCATCGGGTGCAGGATGCGGGGCGTCAGGATCTTGGTGTCGTTGATGAAGTCGTATCCGCTCATGCCCTTGAGGCACAGCTCGCCTTCATTGGTGACGCCGTTAAGGCCTTCGGCGCCAACGACCCGGCCGTTTTCGACCAGAAGGTTGAGCTTGCAGCCGGCTCCGCAATATGGACATACGGCCATATGCTTTTCCATGGTATTCCCCCTTTTAAACGAGCGCGTACACGGTGGAGTCCATCATGGACTCGTACGACTCTGCGGCAACGCGGCGGCGTTTGAGAGCCATATCCTTCAAATCGTCCTGATCGACGAGACGCAGGCCGTTGGTCGGGCATGCCCTCACGCACCGCGGGCCTTCGGGCTCGTCGGCGCACAGATCGCATTTGATGACCTTCGCGACCGTCTTGTCCGCGAGAATCAGATCGCCGAACATGACCGGCTCGAGACGCGAAACCACGTCGCATGCGCCATACGGGCATGCCATGACGCAGCTGCGGCAGCCGATGCAGCGTTCCATGCTCACCGCGACGCGATCGCCGTCGTAGTACAGCGCGCCCTGAGGACAGGCGTTGACGCAGGGCGCGTCCACGCAGTGATGACAGGCGATGGGTGCAGACACCCGGATGGTTTCGACCAGATTCAGTCGCGGAACAGCAGCGTCCCCCGTTACGTCGTGCTTCTCGATGCAGGCCGCCATGCAGGTCTTGCAACCGATGCATAGCCTTGGATCCGCAACAACACATTTGCTGCTCATCTTTTCCCCCAATTTAGTCTTCGTGTAGCTTTCTTCCACCTCTTGAAGGGGCGTTTCGATTGCGTTTTCTTCCTTCACCTCCTTGATTTATTCATATTTGATATGTCCCTAAAGACCTTTCATATAGTGAAAAGGACTTTTACACGAAGTGAACCATTTATGAATATCTACCCATTACGGGTTTTTGTCAAAGCGGTATTTGCAGGCATTTTTCGAGGTATATTGACAATATATTATTCTTAAGATGATATAATGTATCACGTTCGTGTTTATTTCTTACAGAATGCGTTGTATTTGAAGATGTGTAGTACGTATCATATTCGTGATACAATCTTGAAAAACATACCGTTTTCACCTTGTTGTTTGCATTTTTGGAAGAAATAAAGTACCGCCGTTTCGGAAAAACCGATCGAAGGAGGATGCGCATGAGTCGGGATTCGGTCGTCCACGTCAGAATCGATGCGGACCAAAAGGAAGAGGCCGAAAAAATTTTCAAGAATCTGGGCACAAGCCTGTCGGAGGCGATCCGCATTTTCATAGCCGAATCCATCAAGCAGCACGGCCTCCCCTTCCGACCGACCTATAGCGCAGGAAAGGGAGGCATGGAAGCGCAAGGCATCCTCAAGGCATACGGAAGCGACATCGATCGCGAGGCGGAACGCGAATCATGGATCAGGTCATTGGGGGCGAAACATGAAACTTTTAATCGATGAGAGCATCATCCTGCGCTACCTGCTTGCCGACAATAAGCGCGGATACCACCGCGCGTGCGAGGCCATAGCGACGGGCGAAGCGTACACATATCCCGAAATCTACGCGCGCGTGGCCGTCATCCTGCGCGACGTCTACGGCGTTCCCCGTTCACAGATCGGATACGCCCTGATCACCCTTATGAACGACATCACCCTGATCGAAGCGCCCATCGTGGAATACGCGACGCGCCTGTTCGGGTCGAGCCTGCTCGACTACGTGGACTGCCTGCTGATCGCCCGCAACGCGGTCATGAAGCAGAACGTCATGACCTACGACAAGCCTCTGCTCTCCCGGATGCTGGCGCTCTAGGAACACGGCCGAAGCTTCAGGCGTGAAGCCTTGCCGCCGGAAAGCGACCGAAAGCGGCGCTGCATCCGCGCCGGCAACGGAAACGGGTCTTGGAAACGCCTTCGAGCTCCGCGCCGAACGCCGCACGAAAAGCCAGACAAGGCGCCGCCCCTCTGCAGAAGCAGGGGCAGCGCCTTGTTCTCTCTATAAGAAGCGACCGTCCGGAAGAAGCGGGCCTACTTCTCGGGATAGAACCCGGAGACCCCCTGGTTCAGATTGATCATGATGTTCTTGGTCTGCGTGTACGCCTGGAGGATCGATTTATGCGTCTCGCGGCCGATGCCGGATTCCTTATAGCCGCCGAACGGAGCGCCCGCCGGAATCTGGTTGTAGGTGTTCACCCACATGCGCCCGGTCTCCACGTTGCGGGCCACGCGCAGCGCACGATCGATGTTCTTGGTCCAGACGCCGCCGCCCAGTCCGTAATCCGAGTCGTTCGCCATGGCGATGACCTCTTCCTCGGTCTTGAACTTCACGACCACCGCGACCGGCCCGAAGATTTCCTCGCGGGCGCAGCGCATGCCGTTGTTCGCATCCACGATGAGCGTCGGCTTGAAGAAGGTCCCGTTCGCGCACTCCCCTTCCGTATAGGCCTCGCCGCCGCACAGGATCTGGGCGCCCTCTTCGCGGGCGATGTCGATATAGGCCTTGACCTTCTTGGCCTGAGCCGCATTGACCTGCGCGCCGAGCTGCGTCTCGGGATCGAGGGGATCGCCGATCCTCACCTTATCGAACTGCTCGACGGCCGCCTCGACGAACCGATCGTAGATGCCCTCCTGCACGAACACGCGAGAACCGGCGCAGCATACCTGGCCCTGGTTGAACAGGATACCCAGCTGCAGGCCGTCGATCGCCTGCTGAAGGTCGCAGTCGTCGAAGAAGATGTTCGCGCTCTTGCCGCCGAGCTCGAGCGTGGCGGGAATCAGCTTCTCGGCGGCGGCCTTCGCGACGGAGAGGCCGACCTCGGTGGAGCCGGTGAAGGCGAGCTTGCGGAAACCCCGGTGATCGAGCATGTACTGTCCCGACTTCGAGCCGCGCCCGGTGATGACGTTGACGACGCCTGCGGGAAGCAGGTCGCCGATGAGCTCGATCAGCACGAGCAGCGAAAGCGGCGTGGACGACGAGGATTTGATGACGACGCAGTCGCCGGCCGCAAGCGCGGGCGCGAGCTTCCAGGCGCTCATCAGGAACGGGAAGTTCCAGGGCACGATCTGCCCGACGACGCCGATGGGCTCGCGCAGGATCAGGCTCAGGAAGCCGCCGTCGAGCACGGAGGCCGATCCTTCTTCGGAGCGGAGGACGCCCGCGAAATACCGGAAATGATCGGCGCTGAACGGGACGTCGATGGCGCTCGTCTCGCGAATGGGCTTGCCGTTGTCGAGCGTTTCGACGCGGGCAAGGAGCTCGGCGTTCTCGTCGATGACATCGGCGATCTTCAGCAGGATGTTCGCGCGCTCGATAGGCTCGACCGCTTTCCATGCGGGAAACGCGGCCCACGCCGCCTTAACCGCGGCATCGACGTCTTCCTGCGTGGCATCGGCGCACGTGGCGAGCACCTCGCCGGTCGCAGGATTCTTCGTCTGGAACGTGCCTCCGTCGGATGCGGGCACGAACGCGCCGTTGATATACAGTCCATACGATTCTTTGAGTTCCATGGTCATCGGTATTCCTTCCGTTGTTCGTAGGTGACGAATCGGAGTGTATGGATAGAATGGTGCTATCAAAAGAACCAGATATTGAAAAAGAAATGGAACCAGTTGCATGATCACCTACGACCTGTCCGCACGCGGGCGCACATCGCTCTACGCGTTCCTCTACGAACGAATCCGCGACGACATCATCGCCGGCACGCTGGCCGCAGGGGAAAAGCTCCCCTCCAAGCGTGCGCTCGCGCAGAACCTGGGCGTCGGCGTGAATACCATAGCCCTTGCATACGGCCAGCTCGTTGCCGAAGGCTTCGTTCAAGCGCAAGAGAAGCGGGGGTACTTCGTGGCGGACGTGCGCGACATCGCCCCGGTCAGCTCGCACCGGCCCGAACGGCTTCCCGTCGAAGAGGACGAACCCGGCTGCGTCATGGACTTCCGCGCCAATCGCCTGAACCTCGATAGCTTTCCCATCGATCTCTGGAATCGCTGCATGCGCAAGGCGATGCTGGACGGCGGAACGCGCCTCTATCAGACCGTTCCGTATGCGGGGCTGCCCGAGCTGCGCAATGCCATCGCCGAATACCTGCATCGGAGCCGCGGCATGCATGTGAGTCCCGCGTGCATCGTTATCGGGGCCGGAACGGAATACCTGCTCATGAGGCTCTTCGCGCTGTTCGGAGACAATGTGGGCTTCGGCATCGAAAGCACGGGGTTCAAGAAGCTCATCCTCGGAGCCTCGAGATTCCACGCGCGCGCCGTCATCGTGCCCCCGAAACCTTCCGACGACCTCTTCGACATAGGCGACGACCTCGATATGGATCGCCTGCGCGGAACCGATGCGCGGCTCATGTACGTTTCGCCCGCGAATCGCTTCCCCACGGGACGCGTGATGCCCGCCTCGACGCGTTCGGACGTCCTGCGCTGGGCTTATGAGGAACCGGGCCGCTACGTCGTCGAAGACGACTACGACAGCGAGTTCCGCTATGCAGGGCGGTTGACGCTCCCGCTTTTCGCCGAGGATGGGCGCGACCGCGTCATCTACCTCAACACGTTTTCGAAGACGATGGTGCCTTCGCTGCGCATCGGCTACATGGTGCTTCTGCCCGAACTGATGGATGCCTACCGCGACCAGCAGGGATTCTATTCGTGCACGGTATCGAGCTTCGAACAGTTCGCGCTCGCGGAATTCATCGATTCGGGCGCCTTCGAGCGACACATGAACCGCATGCGCAACTTCTACCGCAAGAAAAGGAAGGCGTTGCTGAAGGCACTTCGGGAAAGCCCGCTCGCACGCAGGTCGACGATCGAGGAGTACGCGGCGGGAACGCACTTCCTCCTCAGAGTGCGAACCGATCTCAAGCGAACGGACATCACGCAGAAGGGAGAGCGGCTCGGGCTGCGGATATCGTTCTTCACCGACTACAGCATCTGCGATATCGACATGCCGGGACAGGTCACGCTCGTCGTCAACTACGCCGCCATCGACCCGGACAGGATCGACGACGTCGTCGATCGGCTGTGCCAGGTGTTCGAATCGTAGGAGCATACCGGATCCGGCGTATCCCATAGGCATTTCTTCATTTGTTGTTTTAACAACGTACCTCTGAGGAGCTTCGGCCCATAGTGGCCCACGACGCACGAAAGCATCCAGCCCGGCGCGGATGCAGGGAAGAAGGAAGAAAGAGGTATCTCATGAACGGCAGCGCCTATACCGGAGACATGCTGGTCGGCGAAATCATTCGCCGCGATCCCCGAAATATCGCCATCCTCGAAAGCGCCGGCATGGGCTGCGTGGGCTGCCCGGCATCGCAGAGCGAATCGCTCGATGACGCCTGCATGGTGCACGGCATGAACGCCGCCGAGGTGCTGGGCATGCTGAACGGGAGCAACGCATGAGCGCGACCTTGGGGCCCATCCATTACCGCATGTACGGGAAAGCCCAGGCGGTCGACGCCCTCGCGCGGCGCATCGCCGCGTTTTCCGATGAGCAGGGCTGGACGGCTGGCACCGAAGCGCGCCTGAATGCGCGGCATCCTCGCCTTGAGGGCGACTTGACCGGCCATATCGACGTGACCGACATCCATGGCAGCCTGAACGCGCTCGTCGGCAATGCCGAGGCGGCGCTCGCCTGCGCGTGCGAACCCGTCCCCGACCATATGGAAGAGACTTTGGAATTCGTGAAGGAGCTAGGGGCGACAAGCGGACGCAGCTCGCTCTTGCCCGACGCATCCCTGCAGGATGCGTGGACGGCCGTCGATGCGCACTGGCTGGACGGCATGCCGTGCGATCGCTTCGTCACCCTGCACGGCAGCTCGCCTGAAACCATTTCCTGGACCATCCGGTTGGAGCCCCATCCAGCCGCCTGCTACGAGCAGGTCCGTCGCGCATGGATGGCCGGATTCCTGAGCGCCGCACGCATCGCGCTCGAGGCATCCGGAGATGGTTCCTACCGTATCGCCAAGGAGGCATAGGCCATGGCTGTGAATCTTGATGAATTCGAGAACCTGCCCGACACCGCCGGCATGGACATCATCGACGCGATGCTGGCCGAACACGACCGCATCCTGGAAGAGGCGGACGACTTCGAGCGCATGTGCCTCGCGCTCATGACGACCGATGCGTTCGACCTCGCCTCATATCTGCGCAAAGTCAGGTTCATCCGCGCGTATGCGGACGCTTCGCACCATAAGAAAGAAGAGGACGTCCTGTATTCCTATATGGTGGCCAACCTCGGCCGCATCGCAGAGAACCTCATCCAGCACGGCATGCTGGTCGAACACGACGCAGGACGCATGGCCACCTCGAAGATCGAGCAGGCCGCCCAGGACTACGCCGCCGACCCCACCGACGAGCATAAACTCGAGCTTCTTTCGTGGTCGATGGAGTACGTGCATCTGATCAGGCGTCACGTTCAGAAGGAAAACGACGTGGTGTATCCGTTCGCCCGCAGGAGCCTTTCGGCCGAGGTGCTCGCCGATCTGTCTTCCCAGGCGAACGCCTACGACCCTCAGGGGTAGCCGGATGCGCGCGCAGATGCGCAGAAGGTGAGGCCCGATCGGGATGCGCTCGGGATGCACATGCTCCATACGTAGAAAGCAGGTCCAGAAGGCCTGCTTTCTACGTATATGCCCCGCATCCCCGAACCGACTCCCGTTTCTTAGACACGAAAATGGGAGTCGGTTCACTCAGATGGGACGATTGCGCTTTCTGCCCCTCGGAGCGCTATGCCATACGGCGCTTCATTTCCGCTCCGGCCAAGGCGGCACCTGCGCTCAAGCTCGCAAGAACCACGAGGACGTACGGCAGCGTGCCATCGCCCGTGCGCGGCAGAGCCTTCGCCGCAGGCGCATCCGACGTCTTGGATGTCGCAGCAGAGTCGCCGGCAGGCGTCGATGAGGCCGAGGGCTTCTGGGGCTTGGTCTGCTCCGTCGGATTCGTCGGGTTCGTCGGATGCCCCGGATCGGCAGGCTTGGGATACACGTTGGTGAACACCGCACCGACGGCATCGCCCTGGGCGCCCAGGTCGACAACCGTGGTCGTGCCGTCGACGGTCTTCGTCATGGACCGTTTCGCCTGAAGCTTGCCTTGGCCGTCATCCGTCACTTCGTATGTCAGCGCATATGAGGATCCGTCGTAGGTGCAGGCGGCGCCACCCTTCGTTTCGGTGATCGTGTACGTATAGGTTCCCGGCAGGGTGAATTCGATATCGCCGAATTCGGAGCTGCCCGCGCCTTCGACCGTAATCGTCTTCGTATCGCCGTCGCTGCCCGCAGGCATGGGGAATGACGCATCGGTGCGTTTCAGCACGAACGAGAAGGTGTCGGGGCTCGAGGGCTTCGGGCCTTCTATCTTCTTCTCCACCGCAGGATCATGCGTGGTCGGCCGAGGAGCATAGGTGTTGGTGATGGTTCCTTCCACCGTGATGCCGCTGCCCTGGATAGACGCGGAATCCGTCGTGTAATGCGCGATGTCGCCCTCGGTCAGCGTGTAGGCGACGACATTGCCCGCATTCCCCTTGTACTTGGGAAGACCCCGGTACGACACCTCATACGTGCCGTCGCCCTTGTCCTTGACCTGCGGCGCGAAGGTGCTCAGGTCGATGCCCTTGTCGGACGTAAGCGTGAGCGCGGCCGCGAAGGCATCGGGGGTCGGGCGCAGTTTGCCCGCATCGTTGCCGTCGTTCCAAACCTTGGTCAGAAGCACATCGGTTCCTGCGAAGGTCGCCGCATTGGTGGCAAGCGTCAATGTGGAGTGATTGCCTTCGATATCGTAGTCAAGGACAGTATTGAACACGTCGCGCTTGTCATTGCAGACGGAACCTACCGTGTCGTTCACCGCGTAGGACACGGCGACGTAGCCGCCCTCGTTGGCCTCAAGGGGCCTGGTGGATTCCAGAAGCAGCATATCGGCCTCGGACGGGTCGTCGACCTCGGTGTAATCGCCGGGCTGCGGAGCGTGGTTCACGTCATACGTTTTGTCGGCGTTCAGCTTGAGGTACTTCACCGCATAGTTGGACGAGGCCGAAACCGACGCAAGCTTGAGCGGCAATTCGGTCGATCCTTCGGGCGTGAACGAATCCCCCAGGTTTTCGGCTTTGGACAGCAGCGGAACGAACAGCGATGTGGAAGAGGCCTCGACGCCGGCGTTGTTCCTCACGGCAATGCGGACCGTAGCGGTATCGCCCTTCTGAAGAACGGCGGTGGTGGCCGGCTTGTTCGCTGAGTCGTACGCGAAATCGGTCACGTCGCCGGTCTGTCCGTCCTTCACGGAGAACGTCGAGACGGCGGCGATTTCGGATGCCTGATCGACGGTGATGCCGCGGCCTTCGGACAGAGACACCATCGTCTCGCCGGAGTTCACCTTGTCGCCGAACAGCGCCGTGTACTTATCGGTGTTCCAGTTGCTGCGATCCCACTTCTCGCTCTTGATGACCGCACCGATGTCCTTGAAGTCCTTCGTGGTGAATCCCACGAAGTCGTTGATGTGGTACACGCCCTTCGCAGCGAGCTTGTCGGTGCTGACCGTCATGCTCAGCTTCATGCTCTTGATGGAAAAATCGGGCTGGTACTGGCCGCGCGTTCCATCGCCGATGTCGATGGGGTATTTCCAGACCTTGACTTCGGTGCCGTTCTTGTCGAACGACCCTACGAATTCGGGATCGCCAAGCGTGCCTTCCGTGACGTTCAGATCGCTGTAGGAAAATCCCTCGGGCATGATGACGTAGAGGACAGGCTCCTGCAGAGGATTCCAATCCCAGTTGGCATCGTTGATGGCGCCTTGGATCGTGAACGAGTCGCCGCCGTTGATCTGGGTCTTGCTGATGGAGCCCTGTCCGTTGAGCACCTCGGGCGCGCTCGACTTGCCGATGATGGCTTCCCCATCCCCCGGCTCGTCTCCGGTCGTGTAGAGCTTGACCGTGGTCTTCACGTCGGCATCGGTCCCCTGCTTCCAGGATCCGTACACGCCGTTGGAGATGTAGCTCCAGCCGTAGTACTCATCGGTCACATGCTTGTTGGAGGGATTCCAGGTGTCGAGGATGTCCTGCATGGGCTTGATGCCGTCGTAGCCGCCGGGAATGGGTCCCAGATCGACTTTGATGGACGTGATGGATGTATTGATATCGAGCCCCAGCGCCGTATTGGTGATAAGCGCCGAAACGTCGGACTTCTTCAGAATGCTCGGATCGGCGGTGCCGCTCGTGCCGTCGGATGCGGTCCACGAGATGGCGCCGTAGGCCATACCCTCTTTATAGGGAATGGTGACGCCGCGGATGATGGCCGTGTTGCCTTCGTCGATGGTCATCTCGAGGGTCTTCGGCAAGGTAGGAGACGCAAGCTCATTCTTGATGAGATAGGCGCCCAGACGCGTATTGTACGTGTCGTACTTCTTAAGCGCCCAGTTGGGTGCGTAGTCGACGAGCGCATGGGTCGTGATCTTCTCGGGAACCGCGCCGTCGATGACCGTGACCTTCATGGTCGCGCTCTGCGTGCCGGACGTCCTATCGGCATTCGGCACGTCGTTCCAGATGGTCTTCTTGAAGTTCTTCAGCGTGACGTCGAAAGACGAGCCGTTGGGACGCGTGCTGTCGGAAGCGACTTTCAGATGGGGCTTGAAGGTCAGGCCGCCTGAATACGAGCCGGGCTCGTCCCACTCGATGGTGGCAACTTTGCTGTCGCCGTCTTCCACGGTGCTCACGACCGTGCCGTTCGTCTTGTAGAGGGCCGTCTCCCCGAGGCCCACGAGCTCGACGTCTTTCGGATAGATGAGCTGAACCGTGGTCTTGCTGCCGGCCTCGGTAAGAGACGCGCCGCTGCCCGAGTTGGACGCCTCGATGGCGCCGGTCGTGCCGCCCTTGGAAATGACCTCGGTCGCTTGGTCAACCCAGAAGCCGTACTTCAGTTCGTCAGCGGGATTGATCGGATAGGAATGCGCATCGACACCGGACGTTTCGTCCGTGCTCAAGCTTACCTTGATGGCATCGGAAATGACCTGGGACGCATCCTGATTTTCGTACGCATCGTCGATGCGGAAGCGGATTTCGGACTTGGTGTCCACGCGAACGAGGCCGCTCTTGGTCATGTATTTGAGATCGCCGTTCCGACTCTTTTCAGAACCTGCCTCGGGATACCCGTATGGAGAGGTTCCCGTGCCCGTCGGCGTCTTCAGGAGCTTGCTGAAGCTCGTGTTCGAAATATCGCCCTCGGTAAACGTCGCGCCGGGAAGGCCCGTGACATAGATGCCGTCGTCCAGGCGGACGTTGAGATACGTCGGGGAGAACTGCAGGCCGGACGGAACCTTGTAGCTCACATCGAGGGCGTAGGTGACACCGGCTTTAAGCGCGGGAACTTCGCCCGCCATCAGGTCGGCGACCTGCGTATGCGATTCGGCTTCCTCTATCGTGACGGAGTCGAACGCGAGGCCGGCGGTATCGTCGGCGTAGGCGACGTGCATGCCGGCGCACATGACGGCGACGAGCACGGCGGGCGCGAAAACGAGCGCCGCCATGGCTTTCTTCAATGAGCCCATATGAATTCCCCTGCTGTTTCCCTGCTGCGTTTCGCGCGGGTGCCGGACGGCAGACGCGCGAGACCGATGGCACGGTTTCATGAATATGAAGCCGCGTTGTTGCAATGCCGCAATATAGACGATTGGTCACGGGATGTCAGCATATTTTCATGAACTGGACGTACGTGGTATAAAAATACCGCACGAGAGGCCGTGTTACGCGAAGGTCGTCTTTGAATTCCTCCTGAAAGAAGCCATTACGGCCGTATGCATCGAAAAAGACAGCATATCGTCCTTCCAGTCTATGCGAACTCGGTCTCTCGTCACTTGCCCCAGAATTTCTGCAGCAGCTCTTGGCGCGTGGCCACGCCCGCCTTCTTGAATATGTTGTGGGTATGCGACTTCACGGTCCCCAGCACCAAGTTCAAATCGCTCGCGATGTTCTGATTGTCCTTGCCGTCTATGATGCCCCGCAGCACATCGCGCTCCCGCGCCGTAAGGCCGTACTTTTCGCTGAACAGCGACATCGATAGGGCTACATAGCGTTCTTGATTGTCCGCCCGAGGCGTAGGAGGTTCGACATGCCGGAGCTTCAGCGCATCCGCGGCATGGCGCACCGCTATTACACCAAGGGTTATGACCAGGAGATTCTCTGAGAAATTGCGCTCCGAGATATAGAGGGGCAACATGGAATCCAGCGTCGCTTGCGAGGGATGCCATATGAGTATGACGAAGGTGTTTTCAGCAATGATGCAGCAGATGATCATCGCGACCATGGCGATGAATCTCTTCTGGCGCAAGACGAGCGCCTTTTCTACGCTGGATTTGCGATTGGAGAGAGACACGAAGAGGAGAAAAAGGAGGCACCAGGCCAAAAACGCCTCGCGTGCGCTGTAGAACAGCCATTGCTTGATCGGACCATCTGGTAGCGCCGCCGCAATGAGGAGGTCCCCGATCAGAAACGCCACGCCCGGCCCGATCTTGAGCGTCGCGCTTTTCTCGTCGAGATATTCGCATATGGAAAGCCAGCACGACTCCAGCATGCCGGCGGCCAGAAGGGCTTTATAGTAGGGAAATTGAATGCCATAGAGCTGTTCGAGGGTAATGGGCGCCCCATGACTGAGATTCTCCATCTGGAAAATAGAGGCCAGGTCGAAAAAATACAGGAAGAAGCCGCTGGCAGCGAACATGTAGGTGCGATTTCGGGTGAGCAGGTACGCACCGAATGAAGCTGCGCTGGATACGGCACAGATGAACATCACTGCCATCGTATAGGTTGAAAACGTCGCTTCCACCTATGCCTCTTTTTCGCCGAGCGGACAATTATCCCCCGAGCTATGATTCCGACCTTCGCCCAACCCCAGACTACCATCCAGAAAAGTTCAACACGGTTTAATTGGGTTTAGACGCACGATGAGCCGGCAACGGTCAGAGCATCGTGAACTGGACGTACATGTTCTCGCTATTCATAAACCCATTCGTCTGGCAGGCAAACCTATTCCTGGCTTTCCAAACCCGAGGATCTGAAAGCATAGTGGAGTTCGTCAGAGGCGCCGCATGGGCGGCTCCGCACTTGCAGATCTTCGACGAAGGAGGAAGGCATGGCTTGCAAAGACTACATCGATACGAACGATTTCACGAAAGAAGAGCTTCTTGAGATGATCGAGCTCGCACGTGCGATGAAAGCCATGATCAAGGATGGAGGCGCGTATCCGCAGCTCCTGAAGAACAAGAGTTTGGGAATGATCTTCCAGCAGGTTTCCACCCGCACCCGCATTTCCTTCGAAACGGCCATGACCGATTTGGGCGGACATGCGCAGTTCTTCGGGCCGGGAACCATCCAACTGGGCGGCCATGAAACCATTGAGGACTCCGCCCGCGTCATGGGCAGCTTGCTCGACGTCATGATGGCTCGCGTCGATCGCCATAAGGACATCGTCAATCTGGCGAAGTATAGCAGCGTCCCCGTCATCAACGGGATGTCGGAATACAACCATCCCACCCAGGAGCTCGGCGACCTGCTTACGATGATCGAAAACCTGCCCGAGGGAAAGAAGCTCGAGGATTGCAAGGTCGCGTTCGTCGGGGATGCAACCCAAGTCTGCGTTTCGCTGATGTTCATCTGCTCCATCATGGGCATGGACTTCGTCCATTTCGGACCTAAGGGCCATCAGGTATCCGACGGCGGCCTGCAAGTCGATACCGATATCGATCTGGTCGCCATCGCTCAGAAGAACTGCGAAACCTCTGGCGGCACCGTGACCGTCTCCGACGACCTCGACTCCATCAAGGGCGCCGACTTCATCTATACCGACGTATGGTACGGGCTCTACGACGATGAAGAAGGCACCAGCAGCTACATGGACATCTTCTATCCTAAGTATCAGGTCACCATGGATATGATGAACTTCGCATCCCCGACCTCCAAATTCATGCATTGCCTTCCCGCAACCCGCGGCGAAGAAGTCGTGGACGAGGTCATGGACGATCCCGAACGCAGCCTGTGCTGGATCGAGGCCGAGAATCGCAAGCATTCCATCCGCGCCATCCTCGTCTATCTAGTCAAACAGGCCGAAGTTCAGAAAAAGGCCGCGAATCCGGCCATCGCCATCGATGCTGAAGCCCGCATCAACAAGGTCCTTTCCAGGATCTAGGGCCGCGTTGCCCAACGCTTCCTCAGCACGCCGTGCCAGCCTTCCCTTTCCATCGCCATGAAGGATGCTTCCGTGAACGAAAGAACGATTAAGCCGATCAGATTCCGTCATGGCCTGCTCGCCCTGACGTTCTTGGCTGTCGCCATGGCGTTTTGCGTGGTCGGTTTGGGAACCGAACCGCAAATGCCCCTGGTCATCGGGTGCCTCCTTGCCGGCGGACTCGCCATATATCTCGGATTCAAGTGGGATGATGTGTTGGAGTCCATGATGAAGGGCATCATGGACTCCATGGAAGCCGTGCTCATTCTGATGTGCATCGGCATGCTCGTCGCGTCATGGATCCAGTCCGGCACCGTTCCCACGCTTATCTACTACGGCCTTGCCGTCATCAGCCCCCAGCTCTTCCTGCCCGTGGCGTTTCTCGGCACGTTGCTCGTCGGCATCGTCCTGGGTTCCTGGGGCGCCGCAGGAACCATCGGCATAGCATTCATAGGCATCGCCGCAGCATTGGATATCCCGCTGGGCATGGCGGCAGGAGCCATCATCGCGGGCGCATACGTGAGCGAAATCGCTTCCCCTCTTACGGACGGACCGGTTCTCTGCGCCGCAGTGGCGGGAGTCGGCGTCTTCGACATGTGCAAGAGGTTTCTACCCATCGTCATCGGCGTATGCATGCTGAGCATTGCGTTGTACTTCGGCATCGGCCATCTGGCAGATGCGACCGAAGCATCGGCGGCGGCAAGCACCGCCGGTCTGATGGGCGAGCTGTCTTCTGCCTACTCGATCGGACCTCTCACGTTGGTTCCGCTGATCGTGATGATCATATGCATCGCAGCTCAGGTGCCCGCCATCCCGGCATTTCTGCTGGGTGCCGCCCTCGGCCTGATCGAAGCGGTGTTCTTGCAGGGTGCCGACTTCGGCGTCGCGCTCGAATCCTGCAGCGCCGGCGTGACGAGCACTACCGGCTCCGCCATCATCGACGAACTGTTCAGCACAGGCGGCATTGCGGAGATGCTCCCGACGATCACTATCGTCATCTTGGTCATGGCATTCGTAGGTCTCATGCAGCATACAGGTCTGATGGATTCCCTCATCGAACCCATTGCATCGAAGCTGCAAGGCTATGCGTCGCTTCTCGCGGGCACGGTCGCAAGCGGCGCTCTGTTCAATATCGTCATGCCCGATCAATATCCCGCAATCGCCATGTCATGCAAGATGTACGGCGATGCGTTCGAGAAGCACGGCACGCCCGGCGAAGTATGGAGCAACATCTGCAATTCCGCGTCGGGCATCACGTCGGTGCTTGTGCCTTGGAATACGTGCTCGATCTACATGGTCACCATCCTGGGCGTGCCCTGTCTGAAATACCTGCCGTTCGCATTCTTCTGCTACCTGTACCCCATCGCGGTCATCGTACTGGGAATCTTGTTCAGCAGACAGCTCGGCTGGAAATGCATGCCTCGAGGAACGGAGAGCGTGCAGCGAAGCGACGCGGTCAACGTCGCTGAAACGACGCAGGCGTGACCATGGGGAACCGATGCGCAGGGATGCAATGCCTCGGATCCTTGCAATCGGTCCAAGCCGCCCCCCTCACGAAAGGAGCGTTCGAAATGACCGATTCGAAAATCCCGACCAAGGTCGTGATTGCTCTCGGTGGTAACGCTTTGCAATCCAAGGGAAGCGACGGAACCGCCGAAGCCCAGCTTGAGGTCGTGAAAGATACCTGCAGGCTTCTTGCCGAACTATCTGCCGAGGGTTATGAAATGGCCATAGTGCATGGAAACGGCCCCCAGGTAGGACGCATCCTGCTTTCAAGCGAAACGGCCAAGGACGTGGTTCCGCCCATGCCTCTCGACGTATGCGGCGCCATGAGCCAAGGCTATATCGGCTATCACGTGCAGCAGTCGCTCAAGCACGAGCTTGCTAAACGGGGGCTCGACTACCCCGTGGTCACGATAGCCACGCAAACCATCGTAGATGGGGAAGACCCTTCCTTTAAAGATCCTACGAAGCCAATCGGTCCCTTCTACGACGAAGAGGAGGCTCGCAGCCTCGAAGAGGAACGCGGCTACGCAATGCGCGAGGACAAGGCGCGCGGCGGGTGGCGTCGCGTCGTGGCAAGCCCGAAGCCGCAGAAAATCGTTGAAATCGATGCCATCAGGCAGCTTTGGAATTCTTCGATCGTGATCTGCGCGGGCGGCGGCGGCATCCCCGTGATCGAACATGCCGACGGCGCGCTGGAAGGCACCGCGGCCGTCATCGACAAGGACTTCGGCGCCGAGCTCCTGGCTGAAAACGTGAACGCCGACGTGCTGCTCATCCTCACCGAAGTAGAGAAGGTCGCCCTTGATTTCGGCACGCCCGAGCAGCGCGATCTCGATTGCCTGACGTTGACCGAGGCAGCAAGATATTGCAAGGAAGGCCAGTTCGGCAAGGGGAGCATGCAGCCCAAGGTAGAAGCGTGCATGAAATTCGTACGCGCCTATCCCGACAAACGCGCCATCATCACGAGCCTTTCGAAGGCCGAGGAGGCGCTCGCCGGAAAAACGGGAACCCTGTTCACGTACTAGATCCTCTGCACTCCGGCCCTCTAGAAAAGAGGCGATTCGCATGGGCGAACCATCAACCAAACAAAGAATCTATCCCTGGCTCGTCGTGCTGGGTTGCGGCATGTGGGTGTCCGGTTCGATCGGGTTCCTCACGATCGTATCCGGTAACTTCTACGTACCTGTAAGCCAGGACTTGGGAGTGACCGAATCCGATTTGGGATTCTACATGACCTTGGTGAGCATCGGCCAAGCCATCAGCTTCCCTATAGCGGGACGCACGATACCCAGAATGAACATACCCGTGCATATGACGATAATCTGCGCAATCGAGGCCATTGCCGCCATTGCCATGTCGACCTACGGCAGCGTGCATATGTGGTATGTATCCGGCCTGGTCATCGGCTTTTGCATGGGATTCAATACATCCATCGGCGTTGCTATTGTGCTGACGAACTGGTTCGCTAAGAAGACAGGGTTCGCCATCGGCATGGCATGGGCTATCGGCTCGCTTGCCAACGCCATCATGAGCCCTCTCATCGCACAAGTCATCATCAATGCCGGATGGCGCGTCGGATACGTGGTCCTCGGCGCGGCCAGCCTCGTGCTGATGTGCAGCGCATCCCTGTTCATCATTCGCTTGAAACCTGAAATCCTAGGTCTGCTCCCTTACGGTTACGAGAAAGAGCGGGAAGGGGCACATGTAGAAGATCCCACTGACGGCGTGGCTTTCCGCGATGCGATCAAATCGCCTGCTTTCATCCTGCTGCTCGTGGCCATGACGTTGATCACTACGACCACTATCACGAACCAGCTGTTCACCAGCTACAGCGAATCGGTAGGCTACGGCGCTGCATTCGGCAGCCTCATGGTGACCGTCGCCATGCTCTCCGATATCGCATGGAACCCGCTCATTGGCTTTACCTGCGACAAATTCGGGGCGGACAAGGGCGTTATCCTCTGGTGCGCCGTCACCATCCTGTCCTTCGTCTGCCTAGGCATCGGTGCATCGATGCCGGCCTTCGCCTTCGTCGGAGCAAGCCTGAACGACACAATGTATGCATGCTACGGCACAGGTATAGCCATGCTGACCGCATTCCTGTTCGGAAGCAAAGACTATGCAAAGATCTACTCGCTGGTGCCGGCTATCGGATACGCGCTCGGGTGCATGGGCGTGCCAATATTGACCAGCATTTATCAAGCGACTGGCGGCTACAACAGCGTATGGCTGTTCTGCGCGGCCTGCGACGCGGTCATCGCGCTCTGCGTCATACTCGCCGCACGCAATTCGAAGAAGCTGCCGCGATCGGAATAAACGGAACGCGGAGCAGAAGGGATGCGCTTGATCCAAACGCAGGCGGCGCTCACGCGCCGTTCGCATGCGACTCCAAGGACGGTTTCGGTATCGAACCGAAACCGTCCTTGGTCGCTCATATCCGTTCTTGTCCGCATATGTGGAGACGTCCATGCGTGCGTAAGGGCCGGGCAATCTGATAAGCGGACGTGACGTCGATTTAACGGAAGCCAGCCAGGCTGCGCAGTCGTTGCTTTCTGAATACCGCAGCTACATGAATGCACACGGAGAGACACTCGTCCTGTCGCGGCGAAAACGTTTGAGAAGCATGGCGACTACTACGCGATGAGCAGCTCTACAAGCATCCGCGAAGGCGGCTATTTCGCCATCGGCGGAAAGAAATAGCATTCAGCCTTTTGCCGCCGAGCGTGCAACGCTGCATGATTTATGTTCGATGCGAAGCCGCCACGCACGCGAAGAAACTATCGCCGCCGGCATGACTGGCAACGAACGAGATTGCCGAATACTCTCTTTCGCGGTTTTGTATAAACAAATCCATGAATTACTTCATTTACTTATAATAAATACGATTTAATATAAATTAAAAAGCATCCATGGCAATTGGAGGCTCAGTTGGAATACAGGGAGCTCTCGAGACTTTACCATGCAAATGCATCCACGAGCAGAGATTCCGATCTTTTGGCCGAACTGCACGTGAGGCTGCATTCCGAATCAACGTTCCGAACGGGCTATATCGCAGGAAATGATGAATTGTTCCTTGCTATGCCGCGAGAAATTACCCTGCTCAGCGAAAAGATACTGCGCACAGAGCGAAAGGTCTCCTTGCGCATGCAAAACATGCCAGGAATCGCAGGAGGCGCTATTCTGCGCGGGCTCGTCCTTGACGAGATCGTATCGTCAAACGAAATCGAAGGGGTACGCAGCACGAAGCGTGAAATAAAAGACGCGTTGAATGCGATGGGTTCGGGGGGCTCGGCGCAGAGACGATTCAAAGAGCTTGCAACGCTCTACATGAGCATCCTCGACCAGACGGCGAGGCTGCCGGAAGAGCCTGCGGACATTCGCGCAATATACGACCAAGTCATGAATGGAGAGCTGTCTCGCAACGACACTCCGGATGGAACGCTGTTCCGCGCTCATGGCGTTGACATCTACAACAGGGTAAAAGTCGTGCACAAGGGCCTTGAACCTGAGAAGAAGATATACGAGGCTATGGCGGCCATGCTTGAAATCGCGCAGTCGGAAGAGATTCCTGCACTTTACGGCGCTATCGTCTCGCACTATCTGTTCGAGTACGCGCATCCGTTCTATGATGGAAACGGGCGGACGGGAAGGTATCTCCTTGCGCTCTACCTGAGCATACCTTTATCCATGGCAACATCCCTGTCATTGTCCAGAACGATAGCCGAACATAAAGACATCTACTACAACGCATTCTCCATCGTTCAAGACCCTTTGAACCACGGCGAACTGACCCATTTCACGTATCAGCTGCTCGGGCTTATAAGCGATGCTCAGATTGACATACTAAACAGACTCGAAACCGCCCAACGGTCCTATGGCCGATTGACGGAAGCGCTGGACCGCATCAACAGCGACTTGAGACTCAATGCGAAGAAATCGTCAGCGGTCTTCATGCTCATGCAATATGAAACATTCGGATTCCTAGGCGACGCACCTCTTGCCGAAATAGCCCGACATCTCGATATAGGGCAGCAGATGACTAGAAAATATTTGTCTGATTTGGAAAGAATCGGCGTTGTCTGCAGGGCACGCAGACGAAACCCCGTAACGTTCATGCTGACCGAAAGCTTCAAACAGGAATACGGCATCAAAGTTCCTGAGTGGCGCATTCCCGCCGACCAACGTCTTGCATGAAAGATACGGAAAAGCGCCGGCGAACTGCATCGCCGGCGCTTCTTCTTGATGCGATATGTTGAGTTCCAACCCATGTCCCTGCAGAATCCTATGAAACCGTAAGGGCTGATGGGCTCTTTCTTCAGACGCAAGGTGTCCTGTTACGACATCCTACGACGTGCAATGAGAACTACGGAGCCGGCAGCGAGCGCGGTAAGCAGAGCAGCTAGAGGAGCCGCCACACCGTCGCCTGTCTTCGGCAGAGAGCCGGACGATCCCGTCTTACCCTTGGTCGTATCGGTTGTTCCACCGCCGGAGGCGGGGGCCTTAGGCCTCTCGTCCTTGGTGTTGGTGACGGTGAAGCCCTTGGAGGCGTCGCCCGTGACCTTGGAGGAGTAGCCCTCCACGGCGTCCTCGGCCACGGCGTAGGCGATCCTCCTGCCG
>ERZ773022.13-NODE-13-length-198447-cov-18.888947_pt1 | contig 198447 bp, 172 predicted proteins | sample MGYA00580839_ERZ773022 | MGnify/ENA primary metagenome ERZ773022 (study PRJEB29015, sample SAMEA2738020) | human oral metagenome | biome: human oral; feature: human-associated habitat; material: dental | place: China | collected 2044 ...
GGATCAAGCGCGGCCCGGTCGGGCTCATCGGCAACACCAAATCCGACGCCAAGGAGACCACGGACATGCTGATAGCGGACGCCCTGGCCGGCCGGTTGACCCCACGTACCGCAACCGGGGACATCACGGAATACCTGGAGGCCCAGGGAATCCCCTACACCACCTGGGATGGGTGGCATAAACTCGACGCCCACGAACGCAGCCTCGGGTCGGCCGAGGGTCGGGAGCGGAAAAAGGTGGTGGAGTGGGACGAAATGGTCGCCCACTCACGGTCATAGGCGGTTGAGCGTTTGATTAAGCGTTCGGATCGCCCCCGCGAGATCGTGGGCGCCGCGATCGACCGCATCCACCCAGGTATTGGCGGCAGCGTCATCGGCGTTGTCGCTCACCTGCTTGATGAGGGTGCAGGGAATCCCGAAATGCTGGGCAACGAACGCAATGGCGTAGCCCTCCATGTCGCATAGCTGGGCTTGCTGCGCCAGCCGGGCGCGGGTGTCGGGGTCGTTGACAAAGCTATCGCCGGTGGCAAGATGCGCGGTCGGAAGCGTGCTCACTGTGGGCAGATCAATGCCGTTGGGGAAGGGCTTTCCGATTATTTGTTCGATCACCTTGTGGTCGAAATCGTGTTGAAACACATGGTCGATCTCAAAAATCCCGGTATTACCGTCCAGGGAACCGGCGGTGCCGAAATTAATAATGCGCTCGGGCAGCTTGTTGGCGCGGGCCAAATACTCCGTGAGGGCCAAGGTGGCGCGAATGATACCAATGCCGGTAACAATGAGTGGATAGTCGCTGGGAACCTGGGCTGCCTCACCCTGGGTGGCGGATACGTAAAGGATCATCGTTTCATTGTAGACCAAGGTGTCTATAATTTTATTCACGTTTTGAGCTGGCAGTTTAGGCCATACAGACGAGAAATAGACCGATCCGTGCTAAATTCTAGACAAATCAGTCTAGAGCTTTGAAAGGGGTTCTGATGCCTCACTTACGTATCGCAGTCATCGGCGCCGGCGCTGCCGGTCTCTACACCTCTGATCTGCTCATGCGTTGTTCCATCCCACTGCACGTCGACCTGATCGACGCCGCACCCACGCCCCTGGGCCTGGACCTCCACTACCGCAGCCCCCGCCGCACCAAGTCAACGGTGCGGGTACTCGGCAACGTTGCAGTAAACGTCGACAAGCTTCGGCCGCTTTACGACGCCGTTATTGTCGCCGATTTCACCCACGACTTCGCCGCGCAATTCGCCGTATCCACCGCGGTCTTCGGGCAGTCGCACCGCACCGACTACCGCGATGTGACCGACTACCTCGACGAACAGGGCGTCCCCTACACCGAATGGCTCGAAGCCCTCGACCTGCCGACTGGACGTAGCCTGGCAGACTGGCGGCACACCCTGAAAGTTGCCCGAGGCGTACCTGTCTGCGTTTAAAGCGAAGTCGCATAATCCTTCCAGAGATTCATAGGGGATACTTACAGGATGGTGATGCACAGTTATCCCCATGAGTAACAAATTCTGGAAAAAGTCCTTCCCGCTCGCCTCCCTCATCTTGGCTGGCGGGCTCACCATCGCCAGCTGCACCACCGGTACCACCGACACCGCGACCGCGCAGGGCGGGACCTCTATCGTCCGGTAGGTGGCCGACACCACGTCGACAAGCAAGGGCGCCACGAGCCAAACCATCTCGGATACCGCCAAGGCGGCCGAGGAATTCCTGAGCACCCTTAGCGACGAGCAGAAAGAACAAGTCCTTTACGACTACGACGACGAAACCAAATCCACCTCCTGGTCCAACTTTCCCGTCACCTTCGTGGAACGCTCCGGGATAAAACTTGGCGACCTCAATGAAACTCAACGAGCGGCGGTGCTAAAAGTACTCAAGGCGTTGCTGAATGACGAGGCATACGCCAAGGTCACCGGCATCATGGCCGGCGACCAATATCTGAAGGACAACGCTAACGCCAGCGACCTGGGCGACACCCAATACAACATTGCATTCTTCGGCAACCCCAGCACCACCAACGACTGGTCCATCCAATTCGGCGGCCACCACGTGGGCATCAACGCCACATTCAGCAACGGCACTATCACATTCGCACCCACGCACTTTGGCACCCAGCCCACCACCTACACCGACAGCAATGGGCAAACCCAATCCGCCCTCGGCGACATGTACCAAACCGCTTTCGACTTCTATAACTCCCTCACCGACGAGCAAAAACAAAAGCTCTACCAGGGTGAAGAGGTGAAAAACCTCACCTGCGCGCCCGGTGACACCTGTGACTATCCCACTGGCACCGGGATCAAGGGCTCCGAACTGACCGACGAGCAAAAACAATTACTACTCAAGGTGATTGCGAACTGGACAAACCTGGCGGACTCGGAAACAACGCAGGCAACCATGGATCAGATCTCGGCAACCCTGGACGACACCTATGTGAATTGGTCGGGTGCAACCGTGTATGACACGTCTCAAGGGAAGGGGATTTACTTCCAGATTTCTGGACCCAAGGTGTATATCGAGCTGGCCAGCCAGGATAACGACGCCGGGGCCACCGTGTCCGGGGTGCAGACCTCCGGGTGGGGCCACATCCACACGATCTACCGGGATCCCACCAATGATTACGCAGGCAGCGTGACACAACAGAAGAGCAGCGGACCGACTGGTGATGGGCCTGGTGGTTCGGGTTCAGGTGGGCCTGGTGGTCCTGGCGCTGGGTCGGGTGGGCCTGGTGGGTCCAGCGGATCCAGTGCCCCAGCTGGCGCACCTGGCGCACCTGGTGGGAAGCCGGGTGACAACAAATCGGGTCAAACTGGCTCAAACACCAGCAAATCCACCAGTAAATCCGCAACTGCCGACTCCTAAGCTGAACTTGCCGGGCTAACACTGGACTTAGAACGCCCTCGGCAAGATCATGGGTGTTCTTTCGCTAACAGCATGTTTGCTGAGCTGGGGTTCTGGTTCATTAGGGGGTGTATAGGGCGGTGCTGGTGGCAAACTCAAGCTCAGCACTTCTGATGCCCGCTGGAGGGCCAGGGGCTGCATATGTTCTAAGCATGGTCTTTCCCTGATGGGCATACCAGCTCTTGGGAGTTTGGGGCGGCAGATTTTGAAAACCATGCTTAGAACATATGCAGCAGGATACCAGCGATCTCTGAGCACGACCTCGAAGCTGCTTTAGCTTGAGTTCCGCTCCAGAGGCAGGGATTTGGGAATGCATTAGCCGGAACCCAAGCTCAGCACTTTTAATACCTGCTGATGTACAGAGCGCAGCACATCTTCTAAGCATGGTTTCCAGTTGTTGTCCCATATTCTTCCTGGGCCGACAGGAGTTGGCGAATGAAAACCATGCTTAGAACATATGCAGTAGGACATAGGCGACCTCTGAGCACGACCTCGAAGCTGCTTTAGCTTGAATTCCATTCCAAGGACAAAGTTTTAGAGCGATATCAACCAGAACACAAGCTAACGGAAAAGCCACCCCCTCAGCTTCAAGTTTGCTGAGCTAGAGTTCCGACCGATTTAGTTCACCAGGGGTTTAGAGAAACCTCAAAATCTAGCTCAGCACATCTAATGCCCACCGGTCTACAGGGTGCAGCACAAGTTCTAAGCATGGTTTCCAATTCTTAGCCAAAATCCTTCCTGGGCCAACAGGAGCTGGTAAACGAAAACCATGCTTAGAATATTTGCAGCACACAACTGTCAACCAGGAACACAACCTCGAAGCTGCTTTAGCCTGGATTCCACCCAAGAACAAAGATTTGGAGACGCATTAGTCGGAGCCCAAGCTAACGGAAAAGGCGGCTCCTCCAGCCTCAAGCTTACTGAGCTATACTTTCTCGATTCAGATACCCAATAAAATGACGCTACGGAACAGAACCCAAGCTCAGCACTTCTAATACCCGTTGCTCCGCATCAACAGCACAACCTCTAAGCATGGTTTCCGACTTTGCCCCATCTTCGCCCTGGGCCAACAAGAGCCACCAAATGAAAACCATGCTTAGAACATATGCAGTAGGACACCGGTAACCTCCAGCAGATACAACACCAGAATTGCTTTAGCCTGGGTCCTACCCAAAAGGCAGGAATTTGGGGTACTTTCAACCGGAACCCAAGCTAACGGAAAAAGCCAGGCCACCTCCCTAGCTTTATGTTCACTGAGCTGGAGTTCAAAGCGCTCGATTCTGCCCCGATCCCCAGCATCAGGCCAAGAGCTACCAGGCCGGCAGGCGCACCCAAAATGTGGAAAATGTGGCAAAAACCATGGTTGCGTCTTCGCCCCACTCTGCTATATATAGGGATATGTTTGCACTCGGCACACTCGCATTCATTGGTATATCGCTGTTTATGGTGCATGAATTTGAGGAGATTATTTGTGTCCGGCCGTATATCAAGCGGCATCGTGAAGACGAAAAATTCGCCGCCGAAATGTTTGTCGCAGGTGGTGACAAGAATTATCCCTCGACAGAGAGCATTGCCCTGATGATTAGTGAAGAGTTCATACTCTCCGTCATCATCATGTTGGTCGGCATCGCTGTCGGATCCATCGAGATTGTGCTAGCCCCATTTATTGCCTTTACCCTGCATCTCATTCCGCATGCGCTTGAGGCACTGCGCTTTCCTGGTTGGGCACCAGGCAGCCGGACGGCGGTGCTACTGCTCATGCCATCGGTGGCGATCATCGTTACCGCAATCATGACGCAACCGATACAACCATTGTGGTTGGCCGTGTGGACGGTAGTCATTGGCGTGCTCCTTCTTGCCAACCTGAGGCTCATGCATATGGCCGCCGGGGGCTTTGCCCAAAAACTTCGCTAGCCCTGACTCACCACCAATAATAGGTGGCATAAGTGGAGCACCCTTGACTTAGCGTTGGGTTTATACAACAATTGGTCATATGAACCCAAAGAAGCGCCCAACTATTCCAATTTTTAATCGTGTGCGGCTTTTACGCGCGGAGCGGGATATGACTCGTGCACAATTGGCCGCTCGGGTTGATGTGAATCCGCAAACCATTGGTGCCCTGGAACGCGGCGACCACTCCCCCAGCCTGGATTTAGCCATGCGCATCTGCGAGGTATTCGAACTTCCAGTCGAGGCGGTGTTCAGCCGAAAACAGTTTGAGCCCATGTCCACCCACATCTATAACCGGGGATGATTATGCATGGGTGAATTTACGCAGCACATGGTCGTTTGGGCTCATCGCTACCAATTACGACGAGCGGAACGGTGGCAGAAATACTACGACCTGTCGGCAACCAAGTTTCTCAAGTGGCGCACGTTACGACGTCGTAAAGCATTGATCGTCATATACTACCTGACGATAGCAGTCATGCTGGCCTGTTGCGTAGCGCAACTATGGTGGCAGAACTGGCTGTTTGTGTGGACGCTCTGCACCCCAGTCACAATGATGGTGCTGCAGATATTGCGCTTCAGCATCAGGCTCAAGGACTCGGCACCCGACGATTTTTTGGACGAGTACGAGTACGCCGTCATCACCACATGGCGGTCGATATCACTGAAATTAATTGGCTATCTCATGCTTCCCATAGTGTACGCGCTAGCGTTCATCCCCTTATTCATACCGGAAATAACCGTCCAGGTGGCGTTTACTATCGCGCTCCTGCTCACACTCATCATCATCATTACCATGACATTACCAACGGTCGCATACGCCATCACCTTCACCGAAGGTGCCGAAAGTGAATCAGATAGTGGAAACGGAGGATATCAGTGACCACTCTAGAAGTACGCAATTTACGCAAGAATTTTGGTGACGTTGCCGCGCTCACCGACGTGTCGCTTACCGTAAAACCCGGCGAAATTTACGGGTTCGTCGGATCCAATGGCGCGGGCAAGTCCACAACGATGCGCATCATCCTAGGGGTGCTCGCCGCTGACGCCGGCGAGGTGCTGTGGGACGGCAAACCCATCACCGCCGATAATCGGCGCGACATCGGCTACATGCCAGAGGAGCGGGGCCTGTATGCGAAGGAGAAAATCCTGGACCAGCTGGTGTTTCTGGCCCGGCTGCACGGGCTTGGCATTCAAGAAGCCACCACGAACGCCCAGGGGCTCTTGGAACAGCTGGGCCTGGCGGAACGAACCACCAGCCAACTCACGGACCTGAGTCTTGGGAACCAACAGCGGGTGCAGCTGGCGGCGTCGCTGGTGCACAATCCCGATGTCTTGGTGCTTGACGAGCCGTTTTCCGGCCTGGATCCCATCGCCGTCCAGGTGATGAGCGACATGCTTATTTCCCGAGCTCAACAGGGCACACCGGTGATATTTTCGTCCCATCAATTAGATTTGGTGCAACGGTTGTGTGACCGGGTGGGGATCATCAGCGGTGGGGAAATGCGGGCACAGGGCACCGTCATGGAGCTCCGCACCCAGGGACCGGCCCGATACGAGGTGGGTTCCCCCGTGCCGGCGCAGGAATGGTGCCCGGCGGGGTGCCGAATCGTCGCCGAGGAGCCGGGCCAGACGATCATCGAAAAACCCGAACATGTGAGCGATCAAGATATTCTCGCCGCGGCGTTAGCGGTGGGGCCGGTGCACTCGTTTACCCGGCGGGTGCCCGATTTGGTGGACCTATTTAAGGAGTTTGTGTCATGAAAACCATTCAGATTGTGGCGGGTCAAGAGATCCGGGCGCTGCTGCGCAGCAAGGGCATCATGATTACGGTAGTGACCATGCTTGTGGTGGTGATAGCAGCCATATTCGGCACATCGTGGTACCAGAAGAATCAGGACCAACTACCAGAGCTTGTGGTGGTGGGCGTTGACTCCGCACCGTTTGCGGCTGGAAATAATCTGACCGTGACCACCGCCCCAGACCGGAATGCCGCCGAGCAACAGGTGCGAGAAGGCAAGGATGCAGCACTGGTTGCTACCGATCAGGGGTTCGATTTATTGGCGGATGGTGCACCTTCCGAAAGCCTCGTCACCACCGTCACCGCAGCAGTGCAGCGCATGGCCCAGGAACGAGCATTGGCACAACTTCATATCACCGAACAACAGTACAGTCAGGCCACGCCGCCATCCGCTATCACCACGGTGAATGTGGGCAGGGACATCGATGCGGCAAACGTGTTCACAACCTACCTTGGGGTGTTCATCATGATGACATTCATTATGACGTTCGCAGCCATAGTGGGCAGCCGGGTGACGGAGGAAAAATCGTCCCGGGTGATCGAAATTATCCTGTCCAGTGTGCGGCCGCTGAATTTTCTGGCGGGGAAGCTCCTGGGCAGTTTGATTATGGGAGCGCTCAGCACGGCAATCATTATCACGGTCGGCGCGATTGCGGTGCAGTCCACCGGTCTGCTCAAGGGTACGACCATCAGCTATGGCATGATTCCGCTGCTCATAGTGGGTTACATCTTGGGGATGCTGTTTTTCGGCAGCCTATACGCGGCGGCCGGGTCGATGGTGTCGCGCACCGAGGATTTGCAGTCCACCCAGTCGCCCATCCTGATTCTCATGATGGCAACAATGTATGCGGCCGTGTTCGGCTCCCTCAACGTATCGAGCCCAATTGTGCAGGTCTTGGCGTGGATTCCCCCGTTCTCTACGACCCTGACACCCATCTCCTATGCGGCTAATAACATGTCCCTCGTGCAACTGGTGGCGTCGTACGTGTTGTTAGCGGCGACGACCGGCGCAGCCCTGTGGCTGAGCGCCCGGATTTATCGCGGTTCGATCCTGCATAACGGCCGCAAGGGGTGGGTGTCCGCGCTGCGCTAGCCGCACGCTTGTCGACGCCCAACCAACGGCCAATCGCGGCACCGCACCTATTCGGAGCGGTGCACTAGAATGGCGGAAAAATCATGGTCACCCCGGCCATGATCCTGTTGGATAGTAAAGGATTCCACCGCCGCCTGAATGCCTGGCAACACCTGGCCTGCGGTGTCCAGCATCAGCTTGCTGTCCTTACACAGGGCGTCGACGGTGAAATCACCCGGGTCGGTGCTTCGGTCACCAAGCACAAAATCACGTTTCAGGTTGGCCATAAACGACAAGCCAGTGGAGTCGAGCAGATCCAGGGTTTCGGCCGCGGTGAGGCCGGTGGCGTCCCCAAACAGGAGAGCCTCTTTCATGCCCTCGGCGCTGATCGCTAGGGCCAGGTGAGCGAGAAGTTTCCCGATGGCCGCCTTGGGTTGGGAGTCTACCAACTTCAACCGGCTCGGGTCCGCCCAGGGGGATACGATGCCGGCAGCCAGCTCCCGTAGCTGCGGATCGGGGCTGCCCACGTACACACCAAGTTTTCCAGCGCGGGCCGGCCCCAGGGTGCCAATCACCGGGCAGGCAATGTAGGTGGAAACGTTGGTGGCAAATTCCTCGGCGTCTTGAGGGGACACGGTGGTGGTGTCGATCCAGGGAATACCTGCGGGAATAAGGTCGGGTTCGATGACCACGCTGCGCACGGTTTTCGGCCCGAACAGGGCCGTAATCACCACATCAGCACCGGTAACAGCCTCGGCAGCGGTGGGGTATGCGGTGGCGCCGGCGTCGACAAGCGGAGTGGTTTTGTCCAGCGTACGGTTCCAGACCCGCACCTCATAATCATTGTTGGCGATCAGATGCTTGGCCAGTTCGGTGCCCATGCGACCGGTTCCTAGGAAAGCAATTTTCATGCCTCCCAGTGTGCCAGATATATTCAAGCGAAGGGTTGCCTGCGATGTGCAGCTCACAACGTCGCAGCGGAAAAGACCGGCGGAACCTCTTGGTCAGTTGTGTGGGCAGACGCATATACTTTACGCGTCCCTCCGCTACGACTCATAGAGGTTTTGCCCCATGCCGGCTGTCACACCAACGCTCATCATGGGGGTGCTCGGCATTGTGCTGTCAGCGCCCGCGTGGGTTTTATTCATTCGCGCCGCCCGCCGCCTGTATCTGTTTATTGCCGCTGGTCAACCCGCACCCGGCCGCACGAACAGGCCGGTGCGCCGCGGGGTGCAGGTGCTCAAGGAGGTGTTTTTCCACACCGAGCTGATGCGGCGTCCCGCCATTGCCGTGGCCCACTGGTTTGTGATGGTGGGCTTCCTCATTGGGTCGCTGGTGTGGTTCGAAGCCTATATCCAAACGTTCAACCCGGCCGGCGGGTGGCCGCTGCTGTCCCAGTGGTCGCTGTATCATTTCGCCGAAGAGGTCCTGGCGATCGGCACGGTCCTGGGCATTGGGTTCCTCTTTGCCATCCGCTTGTCGACGGGCATGCGGGAGCGGTTATCCCGCTTCTACGGATCGAACGCGCTTTCGGCTTTCTTTGTGGAGGGTGTGATCTTCCTAGAAGGCGCCGGCATGCTCCTGGTGAAGGCCGGGAAGATAGCCACCTATGGTCATGCCTCGCCGTGGGCGGACTTCCTCACCCAATACTTGGCCCGGTTCCTCCCCGACAGCCCCATAATGGTAAGTGCCTTTGCCCTGTTCAAACTGCTTGTGGGCATGGTGTGGTTAGTGGTGGTAGCCCGCAATCTCACGTGGGGTATCGCCTGGCACCGCTTCCTGGCGTTCTTCAATATTTTCTTCCAACGCAACCCCGACGGCGCCCCCGCACTGGGTAAGGTCCTACCGCTTTACGACGGCACAACCGAACTCACGATCGACACCATTGAGGAGGATTCCTCCCTCGGCATTGGGCATCTCCAAGACGCCAGCTGGAAGATGCTCCTTGACGCAGCAACCTGCACGGAATGCGGCCGCTGCCAGACACAATGCCCCTCCTGGAATACCGGAAAACCACTGTCGCCAAAGCTGTTTGTCACCGACATCCGGGATGCGGCCGTCGCCAATGCCTCCTACCTTCAGAACCCGGACACGTTTGCCACCGACACCACATATTCCGATGTTGACCTGCTCAAACTCGTGGGCGAGTCCAATGTTATCCACCCAGATGTGCTGTGGTCCTGCACCAACTGTGGCGCCTGCGTGGAGCAATGCCCGGTCGACATTGAGCACATCGACCATGTGGTGAACATGCGCCGCTTCCAAGTGCTGGCCGAGTCGGATTTCCCCTCCGAACTGGTGGGGATGTTTAAAAACCTTGAGGTCAAGGGCAACCCGTGGGGGCGTAATAATGCGGAGCGCGCCTCGTGGATTACTGAGGCCCGCCGTGACGGCATTGAGGTGCCGGTGTTCGGCGAGGATGCGAAAAGCTTCGATGATATCGAATACTTGTTCTGGGTGGGGTGTGCGGGAGCGTTTGACGATGATGGCAAGCGCACCACCCGCGCCGTCGTCGAGCTGCTCCACACAGCAGGTGTGAAGTTCGCGGTTTTAAGCAAGGCGGAACGCTGCACCGGCGACCCGGCGCGGCGTGCAGGTAACGAGTTTTTGTTCCAACAATTGGCCCTGGAAAATATTGACACTCTTAACGGGGTGTTTTCTGGGATTCCTAAAGGTCAGCGTAAGATTATTACGACTTGCCCGCACTGTTTTAATACGTTCCGAAACGAGTACCCGGATTTTGACGGCTATTTCGACGTTTTCCACCATACGCAGCTACTCAACCGGTTGGTTCGGGATAAGTTGCTCACACCTATTCCTCGGGGCCCGAAGGACCGGAAGCCGATCACGTACCATGATCCATGTTTCCTGGGTCGGCACAATAAGGTGTTCGATCCGCCCCGCGAATTGTTGGGGGCCACGGGGGCTGATTTGGTGGAGATGCCGCGGAATCGTAACGAGGGTTTTTGTTGCGGTGCGGGTGGTGCGCGCATGTTCATGGAGGAGAATTTGGGCACGCGCATTAATGAGAATCGGGCCGCCGAGGCGGTTGCTACGGGTGCGGCGGAGATTGCTGTGGGCTGCCCGTTTTGCAATACGATGATGGTGTCCGGGGTGAAGGCGGTCGCGGATGCTACCCCGGCCCCGGCGGTGCGGGATGTTGCGCAAATGCTGCGGGATTCCGTGCTTGTCGACGGCCACCTCCCGGACCCGCGACCCAAGCAGTTCCTGCAACCACCTATCCGGGAGAAACGGGAGGAAAAACCGGAGCCGAAGCCGGCAGGAAAGAGCGCAAAACCACAGGCATCTCCGGCGAAACCTGCGTCACCTACGACCGTTGTGAGGAAGGCCCCACAGCCTGGCGTTTCTCCTGTTGTTGCCCCACCTGGGGCGGCGAAGCCAGCAGTCCCAGGGGCTGCGGCACCGGGGGCGGCGATTCCCGGATCGGCTGTGCCACCAGCAGCAACGCCTCCGGGGGCAAAGCCACCAACAGCCCGGCCTGCCGCCCCCGGCGCGGCGATTCCGGGTGCGGCTGTGCCTGGGGCGGCGAAACCAGCCGCACCTGGCGCAGCGGTCCCACCAGTGGCAACACCTCCGGGGGCCCGGCCGGCAACACCCACTCCCCCCGGTGCGGCCGTGCCCGGCGCAGCAGCGCTCGGATCCGTGGTGCCACCTGCGGCAACGCCGAAAGCAACACCTCCGAAGGCGGCACTCCCAACGGCGCAACCTCCTGTGGCTCGACCCCCAGCAGCCACAGCTCCTACCGCACCGGCCGCACCTGGGGGTTCGGTGCCGAAGACGGTGGCCCCGGGGGCCACGATCCCGGGAACGGCACGTCCCCCAGCCGCCAAGCCACCCGCTCCTACGCCGCCAACGGCCAAGCCCCCTGCCGCTGCTCCCCCGGTGGCGAAACCACCAACAGCCACCCCACCAGGGGCGATGCCCCCTGGGTCGAGGCCTGCGGCATCGCCCGTCGCAAAGCCTCCCGCGGCAAAACCCCCGGTGGCGCAACCGCCCGTCGCAAAGCCACCGGTAGCGAAGCCGCCGATGGCGAAACCACCAACAATACCCCCTCGCAAAGACATCAGTCAAGATACTGATAAAGATCAGGAACAACCCTGACCTGTTCTAGGGGTATCCGGGTATTCATGCGCGTTGAGCTGCGGAAACGCCGATGTGTTTATTAGGGGAAATTTCAGGGCAAACCCCAACAGACAATCGGCGTACGCATCGTTACGCTTAAAAGCATGAGCCAAACATTCAATTCCGATTACCGAATCAGCGATACCGAACGTCAGCACGCAATGGACGAGCTGGGCAAGCACTTTGCCTCCGGGCGCCTCGACATGAACGAGTATGACACCCGCCTCACTTCCATCGCAGAAGCAACCATGAAGTCCGAACTCACCCAGCTTTTCGACGACCTACCGTTGGCGCCTTCCACCCCAGCCAATGTTCCGGCCACCGTGTCAGAACCCATTGATCTCATGGAGACGCCGGCCATGCCGTCCGTGGAAGCAATGCAGCTGTATCGCAAGGGTCGGAATATGAAGATTGGTATTGTGCTCGCAACCTTCGTGGCCAGCTTCATGATGCTTGGTATGTCCGAATTTCTTGGCAACTTCATGCTGGGCGTGGCCTTCATTGTCGCCATCGCTTTGTTCCTCATGAAGCTCGGACCAGCATCGTGGAATTATCCGAATCCACGGAAGATCATGCGGGAGCAACGACGTGGCATGGCTATGGCACAGGCAACCCAGGTAATGCAGAGGCAGGGCCTGTAATCGAGTGAATGTGACTGCCGCAATCGTAGATCAACCCTTTAAGGCAACTAAATGCGGCTTCGCTATCATCAAACACCACTATCGCTAGTACCATGAACCAGCCATTGAATCCGCTTAGTCCCCAAAATAACCCTAGTAACCAGGACTATCGTATCGGTGACGCCGAACGCCAAAAGGCAATGGATGACTTAGGCAAGCATTTTGCTGCTGGCCGGTTGGATATCACCGAATACGATAATCGCCTCACCAATGTCGCAGAAGCAACCATGCGGTCCGATTTGATACCAATTTTCTCGGATCTCCCAGCCATTACCGATGCCAATACCCCGGTGACTATACCGCATGCCGCAGGACTCCCTGACGAGGCCACATTCACCACCAGCGAAATAGAGGAAAGCTACCGGTCTGGGAAACGCATCAAGCTGGGGATTATGCTGCTCATGTTGCTCCCTTGCCTTGCCGCTCCGCCTACAAACACGCTTATAAGCGGTATAACAGGTATAGCTTTTCTTGCCACATTCATCATGTTGTACATCCTGAAGCTGGGGCCGAAATCATGGCATCAACCAAGCCCCCGCACCCTGGCACGCCAGCGGCAACGGCAAATCGCCCAGGCCCAAGCCATGCAGGTGCAGGCCATGGAGCTGGCGAACGCGCAACAAATGGCGCAGCAACGAGCCCTCCGGCAACAACGACAAGCAGAAATCACCGACGCCGCCCTGGAAGTGACTAACCAATACGTCCAACGGCTCCGGAACCGCCACAGCCGCTAGCAATCCATCAGGAATGGGGTACCCGTGGTCAGGCAACTAAAAAGCCACCACTACCATTGGAAGGTATGAGCCCACAGGCACTCCCACCCTATAATAACTTGGCCGACTGGGATTATGGCATTGACAATACCGAACGATGGTATGCGAAAACTGCGTTAGATTGGCATTATGCAGCTGGTGGGCTGCACCCCATGAACTATAACAACCGGTTGTCCGCCATCATGGTGGCCACAATGTGGTCTCACCTGGTAGCGGTCTTTGCCGACTTACCCGCACCTGGCCCCGCTTATGATGGTGGTCAACTATTCAAAGCATGCCGGAGAACACAGAAAACGAGCTATACACCGTTCATGGTGGGGATTATTTTTTTGTTCATAGTGTGTCTTCCGTTCACGTCATTTGTATTCATGTCCGGTGACCCCACACTAATCATGATATTGCCCGCACTATCATGGATTATGGCAATAGGTGCTGAGGTAGCAAGCAGAATTGCACGCTGTAATTTCATCAAACAGCTCAATCCCCAACAACGTGAATTCTTGCATGCTGCAGAACAGGTACGGGAAATCCGTTTCCACTCACGGCGGCAACAACAATTGAACAATATAAACAGCTGATGCGGGTGACTCTTCCGCTAATCGCTTCACTATTATTAGTGCTATGACATCGTCTGTGCCCCCAATCAATCCCCGTAACCAGGACTATCGTATCGGCGACGCCGAACGCCAAAAGGCAATGGATGACCTGGGTAAACATTTTGCTGCCGGCAGGCTAGACATCACCGAATACGACAATCGCCTCACCAATGTTGCAGAAGCAACCATGATGTCTGATTTGATACCAATCTTTTCAGATCTTCCAGCCATTACCAACGCCAATACCCCGGTCACTATACCGCATGCCGCAGGACTCCCCGACGAGGCCGCATTCACTAGCAACGAGATAGAAGAAAACTACCGGTCTGGGAAACGCATCAAGCTGGGCATTACGATGCTCATGTTGCTCCCTTTCCTTGCCACTCCGCCTGCAAATACGTTTGTAAGCGGTATAGCATTCTCGGTCTTTCTTGCCACCGTTATCATGTTGTACGTGCTGAAGCTGGGGCCGAAATCATGGCATCAACCAAGCCCCCGCACCCTGGCACGCCAGCGGCAACGGCAAATCGCCCAGGCCCAAGCCATGCAGGTGCAGGCCATGGAGCTGGCGAACGCGCAACAAATGGCGCAGCAACGAGCCCTCCGGCAACAGCGACAAGCAGAAATCACCGACGCCGCCCTGGACGTCGCCAACCAATACATCCAACGACTCCGCAACCGACACCACCCCTCATAACCTGCCGGTGATGGGGTGCGAGTGTGTGGTCAGGCAACCGGGAGCCCACCACTACAATTGATAGGTATGAATCCGCAGGCACTCCCACCCTACCCCCGAGATCCTGTTTCTAATTCTAAGTTCGCTAGCTGGGATTATCCCATTGGGAACATTGAACGGTGGCATGCGAAAACCTCGTTGGATCAGCATTATGCGGCTGGCAAGCTACAGCCTACGGAATATGAAACCCGGATGGTTGGCATCATGGGGGCAACCATGTGGTCTCACCTGGTGGTGATCTTCGCCGACCTTCCGGCACCCGGCCCCGCCTATGATGGCCGGCAATTGCTCAAGGCATGCCAGATGGCACAAAGAGCACAACCCGTGAGCCCATCAGTAATAAGATTATCCATTGTAATACTTGGCTTTATTTTCTTCGCCCTTATGCTCATTACTGACCCCTTAGGAATCATACTTTCCATAGCAATCTCAATATTCGCGCTATGTATTGTAATTTCTATGGCTACTGTGAATAAATACCAACGTGCATACCAGAATTTCAGTAACCAGTTGAACCTCCAGCAGCGTGCTCTCTTAGATGAGGCGGCAAACGAAGAATACGCACAATACCGCTGGAGACAACAACAGCAGCAACAGATTCAAAACATGTTTAACAACATAAACAGACAATACTAGTGCCGCCCACGCTAATAACTTCACTATTATTAGTACTATGACATCGCCTGTGCCCCCAATCAACCCAGGTAACCGGGATTACCGCATTGGTGACGCCGAGCGCCAAGAGGCAATGGACGCTCTAGGGAAGCACTTCACCGCTGGCCGGCTTGACGTCACCGAATACGACAACCGGCTCGCCAGCATCACCAACGCAGTCATGCAATCCGACCTGGCACCAGTCTTCGCGGACCTCCCCCCACTAGTTTCGCCCGCCCCCACTCCCCCACTATCGGTAGGACCAGTCGCAGCGACAAACGCCCCCCTCTATCCCCCTAACGCTGGCTACAAACCGGAAAACCGCACCAAAGTCTTATACCGGTTCCTCATGTTACTGCCACTGTTTATGCTGGCCAGTATGGCAATCACCCCATTCCTGTACCTGTTGGGCTTTGCCTTGCTCCCACTGATTCTCGTCGGCTTGATCGTTGCGGGGGTGAAATTTTTGGGGCAGCCCACGGAACCACCGCAGCCGCCACAAATGATCGATCCCCAGCAGTTGACCTCCCAACAGTATCAGCAGATCCAAATCACCCAACAACAGGTGACCACAGACCAATACAACCCGCAACAACTACGGTACAGCGTTATCCGATGGCGGTATAACAACGATTGACGCTAACCGAGGGTCAGCCCACCAGAGCATGGGCATGTCACATGTGGGGGCGTTCATAAGTTTCATTGCCTCACCCGCACATGTCTGTGTGCGCACTGGGGCAAAAAGTGGCAAAATTTAACGAATGAATAACAAGGAACCCCACAACACCCCAACTGAAGCGCCTGTCGAAACCCCCACCGAAACCCGCACACCACTCCGCCGGCCTCAGCGCCGGCGCATCTTCGACCAGTCGGAGAAAATGAAAAATGTGCTCTACGAAATCCGGGGGCCGGTGGCTGAGGAGGCAGAAAGATTAGAGCTTGACGGGCATCGCATTCTCAAGCTCAACACCGGCAACCCCGCCATTTTCGGGTTTGAGGCCCCCGATGTGATCGTGCAAGACATGATCGCCGCCCTGCCATTTTCGCAAGGGTATTCGACCTCTAAAGGCATTATTACCGCCCGCCGCGCCGTGGTCACCCGCTACGAGGTGATACCCGGGTTCCCGAAATTCAGCATTAACGACGTCTACCTGGGTAACGGGGTGTCCGAACTCATCACCATGGTCACCCAAGCCTTGCTTAACGACGGCGATGAGGTACTCATTCCTGCACCTGACTACCCATTATGGACCGCAGCCGTATCCCTGGCCGGTGGGAAACCCGTCCACTACATCTGCGACGAGGCCGCCGATTGGAACCCCGACATAGCAGACATGCGGGCCAAAATCACCGAACGCACCAAAGCCATTGTGGTCATTAACCCCAATAACCCTACCGGCGCAGTATACTCACCAGAGACACTCAAACAGATTGTCGAAATAGCCCGGGAATATGGGTTACTTATCCTGGCCGATGAAATCTACGACCGGATTCTCTACGATGATGCTACCCACACATCCATTGCCTCCCTCGCCCCCGACCTGCTGTGTATCACTTTCAATGGGCTTTCGAAAACTTATCGGGTGGCCGGTTACCGCGCCGGGTGGATGGTATTGACTGGCCCAAAGGACCACGCCCGGGGTTTTATTGAGGGATTGGATTTATTATCGAGCACCCGTTTGTGCGCCAATGTGCCGGCACAGCATGCAATTCAGGTAGCCTTGGGGGGTCGGCAGTCAATTTATGATTTGACTTCCGCCCATGGCCGGCTAACAAGGCAACGTGATGTGACGTGGGAAAAACTCAATGAAATTCCGGGTGTGAGCTGCGTAAAGCCTAAGGGGGCGTTGTATGCTTTCCCTAAGTTGGATCTCGAATATTACGATATCCACGATGATTCCCAATTGATGCTGGACTTGTTGCGTGCCGAGAAAATTTTGTTGGTTCATGGGACTGGTTTCAATTGGCCACAGCCCGACCATTTCCGGGTGGTGACCCTACCGTGGGCCAATGAATTAGCGGAAGCTATTGATCGCCTGGGAAATTTCCTGTCCAGCTACAAGCAGTAGGAGTGATCCGATGGGTAGGCATAACCACCAATTAGAATCAGAGTCAGAGAACGAACCAGAGTCGCCAGCGGAGATTCGGCGGAATCGACGGTCGAAGCGCATCACACCCGCTGCCCAGCAACCGGCAAAGGGGTCGAAGTCCGCAAAGGCAAAGCCGGCTGTGCGCCCCACCAAGGCGGCACAATCGTCCTCGCCGCAGTCGGCGGGTGCTGGTCGCCCGGCCAAACGGACGGTTCGGAAAGTATCCCAACAGCCTGCTGATGCTGCCCCCGCCACCCCGAAGGGGTCGCGGGTTCGGAAGCCCCGGCCGGCGAAGGGAACCAAGCCTACCCAACCCACCCCCGCTACCCCCGTGGCTTCGGAGCAGCCGGCAAAGCCGGCGAAGCCAACTAAACCAGCCAAGCCGGCGAAGCAGCCCCGGGTGCCCCGGTCGCAGCGGAAACCAGAGGCTGAAAGCCCAGCTGTAGACGTCGATAAGCAAAGCAAACCGAAGACCCGGAACTGGACGTTTACGCGCATCCTGCTGGTTGCGTTTATTGCAGCCTGGGTTGGCGGCACCATTTTCGGCGTGTACACCATGTGGCCGGGCGATAAAAAACCCAATATTTCGCCGAATTTTTATACCTCATTCAGCATGAGTCATGCGCAGGTTGAGGGCACCGTATTATTCACCCAACCAGGGTCGTGCACGTCGTCGGAAGTCGGCCGAGTGTTCGACACTTCGCCGCGGGAATCGCCCGGGTCGGATAATAACTGCCAGTGGTATATCACCCAAATCGACTCGGGCACCAACAAGGGGCAACGCACCCTATTGATTAATTCGCACAACCCCGGCGAGCCCGAGCTGCACAAGAATGACCGGATTCTCCTCATCGAGGACAAGGCAGCCGATGGGGCCATGTCGTATGGGTTTAGCGACTTCCAACGCACTTACCCGCTGCTGCTGTGGGGACTCATTATCGCGGCGGCGATCGCCGGGTTTGCGCTGATCCGCGGCGTGCGGGCCCTCCTGGGGTTGGGCATCACTCTGGTTGTGGTGGTGCTGTTTACCGTCCGAATATTGCTGTTGGGCGCCTCCCCAATTTCGGCGGCGGTCGTCAGTGGGGCCGCAATCCTCCTGCTGGTGGTGTTTATGGTGCACGGGTTCAATTGGAAATCCGCGTCGGCGCTTGGTGGCACCCTCTTAGCACTCGTCATTGCCGCATGGCTGGCCACCATCGCCATCGACAATAACGAGCTTCGTGGCCTCGGCAATAGCGATAACCTGTCCATCATTGTGAACCTTCCCGACGTGTCCGTGAAGGGCCTCATGCTCTGCGGGTTCATCATTGGTGCCCTGGGCGTGCTCAACGACGTCGCTATCTCCCAGGCTTCCACCATCAACGAGCTGGCCGACCTAGACCCGCAGGCATCACCAGCCCGGCTATTCCTGGGGGCCATGAAGGTGGGCCGCGACCATATTGCCTCCATGGTGTACACCCTGGTGCTTACCTACACAGGTGCATCCTTGCCACTCCTGCTGCTGCTGTCGGTGTCGGAACGGCCGCTGGTGCAAATCCTCACCAGCGACGTTGTAGCCACCGAAATGCTGCGTTCCGGGATTGGTGCACTCGCCCTCACGCTGACCGTACCCATCACCACGGTGATCGCCGCATACACGGTGCCGAACACCAGCAACAAGGCCGACACCACCACCGATGAGGGTGCTGATTCAGAGGCCGTAGCGGACCCCGCCCCGACGACCGCATAATCCCACGGTAGGGGCGTCGACAAGCTCGCAAGAGAGGCCAAAGGCCTGCCACTTTCCTCGGCGGCAGGCCTTTTTGCTTGCTTGTTTCTTTTTGTCCGGGACGCGTCGCGCCCGGCTGCGTAATTGCAGATGTGCCTCCAGTCGTTCTGGGCTCATTTTCCACATCCGCCGGTCAGCATTGCGCTGTGCCAAGGTGCACCTCCTTACGTTTCTCACCGGTGCACCAATACTGTACCACGCGCCCCTAGTGGAACAGGGACACTTCCTTGCCCCGGCCGCGCAGGATCCCCACCCCGCCCACGGCGCCGATGCTTGCCACTATTGCGGCAACCATAGCCCACGTCCATAATTGGCCGGGGGTGGAATTACTGCGCACCATAAACCTTGGTGATGTTTTCGACTGGGACTCCTCGGCCACAGCTTCTTGCCGCTTCGCGTCCGTAGCCGCTTGACCGGTGAGGTTATCCACAAACTTCGGCACCGACAAGGGTGTGCCCGACACCGCCAGCGAAATAGTGAACTTCAACGGTTGCGTGTTTGCCGTGGCCTGCGGACGGTAATACCGAAGCGCCACCCACTGCTCCCCAGACAGGAACTCGCCCACACCACTGCCCTGCTCCTTCTCCAGGTTTGGCCACTGGATCGGATTGGTGACGGTCTCGATCCCCACGGCCTGCTTGGACGACACCGACACATTATCGTACGGCACACTATCGGTCGTGCCCGTGGTCATGACCGGGTTAAACGTGGGGCCCACCACCCGCCACTCCAGCGAAATAGGCTGACTGGTGTCCGCATTCCGCTCCAGCTCAATGGGCGACGCATTCACATCCACATGCAACCGCTGCCCCTCCGACACTAAAACCTTGAACCATTGCAGTTTATTGGGCTCCAGCGTGCCGGAATAGTTTCCCGACCCGATTAATTTCGCATTCTTGCGCTCATCCACCATGGTCAACGGCACCGCGGGACTATCATCCGTGGTTAATGTCGCATTTGTCGACGCCGCAGCCGTTGGTTCTTCCGACGTCCGGGGAACCTTCCACAACATGAATTCGAATGGAAGCTCCATGGATGGCTCAATGGCGCCCCGGCGCTCTAGGGACACTTTAAATTTGCCCGGCTTGCATTCCTGGTCCTGGCCGCCCACCCTGGGGGAACTAATATATCCCGTAAATGGGGCGGCAAAATTCGTGTTATCTTCCTGATCGGTGCTCTTTTGGGCCACACAATTATGGCCCTCCTGGTCGATAATGAATGGGATGATTTGCAGGGTCGAATCCATCCGCTGAATCCCCTGCTTAGGGGGCACAATATAGCTGAAGGCAAGCCGCTCGTCCTCCTTCAACTCCACATCCCAGTGGAGCAGACCGCGGGCCGTGGCAGTATCGGTGAATTTATCCTGAAACAGCTTGGGGTACAGTTTGCCGTCAATCGCACCACCCAGAACTAGCAATGGTGCTTTCTGCGGGTCGGTGGCACCATTTGCTGCCTCTTTAGTCTCCTGGACATCATCGGTTTTTGTGGACACCTTTGAGGGATCGGCCGTCGCCGGAGCGGCCGTTTCCTGGGATGGTTGGCTGCTCGCACTCGCGCCCGCGGTGCTGGCAGTGGTGCTTGTGCTGGTGGTGCCGGTATTGCCGGTGGCGCCCGTGCCGGCGCCAGTACCATCCGCCGGGGTACCGCCCGAAGTACCCCCACCAGGTGTAGCAACGGTGGAGCCGGTGGTGTTTGCTTGCTGCGCGTGACCAGGCTGGGGTGCCAATCCCAACGCCATAATGGCGCATAATGCGGCGGTGGTCACGACCGCAGCTTGTCGACGTGTACCGGTTCTTAATCCACTGTTGCGCATGTATGTAAGCCTAAACAGGAAACCGTGAGACGTTAAGCCGGTTCACTATTCCATATCGGCAAATCTAGCCCTAATATAAAATTTTCCCCAGATTTTACTAAATATAACTAGATGCAAATACCAGCCTTTATGAGATTTTATGCGCCAAAAATCGTATTTTTACCCCGGTTTTGCCGGCTATTTCTGAGCGTTGCCAAGCGATAAACTCAGCAATAAAAATGCTCCTTTTCTACACCCCTATCACCCCCACGGGAGGGCGTCGATAAGCGAGTCAGGAAAAATTCAGATAGGCGCGCGACGGCGTGGGGCCTTCCTGGCCCTGATACTTCGAACCCAGCACGCTGGAACCATATGGGATTTCGGCGGGGCTTGTCATTTTGAACAGCGCCAACTGGCCGACCTTCATGCCCGGCCACAACGTGATGGGCAGGTTGGCCACATTCGACAACTCCAGCGTGATGCGGCCGGAAAAGCCCGGGTCTACAAACCCGGCGGTCGAATGCGTGAGCAACCCCAGCCGACCCAGCGAGCTCTTGCCCTCCAGGCGGCCGGCCATGTGCGCGGGTAATACAAATCGCTCCAGTGTGGAACCCAGCACAAACTCGCCCGGGTGCAGCACAAACGGCTCATCCTCGGCGACCTCAACCATGCTGGTCAGATCATCTTGCTGCTGTTTCGGATCAATGTGGGTGTATTTGGAATTATTGAAAACCCGAAAATGCCGATCCATGCGCACATCCACACTGGAGGGCTGGACCAGTTCCGGGTCGAAGGGGTCGATAATTAAATCGCCGGCATCGATTGCTGCACGTATGTCACGATCGGAATAAAGCACCTTTTTAGTGTAACCCGGCATAGGAGTCCAACACACCAATGGGAAAGAACGCCGATGAAGCGTCGAAGTGTCGGAGCACTCGTGGCAGCTGGGGTGCCAGCGCCTGGGGTTATGGCCTGGTTGCAACCTGGCGTTGACCTGGAAATACCCATTTTTCTTGCCTAAATTGCCCCCGCAGGATTTTTTAGTGCTAGACTGTACTTCGTTGTGAACCGGTCAGCCTATTGGCCTGGCCCTTAAGTAGCAACCACTATTGCCGATGTAGTTCAATGGCAGAACTCCTGCTTCCCAAGCAGGCGGCGCGGGTTCGATTCCCGTCATCGGCTCTTTAATAGAAACCCCATGCGATTTGCATGGGGTTTTTCACGCCATTGCGTTGGCGCATCAAACACAGTTAGTGTTCTGGTAGGAGCACATATTTACCATAACCCGCACCTGACTCCATGAGGGTATGCGCCTGGGCTGCTTCCTTCAGGGGGAGCACTTTGTGCGGCGTCACATCAATGGCATGGTCCTCAATAATCGTGATGGCTTCTTGCAGCAGGTCGGCGGTTGCATCACCGGAATGGTATCCAGTCAAATACCCACCACAAGTGTCAATAATCGGGTCGAAGTTTTCGAGCGTCCACTGCCCGCCGAGCAAACCGGTATTACAGACAATTCCACCCCGTTTCAGCACCGCAAATGAGTGTCGAATCGCGGACGGACCAATCAGGTCCAGAACGCAGTCAAATTTTTCATCGGAATGAATAACATTATGTGCTTCCTCCAGGATAACCTCGTCGCATCCTAACGCTTTTAAAGTGTCAAACTTGGATTCGTTACGGGTTGTTCCGGCAATCACGGTATTCGGGTAAAGCGCCCGGACCAGCTGGATTGTTGCTACCCCCACCCCTGAGGTTGCTGCCCGCACCAGCAATCGGCTGTCCGCCCGAAGCTGCAACTGTTTCATCGAACCCAGGGCAGTAACAAAAGTTTCCGGCACTGCACCGAGTTCTTCCCAGGTGAAAGAGGTGTGGATAGGCCAAATTTGATCATTTGGCAGGAGAATGTATTCGGCATATCCCCCATCAAATTCTCGGCCCATGCCGCCCATGAGTGCCGCTACTTTCTGCCCTGGCACCAAGGTGGGGGTGGTACTATCCGCCACGACTCCTACACATTCAATTCCCAATATTCGCGGGAAGGTAACGGTGGGGGAAAGCCCCTGACGTGTGAATATTTCCGACCGGTTGACACCTACCGCCTGCACTTTCACTAACGACCATCCTGGCCGTACAGCAGGTGTGGGAATTTCTTCATAGCACAATACCTCGGGCGGTCCGGGTTGGTGCACAACAATTGCTTTCATGAGTGGTCCTTCCAAGGACGGTTATGGGTCAAGGCTTGAAGCCTGCCAAAAATGAGGTCGAAGAAGAATGTGATGAGGATAACGAGCAGTGAGCCACACAGCATGAGGGGATAGTCGCGGGTTTTCAGGCCAGCGAAAATATATCGTCCTAATCCAAAATCTGATGTGTAGGCGACAAAGGTCGCGGTTGAGCTTGCCAGGAGGGCGGCCTGCCGGAAGCCCCCCACAATCAGCGGCAGTGCCAAGGGGATTTCTATCTTCCGTACCTGCTGCCACCAACTATGGCCGGTGGCACGAGCACTCTCTATGATCCCGGCGTCGATAGCCATTATTCCCGAGTAAGCTCCTATGAACAGTGAGGGGAACACCAATACGATGAGCGCGAGGGTAGGTGCCAGCACCCCAACACCTAACCAGAGCCCAAAAAGGATCAAAAGCCCCAGGGATGGTAGCGCACGGGCACTGTTCATGAGGATACTTGCGATCACTTCCCCTGGTCGCACATGGGCACACCAGATTCCGAGGGGAATGGCCAAAACCGAACCGATGATGAGTACCACGAGTGTTAATACGATGTGCTGCTCACTGCGCATAATGAACCCGGAGTCGCCGCCCCAGCGTTGTGGGTCCATAAGAATCGACAGGGCATCCGCAATCATTGAGGCAGCCTTTCCGCCCAGGGGGTCAGTAGCTTTGTGGCAAACCGGAGGATAGCGTCACAGAGTAAAGCCATAGTCACAATTGCTATGATCCCGGTGACAACTTCGACGGTCAGTGAACGTTGGAAACCATCTGTGAGTAGTGTCCCCAAAGACGACACCCCTACCAATGCCCCAATCGACGCCAGTGAAACTGTTGACATTGTTGCGACCCGCAGCCCAGCCATGAGGACTGGTAAGGCTAGCACGCATCGAACCCCAAACGTAATACGCCACGGCCCATAACCTAAGGTTTCTGCCGACTGAAGATGAGTGTTATCCACCGAGGCAAATGCATCAATACTGGTTCGAACAAGTAACGCCACGGCATAGAGGCCCAGTGCCACCATGACAGTTACCGGTGAAGTAATGGAAACCCCCAAAAAGATCGGGGTTATCACTAGCAACGGTAGTGAGGGAATGGTGTAGAGCAGCTGACAGGCTCCCCCGATTATTTCCTGCGCTCGCGGATATTGGGCACCCAGCGCCCCGACGAGCACCGCACAGATGAATGCAACAATCAGAGGGGGGACAATCAGCACAGTATGGTTCAAAAATAATTGGCCGATAAAGCTGGAATTTTGCATGACCCAATTCATTTAATCCACCTTCAAGGGCCTGGTAGCTTGAATGAATTTTTCGACGAACGGGGTTGCCGGGTGAGTCAGAATCTCACGAGGTGTTGCGTGTTGCTCGATATGGGCGCGAACGCTAAGAACAGCAACAGTATCCCCCAGGAAACAGGCCTCGCTAAAGTCATGGGTGACCAGAATAATTGTTTTATGGAAGTCCCGTTGCAACTGGGCTACCATTTCTTGCAGCCCATGCCGAACGATGGGATCTACCGCAGCAAATGGCTCGTCCATCAATAAAATATTGGGGTCAAAAATTAGCGCCCGTGCCACCCCCACCCGTTGTGCTTGGCCACCGGAGAGTTGGTAGGGGTATTTCCGCCCTAGAGCAGGGTCCAGTTCCAGGCTTTCCATCAAATGGTGAATGCGATCCGATGATGCTGGTGCACCAAGTAGTCGCGGAATGGTATTAATGTTGGCTTCGACAGTAAGGTGGGGCAGCAATCCGCCGCTTTGCATGACATAACCGATTGACCTGCGCAGCGATATGGGATCCTGCTGTGCCACATCAACCTCATCAATGAGTACGCGGCCTGACGACGGGGTGACCATGCGGTTTACCATCTTCAGAAGCGTAGTTTTACCGCAACCGGAGGATCCAACAAGCGCAACACACGCATGGGAAGGCACCTCAAGGGAAAAACTGTCTACTGCGGGTGCGGAACCATATTGTTTCGAAACCGATTCGAAGGTAATCACTGAGCTTCTTCCGCCCCTGACGTGGTTGTTAGTGCCGACTGGCTTTGTTGATGAGTGGAAAGCCACTGTGAGGCTATATCTGAGGCTTTTGCACCCCCAACACTATCAACATTCATGGCAAGAAGATCCTCCGCTGTAAGGCTCTGCTGGATAGAGTTGATAACATCTTGGGCTTTCTGCGGGAGTCGATCTGAAACCAGTGGCACAACATGCGATGCCAGCATCAAATGCTTGGGATCCGAAAGAACCACAAGGTTATTGGTATGAATATCCGGTGATGCGGTATTGATCTTGGCCAGGTTAATGGTGCCATCCTTCAGGGCTTTCATTGTGAGCGGCCCGCCAGAATCTTCAATCGGCACGAATCGGGTGTTAATACCGTACGTTTCTTTCAACCCGGTGGGGCCATAGGGGCGTGTTTCCAGCTCTGAGTTACCCCCAAGGGTTAATTCGTCAATCCCGGAAAGATTATCGAGGCTTTGAATATTATGTTCATGGGCAAAGTCTTCTCGGACCACATAGGCATCCTGGTCTGTGGCTTTAGCGTCGTTAAGAACGGTGAGGCCGGCAGGAACAGCGGTTTTTAATTCGTCATAGACGGCTGTTTCATCACGGGCTGTTGTGTCTTTTTTCCAATACTGGAGCAGGTTCCCGGTGTATTCCGGAAATACGTCTATTCCACCTTTTTCGATTTCTGGAAGGTAGGCTTCCCGCTGCCCAATGCGGAATTTACGCTGCACCGTATACCCATTTTTCTCCAAGCTCTGTGCATAAATTTCGGCAATGATTTCGTTGGAGTAGTAGTCTTGGCTCCCCACGACAATCGCGTCCCCTGGGTTATCCTTCGAGTTGGAATTATTTGCTAAAGGATCGGATTTCAGTCCACACCCCACTAGGCAGGTGAAACCCAATGCCATCGTCATGATTACAATGAGGCTCTTCCTGAGCTGTTTACTAGTCGTTGCTATCATTATTTATCTCCTTTGGGATCTATATTTTCTTCGCCACAAGATAACCGACGAAGCATATCGATGAGCTGAAGATGTTCTTCGGTAGTAAGCGAAGAAAAGAATTGAGTGGTTGCCTCGTCAACATGTGTGCGAGCTTCTTCGAACGCAGCACGTCCTTCAGGGGTCACCATAATGACTTGTCGACGCTTGTCCTTCTCAAGGCGTTTCCGGATAACCAAACCAATTGATTCTAGACGTTCACACAGTTTCGACGCTGCCCCATCGGTAATTCGCTGTATCCGCGCAAGCTCAGTCACTCCCAAACCTTCCGGATGATGAAGAATGTTTTGGAGGATAAGGTATCGCGCAGCATTCATCCCTGGGACAATTTTGGCAGCTTTATCAATCTTGGACCAGGCACAAATTTGTGCATTTACGAGGGAAGAAAACAACATTTCAGAACAGAAACTAGACGAAACATCCGTAACGAACTTGCTTTCCATGGGACACATCATAACAATACTTTCCATGGAAAGTAAATAGGCATGGGCGTTCTAGCCATTCCACTTCCGTTGCCTTATACCCCATCCAGAACTGGTACAGGGCATTTTTTGCACCAACTACCTAAATGTGAGTAAAATTATACATTCCCCCCTTTCCAGACAGGCATCACACTTCACACTTTTTGGCATTTTGCCACTCAACATGATGCTATATCAACAAAGCAGCGCATCCACCTGCGGTAATAACCACTACACCACCATGGTACTTTGAGGCATCAACTCCATTTCACTACGACTGCCATACCTGCTACCTGTGGTTATTCTTGCCGGGCCACCTACAGCCAGCGAGTCGATTTCAGCGAAAACGAGCCAAACAGATTATGCTGAACAGCTCAATAAAATTCCAGCGGGCCAGACCCCTGACTCGCAATCCTTTTGCAGCTAGTAATACAGCTAGTAATTTTATGGTTTTCTATTGGTTTGGGAATATTTTTTAGAAAATTTTCAACATTTTTTCTTTTTTATATTACCAGCTCATAGCCAGTAGAGGACATGTCAACTCAATAAACCCACGGGAAATGAACAATCATTGGTTCCTACCAACGATTTTTAGGTGTAAGGTTGATTGAAAGTTATTTACTACTGATATTGAGGTGACTGGAGTGAAAATCTAGCACTTCATAAAGCGCACTACAGAAAGGAGCCTAACGGCCATGACCATTCTTGATTTTCAGCCTAAAAAGCTCTCTCTTCGGTGGGGGCAGCTTTTCACTACATTCCTGCAAACACCGCAGGAACGCACCAGTGAATCCAAGCGAGCAGAGACCGGCGAAACTGAACCATCCCAGTCCTTGCACGCATTTATGCAGCAGACCCTGAATGAGCACCGCGGCAGCAAGCTTGACGACGCCCTGCCGACCTCCAGGATCCTCTTCGTCTCCGACGATAATGCTGCACGAACCCAAATCGCCTCGGCGTACACCCGATGGCTCGGAGGCGAACAGGTGTTCGTCCGGTCCGTTGGTTTGACCCCGGCATATCATGTTGATCCATTAGTGATTGAAGTTCTCAACGAGCGTGGCGTCCCTACCGACGACCTCAAACCCAAGAACTTCAACCCTCACACCTTGGGCAATATCGACGAAATCATTATCTTCGATGACGACGCCCACGTTAGTGACGACGTGAAAACCTGGAACATCACCAAAAACATCAGCACCAAGGCAGACATCCATGCCATGTGCGACGAGGTAGAAGCACGGGTGCGGAAACTCCTCAACACCCTGGGGATCACCCCCACCCCCCATAAAAACATCATCCCGGAATTCCTAGCAGCCTAACTGAAGGATGCTGAAGGATCCCGAGATCCAGCCCGCCCAGCCCAGCTATCACCCCACAACCGGCCAATAGCTGGGCTTCGAGTTTTCTGCACGCTCCTAGATATTCACCAGGATATTGAGGTTTACCTTAAATATCCTGGTCTTTTTGAATGATTTCCCAAATATTTCCGGGTAGTCACACCACCTACCACATGGGTGTACACAAATCATTTCCGCTACACATTGTGGTGATGTACTGGCATATATTCGACGTGAAGATAGTTTCTTTTTCACTATTTCAGAAAGAAGGGAGCTTCACATGTCACTGGCTAGTCGTCTGCGTAGGCGTAGGCATAGGCGTGAACGGAAAAGCTGGAAATCAAGGATAGGGAGGTTCTTCCTTGTTTTGCTGGAAATAATTGGAGCCTAGACAGAATTGGCTCTTGTCCAATGGCACCTTGGTTCTCCCGGTTGTGTATTTCCCCTAACATGATTACACCCATGACTGCGGCTGCACATGCCCTAAGCTAGAGTTTCATTCCTAGCCACAGTCGGGCAACGCTTCTGAATCGAGAAAGTCAAGCTCAGCAAACATGCAGCGGCGGCAGACCTGGCGCCGCATGTGTTTTAGCCTGGGTGCCGGTTGATAGCACTCCCTAGGACAGCCCCCACCCCCTCACAGCCAATCTAGCTGCGGTTTTGCGTTAGCTGGGGTTCCGACCAAATCTTCTCATCCGCCCAGAAGAATATCTCCCCAAAACCGGAACCCCAGCTAACGCAGCTAACGCAAAGCAGCCACAACAAGCTGCAAACTTACTGAGCTTGAGTTCGTGATTACTTTGGCCCCTTTTGGCACCCCATCAACCAGAAGTCCAGCTCAGCAAACATGCAGCCCCACCCACCAGCGGTTTTGCTTTAGCCGGGGTTCATGATTATTTCCGAGTTTTCGGGGATCGCTGGGCCAGAACCCAAGCTAAAGCAAACGAGCAGCTCAAGCAGGAAAATCGAATTTGAATCTTCCCACCCCGAAGCCAAGCACGCAGCCACAGCCGCGTACGGCCGATGGGCAGCAAAAATCCCGAGCTGGGGTCTGATCCAGACAACCGCTAAACCCGGCACCACCCGGCCGTCGTCAAGCGTGAGGAGTTAGGTGCACTTCACGATGGGCGAGGGGTTATACACCGTCGTGGTGGTTTTGCGGGACAGCTCGTTACCGTTGAGGTCCTTCACAATGCGCGTATCGGAGGTGGTGAACCCGGGTGCGCCGCTGGAGGGCGAACAATCTTTGCCTGACAGGCTGATCGTATTCGGCTGTGTGGTGGCCCAACGGCCGCCGTTCACGGACTCCACATTGACCACCTTCACGCCCATGAGCTTCACGGTCACCTGGCCGCCGCCAGCAGAGGTCACGATGCGCACCGGGTATTGGCTGGTGTTCTTAAACGCCAAGTCGATTGCGCCTTCGAACACGGTTGCCTCACGGCCGGCCGGGTACCGGGAAATATAGTAGCTGTGAGGTGTGTGAGTCACGTCCTCCATGCCGCCAAAATAGGCCGCATTATAGAGCGTGGTGGCGAACTGGGAGATGCCACCACCCACCGCCTTATCTGCATGGCCGTTCATGATAATGCCGGATTCCACAAAGCCCTGGGCGGTGCCACGTGGGCCGGTGTAACCGTTGAGGCTGAACGTGTCGCCAGGTGCAACCATGGCGCCATCCACCATTTCCGCCACCCGGGCAATGTTCACGCCGGACGCCTGGGAGTAGCCGCCGGTGGTGAATTCGCCCACCACCTGGTCGAAAGTGGCGGCGTTGGCCATTTCGGTGGTGAAGCTGGCTGGTTCGTCAATGTAGGTGGCGTCCCAGGTGCGGGGGTCATCGGCGATGATGCGCTCGTTGATGTGGTCGAACGTTTTCACCCAGTCGATGTGCACACCATCGCTGTGGGGCGTAACCGTGCGGTCGGAGCCGTGGAACGTAATATTGGCGTTGACCCGGGGTTTTTCGGTGGTGATGAGTTTTTCGGCGAAGATTTCACGGGCCCGATCGTAGTTGAAGTCGATCTTGAACTCGTCATTTTCGGGCCGGAAGGTCACCACCTCGCCCATGCGATCGACTGGGATTTCACCATTAATATTGTCCCGGCCGTGCAGCACCAGGGGCGCGGACACGGCCTTCTTCCCGGGGCCCTCCACAATGGGCTGCACCTGTTTCTCCCCGTACTTTGGGTGGGAGATGGTGGCGTGTTCCTTCACGCCACCGGGTTTCAGCCAGCCGGTGAGAATGGATTTTTCCACCTGTTCAGCGTCGACAGTTTGGCCGTCGGCGGGGGCTGGATCCACTTTCACTTGGCCGCCGGTGAGCACGATGCCGGCGTCGACGGGTGCGGGGCTGAGCTCCTTGGTGACCCGATCGACAGCGGGCCGGAAATTGGCCGGATCAGCGTCGGAAACGATAGGAACCTCGGTGTCTTTAAAGAAACCAAGGATCCGTTTAATAGGGTTGAGTGATTGGGATTCCACAGAATCTAAGGTTTTATCCCAGTTGACCCTCAGGCCGGCCGCCCGAGGGTCGATGATTGAGGTGCGTTGACCTGCTGTGATAGTGACGGGCTTGATAATTTCGTCGGCAAGCTCTTTTTGCAAGAGTTCTTTCGCTTCGGCGCGTTTCATGCCGCCGACCTGCACGCCACCGATCATGGTGCCGCGGGGCATGGTACCTTGGCTGAGAAAATAATCGACACCGTAACCAGTGCCCAAAAGCACAAAAAGCCCAAGCAGTATGCCGCCGAAGAATCGGGCCGGCATATTGCCTGAAGTCAGCTCAGTATCCTGTTCGATCACTCTTACCAATGTAGTAGACAATTCCTAGTGTTTTCGAATCTATTCTGCCCCCACTAGCGCTGATAGTGGCTTACGCGCTCAGCTTTTGCGAACACATCTTGTTCACTTAAGGCTCCCTCAGCAATCCGTTTCATGGTGGTGTCGATCGCTGGCAGGAGCGCATCGGTGGTCAACCAGAGGGCTTGGTCGGCTCCAGCAATGATAGCGGTAGCCGCCGCATCCTGCGGAGTTAGTTGGTTACTAATAGCTTTCATACCTGAAAGATCATCGGTGAAAACCGGCCCGTCGAAGGGACGGCCGCCTTCGTAACTACCCGACCGTAGCAGCTGATATGCAGCAGGGTTGATAGAGGATGGGGTTTTGCCGTCGCCCAATCCTGGCGTCGCCATGTGCCCCACCATGACCCCAACACCGGGGGTAGCCAGAATGCTGCGATAGGGGACGAGTTCGAAATTTTGTAGTTCATTCAGCGGCGGAGTGACGACTGTGCCCAGGTGGGAGTCACCACTGGCCCTGCCGTGGCCCGGGAAATGCTTGAAGACGGGCATGACGCCACCATCAAGCATGCCCTGGGCGAAGGCCGAGGCGTATTCGGCGGCGACGGCAGGGTCGTCGCTAAACGCCCGATCACCCACAACCTCCAGGCCAGCACCGTCAATATCGACCACGGGGGCGAAATCAACGGTGATGCCATGGCGGGCCAGCGAGGTGGCCATGTCGTAGGCCATGCCGCGAACCTCTTCGGGTTTCTTCTCCTTGGCCATGGTGCGGGGCGAGGGGAAGGTTCCCAGCACCTCGGGGTGGCGAAGCACCCGCCCGCCTTCGAAGTCAATGCTGACGGCGAATGGCCGGCCGACACGGTTGCGGAGCTCGGCAATGTCACGCCCGGGCGTGGTGAGAATGGCGGCTTCGGTGTCGGAACCAATAAAAATGCCGCCGGCACCCTGCTCCAGCGCGGCCAGGGCGTCATCGAAATTGCGGACGCCCACCATCATGAGTTGCGCTACCTTGGTGCGTAGTTCGGGGTTGGTGGGTGTGGTTGAGGTAGTTGTCGGCGCCACACTGCTTGTCGACGTCGGGGCCGTGGTGGTGGTTATTTCACTCGTTGGTGCGGCTTGGTCGGTTGCATTATCGGTGCAGCCCACCAGGGTGGTTGTTACCGTGACCGCAACCAGGAGGGCCAGAACGGGAAATTTCTTCATGCCCTCTACAGTATTGGAAACGTTTTCACCAGCGGAATCTTCAACACGCATTCCCCGTGTGTTGGTACCCCCGCCCCTGGGGCATCACCCACGGTTCAACAAGTTTGGGGGTAGTTTTCCCTCCTGCGGAAATCGAACATATCCCAAGCATATATAGTAAAAACTTTCACTACTAGTGTGGTATCCACATCGAACCCTGACCTCTAACAACTGCTAATGTATAAAAGTCGCACTACCTCATAACTAAAGGTGATTGCAATTTTGTCATTTCAATAACTTCATTTGGCCGGACACTATATGCACATTTTCCCCAGAAAGTTGGTTTCCATGCGCACCCTGTTGAAGATCACGAGTTCAGTAACGGTCATTGGGCTTGTTATTTATGGGGTTTTCACTACTGCAATAGGCCAAACTGCGGCACCACCGGTGCCATTGTGGTATCACGTCATGGCGCTGCTGGGGTTTGAATTGATGACGGCCGGGATCACCGGAAGCATCGCCGTCGGGGTCACCCGAAATAGTGTTCTCCCCACCGGCGGGTCGGTGGGGGTATTGCAGCGGTTCGGGCCGTTCTACCTGTTTATGTTGGGCCTGTTCGCAATTGTGAACATGTGGGGATTGGGGTTTTTCGCCACCTCCGTACCGAATAATACTCATGCCCTGTATTATGCGGAGCCGTTGGGCATTAACGCGTTGTTGGAAGCATCAATCTGGTTATTTTTGGGTGGGGCTGTATTGGGCATGTTTCAACTGGTGCGGGGGTTAATATGGGAGAGAAGGAACCTTCGGTCGTCGTAAAGCGAGAAAGTTAGTCAAATGCGCGTTTCATATACGGCATGCAATGTGGCATTGAGCATTGGTTTTGTCGTGTTTATCGCCTACCTCAGCATTGCGATCAGCCCCAATTCACATGAGCTCATGGCGCCAGTGCTGCAATACAGCATGTCGATCATTGGGTGCGAGCTCATGTGGGGCGGCATGCTGGGGCTCATGGCCACCACCATTACCTCCAGCGATCCCCGGCCGGGCATTGCCACCCGATTCGCCGCCCCCTACCTCATATTATTTAGTGTCTTCCTGTTTTTTAATTTCTGGTATTTGGGTTACATTTACACCCGAATGCAGCTGCTCATGGGGATTTCGGACCCGAATCGGCCCCTGTTTGAACTCATTTTGCTGGGGCTAGCGATCGGGTTTATGTTGAGCGGGATTATTACCGCGATCGGCCAAACGTTGGGGAGGCGGCGGCGTAAAGGGCAGAAAGCCCCCAAGACTGCGCAGGTAAGCCCACCGGTCAGCCCGCAACCACCGGAACTGACCTATCGCCGCACCTCCGTGTTCGGCTAGCCGCCACCGGTAATACGGGTGGGTTTCCGCCATGCCCCCACCACACCCCACCTGGTTACCCCACCCGTTCTAAGGTGAGAATCGTCAAAGGTATTTTCCCTAAGCTTGAATGCTGCTATCTTTGCAATTATGGCCTATGACTCTGACTCGTTAAACCGTAGAACGCTTGGTCCAGCCATTGCGAGCGCTGTGGTTGGTGTCACGCTGGGCATTGTTGCCGTGGTGGGGGTGTCCATTTTCACAACAGCGCATTCCCTGCCCGAATCTGGTGCGGTAGGCATAGACCGACCAGTCTTGGGCGACCCGGAGTATGGTTCCCGCAATAACTAAACCAACACTATTACATTTGCTGCACCGCGTACCGTTTCGGTCCGCAACCATTATCAGCCCACGAGGCAGCCATCTGACCGGCTGGATCTTCCTGGGGCTGATAAGTTTTTTTCAACCCCTGGGCTATATCGCCGCCGACACGAAACACGACCTACTGGCCAACCCCGGTAGGTTCCTCGCCGGCGCCCAATCCGCCTGGACTGACACGTTTACCCTCGGGCAACTCCAAAATCAGGCATACGGTTATTTATTTCCCCACGGCGCGTTTTTTTGGCTTTTCGACGCCCTCCCGGACGCATTCACCCAACGCCTGTGGTGGTGGCTGGTACTTGGTGTCGGCTATTCGGGGTTCCTCCTACTCCTCCGCCGAATAGCCGACACCTCAGGGGGGCTTGCCGGCAGCTTCACCACCGGCTTCGCCATGGGGGCCGCGTTCCTTTATGCTCTTTCCCCCCGGGTGCTGAGCACGCTCACCACCATTTCGTCGGAAACCTGGCCAGTCATGCTGGCCCCCTGGGTGTTGTGGCCGCTCATCACCCGCCGACTCACCCTGCGCAGCGTCGCCATGTCGGTGCTGGCCATTGGCATGATGGGGGCGGTGAATGCCACCGCCACCCTGGCCGCCTGCACCCCGGCTGGCATTTTCCTCCTGTGGCGGCTCATGGTGGCGTTCCGGTGGCGGCTCATAGGACTCACCATGATGTGGGGCCTGGGGGCGGTGCTGATTAGCCTGTGGTGGATCCTGCCCCTCCTGGTTTTGGGCCGCTACGCCAGCCCGTTCACCGACTATATTGAAAACGCCACCGTGGTCACCCGGTGGTTGAACCTGGCCGAAATCCTCCGCGGCACCACCAGCTGGTCGCCGTTTGTGGACGCCGAACGGCAGGCCGGCCACGCCCTGGCCACGGACCCCTACCTGATTATTTTCACCCTGGCGGTGGCCGGCCTGGGGCTTTATGGCCTGAGCCGGGTCCGTAACCTTCGGGGTTTCTGGTTCACCCTGCTGGGGATAGGGCTCATCGTGCTGGGTGGCGCCCACCACGTCACCGGGTTTCTAGATGGGGCTGGGGTGGCGCTGCGGAACATCCACAAATTCGACCCCCTGGTGCGGCTACCGCTGTTGGTGGGATTCGCTCAGCTCTGGCAACTATTTCCCGCCCCCAAACTTACCCAACCCGGCGCCCCCGGCGGGCCGCCGAAACCGGTGGGGGCATCGGTGGGCGCGCGGCAATTCCTCATGGCCTGGCTGCCCCGCCACCCGCGGCGGGCCGCCGCCCTGGCCCTGATTCTCTTGGTCAGCATATCCGCGGTCTCCCCGGCCTGGGCGGGTCGGCTCCTGCCGTTGGGCGCCTACCGGTCTGTGCCCGACTATTGGGCTAAGGCCGCCGAATTCCTCAACCACGAAGCCCACGGGACTCGAACACTTATTCTCCCGGCAAGCTCTTTCGCCCGGCAAACCTGGGGTTGGACCAGGGACGAACCGGCCCAGCCCCTGTTAGACGTACCGTGGGCGGTACGTGACGCCATCCCCTTGGTCACGCCGGAAGCCATCCGGGGTCTGGACGGGGTATCCGCCTACCCCACCCCCGAAAACCTGGCACGACTAGGTATCGGGGCGGTCATCGTCCGCCACGACCTGGCGCGCAGCACCCGAAACATGTCGGCGGAACGCCTCTTTCCACAGGCCAAAATCCACCGATTCGGCGAGGTGGAGGTAGTGATCCTTAACCGCGACCTGGGCATGACCGTGGTCGATTCCGACCGCATCCCCACGGTTGCCGGCGGCGGGGAATCGTTGGCGCTGCTGGGTTCGGGGGCGTATCGGCTGGTGGGCCAGGGGGCAAGCATCGTCACCGACACTCCCCTGCTGGTGGGCCGCAACTATGGGTCGTTGAACTCGGTGTCCGCACCCCTGGCGGACGCCGCCGAGGCCAAGGATGTGCACAATCGGGTCATTGACTACCCGTCCGTTGGCCCCTTCACCAAGGTGGTGGAATCCGGGGGGCAGGTGCGGGCCTCGTCGTCGGCGGGGGATGCAACCAGCTTCGCCGGGTCCCGACCTGGGCGGGCGGTGACCGCGGCGGTCGACGGGCTCGCCACCACCGCCTGGTGGCCCCGACCCGGAACCCAACGGGGCGAATGGATCGAACTGCAACCCGACACCCCCCTGGCCGACCCGGTGCTGGAAGTATTACTCACCGCCAGCAAGCCCGTACGCGCCGAGGTCATCGTAACCGCCGACGGCCGGAAGGTGACCAAACGCATGAAAACTGGTGAGCGAGTAAAAATCCCCATACCAGGCGGCATGGCATCCAAGGTGCGGCTCACCCTGGGGGCAGCCGCGGCCCCCATTGGGGTTGCCGAACTCGGGATCGAACACGCCCCCATCACCCGCAATGTCACGGTCCCCGACACCTCACCACAGGTGCGGCAATTCGTGTTCAACCAGGTATTTTCCTACACGGAGCAGTTGCAGCGCCGCTTCACCGTCCCCCGGACCATGCAGGTGCGGGTAGACCTGTCCGCCTGTGTGCAACGCGTCTATGTTGACGGCGCCCGCCACGAGTGCGGCGACACCATTACCCTCACACCCGGCGTCCACCAGATTCGAACAGGTGCGCAAATACTGAAGCTGACCGAGGTGGGTTTCGACCCCACCGGCGCCCCCACCACACCGCTCACCCACCTCAAACCCGCCACCCGCGAGCGCCTCATCATCACCAACCGGGCCGCCAACGATGGTCTCATCGGCACCCTGGACGGCACCCCCCTCACCCCAACCACCATCAACTCCGGTATTCAGGCGTTCATCGTCCCACCGGGCCATGGTGGGGAATTCCGCCTGAGCTTCGCCGGCGACCACACCTACCGGCAGGGGCTCATCATCGGCAGCATTACCGCCGGCATCACCGCCCTGCTTTGCGCTATCGCCACGGTCCGGCGTCGACAAGCTCGCCACGAAGTGCTACACATCACCGGTGGCACCTACGGCACCGTCATCATTTGCGGGGGGCTCGCGCTCACCACCGGCTGGCCCATCCTCATTCTCATACCGCTCACATGGCTGGTGCTGCGCTACACCCTCATCGGCCGCGGGCTGCTCATCGCCGCCACCATGACCATGACCGCCATGTGGCTAGCCCGCGCCCCCTGGCCCGCCGCGAACTATGCCGGCGACTCGCCGCTGCTCGCCTGCGCCTGCGCCATTGCCGTCATCACCATGTGCATCAGTCTCCGGCGTGGCTCACCCGAATATCCGCAGCCGACGACACCGAAATCGGCACCACCTCCTGGTCCTCACTCTGCTCATCCTGCACCTGAACCTGCACCAGCCCCGCCACCGGCGGACGCACCACCGCAAGCACCGCCCCCGGCGTGATACTGTTCTCCGCCAAATAACGCAGCAGCTCCGAATCACCGTCATGGATCTGCTCCACCACCACCTGCTCCCCCGGCTCGATCGAGCTCAATGATTGTTTCGGCAGCTCCGCAACATTCCCCGACTCGTCCGGAATCGGATCCCCATGCGGGTCCCGGGTCGGATGCCCCAGCTTTTCATCCACCCGGCGTAAAAACTGGTCGGACACCGCATGCTCCAATAAATCCGCCTCGTCATGCACCTCGTCCCAGGAGTAGTCCAACACCCGAACCAGAAACATTTCAATCAGCCGATGCCGGCGCACCATCGCCAACGCCACCTGCCGGCCCGCCGACGTCAACACCACCCCCGCATACCGTTGATGCTCCACCAGGCCCCGCGCCGCCAGCCGTTTCACCGCCTCGCTCGCGGTCGGGGTTTTCTGGGCTAACGCCCCCGCAATCGCGCTTAACGACGCCGGCTCACCGGTTCGTTCGACGATATCCCAAATGCATTTGAGGTAATCTTGGGTTTTCTCGGGGTAGTCCATGACATGCACAGTATCCATCCTAATGACCGGCAACCTAAATAAAACAGGCCTGCTACCACCGCGACCATGCCGCCGGCCGATAAACTCTGCCACACGGCCAGCAGCAGCCCGGTGATCCCAATGCCCACACCAGCGACGCCCGACCACAGTATGAGCCCCGCGAAGTTCCGCACAAACACCTGCACCCCCGCGGCCGGCGCCACCAGAATGGCGATCGACAGGATCGAGCCCACCGCCGGAATCGCCACCACCATGCTTGCGCACAATAATCCCAGTGTGATTCCCTCCATGAGGGTCAGCCACCAGCGGGAATTCCGCACCGCCACCCGAAACGCTATGGGGTCAAAATAATAAAATGCCAGGCGGCGGCCGCAGGTCACCAATGCTATTACCGCGAGCACTAAAATGGCTGCGGCCGACAGCACATCCGTGTGGGATACGGCCAGGAGGGATCCGGTGAGGAACCCCTCCACTTTGAGCGGCAGCGGTTGGAACCAGCGCAGCAGAAACACGCCCAGCGCGTAGCCCACCGTCAGCACGATCCCAGCGGCGGCGGTGGGGGAAATCCCCTCCAGGCTGGCCAGGTATCGCATCAACCACGCTAGTGGGATGCAGAACAGTGCGGCGCCGACAAAGAGCCACAGGCTGAGGCTGCTGCTGGATGCCCCCATGAATTGGCCGATCACCACGCCCAGCACCGCGCCCGGAAACGTGCCGTGGGAGAGCGATTCGGAGAAAAACACCCGCTTGCCCACGATCGCCAGTGCGCCCACGATTCCCAGCAGCACGCCGACCGCGACCACTTCCGCAATGGGGAGGGTGAGAATGCCTACCATTTCGCTACTCCTTGGTCCGTGCCTGCTGCGGGCTTTGTTCGCTCTGCAAGCTTTGCGACGCGGGTTTAGCCGCTTTTGCCCCCGCCCCCGCCTTGCGGAAAGCCGAACGAGCGGTAGTTCGAAGAGTGTTGAGGGCTATCGCTATTACAAACACCGCCACCAGCGACAAACTCACCGCCGCCTGGGGGCTAATCTGATGCCCCACATCAACATTCATCGCCACCACCCCAATGACCGCCGCGGTCAGGCCGGCAGCAACCGCAATCCCCACCATCATCGGAATGGTTCGGGCCAAGAGCCGGGCCGCCGCCCCCGGAATAATCAAATATCCGATCACCAGTAACACCCCCACCGCGGAACTGGCCACCACCACGACTGCGGCGATCGCGGCATTAAGGGCAGCATCGATCAGGGTCACATTGATGTGCTGCGCCACCATGAAATTCCGGTCAAACGCCACCGCCACCTGTTTCCGCCACGTCACCAGCAATATCACGAGCGCGGCAGTGCTCAACACCGCAGTCTGAATGAGCCGGGTATCCGTCACATCCAAGAGCCGGCCAAACATGAGCGCATCCAACTGGCCGGAATAGTCCCCAATGGCCAGACTCAACACCACGCCAACCCCATAAAAACTGGTGAGCACCACGGCAGTACCGGCCTCGGCGGCAGCCCGCCTGGTGACAAACGTGAGCGCCGCAGCGGCAACCGCCGCCACCACGGCGGCGCCGGGCACAATACCATCAATCCCACCTAGGGCCAAGCCCACCACCATGCCGGGAAATACGGAGTGCACCAAAGCCTCCACACTGAATTCCATGGCACGCAAATTAACCAGCACCCCCACGCTGCCGCCCACGATTCCGAGAATCAGCAACAAAATGAGAGGGCGTTGCAGGTACGGGAGGGTGAGAATATCAACGAACATGATGCAACAGGGCGTCGGCGGTGTCGTAGATGGCAACATGACCATCGGCAAAAACCGCGGTTTGCTCGCATAGTTGTTCGGCAAGACTGTAGTCGTGGGTGGACACCACCACCCCGGTTCCCTGCTGCTTGAGCTCCGTGAGTACCCGCACCAACACATCTCTGCTTGTAGTGTCGAGACCATTGAAAGGCTCATCAAGCAGCATCAAAGCCGGATTGGTGACAATGGCCCGGGCGATAAGTACCCGCTGCCGTTGTCCACCAGACAGGCTACCGAATCGTTCCGTGGCCTTCTGCTCCAAATTCACCCGAGCAAGCGCCGACGAAATTTTGTTCGAATCAACCCGGCGCCACCAGGGGGTGGTAGCGGACAGTCCCATGGCCACCACCCCCTGGGCGGTCACGGGGAAACTCGGATCAATATCCTGGTGCTGCGGCACATACCCAATATTGTTGACACAACGCAAGACACCAGTGGCACGACACATGCCCAGGATGCCTTTGAGCAACGTGGATTTGCCAGAACCATTCGCGCCGATAAGCGCGAGGGCTGCGCCGGGGGCCACGGTGAGGTTGACGTTTTCCAAAATGGTGATGGTATCGTAGCCCAGGTCGAGGTTTTCGGTAACCAGGACCGGGGGTTTCGTAGCCGGCGTTGCAGCCGGCGCCGATGTGGCGGGTGTCGAGGCTGGGGTGGGCGAGGTCATGGGTGTCATGGGTAGTGCCCTTCGTTGCGGTTATTTGGCGTTATTGGATATCTCGGGTGGTAGTGGGGCGGGCGTGCCGTCCCAGGCGGTCACGAGGGTGGTGACATTGTGGATGATGGAGCCGATGTAGGTTTCGCCGGGGCTGCCGGCTGGGCCCAGCGAATCGCCGTACAGGGCATCGTCGTTAGTGATGGCTTTCACACCTGCGGCCCGGGCGATGGCTTCGATCGACTTGGAGTTATTGGAGTTCTCAGCGAACAGGGCTTTGGCGCCGGATGCTTTGACCTCTTCCGCGGCCTTGTTGATGTGTTCCGCGGTGGCGTCTTGCTGGTGGTTGAAGTCGCTGAGGGCGGCACCAATGAACTTCACGTCGTAGGCGTTAGCGAAGTAGCCGAAGGCATCGTGGGAGGTGAAGAGCACCCGGTTTTCTTCCGGCACGCTGGAAATGGAGTCCCGGACCCACTGGTCCAAGAGGGTGAGCTGGGCCTCGTATTTTTCGACAGCGGCCTTAATGCTATCGGCAGCGGCGGGATTGTCCGACTGGGTTTTCTCCAGGGCGGTGCCGATGTTAAACACCTGGACGTCGGCCTGTTTCACGTCGGTCCACACGTGGGGGTCGTGGGTGAATTCGGGCTTTTCGCCGGGCGTGACAAACGGCCACGGCCGGACGTCTACTTTTTGGTCGCCGAGTTCAACGGTGTAGCCGTCGCCCTTCTCTTCGGACACCCCTGAGGTGACCGACATGGTTCCCTTAAAGCCGGAGGATTTCACCGCCGAGTCGAGAAAGTGTTCGAGGTCGACACCGTTGACAAAGAGCAGATCGGCTTGTGCCAGCGCCTTCATCTGTTGCGGGGTCATTTCGTGCTCGTGCGCAGACGCGTTGGGGGCGAGCAAACAGGTGAGGTTTAACGTGACGTCGCCGTCCCCACTGGTGGTTTCGTGACCAGCGGAGTCGGTTTTGACCAGTTTCATGCCGTTGTTGGCAATCTGGGTGAGGTAGTCACAAATTTGGGTGGTGGTGGCTACGGCATGAATGCCTTTGGCGTTAGCGGCTCCGGTCGGGGCAGTGCTGCAACCAGCCAACGCGAGGGCAGCAGCAAGGATACCGGCAAAATATTTCTTCTGCACGATCCTCATTCTAGACACCCCCAAAGCAAAAGTTCAAGTCATTGAACTTATGGTTTCAGTGACCACTTTCTCCCCTGCTTGACGACGTCCTCCCGGCCCAAAATCCCCCACCATCACCCACCACTACCCCCGCAGCAGCACCTTCGCGTTAGCTGGGGTTCTGCGCATAACCGACCCAAATCCGCCCGCCGGGAACGGAACCCCAGCTAAGCAGACCCGAAGCCCTATCCACAAAGCCCCCACAATCCTGCCGCAAACCTTCTAAGCATGGTTTCCATCCGGCTACCCCCGTTTGCCCAGGACGAGCACCGCCCCAAAACCAGAATCCAAGCTTAGAACTTATGCAGCCGGGCGCAAGAGGCCGGATATCAGGTGTGCTGAGCTGGGGTTTCGGTCACTTCGCTTCACCAGGAGTCTGGGAAAACCCGAACTACAGCTCAATCCTTTAGCTTGGGTTTGGCGCTACAAGGCATGCAGTTTGGCCACCATTAGTGGGAACCCCAGCTAACGCAAATCTGAAACCACACCGAACCCCCAATGCCCTACAGCATATGTTCTAAGCATGGTTTTCTATTCGGCTGCCCCTGTTTGCCCAGAACGAACCCCGCCCCAAATCCGAAACCCAAGCTTAGAACCTTTGCAGCCATGGCGGGAAAGGGAATAGTTAGGTGTGCTGAGCTGGAGTTCCGGTTTCAAGCACAACCGCGTGGAGCTTCTGAATCGAAAAAGTCAAGCTCAGCAATAATGAAGCCGCATTCGCTGAGCTTGGGTTCCGGCTGATATCCCCTCAAACCATGCTCCGCGGAACGGAAACCAAGCTAAGCAGACCTGAAGCCCTATCCACAAAGCCCCCATAATCCTGCCGCAAACCTTCTAAGCATGGTTTTCCATCCGGCTACCCCTGTTTGGACGAGCACCGGCACAAACCCGCAACCCCAGCTCAGCAAGAGTGCGACCATGGTTTTCCACAATCAGCGAAATATCCGCAACAGGGTGAGTTTCGCGGCTCGGGCACTCCGAAATGGCCATTCCACCAGGACATACCCACAGGATCCCACTATGAAAGATCCGATAAACGTCAATGGCAGCACAACCAAGAAACCGCCGGTAAACGGTCGAATCCCCAACAGTGGCAGCACTGCCCCCAACACCGCCAAATGCCACAGGAAAAACGAATAGCTAATCCTGCCAAGGTATGAGATGATTCGCCAATCCAAAAAGCTTGGGGCCGAATGAAACGCATACGGCAGGAAGACGCATGCGCACATCACCGTCCCGGCAATAACCCGCAGCGCAAACTCGCCTGCCGAGGGATGCTCCAACCCAACCGGTCCGAAGAACTCCTGGCCGGCAAGCCACATCACAAAGAATGCGACCAGCCACCAGGCCCACCGGTATTGGAATACCTTCACGGGTTTGTCCATCACCCCGCGGCGGCGGCGTAGCTCCTCCACCTCGGCCGCGATCAACCCCACCGCATACCAGCAGAAAAACCCGGGAAAAAAGATCTGCATATTGGGCACGTGCTCACGGGGAGAATCCGCCACAACCGGCAGAAACGCCCACCCCAGACTAAGTAATGCCAAACCGCAAAACACCATGATCCGTTTTGCGGGCCCCACATTCCGAAGCGCCCAGCCGAGTAGGGGCATAACCAGGTAAAACACTACCTCCACGCACAGGGACCACAGGTGGGTCATCCCACCGAGAAAACCCTCCGGCAGATATATTTGGGTGAAAGATAAGGTGGAGAGAACAGACACCCAGCTGGCACCAAATGCTTCCGGCACGAGAGCCAGTGCCACCACCACATATACCCAGTATCCTGGGACAACACGCCAAAACCGGCGGTGAAAATAGGTCACCAACATGCCCCGATGAAAATCCATTCCCCGCCACAATAGGTATGCCGAGAAGGCAAAGAACACCGCCAGGAAATAGTCGAATCGGCCCAGAATCGCCCCAATGTGACTGTGGGGATCAATGCCCGTTTGGAAGGAAACATGGGTTGTCATGATCGCCACGGCGGACACCCCGCGGAGTCCCTCCAGCTGGGGTTTGAAGCCCCTGCGATGCTGGGATCCCGCTGGCACCTGGGGTGGTGAAGACGATGTGGTTGGGGCTGATGGTGGGTACGATGGAAACACTGTTGTTGAGCTTACTTAATTAGGTTGTCAAGATAATGGTTTGTGCTTCATGGTTGTCTCTTGCAAAGATGATAAATGAATAGGAATAACCAACATGGGATCAGATACCAGCGATAAGGCCACCGCTGACGCCGCGGCCAGGGCCGAAGCAACCAGCACTACCGCAGCCTTGGGCGTCGATAAGAAGCGAAAGGCGAGGCGGCGGGTGCCTAGGGCCACCGTGGTAACCATTATGAGCGCCATTATTGCGTTTATCATTGCGCAAAACGTCCCGGAGCTGGTCATTAGCACGATTAAACCGTTGCCCATTAACACTACCCGAACCATTCAAACCGAACCGGCACCGACAATCTTTTACGACCCCTCGTTGACGTGTTCCGAATCGGATGGGAACGATTGCTACATTACGGAGGCGACCACACAGTGGACCACAGTGCTCAATAGCACCAAAGGGCAGGTGATCGACACCAAAGGGAAACCAATGAAAAACGTCGCCCAACTCGACGTCACCCAAAAACTTATTCGAACAGATTCGCAGTCCCCGCTCGTCAATATCACCGATAAACTGCATTTATTGCGTGGCTCTGCCCACCCCATATTATTGCCCACCTCACAAATGGAGGTCACTACCGGGGGGTTTGGGGTGAACTTCAACACCGGGACCTTCGCCCGCGATGGGTTGCAGTATTTCCTACCGTTCAATACGGAACGCCGCTCTTACTCCTATTTTGACGTGTTCGCCCAGGCGGCGTTCCCCCTGGATTATGTGCGCACCGAGCGCCGCGGCCACAATGATTTAGTGCCGGACAGTGATGTGTTTGTGTTCCACCAACAGTTACCGGTCATGAATCTGGCATCGGCGGCCGCCCGCTCGTTCAACCACCCCGACGACATCAGCGACGCCCCCGGCGAAACGATTATCGAATCGGATCTGCCGCAGCAGCAGCGGGAGCAGATCGGAAATATGCTGCTCACCGGTCCGGAGTCGAAATTCTATCCTGGGGGGAGCGACAATAGTGTCACACTGGCACCGTTTTACACGGCAACCCGCACCCTGTGGGTGGAGGCGTCCAGTGGGGTGATTGTGGACGAGCAGGAGGAGATGCACCTGTTCTTCGCCATGGATTCCGCCGACGCGGAGAAAACCGCCCAAGAGGGCGTGAACATGTATCGCACTATACTGCACACGTCGACAACGTGGAATCAGGAGACGAAGGATTCCGCGAAGGCGTGGGCGGAACCGGTGGTGAGCATCATGTATTGGCTGCGGTTTGGGGCGTTTGTGCTGAAATACCTGGCCGGCACACTGTTGATTTATGGGTTCTGGCGGTACACCCAGATTGTGCGCCGCGCAGAAAATACTAGCTTGACGACGCCCACCGCACCGCCGGAGCCACCAGCTTCACCGAAAGCATGAGTCCCGCACCCCCACCCAGGACCACGGCAGTGGCGAAATACCTGGTCGTTGGCTACACCGGTTTCCTCATTGTCCTGTTGCTGGGTGTACTCTTCCAACCGGGTGTACTGTTGCTGCGCGACATGGCGGTGTTGCGGCACCCGGCCCTGCATGCCGGCGCGGTGGGGTTTGGGGATTTGCCGGCCCGGAATGCGCCACAGGATGGCATCTTGGCGCTGGTGGGAATGGTTATTCCGGCCTCGTGGTTTGTTCGGATGCTGCTGGTGGGATCGGCCGCGGCGGGCGCGTGGGGCGCGGCAACACTGGCAACGCCGGCTGAGTCGCCGGCTGGGCGGAACCGCGTTGCATTCCGTCAGGTGGCGGCGATCACGGTTACCGTGTGGAATCCGTTCGTGGTGGAACGGCTGCTTCAGGGCCAGTGGTCCGTGGCGATGGTGGCGTGGTTGCTGCCCACGGTGGTGGCGTGCCGCACCCGCCCCAACTGGCAGGTGGCCACCGTATGGGTGTGCAGCCTCACCCCCACCGGCGGTTTCGTGGCGCTCATCGTGGCCCTCGTTTCCGCCTGTCGACGCCGGTTCGTGGCCGTTTTCGGCACCCTGTGCCTTCTTCCGTGGCTAGTGCCCAGTGTGATTGCGCCACCGACCTCCGCCGGAACCTCGGCGTTTCTGGGCCGACCGGAGGAGCTTGTGGGCACGTTGGGGGCGTTTCTGGGATTGGGGGGCATGTGGAACGCCGCGGCCGTACCGGCCTCCCGGAACGTGGGGTTCGCCGTGGCCGGGGTAATATTGGCAGCCCTCCTGGTGCGGTGGATTCCCCGACGGTGGTTGGTGGTGTCTGCCGTGGCAGTGCTGGTGTTTTGTGTGCTGTGGCGGTGGCCGGGGTTGGTGGCTCACGTACCGGGGTTGGCGCTGTTTCGTGACTCGCAAAAATTGGCGTTGTTCCTGATACCCGGCCTGGTGATGGCGGCGGGCCGGATCGGAGCGGCGTGCCCGACCCGGCTCAGGTCCGGGGTGATATCGGGGGTGGTGGCGCTCATGGCGGTGCTTCAGGTGCCGGATGCCCCCGTGGCGCTCATGGCGTTACGACCACTCCCGGAGCCCGCCATTGTCCGGGAAGTGCAGGTGGCACGGCCGACCGGGGATGTGGCAAACATGGATTCGGCCGGCCTGGTGGTTTACGCGGGCCGAACCGTGATTGATCCGCTGTATAAGGCCGTGGGCTCGGTTGAGGCGGGCCAATTAGTGGTCGATGGCCAGGTGGTTGATCCCGCCTCGTCGCGGTATGTGGCAGCCAGGTCGGCGTGGAAAGCACGCGATATAACCCAGCTGGCAAAGTTGGGGGTGTCCCATGTGGTGGCCGACGGAAAACTCATTGATCTGCACAATGAGCCGGTGGCCCACCGTGGTGGGTTTTATGCCGGGTTGGGGCTGCTAGCAGCATGGCTGTGCATCCCCATTGTCGCCGGCGTGGTGGCCCGGCGGCGGTAGCATCTGCATCATGCCCTCATGGAGCTTGTCGAAGCCCCAGTCCGAATCCACGATCAGCCCACAAACCGTGTAGGGCAACTCCAGCGGCGCCTCCGCCACCGACAGCCCAGCGAGAATGCACTGGGTCGCAATCAAGCAGGCCTGCAGATTCGCCGAATCCTGCCTAACTTTGGGATAGCGGTCCTCACCGTACTCGGCAAGCAACGCATCCATGTGTTTTCGGTAACTAGGGGACTCGTGGGCTGACTCGGAAAGATTCACCACACACTCCCACACCACGCCATCGTGAATCCCATGATCTCCCAGGTAGAAGAGCAAAATGTTTTTCACAAAACCCAGCGGACCAACCCGATCGACGATGGTCTCGACCTCATCCATGATGTCTTGCGCAAACGCATAATCGGCGGAAAATACATTTTCCATCACACCATCTGATTCCCCAGGGATGGCACCTCCCCCATCGCCTCCAGGGTGTCGGCAAACCTGCGGCCGGTTTCCTCCCAGGAATAGTCTTGGGCTTTCAATTGGGCGGCGCTACCCAGGGCGGCGCGGAAGGCGTCGTCGATAAGCAGGCGCTGCAGGGCGGACTGGAGTTCGATGGGGTCGGACACCAGCAACCCGGTCACCCCGTCGTCGATAGAGTCGCGGAGGCCGCCGGCGCTGGCGTAACCGACGGTGGGCACGCGATGCTGGGCGGCTTCCACCACCGCCAACCCCCACCCCTCTTTGCGGGAGGGCATGAGGTGGACGGCGGCACGGGCGAGGAGCGCATGCTTATAATCCTCGGTCACCTGGCCGTGCAGGGTGATGCGCGGATCGGCGCCGATATAGTCGCGGAGCTTATCCTCCCACCAGCCGGAACCGATGATGTCGAGCACCACGTTGTCGGGCAGATCCCGCACCGCATCGATTGCGTGTTCGATCTGTTTATGGGGGACCAGGCGCGATAGCGTCACTACATGGATCCGACCGTCGTCCTCTAGCTGGGGCAAGGTTGTAGGGATGGGGTCAACACCATTATGGATAATGGTTATATTGTCCGGGGGAAACCCCAGCGATACAAGATCCTGTTTGCTTGGTGCCGAAACAGTCACCACCTGAGTGTTTCGATGCACCCGCGGCGAAATCCGGGATTCAAGAAACCAACCCAGGCTGGCCAGGAGTTTTCCCGCAACCGGCCACTGTTCGCGGTGACAATGGTGCGTGAGCAACACGGTTGGTTTCCCGCTAAAAAACTGTCCAAAAAACGGGATGCCGTTCTGCGTATCGACCACAACATCAACATCTTTCAACGAACCGATACCGCACCGACCCAACAGCATCATGATTGCTGCGCGCGGGTACACCCCCAGCTTTCCACCCCCCCGATAGAAGGTAATTCCATCTCGAACGCTTTTACGACGACAGTCGGTGTGGGCGGCGGTACGATAAATCACCTCATGTCCGCGGTCGCTCAAATACCGGGCAACATGTTCAAGGTATCGCTCGCTGCCACCACCTTGGGGGTGGGTGGTATCACGCCAGCACAACAAGAGGATCTTCATAACTTCATCTACCCTAATGCATCATGAACACTCGGTTATTTCATACTCGCCGACGGGCCACATTACGACGATCAATTCAATTGCTTCTCGACGTTCGGAAAGAGCAATCCGACCCGGATTTTTTCTATTCCCGCCTGGCAAAAGACACATGCGAGCTGGTCACGGCGCTTCATCGGGACACGCATGGTTGTGGCCTATCAGGGACGCGGGTATTAGACGTCGGGGGTGGACCGGGGTATTTTGCAGCGGAATTTGCCGCCCAGGGCGCAGATTATATTGGCCTAGAACCCGATGTGGGGGAGATGTCAGCGGCTGGGATTACGGTAGCTAACTCGGTACGGGGCGATGGCATGGCGCTCCCGTTTCGGAATAATTCCTTCGACGTTGTATATTCATCAAACGTTGCCGAGCATATTCCCCACCCCTGGGTTATGGGGGAGGAAATGCTTCGAGTATGTAAACCGGGTGGGCTCGTAATTTTAAGTTATACCGTGTGGCTCGGCCCTTTTGGCGGCCATGAAACCGGCTTTTGGGCACATTATCTTGGCGGAAATTTTGCCAGAGACAATTACACTAAAAGGCATGGGCATAAGCCTAAAAATGTATTTGGTATTTCGCTTTTCGACGTGTCCTGTTCGAGCGGTATTCGATGGGCTTCACAGACCAATGCCAAGGTAGTGACCCTATTCCCCCGCTATCACCCGAAGTGGGCATGGTGGTTCGTTTCAATGCCCGTTTTCCGAGAATTTTTTGTGAGTAATCTTGTGATTGTGTTGCAAAAAGCCACACCTAATGAGGGCAGATAAAATGAAAAGCCCACTATATATGCGAAAAACTTTATTTTTGTGTTTACCAGCACAATTTAAATCAAAAATAAAGCCGCGTAATTGCTTGACGTTAGGGATGGTTCCGTCCTAGAATAAAAAACGAGTCCAATCAAGGATTCGTTTTCATTTCCGGTATTCACCTGGTGGGAAGCCATATTTATAATGGTTACCTGCATAAATACCACCTCCTTTCTCGTTGGCCCCCGCGTATAAACCGCGGGGGTTTTCGATTCTCAGGAAACTGGGCTGCAAAGTACACACCATGAATGTCAACTACAGGCTTAAACTTGTCTGAACACCGCACTGTTGACCCCACCCCTGAGCTACCCCCATCACCCTATGGATAGCTGCAAGTTTGCAGCCCTCTATGGGCTGCATAAATACTGAAAAACCTGGTTCACTCGCAAGATTTCTTCCACGTTTTCTCCGGGAACAAACGTATCATTCCTACGCTCCTTGCGCATCATCTGTCGCTCAGCTGCTGAGCTTGGGTTCTACTTCGGAAGGCACAGATTTAGGGTGGTATCGACCGGAACCCAAGCTTAGAACACCTGATATCCCACGCCCTGCCCACAGCAGCATTTGTTCTAAGCTTGGGTTTCGATTTCAAGCCAACATTCGCCCTGGGGCAACAGGACACATCAAACAGAAACCAAGCTTAGAACTTATGCAGCTAGTCAAGCAGGGCTTTCGCTTTAGCTTGGGTTCTAGTTGGCAGCTTCGGTTGACCCAGGAAGAAACCTCCCGAAAACCGGAACCCAAGCTAAAGCAAAGGCGCAGCTCAACCAACAAAACCAACCATCGCCTTAATCTCTCCACGATCCCTACCGCACACCTTCTAAGCTTGGGTTCTGGTTGATAACGCCCCAAATGCGTGCCCTTTGAGATGTAACCCAAGCTCAGCACAAATACTGACCTGGCAAGGCGGGGGATATCAGGTGCTCTAAGCTTGGGTTTCAATTTCAGGCCAATATTCTCCCTAGGCCAACAAGCGACACCAAATAGAAACCGAGCTTAGAACTTATGCAGCAGGATCCCAGCTAACCCCCAACTGAGCATCAACGTCGCTTTAGCTTGAGTTCCATCTGTTAACGGTCTAAATCCGTCCGCCGGAACCAGAACCCAAGCTCAGCACACATGCAGCCAGAACAGGCAGGACTTTTGCTTTAGCTGGGATTCCAACCAGCCACGCCGGTTTACCCAGAAAGAAAACTCCCGAAAACCGGAAACCAAGCTAAAGCAAACACGCAGCTCAACGACAGAAAACCGGCACCACCACTCGGCTTAACAGCCCACCGAACTGTCAGACCAAAAACCCGGCCCCGCCGCGGGAAGCAGACGGGGCCGGGTTGGTGGATTGATTAGGGGTTAAAGGGCGTCCTCAATGCGCTTGCGCAGAGCAGCAAATTCCTCGTGAACCTCGGACGGCACCTTGTCGCCAAGGAACTTCAGGTAGGCCTCGTTGTCGTCAAGGTCTTTCGCCCAATCCTTCGCGGGGGCACTCAAGGCCTCTTCCACGTCGGCCAGCGGGGAATCAATGCCGTTCAAATCCAGGTCCTCGGCACGAGCGGTGTTGCCGACCACGGTCTTATTGGCCTCAACCTTGCCCTCGATGCGATCCACGATCCACTTCAGCACGCGGCTGTTGTCGCCGAAGCCGGGCCACAGGAACCGACCGTCGTCACCGCGACGGAACCAGTTAACCAGGAAGACCTTGGGCATCTTGTCGCCGCCCTTCTTGCCCATGTCCACCCAGTGCTGAAGGTAGTCGCCAGCGTTGTAGCCAATGAACGGCAGCATGGCCATGGGGTCGTGGCGCAGGGCACCGACCTTGCCTTCGGCGGCAGCCGTCTGGCCGGAGGACAGCAGGGAGCCGATCATGGTGCCATGGTTCCAGCTGAAGGATTCCGTCACCAACGGCACAGTATCGGGGCGGCGGCCGCCGAACAGAATGGCGTCGATCTTAATGCCGTGAGCGTCTTCGAACTCGGGTGCGACGATCGGGCATTGTTCAATCGGAACCGCATAGCGGGAGTTCGGGTGAGCGGCATCAGTGTCAGATTCGGGGGTCCAGTCATTACCGTGCCAGTCGATGAGGTGAGCTGGCTTTTCCTTGGTCATGCCTTCCCACCAAATGTCACCATCGTCGGTCATGGCAACGTTGGTGAACATGGTGTTGCCCGGTTCCATGGTGCGCATGGCAATGGGGTTCGAATCGTAGTTCGTACCAGGGGCCACACCGAAGAACCCGTTTTCGGGGTTGATGGCGTACAAACCATCCGCCCGCAGGTGCATCCAGGCGATGTCGTCGCCCACCACTTCGGCCTTCCAGCCGGGAATGGTGGGGGTAATCATGGCGAGGTTCGTCTTGCCGCATGCCGACGGGAAGGCTGCTGCCACACCATAGCTCTTGCCCTCAGGGGAGGTGAGCTTCAGGATGAGCATGTGCTCCGCCATCCAGCCTTCTTCCTTAGCCATAATGGAGGCGATACGCAGGGCAAAGCACTTCTTAGCCAGGATGGCATTGCCACCATAGCCGGAACCATAGGACCAAATCTCTTTGGTTTCTGGGAAGTGGGTAATGTACTTGGTGTCATTGCAGGGCCACGTCACATCCTTTTCGCCCGGCTCTAGGGGATGCCCCACGGAGTGAAGGCATCGCACGAATTCGCCGTCACCCAGACGGTCAAGCGCGGCCTGACCCATGCGGGTCATGATGCGCATGGACATGACCACATATTCGGAGTCCGTCAGCTGCACACCGATCTTGGGGTCGTCGCTATCAAGCGGCCCCATACCAAACGGCACCACATACATGGTGCGGCCCCGCATGCTGCCCCGGAAATGTTCGGTCATTTCCGCTTTCATCTTATCCGGGTCGACCCAGTGGTTGGTGGGTCCGGCGCCTTCTTCGGTGGCTGAGCAAATGAATGTCCGTGATTCAACCCGAGCCACGTCAGAGGGGTTAGAGCGGGCCAGGAACGAATTGGGGCGCTTTTCGTCGTTCAAACGAATGAGGGTTCCGGAATCCACTAGTTTTTGGGAAACACGATCCCATTCTTCTCGTGAGCCGTCGGCGAAGACCACTTCGTCAGGCGTGAGTAATTTCGCAGCATCAGCAATCCAATGCAACAATGCTTCATTCTTAGTGGGAGCCTCGCCTACAAGTCCCGGGATTTCCACTTTGGACATTAAATCCTCCTGTCATATTTGGTTCCGTTTTCAACAGTAGCGACCAAATCACCCCCAGGTAGGCGGGTCTGGTGAGACCAATGTCATAATTCCGTGGGTTTATCACAACCATTTATGCCATAATGGGCCCTGTCCAGCGAAAATAACTTTTTTCACTTATCAACGTTCGCCCCTTTCGGGGGCCCAATAACCACGAAACAGCACATTTTCATTCCCCTAAACAGGGGGGAATTGGCGTGATTTTCGGTCATTTTTCCCACCGCGAGGGTCCGGCGTCGACAAGCTTAGTGACGATCCGGCGTGCCAGTTAGCGCCATTTCTTCACCCCCACTACTCTTAAGAATCCTACCGATTACCGACAGGAAACCAGCATGAATAGACCGCAACAAACCGACTTCAATGAGCTTTTTCATAACGACCTGGACTACCCCCGACTCGGCGGCGTCAGCTTTCGACGCGGGTCGCTTACTGATAATCAGGCCGCCCGCTGGGACGAGTATTGGCCCACGCTCGGCACCACGCTCGCCGATCGGATTATCAACATCGACGACTGGTTTGGGCGTAGTGGGGCGAAAACCATTGTGGAAATCGGCTCCGGCACCGGCACCTCGACTGCCGCCATGGCGCCGCACGAGGCCGACACCAATATCATCGCCGTGGAGCTGTATAAGTCTGGGCTGGCGAAGCTCCTCGGCGCCATCGTGCGGGAGAACATCACCAACATTCGCATGATTAGCGGCGACGGCGTAGAAGTACTCACTCGCATGTTCGAACCGGGTACTGTGGATGGTGTCCGTATTTTCTTCCCAGACCCGTGGCCCAAGGCTCGACACCACAAACGTCGCATCATTCAATCCGGCGTCTTAAACCTCATCGCTAACAGGCTCAAACCCGGTGGGGTATTGCACGTTGCCACCGATCATGCCGATTATGCTGCATGGATTGCCGAACTCGCCGAGGTAGAACCACAGCTGGAATACATGGGGTGGCCCTGGCCGGACTGCCCGCAATTAACCGACCGGCAGGTCATCACCAAGTTTGAGGGCAAAGGTTTAGACCAAGACCACACCATCACCGAATTCCTATGGAGGCGCACATGAGTTCGAATGAATTTTATCCCGGGAACCCTGCCCACGCGGCACGATCCACAGCCGAAACCCCCGAGCCAATGGGCGACGACACGCTCCTGTTGGTATGGGACGCCCCCAATATCGACATGGGGTTGGGCGCCATTTTGGGTGCCCGGCCCACCGCAGCCCACCGGCCCCGGTTCGACGCCATCGGCAGGTGGGTGCTGGGCCGCGCGGGCGAATTAGCCCACCACACCGGGGTTCGGATCGCCGCCGAAGCCACCGTGTTCACCAATGTGGCCCCAAACGGCACCGACGCCATCCGGCCGTGGGTGGAGGCACTGCGCAATGTCGGGTTCGCGGTGTTCGCCAAGCCCAAGCTCACCGAGGACACCGACGTCGACCCGGACATGGTGGCGCACATTCGTCACCGTCACGCCGAAGGTGTACTGCGCGGCGTCATCGTGGCCAGCGCGGATGGGCAAAACTTCCGGGAACTCCTCACCGAGCTTGCCGACGAAGGCATCCCGGTCACCATCTTGGGTTTCCACGAACACACCAGTTGGGCGGTGAACTCCGAAATCTTCACATTCGTGGATCTGGAGGAAATCCCCGGCGTGTTCCGGGAGCCGCTGCCGCGCATCAGCCTGGATAATCTGCCGGCGACCGGGGCCTGGCTGCAGCCATTCCGACCGCTGTCCATGCTGCTGTCCGACAAGTAGCCAGGCACGATCGGTAGAAGGGATGTTGTCACCATGTTTTCTCGCTGGGGTGAATTCGCCTACCAGCACCGACGTGTTATTCCGCTCGTAGTTGTTGCCGTCATCATCTTGCTCTACCTCACCTTTGGGATGCGGCTTTCGGACCGCATGAGTCAAGAGGGGTGGGATGATCCCAACTCCGACTCCACGACCGCCGCCGCCATCGAAGCGCGAACATTTGGCCGTGACAATAATGGTGACGTCATCCTGCTGTTTACTGCCGAAACCGGCACCATTGACGAGTCACCAGAGTTTGGGCACATCCAGGAATACCTGACCAACCTCCTGGCCAACCACCCCGACCAGATTGACCACATCACCAGCTATTTCGACAAGCGGGTCGACCGGCTCATCAGCCAAGACAAACGCACCGCCTTCGCCGCAATCGCGTTGAAAGGGGACGGGGATCAAACCCTGAAAGACTTCCGGGCCATCAAGGTCCAACTCGCGGGGGCCGGCAGGATGTTTCCTGGCGTATCGACGCAGATAGCGGGGGCCACGGCCGTGGCGGATGCCCTGGATGAGGGCATGAGCCAGGATATTAGCCGGGCCGAATTCTACGCGCTACCAGCCGTAGCATTGCTGCTTCTTGTTGTGTTTGGGTCCCTGGTGGCGGCCTGCATGCCGCTGATTGTGGGCGGCCTGTCCATCGTCGGGTCCCTGGGGGTGCTGTCAATACTGGCCGGCTTCACGCAGGTCAATGTGTTTGCCCACTCGGTGGTGACCCTCTTGGGGCTGGGGCTAGCCATCGACTATGGGCTGTTTATGGTGTCCCGGTTTCGGGAAGAACTCAACCGGGGTGGCGGGCAGGATGTGCGCACCGCGGTCAGGCGTGCCACCGGTACTGCGGGAAAGACCGTGGTGTTTTCCGCCGCCATGGTGGCGGTGGCCCTGTCCGGGTTGTTGGTGTTTCCACAGGCGTTTTTGAAATCGGTGGCGTACGGGGCGATCAGCACCGTGGGATTGGCGGCGGTCCTGTCAGTGACCATGCTACCGGCATTATTTAGCCTGCTTGGGCACAATATTGATAAGTTCATGGTGCGCCGACCCAGGTGGGCGGGGGTAACGGGAATGGTTGCGCACGCATTGGGTCGAGGCAGGCAAGGTGGCCAGGCTGGGCAGCGTTCCGCCTCCGCCAGGGGACGTGGACGTTCCCGCTCTTATTCCCACTCCCGCGCTGCCGTAGCCGCGCCAGCCGCGGCGTCGAAGGGGTCGAAGGGATCGAAAAAGCTCAGCGAAACCTGGTGGTATCGGCTGCCGAACTGGTCGATGCAGCATGCAGTATGGGTGACCTGCGCCATTGTCGGTGGCCTCATGTTGTTGGCCCTTCCGATCGGCGACGTGGAATTCGGTGGCATCAACGAAACCTACTTGCCGCCAACCAATCAGGTGCGCACGGCGCAAAGCACATTCGATCGAGAATTTCCCGAATTCCGCACGGAACCCATCAAACTGGTGGTCACCAACGCCGACAACGATCAACTCATACAGGTGTACCAACAGGCCGCCCAGGTAGAGGGCCTAACCGGACGATTCACCCCCACCTCAGCCACAAAAGATGGCATCACGGTGCTATCGGCGGGGATCGTGGATCGGGCCCATAACCAGTCGGTTGTCGACCAGCTCCGGGCGATAGAACCGCCACCCGGAGTAAAGGTATATGTTGGTGGCACCCCGGCCCTGGAAATCGAATCTATCGAAGCTTTGTTCGACAAGCTGCCGTTGATGAGTTTCTATATTGTGCTCGCAACCTTCGTGCTCATGGCCCTGGTGTTTGGCTCACTCGTGCTGCCGGCGAAGGCAGTCATCATGACGCTGCTGGGCATGGGCGCTACCATTGGGCTACTCACCTGGATGTTCGTCGATGGTGTGGGCGCAAACCTGTTCGGCTTCACCCCGGGCCCGCTCATGAGTCCGGTGCTGGTGCTCATTATGGCAATCATTTATGGGCTGTCCACCGACTATGAGGTGTTCCTGGTGTCGCGCATGGTGGAGGCGCGCGAGCATCGCGCCGCCACCGATGTTGCCATCAAATTCGGCACCGCTCACACCGGCGGGATTATCAGCGCGGCGGCCATCATCATGATTGTGGTGTGCGGGGCGTTCGGGTTTTCCGACATTGTCATGATGAAGTACATTGCCTTTGGCATGATCTTCGCCCTGCTTTTCGACGCCACCATCATCCGAATGATGCTGGTCCCGGCAGTCATGCACCTACTGCAAGACGACAATTGGTGGGCGCCCCCATGGGTGAAGTCCGCGGCCGGGGCGCTGGGGCACCGAGTTTCCCGGAACCAGGGCCAGGGCCAAGGTCGGGGTCGGGGGCAGTCGGGACGGCCGAAGCGGGCGCCCCGACCCCAACCTCAACCGCCGCGGGCGGCCCAGCCACGACAGCCGGCCAGGCCAGTGCGCCGGCCTCGAACAAATATTCCCGAACCAGACTCCCGTGCTAGTGTTCGAATGGAGCGGGACCGGGCGTCGTCAAGCAAGCAACCAAGCAACCAACATCCGCGGCGGGAAGAAACGATAGAGTTGGCAACAGGGAGCTTGCCGCCGCAGCGTTTCGATAAGCCTCGCACAACCAACCCCAGTACCCACCGGCATTTCTCCCCCACCACCGGCCGCAACACAAAACAAGTGCCCTTCACGGAACTGCTCAAGCGTTTAGAATCCGAAGACTAGCACCGCCAACACCACAGAAAGGATCTTCTTGACAGTCAGCCACGAAAATCCCGCGAACCCCAAGACCGGCGCCAGCTGGAAAAACTGGGTGCGATTCCTCGGACCACTGGTCATCATGGGGATCGCGGCCCTGCTGCTGCGCGACAAGATGCCGTTCCTCGCCACCGGCTACCAGGAAGTTTTAAGTGCTAAACCCACCGGTCTGGTGCTCGCGTTCCTCGCGGTGATTGCCTCCATAGTGGTCATGGCCGAGGTGATGCACACACTGCTCAATGCCGGCGGTGCCAACGTGCGCTCGCGGGACACACTCCAGCTCACATTTATTGCTAACTCCTGGTCGGCGACATTCCCGGGGGGCGCGGCATTGTCGGCGGTGTACCAATTTCACACCATGCGCAATTGGGGGGTCAACGTGCTGGTTTCCTCCTGGTTTATTGTGGTGTCGGCGGCGCTGTCCACGGTGTGGCTGATTGCGCTGGGGCTGATTTCGGTGTTTTTCTTCGGAGCGGATTTCAGCCTATGGCCCATGTTGGGGTCGGTGGCAATCATGCTGGGGCTAGCGTTGCTGGTGTGGTGGGTCACGAATCACCCGGAGCCGGCAAAACGGTTTGTGGTGGCGGTCATTGTCCGGGCCGGCAGGATTGTGCGCCGGCGACCAACAAAAATCCTCGACAGCATTGACGAGCATTTCGGGCAGCTTGACGCGGTATCGCTCACTCCCAGCAAATTCAGCTGGGTTACCCTCCTGTCGCTCATGAATTGGGTGTTCGACATTGTGGCGGTCTGGCTCTGCGTCTGGGCGGTAACCGATGTGCTACCAGGTTTTCGGGCGGTGGAAAACAACACAACGGTGCTGGGTGTGGTGTTGGCATTTGTCACCGCGAAAATCGTGGGCACGGCACAGATCACGCCAGCCGGCCTAGGCCCGGTGGAGGCGGCCATGACCGGCAGCCTGGTCGCGGTGGGCATGACGGCTTCGTCGGCGTTTGGTGTGGTGTTCGTTTACCGGATTATTTCCTTTGCATTGATTACGATCATTGGGTGGGTGACATATTTTATTTCCGTTGCCCACGGTGGCATGCATGTAGGAAGTATGAGTTCATGAAAACGTTGATGAAAGACATTATTGCGGTGCTAGTGTTTGCGGTGCTGGCCCGGGCCGCCCACGGTGGTTTGGGGCTTGCCCAGATTGCGGACACGTTCTGGCCGTTTGCCATAGGCGCCCTGGTGGGGACGGGGATCGCCACGGTTGTGCTCCGGGGCGCGAACGACGGTGCCATTGTTGGTGTCAGTGCCGCAAGGATCACAAGGTCGGTGCGTTATGGTGTAATTGTGTGGCTGGTCACCGTGTTGACTGGCTTAGCGATTTGGGCGGCGCGTCATGCGGCGGTTCCCCACATTTCGTTCATTATTGTGGCGACCACCATGTCCGGCCTGCTTATTGTCGGGTGGCGCGCCGCCGGCCCGCTGATTGCTCGCCGTCGGGCTTAACCCCTCCCCGCTTTACGACGCCCTCCCGGCGGCCCGGGCGGCCTGGCCTGTCTTGGCTGGCTTGCCCGGACCCAGCTGGGTTTAGCCCGGTCTGATCCAGCCACCCGGAGAGTTTTTGTTTTGCCCACTCCAGCCCAGCCCACCCCACCCCGCCGAGCAGGGCTTTTGCTTTAGCTGGGGTTCGGGCCAACCACCCTGGTTTCTCCAGGAAAAATCCTCCCAAAAACCGGAACCCCAGCTAACACTCAACCCAGAAAACCAGCCGCCTCCCCCACCCCTGCGGCGGCACATGTTCTAAGCATGGTTTTCATTTCTGACGCCACCAAGCCCCTGGGAATTCCTCCCACCCACAACCAAAGACCATGCTTATCCAATCCGCTACTCCACAGGGTGACACGGCAACAACACACCACCAAACAGAACCCACGCTCAAAACCTATACAGTCAAATCCCAACCAATCCCCCACCCCAGCACCAGTTTTGCTTTAGCTGGGGTTCGGGCCAACCACCCCGGTTTCCCCAGGAAAAATCCTCCCAAAAACCGGAACCCAAGCTAAAGCAAACACGCAGCTCAACCAAGGAAACCAGGCAGCCGCCCTAATCTCTCCGCAACCCTTACCACACATCCTCTAAGCTTAGATTCCACTCCAAAAGCCACGAATTTGAAGTGTCGTTGGTTTTTTGGACGGGTGTTTTCCTTTCCTCTGGTAGGAACTATTACAACAGGGAAGGAAACCGGCCCAAGGGCCGGGTGTTTATGGGTAAACTCACGCTCATCCAGCGACAACAAGCAGTAGGATTATTCGAGCAAGGCTATGGGTATGTTCTAGTATCTAGGATGCTGGAACTCAAGCAATCCCAAGTAGAACTCTTAAGCCGTATGTGGCGTATCCATGGCAAACTATGCCTTATGCGGAGGAAAAACCAACAGTACTCGTTCGAAACGAAAAAAGAAGTCGTGACCCGGTACCTACAAGGCGATAACCCTATCGAGCTAGCGAAACAATACAACATCAGCTCAGACAGGCTGATCCGTATATGGGTGAAAAAATGGAAAACCAGCGGGGACGTGGCCTTACGTCCCCGCTTGATAAGGATACCCACCAGTAAAAGATACTGGCACACCACTGACCGAGGTAGAAAAACTCAAACGCGATAACTACTACCTACAAATGCAGGTTGATGTCTTAAAAAAACTCAAGGCCTTAAGAGAGAATCCACCAAGCGGGAACTAACCCAAATCGTGGTATCTCTTAAGGCAAACTACCGGCTTGATACGCTCCTTACCCTGGTAGGGCTTGCTAGGTCTACCTACTACTACCACCTGAAAAAACTCCGGGAGCATCATGATAAGCACGCCAGATTGAAACAAGAAATCTCCCGGCTGTTCCACGAGCACCATAAAGTATATGGGTGCCGCAGAATCAGGCTTGCGTTATTAAACCGCGGCTGGGTGGTATCGAAAAACCTAGTGCATACCCTGATGCGGAACATGGGGCTGCGGTGTGTTATCAGACGCAGGAAATACCAGTCCTACCGGGGTCGGGTAGGCAAGATCGCGGGGAATGTTCTTCGTCGGGATTTTGTTCCACCACGGCCGAACCAGTCATGGGTGACAGATGTGACAATGTTCCAGGTAGCGGGGCACTTCATATTGGTGTCCTAGCTGTACTGTCCCGCACAGGCCGTTTCCAACCTACCGGGACAGTACATCTAGAGCGATGGAAGGGTGTTGCTGTCTGGGATCGGCGACCAGAGTAGGTAGGTCTCCAGTTCCTCGCTTGCGGAAAGCGCAGCGGTATAGTCCGGCGAGTTGTAGCAGATTATCCCGCGGGTAAGGTCCACATCCACCGCGATAAACCACTCGCCTTCTACCCAGCAACAGCTCGTTCCCGAGTCGGTCATGAAGGCCCCCTCCGTCGTTTCGCCCAAGCAACGACCTATAAAATACCGGTATCCCTCCGGTGAGCTACGGACGTGATCCTCTTCGTCAGGTACGGGGCCAGCTTGTCCGGGTGAATACATCAGGAAGTCGGCGTAACAGATCCCCGCATCTGGTAACCCGAAAATCTGTCGCAAGGACTGCCAGGTCCCGATATCAATCATCCCGAAATAGGGCTCTTCCACCCGGGACACCAGTTCACGCTGAGTACGTTTATCAGTGACATTGACGGTATCCCAAAAAATCTACGCCAATATGGAAATCGCGGCCCAATTCAACAGCAAGGTCGCGCCACAGCACCCGCTCGTTGTTGGGGCCATGAATCGGCAGGCACAACTGCAGGACGAACCGGAAATTTTTCTTCAACCAGCTGATATACGTGGTATCGTCCAGACTGTAAGGCAGTGTGGCTGGAATGGGGGGCTCACCAGGTTGGGAGAAATCCCAGACCGGCTCCCAGAGGATCTCGTCTTGTCCCATGAGCCCCTACTTTCCCTTGTTTTTCTTCGATACTATCGGCGGGAGGGGACAGCAGAGCTTGCCGAAAATTCCAGGATAGCGCAGTTCCGCTATCCTGATATCTGCTTCCTGATTAGATCCCTGTGTCTACTTTCCAGGGGTCGGGCTCGTTCCGGATCATCCAAATGCTTTTCGATTAGTCATAATTAGCACTTATAACAGAAAGATTATGGAACTCCAAAGAGATATACACCCGCCAGCGAGATAACCATAATGACTCCCGTGGAAAAGAAACCAAGAAACACCGGCTTTACCCCCACGTGGAGGAGACTGCGGATATGGATATCCAACCCCAGCGCAAACATTGCGGCAGCTAACAAGATGGTCTGGGTAGACTGCATCGCTGATAAAAAGACCCCGGGTAAGAAATCCGCTGTACGCAGCAACACTGCGATAATGAAGCCCCCTACAAAGAGAGGAAGGATCGGAGGCTTCTTTCCCCCGGTTTCCATTCCCCGGTGCCGCATGAAATAGGAAACTCCGGCGATAATTGGCGCAAGGGTAATGACTCGAGCCAGCTTGACCGTGACAGCGACCGTCAAGGCTGCCCCACTTACGACACCGCCAGCAGCCACTACCTGAGCTACTTCGTGGGTCGAAGCCCCAATCCACATGCCCACAGCCTCTTCGGGCAGGCCTAATATGCTGCCGAGGAACGGAATGAGCGGGATCATCACTGTGCCGAACAGGACAACCAGTGCTATGGCTGTGGCAACTTCCTCCTCCCTCGTTTTGAGCGCACCTTCCATAGCCGCCACAGCAGCTGCCCCGCAAATAGAAAAACCGGAGGCAATAAGAATTCGTTGGGCCAGGCTAATACCCATAAGCCTGCCCACCCAGAGGGTGATGAAAAATGTTCCCACCACAGACATCATGACAACAAAAAGAACTCCAAATCCCAAGTCGAGTATCGAGGACAAAGATAGTTGGAAGCCGAGGAGAACAATGCCCGTCCGCAGGAGCCTCTTGGCGGAAAAAGCCATGCCATCAGCAAGGGCAGCAGGCACCGGGGCCAAATTCCGCCATAAGACCCCTAAAAGAATGGCGATCAGTAGTGCGCTGACCCCGGGGAAGAAACGCGCACCCATCCAGGCCAGTACAGCGCCTATTAAGGCCACAATGATACCGGGTAGTATCTTGACGACTTTCTCCCCAACGGTTTGCAGCGGGGATAAATCGTTAGCGGTTTTTATATTAGGAGAGCGGGTATCTGTGTGGGTTCTGAGTAAAGGTTTCCATTTCATGCCCTTCAAAGTAGCACCAAGTCAAACATATTAGTAGCCCTCACTTTGCCAATGCAGATAGACTCTTCTGATATGACTCCGAAAATGACTCACGTCGACAACTGGCTCAATTTGAGCATGCTTCGCTTGCTCAGCGGTGTTGCCGAGCATGGCAGCTTGAGCGCCTCCGCGCAAGCTGCCGGCGTTGCCCAATCGAATGCTTCCCGTTCAATAAAGACCTTGGAACGCCGTCTCGGTTACTCCCTTTTGTATCGCTCCCCCCGTGGTTCGACCCTGACGCAAGAAGGAAAACTGACTGTCGAATGGGCCCGGGAAGTACTCCAGGCAGTCGACCGCCTTATAATTGGCGCTGAAACCCTGGTTCACTCCGGCCACGAGGAGCTGACAATCGGAGCGAGCATGACCATCGCCGAACATCTTCTACCTGGCTGGATAGGAGCATTCCGAAAAAAGTACCCGGAGGTCACTACCAAACTGCGGGTCATGAATTCAGCGGACGTAATCGGATCAGTTGAGACAGGAGAGGTGTGCTTAGGCTTCGTGGAAACTCCTGTTCTGCCGGCATATCTAAATTCTGTCCCCGTATGGACAGATCAACTTTTTGCAGTAGTAGGGGTAGACCATCCATGGGCTCAACGGAAGCACTTACTGGAGTTGGAGGAGATAGCAGTAACCCCGTTGATCGAACGGGAAAAAGGGTCAGGAACCCGAGCATTTCTGGATGTACTAGTAGGGGCCGAGCGCCCTGAACCTCTCCTAGAGCTCAACAGTATCTCTGCGATCTGCCAGGCAGTCATTGAAGGCATTGGCCCTGCTATCCTCAGCAAGTTGGCGCTCGATAGCTACCTCCGGACGGGACAGCTAGTTCAGGTGCCCACCAGGGAAAAGGCCCTCGACCGGGTGCTGCATTCCGTGTGGAAAGAAAATGTCGATCTAACAGAATCTTCCAGAAGGTTTCTCGAGATTGCCGGAATGGCTTTGCGGGCCCAGTCCTCCACCACCTCTACTCCTTCGCCGCACCTCGATGTGATCTTGGGGTAAACAGTGTCTTTCAAATCTGACATAGATCTGGGCACTGTTCCTGCCAACAGCCAGGAAGGCCGAGAGACAAAACCGGAGCCCCCACCTCCTTACCAGCATTATTGCTCTAGCCCACCAAATCATGACCCCGAACACGACCGTCGTATACAATACCGCGATCCGCATTCCCACGTCCTCGACACGACTTATGAACTGGCGCAGGGTCGCCGCCAAGAATAGAAGTGCCTTTGGGGGGGTAGTCACGTTGGTCAGAAACTTCCGCATGTAGCCAACTTGCGCCCGTCATGAAGTGTCCCAGGTTTTGTTCCGCTTGAGTAGATGGGAAAATCTGGAACATGCCGAGAAAATTTGACCAGGATGCAAGGGACCGTGTGGTCCGTCTCGTGGAAGACCGCATCTTGGCGGAAAATATGTCGATGCAGGCCGCGTGCCAGGCAGTAGCTCCAAAGCTGGGGGTTTCATGGCACACGGCTCGTCAATGGACCCAACAGGCCCGCCGTGCAGGAAACACCCCAGAACCTGTACCTGAAGATTTGGCCGCCGAAAACGCGAGGCTACGCCGTGAAAATCAAGAGCTCCGCGACACTAATGAGCTACTGAAAGCCGCGTCAGCTTTTTTCGCGTCGGAACTCGACCCCAAACGTCGGAAATGATCCGGTTCATCGATGAAAACCGGAATCGTTTCTCTGTCGAGTTCATCTGTAAGACGTTGAAAAATAACCGGGCTGGCGGGTTTATCACCTCGCGTGGTTATCGCCAGTCCAAGGCTCGCGGGTTAAGTGCTCGTCGACTTCGTGACGGCGTGCTGGTTGAACGCATTAGTGCTGTTCATAGAGATAATTATGGTGTCTACGGTGTGCGGAAAATGTGGCATGCTCTTCGCCGTGAAGGAATCGATATCGGGCGTGAACAAACCGCCCGACTGATGCGCCTGGCTGGCGTTTCTGGCAAAGGCAAAGGCGGATCACCAATCACAACCCGAAAAGCTAACGTGCCTGATTTGCGCCCGGACTTGGTCGAGCATGAATTTAAAGCTCAAGGACCGAATAAGCTGTGGGTGGCTGACATTACCTATGTACGGACACGAAAAGGATTCGTCTACACCGCGTTTGTCACCGACGTCTACTCCCGGAGGATCGTCGGGTGGGCGCTGTCAGATTCGATGCGGACCGAAGCTTTGCCGCTGCAAGCTCTCAACCAGGCGATCGTGTGTGCTGAGGAAACAACAGGTCTCATTCATCATTCGGATCACGGGTCGCAGTATGTCAGCGTTGTCTACAACGAGCGACTTACCCAGCACGGCATTACAGCTTCCACCGGAAGTGTTGGTGACTCCTATGATAATGCTCTGGCTGAAAACGTTAACGGCTCCTACAAGAACGAGCTAATCCATACCCGCAGGTGGAATGACGTTGTAGAGGTAGAAATCGCGACGTTCGAGTGGGTGTCATGGTGGAACGAGGTAAGGCTCCACCAAAGCCTGGGATACCGAACCCCAGCCGAGGTGGAAACCGAATTTTGGAAGCAGAACTTGCCACAGGCAATAATGGAAATCAAGGCAAATGCCTAGGAACAAAACCTGGGACACTTCAGTCTTCAGTCATGGATTTATATGACCGCAGTATCATCGGGTATTCCACATCACTGGTGTCTACGGTTGAGTTCGCGGTGAAGAGTTTGAAACAAGCGTTTACTCAGGCGGGGTGCCCTTATGGGGTGGTAGTGCATTCGGATCAGGGCTATCACTACCAGCATGAGTCCTGGCGTGGGGTACTTGACATGTTTGGTGGTATCCAATCAATGTCGCGGAAAGGTAATTGTTGGGATAACGCGGTGATGGAAAACTTTTTCGGCCATATGAAAGCGGAAATGTTCCATGGGCGGTGTTACACCAGCACAGATGAGTTACTCACCGCTATCAGTGAGTACATTACCTGGTACAACACTCAAAGGCTGCAAGGAGTACTTGGTGGGCGCACCCCGATCCATGCCAGGTATCAAGCACTCGTGGTATAAATAACCCAAACAGGGAGGAAAACAACAATCCAAAAAAACCACGACAGTTCAATTTTGAGGCGCTACAAACCAGAACCCAAGCTCAGCACACCCAATACTCCGTGCCTGCGGAAGCATTTGTTCTAAGCTTGGGTTTCGATTTCAGGCCAACATTCCTCCTGGGCCAACAAGAGACACCAAACAGAAACCAAGCTTAGAACTCATGCAGCCGACCAAGCAGGGGTTTTGCTTTAGCTGGGATTCCGCATCCAACAAACAGATTCAGACCCCATGCACACAGAACCCAAGCTAAAGCGAAAAGCAACCAAACCAGGAAAACCCACCCACCTATTGCCGCATATCCCCTAAGCTCGACTTCCACATCCAGCCAAGACATACGCCCAGGAAACGCATCCACTACAAGCCAGAACCCAAGCTCAGCACTCTTACAGCTTGCCGAGCAAGGCTTTTGCTTTAGCTGGGATTCCGATCAGCCGCCCCGGTTCGCCCAGGAAGAAACCTCCCAAAAACCGGAACCCCAGCTAAAGCAAACACGCAGCTCAACGCCAGAAACCTGCCCGCCGGTGTCAACCAGGTGAGGCCGGTCGATCTTCCGAATTGCTCAAATCACTTGAATCGCTTGGATTCCCCAAGTCAGCGGGCTGCTTGTTTTCCACCGATCCGGCCGGGTCTGCCGCGCCGGCCACACCTTCGATCTGGGAGGTAAACAAGTCCGTGAACTCGCCCCCTTTGGCATAGAGCTCGTCAAAGGTGCCGGATTCGGTGATGCGGCCGTTCGACAGGAAATAGATTTTGTCCATCATCCGCAGGGTGGATGCCCGGTGGGATACCACGATGACGATTTTGTTGCCGCTGATGCGTCGCAGTTCCGCAAAAATCTCCATCTCACCGTGGGCGTCGATAGAGCTGGTGGGCTCGTCAAGAATCCAAATCCCGGGGTTGCGCAGCCGCAGCCGGGCCAGTGATAGTCGCTGCCATTGCCCACCGGACAGCCCAACACCTCCCCATTGCTCACCCAGTTGCTGGTCCAGGTCGTGGACGAACGCATCCGCCCCCGAGATCCGTAGGGCTTCGGTGGGGTCGCCCGGGCCGCCGAGTCGGAGGTTTTGGGCGACGGTGAGCCCGAATCGGGAATAGTCCTGCGGCAGCATCCCAAAGTAGCGGTGTTTTTCCGCGAAGGATGCGTGGGTGATGTCGTGCCCGTCGACAGTCACGGTACCGGCGGCTATGGGCCGCGTGCCGACCAGGGCAGATACGAGGGTGGTTTTGCCGGCGCCGTTGGGTCCGACTATGGCTATGAGTTGGCCTTGGCGGGCCGTGAGGTTGACGTCGTAAAGAATATCGGTAACGAACAGCTTTTCGACGCGCAACTGTTCGGATGTCTCTATTACGGGAAGGGGCGGCTCCACCTCGGGCGAGTTGAAAAACCGTTGCAGCATGAGCAGTGGGGTGGTTTCCTGCATGAGCATGCCCACGGACCAGCCGACGTTATGGATGGCGAAGAGGCCGCTGGAGATGCCCACCAGGGTGGCGGTCGCATCGACCGCGGTGAGTGTGTCGGTGCGCACGAAGGCGAGCAGCGCCAACCCGAAGCACGCGATTGTGGCCAGGGAGTTGTAGAGCTCCGTTCGGATGTACATGGTGTGCACGCTGCGGTCGAGGCTGGCCACCTTGTCTCGGTAGGTTTCGGCCTCGGCGCGGAACCATTCGCGGGCGTCGAGGAGGGCGAGTTCCGTGGCCGGCTCCTTGTAGATCATTTGCTCACACAGGTAGTTTGCGTGGCGGTGATAGTCGTTGTTTTGTTCCCACTGTTCGGCCAGCCTGCGGGAGCAATAAAAGTTCACCACCAGCGAGGGGATGAGCGCCAGTATGGTAAACATGGCGGTCCACACATTGAATTGGACGATGGACACGAACAGGGAGACTGCGACCGTGACCGCGAATATCACGGATGTGACCGCCGTGGCCTGCACCGACAGGTTGCCGTTGGACACCACCTCCAGGGCTTGGCGGACCTGTTTGTTGGTTTCGGTGTGTGCCAGCCGTTCCGGGGGCAGGCGGGACACCTTGTGGTCGACGGTTTTGCGCCCCATCCAGGCAATGTTCAGCCGGAGAATGTCGCCAAGCCGGGAGGAAATGTCCTGCAATGAGAGGAATCCGGCGATGAGTAGGGCCACGCAGAACGCCAGCACGTAGGTGTGTGCGGACCGGGTTTCGATGGCCCGGCCCAGGGCCGACACCAGCCACACCTGGGCCGCCGGGAAACCCGCCAATACCAGCTGTAGCAGCAAGACTGCACCCAGGGTTCGGGGTGCGGTGCGGGCCGCGAATGTGAGCGCGAACCAGCTTGATGTGAAGATGTTTTTCATTTGTCACCTGCTTGGAAAAAATTGCTCTACCCTTACGTTATGGACTTTGCAAAACTCACGCGATACGATGCCACCTTCCGTTCCGATTCCCTTCGGATTGATTCCTACGAGCTTGAGCTTGATCTTGGTGAGGCCACCACTAGCCCCACATTCCCGGTTGGGGTTGGGGTGAAATTAACGTCGAAAAGCGAACAAATTTTCCTCGACTACCTGGGGGAGTCTGTGGAGTCCGTCACCATTAATGGGAACCCGGTGCCCTGGGAGCAAAAGGGGGGACGCATTGTTCTTGACGTGCCGGCGGGGCTGGTGGGGCGGCCAATCGCACTCCATGTGCGCGCGCACAGTCGGTATTCGCGCAGTGGGCAGGGGCTGCACCGGTTCACCGACCCACAGGACGGCAACACCTACCTATACTCCCATTCCGAGCCCTCCGATGCGCGCAGGATTTTTCCGTGCTTTGATCAGCCAGATCTTAAGGCACAATGTACCGTACGGATGACGGTGCCACAAGGATGGGTGGCGCTCAGCAATCAGCCCGAGACCACACGGGAGGCGGGCGACCACGGGGACACCGTGACGTTTAGGGCCACGCCGCCGGTGTCCACCTATCTCATGGCGTTCGCCACCGGCCCGTATGTGGCGCAGCGCGACACGTGGCGTTCCCCCGACGGCAAGCGCGAGATTGAGCTGGGCGTATGGTCCCGGGCGTCCATGGCAGAACATGTGGATTCGGAGATTCTGGAGGTCACCAAGCAGGGGCTGGATTTCTTCGATAAGAATTTCGATTTCCCGTACCCGTGGACCAAGTATGATTCCATCTTCGTCCCCGAATATAACCTGGGCGCAATGGAAAACCCGGGGCTGGTCACCTTCACCGAGGCCTATATTTTCCGCTCGCCCGCAACCGATGCGCAGCACGCACACCGCGCCAACACCATTTTGCACGAGATGAGCCACATGTGGTTTGGCGACCTCGTTACCCCCTTATGGTGGGATGACCTCTGGCTCAAGGAGTCCTTCGCCGAATTCATGGGCGCCGACGCCTCATTGCACGCAACCCGATTCACGGATGCCTGGGCGGACTTCGCCGGCACCCGCAAGAACTGGGCCTATGTGCAGGATCAATTGCCCACCACTCACCCCATTAAGGCGGAGATTCCCGACGTGGATGCGGCCCGCCAAAACTTTGACGGCATCACCTACACCAAAGGCGCCGCCGTATTAAAACAGCTCGTGCATTTTGTTGGGCGCGATAATTTCTATGCGGCCGCCCGCGAATACTTCCGCCAGCACGCATTTGGCACCGCCACCTTCGACGACCTCATTGCCGCATTGGCCAACCACACCGACCAGGATCTTCACGACTGGTCCGAGCGGTGGCTGCGCACATCCGGGCCTGACCAGCTTATTCCTGAAGTCACCACCTCCGGGAACACCATCAAACAGCTTTCAATCGTGCAAAATGGTTCACCGCAGACGCGCCCACACCGGCTCACCATTTCCCTGTTCCGCGGCGCCCCGCTCGAACGCTACCACAGCATGGATGTTCGCCTCCCCGGCATCCCCGGCAAAAACACCGAACTCACCGAAGCCCACGGCCTCCCCGCCCCCGACCTCATCCTCCTCAACGACAACGACCACACCTACGCAAAAATCGGCTTCGACCCAACCTCATTGCACACGATCAAAGCCCGGCTCGGTAATATCACCGACAATGTGTCCCGCGCCGTCATTTGGACCGCCCTCTGGAATCTCACCCGCGACGCCGAACTCCCCGCCCAGGACTACATCGACATTGTGATGCTCCACGGGGCCAACGAACCCAACCCCAGCATAATCGAACAAGTATTCGCCAATGCTTATGTGGCCGCCACGAAATTCACCACCGACCCCACCGTCATCGCCGACCTGGTGTACAGTCTTTGGGACCTCATGTACCAGGCAAAACCCGGATCCGACACCCAACTCGTGCTTGTCCGGGCCGCCATCACCGCCCTGGCGGCCGACCGCAAACCAGGCAGCGCCCGAAAACTCCGGGAGCTCTTAGGCGGCCACCTCGCCGGCCTGGTCCTCTCCCCCGACATTCGGTGGCGCATCATCGCGGCCCTGGCCAGCCACGACGATGTGACCGCCCAGGAACTCCTCGCCGAACGCGAAGCCGACAACACCCTCGACGGCCAGGTCGCCTACCTCCAGGCAATGTACTCCTACCCGCACGCCAAACAACAGGCCTTCGACGATCTTCTGCATGCCATGGACTACTCCAACGAGGAGGTCAACGCCCTGATCGCCGGCTTCCGGGCCCCCACCGACCCCAAGCCGGGCGCACCCGACTTCGCCGCGGAATTCTTCGCCAACCTCAACCACATCTGGACCGAATACCCAATCGAAATCGCTAACCGGATCGTGCGCGGCCTCTACCCGGAAACCGCCGCGGCCGTGGCCAAAACCGAAGAAATCCTGGAGACGGAACTGCCCGGCGCGCTGCATCGGGTGCTGTTAGAGTGCAAGGATCAAGTGCAGCGGCAGTTGGCTGCCCGGGAATTCAACAACTCCGCCTCCTAGCGGCATCCCCTGCCGGTTCGGGCGCCTCGACACGCTGCCACACATTGGCGGCGGCCTCCGGGTTGCCGCCAAGCATGATGGTGAGCCGGCTCAGGGCAGCGTGCTCCAGGTGTCGGCGCATGAGCTCACCGGCCGCCTCACTGTTATAGCTGGTGAGGGCTCTGCGGATGGCTTGGTGGTCCGCGCTGCCGTGGCCGGGGATTTGGGGTGCGGCGAGCAGCTGGTCGCGGAGTTGGGCGAGGATGCGGCGCCCCTGGCGCGAACCGATGGTGGTAAGGATGAAATCGTGCACATCCCCCACGGGGCTGGTGGGCCCCTGCTGGCTAGCGAGTATGCGGGCGGCGCGCCGGGCGGCCGGGACCTCGATGGCGATGCGGAGGGCGTAGATTTCTGCGATGTCGGTTTCGGTGGGTTGGATGATGCGGAAGCCCCGGTTGGGGGTGAATTCGATGAGTCCGATGGCGGCGAGGCGCAGCAGCCCATCGCGGACGGGGCTGCGGGATATGCCGAGTTCGGAGGCGAGCTGGTAGCCGCTGTAGGTGGCGCCGGGCACCATGGCTCGGGTGCGGAGGGCGGCGCGGATGTGTTCGACCACCCAGTCTGTGAGTACGGTCATGGTTTAGGCCTCCCTTAGTGGCAGGATGGTGGTGAGTTGGAAGCCGGTGGGTGTAGGGATGGCGGTCACGGTGCCACCGGCGTGTTCCGCGCGTTCCCGCAGTGAGCGCAGCCCGTACCCTTCCGGTTTTTCGCTTGTCGACGCCGTGGCCGTGGGATCGCCGTGGTCTTCCACCATCAGGGTGACGGTGTCGTCGGTAGTGCTGAGGTGAAAGTGGATTGCGGTGGGGTGGCCGTGGCGGAGGGCGTTGGCGACGCCTTCCTGGGCGGCGATGTGGAGGATTTCCCCTATGGGCGTGGGGATGGGTTGGTCCTCAGATGGCGGGGTGATGCGGAACTCCAGGCCGGTACTCGAAAAGGTTTGCGATAGCGATTTCATTATTTCTACCAGTTGGTTGGTGGTGTGTGGGGTGGGTGTGGTTGGTGGGTCGAGGGCCCTCACCCAGCGTCGTAGGTCGGTGAGTGCTTGGTTGGTCACAGTGTGGGCGTGCTCTAGTTCTTGCCAGGCCGCTTCCTCGTTGGTGGGTTTGAGTGCTTTTGCCACGTTGAAGGACATGGTGATGGCGACCAATTGCTGGCCTAGGCCGTCGTGAAGCATGCGGGCGGCGGCGGTTTGTTCTTTACTCACCGCGGCTTCGATTGCTAGGGCACGTTCGCGTTCGGCGCCAGCTTCGAGGGATGCCAGAAACCAGGCGAGGAACAGGTACAGGATGAAGAGGATGCTGGCGCCAATGAATTCCCGGATAACCCGTTCGGCCGGCAGATGCCTCAATATATAGGGGATGGGCGAAAAGATTATGAAGGCGATAGTGAGCCCTAGGCAGGCGCGCATGCTGAATGAGCGGTACACCACCCACAGGGCCACGGCCAGCACGCTGGAGGAGATGGTGACGTCACCGATGATGAAGAGCAGAATGTTGACGATGGCGGTGGCGACGGCCAAGGGGGTGTTGTCGGGGTTTTTCGCCCAGCGGGGGGTGAGGATGGCGGCAATGATGATAAGGATGCAGCCGACAATGGCTTGGGCAACAACATATGGGAATGTGTGATAGCCAGTAACCAGGCGTTCCATAATGACGAGGAACACGGACACCAGTGAAAAGGCCACCAGATAGAAGCCCGGCGTGCGGCCAGCAACAGTCATGGCCTCACACTATCAAGGCGAATGGGATGAAACCCATGACTGACGTCACGATTTTCTGGCGGGCATCCCCCGTGGTTTCCACGATCTCCGTGATTTCCGTTAGCTGGGTTTCGGTGAGGATGGGCCCAAAATCAGGGCCCGATGGAGCGAAACCAAGCTAACGCTCGCCGACGCGGCCGCCCACCCTGGTGCCCAGCGGTGCTGCCCTGGCGGTGTTTGGCCCCTGGGCCCCAGGCCGTTAGCTGGGAAACCCGCCCTGCGGGGGATGAAATGGGCCGGTTTTGGGCGAAACCCAGCTAACGGATTGCGGGCGGGTTTGGCTGCCGGGAGGGTGGCTCAGGCAGTAGGAGGTTGCATACAATCGGGGAGCATGACTATCACCGCACTCTTATGCTGTCACGAAAGCGAGCCGCCCAGTGGATACGATTCGGTCATTCGGCAGATAACGCAGGATTGGCCGCAACTGCTGCAGCAAGGCGAGTTCCGTAACATTGATGTCTTCACCGAGGGGGAGGCGGACAGCCTGTCGTTTGAGTATCAGGAGCCAGCCACCGGTTTCAGGGCGCTCATCACCTGCAGCATCGCGCGGGAGCCGTTTGGGCAGACTGAGGAACTCTTGCCGCAATCACCGTTGTGGCCCGCGGCTGAGCCGTTCAATCATCAGCACGCAATGCATGTGATAGTGACGATTGATGATGCCACTCATCTCAGCGCCGCCAATGCTGCCGACGGCCCTACGGATGGGAACACTCCACGGTTGGCGGTGTTGTTGTCGCAGATGCTGGTGTCGATAGGTGCGCTGTTTCGTTCGGCGTTTGCGATGATGTGGTTTGGGGCGGATCACCTGGTTCCCATGGATTTGTTCACCACCATGGCTAAACAGGCGCTGCCCCACCCCATGACCGAGGTGTGGGTGCTTCTCACCGGGGATTCGGATGGGAAAACCGCCATTGGGTACACGCAGGGCATGACGGAGTTTAATATCCCCGAGGTTGAGGTTGTGCATGGGGCACCGGATATTAATGCCGCACTGTCTGCGCTTCAGGAGGCCACCACCGTGCTGCTGTTTGCGGGTGGTGTGAATATTCCCACCTCCCATACCGCTGATGGGGTTGCTGTGGAAACCCCCGAGTTTCGGTATGGGTTTGAGTATTGCCCCACTGTTTTTGGCGACTCCCAAATGGTGCTGCGGCTCACGGAGATCAGCCCCGTGTAGCGTCCCGTGGCCCCCGAGCGTTAGCTGGGGTTCCGCGGAAATCGGGGCCTGGGGGAAACGAAAAACCCCGAAACCCAGCTAACGGAAATGGGCTGGTCGGGGTAATCGGGAAGGGTGGGTGCTGGCGGGCACCTACGCGCCCGCCCTGGCCTACATGGGGGAAATGGTGTGCTTCTTCGGCAGGTCGTGTGCTTCCTTGGTCTCCAACTGGCGCAGGGCCTGCCGGAGGGCCAGGCGGGTTTGGTTGGGCTCAATCATGGCGTCAATATAGCCGCGCTCAGCCGCAACATAGGGGCTGGTCATGTTCTGGTCGTAAAAGTCCATGAAGACTTTCTTCATGTAGGCGCGCTGCTCTGGTGGGGCGGCATCCAATTGTTTGCCCTGGATCATCACCACCGCGGCCGCGGACCCCATCACCGCGATTTGGGCGGTGGGCCAGGCCAGGTTGATGTCGCCAGACAGGTTTTTCGACCCCATGACCGCGTAGGCCCCACCATAAGCCTTGCGCACAATCAGGGAAACCTTCGGCACCGTGGCCTCCACCAGGGCAAACGCCAGCTTGGCGCCGCGGTGAATCAGGCCCACCTTTTCCTGCTGCACCCCGGGCAGGTAGCCGGGGGTGTCCACGACGAAGATCAGGGGGATGTTGTAGGCGTCACAAATGCGAATGAAGCGGGCGGCCTTGTCGGCGGCATCAGCATCAATACAGCCGGCAGATTCGATGGGCTGGTTGGCCACCACCCCCACCGATCGGCCATCAACCTGGGCGAAGGCGGTAATGATGTTGGGGGCGAATCCCGGTTGGACCTCTTGCACGTCAGCGTCGTCGAAAAGCTGGGCGAGAAGCTCATGCATGTCGTAGCCGGCATTCGTGTCGTCAGGCATGAACGAATCCAACTCGGGAGCGTACGCAACCTCGGAATCGGGCTGGCACTCATACACCGGGCCCGGGTCGTGGCAGGTCAGGGGCAGGCGGGCGAGAAGATCGTGCACATAGTTGAACGCATCCTCCTCATCGTGGGCCACATAGGAAATATTGCCGTTGAGTTCCTGCTGGCGGGCCCCACCCAAATCGGCGGACGTGATGACCTCACCGGTGACCTCCTTAATCACCGCGGGGCCCGTGATATACATTTCGGCCTCACCATCAACCGCAACAACAAAATCCGTGGTCACCGGCGCATACACGGCCCCACCAGCGGACTTGCCCATCATGATGGAAATCTGAGGACTGCGACCACTGAGCGGCAACTGGCGGCGGGCAATCTCGGAATACATGGCCAGCGACGTCACCGCGTCCTGGATGCGGGCCCCACCGGAGTCTTGGATACCAATGACCGGGCAGCCGATCTTAATGGCCATGTCCATGACCTCGCACACTTTCCGGCCAAACGTCACACCCACGCTGCCGCCATACACGGTTTTGTCGTGCGCGTACACCACCACCGGGCGACCATCAATCCGGCCGTAACCAGTAACAACCCCATCCGAGTAGGGGGCGTCCGGCTCGTCGGGAGTGCGGCCCAGTGCCCCGATCTCCACAAACGAACCAGCATCCAGCAGCCTGTTGATACGCTGGCGGGGAGTGGTGCGCCCCGCCTCATCGCGGCGTTTCCGGGAGTTTTCACTCCCCGGGTCTTGTGCCTTCTCCAGGCGGGCGCGCAGGTCCGCCAGCTTGCCGGCTGTGGTATCCAGACTCATCATCACCTCTAAAGTTTGCACCTACATGTGGGAGATACGGGAAATACGCTCGGTCAAGGCACGCCCCACCTTGCTGATTTCCGGCTCGTCCACCACGGCCAAGTGATCGCCGACCAGTTGAACAATCTCCAGATCATTTACGATAGCTGACCAACCGCCATCGTAATGAATCTCCGCGTAGGCTGGCTCTAATTCGATAGCCCCGTCATGCATGCGCTCCGCCCGGAACAGCATGACCGGCACATCCACATCCTGCCAACGGCGCATGTCCACGGTGTCCAAAATCCGGTTGTCCACAAACGACGCCCGCTGGTGCTCCAGCACACCGGCGCTCAACCCATGCTCCGACGGGTCGGTGTTGGCCAGGAATTCCGCCATCATGGTGAGCAGGGCGTCCTCGCCAGCGGTTTCGAGAATCTCGTACGGCACCTGGAAATCCAGGTTGTAGGTTTTCTTAGCGAACTTGGAGTAGCGTTCCCAACGTTTCTTGGTTTCCTCCATGGTGTCCGGCGCCGGGTGGGCGGGCTGTACCGTGTCCAGCAACGCGATGGTGGCGACCTCAACGTTGGTGTTCCGCAACTGGTGTGCCACCTCGTAGGCCAGCACGCCGCCGAAACTCCACCCACCCAAAATGACCGGCCGGCCATCGCTATAGCGTTCGATTTCGTCCAGGTAGGCGGCGGCGCGTTCCTCCAAGGATCCTTCCAACCGCTCCACACCGTAGACGGGAACTTCCTTGGGCAGGCGACGCATCAACGGCTGGTACACCACCGAGGAGCCACCGGCCGGGTGGAACAAAAACACGCTCGGAGCTGTGGATCCGGCCGGGCGTTCCCGCAGCACCCGAATGTTTCCCGACACGTCGGATTCCAACCCCTCCCGCACCAGGTTCGCGAGCGGCTCCAAAGTTTCCGCGGCCAAGACCTGGTCGGCGGTGATCTCCGTGCTGGCACGTTCGTTCAAACGTTCGGCAATTTTTTCGGCAACGTCGCGGGTGATGTCCGGCAATTCCGAGGTGACGCCGGCGGCCGCGGCCCCGGTGAGTCCGGCCCAGGTTGCGAACACGAGGCGTTCCGACGCATCCCGCGGCGCCACACCCACCCCGTGGGTTGCTTTCTTTTCTTGCTTGACGACGCCCTCCGGTTGCGCTTCTTGCTCAGCAACCGTGGGCTTTTCCTCCTGCGGCTCAGCCGCTTCCTGCGGCTCAGCCGCAGGCTCCTCAGGGGCCTTGGGTGTCTCAACCGCCTTGGGGGCGTCGACAGGCTTGGCGGGCACAGACTCGGGGGCCGGCGTGTCATGCTGCACCGCCACCAACTCCTCCACCATTCGGACCGCGTCCGCAACCGACGCATCCCGCAACGCCTGCACCTGCAAACTCGGCAGGGAGAAATCATGCTCAATACGGTTCTTAATCCGCATACCCATCAGGGAATCCAACCCCAGGTCAATCAGCGGCAACTCGCCGGGCAAATCCTGAATGTCATAGCCCATGGCCTCCGACACGATCAGCCGCATGCGCTGCTCCACCGTCTCCCCACTGTTCGGATCCCACTTCAACGACTCCGACGACACATTATCGCTCAGCGGCTCCGACGCCTCCTGGCTCTCCACCACGGCGGGAGTGCCCAACACCGGCTCCACATTCCCGCCCAGGGAAGAAGCAAACCCCTCGGCAACAAGCATCACCGTATTCCCCAACACCTGGTGAATCGCAATGGTCAACCCGCCCAAATTCCGGGAAGCCAACACCGACAACTCACCCGACGGCGGCAACGTGGCCTTCTCCTCCACCGCAACCAACGTAGCGCCCGGTGCGAGCTCCATGACGACCGCCTCCATGAGGGCAATCGGGGACGGAACCGTGTCCGCAAGCGCATGGAACGCAAACGTGCCATCCGGGAGGGACACCTTCTGCCCCAGCAAGGAACCGGAACTGCCGCCGGCGGCCGGCCGGGCCGAAGTCCAATAGCGCTGCTTCTTCCACGGCATGGCGGGGGCGTCAACAATGGGCCCGGCCCCATAAAGGGCGGCGAAATCAATGGGGGCGCCAGCAACATACAGCTTGGCCAACAGGTCCGGAATAGTGTGGGTGTCCGGCACTTTCCGCTTGAGGGCGTAAAGAAGTTGGGCATCCGGCTTACCCACGCTGAAGGCAGTGTTCATCATGCCCATGATCGCCACCGGGTTCGGGGCGATCTCCACCAACGTGGTGTGGCCGGCGGCGAAAGCTTGTTCGATAGCGTCCTGGAACCACACGGACTGGCGGGTACACCGCACCCAATAGTCGGCGTCGTGCACGGTCTCACCGGGCTGGTACACCCGGCCCCGATCCACGGAGCTAAACAGGGGCAGCCTCACCGGGTGGGCCTGAATCCCGGCAATCGCGGCAGCAAGCTCCCCCAAGAGAGGCTCAACCGCGCTGGTGTGACCGGCGCCCTTCACATTAAGAAGCCGGGCGAATTTCTCCTCCGCCTCCAGCTTGGCCACCAAATCAAGAACCGCCTGCCGGGGACCACCAACGGTGGTCATGCCCGGACCTGCGTAAACGGCGGGCTCAATGCCGGCAAAATCGGGGTTTTCGGCAATGAAATTGTCGAGCTGCTCCACCGAAAACTCCACCACCGCCATGGCGCCCAGCTGATCCTCGGGCAGGGACTTTTCCCCCTCCCCCATGAGCCGGGACCGGTGGCAAGCAATAAGCATGGCGTCCTCGGCACTGAGGCCACCGGCGGCGTAGGCGGCGGCAATCTCACCCATGGACATGCCCACCACGGCCGCCGGGGTGGCGCCCAGGGTGGCGAGGTAGTCGGTGAGGGCGATCTGGATGGCGGTGATGGCTACCTGGGCGGTTTCCGTGTCGTACGTTTGTTCGTCATCAAGGATGATGTCCCGGATCGACCAGCCGGATTCGAAATCGACAATGCGGTCAAGTTCGGTGAGCCGATCCCGGAAGAAGGGGGCGTGGGCGAACAGGTCCTTGACCATTTTGCGGTGCTGCGACCCGAAACCGGAATACACAAACACCGGGCCGGTGGGGGCCGGCGAGTCGGCAAGGGCCACGCCCTGGACGACCTTCCCGTCGGCCACATAGCGGAGCCGTTTGGTGGCCTCCGCCACCGTGTCGGCCAGGACGACCGCCCGGGAACGGGCGTGGTTGCGGCGGGTGACGGAGCGGGCCAATGCCGGCAGGTCGGTGTCGTCAAGCGTGGTGACGAAATCGGCGAGGGTGGCGGCCAGGTGGGCGCGCCGGGATGGCAGCAGGCCGGATACTGGCAGGGCAACCTCTGCGCCGGCCAGGGCGGGCTCGGCGGGGGCGGGTTGCGCCTCGGGGCCATAGTCGGCGGGGTTGAAGTCGCTGAGCACCACGTGGGCGTTGGTGCCGCCGAAGCCGAAGCCGCTCACGCCGGCGAGTTTCGTGCCGGAGTATTCGGGCCATTCGCGGGGGTCGGCCACCACCTCCAGGTGTTCGGCGTCGAAGTTGATATAGCGGTTGGGTTCCGTGAAATTCAGGGAGGGCGGCAGCACATTGTGTTGCATGGCCAGCACCACCTTGATGAGGCCGGCCGCGCCCGCGGCGGATTCGGTGTGGCCGAAATTGGTTTTCGCGGAGCCAAGTAGGGTGGGGGTGGCCGGGGTGCGGTTGGCGCCCAAAACCGCGCCCAGGGCGGTGGCCTCGATGGGGTCGCCCAGAATAGTGCCGGTTCCGTGGGCTTCTACATAGTCGACCTGGGATGGGTCCACGCCGGCGTCGGCGTAGGCGCGTTGCAGCACATCCACTTGGGCCTCCGGGTTGGGGGCGGTGAGACCGTTCGAATGCCCGTCCGAATTGATGGCGGATCCCTTGATGACGGCCAGGATCGTATCGCCGTCGGCAAGCGCATCGGAAACCCGTTTCAGCACAAGCATGCCGGCGCCGTCGGAGCGGACAAAACCGTCAGCATCGTCGGAAAACGCGTGAATCTTGCCGGTGGGGCTAAACACGCCGAGCTCACCAAAGGCGGTAGAAACCCACGGGGCGGCCAAAATATTCACGCCGCCGGCAAGCGCCACATCGGCATTATGTTCGCGTAAATCGCGCACAGCCTGATGCACCGAGACCAGGGAGGAGGAGCAGGCGGTGTCCACGCTGATGGAGGGGCCGCGGAAATCGTACACGTAGGACACGCGGTTAGCGATGATGGAGCTGGCGGTGCCGGTCAGGGCGTAGGGGTGTGCCTCGGCGGGATCGGCGGTAATGAGCATGCCGTAATCATTATTAGAGGAACCCACATACACGCCGACCGGCTTGCCGCGCAGGGTATTAGCGGGAATCCGCGCGTTCTCCAGGGCCTCCCAGGTGAGTTCCAACACCAGGCGCTGTTGGGGGTCAACGTTCACGGTTTCCAGTGGTGATAGGCCAAAAAATTCGGCGTCAAACGCGGAAATGTCCTCCAGGTAGCCGCCGGTGAGGTTGACTTCCTCCATGCGGCGGCTCATGACGGGATCGTTGGCGTATTCCGACCAGCGGCCAATGGGCAGCGGACCAATGCCATCCCTGCCTTCAACGAGGAGTCGCCACATTTCGGTAAGGTTGGGGGCACCCGGGTAGCGGGCGGCCATGCCCACCACGGCAATATCATGAACGCTGGGGTCGGTGGCGGCGCTAGTGGCATGGGCGGTGCGGCTGTTATGGGCGGCACCGGCGCGTTCGCCCTGCGCACCTAGGCCTGGGCCGCCGGCAAGGAGCTGCTGGGCGAGCGCCTGAATGGTGGGATATTGGTAGGCAATAGTCGCATCAAGCTGCTTGTCCAACAGGTTTTCTAATTCCCCGGAGAGGATCACCACGTCGCGTGAGGATAGCCCAAAGGATTGCATTGGCTTGTCATCGGTAATCTCTTCGGCGGGCAAACCGGTGGTTTTTATAACCCATTGCCGAAGCCATTCGCGTAATTGTTCTACGGTCATGGCGCCGACTGGCTGCTCCTGTGTCGTATTTCGATCAGTCAACGTAATCCTTCACTCGCGCTTGAAAGCTAATCCCAAAAATCACAATTCGTATAATTTTATATCGAGTGAAACATACTAGATGTTTCAAACTCACCTATCGACTCTCGTTCACTCCATGTAAACGTAACACTGAGCAACATTAGCGCTTAGCTGGGGCTACAATCAAAATGTTGAGAGGCTGCATGTTTACTGATCCTAGCTTTTCGACGCCCCAAGGGGGTGACCTCAAGGGGGTAAATTCCCAACCCTCAGACCCCCTCCCTTCGCGGCCTTTGCTGGCGGCTCCGCTGGAGGGCCCGCTGGCGGCGGCGCCTTCATCTTCGCCCGCCCCCTGCTCGTTGCGTTAGCTGGGTTTCTCCCTAAAACCGGCCCAAAACCACCCCAATCCCAGGGAAACCAAGCTAAACCTCCGGCACGCCATTCCACCACGGCCACAACCACCACTCACCTTGCTCGCTCCCCCGGCGCGGCTCCCACACGTTCACCCCGGTGGACCCAGCAGGGCCACCATTCCTCTACCTCAGCCAACCGGGGCAGCCGCGTTAGCTGGGAAACCGCCTGAATCAGCCGTCTCTCGGGCCATTTTGACAGGAACCCCAGCTAACGTGGCACGCGACACGCGGCACTGCCAATCGCACCGCACACCACGCGCCGCGCCCGGCCCACCCCCAACCAACCTCCCCTCCTACCTCGCCCCGAAACCACAAGCACCCCCGGCTAGGGCAAGTACCCCGACCACAGGTAGCACCCGAAGGGAATAAGGCAGCTAACAAAAGCCATAAAAAAGGTCAGACAACTCACCGAAAAGAAATCGGGGGTAAATGGCGAACATCACATTGCAGCGTATGCAATATAGGAGTAAAGCTAAAAGAGAAAGCGCCTCTCACCAGGAGAAATAGTAGAAATGATGCCACCATCAGGCAGGTCTGGAACGCTGGAGCTAGTGCACCGGCCTGCAAAACTCACCCCCGAATTTACCAACACCCACATGCGACTAGCCGGATTCTGGTGGGTTGATCGACAGGCTTACCGGCGGGCACCAGCCTATCGGAGGTTCGAAACAAATGTCGAAGCGGTGGGTCGATCCCTCCGGAAAGGGGTCATCAGTGGGATGGCGGCTGCGGTGATCCACAAGATCCCTATCCTCAATGAGTCGCACCGCTCCCTGGTGGACGTCACCCCACAGGAGCAGCGGAAACCCCCTTCTAGATCCCAATGGCCGGCCATTGTTCACTATCGGTACGCGGATTTACCGGAGGAAGACATCACCGAAATTAATGGCACCAGAGTCACCACGATCGAACGTACATTCGTAGACATTTGTGCCATGAATGGCGAGGTGGAGGGACTAGCTTTCCTGGAGGCCGCGATCCGCCGATTCGGACGTCGCAAAGAAAAGTTTTGGGCGCACCTGAACCGTCACCGTGGGCGTTGGGGCACGCGCAAAGCTTGCAAAGTGCTCACCCAGGCACTCTACGGGATTGATTCGGTGCAGGAAACTTACGCGCGGTACGCCATCACGCACGCGCTACCCAAGCTGACTGTGGACGCGCAGGCGATTTTTAGTACCCCCAGCAAAAATCCAAGCTTTACGACGTACTATCGAGCGGATCTACTCGTCAATAATTGGCTCATAATTGAAATTGACGGCGCCATCAAATACCATGGCACACCCGAACAACGCGCGGAAACATATGCAAAACAAATTGCGCGCGAACAAAGTATTGCCAAGCACGGATATTATTTTCTTCGGGTCGCGCCATCCCAAATTGGGCCGGCGCTCATTAACCACATTAACAATCTCACCACCCATATCCACTATGACCAGCTCCCCCACCAACACCAGCTGGTCAACCTGAGCGTGGCGCCTCCCTGGTGGCAATTGCGTGAGGAGCGGATGAACCGAAGGTAACCCAGGGGTTTTGGGGGATGGCTCAAGGGGGTGGAGGGGGTGGCGTGAGCCGGGACGGGGCTTTTGGCATGCCTCCTAAAGGGGAAATCGAGGAATCAGAGAGAGTTAGGGAGAGTTGAGGCCCTAACACCCATCATGAAGCATCCTCTGGCGCGCACCTGCGCCTGCCAAACACCTGCTAAGTGGCCGGCTATGGTCGGCTACAGCCAGCAGCGACCGCCTCTGTGACCGCTAACACCAGCGTTAGCTGGGTTTTCCCCAAAAACAGGCCAGATCAGAGCCAAAATAGGGCGAAGCCCAGCTAAAGAGTCAACGAACCGCGGAGGACCACATGCCACGATCCCACCGGAACCCCTAGGACAATGCCGACAATGGTGAGCGACCGGCGACCCTCCCAAACGCCGGCCATGACACCTTCGTTTTGCCTTCTCCCTACCCCTTAGTCTGTGTTAGCTGGGTTTCCCCCGAAAATCGGTCAAATCAGGGCCAAAACGAGGCGAAACCCAGCTAACGGGCCAACGCAGGCCAACAGACCAACGGACTAGCAGACCCCGCCCCCACCCCACAACAAACCACCCCTGGAGCCTCTGACGCCCAGGCACCCGGGCATGGAAAAGGGCCTGGCTCGTTAGCAACCAGGCCCATCAGGCCCATCAAACCCTCACCTCAGGGAGGGGGAGGGAAGGCCCAAAGCCGTCTTTCGCTTCTTTCGCTAGTCGGCGGCAGCCTCCTGATAGTGCTTCTTGTTCACCCGGCGAGCAATCTTACCGGCGGAAGAACGGATGATGGTGTCCGGGGCGGTGATACGGATGTCAGCAGGGACCACGCCATGGGCTTCCGTGACGGCGGCACGAATGGCGGCAATAGCGTCGACATCATCGGCCTCAACCTTGTCAAGGTCACGCTCCGCAAGGATGATGAGCTGTTCCACATCATCGCCCTCAACAGCGAAGGCCGCAACGGCGGCCGGCCGGATTTGGGCCGAGGCGTGAGCAACCGTGTACTCGATGTCCTGCGGATAGTGGTTACGGCCGGCGATGATGATGAGGTCCTTGAGCCGGCCGGTGATGTAGACCTCGTTGTCGACGATGACAGCCAGGTCGCCGGTGGCCAACCATTGGGCGTCGGCAGGCGCACCGGAAGCCCGGGAATTCTCAGCCAACGGGGTCACCAGGGTATTATGGAACGTCTCTTCGGTTTCCTCGGGGCGATTCAGGTAGCCGGCGGCAATGTTAGCGCCATAACACCACAGCTCACCCACGGTACCGTCGGGAACCTCGGCGCGGGTTTCGGGGTCAACAATCGCAAGAAGTTGCGGACGCACCACCTGGCCGTTGGAGGCAAACGACACCGAATCCTCATTGCGCGCAACCACCACGCCGCGCCCCTCGGACAGCGCCTCCCGATCAAAATAGTTAATCAGGGGACGATTCGGGGTTTGTGGCGTCGTGACCAGCAGCGACGCCTCAGCCAGGCCGTAGGAGGGGCGCACCGCAGCCCGATGCAACCCATGCTCCGCAAACGCCGAAATGAAGGCCTCCATGGACTTTTCGGTCACCGGCTCGGAACCCAAAATCAGGCCATCCACCTGGGACAGATCCAAATCCGTGCGGGCGGCCGGCAGCCCGTAGCGCATGGCCAAATCCATGGCAAAGTTCGGAATAACCGAATACACGTTTTCGCCCTCATGCTCCGCGTGCAGCTGGTTCACCCACCGGGCGGGCTGCTGGATGAAATCGCGGGGCGACATCAGGTCCATGTTCAAGCCGAGAATGGTCACAAAGGTGGCCAGCACGATGCCCATGTCGTGGTGCAGCGGCAGCCAGGTGACCAGCCGGAGGGGGGTCTTCAACTGGGCGGCGGTGAAAATCTGCAGCACGTTAGTGAGAATGGACCGGTTGGTCAACACCACGCCGGCCGGCACCCGGGTGGAGCCGGAAGTGTATTGCAGAAAAGCGGTCAAGTCCACCGGCAGCTTGCCGCTGGCGGCCAGGAATTGCTGGGCGGCCGGGTTTTCCAGGGGGTTAGTAAAGCTTTCGGCCAGGGAATCCGGCAGGGAATCCACCGACAGCACACGGGGCCGCTCCCGGCCGGGAATGTCGGCGAAGAACGTCCGCACCGCACCGGCGGACCGGGCATTGGTGAGCACAGCCTTGGGGGCGGAGTCCGAAATCACCGCCTTGAGGTGGTCGGCATGACCGGGCTCATTGGGGTCGTAGAGCGGCACCGGCACCATGCCGGCATACATGGCCCCCAACATTGCGAACACATATTCGGGGGAGTTATTGGCAAGGATGGCCACCCGGTCGCCAATGGTGCCCACCTGCTGCAACCTAGCCGCAACAGCCTTAATGCGGGTATTGATCTGGTCACGGGAGTATTCCACGATTTCCCCATCGCGGGACTGCGAGAAATCCCAGAATCGCAAGGTCTTTCGACCAGTGGTGCCGGCCGCCTTCTCCGTCTGGTAAAGGACTTCGCACATGCCGGCGAGCGTCACCTCAGGCTGGAGGGTGATCTCACCTTTCTCGTTGAAGAACTGGCCGATAATCGCATGTAAATCCATGTGTCTCCTCGATAAAATCGATTGAAATTGCGCTTCTGGTTACTCCATCGTAACCAGCCACCAGTGTATTACTTGCAGAGCAAAATGAACTCTCATTCTCCCAAATTGACAGCAAATTCCAACCTAGACTTGGGGCATGAGCAGACTCATCGTTTTCGCCGGTCTACCAGGCGTGGGCAAAACCACCCAGGCACGATCGCTTGCCGACGCGCTCCGCGCCGTCTACCTCCGCCTCGACACCCTGGAGGCACCCTTCATCCGCATGGCCGACAACAACGACCTCAAGGACTACGGCTACCAGGCCATCGCCCACCTGGCGGGCGACAACCTAGAACTGGGCCGCACCGTGATCATTGATGCGGTCAACCCCATGCACCACACCCGAGCCATATTCCGGGATCTGGCCGAAAAGCATCGGGCAAGGCTCATCCAATTCGAATGCGTGCTCCCGGATGAGGTTGAGCACCGACGGCGCGTCGAAAAGCGAGGAACCCTCAACTGGGACGAGGTGCTCGCCATCACCGCCTACTACGAGCGGTGGGACGAACACCTCGACGGGCGCCGAAACATCATCGTTACCGGTTAATGAGCCCCTTTGCCCATTCCACAACCCACTGATTTGCGGTGGTGTCGGGAATCACATAAGGGTTGGTGGCGTACACCGAGTGCACCCCGTTGGCCTGCACCATTTCGGTGGCGCGGCCCAGGGCATTGCCGATCTCCCGGGGGGCGTCACAAATGGCATCGTTCGGGGCGCAAATTTCGAACGTACGATCGTTCAGGGCGCCGAAGCCGCCCTGCCGGGGACCCCGCATGGTGGCGCCGGGCACGACGGGCTGCACCAGCAGGTTGAGGGGCTGTAGGGCGATTTCCGCACCCACACCACCGACCGGGTTGCCCACATGCTGGCCTACGTTGGGTTCCCGCCGACCGTCGGCGATCAATGCCACGCCCCGGATCCGCTCCGCCGGAACCACCCCAGTACCGGTGCCGATCTTATTGGCAATGTCCCCGGCAATAACCGCACCCTGGGAGAACCCGGTGAGGATGTAATCGGTGAGGGGGCATTCCCGGAACACGTCCCGCATTTCGGTCTCCATGGTGGCGATGCCTTCCTCCCGGGATTCGTCGTAAGGCATCTCGTTTTGGGAGTTAATGTTCTTGAACTGCGCCGTGTACGGCAAGGTCCACACCTTCACCTCGTGGGCCGGATAGGCTTCCTGCAACGGCCGGGAAATATTCAACATGAACGATTTGGGGTTCGCTGTAGGGTTGAACGGGTCATCGGTCTTAGAGGATTCCCACGTGCCGGGCGCGACAAGCACCTCAACCCGGGGACAGTGGTCGGGTTGGGTCACCATGGTTGCTTCGGAGGTTTCGGGCGGGCCGACCTGGCCACCCTTATTGGTTTGACTCAACCATTGCTGCGCACCTGCAGCAACCACAACAATCACCACAAGCGCGGCAAGAACGGTGAGAACTTTCTTCATGAACTTCCTTGGATCGGCGTTAAGAGCAATATGCCTTGCGTGCCGACGTTTCAATCAGGGAAACGGTCTCTTCGGGCGACAGCGAGGTACGCTTCTGCTCCACCAATTGCCCACCGACTGCCTGCACAGCCTGCGGGAATTGGTTTTGGCACACAACCTGGGCGGCGCCGATCATTTGGTTTTCGGCGCCTTCCACCTTAATACCACCAGCCGTGAGGGCGTCGAAGTAGGTCTTGTCCGCATCGCTCAACTGTTGGGCCGGCGTGGGAATGGACGATACTTCTTGGGCTGGCCCATCAGCCGGCGGGGCGGCGTTACCGCTCTCGCCGGCATCACCGGAGCCACCAGCCCCGTTAGCCCCACTAGCGCCGGCACCAGCGCCATCGGAGGCCCCGGCCGCACCTGAAGTTGTACCCGAACCACCGGAGCCCTTCAGGGGCGCGATGGGGGCTTTGGACGCGGATGCCGTAGCATCATCGCTCACGGTGGAACTACCGCAGGCGCTGAGGCCGGCACCAGCGGTTATGACGGACAGGGTAAGAATTCCTGTCGCTAACAGGCGTTTCACTAATTTCGCTCCTCGCGGACTTTGCCATTGGATTGACTCATTTTACCACCCTGGAAGGTGATGGAACCGCTAGCAGACTCCTGATCGGAGGTGGGGTAACCGTATTCGCCCTGCTCGTAGCCCTTTTCGCCCCAAGCCTTATAAATGTCACCGTAGTAGATAACGTGAGCGCCGGTGGCGGGGGACCAATAAATGTTGCCGTTTTCGAACTCTTGGAAGGCGCCACCGTTGATGGACTTCTCATCAGAGGTGGGGTAGCCCAGTTTGGACTTGGCGGTTTGCAGCTCACCGTACTTGGCGGCAATGGCGCCCCGCACCCAGTTATTAGCACCCTTGGGGTTACGGGTGACATAGCCGTTTTGGAACTTCTGCACCAGGCCACCGTTGTGTTCGGTAGCTTCGGCCACCGGGTAACCCAGGTCACCGTTCTCCCACTTGAGGTCGCCCCACTTGTTCACGATGTCGGTGGGTACGGCAATGGCGTCGGTTTGCAGGGTCCAGTAGATGTTGCCGTGTTCGAAGGTGACGAACCGGCCACCGTTTGCGAGCCCGCGTTCCGTGGAGGTGGGGAATCCCAGCCAGGAGCCGGGGCCACCAAGCTCGGTGTACACGGTGCCGATGCGGCCATAGAGGGCCTGGGCGCCGGTGTTCGGGGACCAGAAGGCGCGACCGTTGGTGAAGTCCTGACCCTTGCCGCCGGCCACGTCGTATTCGTTGTTCACGCAGTTGCCGATGACGCCGCCCTTGGTGGCTTCAGCGATGGCCCCAACGGGAGTACAGTCGGCGCCGCGGTCGGATTGCGACAGGTTGAGGGCCCCGGCAATGTGCGGCCAGGCTTGCCCCATCTCAAACTGCCAGTAGGGCCAGTCGTGCACGCCAGAGGGCCGGAACACCGAGGTGACTTCCACCCCATCCCGGCGGGCAAAGTCGACAAAGGTTTGGGTGGTCATGCGCGAAATAACTTCCAGCCCAATACCGGCGGCATTCGCCGGATGCTTTGCGACGGAGCCCGGCTGGCCGAAATCATCCCGGCCGGAGCCGGCCGACACATACACCTTCATCCCCTTCAACGCCTTAATGCCCAGCTTAGGGTCGTGGTCGATCCACTGTTGGGAGCCGTCCGGCCCCCACATGGCTTCGCTGTGGTATCCGCCAGCGTCCTGTTGGGCGGTGCGGATGGCATCGGGCATGCCGGGGCTGGTGGTGTCCAAATACCCGGAGAAGGAGCCCACAAACTTAAACAGGTCGGGGTTACGTTCCGCCAGGTTCATGGCGGCGGTGCCACCCATAGACAGACCGAAGATAGCCCGGTCGCCATTGGCCCGATAGCCGTTCTTCAGCACGGGGATAAGCTCATTGAGCAGGAAGGACTCCCACATGTAGTGCTTGCCGTTGTCTTCGGACTGCCAGTCGGAGTAGAAGGAGGATTCGCCGCCAACAGGCAAGATCACATTGACGTTCTTGTCGGCGAACAGTTGTTCAATGTTGGTTTCGCTGGTCCAGCCACTTTCAATGTCGGTGGCCCGCAACCCGTCGAGGGCCCACACCTCGGGGAATTTCCGATTCGGCTGGGAATGCCAATCGCGGGCCAACAGCATTTGCACCTTAACCACGTCTTTCGGCATGACCTTGGACTTAATTTGCAGTTCGATGCGCCTATCGGTGATCCACTTGACACGCTCCACCGACACCCCATCGGGCAAACCATTGATTTGGGGCCGCTCGTCCACGCGAATAGGGGTGCGTTCCACCGCATTGGTATCAAGGTAGTCGGTCAAGCCATTCAGGGAGGAGCTCCCCAGGCTTCCTGAGCTTGACGAATTACTGCTACGGGATTTGCTAGTACTCGTGCTAGTTGGCTTCGCGCTGGTGGTTGATTGCGCCACCGCGGCGGGAGGAAATAGCAGAGAGACTCCCAAGCCAATGGCCACCGGAAGAGCAGCTATTTGGTAGGAACGACGTTGAGTTACACGCATTATGTTCAATCCTTCAAGTTTTTAGTACTGAGCTGATTCACCGGGGATTCCCCTGCCCTGGCGATTGTAACGGTCTGTCGGCCTCACAGGAATATTCGTCGAAAAGCTCACAAATGTTACCTGCCAAGTGTAAAGGCACCATAGTGCCTTGCTGTGCGGCGCACCGGTAAACCGACAAAATGCTACCGGGGCATCGCAGTCCCAACAATTGCGATACCCCGGTGACTTCTTTCCGTTATGTGTGGATTACCAAGCTTGCATGACGTCAAGCACGCGGTTCTTGGTGAGGTTCAACTGGTAGTTCCACTGCAACCAGTTGTGGATGCCTGCTGCCGGATAGTTAACAGTCACATTCACGCCCTCAGCGCGCGCCTTGGCCTCCCACAGCGTGGTGGTGTACAGGCTGAACGCCTCCAGGATGGAGCCGGTGATCCGGTCCTTCACTTCGTAGCGCATGATGTCGTCAGCACTCCAGAAACCGCTGGCTGCGGAAATATACACGTCCTTACCCCTGAGGGCACCCATGTTCCAGAAGGGGTCGTTCTCGTACCGGTTCGGGTTGAACATCGAACCGTACATGTTATTGACGTTGAAGCCGCCCAGGTCCAGCATAGCTAGACGCACCAGGGTGCTCATGCCCGGGCCGGACATGGTGAGGTAGCCGGACCAGCTCATGGCCTGCTTGAACATTGCCGGGTTACGAGCTGCCAGGTTCAGGGCGGCGGTACCACCCATGGACAGGCCGGCAATGGAGTTGTTGTTCCTGGCAACACCGAAGTTGCCCTCCAGGTAAGCCGGGAGTTCCTTGGTGAGGAAGGTTTCCCACTTAAACAGCGGGCCGTCACCGGTGTAGTTAGCGGGCCGTAGCCAGTCTTGGTAGAAAGTACCCTGACCACCAACGGGCATCACCAGGGTGATGTTGTGGTTAGCGTAGAGCTCCGGGGCATTGGAGTCGGTGGTCCAGGCATTTGCTCGTTCGGTGGCGCGAGCACCGTCAAGCAGATAGAACCCAGCATTACCGCCTCGTTGTGCCGGTTGAATTTGCACGGTGATGTTCCGGTTCATGGCTGGGGAAAACACGTCACAACGCTGAACCCAGAAGCCAACCCCATCCCATTCACAAGCCCCGGTGGCGTCAGGACGCAACCAGTCCCGCGGGCCAGCAGTAGCTACGCCCTGGCCCGCCACCGCCAGAACGGAAGCAGCGGCAACTGCGGTGACAGCCGCCGCCACCTTCTTTATCGCGCGTGTCATGAACTTCATGCTTCTCCTATGATTCAGGTCAGATAATTCACTTCTCGTGAAACTTCTTGCTCTTAGGTTTTGTAGTGGTTCACAGCAAAGAGCCAACTAAATGCCTAAACTTTATAACAGGGATATAAATTAGTCCACCTATTTTGTTACCTAACCATCCACAAAATTTTGGTAGCAGACCTATCAAATTCATTCACTACCAGCAGTAATAATAAAATCACCCACTACACCTATATTGGGTTACAGGGGTAATTTCTTGGGGTATATAGGGCGAGAAACTCAGGTGATTTTTCATCGATTTTCACCGGCATTTTTCGACAATCACGCAGCCGAATCAAAGGCAGTTCTCAGCTACCCCGGGGGCAACTCTTTCCCTAATCTTGGGTAACGTTCACACTTTTGAATCGCTTTTAACTATCGTGCTACCGTCCCCCAATCGAGGTTAGCAACGCTAGCGAACCGGATCCAATTTGATGTCCCGAGGCCAATTTATCGGAAGCGGATCCACTACAGGCAGGGGGCCTTGGTAGGCGGCCGGATCCTCCTGGAACTGGAGGGTCCGCCCTGCTCCCAGGCTGAATTTGATGTTGGCAAGGAAGCGTTTGAAGGTGAGCGGGCTTCGGTACGAGGCAAAGAGTTTTTGGTACTCCGGGGTGTACAAAATCTCCCGGGCACGCTTCACATATGCTTTGTCCACCCAACTTGGCACGGCGTCCAGCGGCACGGCCGAATCCGCCACCTGCCATTCCAAGGGCAGGTTCTTGTCGTGCCCCACCCGCCCATTGACGACCCGGGGTTGGCGGCCAGCCAGGGGGTTGGCCAGGCCCATATTGTCGAGCACCCGCACGTCCAGGGGGGCGTTCATGCTGGTCATGCCCAGATTAATCATGGTGAGCGACAGCGGCATGTCGGCCAGGTCGGTGTGTTCGGTGGTGCGTGGCCGCGGCTCCCACGACAACACCAAAGGATGCTGACTCAGGCGAATCTGAAACAGTTGGGCATCATGGGCGGCACGTCCCTGCTCCAGCATGGGCACGAAATTATTCATATTGCGGGCGGTGAGGAAGTCCTCGGCGTAGCGGGTGGGCTGGTCCCGGTAGGTGGCCAGCTGCCAGAAAATCCGCTCGTCCACGATGCGCAGCGGGGCTTCGTCCCCCTCGGGAAGCTGGTAGGGGTGCCCACCTAGGACCGTCGCAAAGCTCCAGCCCATGCCGGCGATAAACAGCCCCGCAGCCGCCACAGTCGTCGGAATCCGCTGCCGATCAATCACCACAACGCTCACCGGCAGCAGCAGCGTAAACAGCGGCAGCAGCAACATGCGCCCATGCATGAAATCGCCGCCCACGCGCAGCACATAAAGGAAATGAATCAGCGCCGCCCCACACGTCAACCCAATGACCACGGTGCGTCGATTCACGCTTATCGACGCCTCCCGCGTGGCGTTCCACACCCGCAACCCGGCGGCGGCCGCTGCAATGAGCACCCCCAACCACAAATGGTATGGGGTCACAAAGTCCATGAGATAAAACCAGCCATCACCCCACTGCGACCCCGACGCCGACTTCGCCACCGCGGTGTGCGGCACCAGCAGGCCGTAATAGCCCATGCGAAACACCTGGTAGGCCAACGGCACCGGGATCACCGCCAATAGGATTTTCCACCAATTTTTCCGATCCATAATCAGCAGCATCAGGCCCGACATGCCCCCATACAACGCCAATTCTGGGCGCACCAACCAGCTCAAGCCCGAACAAAACGCCAACAGATAGCTGTACTTAATCCCCCACCGCAGCTTGGCATCCTCCGCCCACTGAACCATGAGGAACCACCACGTGGCAATCCACAGCAGGGACAGGCCCCACTCCAGGCCCGAGGTGGCGAAATCCCGGGCCGGCGGCAACGAAATGTACAATATCCCCCCAAAAGGCAGGAGCAGCAGCCGATTATTGCCCTGATAGAGTTTCGCGGTGGCCACGGCCGCAATGAACAAGGCCACGGTGGTGAAGACTAACGCCGCCCACAAGGCAATAGTCTCCAACCGGGAACCACTTATCAATGCACCAATATAAATAATGTATTGCCATAGGGTGGAGGTGTTTGTTTCCACCCGCTCCCCCGCATTAAAAACCGGCCCGTTCCCAGCAAGAAGATTACGGACCGTGCGTAACACAATCAGCCCATCATCGCTCATCCAACGGCGCTGCCAGCCGCCGTAAAACCCGAGGGCGGCAACAACGACTGCTGATATAACACCGGAGAGCGTGGTGAGAGAGCGGGCTGTGGTCATAGGAAGATATCTTAGCAAGCGGTGAGTTTGAATCCGTCATCCCCCAACGGAATGAGCTTGAGGTTTAGGGTTGGCTCCGGGCGGCGGGCGCCGGGAGCAGAGCGAGTGGAAGGTGTAAGGCCCTCACCCAAACCGCCCGGAGTACCCGGAGCTCCAGGGACGCCACAGTTCCCTGAGGACAGGCGCGGGCGGCCCCGAGCGTTAGCTGGGAAACCTCCCGGAGGCAGGCCAAAATCGGGCCAAACCAACGGAAACCAAGCTAACGCGGGAGGGGGTGTGGTGAGGAAGCCTATGGGAGGGACAGGCTTGCCAGCCCGGCAGATCGCCCAAAACCATTAGCTGGGAATCGTGTAAATCAGGTCTATTTTCGAGGTACCCCAGCACGAACCCAAGCTAATACTCGGGCAGGGAAAAGGGCGGAAAACTACAGACAATGAATATGGCCAGTCAAACCTGACACTTCACACCGGTCAAAACCTGGCAAAGCTCCCAGTTTGAGCGTTAGCTGGGAAACCTCCCTGGAACCGAGCGCAGCGGCCTGCTTTGACGCGAAACCAAGCTAACGCAGAAAGGAAGCAGAGGACGCCATGGTGAGATCCGAGACTCCCGGATGGAATCTCTAGGCGTGAAAAATCGCAAAGTTGAGCGGTCAAACCATTAGCTGGGAATCGTGTAAATCAGGCCGGTTTCCGAGCCACCCCAACGCGAACTCAAGCTAACGCTCGGGCCAGGGAAAGAGCGGAAAACTACAACGCCGGGAATCCGGCCTCCTCAACCTCACGCAGGGAAACCAGGTGAATCCGGCTCGTCCCAATCCAAACACCCAGCTTGAGCGTTAGCTGGGAAACCTCCCTAAGGCAGGCTAAAACCGGGCCAAATCGACGGAAACCAAGCTAACGCAGGAGGCACCGGGAGGCGGGAGGCGAGGGATCCCGTGGGAGAGGTGAATGGGCTGGTGCCGGGAGGTGGCGTCGAAAAGCGGGCGGGGGCTAGCCCAAAACCGGCACCAAATACACGGCAACACCTATACAAGCCAGCCATGCCACGGCCAAAATTTGCAGGGTCCGGTCGCTCAACGCCAACTCGTCGGGGGCGCCGCCGGCACCGCGGTCAACATCCGCCGCATACCGAAGAATCGCAACCGTGAACGGCACCATGGACACCTGATACCACACGGCTGCGGTACCAGCGGCTTGGCGGGCCATCTCGAAACCCCACAGGGCGTAGGCGATCACCACGGAGGTGGCGGCCAAAGTCCACACAAACCGCAGGTACGTGACGGTATACCCCTCTAGAGCCTTGCGGATCTTCGCACCAGACTCCTGCGCCAACAGAATTTCGGCGTACCGCTTGCCTGCAGCCATGAACAGGGAACCAAACGCGGCCACCAACAGGAACCACTGCGACAGATAGATGCCCGCGGCCACACCGCCAGCCATGGCACGCAGCATAAACCCGGAGCTCACCAGGGCAATATCAATCACCGGCTGGTGCTTCCACCCGAAGCAATAGCCCAGCTGCAGCACGATATACACCACCATCACGATCACCAGCCCATGGCCGGATGATGCAAGATAGCTCACCACCACCGCAGCAAGAATCAGGACTACTGCCAGCACATACGCCAGCTTCTGGGGCAGCATCCCGGAGGCGATTGGCCTAAACCGCTTCGTGGGGTGCGCCCGGTCGGCCTCAATGTCGCGGGCATCGTTAATGAGGTAAATGGAAGATGCCGCGAGGCAGAAAGCCACAAAGGCAATGGCAACGTCCACAAGCGTGCTGGCGTCGAAGAGTTTAGCCGCGCCGGCGGAAAGCGGTGCCGCCAGGACCAGCACGTTCTTCACCCATTGTTTGGGGCGAAGGCCTTTGATAATGGCGTCTACTAGGTTTTTGGGCGGTTTTTTCCCGTGGGTGTCATCGGCTGACTCCGCCGCCGGGGTTGCCGGAGTTGCCGGGGGTTGCGCCGCGTCATCGACGGCGACTTCGGCAGCCCCCGCCTCGGCCATCTCGGACCCTGCCTCAGCCTCGGGCAGCGACCCGGCCTGTGTGTCAGCCTCTGATTCTGACTTCTCTGGCTTCTCGCTCATGAGCTATCCTTCTTTCCGTTGCGCCCCGCGAACCCCACATTGGCCGCAGCCGGCAACTTTCCGGTCGATAACCTGCGCGGTTACGGCTCCCACAATTGCGCCGGCCAGCACATCGGTAGGGTAATGAACACCAAGTACCATACGGGATAGCATCATCACTGGCACCCCGAGCAGCGGTAACGGATTCTTCGTAATCTTCGCCAACGTCACGAGCGCAGCCGTGGTCGATGTCGCATGTGAGCTGGGGAAACTTAGCTCGCTGGGGGTTCCTACGCCCACTTGAATGCGGGGATCGTGCGGCCGTTTCCGTCGCACAATTCGCTTGACGACGACACTTAGTGCGTGGCTCACAAACGCCGCCGCCATCAGTTTGAACCACCGGCCGCGATGGTTTTTATCCACCAACGCCCCGATAAATCCCAATCCCAACCACCCCAAGGAGTGCTCCCCGAAGTGGCTTAAACCGCGAGCAATGCGGAGGATGCCGGGTGTCGCCAAGCGGTCTTGGAGGGACACCAGGATGTCAGACTCGTTTTTCACTAATCGCTATTCTTTCTCACTCAGCTTTTTTGGTTTAGCTTTTCCGGTTTCGCTGTTGCGGCTTTTCCCGATCCAGCTTTTTCTGGTTCAAAGATTTTCGCCCAACTTTCCCGGCTCACCAAATCAGGGTGGGCTGCCCGGTATTGTACCCGCAGCACTTCGAAGCGTTCTTGGAGTTGCTTGTGGAGGGCCCGGGTCTGCTTGAAAAGGTCTTTGGCCTGGGCCAGGTCGCGTTTCCGGAAGACCACTCCCCGACCGTCGGCGGTGGCCACGGTGGCGCCGTCAACCCGCGAGAGGGAGAACCATCGGGCCTCGATCGGGGCGAGGTTGGCTTGGGGAACCTCGTGGTGTGCCTTGTTTTCCCGGCTGAGGGAGTGTTTGATGCCTTTGGCCAGCCACACGGCCTTTTTCAGGGGGGCGAGCCGGCCGCCAATGTCCTTGATGGGCACGCCGGGGATGCCGGTGGGACGAGGCAGTTCGGCGGCGGAGGGCAGAATGACGGCGTCGGAGTAGTTTTTCCGAATCGCGGCGATCCGGGGCAGGGAGGATTCCAGGATGTCAAACAGGTTGTCGGGCCCCTGGAGGAAGTCTTTGATTGATTCCAATTGAATGGCCACCGTCGAATATTCCAAGCACATGAGGTGTTTGATGGTGGCTTTCAACATGCTGCGGATGATGCCGTCGATGGGACCATCGTGGTGCATGGCGGCCACCACCAGACGGTTGCGCAGGTGGAAATAGGCCTGCCAGTCGATGGCGTCGTCTTTATCACTCCAGGCCATGTGCCAAATGGCAATGCCAGGCCAGGTGGCGGTGGGGTAGCCGTGGCGGGCGGCGCGCAGCCCGTATTCGGCGTCGTCCCATTTAATAAAGAGCGGGAGGGGCTGGCCGATTTCTTCGGCAACCAGCCGGGGGATCATGCACATCCACCAACCATTGAATTCGGCGTCGATGCGTCGGTGCAGGTCGCGGGAGTTAGGGTGATCGGGCTTGTCACCGGGTTTACCAAGGTCGGAGAGCGGGTGGGCGGCAAAGTTGTGGTCGTAGTGGACGTGGGGTGCGGAGGTCCACATGAAGTCGCCCCGGTTGATGATTTCGCCCATGGTGTGCAGGTGGCTGCGTTCTTGCAGGTTGAGCATTTGGCCACCGATGAGCATGGGGGATTTAGCGTAGCGGGCGGCGGCCAGGGCGCGCAGTACGGAGTCGGGTTCGATGGCGATGTCGTCATCCATATAAAGAATGTAGGGGGATTTAGCGGCACCGGCCGGCCCGTCCCCCAGGGCTTCGTACATGATGCGGGAGTAGCCACCGGAGCCGCCGAGGTTGCCTTGGCGGAATTCGTGGAATCGGTCGCCAAAGTGGGCTACGGCATTTTTGTAGCCAGGGTGGTCAGCGGGGTGCTTATTACCCTGATCGGGCATGATGATCGTGTCGATGACGGCATCGACTTCGGGGTCTTGGGCGAGGGCTTCGAGAGCGGCAACGGCGTCGTCAGGCCGGTTAAAGGTGGGAATGCCCACGGTCACCCGCGGTTCGAAGGGACCAACTTGGGTGCCGTCGGGAAGCGTCTGTGCTTTGGGCGCATGGGGGGCATACCAGCCGGCCTCTTCCACGGTCACGTCGGTTTCGGCAGTGATGTCCCACCAGAGCCACCCGCCGATTTCGAAGGGGGCGAGGGAAAGGTTGAATTCGACCTCACCATTTTTCACCTGTTTGCCCTCGACGCCGATGCGGGCGCCGTCGAATTTAGAGCGGTAAACGTCGATGCGGGCGGCCCCGGTGACCCTGACTTTAAGAATAACGGAATCGAGTTGGGACCAGCGTCGCCAATAGCTGGCGGGGAAGGCATTGAAGTAGGAAAGAAAGCTGACCTCGCTACCGGCGGTAATAGTGATACTGCTGCGGTCGGTCCACATGGCGCGCTGCTTGTTGTATTCGGATTCGATGAGGTACAACATGCGCACGTCGTGCGGCTCACCAACGCGAGGCAGTAAGAAGCGCTGCAACCGATAGTCGTTCATAAAATTACCTTCCTGGTAGATCCTTAGGATAAGAGTTTCTCCCTAAGGGTAGTGCGTAGTTACTGGTTGCCGCTAAGCTCCCCACATCAGTGTGGGTAATTGGGGTGGTAATTATGGTTTTACCCAGCAATGATTCGCCTTAAGTAGGTTTATTATTGGAAACTTATTTAGACGGGTTTCTTTCTCGCTTTTCGACGCCCAAATTCTCAGGTAAGCCTTTTGCTGCTAGCCATGGCTCTATAATTCTTATTCCAAATGAATAGAACCTTTTCTACAGCTAAGAGTTCGACGGTTTTTTACTGGATAACCGCGATATATTCGCCAAATTTTATCTATGCTGGGCTATAGGCGTTAATCGCTTCACAAAAGCTACCAATACCCAAAGACGCCAAACGGGGGTAGGTATTTGCCCCCATAACCCCTAGATTGAGGTAAGAATTAGAGATATTTTTATAAAGAAATCCCAGTGAAAATGGTAACGGTTCGGTCTCGATGAAGAAAATGAGAACATTTTAATCAACCCATAAATCACCCCCTCCGGTTTTTAAAAACCACAACAATGATCGAACATATGTACAACATTAATACACCTAATACCTATATAATAAATGCGCTAAAGTGCTGTTTTGGTGAATAATAGATCGAAAATGAGTTAGTTTTTATACCTAAAATATGGACATTTCCCAAATTACCCATCGGGGGGATATTTCGTGGGGTACGGTTCCATAAAATGTCCGATTAGCATAACTGATATGTATGATTACGTTTCAAATCACACCCCTCTGGGGCAGTTTTTTCGGATTGATTTTCCAATTAACATCTAATTCTTGAAACGGTTCCAAGGAACCATGCGTTATTGCCGAACGCATTACCTTAAGAATCCGTTATCAGGTATCAAGTTCGCCTTATCGGTGACTCGTCTAGCGGAGTCGCCAGAAAACGATGGGTCAATGCTTTCTCAACATAGTCTCAATAAAGGCCGGTCCAAGCGGCTGGTCAGCGCAGTGGCAGCGTTGTCACTATTTTTTGGCGCAGCTCACGTAGCACCTACTGCAAGCGCACAGGAAATCGGCGCCACATTCAGCATCGATGAAGACAAAGATGGTCAGGGGTATCGGATCAACGGTACCCTTGATGGCGAGTCCAAGAATGGAACTCTTGCTGAACTCTTTGTAGCCACCCCTAACGCAGGTGGCACCGCATTGCGTGCATATTGCAATGAATTGGACGTGAACTTCCACAAGGTTGATAATGCCAAAGCCGCTAAGTGGGCAGATTTCCCTGGAAAAAACAAGTTCAAGACTGATGAAAATGTTCGTCAGAAGATCAACTGGATCGCTGCCAACAGCTACCCGGCCGTCAGCTATGAAACCGTGCTCCAAAAGGCTGGCGTGACCTCTACTCAGGTCTCCGTGAAATCTGTGATTGCTCAGACCCAGGCAGCCATTTGGCATTTGGGTTCAGATTTCAAGTATGAGGGTCTTGCCAAAGGTCAAGGTACCGCCGAAGAACAAGCCAACGCCAAGAAAGTCTATGAATACCTGACTGGGAGCGCTAACACAGGGCGTGCAGAATCCACCACTGTGGATGTCCAGGTTGACTTCAAGAAGAATGATGCGAAACGCCAGGCCAATGGCACCTATGGCCCCTTCTTCCTAGAGACCAACGCTGAAACTGTAGAGTTAACTGCCGAAACCGGCCAGGTTGTTGACAAGGATGGCAAGGCCTTCCCCGCCAATGAGATCAAGAAGGACCAGGCGTTCTATTTCAAGGCCGAGGAAGAGGCGGGTGAAGCCAAACTGATCGCGAAGGCTGCTTCCTCCGAGGTCAATGGTTCTATCATCATTTCTCCAAAGGAAGGTGGCGGTCACCACCAAACCCTGATCGTCACCCACGACAAGAGCAAGACCAAGAACGCTGAGCTCTATATCAAGTGGGAGGGCACCAACGCCGGCCTTTCTACCACTGCCCGCAAGAAGGACGACGAGCATTCACAGCGGGTGAAGTCAAAGGGCGGCACCATCGTTGACATCGTGGCTTACGAGGGCCTGATCGTCGGCAAGGAATACACCTTGAAGGGTCAGCTGTACGAGCGGGCCAAGCAGGACGACGGCACCTACAAGGGTGTGGCAACCGACATCAAGGCAGAAAAGAAGTTCACTCCGGTTCAAGCAAAGGACGAAGTCCACCTGGAGTTCGAAATCCCCGAAGGCTACGCTGGCAAGACCCTGGTTGTATTCGAAGAGGCCTATGGTCCCGACGGGAAGCTCATCGCCAAGCACGATGACATCAACGACGAGAACCAAACCATCTATGTCAACCAGCCATACCAGGACATGAGTAGCGACAGCTCTGCTGCTAAGACCGGTTCTGCCGGTGCCATGTTCGCTGGCTCCTCCAAGTGCTTCTCCGGCGGCGCAGCCGGTGGCTCTTCCAAGAAGGAAGACAAGAACAAGGGTTCCCTGGGTGACCTGTTTGCCGGTTCCTCCAGCCTCTTCGGCGGCGATAAGGACAAGGATAAGGGTGGTTCCGACAGCAATGGCGGTTCCACCAACGGTGGTAACGGCAACGGTAACGGTGGCAGCAATGCCAATGGTGGTTCCACTGGCGACAACAAGAACAACAACGGTTCCACAAGCGGTTCCACCGGTGGCGGTAACGGCAATGGTGGTGGCAACGGTGGCGCCAATGGCGGCTTCGACTCCAAGACTGGTTCCGATGCTGGTGCTGTTGCTGGTTCCGCTGGTGGCGCTCTCACCGGCTCCTCTTCCGATAAGGATAAGGACAAGAAGGGCTCCACCGCTGGCTCCTCCGGGGACAACAAGGGTAATGGCAACGGCCAGGGTGCAGGTGGCTCCGACGGCAAGAGTGGGTCTGACGCTAACTCCACCTCCGACACCAATGGCGGCTCTACCTCTGGCTCCTCCGGCGAAGGTAAGGGCAAGGGCCAAGGCAACGGCACTGGCCAGGGCAACGGTAACGGCGGCTCCACCGCTGGCTCTTCCGGCGAAGGCAAGGGCCAAGGCAACGGCGGTGCTAATGGCGGCTCTGACGCCCAGAATGGCTCTGACTCTGAGAACAAGAACGGTTCCGCCGCTCTGGCTGGCAGCACCAGCGGCGCTGACTGCGGTGGTGCCCTGGCTCTCGGCGCCCTCGCCGTTGGTGGTTTGGTCCTGACCGCGGTTGGCTTCAACGTTCTCGCCAAGAACGCAGCCCCCGCTCCTCTGGCCGGCGCAGCCGACCCGAAGAGCGACACCAAGGGTGCTGCCCCGGCCGCTGGTGATCCGAACAACAAGAACGCCACGAACTCCAACACCAAGGGTGCCGAGCCCAAGGAAAAGGGTGTGGCTCACAAGGATCCCAACACCTCCAAGATGGATGTCAAGAGCGCAAGCCCCGCTAAGAGCAACTCCGCACTGGCCAACACCGGTGTGAGCGGCATCCTGATTATGCTGGCAATCGCCGCGGTTGCTGCGATTGCTGGTGGTGCACTGATCTTCTTCGGTCGTCGTAAGAAGAACTAAAATCTAGCATCATCCATATCGGCCCCCAGGGATTCCCGGGGGTCGATTTTTATTGCGTGCATTGGGAGGTGACAGTATCGGACGACAACAGGGCGATCGTTGACTCGCCAAACGCCGAGGCAATATCCGAGGGCATAGCAACCAGCACCCCATCCGGTTTGACTGACACGTCAGCAAGGTCAAGCGCGATCCGCTCAGTCTGCACGTCGAAGGGATCACCAGCACCATAGTCCGCGGCCAGCACCTCGGTGTCCCGCATGGTGATGGTGATAAATTGTTCCCGCATCGGCGAGCTGAGCAGCGCAAACGTCACGGTCCGATCAGCCGGCAGCACCCCGATGTATTGGATCAGCCCAAGCTGCTGCCCGGCGTATTCCGTCACCGCGGCGCTACTGACCAGCGGCAGCCCGTCGTCAAGCTCGCCGGCAGTCGGCCGCGCCACCCCCATGACACCGGTTTCTTCGTCTAGCTGGCTGTAGCTGCAGCGCGAGTACACGATCGCCCCGCTTGTCGACGCCCCAAAGGCCGACGCCGGATCCTCACCACCCCCACTCCCGATAGCATTCCTGGTGGTGACGATCTCTTCCCGGCGCGCCCGCCCAGCATTATAGGACCCGGCTTCACTCCCCACGCTATCCCCGCCGCCCACGCCGACGCCGCCTGCGTCGCCGATCCCGCAGCCGCTCAGGGTAGCCAGGACCGCCAGGATCCCCATCACCAATGTTGTGTTCTTCATGATGGCCTATAGCGTAACCAGTTCAACCGAACCATCAAAGTGGGATGTTTCCCTTCCTCATTTCCTCATTGCGTTAGCTGGGTTTTGGCTCAACGACGCCTCATTTTGGCCTGGATTGGTGGGAACCCCAGCTAACCGATTCCCGCCACCAGCCCATCGCCCCGCACACCCTACCTTGTTCCACATCTCCCTACTTTCGCCCTGTTCCGCCCCGCGCGTTAGCTGGGTTTCCGCTCTTGCCACTTCATTTTTGGCCCATCTGAAGGGGTTCCCAGCTAACGCGCTGGGGAAGCTCAACATAGTGTCGCACGTTTAGCAGGGTCCGGCAACGTAATAAGAGCGCACCGACTCCGACAAGTTTCTGGTGGTTTTTGGTTCCTGCGTTAGCTGGGAAACTTCCCTGGAGCGGCCCGAAATCACCCCGCCAAGTGGGGAACCCAAGCTAACGCAGACCAGGCGTGCGATCGGATGTCTCCTCGGGGTTTGTCTCGGCCATGGTTTTGAGCGTTAGCTGGGGTTCCGACAAACTGGCGTTCAAAGTGCCTTGATTTCTGACCATCCTGGAGCGAACCCCAGCTGTTAGCAATCGTGGTGATGGTCTGATTCCCTGAACACCTCTTCGACGCTTCCTCCTGGAGTTTCCCGGCTTGAGCGTTAGCTGGGAAACCTCCCACAATCGGCCGGAAACATCCCAGAAAAGTCGGAACCCCAGCTAACGCTCGGGGCGGAAAACCCGCCACCGGCTACCCAGCCAACCGCCAACCACACACCCGAAACCAACCACCCGGCTACCCAGCCACCACCCCCTCCCCCACTAAACCTTTCTACTGGGTGATGTCCATGTATTTCAGGTAGGCGTCGACCTGTTCCCGGGTGGGGATGCCGTTGCGCCAGAAGTACATGGTGAAGTTGTCTTTGGGATAGTAGACGTAAATGTATCCCCAGTCGGATTTGGGGAAGGCCGCACCGATTTCGGGTTTGGCCCCGTCGGCTTTTTGGATGTGCATCCTGGTGAGGGTGTTGAGGTCGCTCGCCAGGGTGGACCTGCCGGATTCGAGTTCGTCTCGGGCGGCTTTGGCGTGTTCGCCTGGCACCCAGTAGTAGTTGCCGACGCTCACGTCGTGGTCGAGTTTGGGGGCATCGGGGTCTTCTGCCAGGGTGCATTTGTAGACGGGGACGGGCATGTATTTGTCGTGTTCGTCGGCTTTTCCGGTGCATTTCTGGGAGGCGTTGACGAATTTTTCCGGCAGGAATTGGTTGGCGGTGCTGTAGCGTTCGATGAGGGGGATTTCGGCGTCACCGTTTTCGGTGTTGACTGCGGCTACTTTGCTGACGGTGGGATGTGCGGATGTGGTTGGTTGGGTTGTGGTGGCTCCGGCGGATGCGAGTGTGGATGTAGGGGTCGACTTGGATGCGGCCGCCGCGGGGGCTGGGGCCGCGGTGTTGTCGGGCTTTTTCTGGGTGAGGATGAAATATCCGGCGGCAGCGAGGACGCCCACGCAGATGAGGGCGAGGATGGTTGTCAGCAGGTAACGGCGTTTTTTGGGCTTCGATTTTGTGGGGGCGGCCGGCTCTGGTGGGGTGGGCGAGTCCACCGATTCCGCTGGGGTAGCCGTCGGGTTCGCCGCAGGTTCCTTGACTTCGGCCTTGGCCCCATCCTCGGCTTCGGCCGGCTCTAGTGGAGTGGCGGGTTTGACGGCGGGGAATGCTTCAGTGCCGCTGTGGCGGCGTCGGTGGTGGAGGTCCCGGATAGGAGTGGTGAGGCCTAGTTGGGTGGCGGCGATGGCCCCGTGGGCGACTGCGGTGCTGGGGTCGTCGACAAGCGTGACGGAGGCGATTTTTTCAAGTCGAGTGCGCAGGCAGGGGATAAGGGCAGAGCCGCCGGTGAGGTAGAGGGGGGTGCCGAGGTTGAGGAGGGGGCGGGCGAGGTCGGCGACGCGCCCAATCACGCTGGCGATAATGTGTTCGAATTCGGTGCGGGTGAGGTGGATGTCGTGGCGGTGGCGCCGGATGGCGATGGTGATGGTGGTTTCGGTGTCGGTGGAGAGTTGTTCTTTGGCGTTGTGGATGGATTGTTCGACGGCCCGCATGATTTGGGGTGGTGCCGCGTGGAGTTCAGCGGCGAGGTGTGGGTGGTCGCGTTCGAGGCGGCTGATGAACCATTGGTAGAGCAGGTTGTCAATGGTGAGCCCGCCGAGGCTGCTGTCGCCGGTGGCTGCGGTGACGCGCACATCACCAGCGGGTTCGGCCTGGAGGGTGGTGATGTCGAGGGTGCCGCCGCCGAAGTCGCATATTGCTATTTGCGGGCCGGACGCGCTGTGGATTGCTGCGGCCCGGGGTTCAGAGATGATGCGGATGGTGTCGCGGTTGATGCCGCTTGTCGACGCCGCTTCGACGAGCGTCATCACCTCGGGGATGGTCCACGGTTCAGGGTGGGTGATGGTGACGGTGGTGGGTGGGTAGCCGGCGTGCTGGGCGCGGCCGGCGTCGAGGGCGGTTCGGAAGGTGGCGCCGATGATCGTGGCGAGCGACATGGTGGCGCCGGCAACGGGGACGAATTCGTGTTCGATATAGCGTTTGGGGTAGGGGATGAATCGGGCGGGGTGGTTTTGCCGGTTGGTGTGGGCGGCGTCGCCGGTGATGATGGTGCCGTCTTCGGAGACATATGTTGCGGAGGGAGTGACCAGTAATGTTGCGATGGCACCGGTGGGTCCGGTGGTGTGGGCGGCGACGGTGGTGATGGTGCCGTAGTCGAGGGCGAGGTGCCAGGGGTTGCTCATTATGGTTGTGCTCTCTGTGAGTATCCCCATCGGAGGGCGAGGGTGGTTGCGGCGCCGATGAGTCCGCCGGCTAGGACGTCGGTGAGCCAATGCACGCCGAGGTAGAGGCGGGCGACGCAAACCGTGATGGCGATTGCCCAGGTGACTCCGGCCAGCCTGGTGGCCCAGCGGGGTTTGTGGGGGATGAGGCTGATGGCGGTAGCAACGGCGATGATAGTCATGGCATGCCCGGAAGGCATGGAGTAATTATATTCTGGGGCTAGTTGGAGGTTCAGGGGCGGCCGGGGTCGGTGCACAATGTGTTTGGTTATTGGGGAGATGATGTTAGTTGCGACTGCGGTGAATAATGGCAGTAATGCGTAGCGCATGCCCCAAAGTTTCGCACTGATGATCGACGCCCAAATCAGCACCAGCGCTGGTCGGAATATGACCGATAACCCAATGAGGATATGGGTTATGGCGCCGGTGCGGCGGGTGACAAAGAAGTCGAGAACCGTCTGATCCACTAGTAGTCCAGGTTAGTTGGTTTCGAGTTCGGCCTTGAGTTTGTTGTCGAACATGCTCAGCGCGGAGGCGATGGCCATGTGCATGTCAAGGTATTGGTAGGTGCCGAGGCGGCCGCCAAAGTAGACACGGTTGGTTTCGGTTTCGGCCTCGGCTAGCTGCCGGTATTTGAGGAGTTTGGCCCGATCTTCGGGGGTGTTGATGGGATAGTAGGGTTCGTCGCCTTCTTCCGCGAAGCGGGAGTATTCCTTCATGATGACGGTTTTGTCTTTGGGGTAGCGGTCGTCACGTTCGGGGTGGAAGTGCCGGAATTCGTGGATGCGGGTGTAGGGATATTCGGCATCGTTGTAGTTCATGACTGGGGTGCCTTGGAAGTCACCGGTGGGGAGCACTTCGGTTTCAAAGTCGAGGGTGCGCCAGCCGAGGTGTCCGGCAGAGTATTCGAAATATCGGTCGAGTGGACCGGTGTACACTACGGGCGCTTTGGGGCTAGCGGCGCGTAGTGTTTCGCGGACGTCGAACCAGTCGGTGTCGAGTCGTACTTCAATGTTGGGGTGGTTGGCCATGTTTTCCAGCCAGGCGGTGTAGCCGTCGACGGGGAGACCTTCGTAGGTATCGTTGAAGTAGCGGTTATTGAAGTTGTAGCGCACGGGCAGGCGGGTGATATTGCCGGCGGGTAGTTCGCGGGGGTCAGTTTGCCATTGTTTGGCGGTGTAGTCCCGAATGAAGGCCTCGTAAAGGGGCCGGCCAATGAGGGAGATGGCTTTTTCCTCCAGGTTGGTGGCATCGTCGCTGTCGATTTCAGCGGCTTGTTCGCGGATGAGCTCGCGGGCCTCATCGGGCGAATAGTAGCGGCCGAAGAATTGGTTAATGAGGCCGAGCCCCATGGGGAATTGGTAGGCACTGCCGTTGTGCATGGCAAACACACGGTGTTGGTAGCCGGTGAATGAGGTGAACTGATTGACATAGTCCCACACACGTTTGTTCGAAGTGTGGAAAAGGTGAGCTCCGTATTTGTGGATTTCGATGCCGGTTTCGGGTTCGGCTTCGGAATAGGCGTTGCCGCCAATGTGGCTCCTACGTTCGATGATGAGGACGCGCTTCCCGAGCTGCGAGGCGGCTTGTTCGGCGATGGTGAGGCCGAAGAAACCGGAGCCGACGACAATCAGATCATAGGTATTCATGGTGCTTAAGCGTATCACCTTGCTTTTCGACGCCGCACCGTGCGTCGAAAAGCCACAATTGGGAAACATTTTTATCTTGGTCACATTTTTGTGCGGGAGACACGCCTGGGAAAAAATTTTTTCGGCAGCTTTCCGCAGGTCGCCCCCTATTTCGCATTAGTAACATCCTTAACATTAGCTTCATTATTCACATAAATGCACTATTGTTAACTAGAGTCACTAACCTTAAACTAAACATTTAAAGTTATCCGCGAACTCAGGGAGACCACAGTGAAACAACGACGCCGCCTCATAGCAGCGAAATCGCGGCCAGTCACAGCCACCATTATGGCTGTCGCATTACTCGCCAGCGCCGCCGTGGGAATAACCGCCACCAATATCCTAAAAACCAAGGAAGACGGCATTAAACCCATCGACCCAACCATGACCACCGCCAGCCTGGCGGATGGCAAAAACGTCGTCGTCAACGACCCTGCCATCAGCAAACAAGGCGATGGCAACACCAACCGCACCGTCAAAGAATTTAAACGCGACGAGGCATTCTCCCAATTCGGCCTCACCTGGGACGGCAAAAAAGACATCGCCGCCTTCGTCCGCGGCCAACGAGCCGACGGAACCTGGACCCCATGGTTCGACACCGACCCCCTCGACTACGGGTCCTCCAAACCCTTCGAACGCAAGGGCACCGACCTCATTTACATCGAGCCCACCAACACCGTCCAGGTGTCTATAGCCGGCGTTGACCTGCTCAAAGACAAAACCGCCAAAGACCTCAACGCGGTCTTTATCGACGGCGGCAAATCCACCCCCACCGACTCTGGCATTAAACTCGCCGCCGACTCCGACGGCCTGCCCAAAGTTATTTCCCGCGCCGAGTGGGGCGCCGACGAATCCCTCAGGTGTGAGGAACCCGAATACACGGACCACACGTCTGCCATTGTCATCCACCACACCGCAGGGTCGAATAACTACAGCGAGGACGAGGCCGCCGGCATTGTGCGCGGCATCTACAAGTACCACGCCCAACAGTTGGGTTGGTGTGACATTGGCTACCACAGCCTGGCCGATAAATTCGGCAACCTCTACGAGGGCCATTACGGCGGCATGAATAAGTCCGTCATTGGCGCCCACGCCGGCGGCTTCAATGAGAACACCTGGGCGATCTCCATGCTCGGCAACTACCAGGAGGAAGAACCCACCGACGTCATGATAAAAAGCGTTGGTGAGCTGGCCGGCTGGCGGGCCAAGGTAGCGGGCATCGACCCGCTAGGGAAGGGCACCCACACCTCCGAGGGCACCGAATTCACGTTCTACCCCTATGGCACCAAGGTGGAATTACCCAATATTTTCGCCCACCGCGACGTCGGCAATACCGAATGCCCCGGTGACTACGCCTACGCCAAGATGGACCAGATTCGACAAATCGCCAAGGCCAAGTTCGATTCCCTGGGCGGCAAGTCCATCGACCAGGACATCACCGGCGACAACAACGGCGCCTCCAATAACAGCAATAACAGCGGTGGCAGCAATGCCGGCACCGGCACCAATAATCGGGGCGTCAGCAATAACAACCAGAAGAGCGCCGATAATGCCGCCTCCCTGGTGCAGGGGCTGCAACGCCAAGGCAAGTCGGATAACAAGTCCGACACCAATAACTCCAACTCGCTGGTGGGACTGATTCTCAAGGTGCTGTCCGCCAACGGTGGCCTGATCGGCACGCTCAGCAAGCTGGGCACCATCAAAATCATCAATGGCCTGGACCTGGGCAAGATCATTTCCCTGGCCCAAAAGCTCGCACCCCTATCGAGCAATAATCAGATTTTCCGCACCGCCAATACCAACTATCCTTCCTTGGGCGAGGCTCGCACCAAGGAGGTGACCTACACCAACGGTTACGACCAGGAGGTCACCTACACCTTCTTCGAGAACGGTATCGTGGTCGGCACCCCCACCACCGGCACCCACGCTTTGTGGGGCCCCATCGGTGACACCTGGGCCGCGCAAGGCTTCGACATGGGCCCGCTCGGGTTGCCGGTCAGCGAGGAAGAGGCTAATGGCGAACTCGTGCGCGTCGATTTCGAGGGCGGGTACGCCACCTACGATTCCGCCACCGGCAAAGTCGACGTGAAGACCAACGAGAAGGGCAACGCCCGCAATAATGCGGTCCAGGCCGGGACGACCGCCGGTGATAGCGACATTGCCGCCGCAGCCAGCAGCGCCAACAGCGCCACCTCTGCAACCCCCACCGCGGCCGCTACCGCCACGGGCAGCGAGGCCGCCGGCGAAGAAGCCGCAGCCCACGCGACCACCGGTGCTACCGGTGCCGCCGCCGGTAACGCCGAACCTACCGACGCCGATATCCCGGTTACAACCGAAGAATAAAAACTTGTTGTCTCCGATATAACGAGCAACAACCGCCAAAAGCCCAACCCGTCCTCTAGCCTAACGGGTTGGGCTTTTGCGCACCTCCGGGGTCCTATAAGCCCTATAGGCCCCTATGGGAATCTATGGGAACAGCCGCTCCAACACGCGGGCCACCCCGAAATCATCATTGCTGGTGGTGATCTCATCGGCGGCCACCTTCACCCGCTCGTCCGCATTCCCCATGGCCACCCCCAGGCCCGCCCACTGCAACATTTCAATGTCGTTCGGCATATCGCCAAACGCCACCACGTCCGAAGCCGGCACCCCATAAAACTGGGCCACCGCCATGAGACCGGCGGCTTTCGTCACCTGTGGCGCGGATATTTCCAATAGCCCCTCATCCGTGGAGAAGGTTATATGGGCCAACTCGGGCGGCACCACCAGCTTAATCAGGTGATACAGGTCCCATGCGGTCTTACGATCGTTACGCACCAAAAGCTTCACGGCGGATTTGGCCGCCAGCTCGGTCTTATCCACCACCGTGTGCTCCTCCGAATCCCACAGGTGCAGAAAATCCGGGGTGACCAGGAATAATTCCTCACACTTATCGAAGGCCGACGCCCCAACCCGCTCCACGGCGTAGCTGACCGGCAACACGTCGTCGATAAGCTGCATGATTCTGGTCAGCGTGGCCGGCGGCAGGGTGCGGGCGGTCACCACCCGATCAGTGTCGGAATCGTAGAGCACCGCGCCGTTCACGCAAATGCAGATGGGGCGGATGGGAAGCTGGTCGAGCACCGGGTAGATCCAGCGCGGCGGACGACCGGTGGCAAGCACCAGCTCGGCGTCCTTGGTGGCGGCATGGGTCACCGCATCCCGCAGCCGGGGAGTCACCCGCTCCGCGCTGGTGATGAACGTGCCGTCAATGTCACTGACTATAAGATGCGTGGGCATAATGAGTATTTTCCTATTCTAGGGCGGTATTCCCAAGCCCTACTCCAAAGCGGGGGCACCTCCACCAAGAGCTGCTGGCCGCCAATATTCGCCCCCGGGAAAGGGGCCGTATTCAGTTTCGTATTCGCTACGAAGCCTATCAAGCATGATCTTCATGGTTTCCCGTAACTTCACGGTATCGTCCTCCACCACCCCGGTGAGCGCCAGCGGCTCCCCCACCTGCACCCACACGGGAAAATGATGCCGGCCCAGACGCTTCTTATGGCCCTTGGTCCACACCCGCTGCGAGCCCCACAACACCACCGGAATCAACGGCACCCCCGCCTCCTTGGCGATCCGCGCCGCCCCCGTCTTAATGTCCTTAATCTCAAAGCTGCGGGAAATCGTGGCCTCGGGAAAAATCCCCACCAGGTTACCGGCCCGCAAACTCGTGACCGCCGCATCAAGCGCACTGGTGCCAGCACCGGCCGACCGGTCGACGGGAATGTGCTTCATTTTGCGCATCAACGCCCCCACCACCGGCACGTCAAACACCTCTTTTTTGGCCATAAACCGCACCAGCCGGCGACCATGCAGATTCGCAGCCGTGCCCCCGAAAATAAAATCAAAATAGCCGGTGTGATTCAAGGCCAAGAGCGCCCCACCCGTGTCGGGAAGATTTTCACTCCCCGCAACCGACATTTGGATGCCCTGAAACCGAAGCATAGTTTTCATCAATCGGATGACGATCTGGTTATAGAAAATCTCCCGATTCTCGGCTTTATTCGTCGCAGTGGGCCGGAACCCGGGGCGCACCCAATACCAACTTCCGTGCTTCTGCCAACCCGCACGTACCTTCATAAATCGCACAATCTTTCTACTTCAGTTTTCCTACCCGCATTTTTTGGGGCTTGTCGAGCTTGGCGACGCCCCTCCCGGCCACCCACCGGCCGGCCGCCACCTACAGGCCGCCTAGCGGATCGGCTCAAACACTTCCTTGCCCACAAACGGCCGCAACGCCTCCGGCACCACCAAGGACCCATCGGCCTGCTGATGATTCTCCAAAATGGCAACAAGCCACCGCGTGGTAGCGAGCGTCCCATTCAAGGTGGCCGCAATATGCGCCTTACCAGCCTCATCACGATACCGGGTACGCAGCCGGCGGGCCTGATACGTCGTGCAGTTCGAAGTAGACGTCAACTCCCGATACGTATTCTGGGTCGGAACCCATGCTTCGGTATCAAACTTGCGCGCGGCAGAAGATCCCAGGTCACCACCGGCAACATCAATAACCCGGTAGGGCACCTCAATAGCAGAGAGCATGTCGCGCTCCATCCTCAGCAACTCCTGATGCTGGGCGGCAGCCTCCTCCGGCTTGCAGTAGACAAACATTTCCAGTTTGTCAAATTGGTGAACCCGGATAATGCCGCGAGTGTCCTTCCCATAGCTGCCAGCCTCCCGACGGAAACACGACGACCACCCCGCATACTTCCGCGGCCCATTACTCAAATCAATGATCTCATCCTGGTGATATCCAGCAAGAGCCACCTCGGATGTACCCACCAAATATAAGTCATCTCGTTCAAGATAATAGATTTCTTCCGCATGTTCGCCCAAAAATCCCGTACCGGACATAACCTCGGGACGCACCAAAACGGGGGGAATCATAAGTTTGAATCCGGCAGTCCGAGCCTTCTGCGCAGCAAGAGTCAACATGGCGAGTTGCAGAAACGCGCCATCGCCAGTGAGGTAATAAAACCTGGCGCCGGACACCTTCGCACCCCGATCCATATCGATGAGACCGAGCGAGATTCCTAGATCCAAATGATCCTTAGGCGTGAAGTCAAAACTACGCGGTTCGCCCACATGTTCGAGCACAACAAAGTCGTCCTCGCCGCCGGCCGGCGCCCCCTCAACAATATTGTCGATCCGCATCTGCAGATCGGTCACAGCCGCCTCGGCTTCTTTCCGCGCATCTTCCGCAGCCTTGACCTTCGCCTTTAGTTCATTTGCACCAGCGAGCAGCGCCGGCCGATCCTCGGGGGCAGCCTGGCCGATTTTCTTGCCGAAAGCGTTCTGCTCGGCCTTGAGTTCGTCGGCAGCTTTGATGGCAGCGCGCCGGGATTCGTCGGCAGCAATGAGTTGATCCACCAAAATGGGGTTAGCGCCGCGGGTGCGTTGGGAGTCACGTACAAGGTCGGGATTCTCACGGAGGAATTTCAGGTCAATCATGCATTTTAGTCTATCTGTTATGGATGATCCCCCGGAACTTGTTGTAAAGTCGTTGTAAAGGTGTCGGAGCATAGCCCCTAGAAACAACCTTATGGGGGGAAGAAAATGAACAAAAAGTAGCCCCATAATTATGGGGGGTCTGTACTGGTTATGACCGCTAGGAGTAGTATTAGGGTATGACTGATCCTCCTGTGGAGCTACCCATCAGGACCCTGACTGATGAGAGTGACGCTCCAAAACATCAACAACTCAGGGAGATCCTCGAAGACGTATGCATTAACTACTTAAACCCGGGCGACATGTTGCCGGGTGAGCGAGTGCTAGAGGAACAATATGGCGTTTCTCGTATCACCGTGCGCCGGGCGATTGGCGACCTTGTGGCCAGCGGTAAGCTGCGGCGCGCCCGCGGCAAAGGAACATTCGTTGCGCATTCGCCGCTGGTGGCGCGAGTACATCTCGCCAGCTTTTCCGACGAGATGGCGGCGCAAAACATTACCTCTTCATCAAAGATTTTGCTCTCGGCATGGACAACGGCCCCGGAAGAAATTCGAATTTTCTTCAATTCACCGTTGACCAAGCCGCACACGCATCTACGACGCCTCCGGCTGGGCAATGGGAAACCATTCTCCATTGATGACGGTTGGTATAACTCGCTTTTCGCCCCCGACCTACTGGAAAATGACGTATATAAGTCCGTGTACGCCATTTTGGATGCCCAATATCACGTACCTATCACCGACGCCGAACAAATTGTGAGCGCTATCGCAGCGGGCAGCGATGATTCAGAATTCCTGCAAGTGGATAAGGGAACTCCCCTCCTGAAGGTGGTGCGGTTCTCCCGGTCGAATCTGAAACCCATCGAATGGTGCTCCTCGCTGTATCGTACCGACCGTTATGCTTTGCACACGCTGATTACTAAAGCATAATAGAAGGACTATGAAAAAAACTTGGCGTACCACGGATGTCCTTCGCATTCTCATTGTGGCAGTATTAGCAGCCGCCGCGGCGTTCGGAGGCTACTATCTGATGTCCCCCACAAAAAACAGTGACGGGAAGACCACACACGCCAGTAAGGCTGATGACGGCAAATCCACAAAACCAGGTGTAGCATCCTTCACTTCTGCGGATGCGGGATCTTGCCTTACCTGGCAGGACAGCGGCACTACCATTACCGCTTTCGAACAAACGGACTGCGGCGGCCCCCACCGGTTTGAGGTTTCCTCTCGGGAAGATTTATCCACCTACCCCAGCTCCGAGTTTGGGGCGAAAGCCGCGATGCCAAATACGACCCGGCAGGCCCAATTACGGGAGGAATTGTGCATGGACCCCACGATGAAGTATTTGGGGGGCACGTTCGACCCGTTGGGACGGTATTCGGTGGCGTCGATTTTGCCGCCGCAGGCCGCCTGGAATGCCGGTGACCGAACCTTGTTGTGTGGCATTCAGGCCACGGATGAGGCGGGCAAGGTGATTACTACCAACGGCAAGGTGGCGCAGCAGGACCAGGCCCGGATTTTCGGGGTGGGCGAGTGCGTGGCCGTGGACGGCGCAAACTCCGAAAAGCAGATTGATTGCGCGCAACCTCACCAGTTGGAGGTCACCCAGATCGTGGATTTGTTGCAGGTGTTCCCCAATAACACCCCGTCGATTGAGGACCAGGATAATCACCTGCGCACGGTGTGCACTCAGGCGGCGAAGGATTACATTGGTGGCGACGACCAGCTTTATAAGTCCACGTTGCAGCCGCTGTGGGCGACGATTCCGGCAAATTCGTGGGATCGCGGTTCGCACAGCGTGAACTGTTCCCTCATGTTTAACGACAACGGCCACCTGGGCACATTGGCTGGCTCGGTGAAGGGCCAGTTCACGATCAATGGGCAGCCGCCTGCGGAGCGCCCGGATCGTGCCCCCATTGTGAACCCCGAGGCGCTTCAGTCCGTGCAGCCGAAACCCCAGTAGAGGTGAATGCCCATGATGGAGATCAGTGACGAGCGGTTCGAGGAGCTTGTCGACCAGGCCCTCGCCCAGATTCCCGACGAGGTGCACGAGCACATCAAAAACGTGGTGTTTCTGATCGAGGACTATAATCCCCGCTCCCCCTACATCTTGGGCCAGTACACCGGGGTGGCGTTGCCTAAACGCACTTTCGATCATACGGGTTTTCTGCCCGATACGATTGCGATTTACCGCCAGGCCCTGAAGGATTATTGTTGGTCCGAGGATGAGCTTATAGAACAGGTGCGCATTACAGTGATGCACGAAATTGGCCACTATTTTGGCTTGGATGAGGACGATCTCCATCGCCTAGGCTACGGATAGTCCCCCCTCTCCCCCTCCCCCGCTTTACGACGCCCTCCCGGTGGCACCCGCGCCACCCGGAGGGATTTGTTTTGCCCATCTCATCTTGCCAACCCTCAGGCCTGAGTTTGAGCCCAGGCCCGACCCTGCCGCACGCACTTGAGCTAGGGTTCCATCCGGCAGCACCCCAATCCCCCTAGTCCTAGACATGGAACCCAAACTTAGCGTTCTTGCAGCCCACCAAGCAGGGCTTTTGCTTTAGCTTGGGTTCCACTTCAAAAGGCACACATTTGGGGCGTTATCAACCAGAACCCAAGCTTAGAACGTCTGATATCCCCACCCTGCTTGCGGCAGCATTTGTTCTAAGCTTGGGTTTCAATTTCAGGCCAACATTCACCCTGGGCAAACAAGAGGCACCAAATAAAAACCAAGCTTAGAAGATATGCAGCCAGAGCCCCGCCCCAGCACCAGCTTCGTTTTAGCTTGAGTTCCGCACCCAATAGATGGATCCAGACCCCCTAAACACAGACTACGAGCTTAGCATTCTTGCAGCCCGCCAAGCAGGGCTTTTGCTTTAGCTGGGGTTCTGTTTGGCTGCTCCAGTTTGCCCAGGAAGAAATCTTCCGAAAACCGGAACCCCAGCTAAAGCAAACACACAGCTCAAACCACAAAACCAGCCGTCTTTCCCAACGTCTCCACAACCCTTACTGCACGTCTCCTAAGCTTGAGTTCTACTCCAAAGAGCATGCATTTGGGGCGCTATCAACCAGAACCCAAGCTTGGAACTTATGCTGCGACGGACAAGAGTGGAGGTATCAGGTATTCTAAGCTTGGACTCCAGTTTTAAACCAATATTCTCCCTGGGACAACAGGGTACGCCAAATAAAAACCAAGCTTAGAAGACATGCAGCCAGAGCCCGACCTGACACTAGACTCGCTTTAACTAGGATTCCGCATCCGGCCAGACCATAAGCCCAGGAAACACACCCACCACAAACCAGAACCCAAGCTAAATGAATCCGGCTGCATATCCTCTAAGCTTGACTTTCTCGATTCAGATACCCTACAAAACTGCACATAAGGACGGAACCCAAGCTTAGAACACCTCCAACCCGTCAAACAGGGCTTTTGCTTTAGCTGGGGTTCCGGTTTCGGGGAGTTTTCTTCCTGAGGAAACCTAGGCTGCTAAACAGAACCCCAGCTAAAGCAAACACACAACTCAAACCCAGAAAACCGACCACACTCCCACACACCCCGAGCTTTCCCAAACCCCTCAGCGCAACACAGCACATTTCCTAAGCATGGTTTCCATTCTCGGGGCACCATGAATGCCCCAAAACCCCAGATGCTCCCCCACCCGCAAGGGGAATCCAAGCTTAGAAACTGTGCAGCACAATTTGCCAGGTTTGTGCAGCACCCGCGGAGCCACACCCCATATTCTGCCCGAAAACCTTCGTGCCGCAAGCCAGTGTGAAGTGCTGTTGGTCGAAATCCAAGCTTATCGAATATGCTGCCGTTCTCCCGGAGAGGCAGCGACCACGCCCACCCTCAGCACCCTAAACGCCTGGGCACCAACCCGATCTTTAGCTTAGAAACTGTGCAGTCATATTGTCGACAGCCTCCCCCGCTCCCCTACTGGGCGGGCAAGTGTCATAGAATAAAGCTACGGATTATTTTCATAAGGAATTAGGTAATGAGAGGATTATTGCGGAAAACTCATATTTTCGGCCACTTCCCCATAGTGGCTTGCACCAGCATGGTTGATTTTAATTCACCATGTCCCCTCAACAGCGAAAATAATACCAACAAAAGTATCCCCTTAAAATACCGAGGGCAAAATAACCAAAATCAATAAATATGGGATTCTGGCACCACGTCAGAAGAACCATTGATACTGCCGAATGTCACCCACATTAATCGCACAGGTTCGTGAAGTTCGTGAGGCTTGTGGGCCGTGTTGGACAGCATTCGAGGGTTCCTTGGGTGCCATAATAATGAATAGGCTTTCAACCAGGAGAAACGTCGAAAAGCAAGAGAGGAGTAGCCATGAAACGATTGCTTGCAATATTCGTTGCGGCGTTGCTAATCACCGGATGCAGCACAACCGGGGGCCGAGAGAAACAGGAGCAGGAAACGCGGCAGGTTCAGCCGCAGAGCAGCCCCCAAAGCAATAGGGAGATCATCGACACGCCTAGCGAGTCCCGCAACCCAGCAAGCGTTCCTGGTTTATACCGAACCTGCACCTACCAGGCAAAACGTGACGATAGTAGGAAGTCACAACCTGCCTCTGCCGCCACCAATGCCGATTTGCCGCTTATCGACGGCGCGGCGTTGTCAACCACCGAGAATGGGGTGCGCGCCGTCATCCATTACCGGGGCGACCTGACGGATGACCAGTCTGCCTCGGTAGATATTTATAGTTCCGCTAAGCAGGAGCATTTCATTACCGTTACCCTCATTGGCACAAAGGTGGTGGCGGTCAGCCACGGGGAGGGAAACACCCGACGCGATGACCAGCGGGAATGGCTGGAGCCGCAGATTGCTTCGGTGGAGAAGGAGTGGGTGGAGATCGCTTTGAATGCGAAGCTTGCCCGGTATTTTGGTGACCAATCCTATGTGGTGATGCGGTCGCCGGCTTCAACGTCACAATGTCATGATGGGAAGAACGAAGACATGAGCCTGCCGGAGAAGCCGGCATCCACTAGCGAGGCAGTGTCCGCTGGTGAGCCCGCTACCGCGGTGCCGAATTCCGCGGGTACGCAGGGACAGCAAGGTCAGGGCCAGCCGGCAGCACCGGCCTCGGCCCGACAGTAGTCGCACCTTCTATGCGACCTTCATGTTTTGGTCGGCGGAGTCTGCCACCAGGTCGGAGTGGGTGGCCACGACCACGCTTGCACCGCCGTCGGCAAGGTCGCGCAGGTGACCAATAACCCGCAGGGAGTTGTCGTGGTCGAGCGCGCCGGTGGGTTCGTCGGCGAGCACTACCTTGGGCGGCCGCACAAGTAGCCGGGCGATGGCGACCCGCTGCTGTTCGCCGCCGCTGAGTTCGCATACCTGCCGGCGCTCGTACCCGGCCAACCCTACCTGTTCCAAGACTTCGGCAACCTGGGTGAGCATTGCTTTGGAAGGGAATATTTGGTTGGGTCGGGCAGCCAGGTTGATGTTATCGTAGACGGTTTGGTCTGGGATGAGGGCGTAGTCTTGAAAGAGGTAGCCCACATAGTCGTGTCGGTATTTTCGGGCTTTGCGATACCCCAGCTTGGTTACTTCGGTGCCGAACACTTGGATACTGCCGGAGTCGGGGGTTTCCAGCGCCCCGATACAGTTGAGTAGGGTGGATTTCCCGGAGCCGCTGGGCCCGGTCAGGGCGGTGATGGAGTGCGGTGGGACGTCGAAGCTCAGGTTTTCCCAGAGGGGCGGCTGCTTGTGAAAGCTTTTTGTCAGGTTTGATACGGTAATCATGCAGAAGGTCCTCCTTTCCTTAAGATTAAGATTATTGGGTGTGCCATGCCCGGGTGTAGCGTCGTTCGGCTAGCCAGATTGCGGTAATGATCCAGAACACGGCAAGCCCCACTGTTACGGCCGCAATGGTAGGGGTAACCGCCGCGGACCGGCTGAGTTCGATAGCCCGTGGCACCCCTTCAGCAATCGCTGCATTATATGCACTTTGTCGATATCCCAGATATATAAACGGCACTAGCATAAAAGTCATTTCAACGATAAGGAACCCAATGTAAGCGCAGATAAAGGGCACACCGATAACTAAACTAGCACGCAATCGATCACGATATTGCAGAGAAAAAGTAGTAACACAAGACAGAATCAGTACAAGGAGCACAACGAGAAGTATCCCTAAATTGAGCGTAGCTGCCCGAGTGTCTACTCCAAGCTTTGCCGTAACTTCCTGCCACTGACTCTGAGCTGGCCGCCAACCTGCAATGAGGTTGAGAGAGTTAGTACTACTTTGCAGTTGTTTTACTGTTGCCTCATCTTTCATCAAAAGATGACGTGAGGTAGTTAAGGCAGACATGTTGCGGTCTGTTACCATTTCCAAACCATATGGTAACACCGTCACAATTGGTCGTTTCAGCATCAGATCATGGGAAAACCCACTAAATTCAGATTGATAGCTAAAAGCACTAAAATCTACAGGCTGGGGTAACGTCTCAATATTTAAACCCTGATAATCACCATACTGCAGTTTAACTGCATTAACTGCCTTATCTATATCTTCTTGTGGTGCATCTAAGGGATACAGCACATACACAACCCCAGATTTCTTCGGAGAAAAACCAAGTTCATTTTTTGCGTATTCCGTATTAACCAAAAGTTGCGGCAGATCTTCTGGAGAATTGTGCAATCCCAAATTCCACTGTGGCTGCGAAAGAATGAGTTTATTTTCTCGTTCCATGTCTCGCAAAAGCGGACCCAAAGTTTCGTAATATTTAGAACCGGCAGTACTAGAAATAAATAATGCTATGGCTTGATCATGCTGCTGCCACAAAGGTGCTTCCTTGACACGAATCGAATATTGAGCAAAATATGATACCAAGGAAAAAGATAAACTGCAAGTAAGGAGTATAATTCCCAAACGCACTACATATGCACTCCAAATTAATTGCTTGCCTGGCACTCCCCCCTTAATGGCCGAAATTAAAGGAGTAATAGAAAGTACTTTTGCAGTTCCCCAACATGATAAACACATAGCTATAATATATGTGGTCAACAGGATAAAAAATCCAACAAGCATAAGCCCGATACGGTGAAAAGAGTTATACCACCATAAAAATCCTGTCGCTGTTATCAGCAAGGGAACAACAATGGTCCATGCACCAGTTAAAGAGTTAATGAATTCTTTAACCACAAATATGGATATACGCTGCCCAATCATTATAGCTATTGCTAAGTGTCGGGAACGTACAATGACATGAATAACAGACATAGTAACAAGAAGAATAAAAATTACCACAATTGTGAAAGCAGCATTTTCTGACCGTAAATAGTTCAAAGCATTCGACTTGAAAATACTTCCATTCATGCCATGCTCTTTTGCCATAGCAAGAAATTTTTCGTCGGATTGCGGAGGTCCATCAATATAAAATGATCCACGTGGATCATTGATTTGATATTCACCAAGAGATTTAGTAATTACTTGTGAGTTCCTGCTAAAAGTCGGATACCCGTTCTCTAACCACTGGCCCCCTACAGATGTAGATGATGCTGATGCAATATAAAGTATCCATTTTGCCTGAGGCAGACTCGGATCTGGTAAAGTAAGAAAAACATCAGCCTTGTTCTCGTTGGCGAACTCAATAACTTTTTCCCGAAATTCGCTTGCTGATATTTTCCCATCAGACTGGTCAATCCTCACCAATTGATTACCAATGAGCCCCCCAGCCTCATCTGACACTTTCACTAGCAAAAAGCTACAAATAAATGCAAAAATGATCGCGCAGATGAGGCTTAAAGTGAGGAGCGTTTTCAAACGCGCATGAGCCATAATAAGAAACTAGCAGTGACGGTAGTAGGATCGTCCTGTGTTATACCATGACTTTTGTGCCGATGCATAGGACCAACTATTAGGTGCTGTGCATCCACTGTCAGAGTTGTAATTGCCAACCACACTGGAACCATGCCACAAACCTCGGTGGTAGTAGTTGGACCAAACATTGGTCCACCCTGTCCCGTAGTCCCATCGGCCACCCCCAGCATCAACTTGTATGGCATTTGCCGCGGAAACGCTGCCGGTAATCACCATAGCTGCGGCAGCAATAGAAATACATGCCTTCCTCAACATGAGAAACACATCCTTTCAATGATCGATTTGGAATAAAACTTTAGAGAACCAATTATGTGCAATTGGTAACAATCTCTATAGTTTTCTCAACCTTATGGTTGATTGACACAAGACTAACATTACCAAATATTATTTGTCAAGAATAGAAAAGTTTTATTACAAATGTTTACATAGGATAGCTCTAATTAATAAGTTAGAACTTTGATTACCCAATCAATTACAATTAGAACATACATCCAAATCTAGAGATTTAGCTATATTTAATTTTCTCAAAGCACCCTCAACAGCATTTAGTCGGAAATCTAATATGCAGTCAATATTATAGCTAATAAAAACTTATATTTTGCAAGTGTGTATAATTTATACGAATTACGTCATCAAGTGCCAGAACTTCTTTTGGAAAAAATTACTCGTGACAAATAAATTTATTCTTATACATAAGTATAAATCTTTATATTTATTCATAAAAACTTTTACTCGCAAGGTGATGCCGCCTCAATTATTTTATCCAAAAATCTCATATTCGATCTTATATTCGGAATAATTCATCTATGCCAAACTTCACAGCTATGAAATAGTTGCTTCGACGAAAACTGATCGCATTTCAGCTAAATATGGCTTCGCTATCATTGATGTCATGAACCAACCGTTTAATCCACTTAACCCCAGAAATAACCGTCGTAATCAGGACTATCGTATTGGTGACGCCGAACGCCAGAAGGCAATGGATGATCTAGGCAAGCACTTTACCGCTGGTCGGCTGGATATCACTGAATACGATAATCGCCTCACCAACGTTGTAGAAGCAACCATGTGGTCTGATTTGATGCCAATCTTCTCGGATCTCCCGGCCATTACTGATGCAAACACCTCGGCCACCATACCGCATGCCGCAGGGATTCCCGACGAAGTCAAATTTACCAGCAGTGAGATAGAAGAAAACTACCGGTCGGGGAAACGCATCAAGCTGGGCATTATGATACTCATGTTCATGGCTGTTATTAGCGCAACCCTTATTCTTCATACTGCTTTGGTAGCTTTCACAATGATGATGACATTTCTTGCTATGTTTGTTCTGTTGTATGTTATGAGGTTAGGGCCAAAGTCATGGCATCAACCCAGCCCCCGCGTCTTGGCACGACAGCGGCAACGCCAAATCGCCCAGGCCCAGGCCATGCAAGTACAAGCAATACAACTCGCTAACGCCCGACAAATGGCGCAACAACGAGCCCTCCGAAAACAACAACAAGCAGAAATCACCAATGCAGCCCTGGATGTAACCAACCAATACATTCAACGACTCCGCAACCATCACAACCGTTAATGCTCTACTGGTGATATGGTATGTGGTCAAGCAACGAAAAATACCACTAGGAAGTTTAATTCCTATGCTACTATGTCGCACTCTTTTAAGCACGGCCAGTACCGACGACATTCACAGTACTACACATCCCGATCAGGATGATACACCCCCATAGAGTTTTTTATGTAGGTGATATCTGCACCCACAGTGATTGTTTGGTTGTTCTGTTTTAAATTTTCGTTTAACTAGGTCAACTGGACGTATAGTCTCCACCTTGAACTTGATAGGATAGTACAACGTTCGAGGCAGGCACGCACCCGTGTCTGCCTGGTGCTTTAGGCGTCGTAAAGCGGGCTAGTCATTGCTGGCCCATGTGGGGCAACGCCACTGGCCGAACTCGCCGACCGGCTCGATCACTGTCAACGAACCGTTATCAATGTGCGGTCTGGTGATGCTCGGGTCGGCAAGGGCGTGGATGCAGAGTACCCGGATCGCGGCACCGTGCGTCACCACGAACAAGTCCTTGCCGTTGGCACGCTCGTAGGCGGCCACCAATGCCGGCACATAGCGATCCAGCATTTCACCTGCGGTTTCCCCACCCGGGAGCCCCGCCGACAAGTCCCCGGACTGCCAGCCTTCGAACGCAATATTGTACTGGCGGTGGGCCTCGGGGGAATCCATGTCATCGTAGTCGGCGCCCACGAAAATCTCGTGGATGCCCGAGATCACCTCCACCGGGATATTGGGTTTGCCCACGCCCGGCACATCTAGCGGCATCGCCCCATAGCCCAATAGCGCAAGGTTGAGGCTTTGCTGCGCCCGCATGGCGATCGAGCACACCGCCAGCCCAATGTCCGAGGTCACGTTCCGCAGGCGGCGGCCCGCATCAAACGCCTGCTGGCGACCGATTTCCGTTAGCTCCGCACCCGGGGGTCGGGTGTCCAAGTGTTTTCGGGCATTCGAATACGTCCGCCCGTGTCGCATGAGGATCATGCGTGCAACCATGTCACGTCATCCTTCCGGTTTGTGCCGCAGAAACCCACGACTCGGCCTCCGCAAGCAGATGATTATTGTGGTGAAGTTGTCGCTCGCGCTCGGATGCGGTGGGGGCCGCCGGCCACGAACCCAAAAACTTTATTGACTCACACCGCACATAGAGTGCGCGCAATGCTTCCGCCACCATTGGTTGGGTCACATGCCCATTCAAGTCCACATGGAACCGGTACGTCCCCAACCCGTTTTCAATTGGGCGCGATTCAATTCGGGAAAGGTCGACGCCCCGCACCGCAAACTCCGTCAACGCGGCCACCAGGGACCCCGGCTCGTTCCGCAGGGTAAACACCACCGCAGTCCGATCCACCCCGGTAGGTGTCGGCGACATGCCGGTCGGGCCCACCACCACAAACCGGGTGCGGGCCCCGGCCACGTCCGCAATGTTCTCCGCAACCACGGTCAGGTGAAACAACTCCGCCGACCGGACCGGAGCCGCCGCCAGGTCGGCGCCACCATCAGCCACGATTTGCGCCGCGGCCGCATTGGAGGAGGCGGGTACAAAGGTGTGCTCCCCAATGGTATCGGCAAGCCAGGTTTTTACCTGCTGGTAGGCCACCGGGTGGGTAGTAACCGTGGTGACCTCGGATAATGACATGCCGGGGCGCATCATCATGGCGAACGCAATGGGCAAATCCAGTTCGGCATAAATCTGTATCCCATCGGCATCAAGAGCATCAAAGGTGGGGGTCACAAACCCATCCACCGAGTTTTCAATAGCCACAACCGCATAATCGGCATCCCCGGCGCGCAGCGCAGAAATGGCCTCCCGGGGGCTGGTGCAAGGAAGGGGGATAACATTGTCGGCGGGGGATGCGGCAGACGAGCCGCCGGCCCCCGCCTCCAAGTCCGCTCCCCCGCCGCTGGTGGCGTCGTCAAGCATTGTTTTTGTGTCGGTAACTGGGGTGGTCAGGTGGCCGCGGTGGGCGAATTCCCATAGCGCCGCCTCGGTGAACGTACCGGCGGGTCCTAAATATGCCACAGTTACACTCATAACTATTATCTTACGGTAATGAATAGGTACGCTACCTACATGCCTGAGTCCCTTCGTCGTTTGAGCTCACTCGTGGCCGCTTTGAGCCCACGGGAGCATGGTTTCGCATATTTCGACCCGGATGCCGCCCAAGCACAGTGGCGAGCGCAACAGCATCGAGTGCAACGGTCCCAACGACTCCGGCGGTCACGGGGGTATGGTCGGCTCTCTGGGTGGATTATTCCGGCGAAAGACTTATCCGATGTTGCGGGCATGCCCACCACGTTGGGAAACCGGAGTCGGACGTATATGGCGACGGAAACGGACCCGTTTCTTCTCCACTGTCTGCGGCAGGGCGCCATTATTCCGGGGAAAACTTTGGCCCCCGAGCTGGGACTCACCGCCTACACCGAACCGGTGGGGTTGCCGCACCCGGATAATCCCACGCTGCCGGGGCACACGCCGGGCGGGTCGTCGGGCGGTGCCGCGGTCATGGTGGCGCGGGGGTTGGTGCGGGCGGCCCACGCCTCAGATGGTGGGGGGTCGATTCGGATTCCGGCAGCGTGCACGGGCATTGTGGGCTATAAGCCACCGCACGACACAGGGAACGCGAACCCGGTGGCCCAGGGGTTTCTTGCCGGCACCCTCACCGACTCAGCGTATGTGAATAATGTCACCATCCCGGCGCGGGTGCCGCGGCTGCGGGTGGGGGTGCTGATAGAGCCGGTGCATGCGGAGGTTGAGGTTTCGGAGCACATGCTTTCGGCGGTGGATCGGGCGGCGTCGGCGTTAAGTAAGGCCGGGCATGATGTGATGATGGTGCGGCGGCCGTATGGGGATGCCCCGTTTGCGGCGTTTCACGATATTTTGTCGTTGCGGTCGGTGAAGGTGCCGGGTGAGGCGTCGCCGTTGGTGTCGTGGCTGCGGGATCGGGGGTCCCGGATTGGTGAGCATCGGAAGGAGGCGGTGATTACCGAGTTCATGTCGGTGAAGTCTCAGGTGTTGCGGGCGTGGGATGTGGATGTGCTGCTCAGCCCCATGTTGGCGTTTGATCCGCCGCCGATCGGGTATTTTCGGGCCATGTCGCCCGAATCTGATTTCTATGCGCAAACCCAGTGGACGCCGTGGGCAACCATGTTTAATATGGCAGGCTTGGGCGCATTGGTTTTCCCGTTTGAGAATATTCGTACGCCTATTCATGTGGGCGCGTTGCGGGTGTCGCCGGCCCAATTATTTGGGGTTGCGGCTACGTTATATGGTGACTCTGATAGGCGAATAACACTATGATTACTATTTCTAATAACCCCGCAACCGACCAGCCGGCCGACACCAGGCGGATTCGGCAAGAGATTGCGATCGTGCTGGTGGTGACGTTCGGGCTGAGTGGCATGCGGGCCGCCCTGCGGCTGCTCAGCGATCTCATGCAGCCGGTGCCGCTCAACCAGCAACAGACCACGCTGGCGGAGCACCAATCGGACACATCCTGGATCGACCTGGCCATGCAGCTGTGCAGCTCAGCAATGCTGTTTAGCTGGGGGTTTCTGGCCCTGTACTTGCTGCGCGAGTCAATATTTTCCCGGTGGCGGCCCAAAGCAATCCTGGAAGGCGCGGGCTTGGCGGCACTCATCGGCATCCCCGGCCTGGTGTTTTACCTTTCCGCGGTGCATTTTGGGTTCAGCAAGCAGGTGGTTCCCAGCACGCTTGACGACGCCTGGTGGGAGATCATCGTGTTGCTCATCTGGTCGGCGGCGAACGCTTTTAGCGAAGAAATCGTTGTGGTGATGTGGCTCATCACCCGGCTGCAACAATTGCGGATCCCCCCGTGGGTGGCCCTGCTGCTCTCCGCGGTGCTGCGGGGCAGCTACCACCTGTATCAGGGCTGGTCAGCCGGCCTGGGGAACATCATCATGGGGCTCATATTCGGCGCATACTATTTGAAGACTCGCCGAGTCTGGCCGCTCATTCTTGGGCATTTTCTTATCGACACGGTGGCGTTCGTGGGCTACTCACTCTTACGAGGGCATTTGAGCTTCCTGGGACTCTAACCCACCCCTGTTACGGTATTCTTAAAGAATAATTCAGGTAAGACCAGCGTCAAATGTTCTATTTTTCGCTGGTGTCCCGTTATTGTTGGGCCTATGGATCCGAGAAAGGTGACCACAATGCTATCGCACATCGTACAGGTGGGGTTGTCATGGTAGATCGTTATGGTCGGCCCATCCGAGGCCGCGAGGGGGCCACACCGCGGGGGCAGCAGCCGCAACGGCCACAACGACCGCAGCAACAGCCGGCGCGGCAACCTCGCCAAACCGGTGGTGGGCAGCAACCCCGGCAGGGGCAGCCACGCCAAAGCGGCAGGCCACAGCAATACATTCCGGACCCGGCCGAATCCCAGCAATATTATGAGACGCAACAATTAGGTCGGGATGGTGCGCCCATGGGCCAACAACGGCAAAGCCAGGGGCAGCGCCGCCCCCGAACCACCGGGCAAGGCCAACGGCAAGGGCAGGGACGGCGAACCCCCCAACAACACTCCGGCCAACGCGCTCCCCAACGGCGCCCCCAACAACGCCGCCGGCCGGCCGGAAACCAATCCCCCTGGGGTAACTTGGGCAATTTCCGGCTACCCCGACTCCGACCCCGCGGCTGCCTCTCCGGCCTGGCCTGGACCCTGGTCGTGGTGCTTGTGCTGGCTGTTGCCGGCACATTCTGGCTCGATAGTCGGCTCAACCGGGTGGCCGCCGACCCACCCCAGCACATTGCCGCCACCAGCGGCACCAACTGGCTCCTGGTCGGCTCCGACTCCCGCACCGGGTTGTCCGAAGCAGACGCGCAACGCCTCGGAACCGGTGGGGACATTGGGTCCATGCGCACCGACACCATCATGCTGCTGCACATCCCCCTCACCGGCAAGGCCACCCTGGTGTCCCTACCCCGCGACTCCTACGTGAACATTCCCGGCTACGGCATGGACAAAATCAATGCGGCCTTCACCTTCGGCGGCCCGCAACTCCTCACCCAAACCGTGGAAGAAGCCACCGGGCTGCGCATCAAACACTATGCGGAAATCGGCATGGGCGGGCTCGCCAACGTTGTTGACGCGGTGAGCGGCATCGAAGTGTGCCCCAAGGAACCCATCCAAGACCCGCTCGCCCACCTGGACATTCAGGCAGGCTGCCAAAAAGTCGACGGACCCACCGCCCTAGGCTACGTGCGCACCCGCGCCACCGCCATGGGCGACCTGGACCGGGTGCAACGCCAGCGGGAATTCTTCGCCGCCCTCGTCAAAAAGGTGTCCTCCGCCGGAACCCTGGCGAACCCATTCCGACTCCTGCCCACCATCACCACCGTGACCGGCAGCTTCACCGTGGGTGAAAAAGACCACGTGTGGAACCTGGCCCGGGTGGCGCTCGCAATGCGCAGCGGGGTCACCACGGAAACCGTCCCGGTGGGCGGGTTCGGTAACTATGATGTGGGCTCCGTGGTGCTGTGGGACGAGGAAGGCTCCCAGCAATTATTTAACTCCCTGAAATAGCTGCCAGGGTAATCACCGCACCTACCAGGGCCACCACCAGCCCCTTGCCGTAGTAGCCGATCAGGTCGGGGGATATCATCGCCCCCAACCCGGAGTCAACAACCTCCGCGCTGGTGGCGGCCCGCGGCCGAGACCGCACAACCCCCAACATACACCACCATCACCACGGTTGCCACCAGGGCCGCCGGGTTTACCGCCCGCCAGGTGATCCACAGAATCATGGCCGCAACCAAGGCATGCCCTGCTACCACAGCCCACAGCACCCGCGCAGTTTCCGGCGATCCCCACATCCCAAACCTGGCGCACCGGGCCACCCCCGCCCCCAGGATCGACCAGGCCAGGAGGAACACTACCGCCGCCACCTGCGGCCAGGTAGGCGCCATGCTTAACGACAGGCACACAATAATGACCGCCAGCAGGGGGAGATAAAACCGGCGTCCGTATCTGCGGGCCGCCAACAGCCACGGGTTTCCGGCCGGCCGCACGGCCAACCACACCTTCGGGTTGTTGGTGATGGCACACTGGGCGAACGCCTGGCTCACCAGTTCGGAATCCTGCACGGACAGGCCACCCAACCCCACCGACCGGGTAACCCCCGCCGCCAACAGTTGGGCGAGTGTCCAGTTTCGCATCCCCATCATGAATCGGGACAACACTGCGATCACCGCATACTGCCACCACATGCCCTGCCCCACCCCGACGAGGGCCGCAACCCCGCCGACCAGCCCCAACTGCACCCACGACAGCCCATCGAACCCGGGCATGCGGCGCGCCGGGCGGGCGGTATACACCCAATGCGCCTCGGAGAGCGCCCGGAGTGGGAGGATTCGTTCCAGGAGCAGGTTGAGGGTGAGCAGGCCGATGATTGCCAGGGGGAGCGCCCAGGAGTCCGGCACCCGCGCCGCCGCCGTGCCGAATGTGCGTTCGAGGGTGGGGGTGAGTTTTAGGGCGCCCTGCACCACGAAGCCGCCGATGATGGCGGTGACCACCAGGTAGTAGAGGGCGTCGATAAGCTTACCCATGGTGCCCCACCACGATGCGATGGTCGCAGGCGGCCAGCATGTCGGCGCTGTGTGTTGCCACCACCACGATCCGCCCGGCACTGGCGAGATTCCGCAGTTCGGTGGTCAAACATTGCTGCCAGTGCGTGTCCAGGTAGCGTTCGGGCTCGTCCATGAGCAGCACCTGGGTGGGCAGGTACAGTTGGATGGCGAGGAATGCCCGCTGCCGCTGACCACTGGAAAGCTGCGCCGGGGGCAGGGGCAGGAGCTCCCCGAGCTGCCAGGTGGTGAGCACGTCGGACAGGTCGAGTTTGGTTTTGCGTTGCATGAGTTCGATGTGTTCCCCCAGCGATAAATCCGGCAAAAATATCGGGTCGCTCACGCGCACAATGTTGCCGGCATTGGTCACGTCCCCGGGCGGCTTCCCACCAAACATGACCTCGCCAGACACGGGTTCCAGCTCCCCTGCGAGAGTAAGTAGCAGCGTTGATTTGCCCGCCCCGTTGCGGCCGGAGAGCGCATACATCACACCAGGTTCGAAAGTGTATTCGATATATTCGAGGGCAATTTGTCGCCCGATCTCCCCGGCAATTACTAGCTTGTCGACGTCCGCCACGCGGTCACCCTTCTTGTTGCACCGATACTTACGGCAATAATTCTAAGCCTCCGCTGTGACTGCAGGTGACTGGGATGTCTTCCGCTCCTGCACCCAAAAGTCCGCGTTCTTGATCCCTAGTTTTTCTGGGTCAAACACTGGGTCGAGCCCGGCCTTCTTCTGCCGGTGGTAATCCCACAGGGCCTTGTGAGCCGGGATCTGCAGCACCACGATCGCAATGATATTCAGCCAGGCCGTGGCGCCCACCCCGATGTCGCCCAGGGCCCACGCATTGCCCGGGGTAGTCATGGCGCCCACCACAACCGACACCACCACCAGCACCCGAAGCCCCCACACGAAGGCCAGCCGCAGCCGCCGGCTGTGAATCCACCGGTTGAAATAGGCCAGGTTGGTTTCCGCCATGTAGTAGTAGGCCAGCACCGTGGTGAAGGCGAACAGCCCGATCGCCACCGCAACGAAGCTCGTGCCGATGCCACTGGTGAAGCTATTGAGGCCTTCCTGAACGAAGCCGGGCCCCACGGGCACGCCGTCGGCAAGCTTGCCGGCGTAACGCACCGCGCCGTCCTCGCTCTGGTTTTCGAACACCTTATACATGTCGGTGGAAATGATGATGAACGCGGTCGCCGAGCACACAAACAACGTATCCACATACACGGCGAACGCCTGCACGAAGCCTTGCTTTGCCGGGTGCGACACCTCGGCGGCCGCCGCCGACTGCGGACCGGTACCTTGACCTGCCTCGTTGGAATAGATGCCGCGCTTGACGCCCCACATGATGGCGGCGCCCAGCATCCCGGAGAACATGGCTTCTTGGTCGAATGCGGACCGGAAGATCAGGGAAAACACGTCGTCAATCCGGTCGAAATTCACAAACATGATCACGATTGACGCCAGGATGTACACCACCGCCATGAGCGGCACCACCAGGGATGCGAAGTTCGCGATCCGCCGCACCCCACCCATGATGATGACCGCCAGCAGGATCCCCAACACCACCGCACTAATACGAACGTCTGTTCCCCAGACATTATGCATGGCGGCAGCCACCCCATTGGCCTGAATTCCGGGGAGGAAATACGATGTGGCCAGCATCATCGCCACGGCGAACACCACCGCATACACCAGCATGAACTTCCCCGCCCGGGTGTGCTTATACGCTTTCTCAATGTAGTAGGCAGGCCCGCCCCGATACTCGCCGGTGTCCCGGTCCTTCTCCTTATAAATCTGGGCGAGCGTGCATTCGATAAACGACGTGGCCGACCCCAACAGCGCCACCGCCCACATCCAAAACACGGCCCCCGGGCCACCGAACGCAATGGCGGTGGCCACCCCCGCAATATTCCCCACGCCAACCCGGCCGGCCAGGGAGATCATCAGGGATTCAAAGGAGGACACCCCGGAACCGGATTTTTTATTGCTCACAATCTGCCGCATCATGTCGGGCAGGCACCGAACCTGAAGAAACAACGTGGTCAGAGTAAAATAAACCCCCACCGCCAAACACAGGAACACCAGTGCCGGCGACCAAATAACGCTATTGAGGGTTTCGAGGAGTGCAGCAAAACTCATGGCACCTCTCCATTCTTTGTGACGCGGAATACATCTGCTCATTATGCACGAGCCGCCCCAGTTATGAGCCCCAAGTCACAAAAATGCCCCAGATTACCCTAATCTGGGGCTAATTTCCAGCAAAAACGCTTATCTATCGGCGCATAGAAACCGATTATTGGGGGTTGGGCTTACCGTCGATTTCGTCGTTACTGTCGCTGTCGCCGGCCGCACGCTTCGCCGCGATGCGTTCTTCCATCGCCCGGACCGTCCAAAAGTCCGCGTTCTTGATTCCCAGCTTCTCCGGTTCGAACACCGGGTCGAGCCCAGCCTTCTTTTGCCGCTGGTAGTCCCACAGGGCCTTGTGGGCTGGAATCTGCACAATGGTGATCGCAATGATATTCAGCCAGGTGGTCACGCCCACCCCGATGTCGCCCAGGGCCCACGCATTGCCCGGGGTGGTGGTGGCACCAATAACCACCGAGGCGACCGCCAGCACCCGCAGGCCGATGAGCAGCGACACCCGCACCTTATGGTTGGGAATCCACCGGTTGAAATAGGCCAGGTTGGTTTCCGCCATATAGTAGTAGGCCAGCACCGTGGTGAACGCGAACAGCACGATGGCCAACGCCACGAACCCGGCGCCGATGCCGGGCACGAAGCTGTTGAGGCCTTCCTGGACGAAGCCGGGTCCCACGTCTACGCCGTCGGCAAGCTGGCCGGCGTAACGCACCGGACCGTCCTGGCTTTCGCCTTCGAACACCTTATACATGTCGGTCGAGAGAATGATGAACGCGGTTGCCGAGCACACAAACAGTGTGCCCGCATACACGGCGAACGCCTGCACGAAGCCTTGCTTCGCCGGGTGCGACACCTCAGCAGCAGCCGCCGACTGCGGACCCGTGCCCTGACCGGCCTCGTTGGAGTAAATGCCGCGCTTCACGCCCCACATGATGGCCGAACCCAGCATCCCGGAGAACATGGCCTCCCGGTCGAACGCCGACCGGAAGATTAGGGAAAACACGTCATCAATATGGTGGAAATTGACGAACATGATGATGACTGCGGCCAAGATGTAGATGATGGCCATGAACGGCACCACCAGGGAGGCGAAGTTAGCGATCCGCTTCACCCCACCCATGATGATGACTCCCACCAGCACCGCCGACACGGCCGCGCTGAGCCACACGTTAATCCCCCACGCGTTGCGCATGGCGTCGGCCACCCCGTTCGCCTGAATGCCCAGGAGGAAATATCCGCCGGACAGCACCATGCACACCGCGAAAATAATGGCGTACACCAGCATGAATTTTCGGGCCCGCGTGTGCTGAAAAGCCTTTTCGATATAGTAGGCCGGCCCACCCCGATATTCACCGGTATCCTGGTCTTTCTCCTTATATATCTGGGCGAGAGTGCATTCCATGAAGGATGTGGCGGCGCCGAAAATGGCGACGATCCACATCCAAAACACGGCACCCGGGCCGCCGTAGGCGATGGCAGTGGCCACCCCGGCAATATTGCCGACGCCGACCCGGCCGGCCAGGGAGATCATCAGGGCCTTAAACGACGACACCCCAGACTCGGAATCATCATTGCCCACCATCTGCTGAAACATGTCGGGAATACAGCGAATCTGCATGAACAGCGTGCTGATGGTGAAGAAAATCCCCACGGCCAGGCACACAAACACCAGTGCCGGCGACCAAATAATAGTGGTGAGCGTATCGAGAATAGTGGCGAAGCTCATAACTTTTCCTATTCGTGACAGAGCGGACGATGTGGAAGATAGTGTTCATTATTCCGCAAGCACGTTAGTTATGCGCTAAAATTCTCGAAAAATTAGATAATTTTACCTGTTTTATTAAATGGTCACCTGACGAGACTTAATGTTCTCCAATTGCCGGCGTTCCTCCGAAGACAGCTGCGCATCGTTATCTAGCTCGGCAAGAATGGCCTTGTCCACCCGTTTCAGCTCGGCGGCATAGTTGGTGTAGTCCCGATCCGGGTCCAGGTCCCACACCGGCACCGCAATGCCGTGGGTGCGGAACACGCCGGCGAATTTGGTTTCCTCTCCCAACTTCAGCTCGCCGCGGGCGGCAATCCGGGCCAGGGCGCGAACCACCTTGTCTTCGTTTTCGGTGCGCACCCACCGGATGTGGGCCTTGTCGCCGGTGTCAATCCACCAGGCGGCGCCAGCAATGTCGGTGGTGATGCGACGCGACGGCATCACGGAGTCGTTGGCTGCCTTAATGGCCTGCGCATACTGCGGGTTGACCTCCGTGCCGGCGGGAATCCACCAGGTGAAATCGTCGAAAACCTTAATGTCCTCGGGGGCCATGGCGGGGATGAGCTTGTCGAGTTTCGGCTCCACGTTCTCGGCCACGGCCGACTCCAACTCCTCGCCCGGCTGGGCGGTGATCGCCCACTCCAGCGCCCGGGTGAGGTCCCGATGCGGATTATACGACTGGTTGCGGGTTTGCAACGCCACATAGGCGCCGTCATCCCGCACCAATACCGCGCCGCCGCCGGGTAGCACGGTGCACAGGTACACGTCCCGTTCCGCGCCCGGCACCGCTACTTTCACCGTTGCGGACGGGACGAACTCCTGCAATGCAATCAAATCCGCCTCAAACGGCAGGTTCCCGTAGGGTCGCGGGTCCCGCGCCAATGCGGCACGCTCCGCGGCCCGAGCAGCCAACTTTGCTTGACGACGACTCATGCCCTCGGGCAGCTGCTCCTGATTCTTTTTCCGTTTAGCCATGGGTTACAACTTACCCGATCCCACCACATCCAAGGCAACGTCGGGGAAATCCGTGGCTATCACCGAAACACCATGATCCCTGGCCCACGCCATGTCCGCCGGCTCGTTCACCGTCCACATATAAGTATTGTCGGTAATCAGCCACGGGCTGCTGTGCCCGCGCGCCACCGAAAGCCCCAAGCCTTTCGACGCAGACAGCCGCACATCCTTAGGATTCACCCTGGCCTCCCAGTCGCGGCGCAGATAAAACGTCTCAATCTTGGGGGCCAACGCCCGCATGCGCCGCATCGCCACGTGCGAAAACGAGATCACGTGAATGCGGCGACTCTGCAACAGATTATGGTAGCGCAGCCGCAACACTAGTTGTTCCTCCAGCATCCGGCCGGCCCGGCTGGGGTGTTTGGTCTCTATGTACAGGTGTTTATCGTCGGTGGTGAACACCATGTCGAGCAGCTCATCCAGGGTGAGCAGGTGCTGGACCAGGGGTTGTCCGGCTGGCGGCAAACCTGTCGGGTAGCGGGATGATGCGGGCGCCTCCGGGTTGGGGGCAAAGGTTTGAGCGATGTTGAGCTTTTTCAACTGACCTGCGGTGGCCTGCGACACCACCGTGGGGTCGCCGGCAACCCGCTCCATAGTGCGGTCGTGGGTGCACACCACCTGCCCGTCGCGGGTAAGCCGAACATCACATTCCACGCCATGAATGGGGAGTGTGAGGGCTTGTTCATAGGCGAGCGGGCTCATTTCCGGGTAGCGGCCGTTGAAGCCACGGTGTGCGATGATGTGCATGTTGTCACTGTTCCAAAGCGTTATGAGAGTGCATCAGGTCACGGGAGTGCCAACCAAGCTGGGTGTGTTACTGTGTTACGCACCAGAGCTCGGGTTCGGCACTGTCCTGCTTTAAGGGTACCGCGGGTACGTCAGGGAACGGGTTTTTGGACGCCTAATACACTAATGAAATGATTTAGCCGGTTCTGTCTCAACTATGTTTATTGACAGCATCCTTCAAAGCCACGTGGAATGCCTCATGATTCGCGGGCACATCATTCCCCAATAGCTCTTCCGCATCTTTGGCGAGATTTGTGAGTAATGTATGCGAGTAATCAGTCACAAGACCATTCTGTAAAACGAAATTAACCACTTGAGCATAGGTATCCCGCCACCACGAAATGTTTTCCTTTGTAAAAAAGTCTTCGCGGATGTGTGTGATCGCGTCAGCGGCCTGATCCGGTGAATCCACAAGAATATTTTGGTCACCGAATCGGGAGACAATGGTGACTTCTGGCGTTGTACCCAATGAAAGCAGCTCTTGTACAGTGGTTTTTATCCCCGCATAGGCGTTGGTGTGGGAAACCTCGGATGTCCACCGGGGAATATTGCCACCTTGCACTGCTGCCCGGTAACGGTTCACAATTCCTAACCGTGATACTAATTCCGGCACAGCAAGAGCGATAAACGAACACTGGTATCCTGCCCGCTCAAAATTTTTAGCCTCTGCAGCCATGATCTCCGAACGCGCAAAAGTGTTTTCGATAACAACGTTGAATCTTTGCTCTCGGATATGGGTAATGAGGGCTTTCGTCCATTCCCCCACCGGGCCATTCGATAACACGTCCATTCGAAGTGGATCTAATTGTGAAATACGCGCGATGTCAGGGTGCAGCAATCGCAGCTCGTCAGAATCTATCGCTAGCCCGTCACCCATGTTCTTGAGAACATTATTGATGGTCCTGCTCTTCCCCGAACCAGGCTGCCCACCGATGAACGCTACCTGTGGCACATCATGAGGTTGAAGTTTCTTCCCTCTGATAGCTATTTGTAAATACCGTTGGAGTATGTGTTTTTGTTGTTCAATGGATACTGGGAAATCTTGGGCAGTCAGATTAGTCATGATGCCCCTCCACTGGTGGGAGTCCGATGCCGCCCATCATGGCGATTTCCGCATTGGCTAACCGCGCAATCGCAAGCATCTCCTCGGGATTACTGTCATCTACTGTTTCGAGAAGCTGCTCGGCAGCTGCAAATTTGGCAGTCCACCACTTGTCCGCAGCACTGCTCTCATCAGCAATGTTCCTATGAACATAGGCGGCCTTCAACGCACCCAGAGCATCCTTCATGGCATCGAATTCCGCGAACCCGATATTCCTATTAGGAGTTTCAGCGCTCGTCTCATTATTGCTGGTATCACCCATATTTCATGTATACCACGGGTATTAGGGAGACGAGCGGGAGGGCGTCGACAAGCGAAATGGGGCTACGCGCTATCCCACTTCCGCAGGGAGGAAGCGTCCGGGTAGCGGGAGGTATCGAACTGGAACAGGGGCTTGCTCTCCGCCGACGCCACGCCATCACCCAAGGTCACCGTGTATTTATTATTGGAGACCTTGAGCGTGTCCCCGCGAGTATCTAGCAGGATGCGCCCAACCGTGGCCACCGTATCATTCGGAATGTTGGCCTGGGCCTTAATATTTCCGGAAGGCATATAGGTGGTGTAAAAATCGTACGGCATGCCGAAGTCAATGGATGCGTGATTCGTGGTGCCATTCGGGCCGGCCTTGGAGTCGCCAGGCAGGGCGGTTGGCGCTTGCACCGGCCACGTCGATTCGCGCCGATTTTCGCAGGTCACTTGGGATTCGCGGATAAATGTGCACAGAACCGTGCCGTCCCCCATGGCGACCTCGGCCAGCTGCGTCCCCGAATAGTCTTCGATATTCACCTGGTGATTCGCATTGCCGTATGGCATGAGACTCATCGAATCTGTGGGCGGATAGTTCTTGGTGAAGTCAAAATTAGCGGACGTATCGCCCTGACGTTGCGGGGAGCTAAGCACCATCCGCTTGCCCTCTAGCTTATATTCGGCCTTCCGTTCCTCATCAGCCTTCTGGGGAGTATATTTAATAGTGATTTTATCGCCTTGAACAGTAACATCATTGACCTCCTTTGCGTATAAAAATGGCGCCTCGGTGAGGAACTTGTCCTTGCTGAAGAACATAACCGTCTGGCTGGAAATATCCTCCGACAACGATCCTTGATCCATGACACCAGACTTGCCGTCCAAGGTAACCCAACTCAACTTCGCGCACGGATCGAACTGGTTATCGACAACATCGAATTTGTAGAAGCTTGACCGCAGGCTGGTGGGAATCATTTTCGGCGTCAGCCAATAGCCGAAGGCGGTTTCCGCTAAATCCAACTGTGGATTGGCGCACGATTCCGCACCCTTGGCGTCACTTTCGGTTTCCTGCGCGCCCCCGCTGTCGCCACTGGGACTGGCCGCGGCCGCAGTGGATTTGGCGACCACAGCGGCTTCGGAAGGCGCCGACTGTGGCATAATGAGCGCCCCGAAGTTAGCGCAGGCGGATAAGCATAACGCAACTACCGCAATAGGAATAACGGTGCAATAATGTTTGGTTGTCATCTAACATATCCTCAATATTTTCTATCCGAAGCCCTACTACCATACGCTTTACGACGTCACGCCAAGCGCATCACCAGCAAAACCACGGCTATTATTTTGTATAGTTATTATTTTTTCCACATTTTTAATGTATATAGCTCTACTTCTAGCTCATAAAGCTGAGGGAAGTAGCGCAAGAACTAATAAGATTAGATTTACACCCATCAGATAGATAACGCCATAGCTAAAAATGGGAGCAATTTGTAAATTTTTACTAAAACACGACTTCAGACATGGTAAACCTTGGTGACCCCCACCAATCCCGCACGATAATGGCTACCCCATAAAGGTGAAAGCATAAGTGATAAATTGATCTATCTTACAAAATTTAATTCGTGTTCACACCATTTTAAGCAATTATTCAATAGGTATATAGCCACGATATTACCCGATACCGTCACTGACATTACCCCCATATAAACCATCCGTTGACTCCCTATAGATCATCTGCCACACTTCATATTTGGCGGGCAGACCAAATTTACCCATTAAAAGATATATCTAATAATTTAGCCGACGTTTACCCATTACAATATTAAGAAAACATATTATGAATTACCGAGAATTAGCCGCCAAACAACGAGGGTTTCTCCTCCGGTCCCAACTCACCGAAGAGGAAATCCAGGAAGCACGCGAGACCGGATTTATTATTGAAAACCCACCGTCACGTCTTGATTATCTCTTCTATACCAAGTTAAATATTTCTGATTGGAGTGAAATATTCTATAAATGGTGGTTAGTAGCATTTCCCACCATTCCTCCAGAACAGCGGAATCCCATGCCTTACCTTGCTGGCAGTGAAGCACTCCAAATCCGGGGAATTGGCCGGATCGGCAGCGGCGACCCAACCTGTATTATCACCCCACCAGAGCTCATGCCCTACGCCAACATCGAAGAAAAAGTCACCGACGAATTCATTGTTGATGATAATATCCAGCCCACCGACTGGTCCCTCATCGACGACACCCCAGTGGAGAATATTCTGCCCGCGTTGCGGAAATACCTCCTCACTACTGATGATTTTGAGGACTCCGCCGACGCAACCCTCGACGCACATTACTATGGCTGTTCTTGGGATGAGCTCGCTGAGGTGTTAGAAGTTTGCACCGGACAATGGACAATCTACGAAACCGGAGAAAAAGCCAAAACCGGCAAAGAAGTCCTCGACCAATTCCTCAACGAATACGCCAGCCCAGCCACAAGCAAAGACGAAGAAGATGATTATGACGAGGACGATGATTGGTAACCGCAATAGCTACTAACCTTTATGGTAAGGCAGCAATCACAAGGAATGACCCACATGAATTCACGCATAAACAGAACCATCTTCATCATCGCACTCACCACTGCCCTCACCGGGGCGGTGACACCATGTGCTGGTGCGCAAGAAACCTCCCCCGGCGCTCCCAGTTCCCCCGAGCTGTTGGGGCGCTGCGGTACCCTCACCATGATCGCTAAACTATCGGCGGATGTGGGCATGGGGGTTCTCACCGGAGTAATCGACTCCTACCGGGTGGCTTTCGGTTCTATTGATTTCCAAAACCCGGACGGGTTGACCGTCAAGGATCGGCTCATCAATAAAACCCATGCCTTCCCCCACCAGCTCATTGACATTCCCCGGCTGGACCAATCCGAACGGGAACAGCGCTACGGGCAATACTGTTAGTTGCGGATCTTCCCCCGCTTCGAGCGTCGATAAGCTTCAGGCTATTCCCACGGCGCTAAATTATTGGGGAACCTGGAAGTATCCAGCTTGACCAGGGGTTTCTGCTCGGCGACCGCGACGCCGCTGGCAAGAGTGACGGTGAACGCATTATTGGAAATCTTCACGTTGTCGCCCCGGGTGTCGATCAGGTACTGGCCGACCTTGGTCACCGCCTCGTCGGCAATGAGCTCACCTGCGGTGGTATTGCTGGGGAACGAAAAAGACGTGTAGAACTGGTTTGGGGTTCCGAAAATAATGTGGGCATGGTTGGTGTCACCATTGCCACGATCGGCACCCGCATCATCATTGGGTGGGGCGATGAGCGGCCATGTGGATTCCTGCTGGTTCTGGCAGTGAATCTCGTTGGGTTTGTGGGCGATGTCGCACAAAATCTGGATATCATCCATGGGCACCCGCGCCAACACCCCGGATTTCACCTCATAATCCCATGGTTTCTGGTGCACATTCCCATAGGGGCTAATCACACTGTGGGAACTCGGCGGTGGGTTCTTGCCGAAGTCTAGGTCTAGGGCCCGAATGTCTAAAATCGGATCGGTTTTTTGTTCGAGCTTATCGCCCTTGAGTTTATAGGTGATGGCCTCCCAATCCCCATGCCATTCGCGGGGATAATTAGGGGAAAACTCGGCGAACTCCACTGTAATTGTATCCGGTTCCACCTTAATTTTGCCGATTTGCGGTGCCACCAACTGGTGCACGTCGGTAATCAACTTGTCGTAGTGGAAAAACACCACGGTTTGGGTGGCATCATCCCAGGCGGACTGCTGTTCCTCCCCCACCGTCTGGCTCACACCCCGCAAGGTCACCCAGCTCAGCTTGGCGCACGGGTCGAAATGGTTGTCGAGTACCTCGAAATCCCACGCCAAGCCTGCCTCCTGCTGCGGGATCTTTCTACCCTGCAACCACAGGCCAAAGGCGGTTTCCGCCAAGTCAAGCTTCTGCTTTGGGCACTGCGGCGCCGCAGATGCGCTAGTGGTTGTGTCTGGATCGTCATTCTTCCCAGCGCTACTGCAAGATACCACAAGAAACGCCGTGAGCATCAACAATGCTATGGTGCGAAGTTTAGCTATGTCCATGATGTGTTTCTTGTGTGTTATCCGGTGGTGCGATGAGAAATAGGGATAGTGGTGGGAAAGGGTAGGAATGTTTGTACGGTTAAGATTTGGGTTAGTTGGTGGGTTAATAAAAAGTATCAGAGCGGTTCGGGGCAATTTTATTCATGGCATTAACCACCAGTATGCAATCATATGGGGCTGCTACACAACTAATCAACTAGATATGGGACAGATACAACAAGACACTAACCCCATTAGAGGTAAGTAGTCTGAAGTCTTGTCGACCAATGGCGATATGGCACGAGTGGCGCTTATAGCGGATGTGCCGGTAGATATATGGGCGGTTCCAGCCTGGGCCCATGCCGGAACCCCCAGCAACCCCCACGAAACCAAAAACCAGGAATGCCGAGGCTTTGGCGAAGAAGCCACCGACATTTCGGCAGCGGAGGCAAGCAAAGGGGGATGCAGCATTGATACCGGCATTACCCGCTGTGAAACCGCCCGCCGTCAAACAATCCGCTACGAAAGCTGCATCAGCATCAGCACAGGAATTGGCACCAAGAGTGTCAATGCTGGCTCACTCAAGCACCATGCTGACGCTAGTAAAAATCATGAATGAGACAGCAACATTATCTTCGTATCAAGCATGATAGGCGCATGAACGAGATCATCCGTGATGTGCTTATAAACGGTCATTGAGTGGCGCAAATCATATATGAAATCATAAAGAATGATGCCCCAAAATGCTTAAAATAATCTTGTTATTTTATTAGCGCATGTTTATAGCATGCTTTTCTGGAGGAGATGAGATGATTCATCAATCCACATGGCATAAAGCCACCCTTGGCGGCATTGCCGGTTTCGTTCTTGTCATGAATCTTGCTGGTTGTGGCGATATTTCCAGTACGACATCCGCGGCTAGGTCATCCGCCAATGCGATGGCAACCCATATAGATAGCGGGTTATCCGGTGGGACGCAGAATGATGCTGCGCAGATCGGGACTGTAGGCGATTCCGAGGAGGGGTCGGGCGATACTGGAAGTGGTGCCGAAAACGTTTCACGCGAATACAAGAACGCGCTTCGGTCGGCGGAATCATACCTCAAGTATTCGGATTTTTCCAAAGCCAAGCTATACGATCAGTTGACTAGTGAGTATGGTTCAAAATACCCGGCAGATGCTGCGCAATACGCTATTGATAATGTGAAAGCCGATTGGAAGGCCGAGGCTTTGGATGCGGCGAAGGCGTACCAAAAGTACACGCCCATGTCCGATTCCGAACTCTACGACCAGCTGACCAGCGAGTATGGAAGCGGTTTCACCCCTGAGGAGGCACAGTACGCTATAGATAATCTTGATAAATAGGCCCTCGCTTTTCGACGCCCAAAGGTGCCCAACATTCCCCAGGCACGGACACAGACGCAAACGCCCCCGCTGTTCTCACGATGAGTGGCGGAGGCGTTTGTTGTGGTCAGGGCAGCACCGGCACGTGGCTCAACCGGAACGGGATTGGTCAGATTTTCCCTGTTCATGGCCATTCCCGAAACAACATACTGATCCATATAACCCAGAAGCTAATAATAGGCAAAATATAAATTAAGATAGTATGCCCACAAAAATAATGGCTTTTACATGCACAAAGAAGGATCTATACTTAACTCAAAGCTGCAACATTGCATAATAAATTAAGAATATCATATATAGATTCCTTAATTTAATAAGGTTTTGATGTGGCTTATGGTTACCACCTATCTAAGTGGTATTTGAGCGAGGAGAACAAAGAGGTTCTTATGAAAAAGAAATGGGTAAGGCCTATTATTTCGGCACTAACAGTTGCTGGAATCATCAGTGGCACAATGGTTCCAGTCAGTGCTGAAGAACAGCTAGATGATGAGACTATTCAGATGCTGAAATCTGATGGGTTAAGCGATGAAGAAATCGCCAAGTTCGCAGCATATGTGACTCAGGAATCAGAGTTCGAAAAAACCACGGTCACAGAGCCCAATGTAGTCAGTGACGCTCATGATTCAGATGCAGAAGCAGCAAAACTTCCAGACTCGGCGATCACCAACCCCGCAGGACTGAATAAACGAGCTGATGATGGTTCCAACAACCGGATTAATCTGGAGCAAGACGACTCAGCTTCTGACACAAGGATGCAAACTCTCAACCCAACCGAAACACAAGACAACCGTGTTGGGGCCTTCTATCAAAAGTTTGGGCCATCTGCTTCTATTCACTGTACTGCTAACCATATTGGCGGCAAATGGTGGATAACGGCACAACACTGTGTTGAGGATGATCTAAATATGATTGGTTTCATCGAGCAAGCCGATGGTGATTTCGCTGGAATTGAAGCAATCTACCAAAAATCTGTTGATGATATTGCACTCATCAAAGTAGGATCCGGCATTAACTCCGGCACTTTTGACCTAAGTGACACCAAGGCCAATATTGGCCAGACATTATCTGTTGTCGGCTATGGGGCAGTTCAACCTTATTCCTCCAAATCCACCTTTGAGGTCGTAGAATACACACCAGACATCGTTTACTGGGATAAATATGGAAAGATCACAAATCATTATTATGATTTGTTACGTACAGTACCCGTATTACCAGATAACTATTTAGCTACTGAAGGCGACTCTGGAGCTGCTGCGTGGGTTGGCAACACTCTTTATGGTGTCCTTAGTGGTGGTAATAGCACTTATATTTATCATGCTAATGCTGTATCACACCTCTCGTGGATTAAAGATACAATGAAGAGAAATAATAGCTCTTCAATCGCCGAGAAGTATCGTGCCTTCCGGGGTGGAATTGCTCAAAAATATCCTCGATATAACGGTGGCACTAACTACGGCAGCCTTGGTGTCGGCTCTTCAATAGGATCTTCTTAAGAAAGGGTGACTAAACCATGCCTATTAATTTTGATTGGCGGAATTTACAACAATACGTCATACCCGCACTAGGGATCGTATCACTACTGGTATCCGCCATCATTGTGATAGTAAGTGGGGTAGGGGATGAATATGTAAAATCATCATCCCAAGGCCCCTCCTCAGATAACGACGCCAACGTTATGTTCCAAGTCGTAGACCAACACGGGGTACCACGCTTCTGCCATGTCCTATCAACCGGTTCCCCACACGACCTCAAAGCCAGGTACACCTCACCCATCGGATATTACGGTGTGAAAGCAGACCCGGGCACAACCGTCACCGTCGCTTTCGACTGCAAAATAACAGAAATGGGCACCCAAACCGCACAGGCATCTGCCATCGCCCCAGAAACCGGCGTCATACGGCAGAAAGTGGTAATCCCTAACCCTGACTCGTTGTCGTCAAAATTGAGCTCTAGCAGCTCTGACGAGAACAACGAGGAAGATGAATAGTGCTTAGTACTTGCTGCTAGCTTCTTCAACTAATTAAGCCCATCATGCCATTCATAAAGCATGATGGGCTTATTTTCGAAGTTCATGCGGGAATATTTGCAGTAAGTGATTGCATTGTCGGGTACAGGATACATAGTTCGGACGCACGCAAACGCCCCCGCTGTTCTCACAATGAGTGGCGGGGGCGTTTGTTGTGGTCAGGGCAGCACCGGCGCATGGCTAAACCGGAACAGGATTGGTCAGATTTTCCCTGTTCATGACCATTCCCGAAAATGGTTCAACCACTACCCGACTACCCAAGAATTTACTTGGAATTGGGGAAATTACCTGAGACTACTTGGCTGGGAAGAATTCCTCCTGGATTTCGCGCAGCACCTTGGCGGAGTGCTTGAAACGCTCCATTTCATGGTCGCTGATCTCCAGCTCCACCACCCGACGAATACCCTCACGGTACAGAATGGCCGGGGTACCAATGTAGATGTTTTCCTCACCGTATTCGCCATTAAGCAAGGCAGACACCGGTAGCGCCACATCCTGGTTTTGCAGGATGGCACGGGTGATACGGGCCAAGCCCATGCCGATACCATACGAGGTTGAACCCTTGGCCTCAATGATGTTGTAGGCAGCATCACGGGTCTCTTCGAAGACTTTTTCGAGCTCACCTTCGAGGTTGGGGTCCCTCTCCAGCTGCTTCCGCATCGACACACCGGCAATGGTGGCGGACGATAGCACCGGTAGCTCGGTGTCGCCGTGCTCGCCAATGATGTAGGCGTGAATCGAGGTGGGGGCAACAGCATAGCGTTCACCCAGCATATAGCGGAACCGGGCGGAGTCCAGCACGGTGCCGGAGCCGACAACCTGGTGCCAATCCAGGCCCGAGTACTGCCATACGGCATAGGTGAGGATGTCCACCGGGTTGGATGCGACCAGGAAGATACCATCAAAGCCATTGGACATCACTTCGTCCACGATGGACTTCATGATCTTCATGTTCTTGCCAACGAGCTGCAACCGCGTTTCACCAGGCTTTTGGGCGGCACCGGCGCAAATGACGACCATAGCGGCGTCGGCACAATCCGCGTAGGTGCCCTTTGACACCCGAGTCCGCGAAGATGCCCACACCACGCCGTGGTTGAGGTCCTTGACGTTACCTTCCAACTTCTTTTCATCGATGTCGATGATTGCCAGGTGATCGCACGTGCCCTGATTCACCAGAGCATACGCGTAAGCGACGCCCACATCGCCTGCGCCAATAAGCACAACTTTATTACCAACGATATCTTTCATATTCTGAAAGCACCCTTCCTGACGACATATCTATACCGCCAAGTATGCCCGATTTTCTGTGACTATGCCCGATTTGCGGTAGTATTGTGAACAATATCGCAGAATTACTCAGCCAAAAGTAATGGAATACAGATGAACACCTGGGGATGGCGCAATGGTGATAAGTTCTGGATCCCCATTATCTTTACGAATAATATCCACTGTGCCATCACCAGTGATATCGAAAGTTTGTTCAGTACCATCGGCGCGTTTAACCGTAACAGTTCCCCGCCCAGAGGCCACCAATTGCACCCAACGGGCCTGGTAGTGAAGCTCCACCGCCGCCCCATCACTCCGGGGCGTGATGTCCATGGGGTTGACGTCCCACTCGCCCTGAAGCGCATAATATCCCAGCGGCGGAGTTCCCGAAACCCGGTATTGTGATCGGGAGGCACCCAAGTAGGTTTCCGGAGATCGCGGCTCAGTGATAGCGTGTTCATCCTGCTCAATGGGGTTTGGTAGTGCAATGCCCGGATTGCGCTCCTGCAAGAGCTGCCGCACCACCCGCTCGGTCTCCGCATATTTGCCCTCGCCCTCGTGCACCTGCCGCAGCCGACCGGTGTGGTCCGCAAGATAGTGCGCCGGCCAATAGCGGTTATGGAAGTTCTTCCAGGTGGCGAAGCTATTATCCTGCGCCACCGGGTACTTGATGTGCTGCGCTACGACGGCCTTCCGAACGTTGTCCGCATCCCGTTCGAATGCGTATTCGGGCGCATGCACACCGATGACGTCGAGGCCATAGTCCTTGTAGTGGTCGTAAAGCTTGACGACGTGCTCGTTAGCACGCTGGCAGTTGATGCAGGCATAGGCCCAAAAATCCACCAGGGTCACCTTCCCCGAGGTGGCCGGATCAATGGACTGGTCGGTGTTGATCCAGTTCTCTAGCCTGGATAGTTGCGGCACTGGGCCACAATCGTGTGGCGCCCCGGGGTCGCCCTTGCGGCAGGACTCCAGGTCTTGGTTTCCGATGATGTGGTTTCCTAGGGCCTGTTGGGCACTACTAGTCCAATCGGGCACGAGCCGTTGGAGGACCGTTGGGGCGTCGACAGCAAGCAGGACCGCCATGGCGATGACGACGGCACCGGCCGAACGTCGAAAAGCGGTGTGGTGGGATCGAAACCAGTCGCTCATGCGATTGCCACCAAGGGCAAACATGGACAGCGGAATGGCCGCACCAATGGCAAACGCGATGGTCAGTGCGATGATCGAGGCGTCAATCTCGCCGGTAGCCGCGGCAACGGTAATGGCGGCCAGGACCGGCCCAGCACACGGAACGTACACCGCGCCCAGGGCCAACCCCACCACGAAACCGCCCCGGCCCTGCGCCTTGGTCAGGAGCGCGTGGAGGCGGGGCAGCCGATCGAATGGCGCCTGCACCCACTCGCCCAGCACCGGAATGAGCATGCCCAGGCCCACGAGGACGAGCAGCCCAATGCCCACCCAGCGCACCGTGTCCTGGGGCAGCCCCAATAAATTGAGCACGATCGAACCGCTGAGGGTGATCGCGGCGAAACTGACAACCATGCCGGCCACCACATAGTAGGGGCGCCGCTTATCCCCGGCGCTCACGGCCAAAACCAGTGGCAGCACCGGGATAATGCAGGGGGAAAGACTCGTCAACACCCCACCGATAAGACCTATCAGAATAAGAGAAACCATGAGTAAAGTCCTTTCAAAGTTCTTGTGGGAATATTCGGTGCCAACCACCGCTTTGGATTGGATCAATCCAAATATTCGAGGACTCCGAACTACTTTATGACCGCCAAATCATGGCGGCTACCACATACGATAAGGAGACAGTCATGACCAACCGTAAATTTATTGCCATCACCTGCGCATTGGGGCTGGCCGCCACGGGTCTGGTTGCGTGCGATAAAACTGGGGCGATGTCGCCGGCGTCCGCACCAGCCATGTCGCCCGCAATGTCCATGTCGAACACGCCATCGGATGCCATGACGCCGTCATCGTCGGAGGCCATGAGCCCGTCCGATTCCATGGCACCGTCGGGGATGGATGCTCAGGAAACCACGATGATGACCGAGGAAAAATCGGGGCAGTAATGATGAGTGGTAAAAAGCACAAACCTGTGTGGGGCGCTACTCTGGATAACCATGGATCTATCCAGCGAAGAGCTACTTGTGCAGGTCGCCACTGGTGACAAGCGCGCATTCGGCGAACTTTATGATCGGCTAGCATCCCGAGTCATGGGTATCTGCATGCAGGTACTCCGCAACCGGGCCATCGCCGAAGAAATCACCCAAGAGGTATTTGTGGAAATCTGGCGCACCGCCCCAATGTTTTCCCCCGAAAGAGGGAGCGCGCAGGGGTGGGTGCTGCGCCTGGCCCGCTCCCGCGCCATTGATAAGCTTCGTTCCCGCATGGCGGCACTCGCGCGCGACGAGCGCACCACCATGCTTGAACAGCTCACCCGCTACATTGATGTGGAAGAAGACGCCATAACTAGTGTTGAGGGTGAGCATTTGCGTGCCGCGGTAAACGACATTGGGGAGCCGCACCGCACCGCCATTATGCTCACCTATTTTGGTGGGCTCACCCAGCAACAACTCGCCGACCACCTGGGCATTCCCCTGGGAACGGCTAAGACCCGGGTCCGTGATGGATTGAAAAAACTAAAATCTGCCCTGCATGTTACTAATAAGAAAGAGGCACGATGACTACTAAGGACCAATCCTGGCTACCCGACGAGAAATTAGCCGACGCTGAGCTTGCCGACGCCTTAGCGTTGTCCACGGTGCCGGTCACCCCGTCGGATTCCCTGAAGGATACTGTGCTGGCAGCCATCGACGGGATCGAACCGGAGGGGGATTCCGGCGCCCCGGCCACCGCAGGCGCAGACGCGGTGACCAGCACGGACGCTGCTGCCACGGATCCGGATGCTGTGGAGCCTGCAGATGTGACCGCGGCCAAGGCGGATTCGGGTGGGGCCGGTGCCAGCGAGGCGAGTGGTGCCGGTGGCGGGCGCGTTATCAACCTGGGCAATTGGCGGTTTCGTTTATCGAAGCAACGCATCATGTTCATTGCCGCGGCGGCCGCGGTGGTCGCGCTCTTGGCCGGCAGCGGATTCCTCCTGCCCAAGCTGCTCTCCGCCCCCAGCACCGGGCCTACCAACCAGGCGATGTCCGAGATCATGCAGTCCGCGGATGCCCAAAGCATCACCATGAGTTCCAGTGGGGTACGACTCCACCTGGTGTCATCCACCACCATGAATAAGGCCGGGGCAATGGTGCAGGGCACCCCCGAGGTGAAAAAAGGCATGGGAATCCAGGTATGGAGCGTGAACCAAGCCGGCCGCATCAATTCGGCCGGGGTAATCACCCCAGAGGAACATAAAGACGTGTGGATGCCATTCGAATCCGCCACCTCTAAGGTGTTTCTGACCGAGGAACCGGTGGCCGGCAGCGACAAGCCCACCGGAAAGATCCTGGAGGAAATGCAGCTGTAGCTGCGGATAATGCACCTTGGGGTGTCGACAAGCGAGCTTGTTTGCAATAAACCGTGACGACCACTGGCATGCGGTGGTCGTTACGGTTTCTCCGTTGGTGGAAGCCCAATGCCTTCCGCATTAGCTAACCGCGCAATCGCAAGCGCTCCTCCACAATGCTTGACGACGGGCCCTCGTGGGGATGACATGCAAAAATGAGCAGAATCATAAGATTCACCCTGACACACTCTGATGGGGTCGTTCGTAAATTTTTACCAAACGCAACGCCCAACACGAGGCCCCATTGTCTTTATGCACATTGCGCACTATATGACAACCATCCCATAACAGGAAAGCACAAGCGATAAAATAATCGCTCTTACAAAATTTAATTGATGTTAACACCACATTAAGCAGCAATTAAATTAGCACATAACCACACCAATGAGCTGCTCAAATGTGCTACCACCCCCATATAAGTCAATCATTGACACCTTTATTGGTTATCTGTCACACTTCAATAATTATTGAGAGAAAAACATTTCATTAAAGCCTCATTTAATAAATAATCTACCGTTCTATAAACACTATTAGAAGTAACACTGAAGGGAAGCATCATGTCGTATCGGGAATTGGCCGCTCAGCAGCACGGATTCCTCCTCCGATCTCAGCTCACTGAGGAAGAAATCCAAGACGCTCACCAAACTGGGTTTATCATTGACGACTACCCGCTCCAGTCCGAATATGTTTTCCCCACCCAATTAAGCAGTACCGCGACTAACTATGGTTATTACTGGTTATGGTTACTGGCTTTTCCCACTGTTCCCCCGGAGCAACGGAACCCTATGCCTTATTTTGCGGGCGGCGCAGCTCTTGATGTCCAGCAGATCGGCTGGGGTAGTCGTGAAAGTCCGGTTTTCATTGTGATGCCGCTACAACTCACACCTTATATCAATGCTGATGATGGCATCGTGGATGATTTTATTGTTGATGCCAAGATTCAACCCACCGACTGGTCCCTCGTCGACGACATTCCTGTAGAAAATATCCTACCTGCTTTGCAAAAATATCTCCTCAGCAATGATGATTTTGAAAACGCTGCCGACGCGGTTTTTGACGCACATGATAAAGGCTGTTCCTGGGAAGATCTCGCTAGTGTTTTGGAAGTGTGTACTGGACTATGGCCGAACCGGGAGACCGGGAAAACACCTCAAACTGGCAAAGAAGTCCTCGAACATTTCTTCCAAGAATATGCGCTTCCCGACCCGGACTCGGAAGACGATGATTATGAGGATTTCACCGAAGACGAAGATGATACTTGGTGGTCATAGTCAGGCCATATAGTAACCATACAACTACAGAAGGAAATAACCATGGCATATAGCGCAGATGTTCATAGGCTCCAGGAAGACGCTAAGCAGCAGGTTCTCTCCCAACATCTTGCTGCACAACTATCCTATTATGCGGCTCAACCCACGAGCACAAGAAAACGACTTGGTAGGGTTGTTATCAGTGGGGAAACCTCCCTCTCGTTCCGTGTTCCTCATGCTCGCGTCTACCGGAGTTTAGAAATCATCACCTCCATTAACCCTCATGATATGAGGCGACTGCTCGAAGAAACCATGTCACAAGATGACAGCGATCCCTTCACATACAAAATCTTCAGAACAAAAGACATGGCAAGCCGACCAGGTAAAATTTACTCAATTCGGGTTTTAGATGATGAGAATGAATATGGTTGGATCAAGATGCAAGCCACCAGGGGCGTCGATGTAGAGTACGAGGATACCGAGGAGATGCAGATCAAAAACCCGCTGGTAGAATCGCGTGCTACCACCACAATAAAATTAATCGACGTAGGAAAATACCTTGCTGAAAAAATAGTATCGGTATTCGGATAAATCAGCCGGGGAAATAATCGTAATAATGGATTGCTTCCCGCTCAGCCCCCGGACAAACCTCAAGGAGACTTTCATGGGCTATCGGGAAATAGCTGCTCGGCAGCGTGGGTTTCTCCTCCGGTCCCAACTCACCGAAGAAGAAATCCAGGAAGCACGAGAAACCGGGTTTATCATTAATGAGCATTTATTGTATACCAAGCAAGCTTTTGAAACCCAGCTCAGCGGATACTCAACCAGCGATACCTACTATTGGTTGTGGCTACTAGCATTCCCCACCATCCCCCCAGAGCAACGAAACCCCATGCCATACATGGCAGGTAGCGCAGCACTTGATATCCGAGGGATTGGCCGGATCGGCAGCGGCGACCCAATGTACGTCATTACCCCACCAGAGCTCATGCTCTACGCCAACATCGAAGAAAAAGTCACCGACGAATTCATCGTCGACGATAACATCCAGCCCACCGACTGGTCCCTCATCGACGACACCCCAGTGGAGAACACTCTACCCGCGTTGCGGAAGTACCTCATGACTAATGATGATTTCGAATACTCCGCCGACGCAACCCTCGACGCACATTACTATGGCTGCTCATGGGATGAGCTCGCTGAAGTGCTAGAAGTCTGCACCAGACGATGGACCGATGAAAACGGCAGAAAACCTCAAACAGGCAAAGAAGTCCTCGACCACTTCCTCAACGAATACGCCAGCCCTGCCACAAGCAAAGACGAAGAAGACGATTATGACTACGACGAGGACGATGATTGGTAACCGCGCGCAATCGCAAGCATTCTCTCCACAGTACTTGACGATGAACTCTCGCGGGGAAGAACATAAGCAAAAACACACTTAATAAGCGCCATAATGCACAAAAAGTGCAAATTTCAGCCTAGAATATGGGTATGTTGCTTTCGTTCACGGTCGAGAACTACCGATCATTTGCTCATGAAACTACTTTGGACATGCAGTCCCCAAAATTTCAAACACTACGACCCCGCGAGAATGAGTCATGGAATGATCTTGTTCTTAAGCGAGCAGCAATTTTTGGCGCTAATGCTTCCGGTAAGACCAACATAATCAAACCACTGGGAATACTGCGCAAGGCCATTACATCGTCAATACGAGACGAAGACTTGGTAAAAAGTTTATATAACCCACACAAACTTTATAAAGATGATCCCACCACATTCATCACTGAATATGAGTATAAGGGCATTCGGTATCGGTGGACATTAGTGCTAGATAAAGCCGGCATCGTTGAAGAAAGCTTATATGCCAATGCCAAACGGATTTGGCGACCCATTTTTGAACGCGAACGTGACACAATCGTTTTCGGTAAAGGCGCACAAATCTCTATCGCCGCACAAGAGAACATTAATCAATTTCTCAAGCCAACCGCATTATGCTTTAGTGCCTGGTCAACAATAAAAAATCCAGGTAGGTTTATTGGCGCAGTATACTGGTGGAAAAAGAAGATGCGTCCTCCAATCCATGTCTCTGATCCGGATCGTAGAGCCCGCCATTATTGGGTCATGAAGCTTGCCTCACAAAATATCAATTGGCTGAACCTGCTCAAACTCATAATGACCGCCGCGGATGTGGGAATAACAGACGTCTCTGTTAAGAAGGAAGAAGCATTACCGGAAAGCTTCCAAGAATTCCTCATCTATTTAAAAAAAACGCAGACAGAAGTTTCAGGTAATCAACCACAAGGTATGTCCGTTGCCGAATACCTCCAGCAGTATATTGAGTTCCATCACGAAGGCGACTCGGATGGCTTTATTCTCAAGGAAGAGGATGAATCACGAGGCACACAGGTATGGATTGATAGTATTGTTCCGGCGCTTTATGCGCTTTACCATGGTGCGCTTCTTATCGTTGATGAACTAGATAGCAGCCTACATCCCACATTGCTGCGTGAATTCATTCATTACTTCCAGGATGAAGAGATCAACACCAAAGGTGCACAGTTGATTTTTACAACCCATGATCTTACGCTCCTAGGCAACCACCCCACGGAAGCCCTGGACCGCAACGAGGTATGGTTTGTGGAAAAGCAGCAATCAATTTCCGAGCTCATTGCTTTGAGTGAATATTCCCCACGCGATAATCACAATATTGAAAAGCGCTATCTCCAGGGTGTCTTTGGCGCTGTTCCTATTACTTCCTCACGAGGCATTGCCGAGGCCCTAGATGCATTACGTTCAGCGACAACGGAAACGAAAGCATAGAACATGGCCAAAAAGAATAGGGACAAAGAAACAAATTCACGCCGACGCAGAGGTCCAGGAACGCGCCCCATATCTGAGCCCATTCTCCTCTTTGTGCAGGGAGAATGCACCGAAAAAGACTATTTCAAACTTTTAAAACGTTGCTTAAGGTTGCAAAGTCTTACCATAATAACAGAATCACAATCACCAGAAAACCTGATTAAGCAGACAAAAACCACCATTAGCAGAGAGAATGACGCGCCCTTTTCCGCAATATATTATGTTGTTGATGTTGACGACACTAGTGATGAGCAGTTCCGTCAAGCATTCAAGGCCGCAAAAGATGCAACTAACCGCAAAACCGAATACCATTTTGTGGTGTCCCATGAAAGTTTTGAAGCCTGGCTTCTAGCACATTTCGAAGACATTCGAAACAAAAACATTCCTCGAAAAACTATGGGCGAAAAATTACAGGGTGGAGAAAGGCTCAATGGGAAAAGGGTTTCAGATAAATTCCCAGTGGAAGATTATGAACAGGCTGTGGAGCGAGTCACACATTGTGCCTTTGATGAGGTCAACCGAGAAACTACTAGCACAGCGATGCCGCACCTGATTACCGAGCTCATAAAATTGAAGCCAAAACCCAAGTAGACCTACCGGCTCGACTTGAGATCCTGCGGCCACCGGGATTTGTCCAGGGTGAATAGTGGCTCGTCCCGGAGCTCCGCCACGCCGTCGCCAAGCACCACGGTGCTGGAATTATTCGAAATCTTGACGGTATCGCCGCGGGTATCCACAAAATAGGGGCCCACTTGCACCACGGACTCGTCCGGGAATGTGTCCTCGGGGTTGATATTCCCCGACGGGAAATAGGATGTGCGCAATGATGGTGGTGGGCTGAACGAGAAGGCTGCGAAATTGGTTTTACCTTCACTGTTGCTCTTGCTGTCGCTATTGGTTGGTGCCTGCGCGGGGCCCTCATTGACGATTGGCCAGGTGGCTTTCTGCCGGTTCGTGCAGCTCGGGCCGCTGGTTTTCTGGGTCAGGTAGAAATCGCAGAGGATTTTTCCGTCGCCCATGGGGACATCGGCAAGCACATTACCCTCATATGTTTTAATTGCGGGCGAGTAATTCGCGTTACCCAGGGGGATGGTGATGGCGTCGCTCGCGGGCGGGTTGGTGTGAAAGTCCAGTTTCAGGGGTTTCACATCGATGGTGGGGTTGGCTTCCTGCCGCAGCGCCCCATCCGCATATTTATAGGTGATTTTCTGGGTGGGCCCCTCGGTCACGCGCGGGTAGGCCAGGGCTTCGTAGGTGACTTCCAGCTGGTTATCGGCGACCGTAATGTCGCGCGCATCATAGGCAAGGAGGAAACTCGCATCGGTAATCAATTGGTCACGATGAAAAAATATGAGAGTGCGTTGTGCGGATTCCATTGCCATGGGATCGTAGTGCGCCGGGTCCTGCTCCACGCCCTGGAGGGTCACCCAGCTGAGGTCGGCGCAGGGGTCGAAGTAGTTGTCCTGCACTGTGAAATAAAACTGGTGGCTGCTGCCCTGGATGGGGATTTTCTTAGCAGTTACCCACAGTCCGAAAGCGGTTTCGGCCAGGTCGAGTTGGGGGTGGCATTCGGTGTCGGCCACCTGTGTGCCGGTCAGCCCGGTGCCGGCGCCGTTGCCGAGACCCGCCATGCCGGTCGGTAGGGCGCAACCGGACAGTCCGCCCACGGCACCGGCAAGTATGGTCGCTGTTACCGCCAGTGCCGCACGCAGTTTCATCACAAACTCCACATCCGATAGTTGCCGATAAAATGTTTGTAATACAAATCCTATCGGAGATTGGGAGCCGAAACCAGATGTTTCGTGCCGTGTTTCACACAATCGGGTGATTATTTACTGCGGCTGCCGGCCTTCACGACCCGCTTGGTGGTTTTCGTCGGTTTCTTCACCGCCTTCTTCGTCGTGGTTTTCTTCTTTGCCGCGGTTTTCTTCGTGGCCTTCTTTTTCGGCCCGCCGTCCGCGGCTTCTTTGGCGCGCCGCTCGGACAAGAGTTCGTTGGCCCGCGCATCCGTCAGGGTGAGGGGATCGTCACCCTTGCGTAGCGACGCATTGGTTTCCCCATCAGTCACATAGGGGCCGAACCTGCCGTCCTTCACGCTCATGGGCTTGCCGGACACGTCATTATCGCCCAGTTCCTTAATGGCCTGCTGGGTGGCGGCGCCCCGACCCCGGCGTTTCGGCTCCGCATAAATGCGGCGGGCCTCATCCAGGGTGATGGTGAAGATTTGTTCCTCACTGCTTAGGGATCGGGAATCCGTGCCCTTCTTCAGATAGGGGCCGTAGCGGCCGTTTTGGGCGGTAATCATCTGGCCGTCGGTGGGATCTACCCCCACCTCCCGGGGCAGGGAGATCAATTGCAGGGCTTCCTCCAGGGTCACCGTGGACGGGTCCATGCTGGAGAACAAGGAAGCGGTGGCCGGCTTCAGGGTTTCCTCAATGATCTGGTTGATGCGTTTTTCCTTCGCGGCAATCGCGGTTTTGGTCTCCCAGTTTTTGGCCCGCTTGCCCTCGGCGGCGCGTTGGGCGTCCTCCGCGGCCCGCTCCTCGGCAACAATCTGTTCCGCGGACACCGCCACTTTTTCCTTCTCGTCCGCACCCATGATCTCGGTGACATAGGGCCCGAACCTACCCTCTTTGACCACAATGACCCGGCCGTTGGCGGGGTTTACGCCCAGCTCCCGGCCCGATTGGGGGGTGGCGAAGAGTTTCTCGGCGAACTCCAGCGTGAGCTCGTCCGGGGTGGTGGTGTCGGAAAGGTTAGCGCGCTGGAATTCGGGTTCCCCGTCCGGTTTCACCCCGATTTGGCGTTCCAGGTAGGGGCCGTACCGGCCCACCCGCACATAGATGGGTCGGCCCTGGTCGTCGTCGAAAAGCGGTAGGGAGTTGACCACTCGCGCATCAATCTGCTCCAGGTTATTGCCCACCAGCGCTTTCAGGCCGCCCTGGCGAGCGATGGTTTCGGCGGTGGCGTCGGAGGCGTGCTTGTCGCCGAAATAGAACCCCTTGAGCCAGTTCGCACCAACCTCGTTCCCTGCAGCAATGTCGTCGAGCTCATCCTCCATGGAGGACGTGAAATCATAGTCCACCAGGGCGGCGAACGATTTCTCCATCAACCCCACCACGGCGAACGCCACCCAGCTGGGCACCAGCGCATTGCCGCGCGAATACACGTAGCCGCGGTCCTGAATGGTTTTAATGATGCTGGCGTATGTGGAGGGGCGGCCGATGCCTAAATCCTCCATCTTTTTCACCAGCGACGCTTCGGTGTAGCGGGCGGGCGGGTTCGTGGTGTGCTCGTCGGCGGCAACATCGGAAATCGCCACCTCGTCGCCGACTTTCAGGTGCGGCAGTCGGCTTTGGTTCGCGTCGGAGCTCGCGGCGGCATCGGCAATCGCATCCGAATAGGCGCGCAGGAACCCGGCGAACGTGACCGTGCGGCCCGTCGTGGTGAACTCCACATCCTCGTTACCGATCGTGACCTTCATGGACACGCCCTTCACATCCGCCATTTGCGATGCGATCGTACGCTGCCAAATCAGTTCGTACAGCTTATATTCCTCCGCATCCAGCTGTGACCGGAGCTCCGCCGGGGTGGAAAACTGTTCCCCGGCCGGGCGGATAGCCTCGTGGGCCTCCTGCGAATTCTTCACCTTACGGTCGTAGCGACGCGGCGAATCCGCCACATGATCCTTGCCGAACAAGGCGATCGCCTGCTGCCGGGCGGCCTGCAAACCCTGCTCAGATAGGGTTGTGGAGTCGGTACGCATGTAGGTGATGTGCCCGTTTTCGTACAGTCGCTGCGCCACCCGCATGGTGCGCTCCGACGTGTAGTGCAGCTTCCGGCCCGCCTCCTGCTGCAGCGTTGAAGTCATGAACGGCGCCGACGGTTTCCGGGTGTACGGCTTCTCCTCCACGTTTATGACCGGCAGGGTCACGTGCTGCAATTGGGTAGCCAATTGTTCGGCCTGCGACTTGGTCACCACCACCGCGTCGCTTGTGAGCTCACCGCGGTCGTTGAAATCCCGGCCCGCGGCCACCCGCTTGCCATTGACCCTGCTCAGCCGACCCGTAAACTTCCGGTCGTCCCCGCCGTCCGTGCTTGTCGACGAGCCTTGCGACGCCGTGCCCGCCGACGCGGGGGCCGTGAACTCGGCCGCCAAGTCCCAATACTCGGCCGGCACAAACACCATGCGTTTGCGTTCCCGATCCACAATCACCCGGGTCGCCACCGACTGCACCCGGCCCGCGCTCAGCCGGGGCATCACCTTCTTCCACAACACCGGGGAAACCTCATAGCCATACAGCCGGTCCAAAATGCGGCGGGTCTCCTGCGCATCCACCAGGTTATTGTCCAGCTCCCGGGTGTTTTGGGCCGCCGCTAAAATCGCCGGCTTGGTGATCTCATGGAACACCATGCGTCGCACCGGCACCTTCGGCTTTAAGGTTTGCAACAAATGCCACGCAATGGCCTCACCCTCCCGGTCCGGGTCGGTGGCCAACAACAGCTCATCCACATCCTTGAGCTTGGCCTTAAGATCCGCCACCTTTTTCTTCTTATCCGGGCTCACCACATATAACGGGGTGAAGTTCTTATCCACATTCACCCCGAGTCGCGCCCATGGCTCCTTCTTATATTTCGGCGGCACATCAGCAGCCCCCCGCGGCAGGTCACGGATATGACCCACCGACGCCTCAACGATGTAATTACTGCCTAAATAGGGGGCAATCTTTTTGGCCTTCGTCGTGGACTCAACGATGACCAGACGCTTGATGTCATTGCCTTCAGCCATGAACCGAATGAACCTCAATCTCAATCTCAGTGTCTCAATGTGAACATAAAAAAATTACAGACGATTCCTTATAATACGGCTGCACCTGACATAAATGTCCAACGCCCCCATAAAACCCCCAGACCCGGGGGCTATTTTTTCACGCAGCCACCAGGGGCAAGCGTCGAAAAGCTTACTTGCTCTCACCCCCACAAGAGCAAGGATCACCAACCAATTACCGAATCACACGAACGTTCAATGCCTGGGTGCCCTTAGCCCCGCCACCCACTTCAAACTCCACTACCTGATCCTCCTCCAGGTATCGGAACCCATCACCGTTGATTTCGGAATAGTGCACGAACACATCAGCCGAACCATCCTCCGGCTCGATAAACCCAAAACCCTTCTCAGCATTAAACCATTTAACAGTGCCTTTAGCCATAGTATTTTCCTTCATATATAGTCAATAAGAGATTGTTATCAGGGCAGATCAAGCGCGCTCATCTCGGCAACCTATCATTGCTGAACACACGCCCGACGCCACAAACCATGGGGCAACACAATAAATCAGAGGCACATCACCTTGCTACAATGCCGCGAAGATACAAAACCTCATGTGACAACCATCCTCTAGTGTTCCATGTTTACCCCCCAAAGAATAGATCAGTGGCCTGATTCACACCCTTATGCTTAATGGTTGTACTTGATTCTTTGCCACCAAGGACCATCCATGACCCCCACCTACCGCACCACCATCACCCAGCCGCCCCGACCCGCAGTCTACGGCGACTGGCCCACCTGGGCATATCCCCCACTCATCACCCAGCTTGCCGACGAATACGGCATCACCCGCCCCTACCAGCACCAAAGCCTCACCGCCACCACCGCCCACGATGGGCGCCACGTCATTGTCGCCACCGGCACCTCGTCGGGGAAATCATTGGGCTACCAACTCCCCGCCCTCACCGACCTGGCCCGCGACCCGGCAGCCTGCGCCCTCTACCTCACCCCCACCAAAGCCTTGGGAAACGACCAGCTCACCGCAATACTGCGGCTCTGTCGGGCCGACCCGGCGCTGGCCAGCATCAACCCCGCGCCTTACGACGGTGACACCCCCACCGAGGCCCGCCGCACCATTCGGGCCACCAGCCGCTACCTAGTCACTAATCCGGACATGCTCCACGGCGGGATTCTCGCCTACCCGGACCTGTGGCGGCGGCTGCTTGCGAACCTGCGATATGTCATCGTGGATGAGGCTCACCAATACCGGGGTGTTTTTGGGGCGCATGTTTCCCTGGTGCTTCGGCGGCTGCTCCGGCTCGCTCGGCGCGCACAGCAGCCACGGGGGAATGTGAGGGAAGGCAGGCGTGGGGATGGGGTTGGGGCCGGCGGGCATGGTGGGCCGAAAACTGGCGGGCCGGTCGTGATTCTGGCGTCCGCCACCAGCAATAATCCGGCCCAGCATGCGGCACGGCTCATTGGCGCCCCTGATGTGGTGGCAGTCACTGAGGATGGGTCGCCGCGGGGTCGGCGCACCATCATTCTCACGGAGACCGGGCCAGCGGATTCCCCCGACGGAGCCCTCGGCGAGGACTCCGGTGAGGCTTCCGGTGGGGCCGCGGGGGAAGGCTTGGCGGCGGATGCGGGGGATGCGGGGCGGCAAGCCGATGTTCACCCTGGTGACCGACGGCGTTCCATCACCACGGAGGCGGCACTGCTCATGGCGGATTTCCTCGTCGAGGGTGCCCGCACCCTGGTGTTCACCAAGTCCCGGGCCGGCGCGGAGCTCGTAGCGTTGCGCGCCCAAACGGAGTTGGCCCGGGTCGGTAGACCAGACCTGGGTGCCCGGGTTGCCGCCTACCGGGCTGGTTATTTAGCAGCCGACCGGCGGCGGATCGAACAGGCACTCGATGATGGTGAGCTATTGGGGGTCGCCGCCACCAAGGCCCTGGAGTTGGGGATTGACATTGGGGGTTTGGATGCGGTGATTACGGCCGGGTTTCCGGGAACTCTTGCGAGTTTTTGGCAGCAGGCGGGGCGTGCCGGGCGGCGGAATCAGGCCGCCACGGTGGCGCTTATCGCCAGCGCGGATCCGCTGGATGCGTATTTGGTGCATCACCCGGATGCGCTCATCAGCAGGCCAGTGGAGGCGGCGGTGTTCGATCCCACCAATCCCCACATTCTTGCCGGCCATATTCTGTGCGCGGCATTGGAGGCGCCGCTGACGGATCGGGAAGTTGCGTGGTTTCGGGCGGGGCCGGTGGTGGACCGGCTGGTGACGGACGGGTGGTTGCGGCGGCGACCACGGGGATATTACGCGGCGGTGCCACCGGGGCAGCCGGACCCACATCGGGTGGTGAGCGTCCGGGGTTCGGGCCGGGAGGTCACGATTGTGGAGTCGGCGACGGGCCGGGTGGTGGGCACGGTCGATGCCGGCCAGGCGGCGAGCCAGGTGCATCCGGGCGCGGTGTATTTGCATCAGGGGCGTAGCTATGTGGTGGATGAGTTATCGCTGGCGGAGGGTGTAGCGTTGGTGCACGGGGAGGTGCCGGATTATTTCACGCAGGCGCTGTCGTCGACGACGATTCGGGTGGTGTCAGCGCCTGATGCGGCATGTGACGAGGTGGCGCCGGGGCTGCGGGTGGCGAATATGCTGGTGGAGGTGACCCGGCAGGTCACGGGCTATGTGGTGCGGGATCCGGGCGGGGCGACGCTAGCAGCGGTGCCGTTGGGTATGCCGCCGGAGTCGCTGGTGACTCGGACGGTGGCGATCACGATAGATCCAGTGGTGCTGGCGGAGTTGGGGATTCAGGATGTGCCGGGCACGTTGCATGCGATGGAGCATGCGCTGATTGGGCTTTTGCCGCTGGTGGCGACCTGTGACCGGTGGGATATTGGTGGGGTGTCGACGGCGCTGCACCAGGACACGGGACTGCCCACGGTGTTTGTGTATGACGGCTATCCGGGCGGGGCGGGGTTCGCGGACTGCGGGTTTTCCCGGTTTGGCGAGTGGGTTTCGGCGACCGCGGTGACGGTGGCGGGCTGTGGGTGCGAGTCGGGGTGCCCGTCGTGCGTGCAGTCACCGAAGTGCGGGAATGGAAACCAGCCGTTAGACAAACGCGGCGCAATAGCCCTGTTGCAGAAAATATGTTCGATGTTAGATGGTTAGCGTGGGCCGGCGGTAGCGACGGCGTGGGCTGACGCGTCGAAGACGGTCACGGTGACGTCGTCGCCGCTGGTGGCGCAGTGGTCGAGGGTTGCCGCGTTACGACGGGCGACGGTGGCGGCCGTGCCACAGGGGTCGACACCCGTGTAGGCAGCATAGGCGCCGGCCACGGCGCTGAGGTCTGCCACGACTTTGGCGTGGTGGCTGGCAATGGTGCCTCGGATGCCGTGGGTGAGGGCCAGGACTACGAGGATAAGGGCGACAATGAGGCCGGCGGTGGTGATGGTGGCGCTACCATCGTCGTCACGCAAGGTGGTGAGCCCGCTCATAGCGTTCCGAATTCTTGTTCGATGGGGAAGATAGCGCGGGCGGTTTGGGCCCCCAGGGGGCTGGGCACGACAGCGGTAGCGGTGGCCAGCCCACCGGATTCGGTGACGGTGACGGTACCCCGAGGCGGCTCGTAGGGCACACCAATGGTGTGGGCCCTGGCAGCCGCGCCGGCAATGTCGATGGCGGCAAGGTGAGCGCCCACGGCCACCAGGCCGGCGACCAGGGTGGTGAACACCGCGATCAGGGCGCCGGTGGTAATGGCGGTTTCGACGGTGACCGCACCATCATCGTTCCCCAACATGGCGGTTAGGGGGTGTTGGAGAGGGCGTTCGTAATAATGCCCTGGAGGGCATCGTGCACGGTGGGCGAGGTGACGATCACATAGAGGACGCCGGCCAGCGCGGCCGCGGCGAGGGCCGCCATGGCGTACTCGATGGTGGTTGTTCCCTCGTCGTTATCGAACCGACCAAGGCGTTCGAACGCATTGGTGAGTAGATTCATGGTGGTGGCCATGAGGGTAGTAGTGGCAGTGACGGGGAGATGCATGAGGCGACTCATGATGGGTTCCTTTACAAGAAACTAGTGGGAGGAAAGAATACTGGTTCCCAGGCTGATGACCATGGGGGCAAGGCCCAGGAGGAAGAAAGCCGGCAAATAACACAGGGTCATGGGCAGGGCGATGAGCACCCCGGCGCGTTCGGCTTCGGCGGTGGCATGGTCGGCACCGTCGTCACGCAACCGCGCCGCGATCCGTGAACACCCGTTCGACAACCCGGCGCCGGAGTGGTGGGAGCTGCGCGCCAGGGCGGCCAGCTCACCCAAACCGGGGGCCTGGGCGAGTTCCCGCCACGCCCGGTCGGCGTCAACCCCCAGGGATAGGAGGCTGGCGGTACTCCGCCACGCGGCACAGGAGCTGGTGGTGGCGACCGCGGCGGCGGCCCGCGCCGGGCTCAGGCCGGCAGACAGGCACGCGACAAACAGTTCCAGGTCCGCGGCGGTATCGAGCGGGTTGGGGGTGGGGGCGAGCTTCGCCGCCCACCACCGGTAGAGCCGCCCGGCCGGCCCGGCGCGCGCCCACGCGGCACACCGTGATCCCACGCCCCGCCTGCCAGCATTCTCTGCCGGGCCTAGCCGGGATGCGGGCCGGCCGCGGGTGAGGAAGAGGGCGCAGAGGATGAGGAAGGAGCTGACGATGAGCATGAGTGGGCTTTCTGAATAATATGATCGGACCAGAGAATGCCAGTGCATTCGGCGCTCACACCGGCGATGAGAATGAGACCACCAACACCGCCACCGGTGAGGAAAGCCGGCACGTTCACCCCAATGGCATGCCCCATCACCATGCCCAACAGGGGCAGAAGCGCCAATACGATGGCGGTGGCGTTCGCGCCCTGAAGTGCGGCCTTGGTGCGGGATTCGTGCCGGTTTTGGTGGTCGATGCGGTGGCGAATGTTGTCGAGGACCCCGGCGAGCGCCATGCCGTTGGTTTCGGCGATGCGCCACGCATGACCCATGAGGCTGAGCGCCAGGATGGGGGATTGTTCCAGTTCGGCGCCGGCGGAACCACCGGTGGCACAGCGGCGAGCAGCCACGGTGATTTCGCGCCGGAGTTCGGGTTCGGTGAGGTTCGGCAGGCAGGCGGTGAGGGCGGCACCCATGGTGGCGCCGGCCTGCAACTCCCCCACGATGAGCGTGAGCATGGTGGCGCTCTCGGCACGCTGCCGGGCTGCTTGACGACGCGCCCGCATCCGCCGCAGCATCATCATCGCGGTACCGCCGGCAAAAACAGCGGCAACCAGGGTGGGGAAATGCTGACCCACCGTGGCGGCCCCCACCACCACGCCGCCGATGGCCGGCTGGTACGGGTGGTTGCGCACCAATTCACTCAGCCGGGCCACCCACCGGTGGCGGGGCGTCGTCAAGCGACCAACCCCGCTGGTTGGGGCACATAGCAGCAGGCCCGCCGAGCCGAGAGCGGCCGGAACCAGCATGGATATCATTGCTGCACCGCCGCCCAATCAATATTCGGCTGGGCCATGGTTTCCACATCCCACAGCACCGTCACGGTGGTGGGAATCCCGGAAAGCACCCCGATTTGGTGTAAGACCCGCCGGCCGTCGGCCTGGCGTCGCATAGCAAGCACCACGGGTTTCGCGGCGGCAAGCTGGGACATGAGCTGGTCGCGGCTCATATTGCCCCGGGCAGCCAGCGCCTCCAGGCGGGCCGGCACCTCCAGCAGGGAATTCGCGTGCACGGTACCGGCGCACCCGTCGTGCCCGGTGTTCAGGGCGGCCAAGAGGTCGATGACCTCCGCACCCCGGATCTCCCCCACCACAATCCGGTCAGGCCGCATCCGCAGGGACTGCTTGAGCAAATCAGCCATGGTGATCGCCCCTTTGCCCTCGGTGTTGGTGCCGCGGGACACCAACCCCAAAATGTGGGGATGGTTAGGCCGCAGCTCGGCGGTGTCCTCGATGCAAATGATGCGCTGTCGGTGGCTCACTTCCCCCAACAGGGCGGCCAATAATGTGGTTTTGCCGCTGCCGGTTCCCCCGATGACCAGGAAGGAGCGGCGCGCCGCCACCAACTGCTGCAAACACGCTTTTGTGGGTTCAGACATCGTCCCGCGCTCGCACAAAGTTTCGAGACTGGTGACGGCGTGGCGTAACACCCGCAGCGAAATACACGTCCCACCCTGTGCCGGCGGCGACAAAATCGCATGCACCCGCACACTGGAACCATCATCACGCGACAACTGCCCATCAGCGAAACACTGCGTATCATCCAGCCGGCGGCCGGCCGACACCAAAAGCCGGGTGGCCAACTGCCGCACCTCCCGCTCCGACGCAAACCCAACATCGGCGGCCTCCAGGCCACGGCCCCGATCAAACCACACCCCCTGGGTGCCATTCACCAGCACATCCGTAACCCCCGGAAGGGAAAGCACCTGCTCCAACGGCCCCACCCCCACCGAATCGTGGCGCAGCTTCCGCAACACCGACAACACCTCAACATCGCTCATGATGCCGCCCGCCTCCGCCCGAATGGTGTGGGCCACATAGCCGGGGTCGCAGGCCTGCTCCGCAGGCACCGCGGCCAACACCCGCTGCACCTTGTCGGCAATAACCGCAGCATCAACCGGCATTTAGGCCACCTCCTGCGGCAACACGCATCGAACAGCCTTACGAAGAGCACGGGGCAGCGCCCCCAGGGTGCGAATCCCGGTGGTCTCCGCCACCCGAGGCACCTGCGACACGGTCCCCAATTCCCCCACCACGTCGACCCCAACGATGTCCGCAACATCATGGGCGGTCAGGCCGGACCAGCCACGATGCCGCACAACCCCAACGGTGTCGACGCGCCGGGCGGTCAGGGAGTGGGCGATGCGGCTGGCGGCGGCCACGGCCCGCACTTCGGCGGGGATGAGGAGCACCACAAAGTCGCAGGCATCCGTGAGGGCAGCAAAGAATGGGGCGGTGGCCGGGAGGTCCACGACCACGCAATGGGTGTGGTGCATGGTGCCGATCACCCGGAGGAGTTTGTCTTCGGTAATGCCGCTGGTGCCGTTGCTGCCGCGATCGGTGGTGAGTACCGGCAGGCCACCCTCGGTTTCGGGGAGGGCGGCAATCAGGTCGGCGGCGGCGATGGAGCCGGAACGAAAGCTCAGGTCCGCCCACCGAATGCCGCCGGTGGTTTCGCACCCGAGGAGGAGATCCATGCCTGGCGATACCGGGTCGGCGTCGACCAGGACTGTGGGAACGATCTCGTGCAGTTGCAGGGCGAGGGCGACCGCCAGAGTGGAGGTGCCCGCCCCACCCACGGACCCGGTGACGGCGATCACCGAGGCTGCGGCGGCCGGTGGGGGCGAATCCGGGGCAGCGGTGGTGGCGAGGGTGGCCAGCAGTTTATTGGATTGGGCCGGCAGGATCACCGCGTCGGCGGCCCCAATGCGCACGGCCAGTGTCCAATCGACCGGCCCGGGCTCGGGGTGCAGCAGAAACAGGTGCCCGTGGGGGTGGATGCCGCCGGCGTGGGTGGCGGTAGTGGCGTCCACAAGGATGGCGGCGGCCTTGGGGGCGTGCCGCACAATGTCGCGCGGGTCGCTGGTGTCGATAATATCCATGCCGGTAGCTGCTGCGATATTAATCGCCTCAGGGTGGAGCACAGGGTCGGTGACGCTCACGAGGATGGTTGGCGTGGTGGTCATGCTTTCAGTTTCGCCCCATCGCCCCCGGCACGCTTGCCAATGCCGCTAGGCTGTGGAAAACCCACCATTTTGTTGATGAGGACCACAAAATTCTGTGGATAACTTTTCCCACCAGCACCACAGGCAACACCAATAACGGAAAACCATGGGGTGGCTACCCCCGGGCGGGGGTCGTCGTAAAGCATAAAGGGCGACCCGCGCTAAAGGGGGGGACTGCGCGGGCCGCCAAACCCGGCCGATTACAAAGGGGGGTTTGAGGCCGGGGCAGGCCACACTGTATATCGGGGCCTTGCACGGACCATTATGTCACAGGTTTTCGAAGAGAGCAATACCACACGATAATGACATGTCCTACCCGGGGAATCACCAAAAACGACTACACTTATTCAAGATGATAAGGCCAACACAGAACCACCGCACAACCCGTGGTGAACTCATGCGCCTACCCACCACCACCGCAGCGTTTTTCGACCTGGACAAAACCGTCATCGCCACCTCCTCCGCCTACGTTTACGGCAAGGAATTCCTGAACTCCGGGCTCATCAGCCCCAGCACCGCCTTCTCCATGTCGCTCGCCAAAGCCAGCTACATGGTTTCCGGGCATTCCAGCGAACAAATGGATGCCAGCCGTGACCAGCTCAGCAACATGGTCACCGGTTGGGACGTCAACCAGGTCAAACAGATTGCCGACGACACCCTTCACACCGTCGTCGCCCCCACCATCTACGCCGAGGCCCGCGACCTCATCGCCCACCACCTCGCCGCCGGCCACGACGTGGTCATTATCTCCGCATCCGCCACCGTCCTCGTCGAACCCATCGCCAAAGAACTCGGCGTCCGCACGGTCATCGCCACCAAACTTGAAGAAGCCGACGGCAAATTCACCGGCAATATATCCTTCTACTGCAAAGGCGCAGCCAAGGCCGAAGCCATCCGCACCCTCGCCGCCCAAAACGGCTACAACCTTGCCGCCAGCTACGCCTACTCCGACTCGGCCACCGACCTGCCCATGCTCGAAACCGTCGGCCACCCCATAGCCGTCAACCCCGACCGAGCGCTCCGCAAAATCGCCGCCGAACGCGACTGGGAAATCCGCACCTTCCGCAACCCTGTCCCCCTCATCCCCATGCCCACCGGCAAAGAACTCAGCATCGGCGGGGGCGTCATCGCCGGCATAGCCGCGGTCAGCGCCGGAATCTGGTGGTGGTACCGCAGACCCCACCGCGCCGCTTAACGACGCCCACAGGCAGGGCCACCCACACCCGACTGTTGTGCCGCATTCGCAATCCCCCGCGCCTCCACCACCCCGGCGCGCATCGCCGCCAAATAATAGGCCACAAACGGCACCACCCCGGCCGGCTGCGCAAACCCCGCCCCCAAGGCCAGCAACTCCGACCGGTGCCGGTTATAGTACACCTCCGGCACCGCTAACCCCCGCGGGTCAAAACCGCTGGCCACCGCGCTCACCCGGGCGGCCGCCAACCCCACTGCCATGCTCCGCGGCCCAAAGAGCTCATGGGCAATGATCTCCCCCTGCACCACCGCCGGGATCACCGCCTGGTGCGGATTAGTGGCCACAATCTTCCCCAATAGGGCCAACCGGCCGGCAGCCCGCTCGTCACGAGGCCGGCCGGAACCGCCCACCAGCACATCCAGCCGCGCCAACACCTGCAGCGGGGCCTTGGTAAACGTGCGGGCCGTTTGCTCCCGAACATCCGGGGCCAAAACGCTATAGGCGTCGACCAGCTGTGTTTCCGGCGCATTCCCCAAGAGGGCGGCCAGCCGGGCGCCGCGAAGCACCCCCTCGGAGCTCGTCACCCCCGAGCCCCGCGCGGTAGCGGGGTGCCGGTGGAGGGCCTGAAGGTCGGCGGTGGCGGCGTCGATAAGCGAAGCAATCGTGGGGTGGGCGGCAATATGGGCGAGCAGATCCATAATGCGTCGTAACAATAGAGAAAAAACAAAGAATCAGCAACAATCCACGCAACTAATTCACGTTTCAGGGCAATTCATGGCACCATTGGCAGTGACTAAAAAATACTCTGGAAGGAAAACCCACGTGAGTAACGACGAAGGAATGTTCACCGGCGCGAAAAAACCCCAGGTCAACTCCATTCCGCTTTCCGACGTAGACACTAACACCAAAGGCTCCATTGGGGAACTCGTTTCGAACGCCACCGAACAAATCTCCTCACTCATGCGTGCCGAAATCGAACTGGCCAAAGCCGAAATCCAGGTGGAGGCCAAAAAAGGCGCCATCGGCGGCGGCCTGTTCACCGTGGCCGGAGTGATCGCGCTTTACAGCTCATTTTTCTTCTTCTTCGCGCTTGCCGAGGTGCTGAAAATTTGGCTGTGGGCCTGGGCCGCCTACCTTATTATCTTCTTCGCCATGCTGCTCTTCGCGGCCCTCCTGGCGTTCATTGGGTTCCGGAAAGTCAAGCAAATCAAGGCACCAAAGAAAACCATCGAATCCGTTGCCGAACTCCGCGCCCTCCGACCCGGCAACGCCGAAGCCGCCCTCAACGCGCGCAGCACCGATCGGTAACCCACCATAACCATGCGACGCAATCTTTCCCCCAATGCGGTCGCACTCGACGGCGAATTCCGCCACGACATGGTGCACACCCGTGGCCTGCGGCTCCACGCAGCCACCGCCGGCAACCCGGCCGACCCCGCAATCGTCCTCCTTCACGACGCCTACACCTGCTGGGCCGACTTCAAAGATGTCCTTCCCCTATTGGGGAATTTAGGGCTCCATGCCATCGCCGTCGACCTCCGCGGCTATGGCATGTCCGACAAACCACCCATGGGGCACGACCTTCGGCACCTTTGCGGTGACATTGCCGGCGCCATCCGCACCCTAGGCCACGACAAAGCCCACATTGTGGGCATGGGTACCGGCGCCACCCTTGCTTGGACCATGGCAACCGGCTACCCCGACCATGTGGCATCCATCACCAGCTGTGGTGCCATCCACCCCATTGACATGCGGCGAGCCACATTCACCCATCCTTGGCTGTTCACCACCCTCCTTATCACATCGGGGCTCTTCCGGCTGCCCAGCTGGCTTGTCCGTAACCTTTGGCGCACCCGCGGCCGGTTCATCCGCCGCGACCTGCGCAGCAACACCACCCTCCAATTCCAACATTCCCCCGCCTACCACGACAATCTTCACCTACGCGCCACCGCCCTGGCGATCGCCAACACCGCCGCCGCAGTCATCCGCACAGTTCGGCTCCCCCTCGCCATACCACCAGTGAAATGGGCCACCTCAAAAGTGCAGGTTCCCACCATGATGCTTGTCGACGCCTCCCGCCAATCCCGCTCCCTCATCCGAGCCGCCCACAACCGCTGCCTCACCCAACTCACAATCGCCCACATCCCCGACACCAGGCTCCGCCCACACTTAGAAAACCCTGAAGGGTTCACCACGTTTGTGGGTAGCTTCATCCAAGGGACAGACTCCCCCCACTAGTTGGACTTTTTTTCGGGCCAAAATTTCCAATTTTCTCCGAAATTGTTACCAAATTCACAAATTCTCCGTGTATTGGGGAAAATGATTCTGAAAATTCCCAGCAAATCTTGCCCACCACCTGGGAACTCCCTAACGTTAACAGTATGGAAACCGTACTCAGCCGCCTCACACAACTTGCCCCATTGGGGGCCGTGTTGCTGGCTGAGGTGAAATCCTCCTCACTCACCATTGGGGAACTCGCGGCACAGCTAGATGTGGCCAAACGAGAAGTCAGTATGCTCCGGGCAATCGCCAAGGTTTTTGACGCCGAAGAATTAGCACAAGCCACCAAGCTGCGGCTATCCGTGTCGAAACTGCGGCTCATTTCCCGCACCGACAAGCAGCTTGCCAACCCAGACATCAACCGGCGAGACTTCCGCCTGGACCTCATGAAAACCGCCGTCGACTGCACCGTGGATGAGCTGGCGGAACACATCAAATCCCTCATTGGAGAGCTCAATGCTGGCTACAATCGGCGGCGCAAATGGTATCTGCGCTGCTCCGAACTGGCGGACGCCGACAATATGCGGCACATTATCATGAAGCTGCCATCCCACGTAGCCACCCGCATTATGAACTCCCTAGAGCCCCAAGGCAGACAATGGGTACAGGAAGGCCAGGCCGTCGACAAGTCAGAAGGGTTAGCCAAGGCACTCGCCGATCGGGTCCTCCACGGCATAGACGTGACCACCCTAGAGCAGGTTGAGGCCACCGAAAACCCCAATAACCCACGCGACCTACGCCAACGCCCGTGCTTTCTTGTGCCCATTGCCAACATCCAGTCACATAACGACGGCACCATCACCAACACTGACGGCGAAAGTGTCAACATCCGCGAGCTTGTCGACGCCCGCCTCGCGGAATTCGGCTTCGCCGTGGCCTGCTACAACGGCCCCGACGGCAACCCCCGCCCCCAACAACTATTGGAAGTCAAGCGGCTCGCCGACGCCGACGACCGCTTCATCAGCATCGTCTCCCACCTCATCTGCCAAAACCCCCACTGCCGTATTCCCGCAGTGCGCTGCGAAACCCACCACATCATCGCCTACTCACGCGGCGGCGAAACCAAACCCGAAAACCTCTGCCCCCTCTGCCGCGAACACAACCTCACCAACGATGATGACCGCCACAAACCCCGACACGGGCACGTCTTCACCGACCCCGAAACCGGGGCCGTCTACTACCGTATGCCCGACGGCACCATCACCCGCAATAAATCCCGAGCGAACAGCAAAAACGCCCTCAACTACGCACAAAACATCCTAGGATGCCACCACGACTGGTACCCGCTCAACTAACGGACCACGCACTCCTGCGTACCCACCGGCGTATCCAACGCCGCAATATTGCCGATAGCCTCCTTGACCTCATCGGCCGTCAACGCATACCCAATATCGCTTTCGTCCGCGCTAGCACCAAAAACCACGCCCAACACCTGGCCGTCCAAATTCAACATTGGACCACCGGAATTTCCCTGACGAATCGAGCCCCTGGCAGTGTAGGCTTCCCGTTCCACACGACCCGTCGCATAAATATTGGGGCCCGCAATCTTCAACCGTTCGCTAATACGCGCCGGAGCCGCCTCAAACGGCCCACTATTGGGGAAACCCATAACAATGGCGTCTTCACCCGTGACAGCAGTCGCTGAGGCCCATTGGAGCGGCGCCATGGTTAATTCCTCAGAACGCAACACCGCAATGTCCAATTGGGGATCATAAAACACCACATCTGCCTTAAAAGTCCCCAATACGGTATCGAGCCATACTTCCTCCGTGCCGGCAACCACATGCGCGTTGGTAATCACATGTTCTTTATCCGCAACAAAGCCGGACCCCATGAGCCTGCGGCCACACGCTTGTGACTCCCCCACAACGTGAATGACAGACGGGCGGACACGCTCAACCAACGCCACGTCTTCCACCGCAATAGCGGGCGCATCCACCGCCACATTTTTCGACGTGCTAAAGGGGGAAATCAGCGGCGGCAACCCAGTATCGGACAACATGGCGGATACCCGACTGGGCAGATTCGCCAACATTGAGGGTGCGACAGCATCCACCCGCCCCAATATGAACGAATTGCGAATGCCATTGGCGGCCGAACCTGGCAACCCCGCCACCAGGGGTATCGCCACCAACCATGTGGCTATAAGCATCGCTAGCGCCTGGAAGACCGCGCCAATCACCGAGTCAATAATCAACGACGATCTCAGTTGTATACGTTCGCGTAACGACGACCCCAGGGATCCACCCACCAAACTCCCAATAGCGACCAGGAGGATGATGATCCCTAACGCCAGCAGAAACCGAATGGCAACGGAATTTGTTAGCTGCATGACAAAGGGCGCAAAGGCCGCCCCACACACCAGTCCGGCTATCACCCCAATGGTGGAAAGGACTGAGGCAAAGGCGCCCTGCCGCCAGCCAGCGTAGATCGCAAAACCGACCACCAAAATGATGAAGCCATCAACGATGAGACTCGATGTACTAACGCTGCCCATCCTGATTGCTACCTCACTTTTCCTTAAAAATGTCGTTCGTTATTTCGCGATGCCGCGAGTGTCTGCGCTAAATCGTAGTGCTTCTCTCGATCCCATTCGAGTTCCCAACCGGCATGGGCAATGAGCGCATCAAGTATATTGCTGGTGAAACCCCAAATAACATAGTCGTTGAATCGAAACGCGGGACCGTTCCATGCGCCGCGACTAACAGTAAAACGGTTCATGGGGTCCCGTAGTTCCCCAATAGGGGCGGCAAAAACTTCATCTGCCTCATTGGGGCTCACCACCCGCACGTTGTCGTGCAACCCGGGTTTTCCCCAATAGGCGAGGATGGGGTAGACCGGATAGCCGCTGGCTTGGATGAAGATTTTCCCCAATTGGGCGAGGGGGGTGACTTTGGTGCGGTCGAGGCCGGTTTCTTCCCAGGCTTCGCGGAGGGCGGTGTCGACCGGGTTGATGTCGGTGGCGTCGACGCGCCCGCCGGGGAATGCGATTTGCCCGGAGTGGTATCGCATTGTTGGCGACCGATGGGTGAGCAAGATGGTTGCGTCATCGGGAAGCGTGGGAGTGGTTTGGCCGTCGAAAAGCATGAGCACCGCGGCTTTTTTAGGCCCACTGTCGGCACTCAACCCCGCTTTACGACGCAACGTTCCGTCAACCTCCCCCGACCGGATTTCCCCAATAAGGGGAGTGAGCCATTGGGGGGAGTCCTCGGGCCGCAACATAATGTTGGTTCCGGGCTGGTCTGGTCGCTGTTGTTTGTGCGTCATTGGTTCACCATTTCCCCAATAGCAGTGGCGAGATCATTGTAATGGGTGAAAGCCCGGGGAATGACCCCTAGTTTTTCTGACCCACGGAATACAACGGTTATTGGCACCACACTGGGCAAACCGAGTGTGCCGGCGAAAGCATTGGTGTCGTCTTGGTAGCTGGGGAGGTCAATGCCCAGGTCGGTGAGCAGTTGGGCGCCCCGGGCGGCATCCTGGTCGGCGTGCACCCCCACAACCGCCCATTGGGGATTTTCGGCAGCCAACTGCTGCATGAGGGGCAGTTCGGTACGGCAGGGCACGCACCACCACGCCCACAGGTTGACGACCGTGATGTCTTTGCCCTGGTTGTTACGTTCCGCCCCGAGGCAGGGCAAGTCAATTTCCCCGATAGGGGGACAGGAGGGGCGGGCGGCTATGGGCTGCTGCGTCTCCGCCTCCGTGGTAGCCGACTGGGATTGAGTGTCGCGGGGGGTGAGCATCATGGTAATGAGGACCGCCAATATGAGGAGGAACCCCGCGGTGGAGATAATGATGGTTTTTCGCATGAGTTCAGTAACCAGTGGGCCGACCCGCTTCTGCCAGTTTGGGGGTAGCACGCTGATCTATTAGCAGGATTCCTATTGTTGGCATGGGGTGGCGATTGCCTATTGGGGAGGGGGTGCGTGACATAGTGATGACGGCCTTAGTTGTCATAATATCCTTCTCATCGGGTTATGGTTTAGGGTATGTCAATCCTTTTGGTGTTTGTAATTCCCATCGTGATTGCGATATTCCCGATGGTGATGGACTGGTTAGAGCGGGCCGTAGTGTTTCCCGATTTGATAGAGCCGCTCGATGTAAACTTGTCGACGGTACCCGCCGGGGCAGTGCCTCAAGTCTCGGAAACGCAAGGTTAATACCCCCTTTAGGGCCCCTCATTTGACACTTTTGTGACACAGCTTTTTTTTGGGGTGCGAAAGTGACGTAAGACATAGTAGAGTTGTGGGCAGTAGATACCAACTTATTACATGTATGAGGAGTGCTAAGACGTGGAAGGCGTGCATGACATCCTATCTCGCGCAGGGATTTTCCAAGGCGTCGACCCGGTAGCCGTCACCAATCTGATTGAGGATTTAGAGTCCGTCAGATATCCGCGCGGCGCCACCATCTTTGAGGAGGGCGAACCCGGTGATCGCCTGTACATCATTACGGCCGGCAAGGTGAAGCTGGCGCGTCACGCCCCCGACGGCCGGGAAAACCTGCTCACAGTCATGGGCCCATCCGACATGTTTGGGGAGCTATCCATTTTTGACCCAGGCCCCCGCACTTCGTCAGCAGTGTGCGTGACCGAGGTGCATGCCGCAACCATGAATTCGGAGATGCTCCGCAAGTGGATTGCCGACCACCCCGAAATTTCGGAGCAACTCTTGCGGGTGCTGGCCCGCCGATTACGCCGCACAAATTCGGCATTGGCGGATTTGATTTTCACGGATGTGCCCGGCCGGGTGGCAAAAACCTTATTGCAGTTGGCCAATCGGTTTGGCACCCAAGAAGGCGGTGCCCTGCGGGTGAATCATGATTTGACCCAGGAGGAGATTGCCCAATTGGTGGGGGCCTCGCGGGAAACCGTCAATAAGGCACTCGCAACCTTCGCATATCGGGGTTGGATCCGCCTAGAAGGCAAATCGGTTCTCATTATTGATACGGAGCATTTGGCCAAACGCGCCCGGTAACAAAAAGTTTTTTCACCCTACCCTCACCCCACAGTCATGGATGAATGTGCTGTGGGGTTTTGGGCCACTATTCGGCCAGGTAGCGCAGCGCCACCCGGGTGGATTGTTCGGCGGCTCCCCGAAGTACCGGGTCGACGTCGTCGTAGATTTCGTCGATAAGCTCTTTGAGCGAAGCGTCGGGGCCGAGTTTGGCCTGGGCAGCCTTGAGTTGGGTGAGGCGTTGCTGGCGGCGTTCAATATACCAGTGGGCAAAGCTGGCCACGTCGAAACCGTCGGGGCCGTGACCGGGGAGGAGTTTCACGCCGGAGCCGCGTTCCTCTAAGAGCGCCAGGGTTTTTAAATACAGGCCCAGGTCGCCGTCAGTTTCGGAGATCATAGTGGTGTGGCGGCCGGCAATAGTGTCGCCGGTGACGATGCCTTCGAGGGTGGATTCATGGGGCACGCCGGACCAAATGAAAAAGCACACAGAATCACTCGTGTGGCCGGGGGTATAAACAACTTCGATTTGGGGGGTGACGTCTTCAAGACTGATGATTTCCCCATTGGTGAGCCGCTCCGCCCCAATACAGTAGGCGGGGTCCCAGGCCCGCACAGAAGCTCCGGTGAGTTGCCGAAACCGGTGGGCCCCATCGGCGTGGTCGTGGTGGCGGTGGGTGAGTAGAATGAGTCCGACCTCTGATGCTTTATTATTCAGCACATTGAGGTGTCCTTCATCGGTGGGGCCGGGGTCGATCACTATGCTGTGTGTGTCTTCTGGTGCCCGTATCACCCACGAATTTGTGCCTTCGAGGGAGCTGTAGCCGGGGTTGGGACATAACACGACGGATGCTGAGGGGGTTACCGGTCGTAGTTGACTGTAGGCTGGATGCTCCATGTGTTAAAGCTTAGCCATGAAAAGCTGTTTACACTATCAAAATTGGCTAAACCTCAACGATTATTTCTATTTCTACTGGTGACGATAGCGGCAGTTCAGCAACCCCAACAGCCGACCGCGCATGAGCTCCGGCTTCGCCAAAAATTTCCCCAATAAGGTTGGAGGCACCATTGACGACGGCAGGTTGTTCCGCAAAACCATCGGCGGATGCCACAAAGCCCACAATTTTCAGCACCCGTTTGACATTATTAATGCCAACAAGTGCGTCGACGGCGGCCAATGCGTTGAGTGCGGCTTGGCGGGCATAGTCGGCCCCTTGTTCGACAGTGATATCCGCCCCAAGCTTGCCGACGGCAGGTAGTTTGCCATCCACAAATGGGAGCTGACCCGAGGTCCACACCTGGTCTCCTACCCGAATGGCCGGCACATAGGCGGCCACGGGTGCGGCCACCGCCGGCAGGGTAATACCTAATTCGCTCAAGCGTTCGAGAACGGTCATTCGGTAACCTCCCGCTTGAGGTAGGCCACCACGTTTTCCGGATTCATACCCGGCACGACCGTAACGAGCTCCCAGCCGTCTTCACCCCACGTGTCCAAAATTTGTTTAGTGGCATGAACTAGTAGCGGTACAGTAGCATATTCCCATTTCTTCATGCACCTACCATACCGGACAATATCACCCGTCGAAAAGCTCTCAGCGTGACTGATCTAACAGTGAGTTGTTATATGCCGACGAGCTCTCCCCCATTGGCTAAATATTCTGCCCACGACGTAATGTGGGGATTTTTCCGCAGTAGGGCCCGGCGCTGGCGCTCGGTAAGCCCACCCCACACCCCAAATTCCACCTTATTATCTAGCGCATCTGCCCGGCATTGCACTATGACCGGGCATTGGCGGCAAATGACGGCGGCCCGACGCTGGGCTGCGCCACGAACGAATAAAGCATCAGGATCACCGTTTCGGCAATTAGCCTGCATGACCCATTCACCGCGCTCAGTATTCACACCCTCCGGGCTAGTTAGGAAAGGATTGCGCGTTATCTCGCTTCCCCGAGGTGCGGACATCGTAGTTCCTCCTGGCTAATTAAGGATTGTTACATGTGATATCCGGCAGTTTTACACATCCGAACGTATGTAAGTGTATTCACACGAAATATCCCAAGTCGAATGCATCACACATTGAGGGGTGATTGGTTATTCCCCCCTATGCCCGATAATCGCTAGTGTATTAAGGGTGCCTGTATGGAAACCCTTGTCACAGATTATTGGCGCAGCAGTCGCCGTCGGTTTGACGGCCGCTGTTGCGCTCACGCCTATGGCCGCTTTAGGCGGCGTTGCGGCTAAACGCACGAACGAAACGATGCAGTCTAACCTGCAAGATCTTACCGAAGGCGCCACTCCTGGCGTCACGACGATCACCGATAAAAACGGCACGCCCTTTGCTTGGGTGTTTGGCCAACGTCGGTATGAGATTAAGTCGGAGGATATCCCGCAGGCGATGAAGGACGCCATCGTCTCTATTGAGGACCGTCGCTTCTACGAACATAAAGGTGTCGATATCCAAGGCAATATCCGTGCCGTATTGACGAACTTTGTGGCCGGCGGGGTGGAGCAGGGTGCGTCCACCCTGGATCAGCAGTATGTGAAGAACTATCTACTGTTGGCCACCGCCCGCACCGATGAGGAGCGGCAGGCTGCGACCGAGCAGTCGATTCCTCGGAAGTTACGGGAGATGCGAATGGCGTCGGCTATCGACAAAATGCTTTCCAAGGATGAGGTGCTGACCCGGTATCTCAACTTGGTGCCGTTCGGCAATCACGCCTATGGCATAGAGGCCGCAGCCCGGGTTTATTTTGGTAAGCACGCGAAGGAATTGAATGTGCCACAGTCCGCCATGTTGGCGGGCATGGTGCAATCATCAAGTGTGCTGAACCCCTATACCAATGAGGAGGGGGTGAAGGAGCGTCGCAGTACCGTGTTGGACGAGATGGCCCGGCTGGGGAAGATTTCCCAGGAGGATGCCGACAAATACAAGAAGGAGCCGCTGGGGGTACTTGATGAGCCGCAGCAGATTGATAATGGCTGCATTACCGCCGACGATAAGGGCTTCTTCTGCGACTATGTGTTGAAGTATTTGGACAGCAAGAACATGAGCCTGGATGATATTAAGCGTGGTTCGTACACCATTCGCACCAGTTTGGATCCGGATGTACAGAAAGCCGCCCATGAGGCGGTAACCCGTAACGTGGATCCGCAGACCGAAGGTGTGGCGGAGATCATGAACGTGGTGGAGCCGGGTAAGGAAACCCGCTACATTCGGGCGATGACGTCGTCGCGGAAGTATGGCCTGGATGCGGACAAGTACGAGACGATGCTGCCGCAGACCGCCAGCCTGGTAGGCCACGGTGCAGGTTCGGTGTTTAAGGTTTTCACCGCGGCGGCCGCCCTGGATCAGGGCTATGGCATTAATACGCCGTTGGCGGTGCCAGCACAGGTGAATGTGGCCGGCATGGGTTCCGGCGGTGCGGCCGGCTGCCCAGAGGGCCTGTATTGCGTGCGGAACGCTGGTTCGTATCCGGGCACGCTGACGCTCAAGGATGCGTTGGCCCAGTCGCCGAACACCACGTTCGTGAAGCTGATTGAGCAGGTGACGGTGCCCACCGTGATGGATTTGGCCGTGAAGTTGGGTATGCGTTCGTACGCTAAACCCGGCACTTGGGATGGGGAGAAAGAATCCATTGCGGATCATATTAAGAAGCACAATATGGGTTCGTTTACCTTGGGTCCGACCGCGGTGAATGGGTTGGAGTTGTCGAATGTTGCGGCGTCGATTGCCTCGGGCGGGGTGTGGTGTGAACCGTCCCCGATCGAGAAGGTGACCGACCAGAAGGGCAAAGAGGTGTTCATTGACACCCCGGCGTGTGAGAATGCGTTGAACGAGGATGTGGCCTATGCTCTGTCTGCCGCATTGAGTGGCGATGCGGTGGGCCATGGTACTGCCGCCCAGGCCGCTCGGGCTAATGGTTGGAGCGTTCCGGTGTCCGCAAAGACGGGCACCACCGAGGCGCACGAGTCGGCCGCATTCATGGGCTTTAACGATAAGTTTGCAGCCGCTACCTATATTTTCAACGACGGCACGTCATCGTCCCCAATTTGTTCCAGCCCGGCCCGCCAGTGCGGTTGGGGCGACATTTACGGTGGTTATGAGCCCGCCCGGACCTGGTTCCAGGCCGCGAATGCGGTGGGCGCCCAGTCGGGGTCGTTGCCGTCGCCAAGCTCGGAGTTTAGTTCGGGTCGCACCCAAGCGATGAGCCAGAAGTATCAGGGTCGTAATGCTGAAGAGGTTGAGGTGACACTCCGCACCGAGGGTTACGACGTGCAGAAACAGGCGGTGCCGGGGAATGGCGCGCCAAAGGGCACAGTGGTGAAGGTGATTGCTAATCCGCCGCTGCGCCGGGGCAGTAAAGTTACGCTCCAGGTGTCGGATGGCACCGGCGGGGCAGCTAATCAGGACAACCAGAATGAGGAAGACCTGAATAAGCTGCAGAACGATATTAATAACATTGCCGAGGAGTTGAAGAAGCTCTTCGGTGGTGGATAGCCCACCGGATAGGGGTTATCTACTGCAAGGCCGCACGAACGGCCGCTGACAGGCGCTTACCATCGGCGCGGCCAGCGGCCGTTTTTGTTACCTGCTGCATGACCGGACCCATGAGTTTCATGCTGATGTCACCGCCGGCGGCCACATCGGTGATGGCGGCCTGGACGAGTGTGGTTACTTCGTCGTCGGTGAGTTGGGTTGGTTGGTATTCCTCCAGGACCGCTACTTCGGCGAGTTCCTGATCGGCAAGTTCTTGGCGACCGGCGTCGGCGTAGACTTGGGCGGATTCTTTGCGTTTTTTGATTTCGCGGGCGAGGACTTTGAGTACCTCGTCGTCGTCAAGCTTGTGTCGGACGCCGGAAGTTTCCTCGGCGGTGAGTGCGGCGAGGAACATGCGGAGCGTGCCGGTGCGTTGTTTGTCGTGGGCTTTCATGGCGGTTTTCATGTCGTCCCGGATTTGTGTTTGCAGGTTACTCATAGCTTTTTATTGTATGCGTTCCGGTATTGTTACGTGGGTGGGAATAATTTTGACGCTTGACGACGCCGTTCCATCGGCCGCTGACCGGCTTCGCCGAATCGGCCGAATCGCTGGAATCACCGCAATCACCGCTAGCGTGGCCGCTGCCGGGGTAACAGCCTGGGCGGTACGGGAATGCCACCAGTTCCAATTGCGACGCTTAGAATTGCCGTTATTGCCGCCTGGTACATTGCGGGGCAAGCGGGAGTTCCGGTTGCTGCATATTTCGGATCTGCATATGGTGCCGGGGCAGCGGGCCAAACAGGAGTGGGTGGCCGGCTTGGATCAGTTGCAGCCGGATCTGGTGGTCAATACTGGGGATAATTTGTCGGACCTGAAGGCGGTGCCGGCCACGTTGCGGGCTTTGGGGCCGCTTATGCGGCGCCCGGGCTTGTTTGTGTTTGGTTCGAATGATTATTACGCGCCGACCGTGGTGAATCCGCTGTCGTATGTGGTGGGGAAAAAGCGGAAGGCTTCGCGGGTGGAATTGCCGTGGCGGGGCATGCGGGCGGCGTTTATTGAGCACGGATGGCAGGATGCCACGCATCGGCGGCTGGAGTTTAAGGTGGGTTCGGTGCGGATTGCGGCCACCGGCGTGGATGATCCGCATCATGATTTGGATGACTATGGCCAGGTGTCGGGGGCGCCGAATGCAGAGGCGGATCTGCGGTTGGCGTTGGTGCATTCCCCAGAGCCACGGGTGCTTGCTCAGTTTGCCGCCGATGGTTACCAGTTGGCGTTATGTGGGCATACCCATGGGGGGCAGATTTGTTTGCCTGGAGGGAAGACATTGGTGACGAATTGTGGCATCGACCGGGTCCGCGCGTGGGGACTGCACGAGTTCGATGGCATGATGTTGCATGTCAGTAATGGTTTGGGAACGTCTAAGTTTGCACCAGTGCGGCTGTTTTGCCGCCCGTCAGCAACGCTGATTTCCCTCGTTGAGAAGCCGGATTTGGCACGAGAGTAGTTTGCCGACTAGCATTGCTTTTCGACGGGATATGGCGCAGCTTGGTAGCGCACTTCGTTCGGGACGAAGGGGTCGCAGGTTCAAATCCTGTTATCCCGACCATAGCACTCTCAGTACCTAGTACTGGGGGTGCTCTTCTCTTCCATGAAAACTCCACACAAGAAAAGAGGTTTCGGTCGTTCATGTCCGTTCTTCGGCAACCGCAGCTGGTGCATTCAGAGTATCGGTTTCGCACTACGATGTTGTTTGCTAGCTTATTGTGCGTGCTAGCGGTGGCTATCATTCTCGGATTGGTGGCATTCGACTCCTCTGGCATGATGTCGACGATGGTGGCTTTGAGTGCGGTTGGGCTGCTGGTCGCCGGTATCGTGGAGTTCCAGGTAGGCTTCACGACCCGAGAGCGAAACCGGCAGGAAGACCAACCAAGTCTTTCCGGAAACAGGTAGCTGTCATGGTAGCCCAGCGTTACCGCGTTTCTGACGCTGGGCTACCGTAACGGCATCATGATTCCCGGTTAGAACATCCGCATGACGGCGAAGAAGTGACCGGTAGCGGCGTCGTGTGCTACGCCAACGCCGATGCTGGTTGGCCCGTGGGCCAACAGGTTGGCGTTGTGGCCGGGAGAGTTCCGCCAATAGTTGAAGGGATGGTACATGGCGTCAGGGTTGTTGTAGCCCCAAAGCAGGTTTTCCCAGCAGTTGCAGGTGGGGTCGTGGTGGTAGCCATTAGGGGTACCGCTGAAGTTGCCGATGTTTTGCCCCAACATAAAGTCGGCATAGCCCTGGGCGGAGGCCTGGGCGGCCGGGGTTTGGTTCACCATGGGTAGACCATTTTGGGCCCGATAGGCATTGATCTCGGCGATGGTGCGGCCAATGACTTCGCCCGCGTTATATCCACCAATTTGGGGTGTAGCCGGGACTTCGGGGACGGCAGGAAGCGCCGGCACCTGAACCTCGGGAACGGAGTTTATCGCCTTGTTCGCTTCACCGGTCAATTGGTTGAGAATGTCGGAGGAGGAGTCTAGTGGGATGTCCGGAATATTGACGGGAAGCTGAGCCCCACTGTTCCAGATGTCCGTGGTGGCTCCATGCTGGTCAAGGAGGTTATTGAGTTCATCTGGGATGGAGATTTCCTGTGCTGCTGCGGGTTGCATAGCGCTGATTCCGACGATGACGGAAGCGCTGGCGGCCATGAATTTAGCAGTAACTTTACCGTTGAGTCTGTTCATTGTTCCTTTAGTGTCCGGGTTGAGGTCTTCGGGATACATACTCCCAATACTATTGAAAATAACAATTGTATCACGATGACCAAGCTTTCGATTGTGATCAATCCAAAATTTGTTGACAGGTCTGGCGGTAACCCGCATTGGCCTATCAACCAACTGGCTGCAAGCTATCATATCTGGTCGACTGAGTGTTAAATCAGAATAAATTAGAGAGAATGTTTGAATAGCACATTTGCTAAAAATCTAATTCAGTAAACTATGAGTTCAATTGGGTTTTATTCATTGCTAAGTCATTCGAACATTGCATCAATAGTAATTTTGTTTGAAAAATTGTACCGGGGGTAGAACACGACTTGAGCTTCTTAGGTTAGTGGACTCATCACCCTTTTCCTTACTAATGAATTTAATTGTCATTAAACGGCAAAGCTCTAGGTTATACAAAAAACACCTCATCAGTTCTTCTGACTGGCGCTGCCTATAAGATAAGAAGACATCAGTAAACCTTTAGCTAAAACCCTCACTACCCCCGCTAAGCAAAATATCATGAATAAAATCGTGGTTACTGAGGGGAAATGGCATATTTGATATACGTAGGATTTACTTTTCGGCAAGCATGCTTATGCGCCTAACATCTTTTAGTTAGGTTCAGAAATCATTTGTTATATGCTTGTGATCTTAACGCCATTGCTAATAACAATATGTCAGGTTCCACAGAGATTTGGGACCGACACGCCGATCGTCGAAAAGCCCCGGTAGCACCATATCTACATGCCCCCAAACGTGCATATGTGCGATATTTCGCATGGATACCTTTGGACCGGTGACACTACCATGGAGGTGGTAATCATCACAACAATGGAGCCCAAAATGAGTTTTCTCCAATCTAAATATGGCACACCCACGCTCACTTGGTTGCTTGCCGAAGCCGCGACGCCCGCGATCTATCAGCCGGCGACTGGTGGCATGCAGAGAACCGAGCCCGCCACAGAGCGGGATGTAAATTTCCAGGTCAAGCTCGACAACGATGATGCTACCGTCCAGTTGCTCTATGAGGTGGATGTACCCGCGGCACCACTTGTCATGCGGCTCATGCTCATGGAAACCTTCGACTTAGCCGGCACCATGTTCACTGCCGAAGACGAGGCCCACATTGGCGAGCACGTGCGCAGTTCCCAGGCGATTCAGGCGCTCAATCAACAAATGCAAACATTCGGCACCATGTTCGAAGTGCCGCACCCAGTCATCGACCCCCAGCAGATTTAGCCGCGCCTGTCGACCCCCAACCAACAGCCACGCAACACCAATCACCAGGGACAGAACAGTGTTGCGTGGCCTTATTATTATTCCGCTCAAACTTTTTCTCCTATAAATGATCCGATTATTTCGGTTGCATTGAACATGTCTGATAACTCATCCCTGTGGTTGCGGAACTGTTGCGGTTTGTCAACCCCACCCCCATCCCTGTAATTGGCGTCACAAAGACTACACTAATGACCCATGTTGAACTCGTATCGCGCAGTGCTTTTTGACCTCGATGGGACACTTGTCGACCACAGCAATGCAGCCCGAGCAGGCGTTGTAGCCTGGAGCCAGGAGCTGGGGATTCCCCCCGACCCGGCACGGTGGCAGGCCTTGGAACAACAGTGGTTTTTGGCCTATGAACACGGCAAGCTGACCCATTCGGGGCAGCGGGCGGCTCGGGTGCGGGAATACTTGCATGAACCAAAGTTATCCGAGACGGCGGCTCTGCAGCTCTTTGACGGGTTTTTGCACCAATATATAGCTTCTATGCAGCCGTTTTCAGGCGCCGCCGAGGTACTCGAACAATGTTTCGATTGTGGACAATTAGTTGGGATTGCAACAAATGGCGCCGCCAGCCTACAAACCACGAAACTTCGGACCACCGGCCTATGGGACGATCGGCTCATCATGTTGGCCGCGGTCGAAATGGACGCCGCCAAACCCAACCCAGAGTTTTATACCCGCGCCCTCGACATCGTGGGTACCGCCCCGGCGGACACCATCATGGTGGGCGACACCCTCCCCAACGATGTCCTGGCCCCCATCGCCGCCGGCATCGCGGCAATCCACGTCGATCACGCCGGCACCGGCACCACCGACCCACGGTATCCCACCATCCGGGATCTATCAGAGCTGCTTAACGCTCCGTAATGGGTTCGAGGCTGTCATCGGTGCCGTTTTGAATCGGATGGGTGGGCTTATGCGCCGAGGTCGGCTTGGCGGTATCCGCCCCGCCGCCATTACTGCCATTACTGCCGCTACTGCTGCTACCGCTGGTGTCGGCCTTGACCGTCATTTCCATCCCCTGGGCCCGATGCCCGGCAATGGTGCACCAGCCGGCCATGTCGGCGCTAATCACTCCAACCTCCAGGCGTTTCTGCTCGCCCGGATTCATGCGGCCGGTATGCGCCCCATTGTCGAACTTCAGGTCGTGGGCCATGGTGTCGCTATTGTGCACGGTCAACACCAATTGGTTTCCGGCAGGCACGGTAATCACATCCGGGCTGAACCGCAGCCCCTTCATATCCAACGCCACTTCGGTGGTCTTCCCGGTGCCGCCGGCGGTAACTACCCCGGAGGACCCGCCGGAACCCCCATCGACCAAACCACCGAACGAGGCGATCACCAGCGCCAACACCGCCAGGGCCGCCGTGATCTGGTTGGTTTTCGGCTTCTCCGCCAGCGGGAGCGGCTCCCGAGTCTTACGGATAACCCCCAATTGGGCACGTACCGCAAACGGGGTGAGCACTAAGAATACCGCCAGCGACCCCATGGCCAGGATGGACAACACCACCCGCAGCCACGAATTTTCGGTGTATAACCAGCAGGCCAGGCCCACATTCACCAAGGTGGCCCGGAACAGGCCGGCCCGATCGTAGACAAGCATGCCGGTGCGGGTGGCTTTGGGGCCACCACCAATATTGCTGGGCAGGATATTGCTCATCACCCCGATGAGGAGTTGGGCGGCAAACCCAATGAGGAATGGCATGGTGGGCAGGGAAATGGCGGTGGTACCCAAGTCTGTGGCGGCCCGATAGGCCAGCACAATCAGGGTGCCGCACAGCCACAATGGGGCGGCGGCGACCGACACCGCGGCAAACGTGACGCGATCCCGGGGATCACGCAGCACGGTGACGACACACGCCCCCCAGCTCATGATCGGGATGATAATTCCAATGAGGTAGGCGACCAGCCCACCGGCCACAATCAGCCCCTGGCCGAAGAGCGCCCCACCTGCGGCCGTCGTCAAGCCAATGCTCATGAGGGCAAAGGTCAACGGTGCGCGCTCATAGTGGGCCTGGGTGCGCCATATCGCGGGAAATAGCAGCATGAGCGAACCGATAGCGGCAAACCCCACGAACCCCAAAATGTTGAGAATCAGGTGGGTGAGCAGCAGCCGCTCCTGCCACGGATTGGGGAAGCCCGCCGCCAGCGCCGCGCCAGCCAACGCCCCCAACGGCAGACAGCAGGCGGAACAAATATAGGCGATCACGCTCGGGGCGTACCGCTGACCGCGCTTGGCCTGCAAGTATTGCCGCCCCAGATAGCCGGCGTGGAAGGCAAGCGACCCGCCCACCACGGTGGCGCCCACGGCGGTAATATGCCAGTGCTGGGCAAACATGTCTTTGGTGAGCTGGCCGGTGATAATCAGCAGGATCCCAACGTTCAAAATGGCAAACCGCCGCAACTGCCATGGGCGGGTCTCCTCGGGGAGCTGGTGGTGCAGGAATTTCTCGGTGAAATGCTGCGACCACAGCATAATGGAGTTGGTGACAATCCCCAGCGTAAACATGTGGATCAGCACCCACCGGTAATTCGGTAGCGCCCAATGCACAAGGCTGATGAGCACTAACGCGGCCATCCACACGGTGACGGGTTTGCTGGCCTTACGGTGCCAGGCGGTTTTGGCCAGGCGGTTCATGGTGTCTCCTCGCTGCCTGCTTATCGACGGGGTTTTTAACGCACAACTACTATAACCATCGCGGCCGACGGGGAAACACCGACAGCAAAAATGCCACCACCCAGTGAGGGCGGTGGCGTGAGTGAAAGTTACTTCACCGCGGCGGCGTAGCGGGCAGCAACCTCATCCCAGTTGAACACGTTCCACACAGCGGCAACATAGTCCGCCTTCACGTTCTTGTACTGGAGGTAGAAAGCGTGCTCCCACATGTCGAGCAGCAACAATGGCACCAGGTCGATAGACAGGTTGCCCTGCTGGTCGGTCATCTGCTCAATAACGAGCCGCTCGCCGATCTTGTCGTAGGCCAGCACCGCCCAGCCGGAACCCTGCAGCCCCAAGGCGGCGGCGGCGAAATGCTTCTGGAACTCCTCAAAGGAACCGAAATCCGCATCAATGGCTGCGGCCAATGCGCCGGTAGGCTTGCCGCCACCATTGGGGCCCAGATTCTCCCAGAACAGGGAGTGATTGGTGTGCCCACCCAGGTTAAACGCCAAATCCTTCGACAGTGCGGTCACGACGGCAGCGATGGAACCATCCTTGCGGGCGGCCTCCAGCTTCTCCAGGGCGGCGTTGGCGCCATTGACATAATTTTGGTGGTGCTTGCTGTGGTGCAGCTCCATGATTTCCGCCGAAATGTGGGGCTCCAGCGCATCATAGGCGTAGGGGAGCTCGGGAAGTACGTATTTCTTGGCCATAAAAACTATGATCCTTTCCTAATGGGTGTTTCTAGCCATGATAGGGCAAATCTGTTATATTGCAACGTCTCAGCAGCAAATAATCATCCCAACCGACCGACATCACGCACAATAATCATGCGTTCTGCACGTCATATCGGCCCCTTTTATGCGTATTCTGTCACAATGGGAATCAAATCCGTCCCAGTATCGTTAATAGGGTATATAGAGTCAATAATTATAACAATCAAATTATCCATCAATAGTTCACCCATTCACCATGCTCACCACGAACATGCCTGAAACACATCGCCAGAAGAGGGCCATCATTATGGATTTGTTATTCGGTAAACCAGCACAACTTGTGAGCGTCGCAAAAGCACTCAAGGGCAGCATTCATCCGGTGCTCCCCCACCCCGCCCCGCACGCGGTCCTGGGAACCCCTATCACCGGACCATGGAAGGACACCCAAGAAACCCTCTACGTTGGCCTCGGCTGCTTCTGGGGCGCCGAAAAACTCTTATGGAAAACCCCCGGCGTAGAATCCACCGCAGCCGGCTACGCGGGCGGTGTTACTCAAAACCCCACCTACCGCGAGGTATGCACCGGCCGCACCAACCACGCCGAAGTAGTTCAGGTCGTCTACGACCCCCAAAAAATCACGACCGAACAGTTAATCGTGAAAGTGCTCGAAGCCCACGACCCCACCCAAGGCTTCCGCCAAGGTAACGATGTTGGCACCCAATACCGTTCCGCAATCTACACCACCACCCCGGAACAACTCGAAATCGCCCGCCGACTCGTCGAACACTACCAAACCAAACTCACCGACGCCGGCTATGGTGACATCACCACCGAAGTCATGCCCCTCATCGACACGCCCGCCGGCACATTCTATCTCGCCGAGGCCGAACACCAACAATACCTAGACAAAAACCCCGGCGGCTATTGCCCCCGCCACTCCACTGGTATCCCCTGCAACTAGGCAGCCGGCACCGTTAGGCAAAATCTGCCATGCTCGGCAACCCGGGCGCACCAGCCGCCAAAAACCGTCGCACCGCGGCCGTGGCGCGACAATCATCACCGTTATAGCTCAGCAATGCCGCCCGGGCAGCCGGCGTCCCAGCCAAATACAGGCCAATGCTGGCCTCGCCATCCACATCCTGCTCATCCCAGGAAAACCCGGTCGCCCGGGCCACTATCTTGAGCCCCAGCCCCCGCGTCCCCAAGAGCTCCCGCCGCACCAGCGCAAACACGTCTAACCATTCCGGGGAAGCAATAAACCGCCGCACCTCTGCCATCGACGGCAGGCCGGCAATGTCCGAAAACTCTGCCTCAAACTTGCGGGCGGACGACAGGAGCCAATAGTTCTCCCCATGGTTGGAGTAACAAAACACACCCACCGTTTTCCCGGCCGCATGGGCGGCGCGCCGAGTGTTGGTGAGCCAGGTCCAGAAGCGGGCGAAGTTTTCGGCCTCGGCGCGACCACCGAGATCATCCCAGGTGGCGAATGGGTGGTAGGTGGTGCCGTCGTAGGCGCCCCATAGGTACACGCCCCGGTCAAGGTAGGCCTCGACATCGATGTCGATTTCCAGGTCGAAGCTGGGGGCGGTGGTTTCTGGTCGGCGTTTCACCAGGTGGCTGCCGTGCCGGAATGCTCGCGCCAAAATAATGTCCGGGTTGGCCGGATTCCCCGTGGGTTCTTGGGCCAGGTCGGCGACGGTAATAATCCCCTCCCGCTGGTATTGGGCGGATTTGTCCCCGGCGAAGAGGAGACTCAGATCATCGCGTTCCACCAATTCCGCCTCGCAGAGGGGCCAGAATCGGCAGGTGCCGCATTCTTTGACCCGGTGTGCGTGGGCGGGAATGGGCTGTTTCAGGGCCAGTTGCAGGCCCTGTTCCAGCAGTTCCGTGTCGAGAATGACCGCGATTTCGGGGTCTTGGCCGATGAGGATACCGCGTTGGGCGGCATGCCCAACATCGGCCAGGGCGTGGTTGGCGAGCGCCAGGGTGAACGAGTCGGCGGAGTGGTGTTTCAGCCGGTAGTGCCCAATGTTTGGGGTTCCCAAGCCCAGCCTGCGGGTGCTCATGACCTGGATGCTGCGGTTGGGGTCGGGGCGGATGATGCGGTGGTTGGTGATGAGCACCGGCATGTAGTTGCCGTCAGGCCGGCGGACGAGGGCGTCGATAGACACGGCGAAGGCATGCCCACCGCAGGTGGTGTGCAGCATGGCGTCGGTGATGATAGTTGCCTGGGCGGCCAGGGCTTCAAGCGTGGCAAACCAGCGGTCTTCGGCGTCGTCAAGCGTGCCCAGATCGACGCGGTGGAAGAGTTTTTTATCGCCTCGCTGCGGGTGGGTGGGCAGTAACGCGGTTGCTTGACGACGAGCGAGCGCCAGGCGTCGGCGGCGAGCATACGTCGTGTCGGTCGGGGGGATATCGGGGTGCCGCTGCTTCTGCGACAACCGGTAGCGGCAGCCAACAAGATCGGATGGTTGCAACAACATGATATCTTCCTCCACAACTATGAAAGCCTAAGCTAGGAAGCAATGTAGTGTGGAATTGATGTCTTACGAGCAAGGAGCTTATCGAAACCCATGGGACTATTAAAAACCATTTTGAAACGGCGTGCCCAAACAAAGATCGAGGTCAAGGCCGCCCAGGCGCGGGCCCGGCAGGAAATCAAGTCGGCCGCCCAATTGGAACTCCGCCGATCGAAGCTGCTGGCCGCTGAGGAGAAAAAACTGCTCAAGAACGAGAGCAAGCTCCTCAAGGCACAGCGCAAGCATCGGGAAAAAATGGCTACTGCGGAATTGCAGCGGCTGCGCAAGGGCCGCTTGAATTCCGGCAAGGTGCTGCGGTATTCGGCTGCGATCCGGGCCATGGCGCCGCTGCTTCTACCACTGGTGTATAAGGCGGTGGTGATGGTGCGTGACGCAAACACGAAATCCCGGGCCCAGCAGTTGGGCGTGTCGGTGGACGAGTTGGCGCAGCATTCCGGCCCGGGGGCGGATTTGAAGGCCCGAATCACGGGGATGGAAAAGTCACTGGCCACCTATAAGCTGCCGCAAGGTTTTCAGACCGATGTTGTCGAACGCCTGCAGGCCTTGCGGATCGCCGTGGAGAACGCTGATCGGATGAGCCCAGACCAGCGGAAACGCGCGCACCGGACTATTTCTGCGGATTTGGACGAATTAAACAAAGAAGTATTAGCCCGGCTCCTATAGTTCTCCGATAAACCGTAATTCTCCTCACTTGTCTGTGGCGAAACTCATGGGTTTCAGCGATAGACAAGTTTTTATTTTTCCCTGATTTATTCGGTTAAAATCGTTATCAACCTGCCGGGAATAGATAAACAATTTCTTATATTTTCAGGTCAAAATAATTATATTCATCATTTTGCAGCCGGAGTAGATTGCGCAAGAATGCAATAAGAGCCACACAAGAATGACCCAAGAATCATACAAGAACCAACACATCCTCCTCATATCAGATTCGCTGCACGCAATTAAGGATTAAACCAAACTCCATAAATAGGCCGATATTCCATGTCGTGTATTGCATTTATTGAATCTTTATCTATACTAATAGCAAGGAATTGCCGTGTAGCTTTTTATGGTTGCTGACAAATTCACATCTCCTACCTACCCACCATTTAGGCCAAGTAGGAAATATTTTTAGTGAAGTATTGACTAATTCATAGGTATTAGAAAGGTGATTCGCATGGCCCGGCGCGAAATAACCCAGATATATGACGACTTGGATGACAAGCCGCTTCAGGAAACAGATGTGCATGTTATCCGGTTCAGCATTGACGGATCCAGCTATGTCATGGATGTCTCCAAGGAGAATTGCGAAAAATTCCGCAATGCCATTGTAGAGTTCATTGATAAAGCCCGCCCGGAATCTATAAGTGCCCGGCACCTGCCGAATCAAAAGTATAATGCAAAAGACGTGCGGGAATGGGCCCAAGCCCGAGGATATGAGGTCGCGGTGCGTGGAAAGCTTTCCCGGAAATTAATCGACGATTATTTGGCCGCAAACACCAATTAATATATCGAAGCGCTAATTAGCTATATTTAAGAAATCTAAATAATTGCTTAAGTAAAGTTAATCAGCGCTTAAGTGTTCCGGCCTGGCTGGCTGGCTGGTGCCTTGATGTCCTGGTGCCTTGGTGCCGATGGGTCCTGTGATGCGCCCTTGCCCGCAGCGCCTTACAGTACGCCCTGTTTCCGGGCGGCTGCCACCGCCGATGTCCGCGACCGCACCCCTAATTTGTCGTAAATGTGCACCAGGTGGCTTTTCACCGTGGCCTCCGATAATAATAAGGCCCGCCCAATCTCCCGGTTGGACGACCCCGACGCCACCAGCTTTAAAACCTCCAACTCCCGGGGAGTGAGCGAAGTCCGGGGAGTACGCACCCGGGTCATGAGCCGGTTGGCCACCGTGGGCGACAGGGTGGAATCCCCCTCGGCGGCGGAACGCACCGCCGCTAAGAGCTCCTCCGGTGGGGCGTCCTTGAGTAGATAGCCGAGTGCCCCGGCCTCGATGGCACCCAGAATATCGGCGTCGGTGTCATAGTTGGTGACGACCAACACATGCGGTGGTTTCTCCATGGTGCGTTTGATTTCCGCGGTAGCATCGGCGCCGGTGGCAAGCCGGGTGCCTTCAACCCCGGGGCCAAATCGCAGGTCCATGAGGATGACATCTATGCCACCGGCCTGGGCGGCGGCGATAGCCGCTTCCGCGGTGGCGACCTCACCGATCACTTCGATGTCGTCGGCGCTTTCTAGTACTGCCCGTAGTCCCAGACGCACGATCTCATGGTCGTCGGCAAGCAAAACGCGAATCATAACAGGGTCCTTACTATTGGATACATCAAAGCCAAACTAACATAGCTCATGCTTACTCGGTACTCTCAACCGGCAATGCCACCGTCACCGCAGTACCCTCACCTGGTTGCGACTCTACCTCCAGTGTGCCACCTAATTCCGCCGCTCGCTGCCGCATAGCGTTAATTCCGATATGTCCCAGGCCAGCCGGCCGATCCGCAACATCCTGTGGCACAAAACCGTCGCCGTCATCCACCACGTCCAGGCGGATTTCGTCGGCGGAATAGGTGAGCGTGACGGCACACCGGGTAGCATTCGCATGCTTTGCGACGTTTCCCATCGCCCCCTGCCCAATCCGCAACAAGGCGGCCTCAGTCTTCATGGGCAACTGGCGTTCATCGCCATCCACTTGAATGCTCCAGTCCACCCCCACGAAGCTTTCCGCCACCCGGTGCAGCGCCCCCTCCAGGGAGGTTTTACTGAGCGCTGCCGGCTGCAGCGCTGCAATCATGGCGCGGGCCTCGGAGAGATTATCCGCCGCGGTGTTCCGCGCCAACTCCATGTATTTGAGCACCTTGGTTTTCTCCGCCGCGGCGAGGGCGGACTGTTCTATCTCCTGCTCCCCCACCCGCAGCAGCATTTGGATGGAGGACAAGCCCTGGGCTAGGGTGTCGTGGATTTCGTGGGCGATCCGCTGGCGTTCGGCAACAATGCCGGCGGCCCGTTCGGTTGCCGCCAATTGGGATCGGGTCTCGATCAGCTCATCAATGAGTTCTTCCCGCTCCCTGGCCCCCTTCCACAGGGCTTGGAATGCCAGGTGAATACCAATGACTACCAGGGCCGATGCGGTTGGCCCCATCACCGCCCCATAGGTGAGGTGGGCTCTAAAGTTGAGGATTGCCACGCAGGTCGCCCCGACGACGGCGATCATGCCCCGATAGTCCGGGAGGACCCGCAGGTAGAGGAAAAAGAGCGGGAAAACGCAGTACACACTGACGGGAATGATAGGCAGCATAATCACCCAGACGGCGGTCAGCCCGGCCAGCCACATGATTTTCAGCATGAGCCGGTCCCGGATGCGGGTCACCGCCATGGTGTAGAAGAAGGCGAAGAGAATACAGAGGATGACCGCCACAATGGCGGCCTGCACATCCTGGGTGCGCACCGCCGCCCCCAGCGCCCCAATGAGAAGCGCCACGGTTAATATGTTCATGGCACGCCGGTAGTTGGCGGCTCCCGGCTGTGAATCGTAGGTTGACACATCTCCCGCAGCAATATTGCTTTTCGATGCTTCTAGCTGGTTCGATTTCATACCCGAACTATACTCACTCTAGGCTATAGACCATGAATCGTACTGCACGTTCCGGCATGGTTCTCCTCGCCTGCCTCACCTGTTTTGTTGGTCTTACCGGACTCACCGGTTGTAGCAGCTCAGGTGATACTGGTAAGGGTACTGTGGCCGCCTCGGCTTCCGCGGCTCCTACGGCCCCGGTGTTGGACAGTAATCTCCCGGTTGATGCCCTCCCGGTGATACCTGCTGGTAAGTCCGAAATGATTCCCTGCCCCTACCTGGATACCCAATGGGTGGCGAACACCAATGGGCAGCGCATGATCGGCCAGGGTATCGACGCCCGGTTTAACACCCCGGCCTGCGTGTTTTGGTCCTTCCCTGACGAGCCCCAGGCCACCGTGATTGTGCGCCACATGCCCACCGAGCAGGCCGCCATCAATGTGGTGGATTGGGCTGCCCCCATCACCACCACCGAGCCGGTTGATGAGAACGGCTGGTCGGGTGGCCGCAGCGGCAACCCGCAGGGTGCGGTTTATGCAGTGCAGAAGGGACCGGTGGCCGTGGTGGTGTTTAGCAACCAGGAGCAATCCCTCAAAGCAGAGTTAATTGCCAAGGAGACCATAAAAAATCTCAACCTATAAGAGACATAAATCATATTGCATTCCGGCCCCTCCGGGAGTAATGGTGGAATTAAAATAGCTTCCCACCTGCGAAGATAGCAATCATGCCACCCCCACAGACCCGTGTTTCCCGCACCACCTACACCACTTATACTTATCGGCCCCGCCGCACCACCTCCGAAACTGCCAAGTTCCAGGCTGCCAATATCCAACTTGCCGGCGGCTGGTGGATGACCAAACAGAGCTACCACAATCTTCCCAGCCATAAGCGGCTCGATACCCACGCCCGGGCGGTGGGCGCCACCAGAAGAACCGGCGTCATCAGTGGTTTTGCCGCTGCCAGCCTGCTGGGCATTGGGGTGTTGAACCTGCACCACATCACCACCGTCGATGTCACGCTTCCGGGGAAAGCCCAGCCTCCCTCACGTAGCCAGTGGCCCAGCATTGTTCACTACCGGAGCGCCGACCTCCTACCCGAAGACATCATGATCGTCCATGGTTATCGGGTGACCACCCCGGCCCGGACGTTCACCGACATTTGCACCATGTATGGGGAGGCCGAGGGCCTGGCGTTCCTGGAATCCGCCCTCCACGCCTATGACCTGCACTATTTCCAGGCTTACGTTGCCCGCCACCACAGCCAGTGGGGCATGGTGCGCGCCCAACGGGTCCTCGACTGGGCGCTTTATGGCATTGATTCGGTGTATGAGTCCTACGCCCGCTACCTGATTATTACCCAGCTGCCGCATATATCCGTGGACGCCCAGGTAGTGTTTTTCTTCCAGGAATCCGACAACTATTACCGCGTTGATTTGCTTGTCGACGATTGGCTCATAGTGGAAATCGATGGTCGATTCAAAGAACAAGGCACCGACACTCAGGTGAAAACAACCCTCCTCAACCAAAACCGACGTGAACACTACCTGGAAAACCTCGGCTACCACATGCTCCGCCTGCATCCCGACGAGCTCACCCACCATCTCATCCCCACAATAACCCACCTCACTAGCCTCATCCACCACACCCGACCCTTAACTGAGCATGTGCCCCAAAACCTGAAGAGTCGCCCCTGGTGGTCCACCCCCAGGTATCGTTGCTAAATTTTGGCCCCCTCTGAGGGGCCAGTCTGCCCTTTTCCCGATTTTCCAGGCCTAACGGCCTTATTTTTATGCCTTCACCACCTCCTGCCGAGGCCCACCAATCCCTACTGATCCCCACCAACGCCCACCCGCCGCACCAACGCCCCCTTTCCGCCCGGCTTCACATTTGGTGGGCTGGCATTAGCCTCCCACGGCGTGCTTATCCCCTGGGGTGCCGCCCAAACCCCAGCCCACCAAACCTGAAGCCCCCACCTTAGGACGGCGCAAAGCGCCGCGGGGCATTAGTACCAGCGGCCATAAGGCCCACATAGCTACAGTGCAGCCCCGAAGTGGGCCGCGGGGCGGCCTTCGGGTGGTCGGAGAGGGCTCACTTTAGTTCGTCGACAAGCGGGAAGCATCCGGCTTCACATTTGGTGGGCTAGAACTTGCCAGCACCCACCCCATGCATCGCAGGCAACAAAAACAAACCCCAGCCCACCAAACTTGCAGCCCAACGACTGAAACGATTCAGCTCAGGGCGGGGGCGAGGCGAAGCCAGGCGGGGCCACAGGGCAAAGCAGGGACCGGCGCCAGGGCATAGCCAGGGCCCAATGCCTACACGGACACGTCGTTGTAGGGCATGAGGGTAGAAACCCAGGGGAACACGTATTCCATTAGCACAAGGAACACAGCCACCAATAGAACAAGCACTATTACCAGTTTTACCCACCAGGGCCCAGGCAGGGAACGCCATAATAATCCATACATTTGCAAAATCCTCACTGTGAGCCTAGCTGCTTGTCAGCGCCGGCGGTCGGTAGTTTTCTTCCTTGGGATGCGATTCCACCAACATGGCGTGCACAATCATGCGCTCGGCGTTGGAGAACTGCGGGTGGCAGGTAGTCAGCGTCAGCACCGGCTCCATGGTGTCGGCGGGCGTGTGATCGTTGATGCCGGGATGCGCGCCAATGGTCGCTACATTGGTGGGAGTGGTGATGTATCGGCCCTGCACATCGGCATAATCGCCGCCAGCCACGCGCGCCACCTGCTCTGGCGTGAGGCATTGTTGCGCCTCGGAAAGCCGCTGATTACCAGTAACGTCAATGGGGAGCACCCGATAGGTGTACCAGGCGCTCTGGGTCTCCACCACAATGGCGTTGCAGGCCTGAAGCTTGTCCAAATCATTGAACGGCGCACCCTTGCCCACCCGGTGTCCAGCAACCGCAAAATTGCCTTTCTCACCGGGAAGCTGGGAATCCACATAATGCCCCGGACCGGCGAGCAGCGCAGTATCGTCAGTGCCGTGGACGATGGCAAAGTTGAAATCAGACCCGAATGAGGGAATATACATTCGAGCGAATGCAGTACCAAGTTCGGGCTGGATTTTCCGCCGCGGGTTCACCCGTTTCTGCCATTTCTGATCGAGGTCATGGCTCACCTGCGTCTGGATTTTGGCCGACTCAATGTTGGTCCAATATGCCTCATAAAACGCGAAAAGCAGCACGATTACCCCCATGGTCAGCATGAGTTCTCCCAGCACCAGTGATACACTTAGCCTGCTTTTCGACTCCCGACCTTCCGGCCTCGCAGCCGGACCCGTCGATGGTAAATGACGACCCATGAACCTCTTCCTTTTAAGTACCATTGTGTAGTTGTAAGCCGTTACCGAAGAAATTTTAAGTCAGGAGTGAGCGAAGAACCAATGCTAGGCATCTTCATGTACCCCGTTTCGGGAATCATGAAACTGTGGCACATTTTGTTGCACTCGGTTTTAGGCATTAATGATTCCCTGGCATGGGTGCTCTCAATTTTTGGCCTCATTATTGTGGTTCGTGGCCTTATTGCCCCAGCTCAATGGTACATTCTTCACTCGGGTCGCCTCACGGTCATGATGCGTCCGGAGATCACCGCCCTCTACAAAGAGTACGAGAACGAAACCTCATATGAGAAGATCTCCGAACGGGACCAGCGGGAGCGGGAGATTCGGAAATCGTACGGCTATAGAGTGTCGGCAGGCTGCATCCCGCCACTCATTCAAATCCCAGTATTTTTAGGTTTATATCAGGTTTTGCTGCGGATGGCTCGCCCCAAAAATGGGTTAGATTCTCAAGTGCATGACCCCATTGGGATGCTCAGTTCTGCGGATGTGTCATCGTTCCTGCATGCGAGATTCGGTAGCATCCCGGTGTCGGCATATGTGTCGATGACCCCACAGCAGTTTGCGCGATTGGGCACAAATTATGAGGAGGTAATGCGGTTTGTGGCACCGTTATTGCTGGCCACAGCGCTGATTACCTTCATTAATATGTCGATCACAGTGATACGCAATTATCTCACCATCGACCACCAGTCCCAGACGGCAATTGTGGTGATGCGCATGGTGGCTGTGGCCACGGTGTGCACTCCGTTCCTGCTGGTATCCGGCGGGTTGACCGGCCCGGTACCAACCGCAATCGTCGCGTATTGGGTGGCCAATAACCTATGGACGCTGGTGCAGAACGTCACAATCTACCTGATTTTGCATTACCGGTTCCCACTCAGCCCCGAAATTTTGGCGTTTCAACGCGACCAGCGCCACCTGCGCATTGGCCGCCTCCGCACTCGCCGGGCACACCGGTTCAAGCGTGCGTTGTCCCTTGTGGGCATCGTGGTTGTTCCCTGGCTTTACGACGACCATAGGCGGCGAATCCATGAGGCCAATGCCTATTTTCACCAGGATCGGGCCGAGCGGAAAGCCGAAAAAGCCCGCCGGAAGGCCATCAGCTCTGAGCGTCGTAAAGCGAAAAGCACTCACCTCAGGGAGAGCGCGGAGCGGGCGATTATTGAGAAACGGCAGCGAAAAAACCAGTCTCAAATGGAGTAATCCGCTGGCGGGGCCGCCAAAAGCTGCACGGCAAGGTCCCGCGCCAGCTGGAGGGGCTCAATGCTTTGCGACACGCGCCCGCCCGCCAAACCACCATCAAGAAGCACCAGCAGCTGCAGGGCCTGGCTGCGCCCCGGATAGCCGTTCTTCTCGGTGAGCAGATCAGTCAGGGTGGCCAGCTTCCACTCCCGATGGTCAATGACCGCCTGGATAATGCCCCGCTCCGCATCGGTCTCGGGGCGTGGAAACTCGGTGGCTGCATTCTGGAAGTGCGACCCCCGGAACTGCTTCGCCGGTTCTTCCTCGATCACCTGGTCGAAAAACGCCAAAATCTTCTCATCCGGCGTTTTCAGATTCACAATCCGCTCCTGGTAGGCCTGCCGCCACTGCTCATCCATGCGCTTCAAATAGGCAATCACCAAAGCGTCTTTCGAACCAAAGAGCGAATACAGCGACGCCTTTGCGACATCCGCCTCCCGCAGAATCCGGTCAATACCAATGACCCGGATCCCCTCAGTGGTGAATAATTTCGTGGCGCCATCAAGCAAGCGCTGCCGCGGGGTGGGACGACTCCGCCGGCGGCTCACCCCCGAGGTCGAAGGTGCGGCACTTCCGGCCTTTGCGAGGGGCATGACACTTCGCTCCTTTGAAAACTAGACTACCACTGAACAGATTAGTCTATTTTAAGCATAATTCCACGTTCACCAAACCACCCCAACCCAAAAATGCAGGTCAGCCCTTGCCGTTTTCCAGACATCTTACTAGCCTTAATCTCATGGATGAGCAGGGGATTATTCCAACACTCTCGCTACAGCAACGCATGCGGATAGCCCGAGAACACCTAGGGCTGACCCAAGCCAAAATGGCGAGACAGATAGGTATCAGCCGAGCGACCTACGCCAGCACCGAACAAGGGGTGCGGCAACCACGCCCAGAAGAACTAGCGACGCTCGCCGCCGTGACTGGGATCAGTCAGCATTGGCTAGAGACCGGAGAAATGGAAAAAGGGGAGCAATAATTGCTCCCCTGACCAGGCGTGATGCTACCTCTTCTGGAAATACTGTTTGATCGAGATCACGACCACGGCACCTATCAGGCAGGTGACGAAGCTAAAAATCATGCCTTTATTGGCCACATCAACACCGAAGAACTTCAACACATACCCGCCAAGAACACCGCCGAGCACACCCATAACGATGTTCATGAGGATGCCTTGTTCAGCATCGTTTCCTTTGATCTTTGAGGCGATCCAACCAGCCAAGCCGCCGATAACGATCCAGCCCACAAATCCTAATGCCAACATTTTTTACTCCTAACTATTTAATGTCTACGTGTTTGCCAGTAGCACCTCCAAGTATAGGGGTAGCCCCACCATCATTGGGTCGTAATAGAGCTACAGTTAGATAACATTTTCTACCGGATAAACTCGGTAATAATAAGTAGCATATTTTGTGGGCTGGCATTTGTTTTTGCTGCCTGCCGCACGTTGCCGCCCACCTGACAAACCCCAGCCCACCAAACTTGCAGCCCCGCTACTCGTGAGCCATCGGCACCCCCAACCATAAAGGCTTCACATTTGGTGGGCTAGGATTTGTCGGCAACCACTCCACCCACAACAGGTGGCAAAAACAAACCCCAGCCCACCAAACTTGCAGCCCTACAACAGCCCTACAGCTGAAACGATTCAGAACGACAACGCGGCCCACAGGCCCCACAACCACATCCATGAGTATCCCCCGCTTCAGCACCACTACCTAGTGCATAAAGAAAACCCCGGTGGTGAACCGGGGCTCAGCAGCACGCGCTACAACCGCTACAACCTATTTGTCTGAATTGGAGGCTTTCGGCTTCTTCAGCGATTTGAATGATTTGGCCTGCTTGATTGGCTTGGTCGGTCGAACCACAACCATGGGGCAGGGTGCTTGCTGCAATAGGGCTCGGGAGGTGGAGCCAAGCAGCATGCCCCGGAAACCACCGCGCCCGTGGGAGCCGACTACCAGTAGTTGGGCGTGCTTTGCTGCGTCGACAAGTGCACGGATGGGCCGGTCCCGGGTGATAACCATGTCCACATCAACATTGGGATATTGTTCCAGGAGGGGAGCGAGGCGTTCTTGCAGCAGTTGGGTCTGCTCCTCTTCCACCACTTTCCATTCTTGTTGCGCGGCAGCCAGGCCGGCCAGGGAGGCCTGGACCTGCATGTCTATCCACGTGTGGATGGCCTCAATCTTGGCGCCCCGGGCGTCGGCCTCGGCGAAGGCGAATTCGGTGGCCTGCTGGGACACGTCTGAACCATCGACACCTACCACGACAGGGCCGTATTTGTTTTCTTCGGTGAGGTGGTTGTCTTCCCGCACCACCACAACCGGGCAGTGGGCGTGGGATACCACGGCAGCGGAAACGGACCCCATGACCATGCCGGAGAGTCCCCCGAGGCCACGGGAGCCCATGACGATCATTTTGTTAGTTTCGCTGAGCTCCAGCAGCATGTCGATGGGGGTGCCTTCGGCAATGGTGTAGGCGATTTTGAGGTCGGGGTTGATTTCTTCAGCGATTTTTTTGGCTTCTTCGACAATGCTCATGGTTTCGGCCTGGAGTTCGTCGAAGAGTTCTTGGGGTGGCACCATTCCTTCTGCGTAGAGGAATTGTGGCATGGTGTAGCTGGAGGCTATGCGGAGCGGAACGCCACGCTTTGATGCGGTGTTAGCTGCCCAACGTACCGCATTTTTGGCGGCGTCAGAACCATCAACAGCTACTACGACGGTGTTTTCGGCAGTCATATTTGGGACCTTTCTTCACGTAGAAGCGGTTATATACCACTTATTTTACCAGTTGTGATACTGGTTAGAACCACTACGCGCTGTGAATTTGGCCCCTGCTTTACGACGCCCAAAGGTGTGCGTTCGCCCCTACTTGCCGGGCGGCGGGGTGACCGTGGAGGTCTCTGTGGTGGCGGCACCAGCATTGGCCGGGTACAGGGCGTTGTAGATGGCCCGGGCAAATTCGGCGATCATGGCACCGATACCGGTCGAAAAGAATTTGATGGCAGGTTCAATGATGGCGTTAAAATCCATGGGGGTTCTCCATTCGTCTCGGACTTAAGCTTTCTCTTAATCTACTCGCCGTAATAGCATTAGCAAACATGAACGTATCCGACCCCCACCCGAGCAGGCCACATTCACGGCGTCCACAGCCTCCGCTACCGATCCGGGATGGCCTGAATCCGAGTCGGGTGCAGGTGCCGCCGGCGGCTGCGGGGATGACCGCGTTTGATTTTGTGTGGGAGTTGAAGCGCACCCAGCGGCGTCGGCATCCGGCGGACACGGAGGCCGCCCTGCGGGCGAGTTTTCGCCGGGGCGAGGTGCGGGCGGGAATGTGGCCGAAGGACCGGGAATTGGCGGCAGAGACGCCGCTGCGGGCGAATCAGGAGGTGTGGTTTTATCGGATTCCCGCCCCTGAGGTTCCGGTGCCGTATCGGTGTGAAACCATTTTTGAGGATGAGCGACTGTTAGTCGTCGATAAGCCGCCGTTTCTTGCCACCATGCCGCGGGGAAAACACATTACCCAAAGTGCCACGGTCCAGTTGCGGAAACTCACGGGTAACGGGGAGCTTTCGCCGGCGCATCGGTTGGATCGGTTGACGTCGGGCGTGTTGGTGTTTACGAAGACCCGGGAGGTTCGGGGGGCGTATCAGCAGTTGTTTGCGCGGCGGGAGGCCGAAAAAACATACGAGGCGATTGCGCGTTACGATCCGGCAAATCCGACGGCCCAACCGGGCATGGTGTGGCGGGATCGCATGGCAAAAAACCCTGGCGAGCTGCAGGGCTATTTTGTTCCGGGGGAACCGAATGCAATCACCACGGTGATTTCAGTAGAACCGGTGCCGCCTGAGCGTATGCGGGCGCTGCAGGCCATGCATGGTTCGGAGCTACCACAACAGGCCAGGTACGTGTTACAGCCGGCTACGGGCCGCACACACCAGTTGCGGCTACACATGTGGAAGGCGGGGGTGCCGATCCTAGGTGACCCAGCTTATCCCGTGGTGCTCCCGGAGGCTGAGGAGGACTTTGCGGTCCCCATGCATCTGCGGGCTAAGATGTTACGCTTCACCGATCCCCTCAGTGGAGTGGAGCGGGAATTCCGCTCGTTATCTATTTACTAGGTGCTGTGCTGGTTTCCACGAATGTGACGCAGCGGAATGAGCCTTCAACATCAACCTCTTTGTTTTCGTTGTTTCCGGTGAGCAGGGCTTTGCCTTTGTAGTTGTAGGTTTCGCCGTCCTTGGTAGTTTCCATGGCTGCGGAGGCCACAATGGTTTTATTGGAGTTGGCGTAGATATTGACCATGGGTTTGCCGCCCTGGTCGATGAGCGTGAGGTTCACGACCGAGGGGTCTGCCTGGTTTGTGGATGATTGATCCACCACTGCCGATAGTCCGCCTTGTGCGTCTTTTGCACATTGCACTGCGTCCCCCATGAATTGCAGTTTCGCACCCTCGTACGACAGGTTTAGTTCATTCATGGCTGATGAGGAACCACAACCAGAAAGTACCAGTATTGCTGTAAGACCAGCAGCTATTTGAGCTCGTTTCATGAAGATGAGTTTAGAGGATTTGTTGTTGCTCATGTGATTTGCCGGATAACTTTCTCATAAATCCTGCCGCTTTTCGACGTTTAGGGTGTGCGAAAGTGGGGTGTGTGGTGGCCTTCCGGTTTTCCCCGGACAGGCCCCCACACACCCCACACTTATGTAGTTTTTGGTGTGTTGGCGGTGTCTTACTCTCCCACAACCCCACGATTGCAGTACCATCAGCGCAGTCAAGCTTAGCTACCGGGATCGGAACGGGACCGGGCGTACCCTCGACGCTAAAACCACCAACACAAACCCATGAAACAACAACCACCCCTCACACCCCTTGTTAAAGGGTGCAGACGATGTGTTGTGTCAAACACTGTACAACAAACACAAACACAATAATCATTCTTCTTTTTTGCGGCAAACACATTGATTCTTGGCACAATCAATCTTTTTGTCGCCCACACACTCTAAACGTGGTTTTTTGTGTCGGTGTATTAGTACCAGTCACCTTACAACACGTCACCATGCTCACAGCCCTGGCCTATCAACCCCATCATCTTCAGGGAACCTCAACAGAAACCTCATCTCAAAACAGGCTTCCCGCTTAGATGCTTTCAGCGGTTATCCCTCCCGCACGTAGCTAACCAGCCATGCCACTGGCGTGACAACTGGCATACCAGAGGTACGTCCATCCCGGTCCTCTCGTACTAGGGACAGCCTTCTTCAAGTTTCAACGCGCGCGGCGGATAGAGACCGAACTGTCTCACGACGTTCTAAACCCAGCTCGCGTGCCGCTTTAATGGGCG